>Ga0134125_10000004_pt1 | contig 583763 bp, 505 predicted proteins | sample KB31751_FD_96464 | JGI IMG/M metagenome (GOLD analysis project Ga0134125, IMG submission 96464) | Terrestrial soil microbial communities with excess Nitrogen fertilizer from Kellogg Biological Station, Michigan, USA - KB3-175-1 | ecosystem: Environmental > Terrestrial > Soil > Unclassified ...
ACGCACATCAGCGGACATTATACGAACAGTATAGAGATGAGTAATTATGCCGAAGGGTTATACATCCTGAGCATCAAAGGCAGTAACTCTATCACTCAAAAGAAAATACTGCTCAGTAAGTAAGAAATAAGTAAGGAAATAATAACATTAAATCCCCCTATAAACAGGGGGATTTTTTTATTTTAGTATTCTTATGTCCGGTTTCTGAATATTCAATCGTCATAAGAGTATAATTCAGCAAATAGTAACTTTAAAACAAAAACTAAAATGGAAAAGACAGCAAATGCATTGAATTGGTTTGAAATTCCTGCAAAAGACATTACAAGGGCAAAGAAATTTTACGAATCGGTATTTAATGTGAAAATGGAAGACATGCCTGAAATGATGGGTATGAAGATGACAGGTTTCCCTACCGAAATGGGTAACGGAAAGGTATCCGGCGCTTTAGTACAAAGCCAAATGCACAACCCATCGACAGATGGAGCAGTTGTTTACCTGAATGCTAACCCTGCCATCCAAACTGTTATTGAGCGCGTTGAGAAAAGTGGTGGCAAGGTGGTTATGCCTAAAACCCACATTTCTCCGGAAATTGGTTACATGGCTTTTTTTGTTGATTCAGAAGGTAATAAAATAGGCTTGCACGCCCAAAACTAAAAAAGTTCTTAATTTAACTCCCGGCATAATAACCGGGAGTTTTTTTATGTGTATACGTCCGGCTTTTCAATTTTCAATCGTCTTGGATATATAAACAGTAAACATCAAACAAAAATCATTTGTCATGACAAAAACAATCACACAAAATGTAGTGTTTAAAAACACTAAGGTAGGTACATTATATTCTATGTATCTCGATTCTAAACAGCATACTGAAATAACGGGCGGTAATCCCGCCAAAATTTCAGCTAAAGAGGGTGCTAAATTTTCTGCGCATGGTGGCTATATTGTGGGTAAAAATCTGCAGCTTGTAAAAGATAAGCTGATAGTTCAATCATGGTATGGAACGGACTGGGACAAGGGTAGCCTGGATTCAACTTTTGTTTTACTTTTTGAACAGAAAGGCAAAGATGCAGTGATTCACATGACTCATGCCAATATACCGGATAATAAAGTTGTGGGTATTAAACAAGGTTGGATTGATTATTACTGGACTCCGTGGAAGCAGCATCTTGCTTCGTTGAAATAAGAATAGAAAAGGATCAGTAGATAGCCAATTTTTTAATGGCTATTACTTTATCATTGCCTGTTATCTTAAGTACATAAACGCCTTTGCAACTTGCAGGTAAATTAATAGTATAGGTATTAGGATATGACATGGGCTCAAATTGTTGCTCAAATACTTGTTTGCCCAGCATATCTGTAACTACTACTGACTGATACGAAGTGCTTGCACCCAGGGAGATAGTAAAGTTTCCATGATTGGGATTAGGGTATACTTCGGTATTGGTGTTATCGTAATTACATGTGGAAGTATGGAATCTTTGTTCGTTACCGTCCTTATCTGTTTCGGTAAGGCGATAATAATTTGTACCGTATAAAGGCATTTGGTCAGTGTATGAATAATTGCGCGGGCTTGTAGAATTTCCTGCTGCAGGAACATTGACTATAGGAATAAAATCCACACCGTTATCTGAACGCTCAATTGTAAAATGGTCAGAACTTGTTTCAGTAGCCGTAGACCAGCTAAGCAGCATGCCATTATTATCTGTGCTGTTTTCACATCCAAAGCTTAATAATTCTATTGGCAATACTACAGGACAACCTGTACAAGTTGCAGGTGGGCAAGCACCTCCGCTAATAGCTGTTAGAATAAGACAAAGCCCGCCACAACCATTAGCCGTGGGAGATGTGTTGGTTGCCGTTACAGTATATGTTGCAGGTACACATGCGTACTCATAGCCATGTGCTGCATCAATGCCGTCACCTTCATGGACATCGGCTATGAGACCAGATGTGCAAGAAAAACTAATGGGGTATGCAGTTGGTTGCCCTTCGTTTATTTCGCAATTTTCGTATATAAACTCCTTGTTTACGGTTGTTGTTATTGTTCCGGTAACGCTTCCGCCTGTTGTGCATGCAATAAGGCTTATTGTAGAAGCAGTTATGCTACCGCCATTTAAAGTGCAACCTGTTGCATAAACCGATGCGGCAAAATTTATTCCGTATGGTGCATAATTGTAGCCTGTTTCTGTGCATACTATAGTGTGCACGGCCGCTGCTGCGGCAGGGTAGTAATACGTCATTGCAGTACCCGAATTGCCCGTGTTAGCTGTTGTAAGTAATGTAGCTGGGTTACCATCTACTTTAACCGGGCCCGAACCCGGGCCGTTCCATCCATCATAAGCTATCATAATAAGCTCGTTAGGATGAGTTGTAGTAATTGTAAACGTAGAAGCCCCATTGGCATTAGCCGTAGCATCTAAAAGTTGCGCTTTTAAGCTAATGTATAAAGGCAGAAATAAAGTCAATAATAGTAATTTCTTCATTAATTAATATTGTGTTTACACAAATGTAAAGAAAGAAAATAGAAAATACTATTTTATCGACGAAAGTTACTGTAAATCATACAGACTGCAGTTTCAGACAGACTATTTTCCGCTTTTACGTTTTTCTCTGCCGCGAACTTTTTTTATGTTTTTATTTGTTGCCTAAAATAGCATTTCATTACATAAAAAAACGGTTTCATTACATCAAAAGGCTTGTTCATTACATATACTATTAAGATGGTAATCAAAATGTTTAAGAAAGGAAATTAAGCTACGTGTATTTTGATTACTAATCATGTACATTTGTGCTAACCGCGACAATATAATAGCCATCTCAACTCGGTTTTATTATGGCACGCAAACTTAAATTAGTTGTTTTGGATGATGATCCTTACAGTGTAAGTATGATACGTGAGTTATGCAGGAATTCGCAGATAGTAGAAATCAGTAAAACATTTAATTCTCCTTTAAATTTTATAAAGCAAGTACCATTGCTCGATTTTGATTTGGCGGTGCTTGACGTTCAGATGCCGGAAATGGAGGGTACTACCGTGGCTCAAATGCTTAAAAAGAAGCCATTTATATTTATTACAGGCGCCGATGACAGATTGCGCGATGTGCTCAGTCTTTCTCCTATTGATGTTGTAACCAAACCGATTATAAAGGCCAGGTTAGATAAAGCTTTCGAAAAGGCGTATGAACTTTTATCAGACAAAAAAGAATATGCCATGTTTAATGTTGCAGAATCGAATCGGAAAATAAAAATGCGTCTTCCGGATATATTGCTTGTTGTAACTGATGAGGTAGCCCCACGCCATAAAATTGTGTATTTAAAAGATGGATCGAGTTATACTATTATGGATTATAGCCTTGAAGAATTTATTGAAGCATGCCCTACACTTGTTCAGGTAAATAAAAGAGAAGCTGTTTCTATGGAAATAGTAAGCGAGGTGGAATATGACATGATAATACTTAGGAACATTCCGGGCAACGAAATTCCTAAATATGTTACCTTAGGCAGAGCATTTTCTAAGCCGTTTAAAGAAAAGATGTTTTATAAATAGAATCCGGTTAGGAAATTCTTTCCCAAACATGATTTTTTGAAACGCTACAAGGTGACAAGGTTGGAGTGCCCATTGTGTTAACCTTTACTCCACAGCTTTTGCAAACGTATTTTTCAATTCCTTTTTCGCCCATATATATCCAATTGTGCAAAAAGGACTTCTTGCATCCCTTTATTTTGGGTGTGTTTGTTCTTACTTCAACCTCGTTACACGCTGAACAACAATATACCTTTAACTCTTTGGTCTTATTCATAAAGTAGAACTAAAATATTTAAGTACAAACCTGAACAGATTCTCTCCTTCAGTTCTATATATAATCATTTTTTGCTATTTACCATCATCAATACGCATGTTGATGGCACGTAAACCCTTCGGGGTTTCTTCTATATCAAATACTACCTTGTCGTTTTCGCGGATAGGCGATTTTAAACCCGATTCGTGAACGAATACCTGCTCGGAGCTACCTTCCATAGTGACAAATCCGAAATGCTTATCGGTATTAAAAAATTTAACTACGCCTTTTTTCATTGTTTTTGTTTGTTAACTGAATTAAACTAATCTACTTTCTTCCTATCTCTTTCATAAATGATACATGCGACCTTACCGCGCTTAAAACGGTTGGATATTCTGTATATCTGATATTATACTGCAGGCAAACTTCTCTTACCAGTTTACTTACCATAGGATAATGCACATGGCTTATTTTAGGAAACAGATGATGCTCTATTTGGAAGTTAAGGCCTCCGGTAAACCACAACACAATTTTGCTTTTGTTGGCAAAATTGGCAGTGGTAAGTAATTGATGTACAGTCCAGTCGTGGTCAATTTGTTGAGTTTGTTCGTTTGGCACCGGAAAGTCTGCCCCTTCAACCAGGTGGGCAAGTTGAAAAACTACACTTATTAGCCAGCCGCAAACAAATGATGTAATAAGGTACCCTATAAGTGTTTTTAAAAATCCTACCATAAATACAGGCAGTACCAAAAAGAAGAACAGGTATAAAATTTTGCTAATCCAAAATTCAAAATGCTCCTTAGGTCTCATTTTCTTTAAGGTTACATCTGTGGTAAGTTTACCTGTAAAATATTTTTTAAAGTCGAGGCTAAATACCCATATTAAATAAGTAAACCCATATAGCAATACCCAATAAATATGCTGGTACCTGTGAAACCAGTGTTTAGGCTGGTTGTTATTGGTACGAAACCAGGGTTTAATATCAATATCATCATCAAGCCCCTCTATATTTGTAAAGGAGTGATGATTAACATTGTGTTTTTGTTTCCACAGGTAGGCATTACCACCCATTACATTCAACGAAAAAGCCATAATCTCGTTCACCCATCGTTTACCCGAGTAAGTGCCGTGGGCTCCTTCGTGCATCAGGTTAAAACCTATAGCTGCAAGGTTGGTACCAAACAATACACATACCAGTATATTTACCCAAATGGGTGCAATTTGTGTAATAAGTAATAAATAGGATGATATTGCTATTAAAACCAAAATAGCAGTTTTAAGGTAAAGACGTATGTTCCCGGTTGGCTTCCTTTCAGAAGAAACGAAGTACTCGTTAACCTTTTTTCTCAGCACAGCCGAAAAATCGAGGTTATTGTTACTGTATGTTGCCTTTAATTCCGCCATATATTCTTTATTCTTTAAAATTCACTTGATTCTAAATTTTCATAAAGGTAGCTTTTATCACTTAACAAAAGGATGATTAGAAATTACATCAATGTTTTTGTGCAATAATTTATGTATGCTCTTTAGGTAAGATAGCTCATCCGGAGAGCAAAATGACATTGCAGTTCCTGTGGCGCCGGCCCTTCCTGTACGGCCAATTCGGTGAACATAGGTTTCGGCTTCTTCGGGTAATTCAAAGTTTATTACGTGCGAAAGTCTGTCAATATCTATACCTCTGGAAGCTATATCTGTAGCTACAAGTACACGGGTGGTTCTGTTTTTAAATCCTTTTAAAGCTTTTTCGCGTGCATTTTGCGATTTGTTGCCATGTATGGCCTCGGCTTTAATATTGTTGTTATTTAATTCTTTAACCACTTTATCAGCTCCGCGCTTTGTGCGGGTAAATACAAGTGCATTTTCTATCAAACTATCTTTAAGAATGTGCTTTAGTAATGCCCTTTTATTTTCTTTAGTTACAAAAAATACACCTTGTTTAATAAGGTCGGCAGTTTTAACTATGGGCTCTATAGTTATGTTTACGGGGTTTTGCAATAGGGTAGAGGCCAGCTTTTTAATTTCTTGCGGAACGGTTGCAGAGAAAAAAAGCGTTTGCTTTTTTGCCGGAAGGCGGGCAATAATTTTATTAATGTCGCGCATAAAGCCCATATCCAGCATACGGTCTGCTTCATCCAATACAAAATACTCAACATCGTTTAGTTTAATAAAGCCCTGTTGCATAAGGTCGAGCAGCCTGCCCGGTGTTGCAATAAGTATATCAACACCATTACGTAATATGTTGGTTTGCTTATGTTGCGAAACGCCGCCAAATACTACAGTGTGCCTTAACGGAAGTTTGCTGCCATAGGCTGTAAAGCTTTCGTCTATTTGCAATGCAAGTTCGCGGGTTGGGGCAAGTATAAGCGCTTTAATAGAGCGTGTACGCGGACTATTAGTAGTTAATAATTGCAGGATAGGTAATGCAAATGCTGCGGTTTTACCGGTTCCGGTTTGTGCGCATCCAAAAATATCTTTGCCCTGTAATATAACGGGTATAGATTTTTCCTGGATGGGTGTGGGTTGTGAATACCCTTGTTTACTTAAAGACTCGAGAAGAGGTGCTATAAGATTTAAGTCGTGAAATGTCATAAAATGAATATGAATTAATTTATAAATATGGAAAGCATAACGTATGTCTTTCCGTTTGTTAACTAATTAAGAGGAGCGTAAAACTATACTGGGGTTTTGGTGAGTTTCACCTGAGATGGAGATACAGTCTTCGAAAGAAGTTGTGCAAAGATACACTAAATTAAGTTAGGCCGGGGATTTATTATTCTTTATAGCCTTTAACTGGCTTATATAGGGCGCTTTTTGTAAGGAATATAGTGCTTCTCGTAAAAGGCCTTCTTATCGTTATTGTAAGAGCTAACGCCTCCCAGCAACGAGATGAAATAAATATAGTACCACGCCAAATCTAATTGGTGAGGCAAATACCCTGCCCTTGCGCTGGTAGGAAACAGGTGGTGATTATTATGCCATTCGCCTGCAACAAGCCCTGGCCAATATTGGTTTATCGACATATCATCCCAGTTAAAATCAGTACCTTTTTTGCGTTTGTCCTTGCCTTTTCCATGTCCTTCGAAATTAAAGGTGCGTATACCTATGGCCCAAAAAGCAGCTCCGGCAAAAATGGCACACACAAGTGCAAATCCGCCTATAAGGTAAAACACTGTGAACCAAAAAGCCCAGTTTAGCAGGATATGCACAATTGTTCGGGCAGGATGTGCAATGGTGCCCCACTTTTGGTATTGCTTATATGTATTGGGTGTAACACCTGTATGGTCTATAAAAGTTTTGATTTTAGAATACTCCTCTTCGCTCAAATTTTTTGCAATAGATTGATGATTGGTATCTGCTAAAAAGCAATACAGGAATCCACAGTTGGCATTGTAAGGGTCGCCCGGCATATCTGATTTGGCATGGTGTACATGGTGCGAAACAATGTACATTTCTTCAGGCACTACTTTTATTACCAGGTTTTGTGTAATAAAACTCCAAAACCTGTTTTTGAATGTATATGCCCTATGTGTACCATATCTGTGGTACCAAACTGTACCATGGCTGCCCATAGCCACCATTCCATAAAAAGCGCCAATTAACAATAGAGGTATGGTAAAATACTTTACAAAAAACAGGATAAAGAAGGGTAGCAGGCACAGCACCCAAAACCATCCAATAAAATTCATCCAGTTCTTTTTAGTTCTGAAAATATTTTGTCTGTAAAAAAATTCTTTAAATATTTGGCCTGCGGTTGGTTTAACAACGTTACCATCCTTATCTGCCCAGCCGTACCCTGGAGGTTCTAATACGATATCAATAAAGGCCATTGTAAAATGAGGTTTTTGTAAAAATAAGCAATGTAAAGCAAATGTTACTGGTTTGCAGCCTTTTTTATCTCATTTCCGGAATGGCGGTGCTGCGGTCTTTTGTGCTGCGGCTTGCCTTTCCCCGGCTTCCTATAAGCAAGATGTGCATTTTTTTTAGGGTCGTATTCTGGCCCTTGGCCAAGTTGAGCAGGAAGCGGAACCTTTTTTATTTCACTGCCAATCAGGTCCTCAATCTTTTTAAATTTATACTGGTCCTCTTCATTAACAAAGGTAAGTGCAACCCCCGTAGATGCTGCCCTGGCAGTGCGGCCAACACGGTGTACATAATCCTCTGCATCGCGGGGCACATCAAAATTAATTACCAGGCTTATCGATTCTATGTCTATGCCCCTTGATAAAATATCGGTTGCCACCAGCACGTTGAATTTTCGGCTTTTGTATTCGCGTATCACCTCGTTCCTCCTGTCCTGCTCAAGGTCTGAATGTATGGCTGCTACATTAATTCCGGCCTTGCGCAGTTCTCTTTCCATTTCCTTAACCTTATCTTTGGTAGACGAAAATATCAGCACGCTTTCTTCCGTTTTCCCTTTCAACAGGTCCTTTAGCAATTCCATTTTTTGATTGTTGTACACCACATAAGCGGCTTGCAAAATACCCTCAGCAGGCTTTGATAATGCTATGTTTATCTGTTCAGGGTTGTTCAGTATTTTCTTGGCGAGCTCTCTTATTTTATGGGGCATAGTAGCCGAAAATAAAAGGCTTTGGCGTTGTTTGGGCAGGTATCCTATTATCTTGCTTATATCTTCGTTAAAGCCCATATCCAACATACGGTCGGCTTCATCCAACACTAAATGTTCCACCGAATTAAATTTTACATAACCCATATTTAAGTGCGATATAAGCCTTCCGGGTGTAGCAATAATAATATTGGCACCGTGCACCAGTGCTTTCTTTTCCTGTTCGTACGAGCTGCCATCGTTGCCACCATAAATAGCTAATGCGCTTATAGATGCAAAGTAGGTAAAGCCCTGTATGGCTTCATCTATTTGTATAGCAAGTTCGCGGGTTGGAACAATAACCAATGTGTTTATAGTGTCGCCTTTACTCTTAATTATTTTATTAATTAAAGGCAGCAGGTAAGCTGCCGTTTTGCCGGTACCTGTTTGAGCGCAGGCGATAATGTCGCGGTTATTAAGTATAATGGGTATAGCCTGTTCCTGTATGGGGGTGGGTTGGTTAAAACCCATTGATAATAAACCCTCTGTAAGTTCGGGTTCAAAGTTAAAATCCTGGAATGTCAAAATGTATTTATGTAATGTAGTTTATGTGGTAGGATGAGGCAAAGATACGAATAATGCGGCACACCGTATAAGGGGTAAGCCTTTACTGATTTTGATTTACGTACATTTGTCGTAATACATTATTATGGACGGAAAGCTTGAGATAGGGAAGATGAATACACTACGTGTGGTTAAGCATGTAGATTTTGGTATTTACCTGGATGGATTTGAATTTGGAGAAATACTAATGCCTACCCGTTATGTGCCTGCCAATTGCAAAGATGGCGATGATATAGATGCCTTTATTTATCTCGATTCTGAAGATAGAATAATTGCCACTACCGAAAAGCCTTATGCTATGGTTGGCGATTTTGCATTGCTTAAAGCAGTTTCGGTAAACAGGTTTGGCGCTTTTTTAGATTGGGGCCTACCCAAGGATTTGCTCGTACCATTTGTGGAGCAAAACCAAAAAATGGAAGAAGGCAAACAGTATGTAGTGTATGTTTATTTAGATGATACTACAAACCGTATTGTAGCATCGGCAAGGGTTGAAGATTTTTTAGATGCAACACCGCCCGAATTTACCGAGGGCCAGGAGGTAGATCTACTTGTTTATACCCAAACCGACCTTGGTTATAAAGCTATTATAAACCGTACACACACCGGTGTAATTTATAGCAATCAGGTATTTAAAAATATACACAGAGGTACGGCTATAAAAGGATATATAAAAAAGGTGAGGCCCGACCAAAAAATTGACCTTATGCTTGATAAGCCGGGGTATAATAAGGTAGGCGATATATCATCCCAAATAATGGATAAGCTTAAAGAACATAATGGATTTATTGCTCTGGTAGATAAGAGCCCTGCCGAAGAAATTTACAATATGTTTGGTGTAAGCAAAAAAGCATTTAAAATGGCCATAGGTGGCCTGTACAAAGCCCGACTAATTACCATTGAAGAAGGCGGGATAAGGGCGGTGGCTAAGAAGTAAGAGATTTTCCTAAATCTTAAAATTCAGCATATACGATGTTCGAAGTTAAATCTTCATTTGTAAAAAATACGTACGTTGTATTGTAAAATCGAAATTAATTGTATAAACTTGTCTATTGGATTAAGACACTCCATTTTTTAGGTTAAAAATCATCAGTACAGTGTAATTAAGAAAGCACCGAAAAATGAGAAAATTTACTTTAGGGATTTCTATTGTAATATTTGTTGCAGGTGCAATTCTTGTGTCTTTTCACTACGTAAAAAAATCAACATATAGTATTGTAGGCAAAGTTGAAGAGCATGAAAAAGCAGGAATGCCTGAAACAGATAATCCTGACTTGGCGCAACAACAGCAATTTGATCAAACAGTTGACCGCAACCTGGGTTATGTTCCAACCGAAAGGCTGATAGCCGCGCATCAATACACACAACAGTTAATTGAAGAAGATAAACTTAAAAGGGCTCATATAGCCATACCCGGTATTGTTTGGCAGGAAAGGGGGCCAAGTAATGTTGGTGGAAGAACAGCAGCCATAATGCTTGATCCAAACGATGCAACACACAAAGCTGCTTTTGCCGGTGGTATTGATGGTGGGTTATGGAAAACAGTAGATATAACGTTAGCCGCACCTGTGTGGACTGCCGTAAATGATTTTTTTAATAACCTTGCGGTTACCACCATAGCATATAGCCCTGTAAGCACCACAACCATGTATTTTGGTACCGGCGAAGGATGGTTTAACGTAGATGCGGTAAAAGGTGCCGGTATATGGAAATCGACCGATGGTGGCGTAACTTGGAACCAATTGGCTGCTACAGTAGGCAACACCAATTTTGATTTCGTTCAAAAAATTGTGGTGGATGCCACAGGTAATATTTATGCCGCTACCCGCAGTACTTTTTGTACCAATGGTGGTTTGTACAGGTCTACCGATGGGGGTGTAACATGGAATTTAGTATTAGGTACCCAAGGTGGAACATGTGCTGCATCTAACTGCTGGGCATCGGATGTTGAAATTGCAGCAGACGGAACCTTGTATGCAAGTCTGGGTATTTTCTCCCCGGGATATCTATATAAATCGGCAACAGGCAATGCCGGTTCGTGGACGCAGTTGAATATAGGTGGAGGCAGTGGCTTTCCGGCTCCAACACCAACTAATTATGAAAGAATTTCTATTGGCTGTGCACCTTCAAGTGCCGCTACCGTGTATGTTTTAACACAATCGACTACCACCAATGGATTATTTAATATTTATAAAACCACCAATGCGGGTGCTTTATGGGCTACTACCGGGGCCCCTTCGTGGCAGGACCAGTGCGCTGCAGGTGTTTTCGATTTTACACGTGGCCAGGCATGGTACGACTTAACAGTTGCGGTTGATCCTAATAACGCGAATAATGTTTTTATTGGCGGGGTAGATATTATGAAATCTACAAACGGAGGAACCTCATGGACACAAATAACGGATTGGTCGGGTGGTTGCTATCCTTATGTACATGCCGACCAACATGCGTTTCTGTTTGCGCCGGGCAGTTCTACGGTTATGTATGCCGGTAATGATGGTGGCGTGTGGGCAACTGTAAATGCCACTGCTGCTCTTCCAGCCTTTACAAATAAAAATACGGGTTACAATGTAACGCAGTTTTATTCTGTGGCTATGAATCCTACATCGGGCAGTAACGAATTTTTGTGTGGTGCACAAGACAACGGCTGCCAAAAATTTTCCACCCCCGGAATTAATGCCACTACTCAGGCAACCGGTGGCGACGGAGCTTTCTGTCATATAGATCAGCTTAATGCTACCTACCAGCTTACATCGTATGTATACACCGATTACTTTATTTCTACAAACGGGGGTGTAAGTTTTAATAATGTAAACCTGGGTAACAATGGTTTATTTATAAACCCCAGCGATTTTGATAACACGGCCAAAATTTTGTACAGTTCATGCGTTGCCGGAGAATACCACAGATGGAATAACCCCGAGGCGTTTCCTGCTGCTGCTGTAACGGCTACACCTGCCATTGCAGCTTTTGGTGGCGGACAGATTACTGCGGTTACTGTATCGCCCAATACTGCAAATCGTGTTTTCTTCGGTTTGAATAACGGAAGGGTAGTTAGGGTAGATGCTGCCAATGGCGGAGCGCCTGTAGGAACAAACATATCTACAGGCTTACCTAATTCAACTGTTTCTTGTGTAGCTGTTGAAACAGGTAACGATAATCACCTTTTGGTAACTTATTCTAACTACGGAACTTTATACCTCGGAGAATCTTTTAATGGTGGCACATCATGGACCAACGACATAGGTAATATACCCGATATGCCTATCCGTTGGGTATTGTTAGACCCTCATATTAATACCAAAGCTCTTATTGCAACCGAAGTAGGTGTATGGTCTACCAATGCCTTAGCAGGTGCCGCTACAAACTGGGGGCCATCGAATACAGGCTTGGCAAATGTGCGCACAGATATGATTCAATACCGTGCTTCGGATGGGTTAGTAGCTGCGGCAACGCACGGCAGAGGCCTATTTACTACTGATGGCAGCAATAATAGTCCGCTACCTGTCAACATGCTTAGTTTTTCAGGCGTTGCAGGGCCAAGCGATAATTTGTTAAGATGGATTACTGCTACCGAAACAAATAACCGCGAATTTGAAGTGCAAAGGTCGACAGACGGTGAAACCTTTACTGTTATTGGCAATGTGCAGGGTGCAGGTACATCGAGCCAACAACACAACTATAATTTTACCGATAATAACGTAACGCCCAATACCCTTTATTATTATCGTTTAAGGCAGGTAAGCTTTGATGGCAGCTATACGTTTTCAAAAATAATTTCTTTAACCACAGCCTCAGGCAATGGCGTTCCGGTATTGTCCGTTTATCCTAACCCGTTTGTTAATAGCATTAATGTAAACTTTACAGCAAACCTTTCTGATGTAATGGTAAACCTTTACGATTTATCGGGCAGGCTAATTTATCAAAGTACCCAAAATGGGCTTACAGGCACCGAACTGAACCTTGATTTTACCAAACAGAATTTAAGTAAGGGCATATACATCCTTAATATTATAAGTGGCTCTAATACCTATAATTTCAGGATAGCTAAGGTGCAGTAAGCCAGTATAGTTCTATCCCCAAATCCATCCTCCCCTTATCTTCGTATATAGTTTATACGCATGAAGAAGATTACCTCTTACATACTCTTATTAATTTATGCAAACGGCCTTTTGGCGCCGGTATCGCCAATAGTTAACGATGCATTGGCCCACATGTTTTGGCGAGCCCAGCACATGGCAACCGTGCATTGTGTAAATGGACAGTATCATGTGCATTACGACTTGTATAAGGCAGGTACCAACGATAATAAAAAGAATAATTCTTCAAAAAATGATGAAGTGTTTTCACTCCATATTCAGCCTGCGGATAATGTTACCGATTTTGTTTTTTGGAATAAAACCTTCACCCTGAAGGATAAGGATAATATAGATAGCCCTTTTATTAGGATAAGTATTCCTCCGCCTAAAGCAGCCTGATTCCATTGTTTTCAGACGTTCATTTGTACTTGCTCTCAAGTATTAAATGATTTTTTTCAGGCTCAAATTTTAAATTCAGTATTATGAATGATTTCATTACTTTCATAAAGAAGGTAATATGTATATACTTGTTTGCTGTTTGCTCACTTACTGCAAATGCCAACATACTTAAGGGCAGGGTGGTAGATTCTGCTACACACGAAGCTGTTCCTTTTGTAATTGTGGCTTTGCAGGATTCTGCGGGAAAACAATATTCAACCGTATCTGACCAGGCGGGCAATTTTAAGTTTGCTGTACTACATGCCGGGCAATATACCTTAGGTATTTCTATACTTGGATATAGGCCGTTAAGCATGCCGGTAAACATTACTACAGATAAAATGGATGTAACACTAAAGCTTGCTAAAAGCGCCGTGAGTTTATCGCAAATAACCGTAAGTGGTTCTACCCGCGATTTGGGGCAAACCCTAAATGCAATTAACAGTATAGATATTATGCTAAGGCCCGTAAACTCTGCGCAGGATTTAATGCGGCTGGTGCCCGGTTTGTTTCTTGCACAGCACCAAGGTGGGGGCAAGGCAGAACAAATTTTTTTACGTGGTTTTGATGCCGATCACGGTACCGACTTTGCCGTTTTTTGGGATGGAGTACCTGTAAATATGCCATCGCATGCGCATGGGCAGGGGTATGCCGATTCACACTTTATGATACCGGAAGACATTGAACAGTTAAACGTATATAAAGGAACCTATGCAACCCAGTTTGGAGATTTTGCCACATCGGGAGCAGCCACATTCTCCACCAAAAATGATGTAGAGAGTATGGTGAAAACAGAATTCGGAACCTATGGGTATAACAGGATAATGACAACGCTTAACCTTATTGGCCAGGACAAGCATTTTTTATCGAAGTATAAAGAGACTGCCTACATTTCTGCAGAAAATACATACAATTCAGCAACGTATTTTGTTAATCCTCAGAACTACGAACGCTTTAATATTTTTGGAAAATACAACGGACAACTATCCGAAAAAACTACCCTTACCCTCGAAGGTTCTTATTTTAAATCTTCCTGGAACGGTTCTGGTCAGATACCTTTGCGGGCAGTATCAGAAGGGCTTGTATCCCGCTTTGGTGCGCTCGACCCGAGCGAAGGCGGAACGACAGACCGCACAAACGCTAACCTGATTTTAAAAACCGTTTTTGATAATGGTGCTGTTTTAAAAAACCAGGTGTACTATTCGTATTATCAGCTTAACTTGTTTACCGATTTTACTTTTTATTTGGTAGATACCCTTCATGGCGATGGCATTAACCAAACTGATAAAGGCAGGAACATTTTTGGATACAACGGTTCCTACGAAATGCATACTAATATAGGCGACAATGATTTGAAAACCGTAATTGGGCTTAACACCAAAGCGGATATGGGGCAGCTATCTCTACGTCACCAGGAACAAAGAGTGATATTGGATACCGTGAGTATAGGTAACTTGTACGAACAAAATGCGGCTGCATATATTGATGAAACATATCATTTCACACATAATATTTATGTAGATGCGGGTGTAAGAGCAGATTATTTTTATTTCCAATATAAGTCTCTAGCACCTGTGTTGCCAAGTTCTTTGGTTGAGTATCCGCAATTTGGAGATGGCACAGCAACAAAAATGAAAGTCAGCCCTAAGCTTAGTTTATATGATGATGTAAGCCCTAACGTACAATTATATGCACGTGTGGGATATGGGTTTCATTCTAATGATGCTAGGGTAGTGGTGAGTTCTGCTGCAAATAATACTTTGCCAACAGCCTTAGGGTACGAAATAGGTTCAACGTTTAAGCCATTCAGCAAGATGCTGGTGAATACCGCCCTGTGGGGTATAAATCTGCAAAACGAATTAACTTATGACCAGGATATTGCAGCCGATGTAATAAATGGCCCTACACAAAGGCTTGGCGCCGATCTTTCTGTGCGTTATCAGTTAGGCAAAATTATTTATTTCGATGTGGATGTTAATTATTCTCACGGCCGTTTTATTGATAGTGCAAAGGGACACAATTATATTCCGCTTGCACCTACACTTACAAGTGTTGCGGGCATAACCATAAAAACCGCCAAAGGCTTTAGCGCCAGCCTGCGTTACAGGTATATGGACGACAGGCCTGCAAATAGCGAAAATACGGTTGTGGCTTACGGCTATTATGTAATGGATGCTGTGGTAAAATATCGCATTAAGCAATACGAAGCAGGCTTGCAGGTAGAAAATATATTTAATGTAAACTGGAACGAAGCGCAATTTGACACGCTTACAAGATTGAAAGGAGAGCCTTTAGGAGGAATCGACCAATTATGTTTTACACCAGGTGCACCCAGGTTGATAAAAGTAAATCTTAGTTATTACTTTTGAGCGCTGTGAAAAAGATTGATTACATAAACAAAGGATTGAAATATATTCTCTTTACTTTTCTTATATGGTTGTTTATACACCTGTTTATGTTCCAGGTTATGCATATAGATTCTGCATCTATGCACGATACGCTATATGAAGGAGATAATATAGTGGTAAACAAAATGGCCTATGGTCCCCGCATTCCTATTACACCACTTTCTTTGCCTTTCAGCGGTTCTCGTGCTTTTGTAGATTGGATAAAGTTGCCGTACATGCGCCTGTTTGGATATTCGCATATTAAACGCAACGATGTAATGGTTTTTAACTTACCCACTGATGATAAAAAACCTGTTGATGAGAGAGAACTTTATGTGAAGCGTTGTGTTGCCTTGCCCGGAGATATTTTGAAAATTGATAGTTCATTTATTTATATAAATGGAATACTGCAACAGGAAAAAATAAAAATGCCTGCCGATTTTAGTGTTTCATCAAAAAAGGCATACAACCCAAACTTCTTTCCTAATAATTCACGCTTCCAATGGAACCTGGATTATTTTGGGCCGTTTACTGTTCCTAAAAAAGGAGACAGTGCTGGAATAAATATGGATAACATAGACCTATACAGCAGAATTATAAGTGTGTACGAAGGCAATAAGCTGGAGATAAAAAAAGACACTATATATATTAACGGTAAAAAGGCAAACACTTACACCTTTAAAATGAACTATTATTTTGTGCTTGGGGACAACAGGCATAATTCTATTGATTCGCGTTATTGGGGTTTTGTACCCGAAGACCATATAATAGGAAAAGTGTCTATGATTTTGTATTCCTCGGGCAACGATTCCATTCCGTCGCGAAAATTTAAAACTATAGAGTAAAAATTTATTTGTTGGTGAGATGTTTCTGAAGGTTCGGTAGCCTACCTTTCAAATTTAAGTTGTTGATATTCAATGTATTTAATAATATTTAACAATCCTTAAATCCAAGGGGGTATGTTTTACCGTAGTTAAATAGTACAGAAAAGTGGGCGCGTGTCCTGCTTAAAAATTAAAAACTAAAAATTGTTGACACATGAGAAAGCCTATTAAGCTTTTATTTGCAGGAGCAACACTATGTGCAATCGCATCCGCCTTTATTGTTTGGGATGCCGGTAAAGCACATGTTAAGGCATCAAGCCACAGGGAAGCTCCCCTTATTGCTAACGACCCATTAGCAGATAATACCGACTTGTATGCCTTCCGTAGCCCGGACGATACAAACACGGTAACTATCATAGCTAATTACATTCCATTTGAGTTGCCACAGGGTGGCCCTAACTATTCTTCTTTCGGGGAGAATATCCGTTACGAAATCCACATTAAGAACAATGACTCGAACACCACGAGCGACGATATTACGTATCGTTTTACGTTCACTCAAACCAACCAGGACCCTACCACATTTTTTAACATACGCTTAGGTAAGCAAAACTTAATGACTACCTATGTAGCTGAAAAAAGTGTAGAAGGCGGACCATTTGTAACTATTGTTGCCAATGGCATTGTTCCTCCTAATAATATCGGCCCCCGTTCTATTGATAGCGCCGGAATTGGACTGAATGCAGGAACATACGATGGCCTTGCAGCCGCTGATATTTTCCCTGCAACAGGCGGAGGTGGAGAAACCATTTTCTGCGGACCTGTTGACGATCCATTCTTTGTTGACTTAGGTGGTATATTCGACTTAGGACAAACAAGAGCAGGCAACTGGCCTAAGGATGGTTTGTCTCACAAAAACTGCCATACTATTGCTATCAAGGTTCCTATTTCCAGTTTATCATGGCATCATTTGTCTGTTAGTTCTGCTACAAATATTCTCGATTCAAGGTTTGTTATTGGCGTTTGGGCATCGGCAAGCAGGCAAACTACACGTACCTTAAACGGAAATGGTACCGAAAGTTATTCAGGTGCATGGGTACAAGTATCGCGTTTAGGAATGCCTTTAACCAACGAAGCAGTTATACCAATCGGCAATAAGGATAAATGGAACTCACTTACTCCTTATACCGAAGATCCTACAATGGATACCTTCTTCTGTCGTCCTGAACTTTCATTATATATGGATAACACAGAATTTGGCGGTGCAGTACCTGCAATGGCTAAACTAAGAGTACAACGTAATTCGTTAGGTACTTATGGTTTTGGTAATAACCAACAAGGTTTGTATCCAATATATGCCAGCAATGGCGGTGCAGGAACAGCACTTGATACCGGTGCAGCTGGTTTTGGTAAATATTTGCTGCGTAAAAACAGCCCCCGTTCTGTAGATATTCTTCCTATTTTCCACACGGGTGTGCCTAACTTGCCTCCTTACCAATTAGCTACAGGTAAAGCAGGCGGAAATCCGTTAAAAGCAGGAAAACCATTTATCAATAACTTCTTACCAGTTATTGGAGATATGCTACGCCTTAACATGGCAGTGCCTGTTACCCCACGTAACAGCCCAGACTTTAGTTCGGAAGGTATTGTAAAAGCTTGTGTACTTGGTTTAACCGATCCAAGGTTTGCCGGTAGCGCTGCTTTACAAAACATTCCTAACATGGATGGTTTCCCTAACGGACGCAGGTTGGAAGATGATGTTACACGTATTGAACTACAGGCAGTAAGCGGTGTTGCATTAGCAGCTATTGGCTTGTGGTACGACGATTATAGCAACAATCCTGTTACTCCCGATCTTTTAAATGTGCTTGGTTATTCTACCGGTGTTAGCCAAAACGATACCACCTTTAAGGTAACCTTCCCATATGTACAGGATCCATGGAGCGGATTTGCAAATCATAGTGGCCAATAAGCTTCAATTATCTTAAATAAAAAAGATATAAACCCATAAATAATATAACAATGAGAACGAAAAAATTAATCCCAAAAATTTTAACCCTTACCGCGGCAATAGCAGTTGCTGCAGGCTTCGGGATATGGGATTCAAAAAAATCGCATGTTCAGGCATCCAGCCACCGGGAAGCTCCGCTTATAGCGAACGACCCCCTGGCAGATAACACCGACTTATATGCCTTCCGTAGCCCGGATGATACCAACTTTGTAACTATAATAGCCAACTACATCCCGTTTGAATTACCACAGGGTGGGCCTAACTATTATAGCTTTGGTGAAAACATTCGTTACGAAATTCACATTAAGAATAATGATTCGAACACGAATAGTGACGATATAACCTATCGTTTCACTTTTACAAGTGTTAACCAGGATCCAACTACATTCTTTAATATCCGTTTAGGCCAGCAAAATTTAAAAACTACCTATTTGGCTGAAAAGAGTGTTGAAGGCGGACCATTTACTACTATAGTAGCAAGTGGTACGGTTCCTCCTCCAAATATCGGCCCCCGTTCTATTGATAGCAATGGTATTGGATTAGGCGCAGCAAATTACGATGCACTTATTAATTCTGCTATTGCTACTGCTGTAGGTGGTGGAGGCGAAAAAGTGTATTGCGGCCCTGCTGACGATCCGTTTTTTGTTGACTTAGGCGGTGTATTCGACATTGGCGAAACCAGGAATGGAGGACATGGAGAATATGCACCTGAAGATGGATGCGCATGTAAAAATGTTCATACCATTGCAATTAAAGTGCCTATTCAAACCCTGCAATGGCATCACCTGCCTATAACAGCGGCTACTAATATCCTCGACGCGAACTTTATCATTGGCGTATGGGCATCTGCAAGCCGTCCTCAAATTCGTACACTTAATGGCAACGGTACCATAAACGACGCCGGACCTTATGTACAGGTATCGCGTTTAGGTATGCCATTAACCAACGAAGTTATCACTCCAATCGGCGAAAAGGACAAGTGGAACTCGCTTACTCCTTATACCGAAGATGCTACGATGGATACATTCTTCTGTCGTCCTGAACTTGGTTTATACATGGATGCTACCCTTTATGGAAGTGCAGTACCTTCTTTATCAAAACTCAGGATACAACGCAATTCGTTAGGTAGCTTTGGCTTTGGTAACGACCAACAAGGTTTGTACCCATTATATGCTACCAATGCAGGGGCAGGAACAGCACTTGATACCAATGGTTATGGTAAATATTTACTGCGTAAAAACAGCCCACGTTCAGTAGATCTTCTTCCAATATTCCATACTGGTGTTCCTAACTTAGCTCCGTATCAATTAGCAACCGGTAAAGGTGGAAACCCATTGGCAAACGGCAAACCGTTTATCAATAACTTCCTGCCCGGTGTGTTAGGTGATATGCTGAGGCTTAACATGGCAGTGCCTGTTACCAAAAGAAACGATCCTAACTTCAGTTCGGAAGGTTTAATACAGGCAGCAGTGCTTGGATTAACAAGCCCAACATACGATGGTTCTGCCAATTTGCAGTTCATTCCTAATATGGATGGTTTCCCTAACGGACGCCGTTTAGAGGATGATGTAACACGTATTGAATTACAAGCCGTGAGTGGCGGTGTATTAGCAGCGATAGGCTTGTGGTACGATGATTATCCTGGATTTGGTTCACCGGTTACTACCGATTTGTTGAACGTACTTGGATACAGCACAGGTGTAAATGCGAATGACACAACATTCAAGCCAGCCTTCCCTTATGTACAGGCTCCATGGAGTGGCTACGGACGTTGCGGCGGAAATACTGCATCGCAGCCAACAGGTATATTTGGTTTTGGAACAGGTGTTGCTGCGCCACCTTTGGCTATGGCACAAAACTATCCAAACCCATTCAGTACTGCAACCAATTTCAAAATTCACCTCGATACCAGGCTTAACATTAGCTTGTATATCTACGATCTTTCGGGCAGAAGGGTAGGTACCGTAGTGAACAATGAAATTAAAGAACCCGGAGATTATATTTTAACATGGAATGCCCCGGGCAATACTGCTCCCGGTATTTACATTGCATCATTAACTACCGGAGAAACCATTGTGCAAACAATGAAAATGACTTTAGTAAGGTAAAAATGAAAATTTAATTTTAGCTTTGAAGCCGTTCCGCTAAATGCGGAGCGGCTTTTTTTATAAACTATATGAACAGGAAATACGCGTACATATCATTGGTGGGTTTTACTGCTGTGTTCTTTATCATCATTTTAATATTTTCGAAAAATCCTGAAGATAAAATACCACCGTTTAAAGAAAGAACGGGTACCATAGCCCTGGGGTCCGAGTGGCTCAATTCTAAAAAAGCCATGGAAGGATTGTTGGCAGCTATTGCCCAAAATCCAAAAGATTATAAATCGATGATAGCGCTTACACAAGCCTATATACAGGAATCGCGCACTACAGGGGATTATGCTTATTATGATAAAGCAGGGTTGGAACTATTGGATAAAGTTTTAAAAAATAATCCAAAAAATTTTGATGCGCTTACATTAAAATCATTGATATTTCTTTCTCAACACCATTTCTCAGATGCGCTGGGTGTTGCTAAGCAGGCACAAGCTATTAATCCATACAATGCATTTATTTATGGCGAGCTTGATGATAGTTACCTTGAATTGGGCCGTTACGATTCTGCTGTAATGATGGCCGATAAAATGGTTTCTGTGCGCCCTGATTTGCGTTCTTATGCACGTGTATCTTATTTACGGGAAATTTACGGAGATCTTCCCGGCGCTATTTCGGCCATTAAATTGGCTGTTTCAGCAGGATATCCAGGCTTAGAACAAACCGAGTGGGCCAGAATGATACTGGAACATTTGTACGAAATTACTGGTAAACTCGACAGTGCAAATATGGTATGTGTACGTGCATTGCAGGAAAGGCCAGATTACCCTTTTGCCATTGCTGCGTTAGGGCGTTTAGAAGAAGCCAAAGGTAATTATGCACAAGCCATAACCTACATGGAAAAAGCTAAAGGCATGATAATTGAATATTCATTCAGGGATGCGCTGACAGATTTATACAGGCTAAATAATGAACCTACAAAAGGAGACCAAAGCGCGAACGATGTAATTGATGAACTGGGTGGTAATTTGGGAGACGAATCTCAAAGCATACATGGGCATTATGCTGATAAGGAATTGGCCTATGCATATTTAAAGACTAATCCACCCGATTTGGATAAGGCACTGAAGCATGCATTAACAGAATACGACAGAAGGCCGGATAATATTGATGTATGCGAGGCTGTGGCTTGGGTAAGATATAAGCGTGGTGAGTTTGCGCAAGCCGATACATTGATTAATAAAGCTATGCGTACGCATTCTAAAAATCCTGTATTGTTATGCCAGGCCGGGCTTATTAAAATAAAAGCAGGGGAGAAGGATAAGGGAGCCGAACTGATAAAAGAAGCCGTTCAGCAGGATCCATACTTTGATATTAATTTGAGAAAAGAAGCAAGCGCATATCTACCTGCCGATATTAAGTAAGTATGCTTCAACAAAGCAACCCCGAAATTGATAAAAGAGCAAAGTGGCTCATCCTACTGCTTGCATTGTGTATGTACCAAGCTGCAAGTGCGCATGCTGTAGTAGCCAATTTGTCGAAAACCGATGCTTTTTATCTCTACCTGCAATTAGGGTTTACACATATTATACCCTTGGGGTTTGATCATATATTATTTATCCTTAGTCTCTTTTTGCTCAATCCCAAATTAAAACCTGTTATTTGGCAGGCAACTGCATTTACGGTTGCACACACCATTACACTGGGTTTATCCATGTACGGACTTATTTCTCCACCCAGTCACATTATAGAACCTATAATCGCTCTCTCCATTATGTTTGTGGCGGTAGAAAATATTATTACAGATAAATTACGGCCCACACGTGTTGCAATTGTGTTTGGTTTTGGCCTTATCCACGGAATGGGGTTTGCCAGTGCATTAGGCCAGTTAGGTCTGCCACGCAACCAGTTTTTGCTTTCGCTGCTTACTTTTAATTTAGGTGTAGAATTGGGGCAGCTTACTATAATATTGGCCGCATGGTTTTTGGTGGGCAAGTGGTTTAGCGAAAAGCCGTGGTACCGCAAACGCATTGTATATCCTGCATCTGCATTAATTGCATGTATTGCTCTTTTCTGGACGGTGCAACGCGTTTTCTTTCCTTGATAAAACACAAAAAGACCGAATTACTCCAGTCCTTTTCTTTTTGTGGTCCCGAAGGGAGTCGAACCCCTAACCTTCTGATCCGTAGTCAGATGCTCTATCCAGTTAAGCTACGGGACCTTAATTAAAGAAAATTTATCCTTTTATTTCCGCTGTCAATCCTTTTTCTCCCAATGCAAGCAATAGTGGGCGCAGTTCTTTTAAGCCGCCGCGCTTTACATCGCACTTGCCCATATAATGTACCAAAAAAGTGCATTGTTCTGCCTGTTCTTTATTATGTCCGCATACTTTTACCAGGGTATCAATAACATGGTCAAAAGTATTCACCTCATCATTGTAAAGCATCAGCATATAAACCTTGCTCTTAAGGCTCTTTTCTAATGTTGTCTTTTCCTTTTTAGTGTAGGTCATTTGTAAAAAATTGGGTGCAAATATAATAAAATATGAACTTGTGGCTTATTTGTTATTCAGCAACTGAGCCTGTTTCAGGCTTATCTTTTTGCCCTGGTAATACGCTACAATAAACGATTGGTCGTATCCATCCTGAATAAGCTCTTTCTTCATCTGGTCGGCAGTTTTATAGTCAGGGTAACTACCAACAGTATACGAAGTAATGCCGCTGTCATCCTTATGCGCTTTAATACCGCCGCTAGATATTTGTAATAACTTGTTGGCCATATCTATAGGTATAGTGCCCGAATAAGCGCCCACCTGTACACAAAAAACAACTTTACTGTTTCCCGTTGTATCAGTTATTGCAGGTGTATTACTTACAGGCGGAGCAACCCTTGAAGAAGCCACCACATTAAGTGTAGATGTAGCCAAGGCCATCTCTTGTTTTTCGCTGTTTACAAGGTATAGAAACTTGCCAGTAACTGTTTGTTGACCCGATGCGGTAGAAAGCGCCGTTAATTCGTATGTTACTGTAAACACTGAATCTGTAGGCAAGTTCGACCATACATATTGCAGTTTTCCATCTTCAAAATTATAGGTAGCGCCTTGTTTATCGCCCTCTGCCGCTGTAAACCCCGGGGGAATGGTTTCTTCCAGTTTCGCAAATCCTGAAATGGCACCCCTGTGTATAGTTACACTTACCTTAATATCATCGGCGGGTGCTACATTGCCCGAAGAAAGGGTACGGCTGGCAAAAGAATTACTTACCGTAACAGGTCCATTATTTGCAGGAATGTTTGCACTGGCTGTAGTGTCTTTAATTGTAGGTTGTGTATTTGCAGGTGTTATAGGCGGAGTATTGCTTGGTTGCGTTGTATTATTATTTGTTTGCGGAGCCTGCGTATTATCGGATGCCTGTATGCCATTTGGTAATGCATCGAGGTTTGGAGTTTGCGAAACATTAACCCCTCCGCTGCTTAGCAATTGGTTGGCTTGTGCAAGTCCAATGCGTTGTCCGTTAGAATAAGCAACAACAAATGCATCCTTAATAGGTGTTCTTGTAATAATGTCCTGCTTAGCTATGTTTGCTTTAGGTAAACTGCTGTATGTTCCACAGTTGTAACGCAAGTAGCCGTTAGGCGCATTGTAAGAATATAGCGGGCTTAAGTTATATAGTTTTGCAGGCGGCACAGGGTGTTGGAATGCACCTACCTGTACCGAGAAAAATAATCCTTTTATATCGGCAACAGGTGTAGATACAATTATATTGTTGTTATTTGTTTGTGGTTGCTGAACGTTAGTTACGTTATTATTGGCGGATTGTGTGGTGTTTGTATTGTTATCAGGTTGCGTTGTATTATTTGCTGCTTGAGTAACATTATTTTGCGGCGGTGTATTTACAACAGCAGTCTGTGTGGTATTCGTATTGCCATTCAGGATGGCAATAGCTTTATATAATGGAATTTGTTTGCCATTTAAAAAGGCTACTACAAATGCGTCTTTAAATCCGATACCATGAATTTTATCCTGGGCATTTTTCGCTACGTTATATTCTTTAAAGATACCAGCCATGTATTTGGTAAGGCCTGTAGCCGTTTTTTCTCCTGTGATAGGATCAATACCTTTAAATAAGTTTTGACGTATCGCATTCCTGAATGCACCTATCTGTACCTTAAATACTAAACCCTCGGGCAAAGGTTGATTTATAGGTATAGGTTTGGTAGCCGAATAGGGTGAACTCGGTAGCTCAGTAAATACATCTTCGGCCGATAATGTAATAGAATTTCTATTGTTAGAATTAGTAGTGTTGTTGTTGTTTGCAGTGTTGTTTGCCGAATTGGTATTGTTATCCGGTTGAGTAGAATTATTAGCATTGTTCGAATTATTCTGCGCAATTAAGTTATTGTTAGTAGCAACGTTGTTGTTATTTGCAGTGTTGTTTGCCGAATTGGTATTGTTATCCGGCTGGGTAGAACTATTAGCATTGTTCGAATTATTCTGCGCAACCAAGTTATTGTTAGTAGCAGCGTTGTTTACCGAATTGGTATTGTTATCGGGTTGTGTAGTATTATTCGGGTTGCTGTTATTGTTATTCTGTGCAACCTGATTATTGTTAGTCGGGTTGTTATTATTTGCTGCGGTATTATTGTTCTCGGTCGTATTCAGATGAAGCGCGTTCGGATCAATGTGTGTATTTGGCGACGATAAAGCAGAATCTATCTTATTCGCATTTTGAATAGCTACACTACTGTTGGCATTGTTCGAGTTATTTTGAGCAATCTGGTTGTTACTAGTATTGTTCGGATTGTTTGAATTGTTCTGCGCAAGCTGATTGTTGTTTGCAGGATTAGTACTGTTCGCTGAATTGATATTGTTATCAGGCTGTGTACTGTTATTTGGATTGCTTGTATTGTTATTCTGAGCAACTTGGTTATTGTTTGCAGGATTAGTACTGTTCGCTGAATTGATATTGTTATCAGGCTGTGTACTGTTATTTGGATTGCTTGTATTGTTATTCTGAGCAACTTGGTTATTGTTTGCAGGATTAGTGTTATTCGCTGAGTTAGTATTATTATCAGGCTGTGTACTGTTATTTGGATTGCTTGTATTGTTATTCTGAGCAACTTGATTATTGTTTGCAGGATTAGTGTTGTTCGCTGAGTTAGTATTATTATCCGGCTGTGTACTGTTGTTTGGATTGTTTGAATTGTTGTTCTGCGCAACCTGATTATTGTTTACAAGATTAGTGTTGTTCGCCGAATTGTTATTGTTATTCGGCTGAGCAGTGTTATTCGGATTGCTTGAATTGTTATTCTGCGCAATCTGATTATTGTTTACAGGATTGGCATTGTTCGCCGAATTAGCATTGTTATCGGGTTGACTAGAATTATTCGGGTTGCTGGAATTGTTATTCTGAGCAACTTGGGTATTGTTTGCAGGATTAGTGTTGTTCGCCGAATTGGTATTATTATCCGGCTGTGTATTGTTATTCGGATTGGTTGAATTGTTGTTCTGAACAACTTGGTTATTGTTTACGGGATTGGTATTGTTTGCAGAATTATTAGGGTTATTATCAATAGAAGATGAATTATTATTAGAAGCAACGAGAGGTGTATTCGAAGCTGTAACAGAGGCCAGCGAAGGTTTTACATTCAAATAAATATCCTGAGCCTGCTGTTGTTTTAAAAGTGCCGTAGACAGAAACTTTGCGGCATCATCAAGGTAGCCCTGTTTAAGATAAGGCTTGTCGGCGCTGTCGGCTTTTTGTTTCGCAATTAGCGATTTGTTGTAATAAAAATTTGCATCCTGGTTTAATAGTTTGGCGGTAGTTAATTTATCCGAATAATCATTTTGTTCAACGTTTTGCCAAACCGCTAGCTGCTGTTTGTTGGCTACAAATTGGTTAGAATTAGCCGTATTTGCAGTTTCAGAACTTTGTAAACGTTTTTGCTGGGCCAGGTCATCTAGCGAATCTGCCCTGTGCGATAATAACCTTGCCTGGGTAGGATCAGTTGCATGAGTAGCTTCCTGGCGGTCATTATTAGCCTGGCTGGTTAGCGTATCTGCATCCTTCATAAAAGCAGTAGCGGTTTGGTTAGCCTGTGATGCTGTAGGATTAGTATACTGAATATTTGAAGTAGAAATTACATTTTGTATTCCGCTTGTTGTGTTATTGTATTGTACTGCTTGCTGGCTATTTGGGTTAGTTGTATTGTTAGCATTGTTCTGGGCAACTTGGTTATTGTTTGCCGTATTAGTGCTGTTCGCTGAGTTTGTATTATTATTCGGTTGAGCAGTATTGTTTGAATTGCTTGTATTGTTATTCTGAGCAACCTGGTTATTGTTTGCCGTATTAGTGCTGTTCGCTGAGTTTGTATTATTATTCGGTTGAGCAGTATTGTTTGAATTGCTTGTATTGTTATTCTGCGCAACTTGGTTATTGTTCGCAGAATTTGCGTTGTTCGCCGAGTTTGTATTATTATTTGGTTGAGTAGTGTTGTTCGGATTGCTTGAATTGTTGTTCTGCACAACTTGGTTATTGTTTGCAGGATTAGAATTGTTTGCCGAGTTCGTATTATTATCTGGTTGAGTAGTATTGTTCGGATTGCTTGAATTGTTGTTCTGCGCAACTTGGTTATTGTTTGCAGGATTAGAATTGTTTGCCGAGTTCGTATTATTATCTGGTTGAGTAGTATTGTTCGGATTGCTTGTATTGTTATTCTGTGCAACTTGGTTATTGTTTGCAGAAGTTGCGTTATTCGCCGAGTTTGTATTATTATTTGGTTGAGTAGTGTTGTTCGGATTGCTTGAATTGTTGTTCTGCGCAACTTGGTTATTGTTTGCAGAATTTGCGTTGTTCGCCGAGTTAGTATTATTATCTGGTTGAGTAGTATTGTTCGGATTGTTTGAATTGATGTTCTGAGCAACTTGGTTATTGTTTGTAGGATTGTTGTGGTTTGCTGTTGGAGTATAATGCGCTATATCATTCTTTATAGTGGCAACATCTGTTGTAGAAACCAGGGGTGAACCCTCCTGTGCAGCATTTTTGCTAATACTGTCTGTCGTTTTTGCTTGAGCATTTTGTTCAACATATTGAGTATGTAATTGTTGCTCCAATTTCTGGTTGTCTTCTATTTCTTTTTGTTTTGCCTTTTTGCTTTCGCTCAAATCCTTGGCTTGTTGTAACAACGCGACTTTTTCCTGGGCATTGTCAGTCTTTTGGGCCTGATCTATATAATCCTGAGATTGTTGTTGCAACCCATCTATTTCCTTCTTCAGTTTATCTGTTTTTTGCGCTACTTCAACCGAATCATGTTTAGTATTTTGTGCCTCCTGGCGTATAAGGTCGCCTGCGGTAACAGGTGTTACAGGGTCAGATGACTCCTGTTTCTTTAGGTTATTCTGTTGGGTTTGCAGTTGGGCAATAGCATCTTTATTATTTGTTGTTTTGGAAGCCGAATCAAGACTGGCAGAATATTTTTTAGCAAGTGTTGCACGTTTTTCTTTTGTTTGGGCATCAGTTTGTTCCTGTGCTGCAATTTGGTACGCTTCCGTTGCTTTCTTTGTAAGTTCATCCGCTTCAGCCTTTAATGATGCTGCTTTGGCAAGGCTATCATTTTTTGCAGATGGGTCGGTTATATTATTTGCTTTGGCAGCAATGTCCTGCACTTCATTATTTAAATTTTGTGCCTCCTGCATTTTGTCATTGGCATATTGCGTTGCCCTGTCTGCATCTTCCTTAGATGCCTTAGCATCCTGTTCCTGCTGGTTCGCATCGCTATCCGCAATCTTTACCAATTGGGTAGTGCTGGTATTGTCAACAGGGTTAGATGTGTTGTTGTTTGCCGCATTGGTATTGTTATCCGGTTGAGTAGAATTATTAGGATTGCTGGTGTTATTCTGCGCAACTTGAGTGTTGTTTGCCGCGTTGGTGTTGTTATCAGGTTGTGTGGTATTGTTCGGATTGCTAGTATTATTCTGAGCAACTTGATTGTTATTTGCAGTATTGGTGTTATTCGTCGAGTTGGTATTGTTATTGGGCTGAGTAGTATTGTTTGAATTGCTTGTATTGTTGTTCTGAGCAACCTGATTATTGTTTGCAGAATTTGCGTTGTTCGCCGAGTTCGTATTATTATCTGGTTGAGTAGTATTGTTCGGATTGCTTGTATTATTTTGAGTAACTTGATTATTATTCGAAGGATTGGTCTTGTTCGGGTTGCTTGAATTGTTATTCTGCGCTACCTGATTGTTATTAGCAGGATTTGTGTTTGCTGAGTTTGTATTATTATCAGGCTGTGTTGCGTTTTGAGTAACCGCATTGTTGTTAGGATTAACAATAGGGGCCGTACTATCAATATTCACATCCAGTTGCGCCTGCTTCTTTATATAATCCAGCGCTAGCAAATATTCATTGCTTATACCGCCCGTAGTTTCAAAGTGATTGGTGATAATTAACTTATCTGTAGCGCTATCGTATCCAATTTCTTGCTTAAGGGTAGTAAGCTCTTGCTCCTTAGGAATAAGAACAGGAGCGGTTTGTGTAGTATGCCCCGGTGTTTCTACAGTGTATACCAGTTGCTGTCCATTAGGCAGGCTCATAAAAAAGCTGCCATCGTCGTGCGAGGAATTGTATACACCAACCGCTTTATTTGTTTCATAGTACTTAACTGTAATGGTAGATGCTGCCGGTGTTCTACCCATGTCGGTAAATGCAATACCTTTCATCAGTACATTTTCCGGTGCATGTTGTTGTACTTTAATCTTGTATATATCTATAGTGCCTTTAGGGCTCGAACGGGTAGAGGCGAAGTAGGCGGTTTGGTTTAAGGTATCTGCAATAAATAAAATGTCATCGTCAGGCGTGTTAATAGGAAAATCCATGTTGACGGGAGTAGACCATGTGCCTGTTGCATCATTGCGTACCGACTTAAACACATCATACCCACCCATACTGTTATGCCCCATCGAGCTAAAGTATAGCGTGTGTGTGGGTGCATCGTAAAACGGGAAATCTTCGTCGTAAGGTGTATTGATTATGGTACCCAGGTTGGTAGGCTTGCTAAATCCTCCTGTTGGTAATCGTTTAACTTCATAAATATCCTTGCCGTTAGAATAATCATCGCCATAGCTGGAAAAAAACACTTCGTTCTTGTCGGATGATAAGTATATAACCGAGTTGAACACTTGTTTTTTATCAAGTTTACTTTTAAAGTCGTCCGGTTCTATAAGTGTGCTCCCGCCGTTAGCGCTTAAATCATAGGCATGATAATAATCGCTTAACGAAAGTTCTTTTTTTACCAGCACATCCAGGTCGTGAACATCCTTAAGTAAAGTTTTCCCATTTTCACACTGTTCTATCAGGCGGAATACAGGATGCTTTTTTGATTGGGAAGAAGGAGCAATCTGCTCAAATTGCTTATATGTTTTTATAGCGTCATCAAACCGATAGTTTAAATGGTATGCCCTTGCCAGGTAAAAAAATGCGAGTTTATCTATAGATGGATCCTTGGTTGCCATTTCAAGATAATCCACAGGTTTTTCTTTATCTGCTTTTGAAAGGAGCATGCAGGTTCCCAGCCTGTAATTATAGTCCGGGTTGTCGGGATGCAGACTTAGCAATTCTGCATACAAAGGATATGCACTTTCAAAATCTTCGGCTTCAAAATATTTTTGCGCCTCTTTTTTACGGTCGGCTTCCGAAGAAGGACCCTGTGCAGCCGATTTATGACTGATAATCAAAAATAAAGCGGCAGTTACCATACATATAACTTGCCGCAATGTCCTCTTCATATATAATCTTATTACCAAACTGCCAAATAAATGGTTTATGGGTCGAACACCCATGCCTAAGCTACAAAGTTAATGAATTTGACGGTGAAATGGCGGAAACTTAACTAATTCTTCCCTTTAATACCGAAGATTCTAAGGGTAGATTCCTCGTTTTTAAGTAACCTAAGTATGTTTTTCCGGTGGGTTATTATAACCATAATTGGCAATAATATGGCACCGGCCATAAGCCATGGATGAGTTGCCTTGTATATAATAAGCCATATAGGAAAGCTAAGTATTGCCAGCATTGAAGCCAGTGATACATAATGCGATATAACTAATACCAAAAAGAACACCACAAAACAGAGCAGAGCAACAGTGGGATTAATGCCAAAAATAATGCCCATAGTAGTAGCAACACCTTTGCCGCCTTTAAAGCCAACATATATAGGCAAAATGTGTCCTATTACGGCTGCTACAGCCATGGCCACCTCAAGATGTAGGCGTGTAGAAGATCCTGAAGGATAGCTACTTAGGCATACGAGGCCAACAGCTACCCAGCCTTTCATAATATCCAAAAACAGAACTAAAAAACCTGTCTTTTTTCCAAAGGTTCGTATTGTGTTAGTAGCACCGGCATTTTTGCTTCCAAATTCACGCACGTCCTGACCATGAAAATACCTGCCAAGCCATACCGAAAAAGGAATGGAACCGATTAGGTAAGCCATAGTTACCAGTACTATATCCTGCGTTTCAATCATACTATTCCCGCTTTGTTAGCACAAAGTTACGGAAATGTTAGCAAATCTCCTAATTATACCCGGTTTTACCCCAGATATCCCTTTAGCAGCTTGCTTTTGGAGTTATGGCGCAGCCTCCGAATGGCCTTGTCTTTTATCTGCCTAACCCTTTCAGGAGATATTTCGAGCCTTCTTGCAATTTCTTCTACAAGCATAGGTTGAGACATGGCACCCAATCCAAAATAGTACTTTAATACATCTGCCTCACGTGGGGGCAAAGTAGAAAGTGTTCTGGATACTTCCTGTTTTAAAGATTGTTTAAACAATTCAGTTTCAGGGCTTACTGCTGTTTCGTCCTCGGTAACATCGTATAAACTGCCATCGTCATCTTCGCCACCAAGGGGTGCATCCATAGATACCGTGCGGGCATAATTTTGGAACGATATTTTAACATCCTCTGTAGTCAGGTCGGTTATTTCCGCTACTTCTTCCAGGGTGGGTTCTCTTCCAAATTCCTGTTCAAGTCGCGAACTGGCCTGTGTTATTTTGTGCATCGTATTTATCTTGTTCACGGGCAGGCGTACCAACCTCGAGTTTTCAGCAAGGGCTTGATGTATGGTCTGGCGTATCCACCACACTGCATACGAAATGAATTTAAATCCTTTGGAAGGATCGAACCGCCTGGCGGCTTTTATCAATCCAACGTTGCCTTCATTTATTAAGTCTTGCAGGCTTAGTCCTCGGTTTTGGTATTGTTTTGCTACCGACACAACAAACCTTAGATTGGCTTTGGTAAGTTTCTCTAAAGCATCCATGTCTCCGTTCTGTATCTTTTTTGCCAAATCCACTTCTTCGTCGGGGGTAATCATATCTACCCTGCTTATGTCTTGCAGATATTTGTCCAGTCCCGGCGTATCCCGGTTGGTTACTTTCTGCGATATTTTAAGTTGTCTCATAACAATTACTTTAGTTTATTATATGTACGTATAAAGACGTATCGCGGTTACGTATTACCTTACCTAATTATTACATAGTTTTGGGTTGTTAAAAAATATGAAAAAACGTAACCCTCTGATATTAATCACTAATGATGATGGCATAACATCGCGTGGTATAAAAGCCATGGTTGATGTTGCTTCTAAGTTTGGAAGAATTTTTGTTGTGGCTCCCGATAAACCACAATCAGGAATGGGGCATGCCATTACTGTAAATACAGGGCTTGGAGTAACACCTTATCATTTTGAAAAAACGGAGCAAGCCTATAGCTGTACGGGTACTCCGGCAGATTGTGTTAAGCTGGCCATTTATCATTTAATGAAAGAAAAACCTGATTTATGCCTTTCCGGTATTAATCATGGCGCAAATGTTTCTATTAATGTAATTTATTCAGGTACTATGTCTGCTGCTTTAGAAGGATCCCTTGAAGGCGTTCCTTCGGCTGGAATTTCTTTATGCAATAATGATGTTAACAGGGATCTTATAGCCGTAAAAAAAGCTACAAAGGCCATTATTGAAATGATGCTGAAACATCCACACGATAATAATCTATGTCTGAATGTAAATGTGCCCGATATACCCGTAAACAAATTAAAGGGTATTAGGTTTTGCAGGCAGAGTAAAGGCAACTGGAAAGAATTTTACGAAGAGCACAAAAGCCCGGATGGAGGAGAGTTTTTATGGCTCACCGGCAAGTTTGAGAACCTGGAAAAGCGCATGAAGGATACTGACCTGTGGGCTATTGATAATGGATATGTATCTGTAGTACCTATTCATGCCGATATGACTAATCCAACAGAATTACAAAAAATAAAACACTGGGATATTAACTGGCCTTAGTGGGTGTTTCGTCGGGCTTTAAAAACTTCAGTTTGGTGAAATTATATGCCATTTTATTTACATCCGGAGAAAGCTTTAAAAGCAAAATAGGAGTGAGGTAAACTACTGATATTATAACTGAGTTAACTGCTATGTTTATATACCTGTTGCCTGTTTGAGGTATAAGCAAAGATACCAGCCAGGTAAGGGCTGTTATTACTAAAACCCAAACGCAGTTTATGCCAAAAGGCTGCATTTTAAAAAAGTACTGCACAAATAGTAAACGCACAAGGTTATTAATGATTACGCTTACAGCGGCTGCTATAGCGGCACCCGTAATTCCGTAAACGGGAATAAAAATTAGGTTGCTTACTATAGTAACGGCTATCAATAAAAACATCAACCATAAATCGTACCTGTACATTTTAGATGTAACAAGTATAATACCGTTAAGCCCTGTTATCATATCTACGTAAGTGGCAAGTGCCAGAAACAATAAGGCATACTTTCCTTCGGAATAATCGTTGGGCATAAACGAAAAAATTGAGGTTAAATTCACCCAAATGCCAAGGAATAAAATTCCGCCGAGCACCATAGTAATTACTGTTGTTTTATGGTATAGGTCGGCCATGCTTGTTAAATCTTTTTTACGCCAAAATCTTGCTATAAGTGGATACGTGGCCCTTTGTATTGAGCGGAACGGAAGGCTTATTAAAACGGGAAAACTGAAAATAGTAGTATAAATACCTGCTTTGCTAAGATTTAGCATCCCGGTTACCATAAGTGTATCTATGTTACGTATAATGGCACCGCCAATAGAACTTAGAATAGTAAAAATTCCGTAAAGCATGATTGCTTTAAATAAGCGCTTAAACAGCGGACTGCGCACAGGCATTATATGCAGCTGCTTTAGATAGAGTACATATACAACCAGTATAACTGTAAGCAAAAGGTTGCTTGCTACGTATATAGCAACAAATTGGTGGAAGTCGATAAGTTTAAACGCATACAAGCTTATACATAATGTAACCAGTATTCTTGCAAAAATTTCGTTTATAAAGGTAGCTACAACAGTTTTTAAAAGCGCGCGCAGGTAAGTATCGAAAAACTGAAAGTATACTATTGAAAATGCTAATGGGATAAGGTAATTGTAATACTCTACCAGCATTGGCGATTCGGTGCTGTAGTGCTTTACAATTAAGGGCTTAAACAGTAAAAAGATAATAGTTACAAGTACAAAGCCGCTAAATACAATGGCGTTTCCCCAAAACAAAAAGCCATGGTGTTTCTTTTCCTTGTTTTCGAAATAGGGGAAGAAGCGGATACCTATGCTTGTCATACCCAGCGCAGCAAACTGAGCATAAAATATAGCTACTGTCATTAGTACATTGGCTAATCCTACCTGGGCGGTTGTTAAAAAATTGGTAAATAGCAATACTTTATTTACAAAGCCAAGTGCTGCCCCGGCGTATGAAACAATGGTAAGATTTAAACTTTGGCGCTGTACTATTCCCATTAATTATGATGTAAAAACAAAGATATTCCTTAATAAGTAGAGGCTAACGCACAATTTTAGATAGTATTACCAACCTATTGTTAAATAAAGTTAAGTGTTGGCGTATTAAACTTTTATTATTTTTGTCTCGCAATGGTTTCGCCAAATGGTGAATGAAAAGGGAATCGGGTGAAAATCCCGGACAGTTCCCGCTGCTGTGAGCTCTTAAAAATGTTTTTGAATTCTTATTGTCACTGTTGTAAAACGGGAAGGCATCAAAAACAGAGCGAGTCAGAAGACCTGCCAGTGCAAAAAAACTGAGGCCACCCTCAGTTCCATCATTGCTTCGGGAAGAAAGCGAAGGAACCACAAGGATTCACTCCCTGTCTACACCCTTCACTTCTAACAGCTGCAAATGGTTTAAAATAAGTTTAAAACTGTTTGTTCTTTGCTGCGGTGGACCAGTGAAGCACAAACAAAAAAACAAAATGAACAATGAAACAAAATTTCAAAAAGACGTTGAAGGTCTCTAAACAGTTTTTCCGGATTTCCGGAATTCTATCATTTGTGTTGGCAACCTGCACAATGAATGTAAAAGCTCAGTCGTACAAATTAAACCAGGTAATTGTACTGAACGATGGCAACATACTCAGTTCCGGCGGACAACATACCAGGGTAGGTAGCTATAATCCTGTTACCAAGGTATACCAGGATTTCGATACCATTGCTGCAAAATATGGTTCTCATGTTATTATTGACAGCGGATATATTTATGTAGGAGCGGATTCTTTATTGATAAAATATGACCTGAATACACATGCTAAATTAGCTACACAAACTGTTGTGGGTATACGCGAAATGGCTGTATGGGGCAAACAGATACTGGTTACAACCGGTACTACTTTCCCGCTCAAATCTTATTTCCTGGCATATAATAAAAGCAATCTTTCGCTGGCATACCAAGACACAACTATAAGCCATGCTACCGAAGGAATTCAGGTATTACATGATTCTGCCTATATCGCTATTAATGACTTTGGCTCTGGCTCCATTGGAAAATTAGGTGTGGTTGACCTGCACGCTCAAAAAGAAAAGCATGAAGTTGATTTAGGCCCGACAGGATTAAACCCATATAGTGTTTTTGTAGAACCAAACAACCAAAAGATATATACAGTAAATAACCTGGTTTACAATAACTCCAGCGTAACTAAGTACGATGCGCCAAGCACCACCTTTAACAATAATTCACTCCATTTAACTGCTGGATGTACAGGTTCTGTTTTCTATCAAGGTAATGTTTATTTCGAGGCAAGCAATGATGATAATATTGGCGTATTTAGCGCCACTTCTCTCTCTGTTTGGGATTCGCTTAAAATACATAAATATGTTTACGGAATGGGTATTGATTCGGCTGATGGATATATGTATGTTGGGCAAACCGACTACGTTTCCTATGGAAATGTATTTATATACGACCTATTTGGGCATGCCATTGATTCATTTGCCGTTGACGTTAGCCCTGGAAATTTTGCGTTTGACGTAAGAACAGTAACCGGAATACCAACAATTGCAAACCCTGTATCTGTTAATGTATACCCTAACCCAACTTCTTCTATGTTAAATGTAACAATAGGAGGAAACGTATCTTTGCAAAAGATTATAATAACCGATGCATTGGGTAAAACTGTATGTCAAAAGCTCCTGAATAATTCGGAAAAAGCAATAGCGCTGAATATAGCAAACTATAGCAGTGGCATTTATTTCCTTACTGTTCAAACAACAGATGGAACTTTGGTGCATAATAAAATTGTAAAACAATAAGTACCTTTGTAAAGTAGGAAGTCTATAAAACCAGGCAAGTATTAAAACTTTATAAACTTTCTACTTTTCAAATTTTATAAATAATAACATGAAAACAGAAAAAATAAACTTACGTTTTGGAATTATCACGCTGATGGTATTGGCTGGCGCATTTAGCCGCCTTATTCCGCATCCATGGGATTTTACTGCTATTGGAGCTACCGCTCTTTTTGGGGCTGCCTATTTTTCCAATCGCATCATTGCGTTGCTCATTCCGTTAGTTTCGGTATGGTTGAGCGATATCGTTATGAATAACACCGTTTATTCTTCATTCCATGGAAATAAATTGTGGTTGTTCCCCGAAGTATTTCCATGGCAATATGCTGGTTTTGCACTTATTACCCTTGTAGGATTCGGTTTGCTTAAAAAGGTAAAACTCACGTCGGTAATTGGTTCCAGCTTGGTGGCATCCATTATATTTTTCCTGATGTCAAACATTGGGGTATGGTTAGGCAACTCTTTGTATCCGCAAAACTTTGCAGGCCTTACAGCATGCTATGCAGCAGGTATTCCTTTCTTTTGGAACACTATAGCCGGAGATTTATTTTTCTGCGGTGTGTTGTTCGGAGTGTTTGAACTGGCGAAATATAAATTCCCGGTTCTACAGGTAGCTAAAGCATAATGGTTGCCGGTAAACGCGCTGTTGTTCTTTGGACAGGTGGTAAAGATTGTAATCTTGCCCTGCACGAAGCTAAAATAGCCGGTTACAATATTGTTGCACTTGTAACATTTATGATGGGCGATGGTAAATTTAAGGCCCATCCTATAGATGTTATGAAGTTGCAAGCCAAGGTTTTAGGCATTCCGCACATTACAGTTCCTGTGGCTGAGCCTTATACCGAAAGTTATGAGAATGCCATACAAAAACTCAAGGAAGAGCATAGTATAGATACTGTGGTTACCGGAGATATTGCCGAAATACACGGCAACTTTAACTGGATAACCGAACGTAGCAAACCATCGGGCGTAAAAGCTTATTTGCCCCTTTGGCATTTAGACAGGAGCCAGGTATTGCAAAGCATACTTTCCTTAGGTTTCAACGTTATTTTTTCGTGCGTGAAAGAACCCTGGTTCACTGCCGAATGGCTTGGTAAGAGGTTAAATGAAAATACGGTAGAACAATTGCGCATCATACATAATCTTGACCTTTGTGGTGAGCAGGGGGAATATCATACCTTAGTGCTCAATGGCCCCGGTTATGATTCTGAAATTGAGATAGACTCATTTGATACCCGCAAGGAAAATGAAATTTTTTATATGGGAGAACCAAATTTTTTATTGAAGAATGAAATCTACGCAACTTTAAATAATTAAACATGAAAGCCTGTTCTTTTCTTCCGGCAGCTACCAGTATGATACATCAAATGGGCTTAGAAGAGCATTTGCATGGCGTAACCTTTGAATGTTCTTCCGATAAGCCCAAAGTGGTACGCTCGCACATGGAAGGAAATACCTACACCAGCGCGGAGATTGAGAAATTTGTTTCCGACAGCAAACAAATGGGCAAAAGCCTGTATTATATTGATGAAGAACTGCTACAAAAAATAGCGCCCGATGTAATTTTTACGCAGGATGTTTGCGATGTGTGCCAGATAGGTACAAGTTATGCCGAAAGAGCCATCCATAAATTGAAAAAACAACCGCAGGTAATACCGCTTACTCCGCGTACACTTAACGATGTATATGATAACGCGATTACCATTGCCAAAGCGTTGGGCAAGGAAGAAGCTGCCTACACTTTATTGGCGCAGTCAAAAAAGCGTACAGATAAAATTACAGATGAACTACGCAAGCACAACGCTCCGTTAAAACGGGTGATGGTAATGGAATGGCTCGATCCTATATATAACTGTGGCCATTGGATACCATACCAAATTGCACAAGCAGGCGGTGTGGATATGTTATCAAATCCTGCGGGCTATTCCATTATTACTGATTGGGAAAAAATAGCACGATATAACCCCGAAGTTTTAGTTGTTGCTCCCTGCGGCTTTCATATAGATAGAACCTTAAAAGAAATGAGTAAACTGCAAAACCTGCCGGGATGGAATGAATTGGCGGCTGTAAAAAACAATGCTGTGTATGTTGCAGATGCCGATTTGTTTACCTGCCCAAGCCTCCATTTGATAGATGGAATTGAAATACTGGCATCCATGTTTCATCCAACTATATTTACTTTAGATAAAAAATACAAAAACCTGTGTATGCCTTTGCACAGTGCAGATTTAAAGGCTGTACATAAATAAAAAGCCATGGAAGAAAAGAAATATAACTACGTTACCAAACTGGATGTTAAATTCAAACATCTGGATAGAATTGATATTCCTAAAATGGTAGAGGAATGTAAGGATAAGTGGTTTAACCAAACCCTTACCCAGGTTAACGACAGCGTAGTAAGAATTGGTATTGTAGAAGGTGAATACCATTGGCACAAGCATGATAAGGATGATGAGTTTTTCCTTGTACTGGAGGGACAATTCCTTATTGATTTGGAAGACCGTACTATTGAACTGAATCCTGGACAGGGCACAACTATTACAAAAGGATTGATGCACAGGCCCAGGGCTCCGAAGAAGACGGTAGTACTAATGGTGGAGACTAGCAATATACAACCCACCGGCGATTGAGTGACAATGAAGGTTATCTTTGTTAAAATATTTTCAGAATGATTGTTGTAACCGGCGCGGCAGGATTTATTGGAAGTTGTTTGGTGCAAAAGCTAAACGACGAAGAATTTTTCGATGTAGTGTTGGTAGATGATTTTTCGAATGCTGCCAAGGCCCCAAATCTGCAAGGCAAAAAATTTACGGCGCTTGTACACCGCGATGATTTTGCGGACTGGCTCACTAAAAATCATAGGCTGGTGCAATTTGTTTTTCATATTGGCGCACGTACCGATACTACCGAAAAGGATGTAAATATTTTTAACAAGCTTAACCTGGATTATACCAAAAAAGTTTGGCAGTTATGTACGGAATATGGATTGCCCTTAGTGTATGCTTCATCGGCTGCAACCTATGGTGCAGGAGAAAATGGGTATGAAGATAACCATAGTATAATTGAAAAATTAGAGCCACTTAATCCTTACGGTGCATCTAAAAACGATTTTGATAAATGGGCTTTAAAGCAAACTAAGGCGCCTTACTTTTGGGCAGGGCTAAAGTTCTTCAACGTATATGGCCCTAACGAATACCATAAGGCCAGGATGGCATCGGTTATCTTCCATGCTTACAACCAAATTAAACAAGTAGGAGAGGTTAAGTTATTCCGCTCGCATAAGCCTGATTACAAGGATGGGGAGCAAATGCGCGATTTTGTATATGTAAAAGACGTAGTAGATATATGCTTCTTTTTACTACACCATCGTAAAGATTCTGGTTTATATAACCTGGGATCGGGCAAAGCAAGGACATTCCTTGATTTGGTGAACAACATATTTTTTGCGTTGGATAAAGAACCTAAAATTAAGTTTATAGATACGCCCATAGATATACGCGATACCTACCAATATTTTACCGAGGCTAATATGTCCAAGATTCGCTCTATTGGATACGATAAGCCATTCCATACATTGGAATCTGGAGTGAATGATTACGTCAAAAATTATTTGGTTGAAGGGAAGTATTTCTAAGCTATTCCGCAACCTGCTTTTTAAGCGAAAGCAAATCTTCTTTTATCCTTTCTAAAGATTTCAGCACCTGTTCTTGTTCGGTGTTTTCTCTTTTGTTTTCTCTAAAGTGTTTTTTCGCGCCTTCAAGGGTAAAGCCCTGTTCCTTTATCAGGTTATGCAATATACGCACATTGGTAATATCTATCTCTTTGTATAAGCGGTTGCCACGCGCATCCTTATCAGGATGAATAAGTGTAGGAAATTCTTTCTCCCAAAACCTAAGTAGGGAAGGAGCCACCTTAAACATTTCGGCCACCTCGCTAATGGAGTGAAATACTTTTATCGTTTCTTTTTCTTTATAAGGCATTTTTATAAGTTAAAAGTTGTGGGATTTTATTTTTCACTTTTCACTATTCGTTTTTCATTTATTACCTTGCTCCTTGTTTAAAATTCTCAATAAATTTTTTACTAAAGTCCGATAATATAAGCCTGCCGCTCATTTCAGCACGTTCTAAAAGCAGCTTATCCCAATTCTCGGTGCCTTCCCAAAACACTTTTTTTAGTTGTGCCATAGCTTCGGGGCTGCTTTGTGCAAGTTTGCCGGCAAGTTCGTTTATACCTTTATCCAGGTCGGCTATGGAAGAAAATACATCAGCATACAATCCTTTTTCTTTGGCCCAGGAAGAGCCCATCCATTCACTTGCATTAATCGACATTTGTGCAAAAGCCGAAGTACCAATTTTTCTTTCCACCGCAGGGCCAACTACAAATGGGCCTATGCCTACATTTAGCTCGCTTAGTTTAGCCGATGCGGCCTCGGTTGCAAGGGTATAATCGGCAGCAGCAGCAAGGCCAACACCTCCGCCCACAGCTTTGCCTTGTACACGGGCAATAACAAATTTTGGTGCCTTGCGCATAGCATTAATAACGGCTGCAAAACCCGAAAAGAATTTTTTACCTGTTTCTAAATCTGTAATGGTAACTAGCTCATCGAAGGACGCGCCGGCACAAAATGTTTTTTCTCCTTCGCTTTTTAATACAATTACGTTGGCTTCTTTATTTTGTCCTGCCTTTTCAACTTCCTGTGCAAGGCTCATCAACAGTGTGCCCGGCAAAGAGTTGCTCTGCGGATGAAAAAACGTTACTGTTGCAATTCCGTTTTCTATAATAGTTCCTACTTTTCCTTCACTCATAATTACCTAAACTGTTTGTGATGCATTTATATGCGAATTTTCGTCTTTTACCTCTCCCTGTTCGCAACGCAGGGTACGCGATGGAAAGCGTTGTACGAGTAACAAATTATGTGTGGCAAAAATAATCGACCTGCCTGTTCTGCTAATATCAAGTAATAGCCGCATAATATCTTCCGATGTTTCCGGGTCAAGGTTACCTGTCGGCTCGTCGGCCAAAATTATTTCAGGATCGTTAAGCAAGGCACGGGCCACTGCTACACGCTGTTGTTCACCGCCCGATAGCTCATGAGGCATTTTAAATCCTTTGGTTTGCAAGCCCACTTTTTCCAATACATCGTTTACTCGTTCTTCCATTAATTTTTTGTCCTTCCAGCCTGTGGCATGAAGCACAAAATTTAAATTGTCTTTAACACTGCGGTCCATTAGCAACTGAAAATCCTGGAAAACAATTCCCAGGTGCCTTCTTAATAAAGGAACCTGTTTGCGCTTAAGCTTTTTCAGGTCGAATTCTCCTACGCGCCCTTCACCTTCTGCCAGGGGCAATTCTCCGTATAATGTTTCTAATAAGCTGCTTTTACCACTTCCTGTTTTGCCCATCAGGTATACAAATTCCCCTTTTTTTACTTCGAAATTAACACGGCTTAGGATAAGGTTTTTATCCTGGTAAATGGTTACATTTTTTAAATCTATTACAACATCCAGGTGCGTCATCGGGTTCTAAATTCTATAAAACAATGTTACGAAAAAACAGGGTGGCGCAAACGGAAATCAAAACAAATTTTCAACACAGAATAGAGAATAGTATCGGGTATATTTAATCAATAGTACGTTGGTAATTTGCGCAAGGGATAGAAGTGGAAAGCCCACAGCGAAGCGAGGACTTGTAACGTATAGCCCGACCCGAAGGGTTGCGCCCAAATAAAAAGAAAGAATTAGAACAGTTTTTTCAACACTCTTAAGTTGTGGGTGTAGCCTTTCCTTTCCTGGTTGAAAATACCCAGGTGATCAAATTTATCTACGTGTACCCTGCCCGAAGCATGTATTATTTGCAGGTCTTCCAGCACTATGCCAACATGTGTAATATGTCCTTCTTCATTATCAAAAAAGGCAAGGTCGCCCGGTTCAGCTTCTTCGGGGAAGCTTAATGCTTCGCCCTTTTCTACCTGCTGCGATGCATCGCGCGGTAGTTGTATTCCGTTAAGCCGGAATATAAGTTGTGTAAACCCTGAACAATCGATACCCAAAGGTGTGCGGCCACCCCACAGGTAAGGAGCATTTAAAAATGTGAAAGCATCTTCTACCAAATCGGCACGTTTTATTTTGCCGGTAGGATTAAGAATAGTGCCTTGGTACGAATACTTTTTGTTTTCGATTGAAAACTCGCTACCTTTTACAAAGGGTAACATGCAGCCTGCCGTAATAGGAAAGGCTATGTTATCAGACTCATTGGTTACAATGCCAACAATATCTGCAGCTATGGAAGGTGTTTGCTTTTTTAACGCTTGGTATGTATCCTTAGATATGAGCAGGAATTGTTTCTTATCTATCCAGCCTTCGTAATTATCAACCCCTGAACGTACACGTATCCAGTTTTTAAACTCTTCCAGCACTTCGAAATATTCTCCGAATAAAAGTTGTGTTACCATCTCGCTTTTATCCGATGTTTCCCGGCGGCAAGGTATTGCGCTTAAATTACAAAAGCCGAAAGAGTTCATTTAACAATTACATATTTTCAATAACCAATGCGCTTGCACCGCCACCACCATTGCAAATACCGGCAGCGCCATATTTACCTTTGTTTTGTTTCAGTACATTGATAAGGGTAACTACTATTCTTGCACCCGAACATCCCAAAGGATGTCCAAGAGCCACTGCACCACCATGCACATTAACCTTATCAGCATTCAGGTTTAACAGTTTGTTATTGGCAAGCGCAACTACCGAAAATGCTTCGTTGATTTCAAAATAATCGATATCGCTTATTTTTAATTTTGCCTTGGCAATAGCTATAGGCAAAGCCTTTGCAGGGGTTGTTGTAAACTTTTCAGGAGCTTGTTCAGCATCACCATAGCCTACAATCTTTGCAAGCGGCTTTAATCCCAGTTCTTCTGCTTTTTCTTTACTCATAATAACCAGGGCGGCTGCTCCATCATTTAGGGTAGATGCATTGGCGGCGGTTACCGTACCATCTTTTTGGAATACAGGAGAGAGAGAAGGGATTTTATCAAATTTTACATTTTTATATTCTTCGTCTTCGTTCATTACAATAGCAGGCCCTTTACGTTGCGGTATTTCTACAGGTACTACTTCATCTTTAAAGGCGCCTTTTTTCCATGCTTCTGCTGCACGTGTGTAAGAAGCAATAGCATAGGTATCTTGCTGTTCGCGGGTAATGTTGCAATCTTTTGCGCACAGTTCGCCTGCAAGCCCCATGTGTGTATGTGTAAATGGGTCGGTAAGGCCATCGTACACCATTCCATCTATAAGGGTGCCATTGCCCATGCGGTATCCTTTGCGTGCTTTATCTAAATAATAGGGTGCAAGCGACATGCTTTCCATTCCACCTGCAACCACTACATCGTTATCGCCCAACATAATGCTTTGTGCGGCCCACATAATAGATTTCATGCCCGATGCACATACTTTATTTACCGTTGTGCATGGTACATTATCAGGTATGCCGGCATGGCGGGCGGCCTGGCGGGCAGGGGCTTGGCCTACGCCACCTTGCAATACATTCCCCATAAATACCTCGTTTACCTTCGATGGGTCGAGCTTTATTTTTGCAAGTGCTTGTTTTATTGCTGTTGCGCCAAGCATAACAGCCGGAACTTCTGAAAGTGCACCACCAAAACTTCCGATAGGTGTGCGTACTGCCGAAACGATATAAACTTCTTTTGTCATAAAATTTGTTTTTTGCTAAGATGCCCAAAAATAAGCTTTTTTATACTCGAAATACAGGGGCAAAGTTCTGAAATAAAACACTAATTTTGGACATTCAGGGGCCGCAATACTATATATGAATAAACAAGGTAAAAAACCTATTCCTTCAAAACCTGCTCCTAAGGTTACTATTGCTAAAGGGCCATTTCATTTCGAGGGCCGAAAATTTCATTATGCATTTTGCATTACTGTGGTGATTTTTTGTTTTTTTCTGTACGGTAACAGCATTAGTAATGGGTTTTCGCTGGATGATGAGTTTGTAACGCACGGAGATACTGTTGTACACAAAGGCATTTCCAGTATTCCTAAACTTTTTAAAATGCGCTATGCCTGGGATCAAAAAGGTTCTTATGGTTACCGTCCTATAGTAAAAGCATCATTTTCACTGGAGCAGCAATTTTTTGGTGATTCGCCGCATACAGGCCATTTTATAAATATTTTAATGTATGCCTTTTTATGCATTTTTTTATTTTACCTGGTGCGAAAACTATTTTACGATTACGTAAGCGATTATTTTCTTTTTGCAGCCTTTGCTGTTTTCATAGCCCATCCTATGCATACCGAGGTGGTAGATAGCCTTAAAAACAGGGATGTATTGCTATCCTGCATATTTGGGTTTTATAGTTGTTTTGGTTTTTTGAAAGGATTTGAAACGGAAAATATTGTAAAAAAAGTAGCATGGATCCTTTCGGGAATGGTTGCGTTCTGCCTGTCAGAATTATCAAAACCAGATGCTGTGATTTTTTTAGCCATAATCCCCCTGGTTATATTCTTTTTTGATAAAAATACTTATAAAACAGGCCTGCTTACTGTGCTGTTGTTATTTGTGACAAGTTTTGGCCTTAAATTTTTTGTACATAGTGTTTTACCTCATCAATCGTATCACCGTACATTAATTTTTATTGAAGACCCTTTATTGCATACTCATTGGTTTCAACGGATAGCCTTAGGGTTTTACAGCTTATGGTTTTATGTACACAAACTTATTTTCCCGAAAGATATGGTTTGCTATTACGGGTACGACGATATAAATCCTACTCCGCGATGGACGGACATTAATGTTATAATGGGTATGCTTATTGCTATGGGGTGGGCTTACCTTGTATACCGAAACAGGAAAGGCAATAAGGTTTTACTATTTTCTTTATTGTTTTTTGGTGGCACTACCGCCGCGTATATTAATGTAATAGGTGTTGGCCCCGGCCTGGTGGCCGATAGGTTTACCTTTGTGCCTTCGTTAGGATATTCGATATGCCTGGCGTTTTTAATTTATTACCTGCTTAAACTGCCTTTGCTTACTAAGTTGGGCGGCATACAGTCCCGTAATTTATATACTGTTGCAGGTATCATTGTATTGCTATTTTTCATCAGGACAATAGTGCGTAACCCTGATTGGAAAAGCCACCTTTCTATATACGAGCATGATGTAAAACTGGCTCCACGCTCGGCTAAATTGCAGTCATTATTGGCATCGTGTTATAACCAGCAAATACAGCAAGACCCGGGCATGTCGGATGAGGATAAAGCGAAATATTATACCGGAGCCGAACAAGCATATATGGCTTCTTTAGCGGTTTACCCGGAGTACGTTACATCATTAAACAACCTGGGTATGATACAATACAGTTATTACCATAACTTACCTAAGGCACTTGGATATTTTAGGGATGCCGTAAAGTACGACACTACTTATGTTGAAGCATTGTTTAATACGGGTGACTGTTACATGGAATTAGACAAACTTGATTCGGCGGAACAATACCTGATGCAAACCATTAAGATAAACCCCGAGTATTATATGGCATACATATACCTTGCCAAAGTAGACTTTAAAGAAGGCAGACTGGATAAAGTATTAAAATTTAGCCAGGATGCTTTAGATCACGGGCACAACTCCGATTTCCTGTATGTTAATATCGGCAATGTATACCTTGCACAGAAAGATACCAATAAAGCGGCAGAAAATTATGCAAAGGCGCTTGATATAAATGCTAATAACCTGCCACTTGCCGGATTTTTGGCAAAATATAATTACGAACATGGTAACATAGATAAAGCAAAATTTTATGCTAAAATGGCTAAAAGAGCCAAAGAACAAAGCGATAAGGTGACGCGTTTGCAATAGCCTTGCATTTGATTATTCATTGCAAAATGGTACATTTGTTTATCTAACTGAAGAATCATGAAAAAACCAATACTGCTAACGGGTATACTTTTATTTTTTATTGCTATAGCTTCATTCTCGCTACATAAATATAAGGCGCATAAAGGCGACTTAGATGAGTTACAAGGCGGGGGAGACGATATAGAATACTTTAAATGGGAACTAAAACGCCTTGCAGATCCTGCAACGGGTAAGATACCTGAAAATATTCGTTCACTTGAGCTTGCATATGCAGCTACTTTGCCAAACGATGCAAACTCTGATAATGCAGATAGCCGTGTGTTGGCTGCAGGTTGGATACATAGGGGGCCTTATAATATTGGAGGAAGAACACGTTCGTTTGCAGCCGATGTAAACAACGAAGCCATTTTACTTGCCGGAACAACATCGGGTGGAATGTGGAGAAGCGCAGATAGTGGTAAATCATGGAATCTTACTACTCCTTTGGCAGTTGAACAGGGGGTGTCATGCCTGGCACAAGATACAAGAGTGGGGCATTCGAGTATTTGGTATTATGCAACAGGAGAGGCCTATGGCGCATCGGCAAGTGCATCGGGGGCATACTTTTTTGGCACGGGGGTATACCGGTCATTAGATGACGGGCAAACATGGAGTATTTTACCGTCTACCAGCGTAAACAGCGATAATTTTGGCAGCCAGTGGCAGGCAACATGGAGTATGGCGAATAATCCGCATGCCCCTGATTCTATAAGCCAATTGTATATTTCTACGGTAGGAGGAATACAGATGACTACAGATACCGGAAGAACGTGGACAAAAGTATTGGGAACCAGCCTGGGCAGCAATTATTATACAGATGTAAAGGTTTCTGATTCAGGCATAGTATATGCTACAATGAGTAGTGATGGCTCTCAGGTAGGGATTTTTCGTTCAGCTGATGGCGTAACATTTACTAATATCACGCCTCCTGGCTTTCCTGCCACATATAACCGCATTGTAGGTGGCATATCTAAAAAAGACCCTAACCAGGTTTACTTTATAGCCAACACCCCCGGCTATGGAATGCCTGATACAAATTTTTTGGGACAGGTAGAGTGGAACAGCCTATGGAAATACAAATATATTTCGGGTAATGGAAGCGGTGCAGGCGGTGTATGGTATGATTTGTCGGCTAACCTGCCTTCGCATGGCGGCTTGTTTGATAAGTATAATTGCCAGGGTTCGTATGATATGTTTGTAACGTTTTTACCTACAGATACGGCCACAGTTTTTATCGGCGGCACAGATATTTTCCGTTCAACTACAGGTTTTTTTGATACTACACATTCGGCCCATATTGGTGGGTATATGATAGGCGCCAGCCTGCCTTCAATCAAGACGTACCCTAATCATCACCCAGACCAGCATGTGGCATTTTTCTCTCATTCTACCCCGTACATCATGTATTCATCTAACGATGGTGGAGTATACAGAACAAATAATGATACCGCAAAAAATGTTACATGGACTTCGTTGAATAACGGGTATGAAACCACCATGTTCTATACTGTAGCATCCGATCACTATCGTTCGGGCGGGCAAGTGCTTATTGGAGGTGCACAAGATAATAACAGCTTGTTCGATAATTCACCCACTAACGTGTGGACAAAACCAATTTTTGGCGATGGATCATTTTGCGATATAGCAGATAGCGGTACCGTATTCTACTACTCTTCGCAACAGGGTAAAATGTTTAAAACGCAAATGGATACTACAAACGGAACGGTTGTGGATTTTAGAAGGATAGACCCTATTGGCGGTAAAGGATACCAGTTTGTTAATCCGTATGTTGTAGATCCGAACAACAACCATATTATGTACCTGGCTGGTGGCAAATACTTATGGAGGAACAACGATCTTTCGGCCATTCCTTTTTCCGACCAGTACGATTCTATAAACACCAATTGGGTAAGGTATACGGATAGTGTACCCTTAAGTGGTAGCACCATTACCGCTGTAGCCGTAAGCACTACTCCTGCAAACCGCGTTTATTATGGAACAGATGGAGGCAGGGTGTACATTGTAAACAATGCCAATGTTGGAACTCCAATACCTGTAGATATTACTTCCTTAAGCGGGGTAAACCGGTTTCCGGGCGGTGGCGCGTATGTTAGTTCTATAGCGGTAGACCCTGCCAACGGAAATAATGTTGTAGTTACATTTTCTAATTACGGCTTGTACAATAACATATATTATACAACCAATGGTGGCACCAGTTGGACAAAAGAAGGTGGCAATTTATCAAGCGGAGTAAGCCCTTCAATCAGGTGGGCGGCCATACAGCATGTTAGTGGTGGCCGTACCATATATTGGATTGGTGCCAGTACTGGTCTTTATGCTGTGGATTCAATGATGGGTAATACCAACGTATGGGTTCAGCAGGGTACAAACACTATTGGAAATGCCGTTTGCGATATGGTTGATGTCCGTCAGTCGGATGGCCTTGTTGCTGTTGCAACACATTCCCATGGCATTTATTCGGAGAATATTACCAATATTAACCAAATAACTACTACAGATGATATTCAGCCACAGGTAACCAATGTAGATGTTAGCGTTTATCCTAACCCATTTACTCAAACTGCAACTTTGAGTTTTACAATGGCGCATCAGGGCAATGTAATCTTGCGAATATTTGATGAAGAGGGCCGCCTGGTACAGGAATCGGATAAAGGAAACATGCAACCGGGCAACCATACTATACAATTTGATGCGGTAAACAGGCCGGCAGGTGTATATTTTTGCAACCTAATTGCAGGTGGAAATGTGTATACAAAGCGCGTTGTGCTTATAAAATAAATTAAACTTCCGGTAAAATTGTGGTAAGGCAATTCGTACGATTTTTTGTTCTGTCGGTGTTGCTTTATTTACCTAATGTGGTGCATGGGCAAAATAACTGCACTGCTAATAATACTGCCTTTAAAGAGGGAGAAAAGGTTACCTACAAAATATATTATCATTGGGGTTTTGTATGGCTCGAATCGGGTGAGGTGACATTTAGCACTGCCCTAAAAAGTTATTATGGTATACCATGCTATTACCTTAAGGCATACGGTTCTACATATGCAAAATACGATTGGTTTTATAAAGTACGCGATACATTTCAAACCTATTTGGATACCACATCATTTGCTTCCATGCGCTTTATACGCACTACCAACGAAGGTTCTACACATGTAAGCAACGATAATGTGTTTAACAACAATGAGCATAAAGTATACTGCCTTTCCAGGGATAAGAACAACAAATACCATGAAGATACAGTAAGGCTGCCGCCCTGCACATTTGATGTATTAACCGGTGTATATTATACCCGTTGTTTAGATTTCAGCAAGTATAAATACAACGACACCATACCGCTTAAACTTTACCTTGATGCAAAGATTTATCATATTCACTTAAGATATCTTGGCAAAGAAAAAGTAGCTACAGATTTTGGCAAATACAAGTGCGTAAAATTCAGTGTAAGCCTTATTAGTGGTACTATATTTAAAGAAGGAGAGGAAATGACAGTATGGGTTACAGATGATAAAAACAGGTTGCCTGTATATATAGAAGCGCCCATAATTGTTGGCTCGGTAAAAGTAGAGTTGCAATCTTTTTCTAACCTTCGCAATGCTATGGATGCAAAAGTCAAGTAGTTTTGCAGAAGGCAATGAGAAAAGAACAAAGTGATACCCGGCAAATAGTATCTGTTAAAGTAGCTTTTGCATTATGCATTATTGCGGCGGTACTATTATCTGCTTGTAACCCCGCCCGCAGGGTTGCCGAGGGGCAGTATTTGCTAAAGCATAATGCTATTGTTTATCCCGGCGCAACACAGGGAGGTAAAGGCATAGGTAAAAAAATAACAAGATTCACTACACAGGAATTAAACAGCCTTACCATAACTCCTGAAATTGCTCCCCAGTTTGTGCTTGCCTATATAAAGCAAAAACCTAACACAAAAATATTAGGTATTATTCCTTTGCATTTGTTTGTGTATAACCTGGTAAATCCGGAAAAGGCCCGCGAAAAAAAATTAGAGCACGATCAAAAGATTGACGCGAAAAACAGGCAAAGAATTGCAGAAGGGAAAAGCCCCATGACAGATGAACAGATAAAAGCAAAAAAGCAAAAAAAGACATGGAGAGAGTGGCTTATGGGTGCCGGGGAACCCCCCGTGATACTTGATTCTGATTTGATGAATGCATCGCTGAAACAAATAAGGCTGTTTTTGCAAAGCAAAGGCTTTTACGATTGCAAAGTGCGCGATTCGGTGAGTGCGGAAAAGAAAAAGGCAAAAGTGTTTTATATAATCAGGCCGGGCAAACCTTATAAAATAGATTCGTTAAAATACATATGCGAAGATCCTGCCTTGCTCCCGGTCTTATATGCCGATTCGGCTAATTGTTTAATAAACCAGGGAGATAACTTTGACAGGGATGTTATTTTAAAAGAAAGAGACCGCATTACACATTACCTTAATGATAACGGGTATTACGCTTTTACAAAAGAGTATATTCATTTTGATATAGACAGCGCCCTTACAAGCCATCATGTAAATATAACCATCGGCATAAAAAAATTCGAAAGGCAGGATACTGTTAATCCGGATACTGTTGTAGAAACTCCGCATCCTATATTTCACATAAATAATGTGGTTATACAAATGCAGTACAATCCGTCGAATGCCATTTATCAGCCAAATGATTCGACGATTATTGGCGACTATAAAATGGTTTATCCGAAGGGCGAAATGGGATTTAAACTTAAAAGGTTGCTGAAAAAAATATTCATAAAAGAAGGAGATATATATCGTATTTCTAATGTAGACTATACATATACAGGTTTTGTGCAGCTAAAAACGTTCCGGTATATAAGTATAAAATTTGTGTCAATACCCAACGATATGCTCAATTGCTACATACAGCTTATGCCAACACTACCCAAAGCTATCGGTGTTGATGCCGAAGGTACAAACACAAGTGGCGATTTGGGCGTACAGGGCGATCTTTCTTTTGATAACAACAATCTTTTCAAGGGTGCCGAATTATTTCAGTTTAAGCTTAGGGGAGCATTTGAAGCGCAAAAAATTATTGGCGCCAACACAGGTAGTAATGCCGCTGTTCCTTTTAATACTATTGATATAGGCCCTGAACTTGATCTTTCCATTCCCCGCCCGCTTTTCCCATTTAACCTTGGCGCTAATATCGATTCGGTAGATAGTAAAGTGTTTCATCATAAGGGTAATTTCGGCTTGTGGCCAAAATCTAATCCTCAAACTATTTTTAAATTAACATACGATTATCAAAATCGGCCTACCGATTATAACCGTAATATATTTGGGCTTGCTTATACATTTAATTATGATCCCTTCGAGAAAAAAAATCTGCATAAATGGAATATCTCACTTAGGTTTCCGGAAATAAATTATGTACATGCTACACTTTTTCCCGCGTTTCAAAGCACTTTACAAAGCCTGCAGAACTTCTTTTTGCTCAACAGTTTTACCAACCACTTTATACCCGACCTTGGCCTTACTGTGCAATTTGATAACCAGGGTTTAACCAAACAACATCATTTCGATTTTGTAAAAATAAGTACTGAAGAATCGGGATGGCTACTCAGGGCCCTTACTCCTGTATTAAATGGGCAGCTACCGCAATTTATACCCGATGCCAGCGAAAGCTATTCCCTGTTTGGCGTGCCCTATTCTTACTACGTAAAAGGAGACATAGATTACAGACACTATTGGGTGCCTACTAAGGATGATAAATTTGTGGGCAGAATTTTTATGGGCATGGGTATACCTATGGCAGGCGTACCCCAGGAATTACCCTTTGATAAAAGTTATTGGGCAGGTGGTTCAAATGATATACGCGCATGGGAAGCCCGTGCATTGGGCCCGGGAGGCAATACACAGCAAACCATTATAGACCAGATTGGAGATATTAAACTTGAAGCGAATGGAGAATACCGCGTAAGCGTTATAAAAGTATTTGGCCTTGGTTTTTTTGTGGATGCGGGCAATATATGGTTGCTTAACCGAACTCCTAATTTGCCCAATGCCGATTTTAAGTTTAGCGGCCCCAATGCTTTTTATAATCAAATTGCCGTAGGTGGCGGCTTTGGATTAAGGTTCGATTTTACCTATTTTGTGTTCAGGCTTGATTTTGGCTGGCGGCTTCGCGATCCGGCACTGCCATTGGGCCACGAATGGGATGCAGCAGCAAAACTTCCGTTATTGCCTAACGCCGTTAACTTCGGTATAGGTTATCCGTTTTAAAAGAAGAATAGGGTGTTTCTTAAATATTTTTAACTTTTGTACGTTTATACAGATGGTTTAAAGCGCAATATTTTGGGAAAGAAGGCAGGTATAGTGTTTTTGTGTGTAATAATGAGCATTAGCCTGCTTGCGCAAAAAAAATGCACCCTAAGTATTATTATTACAGATTCTGGGGCAGGTAAAGGATTTGCAATGCCCGATTATCAAAAGAAATTCGATTCTCCATTGCAGTGCAGGCACGAAGTACAACGTATGCTTTTCAGTTTGTACGATAATGCATACTTAACCGCCTCGGCTGATAGTATAGTACAGGATTCAACGCACCTAAAGGCGTATATTACCCATGGCAGTGCTTTTGAATGGGCCTATCTTAACAAGGGCAATGTAGATGAAGGTGTACTAAGCCAAACGGGATACAGACAAAAGGTATTTTTCCATAAACCATTTTACTATAAGGCAGTGCGCAAGGCCATGGATAAAATACTTATACTGTACGAAGACCATGGTTACCCCTTTGCGCAAATAAAACTGGATAGTGTAAAGCTGGATGGAAACCGTATTTCTGCCTCGCTGAACATTCGTAAAAACAAGGTGGAAAAAATAGACAGCATCGTAATAAAAGGAGACCTAAAGCTATCTCCGCAATACCTGTATGGCTACCTGGGCATTAAACCCGGCGATTTATACGACGAATCTAAAATACGGGTGATAAGTTCAAGGCTTAAAGCATTAACATTTTTGAGCGAAACAAAAGCCATGCAGGTGGTTTTTGTAGAGGATAAAGTAAAAGTTTTGCTTTACCTCAACAAAAAATCAGCTGATCAGTTTAATGGCATTGTAGGTATTTTGCCCGATAATACCACAGGTAAAATAACCATAACCGGAGATATAAGCCTGCAACTGCAAAACTCTTTTCATCACGCTGAAGAAATTGCTTTCCACTGGCAGCACCTGCAGCCCCAAACTGAAAACCTTACCCTGCACCTTAGCTATCCCTATCTTTTTACCACGCCTATTGGGATAGATGGAGACCTTAAATTATTTAAGCAGGATACTACTTACCTGCAGGTAGATTCTAAAATTGGCCTGAAGTATTTGCTTATTGGCGGTAATTACATCGGTGTTTTTTACGAAAATATTACATCATCTTTATTGTCCACTTCTACCATTGCTAACCTGACTGTATTGCCACCTTATGCCGATGTAAGCACAGATTTGTATGGGCTGGAATATAAGGCGAACACACTCGATTACATTTATAACCCTCGCCGGGGATATGAAATATTGGCAAGCGTAGCGGTAGGTACAAAAACTATACATGTTAATTCAAGGCTTAATCCGATCGCTTATGATGGCCTGCAATTAAGTTCGGATGAATACAGGGCAAACCTAAATGGGGCATTTTACATTCCTTTATTTAATCGCAGTACTATTAAGTTTGGGGTGCAGGGCGGTTATATCAATGCTCCATCGCTCTTACTTAACGATTTATACCGTATAGGCGGATTTAGTGTATTGCGGGGTTTCGATGAACAATCTATTTATGTATCGGCGTATTCGGTAGGTACGGTGGAGCTACATTATTTACTCGAACAAAATTCCTACCTCTTTTTATTTTACGATCAGGGATGGTGCCGCGAAACAGGCCTGGAGTCTATACAATATTTCAATGATACTCCTGCCGGTTTTGGTGCAGGTATGAGCTTTCAAACCAAAGCGGGTGTGTTTTCTTTGTCCTATGCTTTAGGCAACGGACATAACAATCCTACAAGTTTTAAGAACGGTAAAATAAGTTTTGGAATCGCAAGTACTTTCTAAAACCCAAAGGGCTATTAGTGGTGGTTTTCGTGTTCTCCGTGGCTCTTGTCGGTATCATCCTTTAAAAGGAAGTAAAAGCCTGTAATAAAACCAATACCTGTAAAGAAAACACCAAAGGTGCTTAACCCATGAGCAGCAGCATCAACATCTAAAACGGCATAGCGAAAAGGCAGTAAAAAAGTTACCACGAATATTGCCAGGGATATTATTATGCTCTTTTTCATAAGTATGGGTTGTTTATTTGCGACACAAAAATAATAAAAAATTAATACCCCGCAAGGGCAAGGCTAATATCACTTTTTGTCCCTTATTTTATATGGAAAATGTTTTTGTAAAATAGTTGTAAAATCCTTATGTAGTTTAGTGTTTGAGGCTATTATAGTTTTCCCAAAAATAGGATTATCAGTGCCATAAAAGTCGGTTGCCTTGCCTCCGGCTTCCTCTACAATGATGGTCCCGGCTGATACATCCCAGGGTTTTAGCCCGTATTCGTAAAATACTTCAAAACGCCCGCAGGCAACATAACATAAATCTACCGATGCCGAGCCTATACGTCGTATACCCTGAGTGTGCTGCATAAGGTCGTGCAATAGTTTTAAATATTGGCCCTGTAGTTTAAAATCGTTATAAGGAAAGCCAGTGGCAATCAATGCATCTTCCAGTTTAGCCTGTTTCGAAACCGATATTTTTTTGCCATTAAGTTTTGCTCCCTTTCCTTTTATAGCAGAAAAGCATTCTTTATGATTTAGTTCATTTACTACTCCCAAAATGGGTTTATCGTTTTTATGTAGCCCTATGCTTATGGCAAAACAGGGTAGCTTATGTAAAAAGTTAGTAGTGCCATCTAGTGGATCAATCACCCATGTATACTCCTTTTTAGCACTTTCTCCGCTTTCTTCTGCCAGTATTCCGCTGCCCGGTAATATCTTTTGAAGCCCTTTTATAATAAGCTTTTCCGAGTTTTTATCTACATAGCTTACCAAGTCGTTAAAGCCTTTCTTTTTAATGTCGGAAGGTGATAGCTTGTTCAATTCACCCATGATAAAATAACCTGCTTCTTCAGATAATTCTATAACCTGATTACTGATGTTATTGAGTTGAAGTGCGGGCATCGTATCTTTTTTTGAAATAGAATATTCCTATAATTCCTGCTATAATACAGAGAGGAGATATAATTTGAGCCTGAGTAATAGATAATCCGAAAATATGGTACTTGATATTAACGCGTATTAGCTCAATTAAGAAACGTTCTACGCCATTCATAACAAGGTATACACAAAACATAACTCCCGGTGCCTTTATCCTTTTGCGTAGCCCCCACCACAAAATAGCAAACAAGATAAGGCCCATTACGGTTTCGTAAAAAGGAGTAGGGTAAACGGGCGGATTGAGCATGAAGCAATGCGTATCTATACATCCTGGAATTTGAACTCCTTCGTTTATTACGTTATGCGGGTAACTGAACGACCACATCCAGTCGGGTAAAAAGCCCATCCAGCCGGGTTTTGGTGCAGGGTTAGGAATGCCCCAGTCTCCATCGCCTGCCATTTGGCAACCAATACGGCCCACTGCATACGCTATCATCATTGATGGCGCGCCTGCATCAATCATGTGTAGTATAGGTATGCCTTTTTTTCGGGTATAATACACTACAGCAAAAGCGCCAAACAGCAATCCTCCATATACGGTTAAGCCGCTGAAGGAAAAAATAGTTTCAATTGGATGTTGTAAAAAGTCGCCAATGTTTTCGAGGGCATCAAAAACCTTAGCGCCCAAAATACCTGCGCCTGCCGCAATAAGGGTGATGTTACCTACAATTTGGTATGGATGCACTTCAACAGTTTCTTCAATGGGTACGGCTAATTTTGTTTTTTCTTTTTCGCGGTAGCGCAAAAAAGTGTAGCTAATACCTGCAATTAATCCCCCTATAAGGTTTCCATCTTTCGAAATGACAAAGCCCTGGGTATCGTTAACAAAATTGTGGAAGTTTAGGGCTATATAAACAAGCTTATAGCCTAGTATAAAGGCGATAATGAATGATTCAATAAGTTCGCCTGCCGATGCGGGTTTGCCTATCCATAATTTTTCGGTAAAGGAGTGAAGGAGCCCTTCCTTTTCCTTTCGTTTTAGTTCTTTAGAAACGGTATAGCTGGCAGACAGAAATGAAATGGCCAGGAAAAAGCCGAAGGTCTGTATCATTTTTAAAAACTCCAGCTTTACGTGAAACAGGTCGGCAAACAGGTAATATAAAGATGGATACATATTAGCAGAGGGTAGATGATAATTCTAATTGTTCTGCTTTTTCTATAGGTGTACTAATAATTTCGGCAGTCACAGTTCCGTCACCATTAACCTCTTTAAGCAATACTGTAGCAAAAGTTCTTACCAGCTTTTCATCAAACGGAACCCGCACACGCACATAATTATCGGTAAAGCCATGCAGCCACCCTTCCTTATTATCTCCTTCAAAAAGGGCTTTTCTTTGGGATCCTATAGAACTGTTGTAAAATTTACGCAATTTCTTTTCAGATAGAATTTGCAACATGCGGTTTCTTTTTCTGCGTAATTCCATTGGTACTACATCATCGCTGTCGGCTGCGAGGGTGTTGGCTCTTTCAGAATAGGTAAATACGTGTAGGTACGACACATCTAACCCATTAAGAAAATTATAAGTCTCTAAAAAGTTTTCTTCTGTTTCTCCCGGAAAGCCTGCAATAACATCGGCACCAATACAACAATGCGGCATTAAAGATTTAATGAGTGCGACTCTTTCGGCATACAAATCACTCATATACCTGCGGCGCATTTTTTTTAGCGTATTATCCGATCCTGATTGTAATGGGATATGAAAGTGCGGCACAAATTTTTCAGATTGTGCAACAAATTCTATGATTTCGTTTTTAAGCAGGTTAGGCTCTATAGATGAAATACGGTAACGTAGGGGCGCATCTACATTTTCCAGTGCCTGCACCAGTTCAAAAAATGATTCTTTGTGTTTGTGGGTAGATGGGTCCTGTATTCCAAAATCGCCAAGGTTAACACCTGTAAGTACAATTTCTTTGATGCCTTTGTCCGCAATTTCACGTGCATTTTTTACTGCGTTTTCAATGGTATTACTGCGGCTGGCACCACGTGCAAGAGGTATGGTACAATAGCTACAGGTGTAATCGCAGCCATCCTGTACTTTTAAAAAGCTTCGGGTTCTGTCGCCCGAAGAATAGGCCGAATGAAACGCAAGTGGCTTTTCTATTTCGCAGGAATGTATTTCGGTATTGGCCTTTTTATCCAGGTTTTGCAAATAGTTTACAATGTTGAATTTTTCTGATGCGCCCAATACAATATCAACCCCTTCAATTTTCGAAATCTCTTCAGGCTTAAGCTGGGCATAGCATCCTATTACTGCTACAAAAGCACCCGGCGAACGGCGCAGGGCCGAACGTACTATAAGCCTGCACTCCTTATCGGCATCTTGTGTTACCGAGCAGGTATTGATGATATATACATCTGCTTTTTCTTTAAAAGGCACTTTGGTAAAGCCATTTTCTGAAAGATTTTTAGCAATAGCAGAAGATTCAGAAAAATTGAGCTTGCAACCCAGCGTGTGTACTGCGAAACTATTGGCATTGTCCATAATGCAAAAGTAAGGAATTAAAATCAATAAAGAATTTCAATAAATGCTTGCCGTCCTTCTCCTTGGGGATAACTTTCAACAATTGTGTATTCATAACTGGGCGTTAATCATTATTCACTAAGCACCAATAGAAACTATCTTTGATTACCAATACATGACGCTATGCTTAAAAAAAGCTATGTTTATTACGCACTGCTGGCCCTTGTAGTGCTTGCAGCCTGCGGAAGAAAGCCCCGCGAAAACAAGTACACTGTTTTTAAATTTAACGAAATGGGCGATGTAACCTCGCTCGACCCCGCATCGGCACGTAGTTTTGAAAATACTGAGGTGGTAAACCAGCTATATAATGGCCTGGTAACTATGGACGATTCGTTTAAGGTTCGCCCATGTATAGCCAAATCGTGGGAGATTACCAATAACGGGCAGCTTTACACCTTTCACATAAGGCAGGATGTATATTTCCAGGACGATACGTTGTTTCCGGGCAGCAAGGGCAGAAAAGTAATCGCTTCGGATTTTGTGCATAGCTTTTTCCGCTTGTTTGATGCAAGAGTTTCAGATGCTACTACATTGCTCGAAGACGTTGACAGGATTTACCCGGGTACCTTTCAGGGATTTTATGCCCCCAACGATTCTACCTTTATGATATACCTTAAAAAGGCCTATGCGCCTTTCCTGAATATACTTACCATGAAGTATTTTTCGGTAATACCTATTGAGGCGGTAGATAAATACGGACAGGATTTCGGAGAACATCCTATTGGCACCGGCCCGTTTAAATTACGCAGATGGGAACATGGTGTTAAACTTATTATGGTACGTAATGACCACTATTTTGAAAAGGATGCCGATGGAAAATCTTTACCTTATATAGATGGGGTAGTGGTAACCTTTTTAAAAGATGTTGAAACTTCATTCCTGCAATTTTTAGATGGTAAGCTTGATATGGTAACCGGCATTGCAGCCATGAATCCTAAGGAAGCTTTTGGCGGAAATGGAGAACTTAGAAAAGAATTGAAGGACAGATTTTATGTACAACGTGCGCCATTCATTAAAACCGATTACCTCGGCTTTATGATTGATACCACCCGCCAGCATGTAGAAAAAAATCCGCTGCATATAAAGGCTGTTAGGCAGGCAATTAACTATGCCATTAACAAAGAAGAACTTGTAAGATACCTGCGTTATGGGGTGGGTATTCCTGCCGAGAACGGTTTTGTGCCCCCTTTTTTACCGGGCAGTAAAAACAACAAAGTAAAAGGGTATAGCTACGACCCCGATAAGGCCAATATATTGCTGGCACAAGCAGGATATCCTAACGGAAATAATTTTCCTCCACTTGTATTACGTGTTAGTGGTGAGTGGGAGCCCATGGCGCTTGCCATACAGGGCCAGTTGCAAAGGGTAGGCATACGTGTGAATGTGCTAAAAGAGCCGCCTGCAGTACTTGCGGAATGTGTGGCCAGTGGACAATGCTATTTCTTTAAAAAATCGTGGGTGGGTGATTACCCTGATGGAGAGAATTTTCTTTCTCTTTTCTGCACCAAAAATTTTTCTCCCGAAGGCACAAACTACTTCCACTACTCAAATAAGGAATATGATGAACTGTTTGAAAAGGCTATAAGCGAATCTGACAATGCAACACGCTATGCCGATTATGCAAAACTTGACCAAATGATGATTGATGATGCCCCCGTGGTGCCTTTATACTATGATGAAGTATTGCATATTGTAAATAAGCGCATAACCGGCTTGCCTATAAACTCCCTTAATTTGCTTGATCTGCGCTACGTAAACAAGGTGGCGGAGCAGTAAGAATAAATATTATAAAAATAAATAACCCCGACTATTGCCGGGGTTATTTGTTTAAGCTATGTTACAACGATTTATACTTTCACCGCTGCCATATTGTTTATCATTTCAGTGCCAAACTCAGAGCACTTAAGAACAGTAGCACCTTCCATTTGTCTTTCAAAATCGTAGGTTACTCTCTTAGATGCAATAGCGGCTTCCATGCTCTTATAAATAAGGTCAGCAGCTTCCTGCCAGCCTAAGTGTTCAAACATCATAGCGCCCGATAATATTACAGAACCCGGGTTTACTTTATCAAGGTCGGCATATTTAGGAGCTGTACCGTGGGTAGCTTCAAAAATAGCGTGGCCTGTTAAGTAGTTGATGTTTGCACCCGGTGCAATTCCGATACCACCTACTTGTGCAGCCAATGCATCAGATAAATAGTCGCCATTAAGGTTAAGTGTAGCAATTACATCAAAATCTTCTGGGCGGGTAAGCACCTGTTGCAAAGTAATATCGGCAATAGCATCTTTAATTAATATTTTGCCCGATGCTAAAGCAGCTTTTTGTTCTGCATTCGCAGCTTCTTCGCCTTTTTCTTTCTTGGTTTTTTCCCATTGGTTCCAGGTATACACTTTACCGGCAAAACCAGCTTCGGCAACACCATAACCCCAATCGCGGAAGGCACCTTCGGTAAATTTCATAATGTTTCCTTTATGAACCAGGGTAACCGATTTACGTTTATGTAGGATTGCATACTCTATAGCGGCATATATCAAACGTACACTTCCTGCCCGGCTAACGGGCTTAATTCCTAAACCAACCTGCACATCCGATGGCCTGTCTACTCCCGATGCTTTGTACCATTCAGCATTTTTTTCTTTTGTTCCAAAACGGATTTTAGCAAAGTCTTTCGGAAATTCTTTTGCAATAAAATCAAGTACTTTTTGCGCTTCCGGTGTTCCGGCTGCAAATTCAATACCTGCATAAATGTCTTCAGTATTTTCGCGGAAGATAACCATATCCACTGCTCCGGGCCTTTTTACCGGAGAAGGTACACCTTCGAACCACCTAACGGGTCTTAAGCATACATATAAGTCTAGTATTTGGCGTAGTGCCACATTAAGCGAACGGATACCACCGCCAACAGGGGTAGTAAGCGGTCCTTTTATTCCTACTAAATATTCTTTAAAAGCGGCAAGGGTTTCATCGGGCAGCCAGTTACCGGTTTTGGTAAATGCTTTTTCGCCTGCCAATACTTCTTTCCATTCTACTTTACGTTTGCCTTTGTATGCTGTTTTAACAGCTGCATCGAATACGCGAACCGAAGCGCGCCATATATCGCGGCCTGTGCCATCGCCTTCTATAAAAGGAATAATTGGGTTATCCGGAACTTCCAGTTTACCATTTTTTGTTGTGATTGTTTGTGTGCTCATGTCTTTTAGTTTGTAAAGTTCGTAAAGGTAAAAGTTTATAAAGTACTAACGTACAATTTTTCTTTTATAATGATTTAATAACCGAAAATATCTTGCATTGTTAAATAATTCACCTTGCCATATTTTTCAAGGGCCTTAATATCCATATCTTTTTTGTTGCCTATAACCAATATGGTATAAGGTTGATGGGATATTTTATCGGTATGGAATTTTTGAATATCCGCAAAAGTCATACCGGGGACTTTTTCGTATGTATCCTTGCGAGTATCATGGTCTACTCCAAGGCGGCGGGCATTCTCGTAGTTGAATAGTTCACCCTCTCTAATAATTCTGGTAGAGGCTATGTCTTTTAAAATCGCATCTTTAGAAGTGCTCCACAATTGGTCATATTTAGGCATGTCTTCATTCATCAATTGGAACATTCCGGTCATGGCTTCGGGCAGTTTATCTTCCTGTGCGCCTATATAAGCAAGATTAGTGTAATAACTGCTGCTATCCATAGGTGCAATATAACGACAGAAGGTGGCATAGGCCAACGCTTTAGATTCTCTTAGGGTTTGGAATACTACCGATGCCATACTGCCGCCAAAATATTCATTATACATAGCGCTAGCAGGCCCAAGGGTAGGGTCATATTTTCCGCCTCTGGAAAGGATAATAATTTCAGCCTGTTTCATATCATGGTCAACCACATACACTTCGTTTTTGCCTGCTTGCTGTTCAAAATGCTGAGGTTCGGGCAGGGCATCAAACTTTTCGGGCATTTTATGATACTGCGTCAAATCATTTTTCACAGTTTCCATGCTTTGGGGTCCATAGAATAAAACGTGATGCGGGTAAGATGTAAGGTGGTGCAACACATCTGTAAGTTCTTGTGGCTTAAGGTCCTTCAGTTCTTTGTTGTTCAGGGTGTAGTTAAACGGATTATGCTCGCCAAACATGCCATAGTTTTCCATCGATTGAAACAACAGCACATTCTTATCCTGCTCGTCATTTTCGCGTTGTTGCAACATGGCGCCTACAACGCTGCGCATTACAGCTGTATCGGGTTGCACATCTGCCAAAAGGTTTTCCATCAACTGGGTTGCCTTTACATAATTGGCCGAAAGCCCCGTCATGAATATGTATAGCCTGTCTTTGTCTGTAAACGTGTTAAAGGAGCAAGCTATTTTATAAAACTCCTGTTGTACCTCGGCAGGCTTTAGTTTAGATGTACCTCCGTATTCAAGATACTTTAACGCAGGCTTAACCAGTTTGCTGTATTTGCCTCCAAAATCGAAAAAATAATACACCGCAAAGGTGCTGTCTTCGTTATTGTTGAGGTAGTATACGGGTAGTTTATTCGCTACTGTAAATTGTTGTATGTCCTTCTTATAATCTGCATACACAGGCTGTACATCGGGCACTTTTTCTTCTTCTATCTTTTTTGCAAAAGGCGAGGAAGCGCCATCGGCATTGGTTTGTATGGGTGTAATAGCCGGCTTGGTTACTTTTTCTACGGCTGTATCAGCGCCAACCTTTTTATAAACCACTACATAGTTACTTTTAAAATTTTCTTTCGCAAAATTCATTACATCCTGCTTGGTAATTTTAGAAAGGCGGTCGATTTCTCCCACCGCATTCTCCCATCCCTGTCCATCGGTAAACGATTGTACAAACGAAAAAGCCCTGAATCCATTATTCCTGTATTGCTGTATTTCCTGCAATTTCATATTGTTGATTACTGCACCTAACAGCCAATCAGGAAAATCTCCTGTTTTAAGTTTATCCTGTTCTTTCAATAAAATATCCCTGGCATCTTCCAGCGACTGCCCTGGTTTTGGATAAGCCTGCAATGCCCAAACAGAATAATCCTTCATGTTGTTATTAAAGGCATTGGCGTTTAATACTTTAAATTGTTGTTTTAGGTCAAGGTCAAACAAGCCGGCCTGCCCGTTACTTAGTAATTGCGACATAAGGTCGAGCATATCAGTTTCCTTGGTTCCATTACCCGGAAAGCGGTATCCAATATTTACATATGCAGCCTCAGGCCCTACAACTGTTTTATATTCCGGTGTAGTAATTGGGTCTTCCTGTGGAGGAGCAAAGTCGGCTATAGGCTTTGAAGGAAAAGCACCCCAGTACTTATCTATCATGCGTATAGCTGTATCGGGGTTTATATCACCGCTTAAGGCTATTACCATATTGTTTGGCACATAGTACTTATGAAAGTATTCGATAATGTATTTAAGCGAAGGATTTTTTAAATCGTGTATGGTGCCAATGGTAGTTTGTGTGCCATAAGGATGCTTTTTAAAAAGGAGAGCGTTCATGGCTTCATAAACTTTCTCATCATCGTTATCCAGGTTCCTGTTTTTTTCTTCGTATACGGCCTCCAACTCAGTGTGGAATATACGCATTACAGGGTCGTTAAAGCGGTTAGATTCTACTTGCAGCCAGGGCTCCAACTCATTAGATGGTATATCTTCTATAAAAACGGTTTGCTCTACAGAAGTGAAGGCGTTGGTGCCTCGCGCGCCAATAGAAGTCATCATTTTATCGTATTCATTGGCTACTGCGTAATGCGATGCCAGGTAAGATACACTGTCTATTTGGTGATATATTTTTCTGCGGGCTGCAGTATCGGTTGTATGACGGTAAACTTCAAAAAGAGTATCTACTTCATCCAGCAAAGGTTTTTCCTTTGTAAAGTCAGCGGTACCATATTGGCTCGTTCCTTTAAACAACATGTGCTCAAGGTAGTGAGCCAGTCCGGTTGCATCGTGCGGGTCGAATTTACTGCCGGCTTTGGTGGCAATAAGAGTTTGTATGCGGGGCTGTGCTTTATAATCGCTTATATACACGGTAAGGCCATTGGGTAGGGTATAAATCCTTCCATTGGTAGGGTCGTTCGGTACGGTTACATAAGCGTATTTGTCTTTTTTAGATGTACAGCCCGCAAATAACAATATCATTGCAGGTAGAACCAGGAGGATTCTCTTCATGTTGTGTTTTTTAGGATTACAAATATAGAATAATCAACCAGTTACATATCCAAGCCCAGGCCAAGTTGATTTTGCAGATCCTCTACTTCAGGATTTTTACCCTTCATGTGTTGGAATTTTTCTTCCTGTGTATAGGGTTTATGCGGAGTTTCGGTTTTGGATATTATAATATTTAACCTCAAATTAGGATGTTTCAATTTCGTCCTTAAAAAATCGGTAAGGTTGTTCCTGTCTTCATCAATAGATTTTTGCTGCACCGAATTACCAACTGTAACATCAATAACCGATCCTTCGGTTTCCGATTTTTTGGTAACTGCCTGCGATAAAGTGGCACAAAGGCTAAATTTCTTTTCTTTATGTCTGTTGATGTATTCTTTCCAAAATTCTACAATGGCTTCATCCACCAATGGTGCCGCAGGTTGCTGTGCCTGGGTAGTCTGGCTTGATGCTTGTGCCGATGGTTTTTCGCCCATCATTTTACTTACCGAGGGCAACGAAACCTTTTTTACAACTGGTGGTGGCGCTTCAACCTTTGGAGGTGCAACAGGTGTTGCTTCTATGGGTTTGGCTACAGTTGCCGCCGGCTTAACAGGGGTTGGTGCTGCCGGTGCAGCTGCACTTGCCTTCGGTACTACCTTTACTTCGGGTACTGCAGAGGTGGCAATCGGTGTTTTAGAATTGGGAGAAAGGGCGCAAAGTTTTATTAATGTAATCTCTACAAGCAGGCGTTGGTTTACCGCCATTTTATAGCTTACGTCGCATTGATTAAGTATAGTTAGCCCGGTAAATAAAAGCGATTCGGGATATTGGCCTGCCTGCGCTACATACCTTTCTTTAAGCGAGCCGCCTTTTTCAAGTAGTTGTGCCGTAGCAGGATTTTTACCTACAATCAGGTTGCGAAAGTGCTCACCCATTCCGCCAATAAAGAGATGCCCATCGAAGCCGTTTGCCAATATCTCATTAAATACAAGAAGGGTAGATGCCACATCGGCATTCAGTATGTTTTCGGTTATTTTAAAATAGTAATCGTAATCGAGTATGTTCAGGTTATCTATTACCTTTTTGTAGGTAAGCTGCTTGCCTGCAAAGCTCACCATCTGGTCATAAATAGATAAGGCATCGCGCATCGATCCATCTGCTTTTTCTGCAATAATATGCAGGGCTTCAGGGTCGGCTTCTACATGTTCCTGTGTAGAAATATAGGCCAGGTGTTTGGCTACATCTTTAAGCTGTATACGTTTAAAATCAAACGTTTGGCAGCGCGATAAAATGGTGGGTATTATTTTATGCTTTTCGGTTGTAGCTAATATGAAAATAGCGTGTGCCGGGGGTTCTTCAAGTGTTTTAAGAAAAGCATTAAAAGCAGCCTGCGAAAGCATGTGCACCTCGTCGATGATATATACTTTAAAGTTACCAAGCTGGGGTGCAAAGCGCACCTGTTCTATAAGGCCCCGTATATCATCTACCGAGTTGTTCGAAGCAGCATCCAATTCATGAATATTAAGCGAACGCCCGTCGTTAAAGCTTTTACACGATTCGCACTGGTTGCAGGCTTCAATATCGGCAGTAAGATTTTGACAATTAATGGTTTTGGCTAAAATACGGGCGCAACTTGTTTTGCCTACCCCACGTGTTCCGCAAAACAAAAAGCTTTGAGCGAGGTGGTGGTTGGCAATAGCGTTTTTAAGTGTGTTTACAATGGCCTCTTGCCCCACCACGCTTTTAAACGTTGCAGGTCTGTACTTCCGCGCCGATACTACAAAGTCTTCCATAATGTTTCAAATATAAACAAAATTAAACCCGTACAAATAACAATTTGTTATTTGTACGAGGTCAATGAAATGTGATGCTGAAACGAGTTCAGCATGACTTTGTTGTTCTTGCTTGTTAAGTTATCTTGTCACCCTGTCCCGATAGCTATCGGGATTGTTTCATGGCCGCATACATATAAGCACCTTTATCGGTAAAGTCTTATGGGTTATCTTTACAAAATGAATTTGGAACAGGATAAAGCGATAGAACAAAAAACAGACTATTCGAAAGCGGGAACGCTGTTGATTGATAAGCCCCTAAGGTGGACATCTTTTGATGTGGTGAGTAGGGTACGCAGTGCTATGAAACGCAGGTATGGTAAAAAGCACAAAGTTGGCCATGCCGGTACATTAGACCCTTTGGCAAGCGGCTTGCTTATTATAGCCACCGGTGCAAATACTAAAAAGATAAACGAATACCAGGATATGGAAAAGGAATACACGGGAGTGTTTTTCCTGGGTGCTACAAGGCCATCGTATGATAAGGAAACGGAGGTGGATGAAACCTTTTCTACCGAAAATATTACTGAAGAGGCCATATACAAAGCCACCCTAAAATTTATGGGCGAGATAGACCAGGTGCCGCCTGTTTATTCTGCTATTAAGATAGATGGCAAAAGAGCCTACGAAAGCGCCCGCAAGGGTAAGGATTTAGAAATGCAGTCACGTAAAGTGACCATAAAAGCATTTGAGATTACCAAAATAGAGATGCCTTACGTACATTTTAAGGTGATTTGCTCAAAAGGTACCTATATACGTTCCTTAGCTCGCGATTTTGGACAAGCTTTAGGCTGCGGGGCCTACCTGGACGCGCTAATCAGGACCCGGATAGGTGATTTAAAGCTGGAAAATGCCCTAAGCGTGGAACAGGTGCAAGATTTGTTCGAAACGGGCGTCTAATGCCCTGAATGGCCTATTAATACTAACTTTTTAAAGATTTCTATTGACAAGGGCACTTTGAGGTGCTATATTCGCACACTTTTTAAACGCAGCCTCTCACAATTTAATACATTCCTATGAAGCTTTCAGAATTTAATTTTCAACTCCCGAAAGAGTTAATTGCAGAACATCCCAGTGCTCATCGCGACGAAGCCCGCCTTATGGTGGTGCATCGTAAAACAGGCAAAATAGAACACAAGGTTTTTAAAGATGTATTGTCTTATTTCAACCCGCACGATGTACTTATTCTTAATGATACCAAGGTATTTCCGGCCCGCTTGTATGGACGCAAAGAAAAAACCGGAGCTAAAATAGAAGTGTTTTTATTAAGGGAACTGCACCGCGAAAGCTTTTTATGGGATGTGCTGGTAGACCCTGCCCGTAAAATACGTATTGGCAACAAGCTTTATTTTGGTAAAGATGATGAGCTGGTTGCCGAGGTAATTGATAACACTACATCGCGCGGAAGGACACTACGCTTTTTATACGATGGCAGTTTTGATGAATTTAAAAAGCTGATTGAAACCTTGGGAGAAACCCCGCTGCCAAAGTATATTAAAAGAGAAGTAAAACCATCTGATCGTGAAAGATACCAAACCGTATACGCAAAAAACGAAGGCGCTGTTGCAGCACCTACCGCCGGTTTGCACTTTAGCAAAGAGCTTTTGAAAAAGATAGAACTTAAGGGTATCGACTTGTCGTATGTTACACTACACGTTGGCCTTGGTACCTTCAGGACAATTGAAGTAGAAGACCTTAGCAAACATAAAATGGATTCGGAGCAGTTGATGATAACCCAGCATGCCGCCGACATAGTAAACAAAGGAAAAGCAGCGAAGAAAAAGATATGTGCCGTAGGTACAACCTCTATGCGTGCCATTGAAACATCGGTGTCTACTGACGGACAACTAAAGGCGATTGATGGCTGGACCAACAAGTTTATTTTCCCACCTTACGACTTTAGGATTGCCAATTGTATGATAACAAACTTCCACGTTCCCTGTTCAAGCCTGCTGATTATGGTGTGCGCTTTTGGAGGATACGAACTTACTATGAAAGCATACAAAGAAGCGGTAAAAAATAAATACAAGTTTTTCTCGTACGGAGACGCAATGCTCATCCTTTAAAAAAAGGTGAGTAAAATTGGGGGAGTGATTGTATTTTTTATGAAATTTGCGCAATTTTATAATTAAACGCACCACTTGAACGTACTGTTTTTACATCCCCTTTAATGACAGAAATACCGCATAAGCGTTACGTTATTATTGTAGCCGGAGGCAACGGAGCCCGCATGAATAGCCCTGTTCCCAAGCAATTTCTTAAATTGGATGGTAAGCCGGTGGTAATGCATACCATCAATAAATTTATTGATACCGATCCGAATATTGAAGTGATTTTGGTTATTCCGCAGGATCACCAAACGATATGGGATAACCTTTGCCAGGAGTTTATGTTTCATAAACCGGTAAAAATTGCATACAGCGGCGAAAGCCGTTTTCAATCTGTAAAAAATGGCCTGGCACATATTACTGAATTCAGTATTGTAGGAGTGCACGACGCGGTGCGCCCACTGGTGAGCAGCAAAACAATTAAAGCGGCATACAAAGCAGCCGAAATGTATGGCAACGCCATTCCCGGTGTGCCTATCAATGATTCAATAAGACAGATAGAGTCTACACGTAATATCGCATTAGACCGTTCCCGTTATTGTGCTATACAAACTCCCCAGTGTTTTCGTTCCGATATTCTTAAAAAAGCATACGAACAGGATTACAAATACACATTTACCGATGATGCCACCGTGGTAGAGGCCATGGGCGAAGAAATACGGCTGGTAGATGGTAACACAGAAAATCTTAAAATAACAGGCCCAAAAGACCTTATAGTAGCCGAAGCTTTATTGAAGGCCGAAGCGCAGACCTTTACACCGGCAAAAAGCTAATCTCTTTTTGAATACTGAATATTGAACATTCAATATTGAATGATGAAATATAGTTTAATTCCCGTAACTTCGAAATTTGTTATTCAGGATTCAATATTCGATATTTTACAGGCATGTCCATAGCAGATAAACATACTCCGAACATTCGTCACCTTAATGCCGGTGAGATAAAAGCCTTTTTTGTAGAAAGGAAAGAGCCTGCATTCCGCGCTGCACAGGTATATGAATGGCTGTGGAAAAAATCGGCCCATTCGTTTGATGAAATGAGCAACCTGCCCAAATCTACCCGCGAAGTACTTAAAGAAAATTTTGTAATTGGCGCTGTAGTAAACGAGTTAACCCAGCTAAGTAAAGACGGAACTATAAAAAATGCATTCCGGTTGCACGATGGAAAAAAAGTAGAAGGTGTTTTAATTCCGGCTGAAAAACGTATGACGGCCTGTATCTCATCCCAGGTGGGCTGTAGCCTTGAATGCAAATTTTGTGCTACAGGCAGGCTTAAACGCGAACGCAACCTGGAAGCGGATGAGATATACGATGAGGTAGTATTTCTTCAAAGGCAGGCCATGGAAAAATACAATACCCCACTTACCAATATTGTGCTTATGGGCATGGGCGAGCCTTTGCTCAACTATGCCAACGTAATAGCTGCCATAGAAAAAATAACATCGCCGGAAGGACTTAATCTTTCATCGCAACGTATTACATTATCTACTGCGGGCGTTGCTAAAATGATTAAAAAACTTGGCGATGATGAAGTGAAATTTAATCTCGCATTATCGTTGCATGCCGCTACCGATGAAAAGCGAAATAAGATAATGTCCATCAACGAAACTAATCCCTTAAAAGATGTAGCTGAGGCATTGCGGCATTTTTATAAAAAAACAAAAAGCCGTATAACCTTTGAATATATAGTATTCCAGGATTTTAACGATTCTCCGGAAGATGTGTATCACCTGGCCGAGTTTTGCAAAAAGGTGCCCAGTAAGGTAAACCTGATAGAATACAATCCTATTGATAAAGGCGAGTTTAAACAAACTGTGCCCGAAAGATTAAACATGTTTGTAAAGTACCTTAAGAGTAGGGATATTATTGTAAATGTACGCCGCAGCCGTGGTAAGGATATTGATGCTGCCTGCGGGCAACTTGCCAATAAGGTAGTTAGCGAGGCTTCCCGTTAAGAATAGCAATTAGTTGTTTTTCAGGTCGGATTCCCAGCGTTTTTGTTTTTTTGTTCAACCCATATGGTTATGCGCATGCTATTAGTCAATAGTAAATATCCCAAAGCCAGTTTACAGATATAAAAAGCCGTATACCCAAAACCTACATGCTTAATGAGTGATCCAGTCTCCATAGATTGAAAATCGCCAATAAGTTGCATTACAAGTAAGGGTATAGCATCAATAAAAAATAATCCGCCAAGAATAATTATGGCTATTTGTATAACAGCCATACTGTCAATTTTTATGTCAATGATTTCTTGGCCGAAATGTTTGTCAAGCGATAGTTTATCAATAACCCATGTACTTTTAAATAATAAAAGCCGTATAAGAAAATAGTAAATCGCGAGTGTTATAAAAGTAATTAATACTAACTCTATAATGCTTTCTGAATCCCAGCCATATATTGGGATACCGGCGTATAAATGAGGAATGGTTTCCCAAAGGCTAATAAACAAACTGAGTCCAAAAAGTTTCAGGATTATGGTAAAAATGGTTCGTGGTGTCATGGGGATAGTGATTTAAAGGATAATAACGAAAATATAAAGAATATGTTAGAAATTGAATTACATAATTAGGTCTTGTTACTTTGTTTTACACAGCAAAGCTGCTATGATGCGGTGCCTTCTTCAAATGGAAGGAGAATACAGAGCCTGCACCCGGAGTACTCATTACTTGTATGGTTTGATGGTGTGCTTCTAAAATATGTTTTACAATAGATAAGCCCAATCCTGTTCCACCTTGCTCGCGCGATCGGCCTTTATCAACCCTATAAAAACGTTCGAACAGGCGGGGCAGATGTTCGGGCGCTATGCCAATGCCATTATCAGCTACTTCTATCATTACCTGTTCCTTTTCATTTTTAAGGCGTATTTTAGTTGAGCCATCTGTTTTTCCGTAACGTATAGAATTAACTACGAGGTTAACCAATACCTGCCGTATCCTAAAGCGGTCGCCTATTACAGCCATTTTTTCTGTCTCGTTAAGCAGCAGCAATGAAATGTTTTTTTTCTGTGCATCCAGTTCTTCCGATTCTAATACTTCCCTACACAAATCTACCATATCAAAAGGCTCCATTTCGTCTTTATACTCACTGGTTTCAAGCTGAGAAATAGTATCAAGGTCTTCTAATATGCGTATCAGGCGTTCTATGCTCTGGTCGGTTCTTTCAAGATAGCGGGAGGATAATTCGGGATCCTCGATATTATTTTCTAAAAGGGTAGATACATATCCCTGTATATGGAATAAAGGTGTTTTCATTTCGTGCGATACATTACCCAAAAACTCTTTCCTGTGCCTTTCAAGCTTCTCTATTTTTTCAAGCTCTTCTTTTCGTTCACGTAATAGTCTTTTAATTCCTTCTTCCAGGTCGGTAAGTGATGGATTATCGAATTTAGACTCACCGGCTAAAATGTCGGTTATCCTTTTCAATTTTCTGCCTACAATAAAATAATAGAAGGTGTATATAAGTGTAAAGCAGGTAACCGAAATTACCAGCAAAATAGGTGTAGAGAGAGATAATAAAGAGGGGAAAAGGAAGTCAAGCGCGTATAAGATGCCTGTAATAAGCAACGCGCAACCGATGGCTATTATAAACGAATCCCTTTTCAATTTTTTAAATTATTGCATCAAAATTAAACTGTTTCGGGTTCTTTTCACATCTATTAACAATAGCTTAATAACAAGCAAAGGTTCAAATTGCTACATTTGTGTCCGTAATTAAGCCTTTGAGGATGAAGACTTTTTTTAAAATAGCATTTTTAGTTCTTGTTTCTTTTTGTCTTTTTGGCAAACAAGGCTCGGGTGCAATGTTGCAAAAACGTCATCCTGAAGGTAGAGTAGTTATCCAGCTTATCAACGCTGACACGTATTTTGCCGGAACCACATCGCAGCATGAGCCTGTACGTAAAATGCTTATGCGCCGCTTTCATCATGGCATCGACGAAAGTGCGTTCACCATCCCTGATTATTCGAGAGGCAAAGTTTTTGCCTGTGCAGATATTTCATTAAATATTGTTAGCTCCTACCAAAGCAGCCACCAGTATTTTTTTTCTCCCTATAAAGCATTGCCCGTACAACAGGCAATCCTTTCCTCGCTGCCTTTAAGGGCACCTCCAGTTAGTTAAGTTACAAGTTCATAAAGTTTGTAAAGTTCATAAAGTCTTGAATTTTACGTCCGAATTATGAACTTTCAGAATGAATTGCATTCGCATTTTTCATTCCCAACTTTAATCTTTTTCCTTTACAAACTTTTTCCTAATTATGGTACAATTTGCATTTAAAAACAAACATTTTATAATAGTAGTAGCCTTGCTGGTGGCTATACTGGGCATGGTGTCGGTAGGCAGGCTGCCTGTAGATATTTTGCCTGTATTCAAGTCGCCTGCCATTGAGATTATTACTACCTACAACGGTATGCCCCCTGAAATGGTAGAAAAAGATATATCTACCCGGTTTGAAAGATTTACCAGCCAAGCCGATGGTATAAAGAGCATAGAATCGAAAAGCATGACGGGTGTAAGCATTGTTAAAGATTACTTTCAGCCCGATGCCAGCCCCGATGCTGCATTGGCGGGAGTATCTTCTTTGGTAACGAGTGACATGAGCCACTTGCCGCCCGGTACACAGCCTCCTATTGTTTTACCGTTCGATCCTACCGGTTCTTTCCCTCTCTCATTGCTTACCGTAAGCAGCGATTCGCTGGATGAACAGGAACTGTGGGACGTTTCTCAATATACCATTCGCAGTCTTTTGCAAACCGCCAAAGGTATTATTGCACCCGCGGTTTACGGAGGGAAAATAAGGCAGGTGCTTGTGTTCGTATATCCCGATAAGTTGCAGGATTACAACCTTTCGCAAACCGATGTAATGCGCGCCGTGGAGAAAAACAATGTGTTAATACCTACCGGCGATATAAATATCGGTTCGCTTAACTATGCTGTATCTGCCAATGCCATGTTTAAAACGGTAGATGACTTTAACAGCATTGTGGTTAAGATGGATGATAGCGGGCACCCTGTTTACCTTAAAGATGTTGGTTATGCCAAAGATGCCAGCATGATACAAACCAACATGGTTAGGGTGAATGGCAAAAACCAGGTATATATTCCCCTGTATCGCCGCAATGGTTCTAACATTATTGATGCTGTAAATGCAGTGAGAGATAAGTTGCCACTAATACAGGCACAAATACCGCACTCTATAAAGCTGAATGTAATATTCGACCAATCGGTGTATGTGAAGCATTCCATAAGCGGATTACTTAAAGAAGGTATTACAGGTATTGTACTTCTTTGTTTGGTGTTGTTGCTTTTCCTTGGTAACTATCGTTCTGCCCTGATAGTAGCCATCAGTATACCGCTTGCTTTAATGGTGGTTTTCCTGGGGCTCAGCATCACTGGTAATTCTATAAATAGTATGACATTGGGTGGAATGGCGCTGGCTATAGGCTTGTTGGTAGATACTGCCATAGTAGTGCTGGAAAATATAGATAAACATTTGCACCAGGGCCAGGTACCCGAACATGCAGCCCTGATAGGGACAAGAGAAGTTACTATGCCCGTTATCATTACTGCACTTACTATAATGATTGTGTTTTTGCCAATCGTATTTCTTACAGGCATTGCAAAGTTTTTATTTCCACCATTGGCAATTGCGGTGTGTTTAGCCATGGCGGGTTCTCTCTTCTTTTCGCTTACGCTGGTGCCGATAATGACTGGGGCCATGCTAAAAGCTCCTGTAAAAGGAGTGGGGCATAAAGGCGTCTTGGGCAAATTCCAAGACTTTTTAAACTGGGCTACCGAGAAGTATGAAAACCTCTTAAGCAGAACTCTTAAAGGATGGAAGTGGGTAATATCTGCGGTTGGGGTATTGCTTATTGCAGCGGTGTTTATGTTAAAGGGCATAGGCTCCGAATTTTTTCCGCAAATGGATGTGGGGCAGTTTACCATTTTCGTACACCTCGATCCCGGTACACGCATAGAGGTAACCCGCGATAAGATAGCTGCTATTGAGGAAGAAATAAAGGGTAGTATGGGCGCGGAGCTGAATTCGGTAGTTTCGAATATAGGAGTAACGCCAAATATCTCTGCTGCCTATTCACCTAATTCAGGCACACAGGATGCGTTTATAAATGTGCAGTTGATTGAAAAGCACGAAACCCCTACTAAAGATTATGTTGCCAAGCTGCGTGACAAACTGAACAATGATTTTCCGGGCATAAGTTTTGCATACAATATGAGCGGTATAGTAGGTTCGGCGCTTAACAACGGCGTGCCTTCACCTATAGATATTCAAATTACAGGCAGTAAATTCCCCAAGCTGAATGATATTGCGCAGGAAATAAAAGACAGTGTAAAAAATGTGGAAGGTGCCAAAGATGTACGCCTTGACCAGCGTATCGACCATCCTGAAATAGAGATACACATCGACAGGACGAGGGCTGCTTTTGTAGGATTAACCGTGGAAGAGATTATAAAGAATCTTGAAAGCGCGCTTAATTCATCATCTACATTTAACAGCCATTTATTATGGGTGGATGAAAGCACGGGTAACGATTATTTTGTGGGTATTACCTATCCTCAGTATAAGCTCGATAACCCTCAAGCTGTTGAAGATATAGCCATAAGCAATGATGCAAAACATCAAAAAACAATATTGCTTAAAGATGTGGCCACAATTAGTTTAAATTCTCAACCCATTGAAATAAATCATACCGATGTACAGCGAACATTTGATGTGTTTGTAAATGTGCAGGGCAGAGATATTGGTTCGGTTGCAAAAGAAATTGAGAATAAGATAAAACCTATCCATGATAAAATCCCGAAAGGATATACCCTGGGCATAAAAGGTGAAATTAAAAGTATGAACGAGGCTTTTGGCAACCTTGGCTTTGGCCTTATTCTGGCCATTGTAATGGTGTATTTAATTATAGTGCCATTGCTAAGGTCATTCAAACTGCCCTTAATCATTATCATGGTGGTGCCACTCGGATTGATTGGTGTAATCTTTATGCTGTTTTTTAGTCACACATTCTTAAACATACAATCGTTTATGGGCATAATAATGATGGTGGGTATAACGGTATCGTACAGTACGCTGCTGGTAGATAAAATGAATGCCAATCTTACCAAAGAAGAAGAAAAACCCAGTCTTATGGGGGCTATAAAACGTGTGGGCAAAGAACCTTTAATGGAGGCCATAAAAAAAGGTGCTTCCAATCGTTTTCGCCCCATACTCATGAGTGCTACGGTAGCCATGTTCTCGCTTTTCCCGATGGGCTTTGGGCATGAGATAGGGGGCGAAGCCAATGTGCCATTGGCAAGGGCGATTATAGGCGGTGTATTTGCAGCTATGATACTTAGCCTGTTTGTAGTGCCTGTTATTTTTTATCTCTTCAATAAAAGAAAGCATGAACAGGTGCCGATAGTTGTTAAGAGCAATGAAAACGCCCCTAATTAAAAATTATAAAACAAACGGAAATAAATCATAAAATGAAATACAAAATAATATACATACCGGCTTTAGCGGGATTAATTTTTTCGCTGGCGGCATGCAGTTCTTCTGAAAAAAAGGAGAATGCGGATTCGCAAAATTCGGCATTTTCTAAGGTGTTGGTGGCGCAGGTGCAAAACCAGAACGTACAGAGTACAGTAACCATATCGGGCAATGCCGACGCTAACCAAATGGTAAAGATATATGCTATGAGTAATGGCTATGTACAATCGTGGAGGCACGACATTGGCGAAAGCGTAAAACGAGATGAGGTACTTGCAACACTCGCCAACCCTGAACTGATGCAGGAACAAGCCAAGGCACAAGCTGTACTGGATGGAGATAAATCTATTTACGACAGGCTGGAATCTATTTACAAAAAAACACCGGAACTTACCCCGCTTGAGCAGGTAGATGAAGCCAAAGCAAAATACGAAAGCGCGCTGGCGCAGCTTAATGCCATCAATTCGCAGATAAGTTATTTAACCATAAGGGCCCCTTTCAATGGGGTGATAACACAGCGTTTTGTAGATACGGGCTCTGTAGTGCAGGATGGCCTTAGCAGGGCTGACGCCAAGCCATTATTTATGATAGAAGATATGTCGATAATACGTTTATCGGTAGAGGTGCCCGAAATAAATTCGGCCAGCATAACCAAAGGCACCTTGGTTAAAGTTACAATCCCCGATCTGCCCAACACAAGTTACGATGCCAAGGTATCACGCGTGTCGTATGGCCTTAGTGAAGATACTAAGACCATGTTGGTACAGGTGGATATATCTAACAAAGATGCTAAAATCCACCCAGGCATGTTTGCCAATGTAGTGTTCAATATTTCATCGCAACCTAATGTAATGTGTGTGCCTAACCAAGCGGTAACTGTATACGAAGAAGAGCCATTTGTGTATAAAGTTGTTCCGGTAGATAGCACAGCGCATAACAATTGGGCCGATGGCGTAAAATGCCGTGTAGAGAAATTGAAAGTACAACTCGGTGTAAGCGGGCAAAGCACTACACAGGTGCGTTATGCCAATTTTAATCCAGGCGACAGAATAGTTGTTTCGGGTACAAACTTTTGTACCAACGGAGCCATTGTAATAGCCAAAGAAGCGTCACAGAGTAACAACGTAGCATCTCATTAATTGTAAACACTATGAATAAAATATTCAGAATATTTGTGTTGTTGACGCTTTGCTCTCCCGCATACGGACAGCAATTCGGTAAAGAAATACCGGTTAACCTGCCGACCATACTAAAACTGGCGGGAGCAAAAAATCTTACCATTAAACAATACGATTTGGTATACCAGCGTAGCCTTGCCGCAATTGATAAGGCCGACGAATGGTATTTACCTACCTTGTACATTGGGCCCGAAGTGCATTATTTAAACGGCGCCGTTATGAATACCAATGGCAGCATACTTGATAATATAACCCAAAAAGAAATGTGGCTTGGCGGTGGCTTTAACGCAGAGTGGGATTTTAGTAAGGGCATATATAACTTAAGGGCTAAAAAGCAGCAAAGCGAGGCTATAAAAGATGAAGGACAAGCACAACGTAACGCAGTTATTTTAAAGGCTATAGCCGTATATTATGATTTGGTAACTGCCCAGTTTAGATACAACCAGTTTAACAGCCTGCTAACGCAAGCCGATACGATAACAAAGCAAATAAAAGTACAGGTAGATGCAGGCTTGCGCTACCAATCGGAATACTTGCTGGCGGAAAGTAATTATAGCCATATACAAATAGAATTAGCAAGCGCCCGAATTGAAATGCTCCAGCAATCGAATGCATTGCTAAGTTTATTGAATATTGATACCAATGCAATGTTTGTAAGTGCAGATACGGGTGTAGCCGTATTGCATCTGATGAACAATATTAGCGATACCAGCATGACTGCCTACTCTCAATATCTTGCAAACAGGCCCGAATACAAAAGCATGCAGGCCGAAATGAATGTTACCGAAGAGGAGAAGAAAACAACTACAGTTGGCATGCTTATGCCGAAACTTTTTTTAGGAAGTTTGCCTGATGGAGAGCTGGGTTCGTTCGGTGCTCCTTATAACGGTACGTTCAGGCTGGATGGAGGATTGCTGTGGAGCATACCCTTAGGAAGACTTATATATAAAGGCGACCTGAAAATATATAACGACGATTTGCTTATCCAACAAAATGGGTTGGATCAACTTACCAACCGGGTACATTTTGAGGTAGATAATGCCCGTGCGCAAATAATGGTGGCTATGCAGCAAATTAAAATAGCGGGTACAGCTTTACAGCAATCTAAAAATGCTTTAAGCCAAAGCATACAAAGGGAAGCACTGGGTACGGTAAAGCCCTTCGAGGTGTTTCAGTCGGAACAGTTTTATGTACAGGCCGAACTGGATTATTTAAATGCAGTTAGCAGTTATAACAAGGCCCAATACCAAATGTATGTAGCAATTGGTAATAATTTATAAAGGAATGGCAAAGCTCGGAAAGTATATAATTTTGCTTTTTATGTTGTGTAGCTGGCTGCACACAATTGCCCAAAAGGTAAATTATTCAGGGGTTCCGCAGGCAGTTATTGATGGTATAAGGAATAAATATCCCGGCGGAATTTTAAACAAAATTAAAAGGAAGAAAGAAGGTTTTGTTGCCACTATTTACTTACATGATAAAAAGTCGGAAGCTACATTTGCTGCCAATGGCGATTGGCAAGAAACAATAACTGATGAGGAGTGGAAAGGCCTTACTGACAGTGCACGGAAGGCTTTTAGAAAAAGTAGTTATTGGCAATGGCAAATAGAGGAAATTAAGCTGATAGAAACACCTAAAAGCGAAAATATATACCGTTTTATGGTAAAAGATGTAGACCCGTTCGATTTTGAATACTTTAGGCCCTATTCAAGAGAATATACGGTGTATATATCCGAATCGGGAAGGATAACAAAAGTAGAATAGGCAAGGGGGTTAAAACTCGAACTTGTAGCCTATGCCTTTCAGGGTTTTTATCTTATCCTCGCCTAGCTTTTGGCGTAGTTTGCGAATGTGCACATCAATGGTTCTGTCGCCTACTACCACATCTTCTCCCCAAATTTTGTGCAAAATATCTTCGCGGCTAAACACCTTGCCCGGCTTTGATGCCAATAGATTAAGCAGTTCAAACTCTTTTTTAGGAAGAGACAAGTCGCTACTGCCCACTTTAACTGTGTAGCTTTCTTTATCAATGCTAATGCCGCCTCCTACATCCACTACGGTGCTGCCATTTTCGGGTGTGGTTCTTCTTCTAAGCAATGCGCTTATCCGGCTAATCAGCACCCTTGGTTTAATAGGTTTAGCCACATAATCGTCGGCCCCGGCATCCAGGCCGGCAATTTGCGAGTAGTCTTCGGTGCGGGCAGTTAGAAAGATGATAAGAGAATCTTTGCATTCGTTAGATGCCCTGAGTTCCTTGCATGTTTCAATGCCATCCATTTCAGGCATCATCACATCCAGTACAATAAGTTTAGGGCAAACCTTTTTTGCTATTTGTACGGCTTCTTTTCCGTTCGAAGCGCAAAAAACGTCATATCCTTCTTTTTTTAGGCTAAATGACAAAAATTCCAAAACATCGGGTTCATCATCTACCAGCAAAATTTTAACGTTTTCCATATTAATTGTTTAAATATAAGCAGAATTAGGTATTCAGGGCGCAAATTTAGGCTTATTACATAACAAGTTTAACAAGGTTTAATGCTTAACAAATCCTTAACATTGACATCACACGGGCTTAAGATTGCAAGTACACTTTTGCCGCGTCCAAAACAAAACCGGACACAATCTTTAACAAAACAATTAAACTATGAAAACAATGACATCTAAGAAAATTTTGTTAGCCATGGCTGGTATGATGCTCGCAGCCACATGCTTACAAGCACAGGACGATGCTCCTCCAATACCTTCCGCAAAGGTATTAGACGACAACGGAATTTCTGCTATTACAAACGGTGCGGGCTCTAGCCAGGGCAAAGGCGGATTTTGGGGCTATGCTTTCGGTGACTATGCTTACATGGGAGCAGGTGACTCAGCAGGCCGCGGTACTAAACAACAATATAAAGGCTTAGGCGCTGCAGGACAACCTGCCGGACAAAATGCGTTTGAAATACGCCGTGCTTATTTAGGATATGACATCGCTCCGAACAAAAAGTTCAGCGGTTGTGTATTATTAGCTTATGAAGGCGACCAGGACGTTAACCAAAACAGGGTAATGTACATGAAGTATGCTTATGTAAAATGGAAAAACATCTGGAAAGGTACCGATCTTAAAATAGGTCAACAATCTACCTGTTCTTTTGCTTCTGCATACAATACTGAGCCTTTATCACTTTACAGGGCTTCAGAAAAGACCATCATGGATATGCACGGTATGGATGGTTCTTCGGATATGGGTATTAACTTAGGTGGTAAAATTGTAACCTTTAAAAGCGGCGATTCTACAAAGTTTCCTTGCTTTATTGGTTATAACTTAATGGTTGGTAACAACTCAGGTAACAATCCTGTTGCTGGTTTCACAGGTAACGCCACTTCATTAAGCGGTGGTTCTCCTGCAGTAACCCTTAACCCTTTTAATAACACCACAGATAATGCAAAGAAGTTTAGGTATAACCTATTTGTTAATGCATTGAATGGTGCTTTAACAGTAGGATACTATGGTGATTTCATCAACTATGGTAACTATTATACCGGTACCGCAAAAGGATACCAAATGTCTATCATGACTAACAAAGCTTACGCTGTGTATAACCATAAATGGTTTGGTATTGGTGTTGAGTACGTAATGCAAACCATGACCAATGGCGAAATTGAAACAACTTATGTTCCTGCTCCCGGTAAGAACACTGTAGATACAACTTCAGCTTCTCAAGGTGGCCTTTCAATCTTTGCACATGGTACCATCATACAAAATGCTCTGAACATTTTTGTAAGATACGATATGTACACTGCTGATAATAATTTCACCTACACGGTTAACTCAACCAGCAACCTTCCAAACAAGGCTGCTGAAACCTTTACCACAGCAATGCCTAACTTAGGTGGTACTGCAGGTAGCCTTTCAACATATAAAGCAATTCCTTACAAAGAAACATTTATTAACGCTGGTATAGACTGGACACCTACCAAGGATAAAAAAGTTCACATCATGCCTAACGTATGGATGTATCAAATTAAAAATGCATACGGTGCTGATAACCTTGCAAGTGCTAACTACATGCTTTATCGCGTAACATTCTTATTCGCATTTTAATGAAAAATTAAGACTATATGAGGGTTAGGAGTAAATTACTCTTAACCCTTTATAGCTTAAAATGATAAACAAGTAACCCTTTCTAATAATCAATAAAATGAAAAACAAAATTTATAGTCAACTTGCAGTAGCCGGCCTTGCGCTTGCTATGGGCTTGTCTTCCTGCAACTCGGATAATAAGGGAGACAAAGCCGCAGATAATTCTGCTGACAAGCAACTTTTAGGTGCAGGATCTACCTTTGGGTATCCCATCTATTCAAAAATGTTTGCTGAATACGGTAAAACCGACAGCACACAAACCAACTACCAATCCATTGGTTCGGGTGGTGGTATTAAACAACTTATGAGCAAAACGGTTGACTTTGGTGCATCAGATGCTTTTTTAAGTGATGATGATATGTCTAAAGCTCCGGCAAAAGTGGTGCAATTTCCTACCTGCCTTGGCGCAGTAGTACTTTCGTACAACTTGCCCGATAACCCAGAATTGAAAATGACCCCTGAAATTATTTCGGGTATATTCATGAAAACAATCAGCAAATGGAACGATCCTAAGATTAAAGCTGAAAACCCTGGCGCTAAACTTCCTGACCAGGAAATTACAGTTGTGCACCGTAGCGATGGCAGCGGAACAACATTTATTTTTACCGATTATTTAGCTAAAGTTAGCGACGACTTTAAGAGCAAGATTGGTGCAGGCAAATCGGTTAACTGGCCTGATGGAGAAATTGGAGGCAAAGGTAACGAAGGTGTTGCAGGTGTTATTAAACAAACTCCGGGTGCTATTGGTTATATTGAGTTAACATACGCGCTTCAAAACAGCATGGTGTTTGCACAGGTAAAAAATTCTGCCGGAAACTATGTTAAAGCATCCCTGGAATCTGCCAGCAATTGCGCTAACATTGATATTCCTGCAGATACACGTATAACAATCACCAACTCCAGTGCAGAGCAAGGATATCCTATCTCGAGCTTTACATGGATTTTGATTTACCAGGAACAAAATTATAACAACAGGACCAAAGGAAAAGCTACTACACTTTTAAAAGAATTGTGGTGGATGATACATACAGGGCAACAGTTTTGCGCACCGCTTAACTATGCTCCTCTTCCAGCCAAGGCTGTTACCGCAGGCGAAGCGATACTTAAATCGGTTACCTACGGCGGACAACCTGTGTTGCAATAACGATATTGAAAAAGATGCTTAATCGACTCACCGCCCGCTAAAAGTTCTTTTTGTGTGAGGTTGTGTTTTGGTAAAAGGGAGAGCCGGCGGGCGCTCCCTTTTTAAACTTAAAATGTGATTTAGAATAAAAGTATATGAAGAAAAACTGGAGCATAATTGAAAATAAAATATTTCAACGTTGGCTAAGTTTTTCAGCTATTATAGCGGTTATACTCATCTTTGCGTTCTTTCTTACCTTAACTGTTTCTTCGTGGCCGGGTATAAAAAATAACGGCATTTCGTTTTTATGGGGCAAAACATGGGACCCTGTAAACGATCATTTTGGTATGCTTCCTTTTTTGGTAGGTACCCTTCTCACTTCTTTCCTGGCCTTAATTATCTCGGCTCCGTTTTCACTGGCGGCCGCAATATTTTTGGGCGAATATTTTCCTAAAGGAACTATCGCTTCTTCATTACGCAATGTTATTGAATTACTTGCAGCCATACCATCTGTAGTATATGGCTTTTGGGGATTATTTACCGTAGTGCCACTCATAAGGGCCTTCGAAATAAAATTCCATATGGCCTCATCGGGCTTGGGCATTTTTACAGCAGCGTTGGTGGTTTCTATAATGTTAATACCTTATTCTGTTTCGCTTATAAGGCAGGTTATAAGCATGACCCCTTTACAATTAAAAGAAGCTGCCTACGCATTAGGCGGCACACAAACCGAAGTTATTTGGAAGGTGATACTTCCTTACAATCGCTCGGGTATTTCGGCAGGCTTGTTGCTTTCATTAGGCAGGGCGCTTGGCGAAACCATGGCAGTAACTATACTTATTGGCAATGCGGCCGAAATGCCTCATAGCATATTCAGTCCTTCAAATACTATGGCCAGCGTTATTGCAAACGAATTTACCGAAGCGGTAGGCGATAAATATTCTGCCTCGCTGATTGAAATAGGCCTGTTATTATTTATTGTTACCATGATCATAAATTTAATTGGCCGTAAAATAATAAAAAGCGTTACTTTATAATACCATGGATATATCAAATACCATGGCGATACCAAATACTATGGATACAGCAGAAACAAGTGGAATAAAGAGGAGGAAACTAAAAGACAGGATTTTCCGTTATTTAGTTTTCGGACTCACTTTTTGTTGTATTAGCATCGTTTTTATTATCCTGTTTTACATCTTTGAAAAAGGTATTGGTAGCCTTAATGTTGCCCTGTTTACCCAAATGCCCAAGCCTGTTGGCGAAACAGGAGGCGGTGTTTTGAATGCCATCATAGGTAGCCTTATGCTTATTTCTGTAGCCTCGGTAATAGCCATTCCTTTTGGTGTTTCGGTGGGTATATTTTTAGCCGATAACAGGGGTAAAAAAGTAGCCGACAGGGTAAGTGTAGCCATAGATGTATTGCAGGGTATACCGGCCATTGTTATAGGTATTGTAATTTATGTGTGGGTTGTAAAACCTATGGGCACTTTCTCTGCGCTCTCAGGTAGTATAGCCTTAGGCATTATGATGCTACCGCCTATTATAAAAAATACGGAAGAAACTATTGTACTTATTCCAAATACATTAAAGGAAGCATCGCTGGCGTTGGGCGCTTCTTATTTCAGAACAGTTATAAAAGTTTTATTACCTGCGGGTATAGGCGGTATTTTTAGCGGATGCATTTTAGGTGTTGCGCGTATAGCCGGTGAAGTAGCGCCACTTTTATTTACTGCATTTGGTAATCCGTACATGAGTTATAATATTATGAAACCCGTAAACAGTTTACCATTGGTACTGTTTAACTATGCATCCAGCCCTTACGACGACTGGCACCGCATAGCCTGGGGAGCCACATTTATATTGGTAAGCATGGTGCTTATACTTAATTTTATAGTAAAATATTTCGAAAGCAAATGGAAGGTACAATTTTAAGAACCGAAAACCTGAAGGTTTCTTTTGGCGCAACCAATGTGCTTAAAGGAATTAATATGGACATACCTGAGAAAAAAGTTACGGCTTTTATGGGTCCCTCGGGTTGTGGTAAAACCACTTTTTTACGCGCCATTAACCGTATGCACGACCTTACCCCCGAAGCAAAAGTAGAAGGTAAAATAAGGCTGCATTATGAGGATGTGTACAAGATGGATGCCATGACTTTAAGGCGTAGGGTAGGTATGGTGTTCCAGCGGCCAAATCCGTTTCCAACCATGTCTATTTTAGAAAACGTAATTGCAGGTTTTACCCTTAACGGAATAAAACTAAAAGGCAAAGAAAAAGAAGAGATTGTAGAAGATGCTTTGAAAAAAGTAGCACTGTGGGAAGAAGTGAAAGATAAACTGAATGTACGCAGTACCTCACTCTCGGGTGGGCAGCAACAAAGGCTTTGCCTGGCACGTACGGTTGCCATGAAACCCGAAGTTATTTTGCTGGATGAACCCACATCGGCTCTTGATCCTCTGTCTACTGCCAAAATTGAAGATTTAATGTACGAGCTAAAAGGCAACTACACGCTGGTTATTGTTACACATAATATGCAGCAAGCTGCCCGTATTAGCGATGTTACTGCATTCTTCTATCTCGGCGAATTATTGGAATTCGACGATACCAAAAAAGTATTTACTAATCCTAAAAACGAAAAAACACAGAACTATATTACCGGAAGGTTCGGATAGGCCAACCGGGTAAAAGTTTATAAAATTCATAAAGTAAAAAGTACGGTATGACTTTACGAACTTTATAAACCCTAAATTTTACAAACTTTAAACTTTATAAACTTTACAAACTAAAATGGAGCATCTTCAAGCTGAACTCGATTCTCTGAGAAGTGAATTATCTCAAATGTTTACTCTTGTACTGGCACAGGTACGCAGGGCCGAGCGGGCTTTTTTAAGTAACGACAGGCCCGTAATGAAAGAAATAGCATCTACCGAAAAACTGGTAAATGCTATGGAACTGCAGATAGATAGCCGTAGCGAAACAGTACTGGCTTTATTTACGCCGGTAGCGGTAGATTTACGTTTTGTTTTATCGGCCCTTAAAATAAATATTAACCTTGAAAGGATTGGCGATCTTGCGGATGGTGTAGGAAGAACCGTATCTCACATAAAGGATGGTTTTGATAAAGCGCTGCTCGAAAATGTAGGAGCCCACAAAGCGTTTAAAGCTTCTGTAGAAATGTTTGAATCATTGATACAGGCTTACGAAAAGGAAGATACATTACTTGCCCGCGATATTTTTGTAAAAGATAAAGTAATAGATGATATTGTAAACCAAGCCATTACTTCGGTTGAAGAATATGCTAAAAATAATCCCGATCATTTTTCGGATGCCATACAGCTGTTAAGCATTATGAAAATGATGGAAAGAATGGGCGACCACCTGAAAAATATTTCGGAAGAAATAATATTTTATGCCGAAGCAAGAGTGCTAAAGCATAGTGGTAAAGGTGCGGGAGCTAAGTAATTATTGCTTGTCGTATTTTCTCCACTTATTCAAAATTTCCTCGAACCCGGCAGGTAATTCAGAATCGAACGAAACCTTTTTACCTGTTGTAGGGTGAATAAAGCCCAGCGTTTTTGCATGTAGCGCCTGGGCAGGAATAAGCGCAAAACAGTTTTCGATAAACTGGCTGTATTTAGTAGTTACCTGCCCGCGTAAAACACTGTTTCCGCCATACGTGGTATCGTTAAATACCGGGTGCCCTAAATAATTAAGGTGCACACGTATTTGGTGTGTACGGCCTGTTTCAAGTTTACATTCAATTAAGGAAACATATTTAAAGCGTTCCAGCACTTTGTAGTGGGTAACGGCATGGCGGCCATGCTTACCATCAGGAAAGGCGGCCATTTTTTTACGGTCGCGCAGGTCTCTGCCAATGTGCGCGGTTATGGTTCCGGCATCGTCAATAAAATCGCCCCATACCAGCGCGTAATATTTTCTGTCCACATCTTTTTCAAAAAAAGCTTTTGCCAGTTTGTTCATCGCTTTATCGTTCTTGGCAATCAGTAATAAGCCCGAAGTGTTTTTATCTATACGGTGTACAAGCCCCGGCCTTAATTCCGCAAAAGGGTCCTTTTCTGAACGCTTTTTGGTGGGCAACTTGCTACAGTGGTACACCAGCGCATTCATCAAAGTGCCCGTAAAGTTACCTACCCCCGGATGCACCACCATGCCGGCTTCTTTATTTACTACAATAATGTCATCGTCTTCGTAAACAATGTTAATGGGTATATCCTGGGGTATAAGTTCTATTTCTTTTTTAGGATAGGCAAAAATGATGCTTATATCATCGCCCGGCCTTACCTTATAACTTGATTTACTGGTTTTGCCGTTTACTAATATGTTGCCGCTTTCAAGCGCGGCCTGTATACGTGTGCGTGTGGCATTCGCTATTTTATGCAACAAAAATTTATCAATCCTCAACAGATCCTGCCCGGGATCGGCAATAAACCTGAAATGTTCATACATTTCCTGGTCTTCGTCTGGTATTTCAGTTGTATTGGCCACGTTTTTTGTAAATATACTAAATAGGGATAGGGGATAAAATAAAAAAGGAGCCTGTGGGCTCCTTTTCATAACTAAGAAAATGTATTATTTCTTAGGCATTGAATCTTTCTTCATGCTATCGCCTTTAGCAGCAGCAGCCTTTGCCATAGAATCGGCTTTAGCTTTAGCAGCAGCAGCAGCAGCAACAGTTTTCATTGAATCTGCTTTTGTCATAGAATCTTGCTTAGCTTTTTCAGCAGCAGCTTTTTGTTCGGCGCTAGGACCGCAGGCAACAAATGCGAATATACCTGCAACAGCAATTAAAGTGAGAATTTTTTTCATTTTCGTGTTGGTTTGATGGATTAAAATTGGCTGCAAATGTATAATTATTTTCTTTTCACAAACAAATTCGTGCTTTTTTTCTAAAAAATCTTACTTTTCTGTTATAACAAACTCAGTCCTACGGTTTTTCTGCCGTCCTTCCTCGGTATCATTGCTGGCAACAGGGTTTGCCGAACCATTGCCCGAAAAACTAAGCCTGCCTGCTGTAATACCATCTTTTTCTATGGCCTGCATTACGGTAAAGGCTCTATCCTTCGATAGTGCAAGGTTATCGGTTTCATTGCCAACATTATCGGTATAGCCGGCAATTTTAATTTTTATGGTGGGGTATTCCTTTAAAAACTTTACAAACTCCTGTATTACAGCTAAAGATACGGGCTCTATCAAGGTAGAATTGGTTTTATAGTAGATGTTATTCAGCGGATAGTGCATCCCAGCCGCAATAGGTTTAATTTCAATGTTTTCTACCTGGGGGGCGCCCTTAAAGGTGTCCTTTGCTGTTATCAGGGTTGATGCGAACGAAAACCCTTTTTTCTTTATCGTCATAATACTGGGGTTTTTGGTAGTAGATACCATAGTATATTCACCTGTAACAGTATCATATATCACCGAACCCGGTTTATTTGTTACCGCATCTTTTACACTGATAGTCACGCCTTTTGTGTCTCCATCAGGGGTGTTTATTTTACCTTTTCTAAGGGCTACATGTTCGGGCCTTGCTTTTAAATACAGGCCAAATTGGAACAAATCGTACCCGCCCACGCTGCGGCCACTGGTGCGATTAGGGTCGTTTGAGCAGAAATACCCTGTTTTGCCATCGGTGCTTACAAAAAAACCAAGGTCGTCGCCGGCACTATTTATTGGGTAGCCAATATTGGTAGGTTCTTGCCAGTTTTTACCTGTGCTATCAATGCGGGAATAAAAAATATCGTAACCACCAATACCCATGTGCCCATCCGAAGAAAAATAAAGTGTATGGCTATCTGAGTGGATAAAAGGGGTTTTATCATTACCGGGGGTATTTATAGGTGCGCCCATATTAATCGCGCCGCTCCATTCTCCCGTTGTAGGATTTTTTTCTGTTTTATAAATATCTGCTTTGCCTATTCCACCTTCGCGCTCGCTTGCAAAATATAAGGTTAGTCCATCGGCGGAAACAGAAGGTTGCGAATCCCATGCAGAAGGATCGTTTACCTGTTGACCCATATTTTGTATTTCGCCCCATTTGCCATCCGAAGCATAGTTGCAAAAATAGATATCGCAATTCAGTTTGGCGCCGCCTTCATCTTTACATATTGTAAAGTAAAGTACTTTATTATCTATGGTTACAGATGGGCCACCTTCGTTTTGTCCTTTATTAAATGGTGGTGGCATTTGGGTTCCGGCAGTAAAAGTGCCATCGGCCTGCATGGTACTTTCCATAAAGTATTCTTTCATCTCGTCTTCGGCAGCAAATACCTGGTCCTGCGAATGGTGAGGCAGTTTGCGTGTAAAATAGGCACGTGTATTATCGGGCGAAATAGCTGCAAGGTATTCATTGCGCTCGGTACAAATGTTTTTAACGGGGTAGGGGTCGAAGGGAACAGGATTATCAAAAATATCTGAGTAGAATTTGGCATACTTCAGCATCTTTTTCGCCTCGTACAAAAAGCCATCGTAATCTTTCGAAAATTTCTTTTCGTCATCATCTTTAAAGGATAAAAACTTTTGAAGATAGGTTACTGCGTCTTTATACTTTTCATCTTCGTAATAGCTAAATCCTACATAGTAATAGGGGTCGGAATGATAATGCGGGCATTGCTTAATTACTTTTAAAAAGTAAGGCACAGCTGGTGCAAATGGCGATTGATTTAATATTGCAGTTTTAATAATTTCTTCGGCATAGGCAAAGTTGGCGTCCACATAATCGGGCTCTGCTTCCAGGCATTGTTTTAAAAAAGCCACGCGTTGTTCCTTTTGGTATTTTTTTTTGTCGGTTCCTTTTTTGTAAAGATCCACTGCTTGTTGGTTATCGGGCGGCTGGCAAGCATCCTGCGCTATGCCATTAAAGCAAAAAGCGCAAAGCAACAGGATAATAGTAAAACGAAAAGTGGATTTGCTATTCATACTTGAAGAATACAAATTTACACAAGGATGAAATACAAAAGTTTGGAGGCAAGTAACAGCTTGTTAACAAAGCTTGTTGAATTTAAATGGCGCCCACTTCAATAAGGGTGATAAGGTGTTCTATTTCCTTGTCTTCCCCATCAATATCGTAGGTAGATTTTAGGTTATTGCCAAACAGGCAAGCTACAGTTTGCCATAAAAAAGCGGAAAATGAACCCCTCAGTTCCTTCACCATATCGTAAGATGTTTCACCGGTTTGACGGTCTATAAGTTTTATTAAAAGCCTGCCTTGTTTTACCGTAAGGTTTTTCAATTCATCCGAATATTGCTTCATTAGCTGTTTTTCGGTAGTTTTCAGGTAGTGTTTTCTGTCCGCATTATCCGGCATGTTTTTTACAGCTTCTTCGCATTGGGCAAAGGTTACTTCGGCCATAATGGCGTATGGATACACAATTTTTATGTCGCGTTGTAGCGTGTAATATTTTATAGCCTCGTCGTAGCTTTTAAATACCCTGTTGCTTAGCACCAGTACTTCTCCCAGGTCTACATAAGGCAAGGTATCACCATTTACAATGATAGCGGGCAAGCGTTCGGGCAGGTTAATAACAATACGCCCCGTATCAGCTTTCTGGCAGATTGCTGTAAGATAGCTTAGGCTACTAAGTAACAGTATGAAAACCCTCTTGTACATACAGTATTTAACGCTTTTTAAGCCCAAAAGTTGTGAAATTCACTTCAAAGTTATGTTATAATCTTAAATGTAGGTAAAGCGGTGTTTTGTGCTTAGGTTAAGAATTAAGTATACTAATAATCAATTTGTTGCATAAATTGGCCTGAGAAAAACTTATTGAGTTATTAACAAACAATTAACAAAATTTGCTAGTTTTTACTATATTTGCAGCGTTTACCGTATAAAAATGGGTATATATTTTCTGGTTTTCATTGTAGCATTTTTGGTGGTATTTATATGCACCCCATCGTTAATAAGGGTATCGCTGCGTAAAAACCTTACCGATGCCCCCGGCGACTTACGTAAACTACATACCAAAAGCATACCCACCCTTGGTGGAGTAATGATATTTGCCGGAACTCTTTTTGCTTTTACTCTTTTACTGCCTACCATATATGCCTACATGCGTGGTGATTTAACTGTAAGCCAGCTGGTTAATTCAAACCAAATGATTAACACAGGGCAAATGTTAAGTTCGAGCGATAATACAAAAGCCACACAAATTATAAGCGATGGTAACTACCTTATCGCAGCCATGTTGCTGTTGTTTTTTATAGGTGTAAAGGATGATATTATTGGTACCGCGGCAGTGTTTAAATTATTAGGGCACATTATTATTGGCATGATTCTTGTGGTTATGGGTGGTATACGTATAACAGGCTTCCATGGCTTATTTGGTATATATGCAATACCTTATTGGGCGAGTGTTTTTCTGTCGGTGTTTACTTATGTTGTAGTAGTTAACGCCATTAATTTTATTGATGGAATTGATGGACTTGCCGCGGGAATTGGTTTTATTGGTGCAGCCGCATTTGGTACATGGTTTGCCTTTGCGCACAATGCTATGCTGGCATCATTGGCCTTTGCATTAAGTGGTTCTTTACTCGGATTTTTGATTTACAATTTCTCTCCCGCTAAAATATTCATGGGCGATTCTGGCTCACTAATCATCGGCCTTATCCTATCTGTATTGGGTATAAAACTTATAGAGTACGATCCGGCACAATTGCCTTTAAATGTGGCACGTATTTCAAGGCCATTGTTTGTAATGAGCGTGTTGGCATACCCTTTAATAGATGCATTGCGCATTGTTATTGTACGAAGCCTTAAAGGTGTTTCTCCTCTCGAGGCCGATCGCAATCATATACATCATGCCCTGCTCGATATGAAGTTTAATCACAGGATGATATCTGCTACGTTATATAGCTATACAATCATTATTATTGGCCTTTCGGTAGCGGTAAAAGATGTTATGGATTCTACCTGGGCCTTTATACTGGTAGGCGGTTTAGCAGTGGTAACTTTACAAATACCTTTAATAATAAGGATTCGCAAGCGTATGACACGCAAAGCCAGCAGTATAGTAAAGGAAATGGAACGCCACCAGGCTATTTAGCACGCCCAACGTTCTTTAATTTAAATCTTTTCTTTCGGGAAAACTTAGTCGATCAGGCCTTTGTCCTTAGCCTGTGCATCGTACTTGCGCATAATGCCTAACCATACAACAAGCAATACACAAATCAATATAATATAAAACGCATCCGGAAGGAAACCAAGTTTTTCGAGGTAATGAAAAGACCACATGAATACCTTACCCAGCCAGTTAAAAAACGGGCTTCCGGAAACGCTATACCAATCGAGTAGTGTCATTATTGTTTATTTTGCGCAAATCTAATAATAATTTTGAACCACGAATAATCGCTTTTTAAACTTTTTTTAACCGGTATATTTTCCATGCTGCTTAGGATAATTAAATCGAACCCCCTTATATCGCTGGCTCTGCCTGTGCTACTTGCGGCAAGCCTTTGGGGCAGCGTATACTTTGTGCATGGGCCGCAGGAAATAAAAAGCGGCATACCTATGTTCGAGGTGTTTTTCCGTTGGGTGCTTAACCTACCTGCTTTGGCTACCCTTATTGGCCTTGGGTTGCTAATATTAGAAGCCTACCTGTGGAACGGGTTCATTAATAAACAATCATTGCTTAAGCAATCATCGTATTTAACTGCTACTTTTTATCTGTTATTATACAGTTGCAGGCCTTTACTTATAAGCTTTTATCCTTCCATGTTCGCTTCGTTATTTTTAATACTGGCTTTGCGTAGCCTGGCCGAGAGCTATAAAAAGGAACGAGCTCTTGCCGAGGCATTTGATGCAGGCATTTTTATAGGTTTGGCATCCTTGCTTTATTTTCCCCTCATTATTTTTATCCTGTTTTTATGGATAGGCTTGCTTACCATGCGCTCCATCGTGTGGCGCGAATGGGTGGTTTCGCTGGTGGGTTTTATTTTGCCTTTTGGTTTTGCGCTTGGGTATTATGCCGTATTCTATACTCCCGAAAAATTCTGGTACGAAAAGCTTATTGCCGCTACGGCCCATTATAACAGGCCCGCACCGCTGCACTGGCAAACTGCTGTGTTGCTTGGTGTAGTAGCGCTGGCGGGTATTGTTTGCTTTTTCTTTTTTATGCAAAAAATATCCGATAATGTGGTTAAAAACCAAAAAATATCCGCGCTTATAATTTGGTTTGTTTGTTTTTCTATATGTTCAATATTACTATCTCCTGCAAAAGATGCCCGTGCTTTTACCCTGTTGGTGTTGCCCTGTTCGTTTGTTTTCGCTAATTATTTTACCCGAGCGAAACGAAAATTTATTCCTGAGCTTTTATTTATAATGATGCTGGGTGCTATTGTAATAAATATTTTTTTCTGACGGGCATTTCTTAACTTCGCACCGTAATTAAATCTGTAGTATGGCAAAGTTTGGCGTAGTAGTGTTCCCGGGGTCCAATTGCGACCACGATATGATATATACCTTAGAGACTATCTTAAAACAAAAGGTGGTTCCCTTATGGCATAAAACAACCGACTTACAAGGTTGCGAATGCATTATTTTACCCGGTGGTTTTTCTTTCGGAGATTATTTAAGGTCAGGTGCCTTATCCAAGTTTTCGCCTGTAATGGCCGAGGTTTCAAAGTTTGCAGCCAAGGGCGGATATGTGTTTGGTATTTGCAATGGCTTTCAAATTTTATGCGAGGCAGGTTTACTGCCGGGTGCTTTGTTGGCGAATACCAGCCGTAAGTTCAACTGCAAAAATGTAATGCTATCTGCACAAAACTATGATACGGCCCTAACAAAAGATATTCCTAAAAATAAAGTACTTACCATACCTATTGCACATGGCGAGGGACGCTTTTATGCTGATGCGGAAACCCTGCAAAAGATGAGTAAAAACGGGCAAATACTCTTTAAATATTGTAATGAAAAAGGTGAGCAAACCAATGATGCCAATCCAAACGGTTCGTTAGAAAATATTGCAGGTATTTGCAACGAAACCAAAAATGTATTTGGCATGATGCCCCACCCTGAAAGGGCTGCGGATAAGCATTTGGGCAACGAAGATGGAAATTTTATTTTGAAATCGCTTATACAAGCTGTTAAGATGAAGAATGCGGCTTTGTATAGAAGTGCATCTCTTTAACATATTCTGCCACTGAGGGCGGCATCATATAGCGTACATCTTTTTTGTTTTTTATCGCATCCCTAATAAAGGTAGACGACAGTTCCATAACCGGCGCTTCGGTAATTTTTACGGATGGATGTTTTTCAAGTTCGGCTGGTACAGGGGTATTCTCTTTGCGTGGATACACGTATATTTCAAAGTCCTTTAATATCTGGTCGGCATTTTTCCATTTGTGCAGTGTTGCCAAATTATCGAGCCCCATTATGAGCACAAATTTTATATCCGGGTGTTTTTCGGTTAGATAGGTAAGTGTGTTAATAGTATATGATGGGCGTGGCATATCAAATTCTATGTTGCTTGCCTTAAAGCGGGTATCATATTCAATAGCCATGCGTACCATAGTAATACGGTGGTTTTCGGCAAGCAGGCTTTTTGATGGTTTTAATGGGTTTTGCGGCGATACTACGTACCAAACCTGTTGCAGGTCGGTAAACTCAACCATGTATTCGGCAATAACCAGGTGCCCTACATGTATCGGATTAAAGGACCCAAAAAAAAGGCCTATTTTCTTTTTGCCGGCCATACATTATAAATATCGAATATTGAATAAGGAATATCGAATGTTGAAGTTATTGAATACCGAACTTCTGAATTCAGCATTCTATATTCAGTATTCAAGGAGTTCGTTTTGTTTGCACATGACTGAAATCGGGGCAGGTGTCGCAATGATTTTTGGGCCTGAAAATAAAGCAGCCCGAGAAAAGGATACCTGTTGCCAGCAGCAAACAAAAAAAAGTAAGCTTTGAGAATGATTTCATTTCGTGCGCAAATATAACATCGTCCACGTTACGTAAATAACTCTTCCTTCAATAACTTAAAAATAGCTAATTTTAGCGGCACTTAGAAGCATGAAGACACTTTTTTTTCATATAGGCCGGTATTTTTTAATGATGTCGAGGGTATTCTCTAAGCCCGAAAAGCTTAGTGTGTACAAGCGTGAGTTCTTTCACGAGGTGGATAATTTAGGGATTGGTTCGCTTCCTATTATAGCTATTATATCCCTGTTTATGGGCGCGGTTATTACAATACAGGCGGCTTTTGGTTTTACCAGCCCCTGGGTTCCTTTGTATGCGGTAGGTTTAACAACCCGCGATTCTGTAATACTGGAGTTTTCGCCAACCATTGTAAGCCTTATCCTGGCGGGTAAGGTAGGTTCTAATATAGCATCCGAAATAGGTACTATGCGTGTAACCGAACAAATAGACGCACTCGAAATTATGGGCATCAACTCCCCGGCTTTTCTTGTACTGCCAAAGGTTTTAGCATGTATGATAATAAATCCATTCCTGATTATTATAAGTATGTTTTTGGGCCTTTTTGGCGGATGGGCACTCGGTATGTTTGCTCGTGTTATCACATCTTACCAATATGTATATGGCCTTCAATTCGAGTTTAACCCCTTTAATATTACCTACGCACTTATTAAAACGGTTGTGTTCGCGTTTATCATTTCTTCGGTATCGGCATACCATGGTTACTATACCAATGGTGGCGCATTAGAAGTTGGTAAATCGAGCACCAAGGCGGTAGTGTATTGCAGCATACTCATACTTATCTTCAATTTTTTACTTACACAATTGCTGCTTGCTTAAAGGCTTATGCTGGAACTAAAACATATAAATAAATCGTTTGGCAAAAGGCACATTACACAAGATGTGTCGTGCCAGTTTGAACAGGGTAAAACCAACCTAATCATAGGAGAAAGTGGTTCGGGTAAAACAGTATTGCTAAAGTGTATGGTGGGCCTTGTAGAGGTAGATTCGGGCGAGGTGCTGTATAATGGGCGCGACTTTCTTAAAATGCCAATGAAGGAAAAGCAAGCCTTACGAAAGGAGATAGGCATGCTGTTTCAGGGGGGGGCGCTATTTGATTCTAAAACGGTAGAAGAAAACATAACCTTTCCGCTTTCTATGTTTACCGATATGAGCGAGGAAGAAAAGATAGAAAGGGCCAATTTTTGCTTATCTCGTGTTAATCTTAAAAATGTAAATAAACTCTATCCTTCTGAAATAAGTGGCGGAATGAAAAAAAGGGTAGCCATAGCTCGTGCTATAGCTCCCAACCCTCGTTACCTGTTTTGCGATGAGCCCAACTCGGGCCTCGATCCTAAAACATCTATTGTTATTGATAAGCTTATAAAAGAGATTACCATAGAGTTTAATATTACCACAATTGTAATAACCCACGACATGAATTCGGTTATGGAAATAGGTGATAAAGTGGTGTTTATATGCAATCAGCAAAAATGGTGGGAGGGAACCAACGAAAGCATATTGCATACCGATAATAAGGAGCTGAATGACTTTATATACGTATCTAAATTCTTAAAAGAGCTTAAGGATAGGGCAAATGATACAGTAAAATAATTAGCAAAAAGCTATTGTTTATTGGATTAGTATGTTATTTTTGTATAAGTAAGCCAACCAAAAAAAGGAGGGAACATGATACTACAAATAGAAAAACAAAAAAATTGCATCATTGTTAAGGTAAATTCAGATAAGTTGGATAGCCTTATAGCACCCGAACTTAAAGCCGAATTAGTAAGCATACATGCACAAGGCGCCAGGAATATTATTATAGATATGTCGGAAACAAGGTATTGCGATTCTTCGGGCCTTAGTGCAATACTTGTGGGCAATCGGCTTTGCAAAAACGGCGGTGGCAAACTGGTACTTACCGGTATTAAGGAACCCGTAAAAAAACTTATTCTTATTTCCCAACTCGATACCATACTTAACACTGCCGTAAGCGTAGATGAAGGCGTAGCCATGCTGGGCGAGGTTAAGACAAGAAGCTAAGTTGGACACATTTGATGTAACCATCCTGGGATGTAGTTCCGCTACACCGGCTTTCGGCAGAAATCCTACCTCGCAATTAGTACGCTTTTCGGGGCATTATTTTTTAGTGGATTGTGGAGAAGCCACACAAATGCAGCTGCGCAGGTTTTCAATAAAATTTCAGCGCATAGGCCATATATTCATAAGCCATTTGCATGGCGATCATTTTTTAGGGCTTTCAGGGTTATTATCAAGCATGCACCTATTGGGCCGTACCGAACCTTTGCATCTTTATGCCGAAGAAGGCCTGAAAGATATTTTAGATGCTACACATAAGCATTCGCGCACAACACTGCAATACCCTATTGTGTTCCACCCTTTAAATATGGACAAAGCAGAGGTGCTGTTTGAGGATGAGGGTATAATAATTCGGTCGATGGTGATGAAACACAGCATACCTTGTTGTGGCTTTTTGTTTGAAGAAAAGCAAGGCTTGCGCAAGATTATAAAAGAAAAGATAGAAGAGTATAAGATACCCATTGCTCAGATGGAAAGCATTAAAAAAGGAAGTAATTTTACAAGCTCTGCGGGCAAGATAATATCAAATAATGAGATTAGCATAGCGCCACCACCACCACGCAAATACGCATATTGTTCCGATACCATTTATAACGAAGATATTTTGCCCGAAATAAGCGATGCCGACCTGCTTTACCACGAAGCTACCTTTACTGAAGATATGAAGGATAGGGCGAGGCAAACCATGCACTGCACGGCTAAAGATGCTGCCACCATTGCACTTAAAGCCAATGTAGCTAAGCTTATAATAGGCCACTTTTCAGCCAGGTATAAGGATTTAAACCCATTGTTAGAAGAGGCAAAACATGTTTTTCCGAATACAGTGTTGGCAGAAGAAGGTGTAGAGTTTAAGGTAGAAAGTGTAAAGGTGAACGTATAGTTTATGGCGGAAGATATACATAAGCATTCATCTACTCTTAGCCTTGATGAGCGCTATATGCGTGAAGCCCTTAAAGAGGCAAAAAGAGCGTTTGATAAAGACGAAGTACCTATAGGCGCAATTGTAGTTTGCGATGATACCATTATTGCCCGTGCCCATAATTTAACCGAACAATTAACCGATGTTACCGCGCATGCCGAAATGCAGGCATTTACATCGGCCAGCAATCACCAGGGGGGTAAATATTTGCCCGAATGCACATTATATGTAACCATAGAGCCCTGCCCCATGTGTGCAGGCGCGGCATTTTGGACACAAATTGGGAGGATAGTATACGGTGCAGCCGATCCTAAAAGGGGCTATAGCAAACTGGCATCGGGCTTATTGCATCCTAAAACAAAAATAACAGCCGGTATATTGCAGGAAGAATGTTCGGCCCTGATGAAAAACTATTTTGAAAGCAAAAGAGATAAGGGAAATTAAATCTAAAACCGCTTTTTTGTCGTATCTTTGCACCCTGAAATTTCTCTTAAATCTTAATTCTAAAATCTTAAATAAATAAGCTATGTATCCGGAAACTTTAGTAAAACCAATGAAGTCGGAGCTTACAACAGCCGGCTTTGAAGACCTAACCACCCCAACCGCGGTAGATAATGCTATCCGCCAGGCGGGTACAACATTGTTAGTATTTAATTCGGTATGCGGATGTTCTGCCGGCGCTGCAAGGCCCGGAATTTTAATGTCCTTACAAAATGAAAAACAACCCGCGCATAAGGTAACCGTATTTGCAGGATTTGATGTAGAAGCTACATCACAGGCACGTAGGTATACACTTCCTTATCCTCCATCTTCTCCATCTATAGCATTGTTTAAAGATGGTAAGCTGGTGCATTTTATCGAACGTCATCATATAGAAGGCCATTCTGCACAAATGGTTGCAGAAAACCTGGCAGCAGCATACGACGAGTACTGCTAATCGTAGAAATTAAAATTATGAAAAGGCTATCCGAAAGGGTGGCCTTTTTAAGTTTCCTCATTTCACTTCGTTTATTCGGAATGACACATGTAACACGTAAAAGCATAGTCATAGTGGAATTGGAGCAGGGTCGACCACGCTCCAATTCCAACTAAAATAACCAAGTAGATTTGTCATTCCGATCCGCTGGTTGGCGGAGAGGAATCTGGTAGTTTATTTACCGCCTTTAATCCAGTTAACAATATGGTCGCTAAGCGGAGATTCTTGACTCATAGCCACACCAGCCCAGTTGCCGTTTTCGTCAATTAAAAATTTTTGAAAGTTCCACATAACAGGGGCATCCTGTTTACCGTTTTCTGACTTCTCGGTAAGCCATTTGTATAATGCATCCATATCATCGCCTTTCACCGATATTTTCGCCATCATTTGAAAGGTCACTCCGTAGTTTTTGGTGCAAAATATTTTTATAGAATCGTTAGGTCCCGGTTCTTGCTGGCCAAAGTTATTAGCAGGAAAGCCTATAATGGTAAACTTAGCGCCGCCATAGGTTTTGTATAATTTTTCAAGGTCGGTATATTGTGGTGTAAAACCACACATAGATGCGGTATTAACCACCATTACTTTTTTACCTTTTAACGAAGAAAAATCAAAGTCTTTTCCATCTATGGTTTTGGCTTTAAAATCGTACAGTGTTTTCATAGGTTTAGATACCGAAGCGGATAACAAAAGGGTTGCTATAGCTACAGTTAAGGTAAAAAGTTGTTTAATCATGGCTCAAATTTTTTATAAAGTTAGATAAAAACACATTGTACAATAAAATAAGGGATGTATTTAAAGGTGAAATGCCTTATAAAAGGGGTAAACATGGGCTATTTTAAATTAAATACCGTTTTCTTTGGAAATCATGGGAAATAATATACATTTGTAGTCTAAAATTGCAGCAATGCGCAAGATTATAATCCTACTCGCTTTTTGTACCGGCTTTTCCCTAATGGGTTCAGCTCAGTATTACCTGGATTATGGTGCAAGGCTGGGTGTATCTAACTACCTTGGCGATATAGGCGGTTTGGAAAAAACTGCACGCCCCTGGGTTTTGGATATGAAATTACAAGAAACGCGTTGGAATTTTGGAGGATATGCACGTTACAAATTACGCGATCCTTTTGCAGTAGAAGCTGACCTTGATTACTTAAGGTTATCCGGTGCTGATAGCTTATCTACAAACCCGGGCAGAAGGGGCCGGAATTTAAACTTCCGCAACGATATTTTAGACCTTAGCCTTAAAGGCATTTGGACATTTTATGAAAACCCTGACTTAGGAAATACCTACAGGTACCAGAACTCTTTCGATGCATTTTTAACCCTTGGTATAAGTTTCATTTGGAGTAACCCTAAAGGCTATGGAGATCCTCCGGGTGGGCATGGCTATGGATGGTATTCACTCCACCCTTTAGAAACAGAAGGAGTGCATTACAACCGTTTTCAGCCGGGCATACCTGTAGGTGCAGGCTTTAACTTTACATTAAGCAAAACACTACGTATAGGCTGGCAAATACAATGGACCGAAACATTTACAGACTACCTGGATGATATTAGCAACAAATATCCCACTGCGGCACAGTATGCAAACATGTCGCCCGAGGCACAGTATTTTTCCAATAGGGCCACTGCTCAATCTGCATCAGATGCCGGTATTGGTAACTATGGCGATGGAAACAAAAGGGGAGACCCTACCAATCACGATAGCTTTTTAACTGCTACAGTTACAGTAGGCTACGTTATCCGCGGAAGAAGTAATTTTTACCGTTCGCACTACGGCAATATCTTCAGCAAGGGCAAGTACAGGATGAGGAGAAGAAGGGCCAAGTTCTAAAACGGAATATCGAATACTGAATAAGCCGGTCCAGCTCACAGTCCCTAAATTCTGAATTACGAAGTTTTATAACAATTATGCCTTAGCAGCATTTATTTCTGCTCTTGTCACCATTCATTGTTACTTTTGCTATAACACTCCAAAATTCTACATTCCTTGTTCGATATTCAGAATTCAAAAAATACGCGATTACATCCTAATCTTATCCGTGCAGTTATAGAATCGCTCAGGGTTATTTTTTCCGAAGATAAGTATGCCGATGCGGTGGTTAAGAACATGCTTAAATCTAATCCGAAATGGGGTTCGGCCGATCGTAAATTTTTAGCCGAAACCACCTATGAAGCCGTTAGGTGGTGGCGCAAGCTGTGGAGTATTTATGGCAAAGAAGTCTCGTTAAAAGACGCCGCATTGTGGGAATTATTGGGCATTTATTTTACCCTGGCAGGATATGAATTGCCAGCCTGGAAGGAGTTTGAAAAGGTTAAAACCATTAATATAGACGAGGCACAGGCTAAGCTAGAAAGTGTAAGGTGTCTTAAGGAATCTATACCCGACTGGTTGGATGAAATGGGAAGTAAAGAGTTGGGGCCTAAGTGGGATGAAGAAATACATTACCTGAATGAGCAGGCCCCTGTTATAATACGTGCAAATACATTAAAAGCATCGGTGGAAAAACTGCGCATTGCATTAAAGGATGAAGATGTGCCGACTGAGTTGGTATCTAATCACCCCGATGCACTTAGGCTAGAAGTGCGCAAAAATATTTTTTCTACCATTTGCTTTCGCGATGGATTGTTTGAGGTGCAGGATGCATCATCGCAAGAGGTGGCATATTTTTTGGATATTAAGCCCGGCATGCGTGTAATTGATGCTTGTGCAGGGGCAGGTGGTAAAACATTACACATGGCTACCATAATGCAAAACAAAGGCAAAATAATAGCCCTTGATGTGCACGATTGGAAGCTGAAAGAAATGCAAAAACGAGCATCGCGGGCGGGAGTAAGCATTATTGAACCAAGGGTAATTGAATCTACCAAGGCAATAAAAAGGCTTGAAAAAAGCGCTGACAGGCTGTTGTTGGATGTTCCTTGTTCCGGGCTGGGTGTGCTCAGGCGCAACCCTGATATAAAGTGGAAACTGTCTCCCGATTCTATGGCAAGGATTAAGCAACAGCAGCATGATATAATTACTTCGTATTCTATTATGCTTAAGCAAGGAGGTAAAATGGTGTATGCTACGTGCAGTATATTACCATCAGAAAACGAAAGCATAGTAGATAAGTTTGTAGCAGAAAATCCTGCATTTAAAAAGGTGGCCGAGAAAAAGATACTTCCTTCACAAGCTGGCGCTGATGGGTTTTATATGGCGCTGGTGGAGAGAGTCGGTTAACAGAAAGAGAGTGTAATTACTTCTGTATTACAAACTTCCCGAACTTTCTTTCCGAAACAAAATCACTTATTTTTTTGATTTTTAATATTTGATAATCAATTAGTTATGAAATTATTTTGTGTTTTATATATTAAACTTGCATTTTGCAAGTAATGATGAAATTTTCCCTGTAATTACCTGATAACCATAGCTGTTTTCGGTGATGAAAATGTAGAAAAATTGATTTAAAAATATCTCGCAGATTTACGCAGATTTTTTCGCGGAGTCGCGCAGAGTTATAACCTGCGAAACTTTGCGTTCACTTTGCGAAACTCAGCGAGAAAGGATATTAGATTTTATCCAACGCCTGCTTTAAATCTGCAACCAGGTATTCGGCTTCATCCAGCCCAATGTAAATACGTACAAGGTTTTCGGGCAGGTCGCTCATTTTGCGGTTAGCTTCGGGCATAGCACAGAAAGGGAACACTAACGATTCGTGCCCGCCCCAGGATGTAGCAATTATAAAGCGTTTAAGGTTATTTACAAATCTTTCTATGCCGGCAACATCAGCTTTAAGTTGTATAGAAAACAGGCCTGTGGCTGATTTCATTTGTTTTTTTGCTAATTCAAGTTGTGGATTGTTTTTCGAAAATGGGTAATTCATTTTCTCAATTTTAGGATGGCCCTCAATAGCGGCTACAACCAGCGGAGTTATCTCTGCAGTCTTTTTTACACGTAGTTCAAGTGTACGCAGGCTGCGTATCATAAGCCATGCATCGTGCGGAGAAATAATAGCGCCCAGGTTCATATATTCTTTGGCAAACATGCTGTCTATCCTTGCTTGCGAGCCGCAAACCACACCTGCAACCACATCGCTATGGCCGCCAATATATTTGCTTGCCGAGTGCAGCACTAAGTCAACACCCAAAGCAATCGGGCTTTGACAAAGCGGGGAAGAATAGCTATTATCTATAACAGTGGCTATTCCTTTTTTCTTGGCAATTTTGGTAACGGCTTCAATATCCTGGAGTTCAAACGTAATAGAATTAGGGCTTTCGAGGTATATCAGTTTGGTGTTAGGTTGTATGGCTTTTTCTATATTTTCTACATTGCGGCCATCTACCATAGCGGTAGTTACGCCATAATTCACCAGGTATTTGTTGAATAAGGCATTGGTCCAGCTATAGGGTTTTTGCACACATATGGCATGGTCGCCGGCCTTTACTACAGACATAACCGCAGCTACCACAGCGGCAGTTCCGCTACCAAAAACAAGGGCATCTTCGGCTCCTTCAAGGGCTGCCAGTTTTTTGCGCAATATACCTACTGTAGGATTGTAACCACGTGTATAAAATGGAATCTTAAACTCGTTTACCAATACTTTTCTAAGCTCCTCTACATTCTTTACACAGAAGTTCGAACTTTGAATAATGGGTGGAGAAACGGCATTAAAATAGTTTTCGTGCTCTTCTCCTAAATGATTAAGAATGCTTGGGATATCCATGGTAATAGTTTAAAAGTTTGTAAAGTTATAAAGTTTGTAAAGTATCATAAGGCAATAGAACTAAATATTCTAAACCTTTATAAACTTTAAGAACTTTCTACTTTAAAAACTCTTAACTACTCTTGGAATTTTTTAACGATAACCGAAGCATTGTGTCCTCCGAAACCGAATGTATTGCTAAGGGCAGCACGTACAACTCTTTTTTGTGCCTTATTAAAGGTAAAATTGAGCTTGTTATCCAGTTCAGGGTCGTCGGTAAAATGGTTGATGGTAGGAGGGATAAGGTCGTTCTTTACTGCCATAATGCAGGCAATAGCTTCTATGGCTCCGGCAGCACCCAAAAGGTGACCGGTCATAGATTTGGTTGAGCTAATATTGAGCTTGTATGCATCTTCTCCAAATACTTTAAGTATTGCTTTTGTTTCAGCAATATCTCCAAGCGGGGTAGAAGTGCCGTGTACATTAATATAATCAATATCGCTTGTCTTTAACCCTGAATCCTTAAGTGCCTTTTTCATTACGTTGATAGCTCCCAATCCTTCAGGGTGTGGGGCAGTCATGTGGTGTGCATCGGCCGACATACCTTCTCCTGCCAGTTCACCATATATTTTAGCGCCTCTTGCTTTAGCATGTTCTAATTCTTCCAGTATAATACATCCGGCGCCTTCGCCCATTACAAACCCATCGCGGTCCTTATCAAAAGGGCGTGATGCCGTTTGTGGCGAATCGTTGCGTTCCGAAAGAGCCTTCATGGCATTAAATCCGCCCATTCCGGCAGCATCTATGGCAGCTTCTGAACCGCCTGTTACTATAATGTTAGCCTTACCTAAACGTATATATGTAAGCGAATCTATAAGTGCATTAGTAGATGAAGCACATGCCGAAACAGTAGTAAAGTTTGGCCCTCTTAATCCATACTTAATAGAGATATGCCCCGAAAGGATATCTACAATCATCTTTGGAATAAAGAAAGGATTGAACCTTGGAGTACCGTCGCCTTTGGCAAAACCAATACACTCTTCCAGGAATGTATCCAGTCCGCCAATACCCGAACCCCATATAACGCCGGCCATATCGCGGTCAATCGCATCCAGGTTAAGGCCCGAATCCTTTATAGCTTCGGCGGCGGCAACAAGGCCGTACTGTGCATAAGGGTCTATCTTGCGTCCTTCTTTCCTTTCAAAGTGGTCTTCTACCTTAAAGCCCTTAAGCTCGCAGGCAAAGCGCGTTTTAAACTTTGAAGCATCAAAGCGTGTAATAGGCGCAGCACCGCTAACCCCATTGGTGAGGTTAGTCCAGTACTCGTTAACGTTATTTCCGAGAGGTGTAAGGGCGCCTAAGCCCGTAACCACTACACGCTTCAGCTCCATATATAAGTTACGTAATTATTTATTTTACGTTGGCCTCTATGTACGCAATAGCCTCTCCTACGGTGTTAATCTTTTCAGCTTGCTCGTCAGGAATGGCAATATTGAATTCTTTTTCAAAGTCCATAATAAGCTCAACAGTGTCAAGGGAATCAGCCCCCAAATCATTTGTGAAACTTGCTTGTGGGGTAACTTCTTTTTCGTCTACGCCCAGTTTGTCAACAATGATTTTTTTTACTCTTGATTCGATGGAGGCATCATTTTTAGTTGTCATGAGATAAGTTGATTTTTAAATTGGCTGCAAAAATAATAAAAATGACATACAAAAGGCTGCACCCTACTATTTACTTTTTTATTAACAATTCGGCTTTTGCGTTATAAATGTTAAATTTGCCCTAAATGCCTATCTTTATAGGGTATAAAACACAAAAAAGCTATGGAAGACAAGAATAAAGGCCAGGTAAATATAAATATAGAACTGCCCGAAGATGTAGCAGAAGGAATATATTCTAACCTTGCTGTTATTACCCATTCAAACTCTGAGTTTATTATAGATTATATACGTATTATGCCCGGTGTGCCCAAGGCCAAGGTTAAAGCCCGTATATTACTTACACCGCAGCATGCCAAGCGCTTGCTTAAAGCATTAAACGAAAATGTTGCCAAGTTCGAATCGGTAAATGGTACTATAGAGGAAACCGAGGTAAACGCTATGGGTTTAAGCTTTGGCGGCCCTACTGCACAAGCCTGATTAACGATAAACTATAAGCGATGAGCTATGAACTATAAACAAAGTTCTTTAATCTATCGTTTATTGTTCATAGTTTATAGCTACCTGAAACTTATTCGTCCACTTAACCTTATTATAATAGTATTTGCCCAATATATGGTGAGGTATGCTTTTATGCAACCTATATATAAGGCAGCAGGGTTTAACCTGCAATTAGATAAATTGGTGTTCGGCATTTTTTCAATTGCCTTTGTATGCATGGCAGCCGGGGGATACATTATTAATGACTTTTACGATGTAGAGATAGATAAAATAAACAAGCCCGATAAACTTATTATAAGTAGACATATTAACCCAAAGAACGCTTTGGTTGCCTATTGGGTATTTAGCCTGGCCAGTATTATAATGGGTTGCTGGGCATCGTGGAGGGCCGGTTTACCCGCTATGAGTCTTTTGTTTTTTATTTATTTGGGTGGATTATGGTTTTATTCCACAACGCTAAAATACCAGCCACTTGTAGGCAATATTATTGTAGCACTATTCCTTGCATTAGTACCATTAGCGGCAGGCATTATTGAACTATATGGTGGCATGCAAAACCATTTGTTCGAGGGGCGCAGCCTTAACCTCAAGCATATTTTTTACGGAATTGCCGGCATATCCCTGTTTGCATTTCTTTCTTCGCTGGCACGCGAAATTGCTAAGGATATGGAAGATGTAAAAGGAGATATGGCAAAAGGATGCCGCACATTGCCTATTGTATTGGGCCAGAAAACTGCCGGCCGTGCAGTGGAGGCTTTATGCACCCTTATCTTCGTTTTATTGGTGGGGCTGCAATATGAAGAATGGAAGGTGAGGGATATGATTTCTATGGCTTATGTTGCCCTGTTTATACAACTACCTATTATATGGATTGTAGTAAAAATGGATAAAGCAGCCACACAACAGCAACTGCACAAAGTGAGCAATTGGATAAAAGTGTTGATGGTTTTAGGTATTTCTTATTTATTTGTGTGGATGTTTGTATTAAATATGCAGTATGGAATTGAATGATTTTATTTCGGGGAAACTAAAAATAGTGCTTGCATCACAGTCTAAAAGACGGCAGCAGCTGCTTGAAGAAATTGGGTTAAAGTTTGAGCTTAAGATTAAGGATACAGATGAATCGTACCCCGACCATTTGCAATGCGAAGAAGTGGTAAGATATATAGCTGAAAAAAAATCGGCTGCATTTACTGATGCGGAAGTGCCCAATGATGCCATTGTAATTACTGCCGATACCATAGTATGGCTTGATGGAGGCTCTTTACTAAAACCCAAAGATGAGAAGGATGCCATTGATATGCTGGGCAAACTATCAGGCCGCAAGCACAGGGTGGCAACGGGTGTGTGCCTTCGGTCAAAGAACAAAAAGAAGGTGTTTCATGTACTTACCGATGTATACTTTAAATCGCTTAGCCTGGAAGAGAGAACCTATTATGTAAAAACCTACAAGCCATACGACAAATCGGGCTCTTACGGCATTCAGGAGTGGATTGGCTTAATAGGTATTGAAAAAATTGAGGGCTCGTACACCAATGTTATGGGACTCCCCATGAAAGAACTTTACGAGGAGTTGCTGAGTTTTTAAATCAGTTCCAATGTAATTAAAATACAAGTTTGTTGGTCAGATCATTGGCTGATTATCTCATTACCACTTCCCTCTTCATAGTTTTTAGTAGTTACCGCTTTGCCATTTACATAAGTAGTCTCAGATTTTATTTCCCCTTCGTCAATATCATCGTAGTAAACAATTTCTATCCCATTTTTAGCACCGTTGGCATATGAGGTTTCACTCTTTAAATTTCCATCATTTGTATAGTATTCCTTTTCTACTCCTATTATCTCGTTTCCCGTTTCATCATAACTTTTTGATATTCCAGGAGTATTATCTGTGTAGATAGTCTCGGACTTTAATTTTCCGTTTTTATAATACATTTTTATTGTGCCATTTCTTTCGCCATTTATATAGGGCGTTTCTATATATAATACTCCATTTTCATAATACTTTTTTTTAACTCCAATTATATTGCCATAACTAAAATTTGTTTCATTTTTTAAATTTCCATTCTCGTAATACTCTTTTTGTGTTTCATTTTTTGCATAACCCTTTGAACGGCTTTCCCCGACAGAATCTACATATTTTATATTTCCATTTTTAAAATAAGATTTATCTAATCCAACTATTGTATCATTTATATAAGAAATTTCTGAAGATAAGCCTCCAGATTCATAATATGTTTTTTCCATTCCATTCTTTTTGCCATTAAGATAGCTAAGTTCTTGACGTAAATTTCCACCTTCATAATATTCTTTAGCCCATCCAGTTTCCTTCCCATCAATAAAAGAAACTTCCCAACAAAGCCTTCCACTTTCATTGCAATAGAATTTTACAATACCGTTTACTTTGCCATCTCTATACGGGTATTCACTCAATAATATATTACCTTCACAGGAGTAGTTTCTGTTGACACCTATCGGATTACCGGACTTATATGTTGTAAGTTCATATATGTATTCCTCTTTAGGGTCTTTTGTAGGATGTCCTAAAATATTTATGTATTCCACCCACTTCCCTTCCTTTTTCCCCTTTACCATTTTATTTTTAGCTTCAGCTTTATTGGTAAAGCCTAAACTATCGGGTTGGTTTTGTCCAAGAGCACTAAGAGTAAGGAAAAGAAATACTATTAGAGTCCTTATCTTCATACAGGTTGTTAAAATAACATCTAATATAAGCATTCATTTTATTGTTAATATATAATCATTTTATTAATATATTAATAATTTGTTTATATTTGCATTGCGCGCAAGCGCGAATGAGTAATTAATAATTAGCAATTAGGAATTGTAAATCTTTGCGTTCTTTGCGTGGCTGTTTTCTTCACGCCTTTTGCGGTAAAATGTATTCGTCCGCTATAATCTATGAACTCATACCCTGTGCAACTATGTGCATTTTAAGGGTGCACACAATCGTCAAGATGTTAATTACCAGTTGGTTGTAGAAATGAAATACAGAATGTTGGTAAATGTTAGGGCAGAAAAATAGGATGCGACCCTGAAACGAGTTCAGGGTGACCATACTCCGCGTTCTTTGCGTGGCTATTCTTTGCGTTCTCTGCGGTTAAATATAAAATATTGAAGCGATTGAAATGAATAGTAAATTTGCGGAGGATTAATATGAATACGTCTACAAAAAGTATAGTTATTTGGCTATTGGCAGGCTGCCTGCTAATATGGGGCATGGTAATGGTGGGTGGCATTACAAGGCTTACCGGTTCGGGCTTATCTATGGCTAAATGGAAAATAGCTACCGTAGTTCCCCCGCTTAATGATGTTCAGTGGCAAGCCGAGTTTAACGACTACAAGCAAACCCCGCAGTTTAAGGATGTAAACAGCTATTTTACCTTACAAGATTATAAACATATTTATTGGTGGGAGTTTATACACCGCCTTATTGGCCGTATGATTGGCGTAGTGTTCCTGATACCTTTCGCGTTTTTTGTTTTAAAAGGCTGGTTAAAAGGAAAGCTGTTGATACAATCTCTTATAATATTTGCCATGGGCGGTGCGCAGGGTGTGTTGGGTTGGTTTATGGTGGCCAGCGGCTTACAGGATGTGCCACATGTAAGCCATTACTTTTTGGCTGCCCATCTTATTACAGCATTTATAACTTTCGGGTATTCGTTTTGGGTAGCGTTGGGCCTTATCTATCCCACTTCAGAATTTAGAATTCGGAATTCAGAATTAAGGAAGTGGAATTGGGTTCTTTTGTTTTTTGTGCTTATACAAATAATATACGGGGCCTTTACTTCAGGCCTGCATGCCGGGCAGTTCGATCCAACCTGGCCCAAAATGGGTGAACATTGGATAGCCCCTGAAGTTACCGCGCTTTCACCTTGGTGGAAGAACTTTATAGATGGCATTGCAGGGGTCCAGTTTGTGCACAGATATAATGCTTATGTGGTGGTGTTATTGGTTTTTTTGATTTGGTTTAAAGCCCGTAAATTGCAATTGTTGCCCACACAACGCAATGGCATTAATATATTGATCGCAATGGTTTGCGTCCAATTTTTATTAGGTGTATTTACTCTTGTTTACTCGGTGCCGGTGGTGCTGGGCGTGCTGCATCAAACAGGAGCGTTTCTGTTGTTTGCTTCCACCATTTTTGTTATCCACCAATGGAGGGTAGCGGGACAAACGGTGGCAGCTTAAGGAATACTATTCCTTAACAAATTTAATGTTGAAGGTCTTTTGCGGATTGCTTACAATCATAAAATACATTCCGCGGGGTAGGGTAGATGTATTTACCTTGAAGTTGTTGATGCCCTGTTGTACTTCTTCAATAGAATAAGAAGTTATTATCCTACCCGATATATCTGTGATTGTAATTTTGATTGGGTCGGGACTTTGTGATGAATAACTCAGGGTCATATCTCCCTTTGTAGGATTAGGGAAGAGGTTAACTGCATAGTTGGCCGCTATAGTAACCGAAACGTTTTCTGAATATGTAACATTGCCATCATCATCGGTTTGTTTAACTCTATAATAAGATACGCCAGGGTATGGTTTTTCATCAATTGCGGTGTAATATAAATTTTGACTACTGTTGCCAGCGCCGGGAAGCGTGGCAACTATATTCCAGTCCTGCGCATCTACAGATTTTTCCAGCGTAAATAATTTATTGTTGGTTTCGGTACCTGTAGCCCAATCTAATTTTACTGTGCTGCTTACCTGCTCATAGTTCGCATTGAAGTATAAAAACTTTACAGGCAAAGCACAGTTAGGTGTTATTATTATTTGTCCGTTACCGGCCTGGAAGCCTTGTGTGTGTACTACACCTGTTGCCGCGGGCACGGTATAACTGCTACCACCACCGCCAGCTGCTAATGAACCACCACCGCCACCAAAATAGCCACCACCACCGCCACCGCCACCGCCACAGGTAACGGGGCAGCATGTTAATGACGTACCTCCGGTTGCAGAAGCTCCTGCAGTTCCTGCACCCCAAAAAGTTCCTGCTGCACCTCCTGCCACTTGTGTGCCACCTAGGCCATCATCGGTACCTGCACAACAAGCGCCACCTGCACCATTGCCACCAATTAACCCTCCACCTGCACCACCTGCTACCGCTGCACCTGTACATCCTGTACAAGCTGCACCGCCGCCGCCGCCGCCAACTACCAATACATTTGCATAAGCATAAGGAGGTATTCTTATATCTGAAGCGCCACCACCACCACCCATATTATAATTGTATGAGTTATATCCTCCATATCCAGGGGCTCCACCGTTAAAACCACCTGCAGAAATTTGGCAACTTAAAGTAAGTCCGTCCGATTGGCCAACACCCCCTACGAATATATGCAGTACGGTACCTCCGGCAACCGGGATATTAGCCTGTACCCTTCCGCCATTACCCCCTGCTGCGGTTTTGGGGGCTATAGTAAGGTTTGTAACAGTGCCACCCTGTGCTCCGCGCACATCTACAAGTATAGATGTTGCACAAACAGGTACAGTATACGTTTGTACACCACCTGTATAATTGAATGTAGTGGCCTGGCAATAGGCCAAGTTTGCAAGAGCAATAAAAAGTGAGCTGAATAGAGTGGTTTTCACTTGATTTCTAAAAAGTCAAATATAGTAAATGAATTAAAAAAACAAAAGAAATTTTATCACCAAGAAAATGATTTATATGAGGTTACGAAAATATACGAGCAAAAAGGCCTGCCACCTTATTAATAAAGTATCATAATTTAGTAAAATTAGAAGGAATAAATTTATTGTATAATAAATCTTCCGGTTGAAATAAGTTCGCCCGTATGGCTTAAAGCCCTATAAAGATATATTCCTGATGCTTTATCACTTAGGTCGACTTGATTAGTAGCAGAAACTAAGTTGTTGTTATAAATCATTTCACCTAAAGAGTTATATATTTCAAGTGTACCATTGGTGGTTGGTTGGTAACCTTCAACTTGAAAAGTAAACTTGCCTGTGTTTGGATTAGGATATAAATTTACCGAATAAGAATTATTTACATTACCTATACCAAGAGCTATTGGCATATTTAAATTATCAATATAAATTGGTGAACCATTGCCCGAAACGTTTTCGAAAGCAAACATAACATGCGTTGCATTTACAATAGCCGGAATTTTTATAGTGTCTGTCCTCCAATCGGTACTCTTAGGTGTAAACATGCCAACAGAATTAGTGTCGGCTCCCGTTTGTACGGTGTTTCCGGTAGTGCCCAATGTCATGCCACCTTTCGAATATACCTGGTGAAAGGTTGCACCGCAATCGGTAGAATAGTAAATATTAAGTGTATCGCTGTATTGATTATTAAAAGGTGCGTATGCAACATCAAAATAAACCAAAGGATTACCTACCCAGGTAAAGTCATACTCGGGTGTATAAATGCGTTGCTTTTGGCCAAGAATTTCAAGTGGAACTTTACCATTTTTCCATGAATTAGTTAACGCGTTGGCAGCGCCATAAGCTTGTGCATTATCAAAATACATACACTGGTTGCTTGAACCATACCCACCTACGCCATTATATTGTTGCCATACATAATTTGAGTTTGTTGGATTGTAATTTGCCCATCCGGCAGGTGGAAATGTAACCGACTGGAATGTTTGTGCTAAAGGAAGAGCAGCAGTTGTGGCCACAGAAACGTAAGATTTCATTACCAAGGTATCGGTGCCGTTTACGTCGCTTACTATTTCACTAACATCATACGCGCCCGAATTATTATAAGTAACACTGGGATTAGTAGCATTTGAAGTAGCGGGATTACCACCCGGGAAAAGCCATTTACGTGAAGTAATAGCTGAGTTAGCTACACTCATATCGGTATAATTTACTAATAAGCCAGAACATCCAAATGTAGGTGTACCTGCAAAATAGGGAGAAGTAGCAGGAGGTTCAATACCTATAACTGCTTCATCCCACCAGTCGAAATTGTATCCTACAAATAAAGCATTGGCTGCATAATATCCGTTATCTGCGCCACCCCAGCCCCAGTTCATATCAAAGTTACCGTTGTTATCATAGCCATCGCAAACCCAGGTATGTCCTGCATTTGCTGTAGAATCAAATCCTACATACTGAACAGGCCTGCCATTATTTAATTCATTTTCAATTAGGGCTAACCAGTTGTTGGCAGTATAGTTTGATTTATACACGCCTTGTATAGTAGCAGGATTATATGCGAAATACTTTACATAAGAATTTTGAGCACAGATAGGATAATCGCCATCAATAACCCATGCGCCGCTGCCACCCGGGCTGTAATCCATACAAACGCTAACACCGCAATCGTACATTAGTTGCGCAACCTGGCTGTTTGGGCCACTAAGGTTTAATGGCATAGAGGACCAAACATAATTAGAGGTATCGTAGTCTGCGCTTAACTGGCCATAACTTTGTTGGTAGCCATATATTTGCATATCGAAATAAGAGCTTGAACCATGTCCGTGTGCCGGATATTGCCAGTATCTCATTATTTGAGCCATGGCAGTAGCAACACATCCTGTTACCGAACCACCGGGGCACATATCGTTATAATAAGGTGATTGATTCCAGGTAGAACTTAACAAGGGGTTTACAAAGGACATTACTCTGTGTTGGTTTGGCCTACTGTTATTCACATAGCCAGACCATTCGGTTACTACATCAGCAGCAGCAGAAATATTTTGAGTTCTCGCAACCTGTATTTCTTGTTTGCGGCAATTTAACCACCATGCAACATTATTATTAGCTAAAGGCATTACGAAGCTGCCTTTATTCGAGTACCCAAGTATTGGATGCGCGGCATCTTCGGCAGCAACAATAACAAAGCCTTTGTTTGCATTTACATTAAATATGTAATAAATAGGTTGGTTATTAGCATCGTACTCTGTATGGGCAAGAATTAAGGCCGGAGCACCAGTATTAAAGGTTTGGTTATAAAAATTTGCTGCTACACTTTGTGCCGTTTGCTGTGTTACAGGATTTGCATTTGCAACATAACTAATTAATAGTAAACCTAAAGATAAGTACTTTATTTTTTTCAAAGTGCTGCTTATTAAATGTTAATACTTGTATTATACTATACAAAGTAACGAAAAATGCTTGAATTTACCAAGACAGGTAAATTGTTAATTCATTTTGTTGTAGCTACATCAATCTCGTTTATATGCAAGGTGCTATCAAGGGTCGGGGTAAGCGCCTGGATGAACGCATTTTTTAATATGCCTCCTACAGCTGTCCATGCATCGGGCACAGGGTTTTTAAAAGTGCCATGTATAGGAATTTTGGTGGCAAATTGATCCTCGTGTTTGTGATTGGAAAAAATATCGGTTATGAATTGTGTACCATTTGCAATAAGCCAATGCCAAATATTTCTATTTTCCTTATAGTCCGTTTCTATATCTATATTATGGAATAAGGGTTTGGTATAACCTATAAAAGCTCCGTCCTTGGCTGCCATTTCAGTATATAACTCGAATGTTCCACCTTTAATTTTAAATTTAAAATAGGCCTGTGTAAAGTCATTGAAAGAAGTTAACTGCACTCCTTTCATCTTTTCTCGTAGTTCGAAAGTAGGTTGGAGAGCAAGTGCATTAAGTTCCACATCTAACGATAACGTTCCGGTTTGAAAACATGTAGCTGTTGCTGTAATAGTTGATGGTAAGATTTTATCTTTATCTACCTTATTCCTTAGGTTAGTGGCACGGGCATTTATATTGCTTATAAATATATTTACGTTAGGAGTACTGTGAAAATCCATGTAATGTATCTCACCATTATTTATATCCACGCGGTTAATGTTTAAAGGCATAAGGTTTTTAACTACCTGTATCCAACTGTTATCCATTCCTGATTGTGAAGAAGCCTTAGTAGGGCCCGAAACAAAATTTATTTTGGGTTCAATGAATTTTATTTTGGCAACAATGGCACCATGAAACAAAGCGGCCCATTCTAAAGAAAGGTCTATCATTTTTGCAGAGAAAAAAGGCACGGGTACCTCGCCAGTCATAGTATTAAGGTCTACTCCTTTAATTTGATAAGCACCTCTCCATAAACGTATCGAAATATCATCCACATGACCGCGGTAGCCTGGTATTGTATTCAATTCCTTATTTACATAATGCAGAACCAGGGTAGGTAAGTAAATTCGGAAAGCAACTAAAACAACAACTAATACAATGGTAATGCGAATAAGTATTTTTTTTCTGTGATGTTTTTTAGGTGTGTCCAATATTTCCTTTTTCATAATTAAAAGTGTAAAAAATGGAGTACATTATATACATACTCCATTTAATTCATGCTTTAAAATTTACCTGGATACTTCATGGACTTTATTCTTGTGCCACAGTTTTTCAATATAGTCAGCGTCTTCCTGATTACGGGGATGTACTCCTATAACTATATGTCCTTTTTTAATGCCCGATTCATATAATTTGGCACGTTCTTCAGGAATTCCTGCGCCAATTAAGGTGCCAATTAGTCCTCCCGTAACGGCTCCGGCGCCTGCACCTGCTAAACCCGCAACAATAGGCCCTGCTATTACTATTCCAAGGCCCGGAATTACAATGCTGGTTCCAACGGCTGTTACAATGGCTGCAATAGCGCCAATAGTGCCTCCTATAGCAGAGCCCTTTCCCGCGCCTTCCGCGGCTTTAGTTCCTATTTCCGTTTCTTTTACATTTCCCGAGAAATGTTTTTTTCGGGTTTCGTCCGACATGATTAAATTAATCTCATCTTTCGAGTAACCTCGGTCACGAAGAGTGTTATAAGCATTCTCAGCGCTTTCCCTGTCTTCAAACACGCCTGTTAGCATATAACGGTCTGATGTCATAGTATCAGGCATTTCATTTTGATTTTTCATTTTTTGATTTTTTTTAGTTATTAATTTTTGACAAAGCAAAAGTCGTAAGCGGATAACCATAAGCGTTATACAGCTCTGCCAATAAATTACATTAATCACATATCAATATCTCGCAATCTGTAATGCAGTTTAGGAGCTGTGAATAATGTAAGTTTTTTCGAAAGGGATATAAGAGGTATTTGCTAAATGAGAGAGACCTTTGTAGTACTTAAAACCAATTAAAATATCAAATTATGGAATCAGGTAAAGTATTATTAGGAGTGCTGGCAGGTGTTGCAGGCGGTGCATTATTAGGAATTTTGTTTGCCCCGGAAAAAGGATCAAGAACCCGCAAAAAGATTATGCGAAAAGGAGAAGATTATGCCGATATAATAAAGGATAAAGTGGATGAACTTGTAGAAACCATAACAGACAAGTACGAAGACCTAAAAGGTGAAACTGAAAGCATAAGCGCTAAAGGGAAAGCGAAGTATGACGGTATTGCTAAGGAAATAAAGCATTCACACAGTTGATATAGTATTCATAACCAAACTCCCTTAGTCATGAAAAACAGTATGAGGCTATTTTCATTAGCGTTCCTTATTTCGTCTTTGAGTTCTTGCAGTGTTGTAACAGGAATTTTTAAAGTAGGAATGGGAGTTGGGGCTTTTATTGTTGCAATAGTAGTGATAATGGTAATAGTTATTATTCTCCGGTTGATTAAAAAATAAAGCTTCTCTTCTTAATCAATAAACTTGATATTCCGGCTTTTGTTTACCCAATAAGCGCCTTATGAAAAACAGCAGCATCTTAAAAGGAGTAAAGAAACTTATAAATCTTTTTAAAGAAGCCTTTAGTGAATTTATTAGTGATAACGTACTTAAACTAAGTGCTGCTCTTTCGTACTATACAGTTTTCTCCCTTGCTCCTTTACTGATTATTATTACATCTGTATGCAGTTTATGGCTTGGCCCTAAAGCAATACAAGGAGAATTAAACGGGCAAATTAAAAACCTGGTTGGAGATAAGGCGGCTTCACAAATTCAGGATATGGTCGCAAATACAAGTCTTACTTCTAATTCTGCCTTTGTGGCGATTGTAGGAGGTATCATTCTGGTCATAGGCGCATCGGGCATATTTGCAGAAATTCAGGATTCTATAAACTATATTTGGGGAATAAAATCTAAGCCTAACCTGGGGTTAAAAAGGTTTTTAAAAAACCGCATCATGTCATTTTCTATGATAGGGTCACTGGGCTTTTTATTATTAGTTAGCCTGCTCTTTAGTTCTGCAATGGAGCTAATGAATAAAAGGCTCTTAATTTATTTACATTCTGAAACTGCGTATATATATTACCTGTTAAATATTGTTGTTGTATTTATTTTAACCACCCTGTTGTTTTTGGTGATTTTTAAAATACTACCGGATGGTAAAATATCTTTTAAGGATTGCTTTTTAGGTGCTTCGTTTACAGCAATACTTTTTATGCTGGGAAAATTTCTTATCGGTGCCTATTTGGGTAGTTCTGCAATGACTACTGTTTATGGTTCGGCAGGTTCATTAGCAATAATTCTTGCCTGGGTATACTATTCAGCAATAATTCTTTATTTCGGTGCAGAGTTTACCAAAGTGTATTCAAAAACATACGGGAAAAATATTATTCCCGACAAGTACACTGTTTTGATTCCTAAATCTGAGGGAAATCTTTAAAAAATTGTTTTGTAGCCCCGCCGGGAATCCCCGCCTGACCGGACGGGCAGGGAACCTGGATTTGAAGCTGACATTATGGAGAGATTTTTGTTTGTAGAAACGCTCTACCCGCACCTGACTTAAAATACGCTTCACGTTTAATTGCTTCTTCTCTTGTCGCAAATTTTTCGAAGTAAACTATCTCAAAAGGTATAAAAGCCTTTATTGATTTTGTTTTGCCCGAATTATGCTCTTTCAATCGCACTTCAAGATTTTCACAATGGCCTTTATAGAAATGGTGGCTGTTTATGCTCTTTATAACGTAGGTGTAAAACATGCAAATACTTTGTAGCCCCGCCGGGAATCGAACCTGGATTTGAAGCTTCGGAGGCTTCCGCACTATCCATTGTACTACAGGGCTATAGTTTGTAAAAGTAGAAAGAATTCCCGAGCCAGTTATTGTTCGTCGTCGGCTACTTCATGCAAGGCAACATCCAGCCGGTTATGCTTTACAAAGTTGCACCAGTGACAATCTTCCTTGCCGCACCCTTTGCTGAATTCATGGTTTTGTATTTTATTCCATGTATCGGTTATCTGGTCAGTAACAATGGCTATGTCCTCCGGGGTTATCATTACTTTTTCCGACTTGTATTCCTCTTTCACAGGCTCTACAAAATCAAATTCCGAACTTAAGGCCTGCCAGTCGTTTGTTTTTTGATTATCGAGTAATATTTTATAAAATACAGCCTGTCTCCAATAATCGCCTCCTAAGGCATCACCTTCAGATGGACGTTTAAGTTTCTTTTTTGCGTTTTCGTACTTACCTGTTTTGTAATCTACTACGTTCACTTTTCTGCCGTCAAATTCCAGCTTATCCAGCTTCCCATTAAGTGGTATTCCTTTCACTTCAATATTGCGCATGTTTTTTTCTACAATCACTACTTTATTCCATTTATCGATATAAAAGTCATAGTAAGCAGGTAATATTTTTTTACCATAATCCATGCGCCGGTTAAACTGTTCTTTAGTAAACGATTCGCGGTTGCGGCGCATATATTCCGCAAAGTCTTCCAGCATTTCTTCTTTATCCGGAAAGGTATTGTCACGGGCTTTCATCTTTTCAAATAAAGCCTGCAACGTTAAGTGTATAGCGCTACCAAAGGCCATTGATTCGCTTTTGGCGGCAGGAACCCGCACTAAATTTTGGTAATAGAATTTTATGGGGCACTCCAAATAATTATTCAAATGGGTTACACTTAGGGTATAGTTTTCCAGTAATTTATTGAGATAGTTTTTATCTATCAGCTTAACCTCGGGGGCCACAGTAGCTTGGAATTGCAGGGCCATATATTCTGTCAGAATGTTTTCGTTCACCTCTTTCTTTACCTCTGTAATGCCCGAATCACTTAGTATTTCACTTACAAAAGCAGAGCGTTCCAGCAACCTGCTTTTATCATCTTTCGTAGGATATGATATTTGCAAATGTGTTTTAGCACGTGTCATTGCTACATAAAACAAGCGGCGCGATTCTTCCAGTTCATCTACTTCATACTTAGATTCTGAAATAGTATCGGGCAATTTAAATGTACGGGCACCGGATGCGTTTTTATCATCCCACACATTTTTGGTACAGCCTATTATAAATACATGTTCAAACTCGGTTCCCTTAGATGCATGGGCCGTCATCAGGTTTATTCCATTTTCTGCCGATGTTACTTTTTGCAAGGGTATTCGTATGTTATGGGCTTTCATGATGTCAATCATGTTTAAAAGCCTTTGCAGTGTAATGCCCGGTTCTTTCCTCGTTTCTGTTTTTACAAAGTTGAACAGGGCAGTAATCACTTCCATTAGCCAGGGCTTTTCGGAAGATGCCATTACGTATTTTAAAATGCCTGCTTCGCGTATTACTTCTTCAAATATTTCCTGTACGGTAATATTGTTCATCTTTTTAATCAGGCTTTCCAGTACATCGCTAACTCGTTTTGTCTCGTTTATTTCGGATGGATTGAATAGATCAGCCACTGTGCCTGTCGCCTTTTCGTTTATCAGCCTACGCATTGAATACCTTTCTTTTCCGCGCAAACCATAATTCTTTTGTGATACTTCCATGCTTATTCTTGCAATTTCTAATGCAGGAATAGTAAAGAAATCGAAATGCAGGATTTCAAATAACATTCCTTCGGCGCCAAAAGGAGTGTCGTTTTCAGATGCAATATATTTTAAGAGTATAAGTATCTTTTCTACAAAAGGCAATTCGAGCAAGTTTATATTGCGCCTCATGTTTATACCAATCTTCCTTTTTTCAAGATACGCAGCAAGGTCTTCAACTTGCCTGTGATTACGGTATATTACTGCAATTTCGGTAGGCGAAACACCTTCTTTTAACAGGTGTTCTATATTGCTCGTTATGCCAATTACTTCGCTGGCTATGTTCGGAAACTCAACTAATAAGGGTTGTGCTTTAAACGCTGCCAGTTCCGGATTCGCAGCTTTAAGATTTTTATCTAAGCTCGGGTCGTTGTTAACTATTCTTTCTTTATTATGTTCTATTAACAACTTTGCAATATCTAATATGGCCTGTGTAGAGCGATAGTTTTCAGTAAGTACAACTTTTTTTAAATCCGCTTCGTAGGTAGATGCAAAGTGTTTTATATTTTCCACATTGGCATCCTGGAATGAAAAGATAGACTGATCATCGTCGCCCACTACAAACACGTTAGGCACATCCCAATAGCTTATCAGGTTTTGCAGCAACAGGTTTTGCGAACCACTTGTGTCTTGAAACTCGTCTACCAAAAAATACAAATATCTTTCCTGATAATTGAGCAGAATTGCTTTATCTTTTTTAAATGCAGCCAGCACCCATAATATCATATCATCAAAAGTGTAGCGGGCAGCATCGTGCATCAGCTTTTCATAAGCCGGGAAAAGATTAACCGCAGCACGAAGCTTTTCCATATCCTCAGTTTCTTTCTCAACAGCTGCTATTTTAAGGTCTCCTGCCTTATAATCTTTTGTGTTACGCTTGTAAATAAACTCTTCACGTGTAGGAATTTCTTTCAGGTACTCATCAATCTTATTATTAAGAAAATCAACGGTCCATGCTTCTCTTTTCATGAGTGAGAACAGGTTCTTCACTCTGAATGTTTCATACGAAATATCACTTTTAAACTTTTTAAGCGGACTATCTACAGATAAAGAATCCAGCAGCTTTTGAAAGAGCTCGATCTCTTCAAGTTCCGAAATAGCCTCGAGATTCTGTTTGCCGAAATAATAAAGATTATCCTGTATTACCTCATTGCAAAACGAGTGAAAGGTGTGTATGTTCACCCTATAGGCGGCAGGGCCTATAAGTTTAAAAAGACGGTTGCGCATTTCTACCCGGCCGGTATCAGTATAGGTGAGGCATAAAATACTGTGAGGATGTGTATCGGTATTCTGTAATATTTTGCCAATGCGTGCTGCTAATATTTGGGTTTTGCCTGTGCCCGGGCCTGCAATTACAAGCACGGGGCCTTCTATTGCATTTACAGCTTCATGCTGTGCAGGGTTAAGCTTTTTTACAGCCTCCTCAAAAGATTCATCGTATTTCTGCCCGCTTTGGTTCATCGGGATATTATCTCAGTTCGAACTTTTCTCCGAGGTATAATTTGCGTGCTTCGGGGTCGTCGGCAAGTTGCTGTGCAGTGCCTGCTTTTAATATTCTTCCTTCGTATAAAAGGTAAGCCCTATCAGTTATCGAAAGGGTTTCGTGTACATTGTGATCTGTTATAAGTATGCCAATATTTTTTGCTTTAAGCGCGGCAATAATTTTTTGGATGTCTTCTACAGCAATAGGATCGATACCTGCAAAAGGCTCGTCAAGTAGTATAAAGGAAGGATCAACGGCAAGGCAACGTGCAATTTCTGTTCTTCTGCGTTCGCCACCCGACAGAAAATCTCCACGTACATCGCGTATATGTTGCAGGCCAAATTCATCCAGTAACGATTCAAGCTTTTGTTGCTGTTCGTCCTTTGTGCGGTTGGTCATTTCGAGTACCAGCTTTAAATTATTTTCTACAGTAAGTTTACGGAAGATAGATGGCTCTTGCGGAAGATACGTAATGCCAAGCTGGGCACGCTTGTACATGGGTTCGTCTGTAATTACTTTATCTTCCAAAAATATATCGCCCGAGTTGGGTTTTATAAGCCCCACAATCATATAAAAAGATGTGGTTTTACCGGCTCCATTTGGCCCAAGTAATCCAACTACTTCACCTTGTGCCACCTGTATAGATACGTTATTAACTACGGTGCGCCTTTTATATTTTTTTATCATTTCTGACGTGCGAAGTATCATACTAAAAAATTATTTGTAATGTGCCCAAAATACCAAAACGGGTAATATTCGGAGCGTTAAGATACGAAAGCCTCCAGACAGCATCGATACGTAAAACTTTAAAAATATTTTCAATACCCAAATCTGCTTCAGCGTAAGGCCCTTCGTTTAAGCTGGTGAGTGTAGGCGGCAGTATAAGTGTTTGCACATTTTGAGGATTTATTTTGCCTATGAGCAATTTAGTTCCGGCAACTTCTCTCCATTTAAGTTTGCGAAGAAGAGGTACTTTATTAAAAAAGAATCCTTCGAAATGGTGGTCTAAGCGGAGCGAAAAATATTGATCGCTGCCAAACTCGTAATAGTTCATTAGATTATAGGCTGTTGGGTCGTACACGTATGTTTCGTTACCGGGATGTAGTTCCATTAAAGGGTAAGGCACTACACCCCATATTTTACCGCCTGATAAGATAAAATGTGTATCGCCAAAAGGATTGATATGCAATATTTCGGTAAGGGCAAATATAAGTTTGTGGTATTGGTAATCTCCGCCAAAAATGCCTTTAAACCCAGCGGTGTATTCAAGTTGTAATGTTGGATAGCGTGTGCCAACATCTGTGCGGCTCATAGTAGACACAATATACTTATCGTTATATGCAAAATTTATGTAAGCCTGAAAGCCGGGGTTATGAATGCTTGGCTTGTTAAGTATTTCCCCATTCCCCCCATAATAAAGGTACTGCGCATTTTGCAGGGGAGAAAAGATACGGTCAAACACGGAAAGTTGTATTTCAAGTCCTGTAAAAATATCACGATCGTACGTAAATTTTGTTTCCTGTACACGGGTAAGGTTACTAAGAGGCGTACGGGCAAGTGCAGAGGTAAGTATATTATCTGATCCAAAAAGATTATCCGTTCGTCCCAAAATCTGGTAGTCATCGGTATAATGCATTTCGAGTTGTTGCCAGGGTTTTTTGGTAATGAATGTTTTAAGCCCTATGTTATATTTCATCTTTTTATCCAGGAAACCATAGGCCCCGTACCCGCTTAGTTCATACCATTCGCTGAACTTGTTACTTGTTCTGCCGCCAAATCGCACACGGGTTCCTTCTACGGTGTTGTAACTTATAAAGTTGGCAAAAGGCCCAATGTCGAAGTTGCCAAACGTAATATAACTGGTAACAAAAAGAGTTGCAGCCTTAAGCGTTATATTATATACGGGCAGGGTTTGTATGGTATCCACCATTTTATAAATATTCTTTTCTTCTTTCGACAAAGGCTCTTGCCGAATTGAATCCCAATACTTGTTGGAACGGTCGCTTGCACTGTCTTCTACCCGCAGGTTATTGGTAATGGAATAAAATTTGGGATTTTTAGGTTTATTAATTATAAAGTTATCGTACAGGGTGGTTTTTCTTCCGTACATGCCTATAGTTTTCTTGCCCAATGCAAAATCTATAATGAGTTTGTTTTTACTCATCATCCAATATTTTTTATCTACCTGGGTGTATTCCTGTATTACACTAAAGGTCTGTACAAAATTTAGGTTTACATCTGTTGGCATGGTCATTTCAAGGCGCTGAATTGCATAGGTGGTATCCGCAATCCACATATTGCCCGAAAAAGCAAATTCCTGCTTATGCTTGGGTTTAAACTGAATTTGGTAACACCAATGCCCATCTAAGAACATACTATCTATTAAATAATACTTGTAAAACACTTTCCATGTATTTGAAATGGGGCTGTTGAATTCCTGCCCAAGAAAAAGAAACGTGTTCTTATAGATGTCAACGTTTTGGTACATGTCGCCCATAAACTGCGATGCACTTTGGTTTTTAAAACCAGAGAACTTGGTGGCTTTAATAACTTCCTGCCTGGTTTTTGGTGAGCTGCGGTAGTAATAATCCGAAACAGCTTCTGTTATAAAAATGGGCAGATAGGGCTTTTCCTTTACGTTGCTGCTATCTATATAATTGAAAATAAATTTTACCGGCTTAAGTACCTTTTTCTCTTCATAACTTTTAGGCAGGTTGTTCATATCAAATTCCACCTTATTGTAAGCCTGGTACTCGTATGAATCTAAATAGCTGGGGTCGTTGCTGTCTTTATGGTCTACGACAAGTCGCATTATTTTCCATGCCGGGTTTTCTCCGGGATGAATCACCACTTCTTCGAGGCTGGTGGATTGGGGTTGCAAAAAGAAATCTATGCTTTGTTCCTGGTGGTTTATGATCGCTTTAGAAACAGGATTGTAACCTATATAAGAAACCTGTAAAGAATCGGACGAAGAATTTGTCTCTAGTTTGTATGTCCCATTAATATCTGTGGTGGTGCCAATGGTAGTATTACGTAATTGCAGATTGACAAAGGGCATGGGTTCACGAGTTTGTGCATCGTAAACTTTGCCCGTAATAATAGTTGAATGCTGCGCCTTTAGAATACCTGTTAAGGCCATTAGCATAATGGCATTTGCAAATAAAACTATAGCGCTACGCTTTAGCATTTTGTTTTATCAGGAAAGATGGACAAGGTAATTGCCATACCCGCTCTTCATAAGTGGTTCGGCTAATTTATGCAATTGCTCTTTTGTTATAAATCCCATACGATAAGCTACTTCTTCAATACATCCTATTTGCATACCTTGGCGTTCCTGCAATACCTGTACAAACTGGCCTGCCTGCATAAGCGATGCAAACGTTCCGGTATCCAGCCATGCGGTACCCCTTTCCAGCATACCTACTTTTAGCTTGCCGCGTGTCAGGTATTCCTTATTTACATCGGTTATCTCGTATTCTCCTCGCGCGCTGGGCTTAAGGTTTTTGGCTATTTCTACCACACTGTTATCGTAAAAATAAAGCCCCGGTACTGCATAATTAGAACGCGGTTGTTTGGGCTTTTCTTCTATAGAAAGTACATTGTAATTTTTATCAAACTCTACTACGCCATATCTTTCAGGATCGGAAACATGGTACGCAAATATAATGCCCCCATCAGGGTTTTGGTTTTCCTGTAAAAGCCTGCCAAGGCCCACCCCGTGAAAAATATTATCTCCTAAAACAAGGGCCACTTTATCTTTTCCAATAAATTTTTCTCCTATTACAAAAGCCTGCGCAAGTCCGTTAGGCACTTCCTGTATTGCATATTCAAACTTACATCCCAGTTTTTTTCCGTCACCCAGCAATTTTTTAAAACCGTCAATGTCATGTGGAGTAGATATAATAAGTATTTCCTTTATCCCTGTCATCATTAATACTGATAAGGGGAAATATATCATTGGCTTATCATAAATGGGCATAAGTTGTTTACTCACTGCAAGCGTAAGGGGGTGCAGCCGAGTTCCGGAGCCACCTGCCAGTATAATTCCTTTCATAAAATAGGGTTAGAATTTTGTTGGTTAAAGATACAAACTTTCTTTACTTTTTCAAGAAAGGAGTTATTAAGAACATTTGCACTATCCATTACCCCACAGAGTGAAACAGTGTACTACACTTTAATGCCTATTATCAATATGTCATCTACCTGTTCAAGATTGCCTTTCCACAGTTCAAAGGTTTCTTCCAGTTTCTTTTTTTGTTCTTCCACCTGTTTATCTTCATTGGATAACAAAACATCAAGCAGTTGTTTGTATTTAAATTTTTTGCCCTTTGGGCCACCAAACTGGTCAGCATACCCATCAGTGAATAAGTATAAAGTGCTGCCTTTCGGGATAGTTAGATTATGTGTATTAAAAGGTACCGGAGCATCCACCTTGCCAATGGGTTGTTTGTCAGCATTTACTTCGTGTATGGCTTTATTATAAATATAAACAAGCGGATTATAAGCTCCACTCCATTGCACTTGTATTAAGCCATTGGCTAATAGCTGATAGCTAATGGCTAAAAGAGAGATATCCATACCATCCTGAACGTTATTTTCACTTTTCTCAAAAGTTTCGAGTACCAATTGGCGCACCTTATCAAGTATTTTGCCTGTTTCAGTAATACCAAACTCTTTTACGGTTCTGTTAAGTGCATTGCTGCATACTACGCTAACCATAGCACCCGGTACACCGTGGCCTGTGCAGTCTGCTGCTGCTATATATAAATTATCACCGGCTTTTTCCATCCAGTAAAAGTCTCCTGCCACTATATCTTTCGGTTTATAAAGCACAAAAGATTCGGGCAGGTATTGTTTAACTAAATTTAATGGAGGCAGAATGGCATCTTGCAAACGTTTAGCGTAATTAATACTATCAATAATGCTCTGGTTTTTTTCTTCTATTTCTGTAAATGAGTCTTTTAGTTTTAAGGAAGTGATAAAGTTTTCTTTGGTAAGATTATAGCGGGTCTTCATTCCTGCATATGAAAAAATGACAAAAATTATACTGAATAAATAGGCACTAAGCAGGTTGGGAATTTCCATGAGGGGTTCAGGGCGAATCAAAACTATCATAACCAGTGCAATGGCATGATTGATGAGTGTTACCACCATCAGGCTTTTTGCTTTTCCAAAATAAAGTACACCGCGGACCAGGGTAATGGTACTTACGCCAAGAATATAATTGTGAACATTTTCGATATGTGTTTTGGAAGCCATAAAACTGAATAATGTGGCTATGATTACCGATACCGAGTATGTGAGTATTGCCGGTGGCAACTTTATTTTTTTGTGCAGCGCTACCGAACAAAAAAGTACAAAAGATAAAGGCAATGCCAGGTAAAGGAAGCCAACAACCTGGTGCAACCCGCTACGAATTTCTAAAAACGCGAAAAAAGGGATGATGATAGCAGCCAGCAGCCAAATTTTTGCAATAGATTTGGTGGCCAGGTTCTGTTCTTCCTGTTCCCATGCTAAATCGTAATTGGCCCCTTGATTCATTATAATATCCCTTTTATGATGAAAATACCGTGTGATAAAGATACAAACCTGGCGATATTTGAAAGAAAAAATTTATCAATAATTAGCCCTATATTTGTTCACTAAATAAAGAACAGAATATGAAGTTTGCAACCAAAGCCATACATGCCGGGCAGGAACCTGACCCTGCAACAGGCGCTATAATGACACCCATTTACCAGACCTCCACTTATGTGCAGGCGGCACCGGGTAAGCACAAAGGATTTGAATATTCGCGTACACATAACCCTACCCGTAAGGCGCTGGAAAACAATCTTGCCGCTTTAGAAGATGGCAAATATGGCCTATGTTTTGGCAGCGGTATGGCAGCTACCGATTGCATTATAAAGCTTTTAAAGCCGGGTGATGAGGTTGTATCTACAAACGATTTGTATGGGGGTACTTACAGGATGTTTACCAAAATATTCGCCAATTATGGTATTAAATTTCACTTTATACCTATGGCAAGCGCTGCCGAGGTAGAAAAGCATATCAATAAGAATACAAGGCTTATTTGGGTAGAGACTCCTACCAACCCTATGCTTAATATTATTGATATTAAAGCTATTGCCGACCTTGCTAAAAAGCACAAAGCATTGCTTGCGGTAGATAATACCTTTGCTTCCCCATACCTGCAACAGCCGCTTAATTTGGGTGCAGATATAGTGATGCACTCGGTAACTAAATATTTGGGAGGCCATTCGGATTTGGTGATGGGTGCTATTGTTTGCAAGGATGATAAGCTGGCGGAGCAACTTTATTTTATACAAAATAGTTGTGGCGCTGTGCCTGCACCACATGATTGTTTTTTAGTGCTTCGCGGAATAAAAACCCTGCACATACGTATGGAAAGGCATTGCGAGAATGGTAAGAAAGTAGCCATGTATCTTATTTCTCATGATAAGGTTGCGAACGTATACTGGCCCGGCTTATTTACACATGCTAACCACGAAATTGCCCGAAGGCAAATGAAGGATTTTGGTGGAATGATGTCATTTACTTTAAAGGAAGATACACAGGAAGCAGCTTTCAAAATACTATCACGTTTCAATGTTTTCTCTTTGGCAGAATCGTTAGGCGGAGTAGAGTCTTTATGTGGGCACCCTGCCAGTATGACGCATGCATCTATTCCACGTGAGGAAAGAATGAAAACAGGCGTGGTAGACTCGCTCATCCGCCTTAGTGTGGGTATAGAAGATGCTGATGATTTGATTGATGATTTGAAACAAGCGTTAAGCTAAGAACATGTTAAACCTTACAGGTAAAAAAGCAATGGTGTGCGGTAGCACGCAAGGCATTGGAAAAGCAAGTGCTATACAAATGGCAAAACAGGGTGCAAGTATGACTCTTGTTGCACGCAACGAGGATGCCCTTAAGCAAACCCTTGCAGAACTTGCTACGGATGCGGGACAGAAACACGATTATATATGTGCAGATTTTAACCAGCCCGATGAATTAAAAAAGAAAGTGGAAGCACATATTACTAAAGGTACAGCATATCATATATTGGTAAATAATAGTGGTGGCCCTCCGGGTGGAGAAATTATAGAAGCTAAAATTGAAGATTTCAAAACCACCTTCGAAAGGCACTTGGTTTGCAATCATATTCTTACTCAGTTGCTTGTACCCGGAATGAAGAAGGAAAAATACGGGCGCATTATAAATGTTATTTCTACTTCGGTAAAAGAACCGATAAAAGGCCTTGGGGTATCGAACACCATACGTGCCGCAGTTGCCAACTGGAGCAAGACTATGGCAATGGAGCTTGGGCAATTTGGAATAACCGTAAATAATGTGTTACCGGGTGCTACGGAAACAGGCAGGATAACCGATATTATTTCCCGTACTTCTCAAAAATCGGGTAAGAGTGAAGCACAGGTTAAAGCCGATATGTTGGCTAAAATTCCCGCCGGGCGTTTTGCAAAACCTGAAGAACTGGCGTATGCTATTACATTTTTAGCTTCGGAAGAAGCAGGATACATAAATGGCACAAACATGCCCGTAGATGGTGGCAGGATGGGATGCCTGTAGTATATTTGCAAAAATTAAACAACGATAAAACACAAATAATAAATATGAAAACAGCAGAAATTGTAACAGAAAAGGGAACCATGAAAGTGGAACTATATGAAAAAGAAACACCGGGAACAGTAGCTAACTTTGTAAAACTGGCTAAAGCCGGCTTTTATAACGGATTAACTTTTCACAGGGTAATACCAGACTTTGTTATACAAGGCGGATGCCCCAACGGAACTGGCACCGGAGGCCCGGGCTACACCATTATGTGCGAAACATCGGCTGAAAAACAATATCACGATAAAGGAGTATTAAGCATGGCACATGCCGGAAAAAATACGGGAGGCTCACAGTTTTTTATCTGCCATAGCCGTACCAATACAAAACACCTTGACGGAGTTCATACTTGCTTTGGTAAGGTTGTAGAAGGGGTAGATGTGATTGGCCAAATAAGGCAGGGCGACGTTATTACGAAAATAACGATTCAAGAGTAGTACCCCAATATCGGCAAAGATTGATATTTTGGCAAAGTAGGGAGCTATCCCCGCATATCTTTTAGTCCTAATTTTTTGATTCTGGAACGTATGGCTCCCTTTGTTCTTCCAAATTCTTGGGACATTTCCTCGATTGATTTCTTATCCAAATACATAATGGATAATTTATAATCCTGAGTAGAAGTCCATGAAGAATATTCGTTGCCCTTTAAGCTTATTTTTTTCTTTGACGCAGTAGATCCGAATTTTTCAATCTCTTTATCCCAAAGGTCATCAATAATGTCAGGGCGACTCCAATTGCGATTCCTTTTTGCTGGTGCATAATAATCAAATTCATTATTTGTTTTTTTGTCGGTTCCTTTTATTATTTGATCTGTGATGGTAATGTTTGTTGTCTTCTGAAAACGTTCAGGTAATAGTATTTCAGGAATTTTTAATATGTTCTTAGTCCGTGTAATAGCAACATATAGTAGATTAATCTCTTCGTTTAGTTTTTCCTGACTTATTCCTTCTTTGTTGTATTTTTTCAAATCCTCCTCAGTAATGAAGTCATTTGCTAATTGTATCGAATCGTATTCCATTCCTTTGCATTTGTGAACAGTAGAAAAGATTAATTGTGCTTTTTCTTTTTCACCTTCTTCGACATGCTTATCCTTAATTGCTTTAATGAGGTCATAGATTTCATTATCATATGTAATAACAATATCCAGAATCATTTTTAACTGTAAGTCTTCTGTTTTTTCGATATAGCTTTCCAGGTCTTCAATGCTTTGCATTGTTTTTATTACGGGGTCTTTTATTCTTTCGTAGTTACCATTATAAAGATTAAGCACATCATATAAAGATGCACCATCTTCGGCATATGTGTAAGAACTAATATTTCCTTCAAAATAGATTCTGTCGGCTTCTTTTTTTTCGGCGACAATTTCAATAGCCTTCAATAGTAACCCCAAGTTAGTTCTTGCTAGGACTGCCTTAGTCTCTGTTTTTTGGTTGCCGCCATTACCAACGATTTTTACAGATTCCTGTTCAGTTAAATGTTTTTTCCAGTCGAGTATTTTAATTGCTAATGTTGCAATACTATTATCAAAGCGGAAACTTGTTGAAAGGTTAAATGTAGGATAATTGACTTTTTCAAGCGAATTTACGGCGTATCTAAAACCATATATTTGTTGATGCGTATCACCTACTATAACCTTGGTTGCATTTTGTTTTAAAAAGACATCCAACATAACGGGGGATGCATCTTGACCTTCATCAAATAGAATATAATCAAAGCCAAGTTTAGGGTTAGATAATTGAAACTTCTTAAGATAAAAATCGTGTGTTACATCTATTTCTCCTTTGTTCATCTTATCAAGGAACCTTCTTACATAGTCTGATAAAACGTAATAATTAGCCTTCACAAAAGACTGAGCTTCCACATCTCGGACTACATCTAAATAATTTACTTCAAACACCTTTTCTTTATCGGCATTGCAGAAATAAGACGTGAATTTATTAATATGATTTGCGGCAATGAATTCAATATGTTTCTCCCCAGAATTTTTAATACCTAGTATAGTCGCTACTTCATGTGCTTTATATGAGTTGCGAACCGAATAATTATGCCCTGAAACTATATGTCTGTAAGCAAGAGAATGTGCTGTTTCAACGGTAACATTTTGTAATCCAGAGTTCTTAAATTTTTTAATCGCTTCTTGTTTAACTGATTTATTGAAAGCAATATAAAGAATTTTAGATTTTTTGTCCCTAGTTTTGGCATATTCGATTATGGTAGTAGTCTTTCCGGAACCAGCTACTGCATTTATTTTAATATTTCCCCTCGAATTAATTATCGCTAATTGTTCCGGGGTAAGAATCATGGCAGTAAGTTTATTATAAATAAGGAATTTTACCTCTGCACGTACTGCTTGTCGTAATACTTCTGGTAATCGCCACTGGTAACATCGTTTAGCCATTTTTCATTGGCAAGGTACCAGTCAACCGTTTTTTCTAAGCCTTCTTCAAATTGTAAAGAGGGTTTCCAGCCCAGCTCTTTTTGTATTTTGGATGAGTCGATGGCATAACGCAAATCATGCCCGGCGCGGTCCTTTACAAACGTTATAAGCTTTGCCGATGTGCCCGCAGGGCGGTTTAATTTCGTATCCATTATTTTGCAAAGCAGGTGGATAAGGTCAATATTTTTCCATTCGTTATGGCCACCAACATTGTAGCTGTTGCCTATTTCACCTTTATGCAAAATTAAATCTATAGCGCTGGCGTGGTCTACCACATAAAGCCAGTCGCGAACGTTTTCGCCTTTGCCATATACAGGCACGGGTTTACCGTTCTTAATATTATTTAAAGCAAGCGGAATAAGTTTTTCCGGAAAATGATTTGGCCCATAGTTATTTGAGCAATTAGAAACAAGCACAGGCAAATGGTAGGTGTGATGATATGCCATTACAAAATGGTCGGCACTGGCTTTAGAAGCGGAGTAAGGGCTCCGTGGGTCGTAATTGGTTTTCTCGGTAAATAAACCGGTGCTTCCTAATGAACCATATACTTCGTCTGTAGATACCTGGTAAAATATTTTTCCTGTTGTATCTGTCCAGTTCTTTTTTGCGGCATTCAACAAATTAATGGTGCCTATTACATTGGTAATGGCAAACTCAGTAGGGTTAGATATGGAACGGTCAACATGCGATTCGGCTGCAAGGTGCACCACCGCATCAAAATTATGTTTTTGGAAAAGCTCATCAATAAACTTACCATCCGTAATGTCTCCCTTTACAAAAGTGTAATTAGATTTTTTCTCAATATCTGTAAGGTTTTCCAGGTTGCCTGCATAGGTAAGCGCATCCAGGTTAACTATATTGGTATTGGGATAACTATTTACAAAACGGCGTACCACATGAGAGCCGATAAACCCTGCTCCGCCGGTAACAAGTATGGTTTTGAAATTACGCATGATTACAAACTCCAATATGTAAATTTCTTAATCTTATTTCTGTAGATGCCTTTAACATCAGATATTACACCCTGTTTGGTAAGTATGGTAGAAAAATAATCTTCTGTAAGGCTTAAGTAAGGCTTGTGATTAACGGCGATAATAACTGCATCGTAATCGTTGGCAGGTTTTTTTACCAATTCAAAACCGTATTCTTCGTTCAGTTCGTGAGAGTCTGCATAAGGGTCGCTTACATCCACTGTTACAAAGAATGATTTCAATTCTTTCACCACATCTGCAATGCGTGAGTTACGTATATCGGTAACATTTTCTTTAAAGGTAGCACCCATTACAAGCACCTTGGCTTTGGATATGTCTTTTCCGGTTGCCAATATTTTCTTAACCGTATTCTTAGCAACATAAAATCCCATAGAATCGTTTACATACCTGCCCGAATTAATAACATGGGTATGATATCCCAATGCTTCCGCTTTATGTATGAGATAATAAGGATCTACACCAATACAGTGTCCGCCTACTAATCCCGGCGAAAACTTTAAAAAGTTCCATTTGGTACCCGATGCTTCTAACACATCATAAGTATTAATGTTCATCTTGTTGAAGATGATAGAGAGTTCGTTCATTAAAGCAATGTTCACATCGCGTTGCGTGTTCTCAATAATTTTTGCAGCCTCTGCAACCTTAATTGAAGGGGCCCTATGCACGCCGGGTTTTACGATAATTGAATACACTTTTGCAATAGTATCAAGTGCTTCTGCATCGTTACCCGAAACTATTTTAAGAATGGATGTAATAGTATGTTCTTTATCGCCGGGGTTTATCCTTTCGGGTGAAAAGCCCACTTTAAAATCTTTACCCATTTTAAGCCCCGATAACTTTTCAAGTACCGGAACACAGTCTTCTTCGGTACATCCCGGGTATACGGTTGATTCATACACTACGTAATCACCTTTCTTTAACACCTTGCCAATGCTTTCGCTGGCTTTTAGCACAGGGGTAAGGTCAGGCTTGTTGCTATTATCTACGGGGGTAGGCACGGCCACAATATAAAAGGAAGCTTTTTTCAAATCTTCCAATGAATCGGTAAACAGAATATCGCTGTCTTTAAATTCGCTTTCGGGTAACTCGGCGCTGGGATCTATGCCCTTTTTCATCATATCTACGCGCTTGCGGTTAATGTCGAATCCTATTACAGATACTTTTTTTGCAAACGCCAACGCTATTGGCAAGCCCACATAGCCAAGCCCTATAAGCGCAATTTTAGCTTTCTTGTCAATAATTTCCTGGTGCATATTAAATCTTTACAGGTTTATTTTTTGCTGAATAAATACGTTCAATTATTTCTACCACTTTCATGCCTTCCAGTGCGTTGGTAGTAACGCTGGAGTCACCCTTCAATGTTCTTACTACGTTTTCAATTATATAATGGTGGTTAGCTGCTGAACCTTTGTAAGCCCCGTAATCATTGGCGGGGTTGGTGGGGTCAAGTTTTGGAAGTGTATAGTCTTTAATGTGGCAATATTCTACTTTGTCCATATACTGGCCGCCCACTTTAAGGGTGCCATATTGTCCGATTACAGTAAGGCTACTTTCGAAATTGGTATCCCACACAGAGGTGGAAAAATTTATACACCCAATGCCTTGTTTTGTAAAATCGAATGTAACCATGCCGCTATCGTGGTTAAATTCTGTGCTGGTTTTATGGTTAAAGTTTTTGAAGTTGTATTTGATGTTATTTATGTCTCCAAATAACCAGTACATCATATCAATAAAGTGAGAGAACTGCGTAAACAGCACCCCACCGTCCATATCTTTTTTGCCTTTCCATGTTCCTGCTTTATAGTAGCGGTCGTCACGGTTCCAGTAGCAGTTAAGCTGCACCATGAAAATATCTCCCAGCTTTTTAGAATCGATAATATCCTTTAACCATTGTGCAGGAGGGGAGTAGCGGTTTTGCATTACACAAAACACTTGTCTATGCACTTGTAAAGCTTTATGTAACACTTCTTCACAATCGCTTTTGGTAAGGGCCATAGGCTTTTCGCATACTACATGCTTTTTCGCCTCAAGGGCTTTTAGCGAGTATGGAGCATGTAAACCATTGGGGGTACAAACACAAACCACATCTATATTATCGCCCTTAGCTAGCATATCATCTATAGAAGAATAGTAGGGCACATTATATTGCTCTACTCCAGCTTTTTCTTTAGATAATACATCGCAGAGAGCCACGAGTTCAGAATCGGCATTGCGCGTAATCATTTCTGCATGGCGCTTTCCTATATGCCCGCATCCAACAACCGCGAATTTTATTTTACCTGTGCTCATCTATTTCACTTTGCGGACCTCTCCGTTTTCTAAAATATATTCTTCTTTGCTTTCAGGGCAAATGGCTATGCCTTTATCATTGAATTTGAGCCTGTGTCCGTATTCGCTCATCCAGCCCATTTGTTTCGCAGGATTACCTACCAATAAGGCATAAGGTTTTACATGTTTGGTAACAACTGCTCCTGCGCCTATAAAAGCATATTCGCCTATATCGTGGCCACACACTATTGTAGCATTAGCTCCGATAGTCGCTCCCTTCTTGACTACCGTAGTAGCATATTGGTTTTTGCGATTGACTGCACTGCGTGGATTAATTACATTGGTAAACACCATCGAGGGCCCCAGAAACACATCATCCTGGCAAACTACCCCTGTATAGATAGATACATTGTTTTGCACCTTAACATTATTGCCCAACACCACACCCGGAGACACCACTACATTTTGTCCAATATTGCAGTTTTTGCCAAGGGTACAATCGGGCATAATGTGGCTAAAGTGCCATATTTTGGTTCCTTCGCCAATTTGGCAGCCGGCATCTACTACTGCTGTAGGATGTATAGTAACTGATTCAGAATTACTCACATTGCTTTTTATAGGTGTGCAAAGGTAATGAAAAAGGCGGTTTTCCCTTAAAAGGGCTATTCGGGACAGGTATTTTCAGATAAAAAAGCTTTTTACTTCAACCCGTACTTATCCATATACTTCTTGCCTAAGGCAGTCTGTACGCTGGTAAGTTGTATGTTTTTACCATTGATAAATGCCAAAACCACATTATTGGTTCTCATGTCCAGTGCATCGCCGGTAGATACAAACAAGGTAGCATCCTTGCCCTCTTCCAGTGTGCCAAGGTGGGCATCTATACCTAATATTTTAGCTGCGTTGGATGTAATAGCTTGCAGGGCTTCTTCTTTGGTAAGTCCGTATGCAGATGCTGTTCCTGCCATAAAAGGAAGATTACGTGTTGCATTTTGTTCCTGGTCGCCTGCATTTTCAAGGCAAAACAAAATACCTGCTTGCTGTAGTTTATAGGGTAGGGTATAAGGGCCATCTATTTCATCATCGGGCATGTGGGGCAACGAATGCAACCTTTCCACAATAACCGCAACATTATTTTGTTTCAAAAAATCAGTCACTTTCCATGCATCATCTGCACCTACAATAACGATTTTCTGTATGCCGAGGTTTTTAATAAGCGTAACCGAAGAGATTATTTCTTTGGCATAATTGCAATGTATAAACAGGGTTTGCGTTCCGGCAAATATGCCCTTCATAGCTTCCAGCTTAATGTCGGTTTCATCATGTGTTTTTTGTTTGGAATATGCCTGTGCATCTTCCAGGAATTTTTCCAGCACCAATATTTGCTTGTCGTAATTTTTGTTTTCCGCAGGTAGGCTAAGATGGTCGTCATCTATAGGCACTGCTGCATACATGGCTGGCCAGTTTACGTGTACTCCATCATCCATTTTATAGCAGGCATCCTCCCAGTTCCAGCCATCAAGACTAACTACAGAAGATGTACCCGAAATAAGCCCACCACGAGGAGTTATTTGTGCCGTTAAAATACCATTCAACCTAACCACAGGTGCAATTTTAGAATCGGTGTTATAGGCAATGAGTGAGCGAAGTTCAGGATTTAGCTGTCCAATATCGGCTACATCGGTCGTGGCTCTCACTGCTTCTGATTCTACTAGGCCAAGCGTTGCATCGGGAGCAATAAAGCCCGGGTAAATTTGTTTCCCAACACAGCTTATAGTAGTATCATATTCTCCAGCCTGTATGCGGATGGTTGTAGCATCGCCTACTAAAACCAGTTTACCATTTTTAATACCAATTGCACTGTTTTGTATCACTTTGCCATTACCCAAATGGGCGGTTCCGTTCAGCAATAAAATACTTTTGGTTTCTACCTTAGCAGGAATAGGTTGTTGAGCAAAAGTGAAAAGTGAGAAATGAAAAGTGAAGAGTAGAAGGATGAATTTTTTCATGATAAATATGTCTTAAATCTTAATTCGTAAATCTTAAATGGTGGTTTATTTTTTGCCCGGAGGTTTAGGCTCTTTCAATACTAGGTTTATAAGTCTTGCCCTTTCGGTGTCTATTTCTTTTTTCATGGCTTTGTTGGCTTGTGCATCGTATTCGCAAATGCCATCTACAAAAGTCTTTTCTACCTTGCTATAAACCGACAATGGGTTGCCTGACCATAGCACTACATCAGCATCCTTGCCTACTTTTATGCTGCCCATGTGCTCATCTAAATGAAGCAGCTTGGCCGGATTGAGTGTTACTGTTCTCCACGCCTGCATTTCGGTTAGTCCTCCATATTTAACAGTTTTGGCTGCTTCCTGGTTAAGGCGGCGTTGCATTTCATCGTCATCCGAATTAATGGCAGTTACAATACCCATTTTAGTGGTAATGGCTGCATTATACGGAATAGCTTCCATTACTTCCATTTTATATGCCCACCAATCGGCAAATGTAGAAACACCCACATTACGTGCTTTTATTTTGTCGGCTAATTTGTATGCTTCAAGGCCATGTGTAAAGGTGTTAAAGTGGAAATGGAAAGAATCGGCTACATGCAAGAGCATATTCATTTCAGATTGCACATAAGAATGGCATGTGATAAAGCGCTTGCCATCCAAAATTTGTGCGAGTGTTTCTAATCGTAAATCTCTGCGTGGTGCATCGGTAGCATCCTGTTCTTTTTTAGAAAGCTTGGAATAGGCATCCCATGTTTTTTCATATTCTCTGGCACGGGTAAAACGGTCGTAGTAGAATTGCTCAACACCCATACGTGTTTGTGGGTAGCGTACTACAAAAGGGTCTCCCCAGTTCGATTCTTTTACATTTTCGCCGAGTGCAAATTTTATAAAAGGCACAGCAAAAGATATCTTTAATTGTTCAGGCATCATACCCCAGCGCAGTTTAATAATGCCACTTTGTCCGCCAATAGGGTTAGCTGACCCATGCAATACCTGGCAAGCAACCACCCCGCCTGAAAGGCTACGGTAAATACTTATGTCTTCCGAATTAAGCACGTCACCTATGCGTACTTCTGCGCTTATGGCTTCGGTACCTTCGTTTACATCACCGCTTACAGCTATGTGCGAATGTTCATCAATTATACCGGATGTAAGAAATTTACCTGTGCCATCTATAACGGTAGCATCCGATACAGAAATACTTTTTCCAATAGCTACAATTTGTCCGTCCTTCAGTTCAACATCAGTATTACTTAGGGCGCTATCGCTTTCACCCGTCCATACTGTGGCATTTTTAATTACTACTATTTTGCATACTTTCTGTATGGAATCCATTTCTTTTTTCGTTCTGCCATAAGCCACAAAGGGGTAACGTAGTTCATTTATAGATGGCACATCAGGCTTCGGTTCTGTGCTTGCAGAATCTACAAAAGGAGAAGCCAGTGTAGCTTTCCATGTGGTTTGTGTGGTTCCGTTTATAACACCTGTACCTGCTATAGATTTATGGTCGGAAGAAAGTAAACCACTCAACTGTATCGGGTGAAGCGTATCTCCTTCATGCCTGAAAGAAATAGTAACAGTAGGATAACTGAATTTAAAATAATTAGGCAGTCCTTTTTTCTTACCATCGGTAATAGTTGCAGTGGGTGCAATTATGTTGCCATTAAGCACTATTTCGTAAGAGCCATCTCCATCTATGGTAAGATTATATTTACCACGTATATCAATATTAGCGGTGTCATTAACCTGGTAAGGAGTGCCGTTAATCCAGTTGGAGTAGATAGCGGTACCATTTTTAAAAATATCTCCCGATGTAACGATAAAGTTTGCTGTCATGCCTTTTTTCAAAGCACCTAATTCATCCTGTTCTCCCATCATTTGTGCAGGAGTGTAAGTGAGGGCCTTAAGGGCAGTTTGTGGTGTTAATCCATACTGTATTGCTTTTCTAAGGTTGGCCCAAAACTGGCCTTTATCTTTAAGTCCGTCTGTTGTAAGCGCAAAAGTTATACCTGCTTTTTCCAGTTGTGCAGGATTAAGGGGAGCCATTTCCCAATTTAAAAGGCTGGCATAGTCTATAAGTTGTGCATCGTAAGGGTCCTGTACCTTTGGTTTATCCGGGAAAGTAAGCGGAATAATGAATTGCCTTCCTGTCATTTTTATATCGTCAAGGCGCTCGTATTCATCCCCTGCTCCCTTAATAATGTAGTTTGCTTTAAATTCTCTCGCCACTTTATCTGCCCTAAAAACAGAAAGCCTATCATTTACCATAAATATTTGGGGCAGGCTCATCAGGCTGTTAAATGCATCCAGCGAAATGTTGGATTCTGTTTTGTGTTTGGCATTTTTATACCATTCTGCATCTAAATAGGTTTGTCTTAAGAGTGCAATGGCACCCATTAATGAAGCAGGGTAATCCTGTGTAGATGTACCTCTGTTAAAGGATAATCCCGAAGCGGCTTTGCCTTTTATCACGGCTATATTATCATTGGTATCGGCAAAGTTTACAAAGGCATAAGAGCCCTGTACTATACCATCGTGCTGGGATGTAAGTGTAGCTCCAAAGCCCAATGCCCTGTATGCAGATGCTTCTACAGGGTTAGCATGGAAAATATCTTCGGCATCATTTTGTGCTTTAATGGCCTGGTTATAATCATAAGCACCTAACGTATTGCGCATTAGCTGCGTGGGTGGCCTGGGCATTGGTGGTTTTGGAGCAGGCATACCGTAGCCGGTATATAAATCAATAAAGGAAGGGTAGATAGTTTTGCCTTTACAATCGAACACTACACTACCTTCGGGTATGGTAATGTTATTGCCAATCTCCATAACCTTTCCGTCCTTTATAATTAAGGTGGCATCATCTAATACAGTTGCGTAGTCCTGGTAAATATGCGCATGGGTAAAGGCATACCACGTATGTCGGTTATCGTGGATGCCATTAACGTGAAATGTTTGTTGAGCGATAATGCTGTTTGCCAGCAAGGCAAACGAGCCAATAAGGAGAATATTTTTTTTCATACGTAGAAGGGAGACTTTTCGGGGTGAGGTGAATAAGGCTGCAATTTTACTAAATTTGTGCTTAAATCTTTCACCATGTATCAAATATTGCTGCCAATCCATTCTTTTTTACGCTGGGCGATGCTCATTTTAATGCTTGCCGTAATCATAAAATCTTTACAGGGAATGATGTCCAAACGGGCTTTTGCTACATCCGACAATAAAATAAGTTTATTTAATATGATTGCTGCCCACACACAGTTGCTGGTTGCTATACTACTCTATTTTGTAAGCCCCTTTGTTAAGTTTAACAGCGATACAATGACAAATACAGAAATGAGGTTTTTTACTATGGAACATTCTGTGATGATGCTTATAGCCATAGTGCTTATCACTATGGGTAGAATAATGAGTAAAAAAGCACCTACAGATGCTGGAAAATTCAAACGTTTATTTTGGTTTAACCTTATAGCCCTGCTAGTGATATTTGCCGCTATTCCTTGGCCTTGCATGGGCATGGTACACAGGCCCTGGTTTTAAGTCCTTTAAATAATGAATATCGAACAAGGAATATCCAATATCGAAATTAAAAACCAAAATAACAAAGTGGGTTCTAACTTCGGAATTCATTATTCAATATTTATTATTCGATATTTCAAATGATAGAAAGGCTCGCGAAAAAGGAAAAAGCGGTTTTAGTTGGGGTATGTCACAAGGAACAAAAGAAGGAACAACTCGACGAATATTTAGATGAGCTAAGTTTTTTATGCTCTACCGCAGGTGCCATACCTATTAAAACATTTACCCAAAACGTAGACCATTACGACCCTGCAACCCTTATAAGAAAGGGTAAAGTGCAGGAGATAAAAAAATTTATTGAAGATAACCCCGATGTGAACATGGTTATTTTTGATGAGGAACTTAGCCCGTCGCAACAAAGAAATCTTGAAAAAGAAACAGGCCGAAAGGTACTCGACCGCACAGGCCTAATCCTGGATATTTTTGCCGACAGGGCACAAACGGCTTATGCCAAAACGCAGGTAGAGTTGGCTCAATACGAGTATCTACTTCCTCGCCTGGCCGGTATGTGGACACACTTGGAAAAGCAACGTGGTGGTATTGGTATGCGTGGCCCCGGTGAAACAGAAATAGAAACTGACCGCCGCCGCATACGTAACCGTATAGCCCTGCTTAAGGAAAGGATAGTAGCCATAGATAAACAAATGACTACCCAGCGTAGAAATCGCGGACAGTTAATAAGGGTTTCTTTGGTGGGATATACCAATGCAGGTAAATCTACCCTGATGAATTTATTGAGCCATTCGGAGGTGTTTGCCGAAAATGCCTTGTTTGCAACATTAGATACTACAGTGCGAAAAGTAACCTTTGAGAACACTCCTTTTCTTTTATCGGATACGGTAGGGTTTATACGCAAACTGCCTACCTTTTTAATTGAAGCCTTTAAATCTACCCTTGATGAAGTAAGGGAGGCAGATATATTGCTACATGTGGTGGATATATCTCACCCTTCGTTTGAAGACCAGATTAAAGTGGTAAATCAAACGCTTACTGAGCTTAAAGCTATTGATAAATCTACCTTACTGGTTTTTAATAAGGCCGACCTTTTCCGCACGCAGGATGAAGACAGGAATCCTATACCAATGACCATAGACGAACTTAAAAATTCATATATAGCTAAAGAACATGAGCATAGTGTATTTATTTCGGCAGTGGGCAGGCAAAATATAGAAGAATTGCGCAGCGCTATGATAAACCTTATACGCAGAGAATATAGCGTAAAGTATCCTTACAGTATAGTTTAAATAGTAATGAACCATCTTGGCTTCCTTGATACTTTTGCCGCATTAAGGAACTTTGTTTTAATAGTTGGAGTTGTTGTATTAACTGCGCTTATTGCTTCATTATGGAAGTTTGCCGGGTATAAACGGACCTATTATTCACTTTCCTTTTTTGCCGTTGCCGTTCCTTGTTTTGTAATATTTGGTGGGAATTGGTACGATAAAATAAGTGATCTTATGCAAGCCATTATAGTGTCGCTTGTGATGGAACTGCCACCTATAGTGTTAGTGCTTTCTGTTAGGAACCTGAACAAACAGGTTGAAATACCCAAATGGTTTTCAATAACTAATGTCATCTTAAGCTCTATTTTTATAGTTATCTTTTTAATTGGAGTTATGATAGGTGGTGGCGGAGGTGGGATGATAGGATAAATTATACATTTGCAGTATGAAAATAGATTCTAAAACGGTAGATAAGCTGGCAGATTTGGCCAAGTTGGAGTTTGATGAAGCTTCGAAAGTAGAAATCATCACCGACCTTAACCGTATTGTATCTTTTGTAGAAAAACTTAACGAAATGGATACGTCCAACGTTGAGCCACTGGTATATTTAACCGAGGATACCAATGTAATGCGCGCCGATGAGGTAAAGCAGGAAATCAGCCAGCAGGATGCATTAAAAAATGCACCAAAAAGGGACTCCGATTATATCAAAGTCCCTAAGGTTATAGATAAAAAATAAAGTACTTTATCAGGAAGGATCCTTCTTAGCAGGAGGTGCTGCAGGTGTAAGGCTCTTTGCAGAGTTTAACATGGTTTGCACTTCGGGCTGGCCAAATGTATAAACTGTGCCGTCGGTACCTTGTTGCAGGTCCTCTATATAATAGGTAGTAGTTCCTTTTTTAACTAAAGAATAGAAGTGGAATTCTTCCTTGGCATTGGCAAAAGCATTGGTATCCTTTTGGGTTGAGTAAAGCAGGTTATTGCTATCGTTAACCACCCATGTTTTTACCTTGTTAAGGTCGTCTCCTGCAAGGTCGCTCTTTTTCATTGCAATAGCTTCTCCCGATACGTTTATCATGATGTGGAAGCCACGGCCTACATATACATGCACACTGCCTGATGTTTGAGCATCAATACCCCATAATTTATGAGCGGTATCGGGTACATCTATCGTCGCATTAATGCCTGCTTTCGTAAGGTCTAACCTAACCATACCAGCCGCAACAGGGTTGGCATCTTCCTGTGCTTGTTCGTGTTTGCAAGAGTTAAGGCTAAGAAAACCTAAACAAAGTGTAAAGAGTGCAATTTTTTTATACATGTAAATTGATGTTTAATAGTACCTGACAAATGTATAATTATTTTAATTAGCCCTAACTCGCTAAAGGGATATAAATCTTGCAGTTTTGGCTTAAAACCGTATATTTGCTATATATGGAGTATGAGATAAAACCCCATGAAAAACTAAGCCTCGGTATTAAAGAGTTATGGCAATACAGGGAGCTTTTTTTCTTTTTTACGTGGCGGGATATAAAGGTAAAGTATAAGCAAACGGTGTTGGGCTTTGCATGGGCCGTGTTGCAACCCATTATCATGATGCTTATTTTTTCTGCGGTAGGTAGTGCATTTAACATACCCAAGGCAGGCATACCCAGGCCACTTTTCGTTTACTCAGGGTTATTATTATGGAACATATTTGCATCAGGAATAACCAATGCAGGTAATAGCATGGTATCCAATGCCAACATCATTAAAAAAATTTACTTCCCCAGGCTTATTATTCCAATTTCATCTGTGCTTGTTGCCTTATTCGATTTTATAATGACATTCACGGTTTTTATAGCCATGCTCATCTATTATTTTGTTACAGGGCAAATACATATAGATATCGTAGGCTTTATGCTTATGTTGCCTGTAAGCATTTTCATAACCTCACTTTCAACATTTGGCCTCGGCTCTTTACTGGCGGCCCTTAATGTTAAATACCGCGATTTTAGGTATATAATACCCTTTATGGTTTCTGTTTTGCTTTTTTTAAGCCCTGTAATGTATCCAATATCCGGAAGTCATTTTGTGTGGGCCAAGTATTTGTTTGCGCTTAACCCTTTATATAGTGCTATTGCCCTTTTCAGAACGACATTTAGCGACAGCACTTTGCATATTTATCTGGTTCTTATCAGCCTGGCATCTTCTTTGTTTTTGTTTGTTGCAGGAGTATTTTATTTCCGTAAAACCGAAGCTTATTTTGCCGACATGGCATAGATGATGAACCCCATACTCGAAATAAAAAGTGTTTCAAAAAAGTTTCGCATACAGCACAATGCGCAGCCATACCTAAGCATGCGCGATTCTATTACTTCTGTCTTCAAGCGTGAAAAAATGACGGCTGAAGATTTTTATGCTTTACAGGATATTAGTTTTAATGTAGAACAAGGCGAAAGCTTAGCTATAATAGGTAAAAATGGCGCAGGAAAATCAACCTTGTTAAAAGTGCTGTCGCGTATCACTCCTCCCAGTTCGGGTTCCATTATATCCAGAGGAAATATTGCCAGTCTGCTGGAAGTAGGTACCGGTTTCCATCCGGAACTTAATGGCAGGGAAAATATATTTTTAAATGGTTCTATACTTGGAATGAAGCGTAAAGAGATACAGGCCAAGTTTGACGAGATAGTTGATTTTAGTGGCACTGAAAAATTTCTCGATACACCTTTAAAGCATTATAGCAGCGGTATGCAATTACGCCTGGCATTTTCGGTGGCTGCCTTTTTAGAACCTGAGATAATGATAATAGATGAAGTACTGGCGGTAGGTGATGCAAGCTTTCAAAAAAAGTGCATGGGTAAAATGGAAGATGTAAGCCGTAGCGGACGTACAATATTATTTGTAAGCCATGATTTGAATGCGGTTTCTACCCTTTGTAAAAAGGCCATTTTGCTGGAAGGCGGAAAAATTAAAATAAGTGGCGATACACAAGACGTCGTATCTTCTTATTTGCAGTCTGCTGGTATTTCATCGACATGGGTGCAGAAAAAAGATATTTCAACGCCTCATTTTAAATCGGTAGATGTAAAGCTTAAAGGCGAACAACCTGCACATAAACTGGAAATAAGTTTCGAAATACAATGTACGGCCAATATGCTTCCTTCGTTCGTGGCTTTCGATATTTTAGATAAGATGAATACACCATTGGGGCAAGCAATTCCGGTAGTTGAGCCTTTTATACGTGCCGGAAACGAGGTTAGAAAATACAAGGTGGAAATAGGTCTGCCTGCCATTATTCCGGGCGATTATTACCTTGGCGTTTGGATGGGCCCACATTATAACGAAACATACGATTGGCAAAAAGAGTGTGTTGAATTTTCGATTGTGGATAGCCCCCAAAAAAACAGGACATTTCAACACACGGCAAATCACGGATATTTTGTACCCGAGTCAAAATTGATTCAATAAAGAAGATGCTTACCACATTTAAAAAATATCTGAAAGAAAGAAGCGAGTATTTAAAGTACGTCCCCATATACCATAAGTATAAAGAGTTTACGATGATAGGAAAGGATGATTGTGTGCAATGCCTGTCGTTAATATCAAAGTTTACTGATGTAAAGGGTGTAGTAGTGGAATGTGGCGTGTGGAGAGGAGGAATGAGTGCGGCTATGGCAGATGTGTTAGGAAAGGAAAGGAAATATTATCTCTTTGATAGCTTTGAGGGACTTCCGCCTGCTAAAGAGATTGATGGGCAAGCGGCATTGGCTTGGCAAAACGATGTAAATTCTCCGGGATATTATGATAACTGCAAAGCAGAAATGGAGTGGGCAGAAAAAGCCATGAAGAAAACCGGAGCAGACAAGTATAAGCTGGTAAAAGGTTGGTTTGAAAATACCTTGCCGACCTATAATTTTGAAGAAAAGATTGCTGTATTACGCCTGGATGCTGACTGGTATGAATCAACCATGGTATGCCTCGAAAACCTTTTCCCAAAAATGGCGGAAGGTGGCATTATAATATTTGATGATTATTATGTATGGGATGGCTGTTCGAAAGCGCTACACGATTATTTATCAAAAAACAAAAGAACCGAAAGAATAATGCAAGCCTACTCATGCGGTTGTTATATTATTAAAAGATAATCGATGCAACCTAAAAACTATACCGATAATTTTTTCGACTATCACCTCGAAGGTGCGCTTAACTCTGCCAAAGCGGTTATTCCGGTTGTAATGAAGTATGTTCAGCCTGCTTCGGTAATTGATGTGGGTTGTGGAATAGGGGCATGGCTATCGGTATGGAAACAGAATGGCGCTAAAGAAATTTTTGGTGTGGATGGTTCGTACATCGATACAAGCAAATTGCTCATTGATAAGACAGCGTTTCAACCAGTCGACCTCGAGAAAGGATACAATAGTGAAAAGAAATATGATATTGTAAGTTGCCTTGAAGTCGCTGAACATTTGCATTCGCAATTTGCACAGGGATTTATAAAATCACTTTGTGCATTGGGTGATGTAATATTGTTTTCGGCAGCTATACCAGGCCAGGAGGGCACAATGCACGTTAACGAACAATACCCGGATTATTGGGTGGCTTTATTTAAAGAAAATGGCTTTATACCTGTAGACTGCCTCCGCCAACAATTATGGAATAACAAAGAGATACAATGGTGGTACAGGCAAAACATTATGTTTTTTGTAAAGGAATCAGTAGTTGCAAATTATCCGGGCTTTAAAGAAGTTTTGTTCGAAAACAAAAGGCCCGTTTTATCACTGGTGCATCCCGAAGCTTTTTCGGGTAAATCGGCTAAAGCCGTGTATTATGAGGGAGTGCTAAGTTCGCCCGTATCAGCAATTAGATATTTTATGCGTAAATGGGTTGCTGCTAATAAACAAAAATAATGAGAGAAGACAATTTAGATAGATTGAGTGATTATATCAACATCCCTAAATCAGATTATTATTACCTGGTATACAAACCCCTTATTCGTGATTTAGCCGTGTGTTTAAAAAAGTTTGCAAAAGGCAGGGTACTTGATATAGGTTGTGGAAATAAGCCGTACGAAGGAATGTTTAAAAAGCTGATAACTGAATACGTGGGCAGCGACATTATACAGTCAAGTCTTAACAAGGTAGATTATATTTGCGAAGCAACAAAAATACCCCTACCCAACGCAAGCTTCGATACAATATTTTCTACCCAGGCTATTGAACATGTTGCGGATCATCAGGCGCTCGTTAACGAAGCCTATCGCTTAGTAAAGCCTGGCGGTTACCTAATTCTTTCCGGGCCTATGTATTGGCACTTGCACGAAGAGCCTTACGATTATTTTAGGTTTACTAAGCATGGTTTTAGGTATATACTGGAAAAAGCAGGTTTTACTAACTTGGAAATAATTGCCAATGGAGGTAAATGGGCCACACTTGGGCAAGTTATACTACATACCTTGCCAAGAAGATTTACAAACATAAGAATGGCGAGAAGAATACATAATTGGTTTTTCGCTTATCTGGATAAAAATTTTTTTAACGAGTTTAATACAATGAATTACGTAGCGGTAGGTAAAAAGTAAAAATGGCTGCAAAAATTTCTATAGTAATACCATGCTACAACCAGGGGCACTTTATAAAAGAAGCCTTGCTAAATATTGATAAAAGTTTGTGCGAGGTTGTTATTGTTAACGATGGCTCTACCGACGTTAAAACAATTGAAGTGCTTGCGGGACTTGAGAAGGAAGGTTACAGGGTAATCAGCCAAAAAAATATGGGACTGGGTGCTGCCAGAAATAATGGAATAAAAGTTGCCAGCGGGAAATATATTCTTCCCTTAGATAGTGATAATAAAATAAAGCCAGGCTATATTACTGAAGCGGTACATATACTTGATAACAATGAAAAAATAAATGTAGTGTATGCCGATGCTGAATACTTTGGAGATAAGCAGGGCATGTTTCAATCGGGGGAATTTAACCTTCAAAGATTGATGATAGAAAACTACATCGATGCCTGCGCAGTGTATCGCAAATCAGTTTGGGAAGAACTTGGAGGTTATGATGAAAAAATGCCTGTAATGGGTTACGAAGATTGGGACTTTTGGCTACGCATAGCTTTTTATAAAGGCGGATTTAACTATATACATAAACCATTGTTCGATTACAGATATTCTAACGCGTCTATGATTAGAACCGTAAAAGCAGAAGATTATGAGAAGGTGATGAATTATGTGGGAAAGAAGTATGGGCAGTATCTCGGTAAAGAATACCTGAACAAGCTTATATATTACAAGGCATCCAAAAAAGGCCTGGCTTTTTATATTATGCTTAGGAGTGGCTTCCCAAGGCTGCATAACCTGTTGCGTAAAATGGGCATTGTTAAGCCCAAAGATGTGATTTAACACTACAGACGAATGCCTGCAACTGTCGATATTTTACTTTCGGTTTATAATGGAGAGTCATTCTTGCAGCAGCAACTGGATAGTATAGCAGGGCAATCATATTCAGATTGGAGGTTAATACTAAGGGATGATGGTTCTTCGGATAAGAGCCGGGAAATCATTGAGCAGTTTAAAAATAATCACCCAGAGAAAATAGAAATTGTAAAGGATACCAAAGGTAACATTGGGTACAATGCTTCCTTCATGGAATTGATGGGACATGCAACATCCGACTACATTATGTTATGCGACCATGACGATTTCTGGTATCCCGAAAAAATATCAGTATTACTTGCAGCAATAAAAGATGAAGAAAAAAAGCACAATACAAAAGGCATACTGGCCTTCTGTGATTTGCAGTTAACAGATGAGAAGTTGAATATTACACATGATTCATTTCTAAGAAAAATGAGATTTAATGCAAATAACGGCAACCAGGTTTTTTTTCTGAAAAATTATGTACCGGGATGTAGTACTATGTTTAATAAGGCCTTGTTACAGGAGGCTTTTAAAACGCAGAATCTTATGGGGTTTCACGACCAATGGTTAATTACGCTTGCCGCTGCTATTAACGGAATAGTTTGTGTAAATAAGCCCTTAATGAAATATAGGCAACACGATAAAAACGCGATCGGCATTAAAGCAGATCTCGCTCAAACTTTGGGATTATTTATTAAAGATGCGCTCAAGTATGCCTTTCAGAATAAAAAATACAGGCAGCTTATGTATTCAAAAAATATTGCCCAGTTGCAAAATATATGTTCGGTTCTTCCGGGGGCAGTTTCGAAGGAGGCAAGTGATTTCGTTGCAATTGACAGAAGTGCTTACATATCCCGTAAGCTAAAAAACATAAGCAAACCCTATTTAATAGGCCGTTCGTTTTTAGAGCAACTAACATACATTATTTGTTTTTAAATCAGTATTAGTGGACGTATCAATAATCATAGTAAACTACAATACGTATAAGTATACGGCTAAGTGCATTGACTCGGTTATTCGTTTTACTAAGGGAGTTAATTACCAAATCATTTTAGTGGACAATGCCTCAACAGAATGTTCGCCGGATGTATTTAAACAAGAATTTCCGGCGATAGAATTAATTAAAAGCGAAGTAAATAGTGGGTTTACGGGTGGCAATAATCTTGGAATCGAAAAAGCCAAAGGAGATTATATATTGCTCCTCAACAGTGATACAGAACTAACGGAGGATTCAATTTCTACGTGTGTAAATTTTTTAAAAATTCATCAAAAAATTGGAGTTGTAACATGCAAACTTCTATATCCCGATGGAACCATTCAAAAGCAATGCCAACGTTTCCCTTCCATCAAACTAGCCTTGTTAGAATTATTTCGTCTTCATAAATTAATTCCACAACCTAAAAGGGGCGCTTTACTACAAGGCGGTTTTTTCGATCATTTAACAAGTATTTACTGCGATTCGGTATGGGGGGCATTCTTTATGTTTCCAAAAAAAATACTGAACCAATTTGAAGGCAATAAACTACCCGGCGATATTTTTATGTATGCGGAAGATATGCTATGGTGTTATGCCATTAAACAAATGGGATATAAAGTGTATTACAACGCAGAAACGGCCGTAATTCACCACATGGGTGCATCGGCCCAACCTTCGGTGCTAGTACATAAGCATCAAAACGAATATGATATTATTGTAAAATATAGCGGTACATTGTATGCTAAAGCGCTTATGTTTTTGCGTGGACTGTTATATAGTACGCATACAGGCAGGCAAGGCTATGCCTCTCAGGTAGCGCGCTTAAGTTTTAACTTGTTTTTTAAAGGTAAAGCAGCATGAAACTAAGTGTATGTATTCCCTCCTATAACCCGACCGTAACATTAACCACTACGGTTGATTCTTTAGTAAGTCAAAAGCATTTAATTGACGAGGTGGTTATTGTTATTGATAACAAGGACTATCCAAAGCAGACGGAAGAACTGCAAAAGAAATACGATGGCATATTTAAGAAATTGAATATAGTACAGCAAGTTAATACAGGTAGAGCAGGAGCAAGGAACAAATGCGCTGAGATTGCGAGTGGCGATATCATCCTTTTCCTGGATGATGATATGATACCTGAAGATAATCTTATACAAAAGCATCTTGAATATCATGGCAAGGAAGGGGAGTGTATAGTTACCGGGAGTGGGTTTAACGATCCTACTAAGGCTAAGACCGATTTTGCTAAATACATTGTATATACGGAAGGTCTGTGGCAAAAAGATATTCCAACGAATAAACTTGTAACATACGATAAGTTTGCATTTACAGCCTGTAACATGTCAATACCTGCCGGCCTTTTTAAAGGGTTAGGCGGATTCGATGACAGGCTGAAAGATGGTGAAGATTTCGATCTTGGTGTGCGTGCTTTAGATAATGGGGTGAAAATCCTGTATGATGGGGCTATCAAAGCCTGGCACAATGATAATACAAATTTAAAAGGAGTTATACGCAGGCATAATGAATACAATAAGGGTAGAATTAGTATTATAAAACTGCATCCTGAATACCTTAAAAAATTTCCTGTTTTTCTACCTCCGTCCCCCGGTTTCCTAAAAATGATTTTGATTGGCATATTCAGTTTCACAGTAGCTCCTTTTGTGCTGGCAGACTCATTTATTTTCAGAGTGTTACCTTTGAAGTTTAAATTTACGCTGTACAGGTTAACAATTGCTTCCTATGTTAACAGGGATAGCAAGTAATATCTTTGGAGTTCAGCTCCCGAAATGAAAAAGAACATTATATATATTCTTTCTTTTATCAGCAAGTCAATTGAGTTTGAGCTGGTTGCTAAGTTGCTTGATAGGGATAAATTTAATTTATCTTTTATACTCCTGCATGATAAGGATTCTTACATGGAGGAGTTTTTGAAGCAGAGTGGGATAAATACATACAGAATAAATTATTCAGGGAAAAAGAATGTACTTTCTGCTATATCTAAAATACGAAAGATATTAAAGAAAGAAAAAGCGGATATTGTGCATTGTCACTTGTTCGACGCGTGTTTTACGGGACTGGTAGCAGCTAAATCTATTGGTGTACGCAGAAGAATACATACCCGCCATAATTCCACCATCCACCATGCATATCATCCCGGCACAGTAAAGTATGATAGGTTAATAAATAGGTTATCCACCGATATAATAGCGGTAAGCTCGGTAGTTAAAGATGTTTTAGTAAATCTTGAAGGCGCAGATGCTTCAAAAATTTCAATCATTCATCATGGTTTTAATATGAATGATTTTGATTGTGTAAGTAACGAACGCAGGGAGAAAATACTAACCAAATATAATTTTGGTAAGGATAGGCCTGTTGTGGGTGTTATATCCAGGTTTATACATTGGAAGGGCGTACAGTATATTATACCTGCGTTTAAAAAATTGCTGAAAGAATTTCCAACTGCGCATTTGGTTTTGGCTAATGCAGAAGGCCCTTATGCGAATGAAATAGAAAAACTTTTGGCCACTTTACCTCAGGGAAGTTTCACGAAGATATTATTTGAAGAAGATGTATATGCATTGTTTAAAACATTCGATCTTTTTGTACATACCCCTATAGATAAAGATAGTGAAGCCTTTGGGCAGGTTTATGTAGAGGCAATGGCATCAAAAGTGCCCTCGGTGGTAACGCTTTCGGGCATTGCAAACGATTATATAAAGGATAATCATAATGCAGCCGTAGTGTCTTTTAAAGATTCGGATGGTATGCATCTACGAATGGTTGAATTGCTGAATAACAAAGCTCTTAGAGAAAGTATTGTTATAACCGCTGATAGAGAAGTACGAGAGATGTTCCCCATTATTGAAAAGATTAAAAAATTAGAAATGCTGTTTTCAAAAGGTAGCAGGTAAACAAATGAAATTCTCTTTAATATTACCTACATATAATAGAGCAGATGCTGTGGCTAAGGCTATAAACTCAGCATTAAAACAAACTGAGAAAGATTTTGAGATTATTGTAGTGGATGATGGCAGTACAGATAAAACGGCTGAAACCGTAAAAACTATTACCGACCCCAAAGTCGCTTATTATTATAAAACTAATGCTGAACGTGGTGCTGCAAGAAACTTTGGTATTAACAAAGCCAAAGGAGATTACGTTGGTTTTTTAGATTCTGATGATATTCTTTATCCGAACCATTTTGCAAATGCACTTAACGTAATTGCAAAATTTAATAAACCGGAAGTGTTTCATTTAGGGTTTGAGGTAAAGGATGATGAAGGAAAAATTTTGTGGGATACGCATTATACTATGCCTACAGCTAATCAGGCACTAATTAAAGGTAATTTACTCAGTTGCAACGGGGTGTTTGTACGAAGTGATATTGCAAAAGCAAACCTGTTTAAAGAAGACAGAACTCTTGCAGGGTTGGAAGACTGGGAATTGTGGTTACGACTTGCAATAAAATATACAGTGCATATGGATAGTGGTGTAACTTCCTGCATTATAAATCATGAAAGCAGGAGCGTACTTGCCATTAATAAGGATAAATTAATAGCCAGGATAGAAGCCATGATTAATTACATTACAAATAATAATGATGTAGTAAAATACTACGGCAGTGCTGCTATGCGAGATTTTAAAGCAAGTTGCTACACATACTGTGCTTTGCATTTGTCGATGGCTAAATATAAAAGGGAAACATGGCCCTATTTAAGGAAGGGAATAAGCACATCGCCAAAAAGCATATTTAGCAAAAGGTTTGCGGTTACTATAAAGCATTTATTATTCTGAGGGTGGAAGGCGTAAACAAAATATTATTTATAACCCAATGGCAATATGATGATGCCTTAGTGCAAACGTATACGCTTCCTTATATAAATATTGTAAAGAAAATAACCAATGCAAACTGTTATCTGGTTACAACCGGTAAGGGTAATAACGATACTAAATTATCCGAACGCGGCGGAATTAATTTAATAGAGCTGCCCGACCCAACAAAAGGAGGAAGACTGCAATGGTTTAAAAATTTGTCTATCCTGAACAGGTTTGTAAAGAAGGAACAGATACCCGTAATGCATACCTGGTGTACCCCGGCGGGCGCTATTGGAGCAATTTTAAAAATGCGCAATAGCGGTATCAAGTTAGTTTTGGATAGTGTAGAACCACATGCTGAAGCAATGGTAGAATGTAAGATATGGCCTAAAGGCGGAATAAAATTCCGGGGACTTTTCTTTCTTGAGAAATTGCAGTTTAAAAAAGCCGAGCACCTGATTTTTGCCGCCACTGAAATGGACAAATACGTAAAAAATAAGTTTGGTTTAACAGTATCTGGTGATGTAAAACCAGCCTGTGTCGACCTTTCTTTATTCTCAGATAAACTTTTAAAAAATTCCGAATTATTAAAAAAGCTTGGCCTTGACGGTAAGATTGTTTGTGTATATGCCGGAAAGTTTGGTGGATTTTATTTAGAAGATGAAACCTTTCAGTTTGTAAAGCAATGCGAGGAGTATTGGGGAAAAGATAAATTCAGGTTTTTGGCCTTGAGCAATGCTACAGATGAATACATGAATGAAAAAATAGCCAAATTCAATATTCAGCCTGAAACAGTTGTGAAATTGTTTGTTCCTTATAAAGAAGTGGCTCAATACATGGGGCTGGCCGATTTTGCTTTCAGCGCGTATAAGCCTGTTCCTTCCAAACGCTATGGAACTCCTATAAAAAATGGAGAATACTGGGCTTTGGGTTTGCCTGTTGTAATTCCACCTAATATTTCCGATGATTCAGCAATAATAGAAAAGCATAATGCAGGTGCTATATTAAGGGGCTTCAGTAAAGAAGATTACATGAAATCTATTTCACAAATAGATTCAATTACTAAAGGGAAAACGAGAGATGAGATTTATAAAACCATTCGTCCGCTGGCCGAGCAATACCGTAACTTCAGTATTGCAGAACAGGTTTATAAAAGGATTTACGGTTAATCCATCCTTTGGCGCGGATGGTATACCATGTAAAAAATAATCGGTAGTATAAGTAATACTAATATTGTTGCCGATACCAGCCCGCCAATCATTACAATTGCCAATGGCTTTTGAGCTTCGGAACCAATGCCGGTGCTTATAGCGGCGGGGAATAAGCCTACCATATCTATTAGTGCGGTCATAACCACAGGTCTAACCCTTTCACGCACTCCGTTTACAATTGCCTCTACCAGGTTTTGCTTTTGTTGAAGGTTACGTTTAAACTGCACCAAAAGTATTACACCGTTCTGTATACAAACCCCAAACAGTGCTATAAGGCCAATACCTGCCGAAATGCTGAAATTGGTATTGGTAAGCAGCAAGGCGAAAATACCGCCTATTAATGCAAATGGTACATTAAGCAGGATAATGGTAGAATCTCTTAAATTACCAAATGTCATAAACAGGATTAGGAATATTAAGAGCAAACTTATAGGCACAACTTGTTTAAGTCGGTTCACAGCCCTAACCTGGCTTTCGAATTCACCAATCCATGCTATTTTGTAGCCCTTGGGTACTTTTACATTCGATGTTCTTTGTTGGCATTCGGCTATTGCGCTTCCCATATCCCTGTCGCGTACCGAGAATTTAACTGCAATTACACGTTGGTTATTGGCACGGTAAATAGAGCTGATTCCAGTTTTTTGTGTAATGGTCGAAATCATTTTTAGTGGTACTTCACCGCCATTCATGGTAGGTACCATCAGGTCGCCTATCTGGTCCACCGTATGCCTGAATTCAGGGGCGTAACGTACCCTGAGGTCAAACAATCTTTCACCTTCAAATACTTGGGTAGCTGCCTGTCCGCCAATTGCCATCTGCACCACAGCATTAGCATTTGCAGTGCTTACACCGTATAAGCCCATTTTATCCTGTTCAAGGTCTATGTCGAGTTCCGGCTGCCCTAAATTTCGTAATACTCCTAAATCTTCAATGCCTTTTATTTTGGTCAGGGTATCAAAAACCTGTTTTGCTTTTTCATTTAACACAGCAAAGTCAGACCCTGAAATTTGGCAACCAAGGGCTGCATTCATACCCGATACAGCCTGTTCAACATTATCGCGTATGGGCTGCGAAAAATTAAATACTACTCCTTCATGCTTTGAAACAAGCACCTGGTTCATCTCATCAATCAGCGAATCTTTACTTATGTTCCGCTTCCAGTCCTCTTTAGGATAAAGTATTACGTCGCACTGTATATCCGAGAAAGCCTCAGGGTCGGTACCATCATCAGGCCTACCGGTTTGAGAAACAACAGTTTTTACTTCTTTAAAACTACCTAGTTCTTTCCTCATGCTGTCGGCCAGCGCAGATGAGTTAGGCAAAGCTATACCCAATGGGGTTTGCGCTTTAACCCAAAGTGCTCCTTCATCAAGGTGTGGTAAAAATTCAGAACCTAAAAATGAAGCGATATACAAGCTGCCTCCAAGCAGGGCTATAGCAAGCATTAAGCTTACACGTTTATGCCTGAAGGTATAATTAAACAATTTCATGTATCCTTTTTCCAGGCCGATAACAACAGGGTTATGTTTTTCGTACACATTTTTATTAAGGAGCATGTGTATTAAAACAGGCACAAGGGTAAGTGTAAAGATTAATGCACCCAAAAGCGCAAATCCCAGTGTCCATGCAAGAGGAGAGAATATCTTTCCTTCCACATTTTCGAATGAAAATATGGGAATTAAAGCGGTGATAATAATAAGCTTGGCAAAAAAGATGGCCTTACCCATATCCATGGTGGTAAGTTTTATCCATCCCATTTTAGAGCGCTTATTGAATTTTTCCTTACCCAGCTCTCGGTATTTTTTATCAAATACCACAAAGCATCCCTCCACCAAGACGACGGCCCCATCAATTATGATACCAAAATCAACTGCACCTAAAGAAAGCAGGTTTACAGGCATTCCTTTTATAAGCATACATATAAATGCAAACAAAAGTGAAAGGGGAATGATTAGCGCAACAATAAGGGTAGCCCTCCAATCGGCCATAAACAAGAATACAAGCCCGATTACAAGAATGATTCCTTCTACAAGGTTATGTAGCACTGTATCTGTACAGTAAGTAATAAGTGTATTGCGATCGTAAAAAGGTACAATTTTAACATCCGAAGGAAGTATGGAATTGTTTAGCTCATTTATTTTAGCGCGTACAGCTTTTAATATTTCCTGTGGGTTTCTGCCTTTGCGCATCACCACAACTCCTTCTACCACATCGTTAGATGTATCCATCCCCACGCGGCCAAGACGAGGCATACAATTTACGTTTACATCTGCCACATTTTTTACAAGCAGCGGAACGCCATTCATATTTTTAATGATGACATTCTTTATTTCGTCAACACTGTTTAGCAAGCCAATTCCTCTTACTACAAAGGATACTTCGCCCTGGTCTATAACATCGCCACCGGCATTTATGTTGCTATTCGAAACCGCATTGTATACATCCAGTGCCGTAATGTTGTATTTACGCAGCAAGTTGGGGTTTACATCTATTTCATAATCTTTGGTGGGGCCGCCATAAGTATTAACATCCGCAACTCCTTCAACCGCATGCAGGTTGCGTTCTATCACCCAGTTTTCTATCGTTTTTAATTCAAGAGCAGATTTGGTTTTGCTTTGTACCGTAAACCTGAATATTTCATCGGTAGGCCCATAAGGTGGTTCTACTTCAGGTTGCACACCTGTAGGTAATTGTACGTTCCCCAATAAGTTCATTACCTGGGCGCGTGCATGGTAATCATCTACACCATCGTTAAAAATAAGGGTAATTTGAGATAAGCCGAACATAGTAGTTGAGTGAATGGAGGTCTTTTCCTGCACCGAGTTCATTGCTAACTCTATTGGTATGGTTACCTGCCTTTCAACTTCCGATGCACCCCGGCCCTGCCATTGGGTAATAATAATAATTTGCGTGTTGGTAATATCAGGGTAGGCCTCAATAGGTGTTTGGTTATAGGCAATAGCTCCCAGTATGCCAATAACTATGGTGGCGAAGAGAATAAAAATTTTATTCTTTAACGAAAAAGCAACAATCTGTTTTACAATCTTGTTCATTTATACCAACGGTTATTGCCCATATACATAAAGACTATTTTTACATACCACTACCTCGTTAGGCTGCAAGCCTTTTTTTACATAAGCCATTGTTGCATTCGTACCGTCAATAGATATTCTTCTTTTTTCAAATTGGCTTTTGCCTCTTGAAACCATAACATAGTAGTCATTATCATAAAATACCAGGGCTTCTTTGGGAACTCCAATGGCCTTAGTATGTTTATCTATATGCACATCTATGGTTGCAAACATGCCTGCTTTTAAAAGGCCTTTGGAGTTATCAACTACTATCCTGGCCTGCATGGTGCTGGCAGAAGAATCGAGCATATTAGCAATTTTTGAAATAGCGCCTTTTATTTTATTGTCGGGATAAGCTACCGTAGTAATGTCAACCGAATCATCTTTTGATATAAGAGGGATGTCGTTTTCATAAACGTTTGCCTCTACCCAAACCGTTTTTAAAAACGAAACTGTAAACAGGGGAGTTGTATTATCTGCCCTTACATTTACTCCTTCGCTAACCGATTTTGATACCACATAGCCATCGATAGGGGAGGTGATGGTATACGTAGCATTAGAATCGCCGCCCGAAAGTTTATACGTTTTAAGATATGTCTCTACGGTTTGTACCGCAACTGTAGCCGACTTGTAATCATTTTGTGCTTGCATTACATCTTTTTCCGAATACACTTTTGTTTTATAAAGTTCGTTGGCAATATCCAGGTTTCTTTTTGCAGTTTTCAGCTGGCCCTGTGCTACTGCATACTGGCCTTCGTAGTTCCCCACATCAGCGCTTTTAAGTATAGCAAGTGTTTGGCCTTTGGTTACATAATCGCCCTGCGAAACATTTACTTTTAAAACGTTTCCGCTTACAAAACTGTAAACAGGAGAGAGGTAATCCATATCAAACGTTACTTTGCCATTCAATACAAGGTCAGTTTTCTCTTCCTGTATTTTTACCGTGTCAACTGTTATCTGCTTCATCTGGATAGAGTTAAGCTCCACCAAATTCGAATCAGTTGTTTCATCAGATGACCGCGGTGCGGGACTCTTACATGCTGCAACAAGTAATAGGGTGAGTAGTGCAGCACATATATATTGTATTCGGAACATAGGTTATTTTATTATATCAATACCGGTTGTAAAATTCATATAATGGATAGCATTAAAATAGTGTACGTGCAGGTTTATCAAATTATTTTTTCCATCGATATAGGTACTTATTTGGCTTAACAAGTCCAATAAATTTATGTACCGTTTGTCGTAATTTTTTACTGCATTATCCATCATCTCATCCAGGTTTTTTTCATAATCCGCATCAATTTGGTGCAATTGATTATTAACCTGGTAAAAGCTTATGTAGGCATTGGTCACTTCGTTTTTTACGGTTTGTAATACAATGCTATCGTTTAGCTGCGCCTGGCTTTTTTGATACTTTGCTGCTGCTACGTTCCACTGGTTGCGGTTAAATACGGGCAAATCAATGCTTGCCGATATTCCCCAATAATCTGGTATTACTGAGCCTGCGCCTATATTAGATATACCCAATGAAAGATCGGGTACCGAAGTAGCGTGTTGCAGGGTAAGGTTTTTATCCTGATAGGTAATCCCTGCAGTTGCTAACATTAAATCGGGCCTGCTTTTTTCGGCGCTATCCATCATAGCCTGGTAAGTAGGTATGTTAGCGGGAGAAGGTGTAAGTTGTTTAGCTATCAAATATGTTTTTTCAGGATATGCCAGTAATGTTTTAAGGTCTTTCTCATCATTATTAGCAGCTTGCTGGCTTGTTACTTCCTGTGCAACAACATCCTGTAATTGGGCCTGCAAGCGTATTAAATCGTTACCGGAAGCATTGCCTAGTTTGTACAATTGTTGTGTAACATCTATAAGGTGGCTTATTTTTGTTTCTTCTGAGTGGTACATTGCAATTTGTTGCTGGTTACTGTACAAATCAGATATATCAGTATACATCTGGTATTTAAGGCTTCGCAACACATCGGCAAGTTGGTATTTAGCCTCATCTACACCCACTAGGGCAAGTTTGGCAGTTGCACTATGACGGCCAGCAATGGTAATAAGTTGCTGTAACTGGAATGTATGGTCTACTTCGCCGCCGGGATATTGGTTATCGAAAAACTTTTTGCTCTCCTGATTATATAGGGTTTGCCCATAGGTAAGATTAGGATTGTACCAAAGCTTAGCCTGCAGATATTGCGCATGGGCTATATCTACATTGTATTTATCCATCAATAAAGTAAGATTTTTACTCACAAACCTTTGCTCGGCATCGGGTATTGAAAGAGATACTGTATCCTCCTGTAAAGGCTGTATTTCCTGAGAAAAGGCAGGAGTACACCATTCGCATAGCAATATACTGAAGGTTATAAATAAAAGGGAAAGCTTTTTCATAAATTAGTAACAAGCACCTAAACGCTATGAATAGACGACAAATGTTTCTGTCTCTTGCGGCTAAATAGAGTACAAAGTTAGATGTATAGCTAACCCCAGGGTTTAAAATGGGATTAGAAATTCATTAGAAAATGAAGCGTATGGCTAAAAACAGCCCTTATAAAGGCAAGGAAATACTAAAGATAGTGCCTTTGTTTAATTCAGAATTTACCGCGATGGTTCCGTTGTGCAGGCGTATTATTTTATCTGCTAACGATAGTCCAATGCCTGTACCGGGGTGCCTGTTTGCATTGGCCGCTCTGTAAAATGGACGGAAAATGTTTTTTATTTCGTTGGAATCTATACCAATGCCCGAATCCTTTATAGTAATAAGTACATTATTATCTGCACAGCTAATATTGCACTGCACTTCGCTATTACCCGAAAACTTAATGGCATTTTTTACAACATTACTAATAGCTATAAACAGCAAGCGCCTGTTGCCCAGTATGGTAAACTTTGTTTTATCAATTGGCACATTGTATTCTGTTTTTATATGATTGGTTTTACTTTCCCATTCATCCACTACTTCCCAAAGCAATTCATCAAGTTGTATTTTATCAACCTGGTTGTCATCTATGTTTGCCTGTGCCAATTCAAGCAGGCTATTTATAAGTAAGTTTAATTTTTCCGATTCTTTTATGATAGAGCGTAAGGTGTTTTTGTAATCTTCTTTTTCTCTGTCATTTTTCAGGGTTATTTCTGCATTACCAAGTATAGATGTTAAAGGAGTCCGAAGCTCGTGCGAGGCATTTGTAATAAAAGATTGCTGTGCTTCAAAAGATTGTTCAAGGTGTTCGAGTAGCGTATTGATGGTGGTAGACAGCTGGTTTATTTCATCGTTTTTATATTTAGTTAAGTGCAGTCGCTGGTGAAGGCTGGTGGCACGTATAATTTTTACATCGTTTATTATTTTAGAAATAGGTAATAGTGCCAGTGTGGCAAATATGCGCCCTAAAAGAAATGTAATAAGCAGAGATGCAAGAAAAGAACAGACCATAATCCATGCCAGGCGTTTCATGTTCAAAAAACCTGTATCATCAATGGCAGATGCAATTACCACAAAATTACCTGAGTTATCCTGGTAATAGAGCCCTGCAATCTGTACTTGTCCTTTTGTAAAGTTTACTTTTTTCTGTTCAATAACCCGGTTAATAATTTCCCTGGGCCATTTTACACTGTCTTCCTTAATAAATACGGGTTGATAATTAGCATTATAAATACGAATAACCTCGTGCGATAGGGTTTGCGGGTATTTTTCCAATACCTTTTTAAAACTTTCTTCCGACATATTATCCTGTGCAAGATAAAGTTCACCAATGGTAAGTGCCCTGTCATCTAATTTTGTGTAAAAATTATCCTTTCGGTTTTGTTCTACTAAATAATAAATGCCCACCAGTACTACAAATAGTAGGATGGCAAACATGAATGTAAACTGAAAAGAAAGCCTGTCTTTTATTTTCATTGCCTGAAAATATTAGGAATCTTTTAAAACATAACCACTGCCAATAACTGTATGAATAAGTTTTTTAGAATGGTTTTTATCTATCTTGCTTCTAAGGTAGTTAATGTATACATCTATATGGTTTGTACCACGGTCAAAGTTTTCGCCCCACACGGATTCTGCAATAAATTTTCGCGACAGTACTTTATTATTATTGGTTATGAGTACTTCGAGCAGGATAAATTCCTTTTTTGTTAAAAGCACTTCTTTTCCACCTCTGTGCACTGTTCTGTTTTTCGAATTTAAAATCAGGTCTGCTATAGTGTATGTTTCTCCAGCGGTAATACTTTGTCTTCGTTTCAGTGCCTTAATGCGGGCCAATAATTCATCAAAATGAAATGGTTTTGTAAGGTAATCGTCGGCCCCGTTTTCCAATCCAAGCACTTTATCACTTACACTTCCCAGGGCAGTAAGCATTAATATGGGCAGTTCTTTTTTTTGCGACCTTACCAGTTTGCAAATTTCAAGCCCATTATTACCCGGTAGAATGATATCAAGAATGAGCAAATCAAAATTCTCTTGTATTGCGGCGTTTTGACCTGCAATACCATCGTGTAGAACGGTTACGTTATATTCTTGTTCTTCCAGACCCGTTCTGATAAAATTAGCCACTTCGGGTTCGTCCTCAATTAGTAATATATTCATTACAGGTAATTAAATATGCTCGAAGTACAAATGTAGCACAACCATACATAACCTTTCTACTTAATAATGAGGAGGCTAAATAATAAAGTCCCCATTAATGGAGACTTTAAGAATTTAATAAACAAGGTTACTTGGTTGCAGGAGCTTTTTTATCCTGTGTTTTTCTTGCAGGAACTTTTTTCACTTCTTTTTTATCCGTTTTTGCAGCCTTTTTATCATCTTTTTTTTCGGTGGGTGCTTTTTGTTGGATTAATGGGTTTGCATAGGCGATGCCGGCGAAAATCAACAGTGAAGCAGTTATTATACTTATCTTTTTCATAACGTATTGTATTATATATGAGATTTAGAATATGCAAAAGTAATTGGATAATATGAAGAGAAAATGAAGAGAAAAAAGAGCTATTCCTTAATCAATTGCCCTTTGCCGTATGTAGTGCAATTTAAGGGTACCGGATTACCGGCATAATAAACATTGCCTTGCTTAAAGATTGCAACATCCATGCGCCCGCTTGATGTTATATAGCAATCGCCTATAGTAGCGGTAGATAAAAAGGTGTATTGGGATTGCAGTTTATCGCAATATAAAAATCCGGTTCCGGAAAAGAAATTGCAGGTAAAATTAGCGGTTATGCCTGATAAGGTAAGGTCTCCCGAACCAAAAAGATGCGTGTTAACAGTAACTGAATGCACGATAAGGTTAATATCGCCCGAACTATTGGTTTTTATCTGGAAAGAACTAGCATTTAGTGTATCCGTACTTTGAATATTACCATAGCCGTAGCTTGTTATGTAGGTAATATCGGGCATGGTAAGGTATACATTAATTGTGCTTTTTTTATAGCTTCTTAGCCAATCGCAAATGTTATTGTTCTTTAATGTAAGCACTCCATTTGAAACAGTTGTACCTATGTTTTTAATCAGGTTTTCACCACCTTGTATTTCTACCTGTTCTTGAGGCCCTGTAGATAAAAAAACGTTTATATCATCATACACAGATATTTGGTCGAAATAAGGTACTGTTATAGTTATTGAAGATGGCTTGCCTGCGGCTTCAAAGCAATCGCATACAGGGGCTTTATGGCAACGCCAGTTTAACATTGCAACCATAAGGAAACAAAATAGTATTTTAAAATGTCCGGTTTTTTTCATGTTTTAAAATCTGTATCCCATTCCCCATTCAATATAATCGGCACTGGCATAGTGTAATAATAAAGTAAGGTTAATGATGGTGTGCCTGTTGGCGTAATACCTTACCCCAATACGGTCGTATATTTCTGAACCTTTGTACATTGTGTATGTATATGCGCCAAGTTCGTATGGTAAAGCGAACTTGCCTACGGTAACTTCGTAGCACACCTTTAACCCCGATTGTATATTTTCCAATGAATTTTTGAGATAAATACCATTATCTGCCATACGCACAATATTGGTTTGGTTGTAAAAAACATCAATGCCTCCACCCAGTTTGCTTTTGGTACTTAGCTTATAATAACGGGTATAGTTAAGTGTTACCGCCCCATATTTACCCTGGTCGGGTGGTTCGCGTTCCGATAGCCCGAATGCCAGGTAAACATTGTTTTCTATTTTATCGGCATGGCTCACCGAATCTTTGTAAGGTTTTGGTAAATATTTACCCGGTTTTATGCAGTAGGATAATCCCGTATTGAATGTAAGAACGTTAATGCCAAGGTTAGGTGCCTGGTAGTTTCCGTCCGATGCATGGGTTACTCCTAAGCCCAATTCAAGACGGGTTCGGCTGGATAAATAAATGTGAGAATTAAAACGAACATTCAAAAGGGCATCTACATGCGAACCTATTACATCATTTTTATGATTGTTCAATCTATCGAAAATAACCGGCATATAAGCCAGGCCAATGCCTATCCTAAAGTACAAATCTTCCCTGTAACTTTTTTGCATATGAAAGTTTATGAAAGGATAAACTCCTATCATATTACCCAATTGTGTTGGGTTGCCCAACCATGCATAATAAAAGGCTACTCCTGTTTCGGGACTGTGATATGCTAACTGCCATGGCAAATTAGCCGAAGGCTTGCTTACATAATTAAGTTCTATTGCCGGAACATGTGCTTTAAGCAGAACATCCATGGGCCCATAAATAGGTATAATAAAACCATAGTGCATGTTTGCTGTTATCCACTGGCCGCAACGTATACTATCCTGGCCTTTGGCATTAGGTTTAAGTAACAGCACTAATAGAATAAGGAGTGGTAATTTGATCCGCAAACGCATAAAACAAATTTAGGGTTGTTTTGTTGTTGCGGCATTTTTCCATCTAAAGGTTTCCACCATGTGGTATATATCCTTTTTTATAAAAGCGAGCACAGGTTCTAAAGAATCTTTATTTGGAACCGAATAGAAATACAAGGCGCCCCGGATGAAATTTGTTGTACTATCAGTAAGATAAAACTGCATGTTCGATGCCGCATTTCCTTCTATATCATATATCAGGCCATATACTTTCTCCTTCGGGTTAACAACTTCCCTTTCATTAATGGCAGATGCCTTTACTTCATGCTTTACAGCAAATGTCCTGCATTCATCCAAAAGGCTGGCCAAATTATCGTCTACTGTCCTGTAACTAAGGTATAGTTTAGCCCTGAATTTGGGATATACCACATTTAGCCAACAGGGTTGTGCATCGGCGTCGCTGTCTTTTACAACTACTGCATATGTAGGGTAGTCAAAAGTAAAGGGGCAGTCCTTGCTATAGTTCGTATATTGTTTATCGGGCAGGCTAATTCTAAAATAGCCTTTGCGTTTGGGCTGATAGCTATCGTCTCCCATACAGGAAGATAATAGTAATAAACACAAAATGAAGCACTTAGGTAGTAAAGATGGCTTAAGCATAAGAGCAAAGTTAACATGTTCTGCGAAAAGCAGTTTTTTATGGTAAATAAGGGATATTAAAGGTAATAAAGACCAAATACTGCATTTTTTTGCGAAAAAGCGTTACCAGAAAAATAAAATGTGCTACATTTGCACACAAATTTGAGAATTAAGTTTTGCTTATACTCAAGTTTAATTAATGATTTTTTATTACTTAATTTTATTTCTATTATGAACATTTTTGTATCAAACTTAAACTTTAAAGTTAAAAGTGAAGACTTGCAAAACTTATTTTCACAGTATGGTGAAGTAGTATCAAGCAAGGTAATTACCGACAAATTTTCGGGCAGGTCCAGAGGATTTGGATTCGTTGAAATGAAAAACGACGGCGATGGCGAAAAGGCTATCAATGAACTTAATCAAAAAGATTACGAAGGAAGGAACATATCAGTATCTGTAGCTAAGCCAAGGACAGAAAACTCAGGCGGCGGCAGAAGAGACGACAGAGAATAATTTCTTGTAAATTAGTTTCGAAATTGGGGAATGGCTTTAAGCCACTCCCCTTTCTTTTTATTTACTTTTTTCTAAAAGTATAAGGTGCAACCCATAGGTAATCAAAATTTTATGGAAGCCATAAAATGCAAAGCCCGCAATTAATTGCGGGCTTTTTTGTTGTCGGGAAAGCGGGATTCGAACCCGCGACCTCACGCACCCCAAGCGTGCGCGCTAACCTGGCTGCGCCACTCCCCGAAACTATCGACAGAACATTTAAAATATTTCAAGGATTAATTCGTTCTTCCTTGCAGGCTTTGTTTGGTAAGGGTATTGTAAACTAGGCCTTAATATTTTAGCTTTGCAAAAGTAATTTTTTTTGAATAGCTCACATCGTTTTGTTTATGCGCATTTTTACCATCACCGGGCTTTTCCTCCTTATTTGTTTTACCGGTTTTTCGCAATTACACAATGTGTCAGGTTATATAAAAGATGCATCTAACGGACAAACCATTCCGGGGGTAAGCGTATATACAGATGAGGATAAAGAAAAAGGTTCCACCACCGATGCCAATGGCTATTATAAACTTTTACTTACCGATGGCAAATACCACTTGCATCTATCTTTTATAGGATACAGGGATACCATATTGCTTATAAACATAAAGGCCGACAGACAGCTAAATGTGAGTTTAACATCCGCTACGGTAAACGTACAAACGGTGACTATACTCGGCGAAAAAGCGAATAATAATGTGGTAGGTTCTCAAATGGGAACCATTACCCTGCAAACTAAAGATATTAAAACCATACCCGTATTTATGGGCGAGCCCGATATACTTAAGGTAATACAGTTATTGCCGGGTGTGCAGGGTGCGGGTGATGCCAATACAGGGCTGTATGTGCGTGGTGGCGGACCCGACCAAAACCTTGTAATGCTTGACGGGGCCACGGTTTACAATGCCGGACACCTTTTAGGATTCTTTTCTATTTTTAATTCGAACGCTATTGAGGATGTGGAGCTGATTAAAGGCAATATGCCCGCTAATTATGGGGGGCGTATATCATCAGTCCTAGATATTCAGGCTAAAGAAGGCGATATGGAACATTACCATGTAGATGGAGGTATTGGCCTTATTGCTTCGCACGTAACGGTTCAGGGGCCTATAAAAAAAGATACCGCCGCATTTATTATATCTGCTCGCCGCACGTATATAGATTTATTTATGGGGAAGCCATTCATAAGCCCAAGTTCTGCTTTCTATGGCACCAGCTATTATTTTTACGATATAAATGCCAAAGTGAATTATCGTTTTTCTCCAAAAAATTCGCTTTCGCTTACGGGGTATTATGGGCAAGATGCCTTTAATTTTAGCGACACTAAAGCGGGTTTTGGCGCTAACATCCCCTGGGGTAATGCTATTGGCGATTTAACATGGAGGCATATTTTCAGTGAAAAGCTTTTGATGACTACTTCTTTTAATTTCACTGACTACAATTTTACGTTTACAGGCAGTGAAACAGGGTTTAATTTTTCCTTATTCTCCGGCATACACGATTACCAGGTAAAAGTAAATTTCGACTGGCTGCCTAATCCCAAGCATCATATTAAATATGGGGTAGAGGATATTTTTCACGTGTTTGTGCCCAGCGCCATATCTGCCCAAGAACAAAGTGTAGGTTTTAATGCTACAGATATAGACAAACTTTATGCCAACGAAGGGGGCGCATATATTACAGATGATTACGATTTAACCGAAAGAATAAGGATAAGTGCAGGGCTGCGCTATTCTATATTTCAGCAGGTAGGTCCGTTTGATAGGTATGTGCAAAATGCACAGGGCTTTACTACAGATACGATACATTATAAAATAGGCCAAAATGTGGCACTATACCAAGGGTGGGAACCTCGCATATCTTTTCGTTACCAGTTAGGCACCGATGCATCTATAAAGGGCGGGTATAGTCGCAACTACCAATACATTCACCTGGCTTCTATAAGTTCAGTATCACTGCCTACCGATATTTGGTTTCCTTCTACGTCGCTGGTTAAGCCATCCATAGGAGATCAATATGCTATCGGATTTTACAAAAATTTGGATGAAAATATGTTCGAGACCTCGGTGGAGACTTATTACAAATACATGCAAAACTTGCTTGAATATAAAGATGGTGTTACCCCCGAAGCCAATGTAGGCAGTAATCCTGATGAGAATTTTACATTCGGAACAGGGCAGGCATACGGTATAGAATTCTTCCTTAAAAAGAGATTAGGAAAACTAAATGGTTGGATAGGCTATACCCTGGCATGGACTACAGAAACGTTCCCTGATTTAAATAACGGGCAAACGTTTTATGCTAAGTATGACAGAAGAAATGATTTATCTGTTGTGCTTAATTACCGCCTTAACGATAGGTGGACTTTTTCAAGCGTGTTTGTTTTTGCCACAGGCGAGGCGCTTACTCTTCCGGATGGATGGTACATTATTGAGGGCAGCCTCGTAGAACAATACGGCGATAGAAATGCATTCCGCCTTGCACCCTACGACCGCCTTGATGTAGCTGCTACCTATACACCCGACAAACAAAAGCATTACGCAAAAAGAAAAGAAAGATGGGAAGCAAAAATGCAAAAGCAAGGTGCGGCAGATACCATTTACCAGGATAAACGGCCAAAGTGGATAAAGAACATGCATAGCAGCTGGACTTTTTCTATATTTAATGTATACAACAGGTATAACCCATACTTTATCTATTTCGATATATCCGGTAATTTGTACAACGGCAATCTTAACATACAGGCAAAGCAGGTTTCATTGTTCCCTATTTTACCATCGGTTACATGGAATTTTCAATTTTAAGTGAAATGAAAAAGGCATTGAAATATTTTATTTTGCTTCCACTCATGGGGTTTTTGCTGGCCGGGTGCCAAAAAGATGTAACGCTCAATGTTCCTAATCCGCCGCCGGAAATAGTGTTGGAAGGGCACATAGAACCTAACCAGAGTCCGTATTTATATGTGTCCCATAACTTTGCTTTTTTTGGAAGCACCACCATTCACACTATACTTAGCCAGGATGTTGTGCATGGTGCTAAAGTCGCGGTAACCGATGGCATTACTACCGATACACTCAGGGAAATTATACCTTCGATAGGGTACTATCAAGCGTTTCATATTATTGGCGTGGTGGGCAGAACATATAAACTTACCGTGGTTGCCGAAGGCCAAACCCTCACCGCATCTACTACTATGCTTCAACCGGTCCCGCTCGATTCTGTGTGGTTCCAGGTGCAACCGGGTTTTGATACATTAGGGTATATGTGGGCCACCTTTCATGATCCGCCACAGCCGGGCAATAACTATCGCTGGCTGGCAGAACGCCTGGGGAAAGACACAACCTTTGTACCCCCTCGCGAATCGGTATTTAATGATGCAATAATTAACGGGCAAAAATTTACATTTTACTACGAAAGAGGCATTTTTCCTGGCTCAAATGCCAATGATGATACTGATGCAGAAAGACATTATTTTAAAAAAGGAGAAAAGGTGGTGGTTAAATTCTGTACGATAGATAATCTTGCCTATAATTTTTATAACGAATATTATTTTCAGCAGGGTAATAACGATAATCCCTTTGGCTCCCCTGCGCCCGTGCAGGGAAATATAACCGGTGGCTTAGGAATTTGGTGTGCGTATGCTTCTGTTCTTGATACGGTTATATGCAAGTAAATTTTACATTTGGCATTTATTTTAAAACATCACAAAATAGGTAAACAGAATTACTGATTTATGGATACACAAGAACATGTTAAGTGCCTTATAATAGGCTCGGGACCGGCAGGATATACCGCCGCAATATATGCAGCGCGCGCCGATATGAAACCCGTTATGGTGGCGGGCCTTCAACCAGGAGGGCAGCTTACCATTACTACTGAAGTAGAAAATTATCCCGGCTATCCTAAAGGTATACAAGGGCCGGAAATGATGGAAGATTTTCGCAAACAGGCAGAACGATTCGGCACCGATATACGCTGGACCTATGTAAGTTCGGTGGATTTTTCAAAAGCCCCATATAAGGTGGTAGTGGAAGAAAAGACCACCATACTGGCTGATTCAGTAATTATTGCCACAGGGGCATCTGCCAAATGGCTGGGTTTACCATCCGAACAAAGGCTTAACGGCTTTGGAGTGTCTGCCTGTGCGGTATGCGATGGTTATTTTTTCCGTACACAGGATGTGGCCATTGTGGGTGGCGGAGATACTGCAGCTGAAGAGGCCTCTTACCTGGCTAAATTGTGCAAAAAAGTATATATGTTGGTGCGTAAAGACGAATTAAGGGCATCGAAAGCCATGCAGAACAGAGTACGTAATACTCCTAATATCGAGCTGATTTACAACGCAGAAACCAAGGAAATACTAGGCGAAAAAGCTGTAGAAGGCGTTAAGATATTTAATACCAAAACAAAAGAAGAAAAGGTGCTGAATATCACTGGCTTTTTCGTTGCTATAGGCCATCAGCCAAATACTGATATTTTTAAGGGAATGCTTGATATGGATGAGCAAGGATACCTTAAAACCATTCCCGGTAGCAGCCGTACAAATATTAAAGGCGTTTTTGCCTGCGGTGATGCACAGGATAAAATTTACAGACAGGCAGTTACAGCGGCAGGTAGCGGTTGCATGGCAGCCCTTGATGCAGAACGGTATCTGGCAGCTGAAGGGTTGCATTAATATTTTTTTGGTATATTGCCACCTATTAGCGCGGAGCCCTATGAGGAGAGTTTTTTACTTGCTTATTGCAGTTTTTGCTTTTTTCAATGTCCATGCCCAGGAAGATTTAAAAAAGCAGATAGCACACGAAAGGGTGTACGACCTTAAAGATATCTACGATTCAACATACGGTATTCAACTCTTCGACAAGTTTAACCCGGCCGCAGGCGGCGACTCGGTAAGAAAAACATTGCAAGGATATATGTGCAATGGTTTTGTTCAGGATCACTACAAAGATGGTTCCCTTTTGCATAAAGGTTTTTATACCGATGGCGTACTAAGCTTGTATACCAATTACTATCCTAATGGCCAGGAAGAGCGCACCTTTAAAGCGGTTACTGAGCGTAAGTCAGAAATGAAAAAATACTTCTCCAGCGGCAAGTTAAAATCGGATGTGCAGTTTTTCGACGGCAATGCTATATCTTATCACGACTTTCACGAAAACGGCACCCCGGCTTATGTTGAGGAGTATGATAAAAAACACGAACGCCTTTTACAGCGCTGTTCATATTTCGAAGATGGCAAACCTGAATCGATATTCGTACCTATTACAGATAAATCTCCGATTAAATATTCGCACAAGGAATACTACCCTGGCGGCACACAGCTTAAGGAAGACTATGTTATGTTGTTTAGCCCGGATGCCCTTGATTTTATTAAGGATGGAGAGGATAAGGCATACGATGAAAAAGGCAATGTAACCTCGGATATTATATACGTAGACGGGCAGGAGAATCAGAAGATAAAGTAGGCATGAAAAAAATCGGCCGCGATTTTTACCTGCGCGAAGATGTAGTAAATATCAGCAAAGAACTTATTGGCAAATTCCTGGTAACCCGTTTTAATGGCAAACTTACTTCCGGCATGATTATTGAAACCGAAGCGTATAATGGCTCTATGGATAAAGCTTCGCATGCATACAACTTTAGGCGCACCGCCCGCAACGAGGTAATGTATGGCGTGGGCGGTGCGTCCTACGTTTATCTATGTTATGGCATCCATCACTTGTTTAATATTGTTACCAATAAAAAGGATGTACCGCATGCTGTTTTAATACGCGCCATATTGCCTAAAGATGGCGTAGAAACTATGCTTAAAAGACGGAAACTAAAAACCATAACTAAAAAAGTATCGGATGGGCCGGGCACATTATCGCAGGCATTAGGAATAAAAACAAATCATTCCGGCACACCATTGAATAGTGAACTTATTTGGGTGGAGGATAGAAATATAAATTTTAAGAAAAGCGAAATTGAAGCCGGGCCTCGTATTGGTGTTGATTATGCGGGTAAAGATGCTTTGCTGCCATATCGATTCAGGCTTACAGAACAAACAGTTAATAAAATAAGAAATGAGTGGTATTCCTAAAATAATATTGGCAGCGGGCAAAGAGCAATCACCCAAACGTTTTCATCCCTGGATATTTTCGGGTGCCATTAAGCGTAAAGAAGGTGAAATGGTGGACGGAACAGTGGTAGAAGTATATTCTAATCATAATGAGTACTTAGGCACTGGCCATTATCAGAATGGTTCTATAGCGGTCCGCATATTTTCTTTTAATAAAATAGTTCCGGATGAGAAATTTTGGACGGAAAAAATAGAAAGTGCTTATAATTATCGTAAGGCATTAGAATTAACAGATAGTAGTAATACGAACGTATACCGCCTTGTATTTGCCGAAGGCGATGGGTTACCCGGGCTTATTATTGATTATTATAACGGCACTGCCGTTTTTCAGGCGCATGATATTGGCATGTACAACCAAAGAGAATATATAGTAGCTGCCCTTAAAAAAGTGTATGGACCAGCGTTAAAAGCTGTGTACGACAAGAGCAGCGAAAGCATTGGCGGCAGGCATGCAGCAGATGTGAAGAATGGGTTTTTGTTTGGAAGTGACAATGAAAAGGAAGTGATTGAAAACGGTAACAAGTTTAAAATAGATTTTATAGAAGGACAGAAAACAGGCTTCTTTATAGACCAGCGTGAAAATCGTAAACTGGTTGCACATTATGCTCCGGGTAAAAAAATGTTGGATTGCTTTTGCTATGCGGGTGGTTTTTCGGTTTACGGATTGAAGGCAGGAGCACAGCATGTAGCATCAGTAGATGCTTCGAAGACTGCAATACAGCTTACCGATAATAATGTAGATATCAACTTTGGTAAAAGCGAAAAACATGAATCTCATGTGGCAGATGCATTCGATTTTCTGAAAGAAAAGCAAAGCCAGTACGACCTTATGGTAATTGACCCACCTGCATTCGCTAAGCACCGTGAAGCCAAGCACCAGGCAATAATGGGATATAAAAGATTAAATGCGTTGGCAATAGCAGGTGTAAACCCGGGTGGTATAATATTTACTTTCTCCTGTTCGCAGGTGGTGGATAAGTACTTGTTTCATGGTGCCATAACAGCCGCTGCTATTGAAGCAGGAAGGAATGTAAGAATAATGCAATACCTATCTCAACCGGCGGATCATCCAATTAGTATCTATCATCCCGAAGGTGAGTATCTGAAAGGAATGGTGCTCTTTGTTGAATAAATTATTTTCTTTTCAGGATTAATACCTGGTTTGCATCGTACACGGTGGCAAACGAACCTGAGCTTTTAAGGCTGTCTCTAAGCTTTGTATAATCTGCTTTATTTAAGGGATAGGTATTCCGCACCGGCGCATCAAGTATTGCAATGTACTGGGCATCTACAGTATTCGGGAAGGCATAAATTTTTTCGCGGTTGGCCATATGCGGACAAAAAGCAGAACTGGCACTTAATGGTGCATCATCTGGTATCAGCTTAAAAGCCTTATAAATTTCTGAAGTGTTCATATCCGAATTGTATTGACTGGAGGTGTAAAATCTCGCACTGTTACTTATTTGCTGGTGGTCGAGTAAATATATGGTTGTTCCAAAAGAAGTGAATATATAAAAAATACCCATATATAATTGTGCTTTGGTTGATTTGAAACTAAGTATAGAATCAGCCAATGCGAGGCTAAGTATTGGGACTAATTCTATAGAATATTGCGCATCTACACCAGCTATAGATGGATTGTTGGATAACAATTTTTGTAAAAAAATGGGAATCAGCATCAGTAAATAGTAAGGACGGTACAGCAATGCCAGCCCTCCCGAAGCAATGGTTACAAGCAGTAACTCCAATTTTATACCCGTCGCTCCTTGTGGAGTGGCTAAAAGTAAACCCATAACAGTGGCAGGGTGTTTGAACATTGTACCAATAATTTCAGGTACGGTGTTGCCTAATGCTGCATATTTACCCAATTGGTAATTGGTGCTCATGTGCTCTAATGGAGGCATTACATAAGTAACTATGACTACAAAGTAAACAAGTGCGAAAACCATTAGGGGAAACTCAAAACGTAAATGTGTTCTGTAATTACGCAAGCCATCTTTTGCTATAAGGCCCAGCATTATAAAGGCTAACCACAGAGCCATGTTTTCTTTAGAAATTAGAATCAGAATAAAGCAAACCAGGAACAGTTTTTTTCTCTGTTTCTCATGAAAATAAATGAGCCAGGGAACGAACATTGCTCCCACAACGTTGTTGTGAAAATCGTACGACAGGGCAGAGAATATGCCCCAAATGCTAAAGAATTGGAAAGTGATTATTAAGGGAAGATAGCCTGTTGGGAATTTGCATTTGCAATATTTATAAATACCATACCCGCCAAATAATACAGATGCAATTTGTATGAACAGTAGAGTATAGGAGCCGAACAAATAGTAAAAAGGCACGTACAAAAGGATAATGGGGGAGAAATGGTCACCTAAAAAATTCATGCGGGATACCGTCAGATCCAATAGGAAACAGGGCATCTTAAAATGAGCAAGCTCGTAGAGGGCATGATTGTAAAGCCCCAGATCGAGTGCAAACGTGCGGAACTGATAATGATTGACAAGAGAAATTAAGCAATAGATTATCACAAATACTACGAACGTACATTTGAGCAAGATTTGCTCCCACCTGTTTGTATCCGTATGTAAGGCTTCTGTCACAGGTATAAAAGTAAAGGATAGTGTTATAGTTTTTCCAGCACTCTTTCCATAGCCATACCACGAGAGCCTTTAAGCAAAACTGTTTTTCCGCTCAACGGGTTTTTGCTAAGCCAATCCATGAAAGATTCAGTGCTATCAAATGATTGGGCTGAAGATTTCGTTTTCTTAAACTCTTTACCTACAAGATAAACTCCATCCCATACTTTTTTGCTTTCTATAAATTCTGCCAGCGATTGGTGTTCGTTTACGCTGTCCTCACCCAGTTCGAACATATCACCCAAAATAAGCACTTTACCTTTTTCGGGGAGCAGGGCAAAATTTTCAATAGCTGTTTTCATGCTGCTTGGATTGGCATTATAGGCATCAACCCAAATAGTGTTGCTTGCTTTTTTTACAATCTGCGAACGGTTATTCGAAGGCACATATCCTTCAATGGCTGCTTTTACCTGCGCAGGCGTTAGCCCAAAATGAGAACCGACACATGCGGCAACGAGCATATTGTAAAAGTTATATTTTCCTGCAAGATTGCTTTGAATTTCTACCCCGTTAATTACTCCTTTTGCCAAGAAACTTTCTTTGTCATCAATGCCTTTGCAATCCGCCGTGTGTGTGCCGTAGGTTATCCTACTAATACCTTCTGATAAACGCATGAGTAATTCATCATCTGCATTCACAAATAGTTTGCCCCCGCTTGCTTTTATAAATTTGTACATCTCACTTTTTCCCTTTATCACTCCTTCGGGTCCGCCAAAGCCTTCGAGGTGTGCCTTGCCAATATTGGTTATGATGCCGTAATCGGGTTCAGCAATAGTGCAGAGTTCAGCAATCTCTCCCTGGTGGTTTGCACCCATTTCTATAATAGCAATCTCATGTTCCTTTTTAAGAGTTAGCAAGGTAAGCGGAACACCAATGTGGTTGTTAAGGTTGCCTTGGGTAAACAAGGTTTTGTATTTAGCAGATAATACAGCAGCTGTAAGCTCTTTGGTAGTTGTTTTGCCGTTGCTGCCTGTTATTCCTATAAACGGAATCTTGCTTTGCTTACGGTGATAATTAGCAAGCTTTTGTAAAGTTTTTAAAACATCATCTACCAAAATACAGCCATCACTATAATGCGCTTCCTCATCGATGACGGAAAACTTAGCGCCCTTACTAATGGCTTCCTTGGCAAATGTATTAGCATTAAAGGTAGGGCCTTTAAGAGCAAAAAATATACTATCCTGTTTTATATTGCGGGTATCGGTGCACACCACAGGGTGTTTTAAATAGAGGCTATATATTTCTTCTATTGAAGGATATTTCATTCTATTGCGTTAAAATAGTTAATGATGGCTCTTTTAACCAGGCTTTTTTGCTCACCCGGTTTAAGTGGGGGCAGGTTAGTAAGGGCTTCCCAATGGGGCCAGCCATCAGCATCCTTACCCGTAAATTTATAATATCCAAGCGGTGACAACAAAGTGCACAGGGCAATATGCAACACATCCAGCTTTTCATCTTTGGTAAATTTTTTATATCCCTTGCCCAGTTCCTGTGTGCCTATAAGCAACAATATCCCTTCTATCTCAATCCCTTCTCCGAATTGCAGTTCCATCCTTTTCATTAAAACGTCCCAGTCTTCTTTCAGTGTTTCATCCATAAGGTAAAAATACTTTATAATGTTGAATTTTGAATGCTGAATTTTAAATTTTAATACCAACCTATTGTTACTTGAAAGTGTTAGATAGAACGCTGATGACGCTGATTTTTATGATGCAATAAGATTCTTACTGTTCCCTACTATGTAAAGTTATCAGTGTTTATCATAATTATCTGCGTTATCCGCGTTCCATATTCTCTGCTTCTTAGTTTATATTTACTTTTGTGTCCGTATGAAATTGAATATAATCTTAATTATTCCCCTTGCATGGGGTATATATAAAGGCCTGCGCAAAGGTTTTATTGTAGAACTTGCATCTATATTGGCAATTATATTGGGCGTATATGCCTGCTCCAAATTCTCTGATGTGGTGGCTGGCTTTTTAGGAACACATATACATAGTCACGTATCCTCAGTTTACCTTTCCATATGTGCCACGGTATTGGTTTTTATAGGAGTGGTTGCATTGGTGTTTTTCCTGGCAAAGCGTATACAAAAGCTGGCAGAAACGCTTTTCCTGGGTATGGCCAACAGGATACTCGGTGCCCTGTTCGGTATGTTAAAATGGGCCCTATTGCTCAGTTTTATACTTTACTTTTTCGATATACTGAACCAGAAGGCAGGGATTGTAGAGCAAGCTACCTTGCAACAATCGTGGGTATATTGCCACCTTGTAAAATTAGCCCCATTGGTAATGCCTACCCTGTTAAAGAGTAAGGCGATGTTGATGATTTAAAATCATAGTTCGCTCCTACGGAGCTTGTTTTATCTGGAGGTAGGAATTTCTATTAGATGTCGTTCCTACGGAACTCAATAACGGATTATATATGTATCACGGTTCCAAGTCCCGTAGGGATGAAATAATAATAGAATGAAGAATAGTTAATAAGTGCCAAACTCCTTTAGGGGTGACATAATGGATATTTCCTTAACCCAAATTAAATTACGCTTTAGCCGTAATAGAATACTTGGCCAGCATTTCCTCAATCTTTTCCACCATATCTCTGGAACCTATAAATAGGGGAGAACGTTGGTGTAAGGCAGTAGGAGTAACTTCCATAACGCGTTTAGAACCTGTGCTGGCTTTTCCGCCCGCCTGTTCAATGATAAAGGCTAATGGGTTGCACTCGTACACAAGGCGTAATTTGCCTTTAGGCGATGCTGAGGTTGTAGGATAGAGGAACACACCACCTTTGATGAGGTTACGGTGGAAATCGGCTACCGCAGAACCAATATAACGTGAAGAATAGGGACGGCCCGATTCGGTGTTTTCTTCCTGGCAATATTTGATAAACTTCTTCACTCCTTCCGGGAAGTGTACATAGTTTCCTTCGTTGATAGAATATATTTTGCCCTGACGCGGTATTTGCATATTAGGGTGCGATAAGCAAAACTCGCCAATAGATGGGTCGAGTGTAAAACCATTTACACCTTTACCTGTGGTATACACCATCATGGTAGATGAACCATATATTACATAGCCAGCAGCAACTTGCTCGGTGCCGGGTTGTAAAAAGTCTTCCAGTGTACCCGGGCCGGATAAAGAGGTACGTCGGTAAATAGAAAATATGGTACCTATAGATACGTTAACATCAATATTAGAAGAACCATCCAGCGGGTCGAGAGCCACTATATATTTAGCACCCTTAGATACTGCATTATCTACCGTAATTATTTCTTCATTTTCTTCGGATGCAATGGCGCAACATTCACCACCTACGCTAAGTGCGGCTATAAATTGGTTGTTGGCATAAATGTCGAGTTTTTTTACATTTTCACCTTGTATATTCACTCCACCTGTTTCGCCAAGTATATCGGCCAGGCCTGCTTTGTTAACCTCGCGGTGAACTATTTTGGCGGCTATTCCTATATCGCTTAACAGGCGCGTAAGTTCTCCCTTAGAATATTGGAAATCTGCCTGCTTTTCTACAATAAATTCTCCTAGTGTTTTAACTGAGCCCATAGTATAAATAAATAGGTTAATGAATGAACAAATATAGGTATTTTTGGATTCTTTAAACATAGCAACGAACATGAACTTTACGGTACGCAAAGCAGTAAAAAAAGATGCGGCAGATATACTCCGCCTTATTAAAGAATTAGCTGAATACGAAAAAGCTCCGCAAGAGGTAAGGGTTAGTTTGCAAGAACTGGAAAATGACGGCTTTGGCCCTAATGCCGTATATAGCGCTTTTGTGGCAGAGGCCGATGGAGTTATTTTAGGCATGGCCCTCTATTATGTAAAGTATTCTACCTGGAAAGGGAAATGCATTTATTTGGATGATATAGTGGTAAGTGAAAAATACCGCCGATTTGGTATTGGGGGCAAATTATTTGAAGAAGTGGTGAAAGTGTGCCAGGCTATGGGTGCCCGTAAAATGGACTGGCAGGTGCTTGACTGGAATGAGCCTGCTATTGCATTTTATAAAAAGTACAATACTGTGTTTAGCGATGAATGGATAAACTGCACATTGCACGAAAAGCAATTAAAAGATTTGAAGTTGTAATATGAAAGTCTTTAAGTTTGGAGGAGCATCGGTAAAGGATGCGCAGGGCGTTAAAAATGTAGGCACCATTTTAAAAAGGTATCCTAAAGATAAACTTGTGGTGGTGGTATCTGCTATGGGTAAAACTACCAATGCACTCGAAAGCCTTGTAAGGACTAAAGATATAGCAGAAGCCGATAAGTTGCTTGCTGAAATAAAAAACTATCACCTAAGTATTTTACAAGAACTTTTCCCCAATGCAAAGAACCCCGTATTTGATGTTATAGAAGCAGAGTTTAAAAAGGCAAAACAAATTCTTGGAACGACATATGATAGAAAGGGATCCGATGAAAAGTACGACCAAATAGTGTCTTTAGGAGAAGTGCTATCTACCCACATTGTAAGCGCATATTTAAATGCAGAAAAGATAGAGAACGAGTGGATAGATGCAAGAGAAATAATTAGCACAGATGATACCTACCGCGAGGGTAAAGTAGATTTTGATAAAACCCGTAAACATGCCAAAGAGATTATGGTTCCGGCACTGGAGGATAAAGGGATTGCAATCATTCAGGGATTTATAGGAAAGACACCGACAGGTAAAACGGTTACCCTTGGTCGCGAAGGTTCGGATTATAGTGCTGCTATACTCTCCTATTGTTTAGATGCTGAATCGCTAACTATTTGGAAGGATGTACCGGGCGTACTTAATGCAGATCCTAAATGGTTTGATAATACCGTTATGCTGGAACACATGAGCTACCAGGATGCCGTTGAGTTATCGTATTATGGTGCTACGGTTATCCATCCTAAGACCATAAAACCTTTACAGAATAAGGGCATACCGCTTTTTGTAAAATCATTCGTAAAGCCCGATGACCCGGGTACACGAATTGATAACGACTTTTCGCAATTGCCTGTTCCCTGTTTTATTTTTAAAGTTAGCCAGGTGCTTATTTCAGTTTCGCCAAAAGACTTTTCTTTTATTGCAGAAGAAAACCTGAGCGGCATATTTAAAGAATTGGCAAAACATAAAGTGAAGGTGAATGTGATGCAAAACTCTGCACTTAACTTTTCTATTTGTATGGATGATGATGCCGAAAAAGTACCCGGCCTTATAGCAGAACTAAAAGAAAACTTTAGGGTGCTTTACAATAAAAGCCTTGAACTTATTACTATACGTTATTACGACCAAGCCACTATTGACCGTGTATGCCTCAACAAAAAGATATTACTGGAGCATAAGAGCAGGTATACGGTGCAGCTTGTGGTGCAGGAAAAGTAATTACCCTCTCCTTCCCTCTCCCGAAAGGGCACGCTCAAATAATAAATGTGAATAAGGAATTGAGATTGCCGCGCTACGCTCGCAATGACGTTTCCATTACTAATTATTAATTCCTAATTGCCGAAGGCTTACGCTTCTACTACAGAAGACTTCTCCTTGCGTTTGCGCTCGTTTTCATCCAAAACAATTTTACGCATACGTATACTCTTAGGTGTAAGTTCTACGTACTCATCTTCCTGTATGTACTCAAGCGCTTCCTCTAACGAGAAAACAATTTTAGGTGCAAGGGCAACAGCAGTATCGCTGCCGCTGGCACGCATGTTTGTAAGCTGTTTTGCTTTGGCAATATTTATCACCAAATCATCAGGGCGAATATGTTCGCCAATTATCATTCCTGCGTAAAGTTCTTCTCCGGGATCTACAAAAAATCTGCCTCTGTCTTGCAGTTTATCAATAGAGTAAGCAGTACCCACGCCTTTTTCCATAGCTATAAGTACGCCTGAAATACGGCCCGGGATGTTGCCCTTGTAAGGTAAATATTTATCAAAACGGTGGGCTATAATGGCCTCGCCTGCTGTAGCGGTAAGCATTTGGTTACGTAAGCCAATAATACCACGCGAAGGAATATTAAATTCCAAATGTTGGTAATCGCCTTTGGGCTCCATTACTGTTAATTCGCCTTTGTGCTGTGTTACAATGTTTATGGCTTTGCTGGCTGCATCTAAAGGACAGTCAACCGTTAATACCTCATAAGGCTCGCATTTAACGCCATCAATTTCTTTTATAATAACCTTAGGCTGGCCCACTTGCAGCTCATATCCTTCACGGCGCATGGTTTCTATAAGAATAGATAAGTGTAAAATACCACGTCCGAAAACAAGCAGCGCATCAGGCGAAGCAGTTTCTTCCACTCTTAATGCAAGGTTCTTTTCTGTTTCGCGGAACAAACGTTCTCTTACGTGACGCGATGTAACAAACTTGCCTTCTTTGCCAAAAAACGGTGAGTTGTTAATGGTGAAAAGCATATTCATGGTAGGCTCATCCACATTAATAACTGGGAGGCCTTCGGGGTTTTCAAAATCGGCAATGGTATCGCCAATATCAAATTTTTCTATTCCAAATACGGCGCAAATATCACCTGCTTTTACTTCGGCGGCTCTCTTTCTGCCAAGCCCTTCGAAGGTGTATAGTTCTTTTACTCTCGATTTATCAATCTTGCCATCTCTTCGAACAATAGATATAGGCTGGCCTTCTTTTATCATACCTCTGAATAGCCTTCCTACCGCAATCTTACCTGTGTAAGAAGAATAGTCGATAGAAGTAATTTGCATTTGCAAAGTGCCCTGGTGCTCAGGAGCGGCCGGGAAATATTCAATAATCTTATCTAACAATGGGCTTATGTCTGTAGTCGGAATTTTCCAGTCATTCGACATCCAACCATTTTTCGAAGAACCATACACAGTAGGGAATCCCAACTGTGCTTCGGTAGCATTCAGCTTGCAGAACAAATCAAAAACAGCTTCGTTGGTTTCCTCGGGGGTACAGTTTGGTTTATCTACTTTATTAACTACTACAATGGCTTTTAGTCCGCGTTCTAATGCTTTGGTAAGCACAAAACGAGTTTGTGGCATAGGGCCTTCAAAAGCATCTACAAGTAAAAGCACGCCGTCTGCCATGTTAAGCACACGTTCTACTTCTCCGCCAAAATCACTGTGGCCGGGGGTATCTATAATGTTAATCTTAACATCTTTATAGTTTACAGACGCGTTTTTGGAGAAAATGGTAATACCACGTTCGCGTTCCAAATCATTACTGTCCATAATTAATTCACCCGATTCCTGGTTATCGCGGAACAGGCTGCATTGTTTTAATATCTTGTCTACCAGCGTTGTTTTACCGTGATCGACGTGCGCAATAATTGCGATGTTTCTGATTGATTTCATGTATATATTCTTAATAAAAGCGTGCAAAGGTACGACTTATAATGGTATAAACTACCATTACAGGCATTATAGGGCAATATTTAAGGAAAACTTAGGTTTGGCTTAACACAAAGAGAAACAGTACAGTAACTATCAAAATAAGCACTATAAAAATCTTCCAGGTGCCTTTAAAATAATCTTTATCCCGCTTTTTATCCTGCCTGTACAAAAACAACATTATAAATGCAAAAACAGCCATTGCTATCAAAAAGAAAAGCATTTGGCCCTTGGTAATAAGTTGTTCTTCTAAAAGCATAAAACCTAATATGGGCTCAAAGGTAGGAGGAAATTGATTGCTTGGGCCTATATCTTAAAGGGTAGGGCTAAGTAAATAATTACCTTTGTATTATGAAGAAAGGGAAGTGGCTTATTTTCATATTGCTATTGGCATTTTCGATCCCCTTGCAGGCAGGCAAAATAAAAAAGGGGTATAAGGCCCTTGCCATGTACGATTATTTTAAGGCCCTACACCTGTTTAAAAAAGCCTATAAACACAAGCACAATCTTTTGCCTACGGCCTACGGGATAAGCAGCGTATCATCTCGTAACGATAACCACTTTTATAATTTAGATACCGCCTATGTATATATCCTTAAAGCAAAAAAGGCATTCATGGCTGCCTCGCTATCTAAAAGGCTAAGTTGGAAAAAGAGTTATGGAATAGATTCCTTATCTGTAATCCATTTGGAGGATACCATTGAGCAAAAGGCCTTCATTTTGTCTACCGTCCGCAATACGATTGATGGTTTTAACCACTTTATAAATATGTACACTACGGCTAAAGAGGTGTCGGATGCTGTTGAATTGCGCAACCTATTAGCATTTACCATTGCATCTAAAGAAAATAGTTACCAGGCTTATAAAGGGTTTATGGATACATACCCCAACTCTACCGAATTTGATGAAGCAAAAAAGCGTTACGAAATATTGCTTTTTAAAACCTTTACCGCCGAACATAAACTATCCAGCTTTGTTGAGTTTATTGCTCAACACCCCGAAAGCCCATATATACCTAGCGCCGAGGATTCTATATATCGCATTACTACTCCGCATCACCTTATAAAAGAGTATTACAGTTTTATACATGCTTACCCGGCTAACCACAATGTGGCAGAGGCGTGGCACAAGGTGTATTCTATTTATACCATAGATGCTAAACCCCAAACGTTCGTACACTTTCATAAAGATTATCCGGATTATCCCTTTGCCCAGCACGCCGATACTGATTTAGTATTGGCTCAAACACATTTTTATCCTGCCCACGAAGGCAATGAATGGGGCTATATAGATAGTACAGGTAAAGTGCGTGTGCCGTTTAAATACGAGTGGGTAGATACCAATTTTTACGATGGCCTTGCATCGGTTGCTATGAATGATAAGTTGGGCTTCATTAATAAAAGAGGCGAGCTTGTAATACCTTGCATTTATGATGAAGCAGACCATTTTCACAATACGCTTTCGGTAGTTAAAAAGGGAACTCTTAGCGGAATTATCTCCAGCCTTAACCAAATTGTAGTGCCCTTCGAATACCAGGAGATATCGAACTTTACACAAGGTATGGCGGTAATAGAAAAGAACGGAAAGTACGGCTATATGAATTTGTTGGGCGAAGAAGTGGTGCCTCCTAAATATAAAGATGCCGGCGATTTTTCTGAGGGCCTGGGCTATATACAGGATAGCGGCAACAAATATGGATTTATTAATGTTGTAGGGCAGGTAGTAATACCCTGTAAATATGATTGGGCAGGCAAATTTAAAGACGGCCTTGCGAAAGTGAGAGACGACAAACAATTCGGCTTGATAAACACCAAAGGTGATACGATATTGGATTGCGAATACGATAATATATGCGACTTTACCGATAGCCTGGCTATGGTGGTGCAGGATGGAAAGGTGGGCTACATAAACCGTAAAGGAGAAATACGGATTCCGTTAAAGTATGAATTTGTAAGCGACCTGGTTACGGGCGGGGCATTTAAAAAGGGGTTTGCTAAAGTACAACTGCATAAAAAGAGGGGCTTTATAGATGCAAAGGGTAAACAGGTTATCATTCCTAAATATGATGAGGTAATAAACTTTAGCTTTGGCCTTGCACCGGCAATGCTCAATAAAAAGTGGGGATATATTGATAGCAAGGGCAATGAAACTATTCCTTTAAAGTATGATGTGGCTGCACCGTTTTCGGATAGCCTTGCAAGAGTAGCAATAAAAGGTAAAGTAGGATTTATAGACTTAAAAGGCAAAGCAGTTATTGCACTGCAATATGATACTGCAACCGATTTTGAAAACGGTGTTGCGGAAGTAATAACCAATGGCAAATATGGTTTGATAGATAAAAAAGGGACTGTTACTGTGCCTTGTGTGTGGAATAGCATACAACACATGGGCGATTTTTTGCAGGTTGATGTAAATGGTAAAACGGCTTATTACAACCTTAAAACACATAAATATATTTGGCAGGAAAAAGGTTTTGTAATTGCGCAACCTGTGCCACCGCAGCAAACTCCTGCTGCAGCCAAAAAGCCAACCGTGGATCCTAAAAAAGTGAAATAGGGCTCAATCTTATTTTCTTACATTCGGGTTTATATAACCTATTAAACCTATATGTATATGAGAACACTTTTTATTTTGTTGACCGGCCTTGGGGTAAGCGCTTTATGGTCGGAAAAGCCAACAGTTAGTAAAACGCCTGTACCCAAATCCACGCATCATTATGCTGTGCTTATACGCACAAGTACTGATGCACGCCAGCTGCAGGCAGATGTAAATCAATACCTGAACGGGCAATTGGCAGATACATATGCCGGCAGTTATGTTGGCGATTCATTGGTATATTCTAAAGTGGATGTTACGCCAAGTGGGCAAATTACAATGGCTATGGTAATGGAAAAATAGGAGGGACCGCTTTACGCGGTTGCAGTCTCGTTCTTTGGTATCCTGTTTAGTAATATAAATCCTACTATAAACAAGGAAAGCAGGAAGGCGATGGAGTTGCGCATATCATGTGTAATGTCGTATACCCATCCATAAAGGAACAAACCAAGCATACTACCTATGTTTTCGCATACATCGTAAAAGCTGAAAAACGAGGCGTGGTCTACCGTATCGGCCGGTAATATTTTAGAGTAGGTGGAGCGGGAGAGTGCCTGTATTCCACCCATAACCAAACCTACAAGGAATGCCAGGGCATAAAACTGTACAGCAGTATATGTAAAGTAAGCAGCTATGCATACTATTACCCATACCAATACTGCAATTTTTAACATAAATACATCTCCTCTTTTTTTCGCAATCATCGAAAAAATGAATGCGCCACCCACAGCAACAAATTGTATTACGAGTATGGTGCCAATAAGCGAAGCAGTAGAAAGATGTAAAGCGTCTTCGCCAAACAAAGTAGCGATGAGCATTATGGTACGTACCCCTGTATTATATACAAAAAAGGCAATCAGGAATCTTCGTAATACTTTGGTGGTTTTAAGAATGTTCCATACTTTGCGTAGTTCCTGGTAGCCCTTCCAAATTTTCATTTCGGCAGGTTTTTTAACAATACCCATAGGGTTTGTGGGTAGGTTAATGAATGAGTATTGGGCAAAGCCTATCCACCAAATTCCAACAGTCAAAAATGAAATACGGGTAGCCATCCCCACTGCATCTGGCCCTGTAAGCCCTATCAAACTGGGCTTAAGTACCATAACAAGGTTTAGTATAAGCTGAATAGAACTACCTATGTATCCTAATGAAAAGCCTTTTGCGCTTACCCTGTTTTGCTCGCCGGGTTCAACAATTTCAGGCAGATAAGCATTATAAAAAACTATACTGCCCGCATAACCTACGCATGCAAAAATTATGGTAGATATCCCTATCCACAATGTTGAGGAAGTGAAAAAATACATGCAGCAGCAGGAAAGTGCCCCCATGTAACAAAAGAATTTCATAAATACTTTTTTATTGCCCGTATAGTCTGCAATACCAGAAAGCAATGGGGAAATGGCCGCAATAACAAAAAAGGCAAATGCCAATGCATAGGTCATTAACGCATCGGGCAAAAAGTGCATGCCCAAAAAGCTTACGGTGCCATCGGCCGAAGTTTTAGCTATTGTGCCGGCAACAGTCGCATAGTAAATAGGAAAAATAGTTGATGTAATTGCAAGGTGGTAAACCGAGTTGGCCCAGTCGTACATTACCCAGGCGCGTTCTGCTTTTTTATCTCCTTTTTTAAATGTCATGGATATGCAAAGTAACAAACAAAACCTTTAATGCTTAAAGTTTTTTTCGCAAAAACTCAAAAACGAAATAACCGACTACTCCCGTAATAACGGCAATTGTAAAGTTTGTTATGGTAAGAATATCCTGCAAGGCCCATGTCAAAGACTTGCCTGCATTGCTGTTTGAACGCGTAAACTCTCCCATCAATAAATTCGAATAGAATAGAAAAATAATGAATCCTATTTCAATAATCGCCCTTAGCATGCGGGCATGGGGTTTATTTCTTGAATTGTTATTTTCCACTTTTCAATAATTTGAGGAATCAAGATACACAATTTTCATAAAAATTATTTTACAATTCATTAATATTTTATTCATCTTTGCACCCGTAATTTGATTCAGGTCAAACTATTAACAACAAAAACCGGAGAATGAAGGTAAACTTCTTTCAAAATATCCTGAATATCAGCAATGCCTACAGGCCTTTAAGGTCATGTGTTGTAATTGCCGAAAATTGGTGGCTCATGCTCACCTGCCGACCGGTTTTTTGTATCCGACGTTGATAGGGCTTTAGTTTATAAAGCCCCTACCTTAAGGAATCCGAAAGGCGGATTAAAAATTTCAAAATCGATTACTATTTCTGTTTTAATTATAGTAGATGACAGAACAATTTATTGTAGAAGTTGCCAATGAGCAACATTTCCGTTTCGCAGAAACTATCTGTGCCGAAATGGAAGCTTCGGCCGCAGCCCGTGGTACGGGTATTGCCAAGCGTAGTCCTGATTATGTGGAGTTAAAAATGCAGGAAGGTAAAGCTGTAATAGCTACTACAAAAAAGGGCGAATGGGCAGGTTTTTGTTATACCGAATCGTGGAGCCACGGTAAGTATGTTGCTAATTCGGGGCTTATTGTAGCGCCACAATTCCGCAAGAGTGGACTGGCTAAAGAGATAAAGAAAAAAATATTTGAGTTATCGAGAAAAAACTATCCTGATGCAAAAATATTTGGGCTTACGACCGGACTTGCGGTGATGAAAATAAACTCTGACTTAGGCTATGAACCGGTAACATATTCTGAGCTTACGCAAGACGAAGCCTTTTGGAGCGGTTGCAAAAGCTGTGTGAATTTCGATATCCTGACCATGAAGGAAAGGAAGAACTGCCTGTGTACCGCTATGCTGTATGACCCGGCTGAGAAAAAGGAGCCTATACAAAAGCCGCATTTCGATGTTTCTAAAAAATCGAAACCTTTGGAAAGGCTTATGAATATGAAGCGCATAAAATTTTTAGGCAGTAGTAGTAAAGAAAAGTTGAAAAAACAATTGATTGATAAACATTATATACCAGCAGAAGAAAATGAAGAAGAAGAATAAAGTAGTACTGGCTTTTAGCGGGGGATTAGATACCTCGTTTTGTGCGGTATACCTTAAAGAACAAGGTATGGATGTGCATGCCTTTACTATTAATACGGGTGGCTTTTCGGATGCTGATGTAAAAAGATTGGAGAAACATGCAAAGGCCTTAGGAGTGTCCTCGTTTAAATGTGTGAATGTTACGAAGGACTACTACGAAAAGATTTTAAAGTACCTCATTTTCGGAAATGTATTAAAGAATAATACTTACCCGCTGTCGGTAAGTGCCGAGCGTGTTAGCCAGGCGGTTGCAGCTGCTGAATACGCCAAAGCCATTAAAGCGGATGCCATTGCGCATGGAAGTACCGGCGCAGGTAACGACCAGGTTAGGTTCGATATGATATTTAACATACTGATGCCTGAGTCAGAAATCATTACGCCTATACGTGATTTAAAATTATCGCGTGAAGCGGAAATTGAATTTCTGAAAAAGCACGGCGTTAAAATGGATTTTGAAAAGGCCAAGTATAGTATTAATAAAGGCATTTGGGGTACATCGGTAGGTGGTAAAGAAACGCTTACTTCTAACCTGCCCTTGCCGGAAGATGCATGGCCCACTAAAGTAACTAAGACTAAAACAGAGAAGATTACGCTTAGCTTTCATAAAGGAGAATTAAAAGCAATTAACAGCAAAAATTTTAAGCATCCCGTAGATGCCATTCATTACCTGAATGAGATTGCTGCACCTTATGGAATAGGCCGCGATATACATGTTGGCGATACCATTATTGGTATTAAAGGCAGGGTAGGCTTTGAAGCTGCTGCACCTGTGCTTATTATAAAGGCACACCACGCACTGGAAAAACATGTGCTTACAAAATGGCAATCTTACTGGAAAGATAGCATGGCAACATGGTATGGCAACTGGCTGCACGAAGGGCAATTCCTTGATCCTGTAATGCGCAATATCGAGGCATTCCTGCAAAGCACACAAGCTTTTGTAAATGGTAAGGTGCATATTGCATTAGCTCCGCACAGGTATTTGCTAGAGGGTATTGAATCGGAGCACGATTTGATGTCTGCTAAGTTTGGCAAGTACGGTGAAATTAATAAAGCATGGAGTGGTGAAGACGTAAAAGGCTTTACAAAGATATTCGGTAACCAGGCTGCTATTTTTTACCAGGTTAATAACATCAAAATAGAATAATGAATATTGAACAAGGAATATCGAATGCTGAAGTGAACGGCCAAGGTCAAAACAGAAAAAAATTTGATTTAGAAGAAAGATTGATTGATTTTGCCAGTCTTATAATTGTGGTCTCGGAGAGCTTGAATAATACCCCTGCCGGAAGACATATTGCGGGTCAGATTGTTCGTTCGGGAACTTCACCAGCACTGCACTATGGAGAAGCGCAGAGTGCTGAATCCAGAGCTGATTTTGTCCATAAATTAAAGATATTATTAAAAGAATTACGTGAAACCTTTGTAGGGTTGAAGATTATAAAAAGAGTTAGTTTAACGGGTAAAAATGAATTAATTGAGAAAGGGTTGGTTGAGTGTAATGAATTAATTTCCATTTTTAACAAGAGCATTGAAACGGCAAGAAAGAATAATGAAAAGAAAAAATAGTATTCCAGGTAATTTAATTTCGAAATTCATAATTCCTTGTTCAATATTCGATATTTATGAGGATTAAGGTTGGCATAATAGGTGGTGCAGGCTACACCGGAGGGGAGACGTTAAGATTGCTTCTGCTTCATCCAAATGTTGAACTTGTTTTTGTACATAGCAAAAGCCAGGCTGGCAAACCTTTGTATGCAGTACATAATGATTGCTTGGGATTGACCGACTTAAAGTTTACCGACAAGCTAAACGCAAATGTTGATTTACTATTTCTCTGCTTAGGTCATGGAGAAGCAAAGAAGTGGCTAACAGCTAATAGCCAACAGCTAAAAGCCAGTACCCGCATTATAGACCTTAGCCAGGATTTCAGACATAAGGAAAGTAATACATTCCAAAAAAGGGAGTTTGTGTATGGCCTGCCTGAACTAAATAAAAGCGTTATTAAAAAAGCACAGAACATTGCCAACCCGGGGTGCTTTGCTACATGTATACAACTGGCTTTGCTTCCACTTGCAGACGAACATCAAATTACCGGCGAGGTACATGTATCGGCAATAACGGGCTCTACGGGTGCGGGGCAATCATTAAGTGAAACATCCCATTTTTCGTGGAGGCAAAATAATATAAGCCCTTATAAAGTATTCGAGCATCAGCATCTTAAAGAAATTAATGAATCGCTGGAACAATTGCATCCTTCTGCAAAATCGAATGTAAAGTTTGTACCTTATCGCGGGCCTTTTACAAGGGGTATATTGGCAACTGTATATTTGAAATTAGCCAATAGCCAACAGCTAATAGCCAATAGCTATAAAGAATTTTACAAAACCTCTCCATTTGTGCATATAGCGCCATTTGAAGTGGATGTAAAGCAGGTGGTAAATACCAACAATTGCTTTTTGAGCGTAAACAAAATAGGCACTGAACTGGCAGTTGTAAGCGCCATAGATAACTTGCTGAAGGGTGCAGCGGGACAGGCAGTACAAAATATGAACCTTATGTTCGGATTACCCGAAACTACAGGACTAAAACTAAAAGCGGTAGCATTTTAAAATAAAATTAAAACCATCAAAAGCACTTTCAACTTTACAAACCTTAGGAACTTTATAAACTGAAGTATGAAACTATTCGACGTTTATCCCCTGTTTGATATTGAGCCTGTAAAGGCACAGGGATGCTGGCTGTGGGACAGCAAAGGTGAAAAGTACCTCGATCTTTACGGAGGCCATGCAGTTATTTCCATTGGCCATACTCATCCTCATTATGTAAAAATGCTGGATGAGCAATTAAGTAAGATTGCGTTTTATTCCAACTCGGTTAGAATAAAGCAACAGGAAGAACTGGCACAAAAATTGGGAGAATTAAGCGGCTATACCGATTACAATCTTTTCCTTTGCAATTCAGGAGCAGAAGCCAATGAAAATGCACTCAAGTTGGCATCGTTTATTACAGGAAGAAAAAAAGTAATTGCATTTGAAAAGAGTTTTCATGGAAGAACGTCGTTGGCTGTTGCCGCTACCAATGATGCATCAATACAGGCTCCTGTAAACTCAGTACACGATATTGTATTTGTTCCTTTTAATGATGCGGAAGCAATTAAAAAGGCAATTGATAAAGACACATGTGCTGTTATTATTGAGGGTATACAAGGTGTGGCTGGCATTCGCGTTGCTGATAATGAGTTTTTAAAAGTACTTCGGGAAGAATGTACAAAAAACGGGGCAATGCTTGTGCTGGATGAAGTACAATCTGGTTATGGGAGATCGGGTAAGTTTTTTGCTCACCAATATTCAGGTATAAAACCGGATATCATTACAACAGCTAAAGGCATGGGCAATGGATTCCCAATAGCCGGTGTGTTGATTAGCCCAAATATAGCAGCCAAGCATGGCATGCTTGGTACAACGTTTGGTGGCAACTATTTAGCCTGTGCAGCCGGAATTGCAGTGCTCGATGTAATTAAGTGTGAGAAGTTAATAGAGAATAGTGAAAAGATGGGTGAGTACTTAATAGGAAAACTAAAGGGTATTGACGGAGTTAAAGAAGTAAGAGGCACGGGCCTTATGCTTGGAATAGAGCTTGACTTTAACGCCGGCCCTGTTCGCAATGACTTGGTATTTAAGCAACATATTTTTACGGGTTCGGCATCCAATAAAAATACAATACGATTATTGCCACCATTGAATATGGGTAAGGAAGAGGCCGACCATTTCCTGAAAGCATTTGCAACCACTTTAAAGTCACACCTACAAACTGCTTCCAGATGAAGAATTTCACCTCTGTACATGATGTAAAAAAGCCTATGGCCCTTATTAAAGAAGCTATAGAACTAAAGAGACATCCACACAAGTATAAGAAGTTAGGTAAAAACAAGACGATCGGGCTATTGTTTTTGAATCCGAGTTTGCGCACGCGTTTAAGTTCTCAAAAAGCGGCACAGCTAATGGGCATGAATGTGATGGTGATGAACATGGATAAAGAAGGCTGGGCACTTGAGTGGAACGATGGCGCTATAATGAACAGTAACAAAACCGAGCATATTAAAGATGCCGCTATGGTACTTAGTACGTATTTTGATATCATTGGCATTCGTTGTTTTCCTACTCTTACGGACAGGGAAGCGGATTATAGCGAGCATGTAATAAAACAACTTATAAAATACGCAACTGTTCCGGTAATAAGCCTTGAGTCTGCAACCTTGCACCCATTGCAGAGTTTAGCAGATAGTATCAGTATTTTTGAGAAATGGAATAAGAAAAGTAAACCCAAAATAGTACTTACCTGGGCACCGCATGTTAAAGCCTTGCCACAGGCGGTAAGCAATTCCTTTTTAGAATGGATGCAAGCCCTTGATATGGATATTACAGTTACGCATCCTAAAGGATATGAACTTGCAACCAAGTTTACAAAAGGTATTAAGGTAGAGCACAATCAGCAAAAGGCATTGCAGGATGCCAACTTTGTTTATGTAAAGAATTGGTCAGCTTATGAGCCATACGGGCAAACTCCGGTAGTAAAGGAAGACTGGCTGTTAAGTGAAAAGAAAATGAAAGCAACCAATAACGGCTATGTAATGCATTGCCTGCCTGTACGTAGAAATGTAGAATTGCCTGATGAATTATTAGATGGAAAGAGAAGCCTTATTCCTTTACAAGCTGAAAACAGACTATATTCGGCTGCCGTGGTAATCAAAAAAATACTGCAGGCTCACACCAAATGAAGGAGCTGTATATTATAAAAGTCGGAGGCAATGTAATTGATGATGAGAAAAACCTCGGCATTTTTCTTAAGAAATTTAGTGCTATAAATGCACCTAAAATACTTGTGCATGGGGGCGGAAAATTGGCTACTGATTTGTCTTCAAAGCTTGGTATAGAAGCTAAAATGGTGGATGGCAAAAGAATTACCGACGGTAATACCTTAGAAATTGTAACTATGGTATATGCCGGATTAATCAATAAATCAATCGTAGCAAAACTTAATTCGCTTGGAACAAATACTCTTGGCGTTTGTGGGGCCGATATGGGCCTGATTCCGGCGAAAAAGAGAAAAGTAGGGACAATAGATTATGGTTTTGTGGGAGATATATTGATGGATGACATCCCGGCAAAAAAATGGACCGATTTATTGGATAATAATATATGTGCGGTTGTCGCACCTATTACTGCGGATGCTAAAGGACAGTTGTTGAACACCAATGCCGATACCATTGCTTCATCTATTGCACAGGCTTTGAGTAAAGCCTATAAAACAACGCTGATTTATTGTTTCGAGAAGGATGGAGTATTGAGCAATCCTAAAGATGATACATCTGTTATCCGGGAGATACAAATGAAAATGTATGCTCAGTTAAAGAGTGAAGGCATTATTTCGAAAGGGATGATACCTAAAATGGATAATTCATGGGAGGCAATAAACAAAGGTGTTGCAAAGGTTGTTATAGGCAATGCTTTAGAGGTAGATAAATTGATTTCCTCCACCGGGGGTACACATTTAAGCCTTGATTAATGTTGCACGACGAAGCCATAGAATTATTAAAAAAGCTGATTGCTATTCCTTCATTAAGCAAAGAAGAGAAGGGTACTGCTGATGCGATAGAGGCCTACATGAAAACTAAAGGTGTTGATGTAAAGAGGCATTTGAATAATGTATGGGCCACCAACAAACACTTTGATGCCGCAAAGCCCAGCATACTTTTAAACTCTCACCACGACACCGTAAAACCTAATAAAAGCTACACCAAAAATCCACATGAAGCTATTGTTGAGGATGGCAAGCTATATGGGCTTGGCAGCAATGATGCGGGTGGAGCATTGGTTTCTTTGCTTGCTGCATTTTTTAATTTCTATGATAAGAAGGATTTGAAGTATAACTTGATTTATGCAGCCACGGCTGAGGAAGAGATATCGGGTAAGAATGGAATTGTTGCACTGTTGCCTAATCTTGATAAAATAGATTTTGCAATTGTTGGCGAGCCTACTCAAATGCAATTAGCTATTGCAGAAAAAGGTGTTATTGTAATAGATTGTGTTGCCCGGGGTAAATCGGGCCATGCAGCAAGAGAGGAAGGTGTGAATGCGATATATGAGGCCATGAAAGATATACAATGGCTCAAATCATTTGCGTTTCCTAAAATATCTCCATTGCTAGGCCGTGTTAAGATGACAGTTGCCATTATAAAAGCGGGCACGCAACACAACGTAATTCCCGATACATGCGAGTTTACGGTTGATGTGCGTGTAAACGAATGCTACACCAATGAGGAAATAGTGGCAATTATAAAAGAAAATGTAAAGTGTGAAGTTAACCCACGTTCATTAAGGCTAAAGTCATCGTTTATTGTTGAAGAGCATCCAATAGTAAAAGCGGGCAAAAGCCTTGGTTTAACTACGTATGGTTCGCCCACAATCTCAGACAGGGCGCTAATGCCGTTTACCAGTTTAAAGATAGGACCCGGAGATTCTGCACGTTCGCATATTGCAGATGAATATATTTATATTGAGGAAATAAAAACGGGCATAGATACATATATAAAAATGCTTAGTAAAAATTTATAGTATGGCAAAAAAACTTTGGCAAAAGGATGTTGAGGTAAATAAACTGGTTGAAAAATTCACAGTGGGTAAAGATGCTGAGTTCGACCTGTTGCTTGCAGAGCATGATGTAAAGGCATCTGTGGCTCATGCAAAAATGCTCGGCAAAGTGGGATTATTAAATGCCGCTGACGTTAAAAAGCTATTATCAGGTTTCGAAATTATAGAAAAACAAATAAAGCAAGGCAAGTTTAAAATAGAAGATGGAGTAGAGGATGTGCATTCGCAGATTGAGATGCAGCTTACTAAGATTACGGGAGAGGCGGGAAAGAAAATACACATTGGCAGATCGAGAAACGACCAGGTGCTTACGGCAATAAAACTTTACTTGCGTAGCGAACTGAAAGCGATAAGCAATGAAGTTAGTAAGCTGTTCGATGTATTTTTAAAACAAAGCGAGCAACATAAAAATGTGTCATTACCGGGCTATACGCATTTGCAAATTGCCATGCCTTCTTCGTTTGGCTTATGGCTGGGCGCTTATGCCGAAAGCCTTTGCGACGATATGGAGCTTGTAGTAGCAGCCTATCATATTTGTAATAAAAATCCATTAGGCAGCGCGGCAGGGTATGGTTCTTCTTTTCCGCTGGATAGAAAACTTACTACTGATTTAATTGGCTTTGGCGACATGAATATAAATTCTGTGTATGCCCAAATGACACGTGGCAAAGCAGAAAAAGCGGTTGCAGTGGCTATTGCCTCGGTAGCGCATACATTGGCTAAGTTTTCGTACGATGTGTGTTTATATATGTCGCAAAACTTTGGATTTATTTCCTTCCCGGAAGAACTTACAACAGGTAGCAGCATTATGCCACATAAAAAGAACCCCGATGTATTTGAACTTGTACGCGGCAAATGCAACATTATACAAGGTGTACCTAACCAGTTAACCCTGCTTACATCTAACCTGCCCAGCGGCTACCATAGGGATATGCAACTGACTAAAGAAGTATTGTTTCCCGCTATACAACAATTGAAAGATTGCCTGGGTATACTTGCTTTTGCACTGCCGCAAATGAAGGTGAACAAAGAAATACTGAAAGATAAAAAGTACGCCTACCTGTACAGTGTAGATGCTGTGAATGAATTGGTAAAAAAAGGGATGTCGTTTAGGGATGCATATAAAAAGGTAGGATTGGATATTAAAGCCGAAAAGTTTACTCCTCCTGCTAAAATAAAACATACTCACATAGGTAGTATAGATAATCCCGGAACGGATTTAATCCGTAAGCAGTTTAAAAAAGTGTTAGAGAAATTCTAAAATAAAAAAGGCAGCTAATTAGCTGCCTTTAATAAGTATAAACAAGTTTATTCTTGAGGTGTTCCCTCTTCGTCTTCTTTTTTAGGCCTAATCATTATGCCGTACGCCACAATACCATAACCTATAATTAAGATAATAGGAGCAACCACCATTCTGCGTGTAGAAAAGAGTTCTTCGCTAAACACATTTGGATCTGTTGAACCACCACCCGAAAGGGTAATGTATCCAATCACCAGCAATGCCACACCAATAAGCAGGAACATATAGTTCTGCCTGCCAAACGCAAAGTTTGTCATAGGGCGGCTCACTGGAGCATCCTCTTTCGAATCTTTTTTTATGTTTGAGTAGTGTACCATATTAGCAGCTCATTTCAGGCATATACTTTTCGCAAACGGCATCAAGCACCTTGTTTTGTGCTTTTAAGCATTCTACCGCGCTGTTCAAAGCATCCTTTTGTTCTTGTTCTGTAAAGTTTTTCATCATAGCTGCCCATACTTCTCTGTGGTATATGTCAGCAGTTTCGTGTTCTTTAAAATATTCTACGGTTTTTTCGTCGTTAATGCCGTAAAATTCCATCAGGCCTTCCAGTTTGGTGTGGCTAATGGTTGGTATTTCAGCTTCGTAAGCATACATAGCAGCAGCGCCTTCAACAGGCTTTTCCATTAGCTTAACCATTTTGCCAACTGCATCTACACAAAGTTGCGAAGGGGTGTAGTCGTTCAGTTCTTTAGCCGATATGCCCATACCCAGTGCAAATTGTTCCCAAAGTGCAATATGGCTTTGTTCATCTTCCATGTTTCTCTTAATATCTTCGGTAGGATTAGCATTGTAAATATGCTCTACCATAGATGGAACAGCTTTTACCAAATGGTAATATTCTTTTATATATCCGCACAAAGCCTCTTTGGTAAGAGTTCCGGCCGACCATTGTTGGTAAAAAGGGTGTTTTAGCAAACTGTATTGCTCAATTTTTTTGTCGATTTGTGTTACTACCATAACGTTTGAATTATTGGATGATTAATGTGTGAACGCAAATGTATAAAAAAAACAATTCTTAGAATAGCGTATTCGCTTATATATACATTTGCGCCCATGATTCGTTCACTTATACCTGCATTTTTTGCTTTTTTTCTTGTAACGGGGTGCATACGTCCACACAGGGCTTTTGATAAGTATACCCCTTCGCCCGTGCCCGATTACAGTAAAGAAAGCGCCTGGGTGGCTCTGCCCTGGCAACATAATGCAGCCGATACCATACCTCCAAATTCGGGGTTAAAGGATGAACAGGCTACTGCCAAAGTAGATGTGTTCTTTATTTATCCTACCCTCGATTTTAGCAATAAAGGCTGGAATGCAGATATAGCGGATGCAGACCTTAACCACAAGATAGAAAAGACTACTATACGCCAGCAGGCTAGTGTATTTAATGGATCCTGCCGTATATTTTCTCCCCGTTACCGCCAGGCAACACTCTATTCGTTTTTGGATACAAAAGGCGATGGTAAAAAGGCACTTGACCTTGCCTATAGCGATATAAGGCAGGCCTTTATCTATTATATGAAGAATTATAACAAAGGGCGCCCCATTATAATTGCAGGGCATAGCCAGGGTGCATTAATGTCGTACCGGTTATTAAAAGAGTTTTTTGATACCACGGCCTTAAGGCAAAAGCTGGTGGCTGCATATCCTATAGGGTTCCAAATTATAAAGGACTCGCTGAAAAACCTTAAACCCGGAGATTCGGCTACCGAAACCGGGTGCTATGTAACATGGAACACCGTTAAATGGGGTGGCTTAAGTAATGAAGATATGCGCGAGCACTTTAAAGGAGTGTGCGTGAATCCGTTAAGCTGGAAGCAGGATACTGCGTACGTTGATGCAAGGGAAAATAAGGGAAGTATATCGTATCGTTTTAATGGCGTACTTCCTAATGTAGTGGGTGCTGCATGCCGCAACGGCGCTTTATGGGTAAGCAGGCCAAGCGAAGGAGGCTTCTTCGCTTTAAGAGGTAGTTACCACATCTACGATTATAGCTTTTTTTATATGAACATCAGGGCCAATGTGGCACAAAGGGTGCAGGCATATCTTGCAAAGCATCCTGAAACATCAAATCAATAAAGCATTTTATTGCTGATAGGCACCGATGGTAGGTGTTCCTAAAATTGCCCCACCACTTAAATCCGGGGCATAAGTTCCATACGTGTTTGTACCAGAACCAATAGCCGCTGAATTAGAAGTTACCCGGTAGTCATCCTGTGGTGGTTCTCCGGTAGCATTAAAGCTTGGATCAGCTGGAATGCACGTAGTATAATTCGCAGCCGGAAGAGGAGTCTTAACATCGCAGTGGTCAAAATAATAGTGAAATGTGCCGCCTTGCGCATCTAAAGCCACTTCATTAGCTACGCTGCCATACACAATGCAATTGGTAAAAAAGGCGCTATCCAGGTTACGGCTTTGGTTGTTTCCGTTTACATCAGTGTAGTGGTTGTTGAGCAACAGCAATGGAGTTTGCCTTTGGCTGTAGCTCCAGTAATTGGCAAAGGTGCATTGGTAAAACCTGTATTTACCACCCAGGCTAAGGTCGAGGTCGTAATACTGGCAATCTTCTATTAAGTTATTATCGCCTGTAATAAAGCTGCCCTCGCCCAGCAAGCCAAATTCACTCATGCTTTTGATAATGGTATGATCCATTTGCAAGGTAGGTACACCCGGAGTAACATTGGTATCAGCCTCTACGCCTATGGTGCCATTTTTGATTACGGCCCAGCTTATCATGTTGTTTTTGCTTCCCGGCGATAACCATATTTCGCCCCATTGGCCGGGTACATATTTATATTCGGGTTCCAGCCTGTCGCCCTGAAAGGTAACAGGGTTGGCTTGATTGCCCTGTACCTGCAACGATGCATTTGCGTAAATCCACAATACCCCGTTGTTATGAAAGTAAACCCTTGTGCCGGGTTGCATAGTTAATGTACAGCCGGTATCTATAGCATAGCCAAAAATAACGTAGGGTTTTAGGGCTGTCCATGTAGAGTTGGAACATGGTATAATACAATACGCAGGGCCTGAAGGAGGAAATACATTAGGCTTGAAAAAATAGGCATCCTGGCCATATGCTTCTAAATATACGTTTTGTGTGTTGCCATTGGTACTGAATACAAGCGAATCTTCAATGACAATAGGGTTGTTTTGGTTGTTGGGATTTAATGTGCAGGTAACAAACACAAAAATACTGTCCTTAGCCGGTATTTTAATGTTGGAGAAGGATGCGCCTGCAATACCATCTACATTAATTTTAAAAGGAGAAGTGTAATTACCTGCCAGTTTTATAGATGAAATATTTATGGGCTGGCTGGCTGTGTTCCTTACTAAGAAGCCACGTACAGTAGAGCCTACGGTTGTAAATACGGTATCGAATAAAACAGAATCGGTAGAAAAGGAAAGCTTGGCAGAGGAGTTGGTGATGATAGTATCTTTTTTGCAGGAAGATAAAACGCCAAGGCAAAAGCAAAATGCCGTTAAAACAAGAACAGTATTGGTTTTTTTAATTAGCAAAATGATTTGATTAGTTGGGAATACTAACGAAACAGAATGCGCTTTGGTATGCAGGTCAGGATTTTTTTCTGCGGTTGATTTCATCCCTTATGTGCGAGGCTTTTTCATAATCCTCCTTGTCGAGTGCCTTTTGCAGCATTTCTTTCAAATCTTCCAACGATTTCTTTTTAACATCCTCTTCTTCTTTAGGAGCAGCAGATGTTGCTTTGGCTTCTTTTTTTGTTTCAATAGGTGTAATGCCTTCGTTTTTGGCTGCCTCTTCTTCCATTATAATTCCGGCAGAATTAAGGATGAATTCGTAGGTAAATATTGGGCAGTTAAATCTTACGGCTAATGCAATAGCATCCGATGTACGTGCATCAATCTCTACTTCGTTATTATCGCGGGCACAAATAAGTTTAGCGTAAAATATGCCTTCTACCAGGTTGTAAATAATAACTTCCTTTAGTTGTATTTCGAAGGTATCGGCAAAATTTTTAAATAGGTCGTGTGTAAGTGGCCTGCTGGGCTTCATGTTTTCCATTTCTATGGCAATGGCCTGTGCCTCGAAGCCTCCTATAATAATGGGTAACCTTCTTTTTCCTTTCGATTCGTTAAGTATAAGGGCATAGGCACCCGATTGGGTTTGGCTATATGATAAACCAATGATGTCTAACCGTATTTTTTTCATACTCACGTTACGCAGGCTTTCTAAATACTATAACGAATATACCAAATTTATACTTAATGCGAGGCTTTAATCTGTTTGATGGCTTCTGTTAGCTTAGGTACTACCTGGAAGGCATCGCCTACAATTCCATAGTCAGCTATTTTAAAGAATGGAGCCTCTTTATCGCTGTTTATAGCCACAATAATTTTAGATGAGCTTATACCCGCAAGGTGTTGTATAGCGCCCGAAATACCAATGGCAATATACAGGTTAGGCGATATGGTAATACCCGTTTGGCCCACGTGTTCGTGGTGTGGCCTCCAGCCCATATCCGCAACCGGTTTAGAGCACGCCGTAGCGGCGCCCAGTACATCGGCAAGGGTTTCAATCATGCCCCAATTTTCAGGGCCTTTCATGCCTCTGCCCGCCGATACTACTATATCAGCTTCGGTAAGTACCACTTTGCCCGATGTCTTTTTTACTTCATTAACGGTAGTATCTACATCTGCAATAGCTGGTGAGAAAGCCTCAACAGCAGCGCTGGTATTATTAGAGGTGATATGATGAGAGTTGGTTGCAAGGGCAATTATTTTAATATCCGAAGTAACTTGTACATCGGTAAAACCTTTGCCCGAAAAGCATTTTTTCTTTACTACAAAGGGTTCGGTAGTGGCAGGTAATGCAACGGCACCCGCTACTAAGCCAGCTTTTAAGCGGGCTGCAAGCCTTGGGGCAACCGATTTACCGGTGTAAGTGTGCGAGAATACAATGTGTTTTGCACCTTCTTTGGTGGCTGCTTCGGCAATAGCGGCAGCATAAGCGCTTGCGCTTACAGTAGCCAGTTTAGGGTTGTTTGCATACAGCACTTTAGAACATCCGTATTCGCCCAATTTCTTTAGTTCATCATCGGCTATGTTATTGCCAAGTACAACGGCAGTTACACCACCGCCTGTTTTTTGAGCAAGTTCAAAGGCATAGGTTACAGCCTCGAATGAAGGCTTTTTAAATTTTCCGTCCCAGTTTTCGGCAAATACTAATACTGACATTTTATCAAAATTTAGATGAGAAATAGGTTATAATTAAAATGCTTTGGCTTCAGTGTGCAAAAGCTTTGCAAGCTCTTCGGGGTGCTCGGCATCCACCATTTTGCAAGCCGATTTTGCAGGCGGGCTTTGAAATGATAACGAAGAAGTGGGCTTTGCGTTTACGGTAGGTTCTACCACTTTTAAAGGCTTGGTGCGTGCGCTCATAATACCCCTCATATTAGGGATGCGTGGTTCAGCAAAATCTTTTTGTGCGCTGGCAGCAAAGGGCAGGTTTACACTTACTACTTCTTTGCCTCCGTCAATTTCTCTTTCCAGGGTTGCTTTACCTCCGTTTATATCCAACTTGGTAGCTACGGCAACCGAGGGTATATTTAAAAATTCTGCAATCATGCCCATCACCTGTCCGCTGTTATAATCAATCGATTCGCGGCCCGTAAGTATCACATCATATTTTTCATTCTTTGCGTATGCGGCTATTTCTTCAGCCACAAACAAAGCATCGGTAGGCTCGGCATTTATACGTATAGCGTCATCGGCGCCTATTGCCAAAGCTTTGCGCAATGTAGGTTCTGTAGTAGCAGGCCCCACATTAATAACACTAACGGTTCCTCCTTGTGCTTCCTTTATTTCGAGGGCACGGGTAAGGGCCATTTCATCGTATGGGTTTATAATAAACTGAACCCCGGCAGTATTAAAGGCCTTATTATCAGGGGTAAAGGTTATTTTGGTAGTGGTATCGGGTACGTGGCTTATGCAGACTAAAAATTTCATTCGTATATGTTGCTTTTAATTGTGATGTTTTGACAGGCATGCAAAAGTAATGAAAAATGGATGAGAAAATCAGTGCCTGAATATTACTTTAAGTGGCTTTTATTAAATATGGCTTTACGCGTATCAATTTTTGTATCAGGGCATTAGGGTGATGGGTTGATTATTAACGATTTGTTGGTTTGTTTCTACCATAATTTTTCCATATATTTGATGAAACAAATTTGCTATTGCAAAAAACTACTCCCCAAATGTATGTCCGGACAATCATTTGTTTTCAAGCAATTTATTGTAAAACAGAGTAAATGCGCCATGAAGGTGGGCACTGATGCCGTACTTTTAGGTGCGTGGGCTCATATTCCTCCAACAGGTTCTATATTAGATGTAGGAACGGGCACAGGTATTATAGCCATGATGGCTGCACAGCGCTCCGCCTGTAGTGTCGACGCTATAGAGATTGATATTGACGCCTACATACAGGCTGTAGAAAACAGTAAAAATTGCAAATGGGCAGACAGGATAAGTGTACACCATAAGTCTTTGCAGGATTATAGTACCGAAGCAGGCAAAAAATACGAAGCCATTGTGAGTAATCCACCCTATTTTTCAAATTCTTTGCAATCAGCCTCCGAATCGCGCACAGTAGCAAGGCATACCTGCACTCTTAAGTTCGAGGAATTGCTGAACGGGGCGGTTTCCCTGCTTCATAAAAATGGCACCTTTGCTACCATACTTCCACCTAAAGAATCGGAGGATTTAATCAGCATAGCCAAAGAAAAAGGGCTTCATCTTACCCGGCTTACAAGGGTACAAACTTGTATTACTAAGCAACCCAAACGTATGCTTATGCAGTTTGATTTTGCTCCTAAGGCCTTTTCGGAAAATACTCTAATAATAGAAACAGGCGACCATTCCTACTCTTCTTCCTATAAAGAGCTAACACGGGATTTTTATTTGGGATTTTAATATTTTAGCGGAGACAAATCAATACTCCTCCTAATGAATAAGTTACTAAGGAAAGGTTTTGTGTTTTTTACAACTCTTTCTATAGCCCTGTTCTTTACTTCCTGCTTTCATAAAGATGTAATGACCGACAGGGCAGATGATATTATTAGTTCCCTTATTTATAAAGGTAAAGAAGGGAATTTTATCATTTGTAAGGAAGCCGTCTTCCAGGCTACTTCTAAATCATCTAATGGTGGTTTTACGCGTATTAGCGGGCGGAATGATTATCGCATTTCTTCTTACGATTTAGCGACGGGTAAGCTATCGGCACGTATTAATATGAAAAGCGGAATGGAAGATGAAGAGTTTATAATAATGGGTGCAACCGAAGGAAAAATATGGATGTACAGTATAAACAAGGACCTTGGCCTGCATTGCCGCGACCCTAAAACGCTTGAGGTTATTACCGGCCCAAAGAAATTGGTAGAAGCCTCCACCATGAAAGTCATTACCCTCGCACCGGCACCGTGGTCAGAGTTGGACCGTTATTTTGCATTCGATTGGGAAAATAATACGCCCTTAATTACCGATGCGCAAGGGTATGTGTACGCTATAAATCCTGATAACTTTAGTGCAGAAAAAAAAGATAAAAAGCTGGAGATAGGATTTTCTAAAGAGTGGTTTAACACAAGTTGTGGATTAAATGATGGGAGAAGCCTATACCTTAAAGGCGATAATCGAAATACTATTGAAATTGGCAATGCAGAAGATAAAAGCAAACTTTCCTTTCTGTTTGGTAAGTTTATTATAGATAACAGCGATGCCAGGGCCGGGATAATTAAAAAGAAGCGCCTGGAAGAACTGCAGAAAAGAGTGAAGCGCCTTGAGGATTCTATCAAAGCTTATGAAAGCGGCCATAAGGATAATGACGAAGAATATTTTAGGGGAAACATGAGTAGGGCAGAAGAGGATAGGTATGAGCAGAATTCGAAAAATAAATCAGCGTTCGAAATGGCAAAAATGGACTTGGAGCATTTTAATTCTTTCGGAATGGACGAGAAAAATATGCTAAGCAACGAGCCCAATACATTCCTGGTGTATTATGCCAACAGCATTTCAGATACAGCAAGGGTTATTATTTCTAAGGTGAAATTTAATGCCGATTCTTCGTGCACTCAAATTTGGGAATGCCATCTCAATAACTTTTTCTTCGACCCTGATAAGGCCAGCAGTAAGGGAGCTTTTGAAACTGTATTTTCTAAAGGCGACCCTCAGTTCCGCTACCAGTGGTTTGATGTAGAGGACAATAAACTAATCATGATATCCCAATTGCAAATGGCTTGTATTGATATGGGTACGGGCAAGGTGCTGTGGGAGATTAATATATAGTCTTTAACTTTTAAACTAATATTGTTTCCATGACAAAGAGAAGACTTCTTATTGTTATTTTGGTTTTAGTTCTTGGCTACACACGGGCACAAGTAAAAAAATATTGGGTAGGTGATACAGCCCATGTTTCTTGCCTTTATTTTGATACACTACAAGAAATTATACCAGATACATCAGCATATTTAAGACTCAACAAATTAAACCCCGAAGGAGATACGGCAATACTATATTGGGATAGAAATATGCAACAACGTTATAAGTCTGTTCTTACCGGAAATAATACAAGCAACGATACTACTTTTTACAGAAATGGAAGTATTGATGAGATATTTTATAGAAATGGATTAAAAGAAATAGAGTTTTATATAATGGGATGGTATCCTGATGGTAAAAAGAAAGAAGAGCAAGTATTTAAAGGAGATCAAAAGATTGAAACCTTTTACTATAGTAGTGGAAATATAAAAGCGATAGAAACTTTTTTAAAGATTCATAATGACCCAGCTTACTTCTTATGGGTTTATACTAAAAGGTTTTGTGAAAATGGAACGGTAATTGTTCAAGATTCAGCTAATTCATTAATGGTTCGCAAGATAGAACGACACTTTTGTGATGGGAGCAAAGAGGCTGAATTTACTTTATTTCAAGGCCATGCATTGGGTAAATATCGTTTTTGGTATCCTAACGGTCAGCCAAAAATAGATGGTCAATTTATTGATACTATTGAGAGAAAAAAAATAAATGACTATAATGATAAGGCTTGGGGTAAGCAGGGGAAATGGAGTTATTATAATGAGAATGGTAAACTTATTAAAGAAGAGATGTACAAGGATGGAGAAGTTTTATCAGAAAAGAAATATTAAGTACGTCACAATAAACGAACGGTTAATTTTAGTCCTGAGTGCTTCATCCTTTATTACCTTTGCGCTAAGGTAAGGTGCGATACTTTTTAAACATATCTTTTACAGGCACAGGCTATCACGGATGGCAGGAGCAAAGCAATGCGGATAATACCGTTCAGGGCATTTGTAAATCTGCTATGGAGAAAGTGCTTGGGCACCCGGTTAATCTTATGGGCTGCGGGCGGACAGATACAGGTGTACACGCCGAAGAGTTCTTCGCCCATTTCGATACAGATAATAAAAATTTAATAAAGGATAAAAGGGATTGGCTGTACAAGTTTAATTCCGTGTTGCCTTTTACTATAGCTGCAAACGATATACTAGCCGTAAAGGATGATGCTAATGCCCGTTTTAATGCAACATCGCGCACATATAAATATGTTATTACTACCCGGAAGGACCCATTCCTGCTCGACTTTTCACTTTTCTTTCCTTATGCTTTAGATGTAGTAAAGATGAACGAAGCATGCAAAAAGTTGAAAGAATTTAAAGAGTTTTCCAGTTTTAAAAAATCGAATACTCAAAACAAAACGGACACCTGCACTATAAGCCATGCCGCCTGGAAAAAGGAAGGACACACGCTGGTGTTTACCATTACGGCCGACCGCTTTTTACGCAACATGGTGCGTGCTATTGTGGGTACTATGTTAGCTGTTGGTAACGGGAAGTGTACAGTAGATGATTTTTGTCGTATTATTGAAAGCAAAAACCGTTCGCGTGCCGGAACATCAGTACTTGCCAGTGGGCTTTATCTTACCAAAATTGAATATCCTAAAGCGGTGTTTGAATGAGCCTGTATAAACTTACCATACGCCCTTTTCTCTTTCTCTTCTCACCTGAAGTAAGCCACACTATTACAATAGGGCTATTAAAAACATTTTGCAAAATACCTTTGGTTTCTTCGATACTTAGGGCTATTCATGTGGAAAAGAATCCAATATTGGAAAGAACCATTGCAGGTTTAACGTTTCCTAATCCAGTTGGATTAGCGGCAGGGTTTGATAAAAATGCACTCTTCTTTCGTGAGATGGGTTACCTGGGATTTGGCTTTGTAGAAGTGGGAACTGTTACACCCCTTGCACAATCAGGTAATGATAAGCCCAGGTTGTTCCGCCTGCCAAAGGATTCTGCACTTATTAACCGCATGGGCTTTAATAACGATGGGATGAATGCGGTAGCAGAAAGAATAAAAAAGAAAAGCAAGGACATTGTACTTGGTGGAAATATTGGCAAGAATAAAGTTACTCCGAACGAACAGGCCAATAGTGATTATGAAAAATGTTTTGATACACTTTTTGATGGGGTAGATTATTTTGTAGTGAATGTAAGTTCGCCCAATACACCTGGTTTGCGCAGCCTACAGGATAAAGAGCCACTGACTAAATTATTGCTTAGCCTACAGGCAAAAAATAATGCAAAGCACAAACGTAAACCTATATTTTTAAAAATTGCGCCTGACCTAACCAACGAACAGTTGGATGATATTGTTAGCATAATGAACGAATGCAAGATTGACGCTTTGGTTGCAACGAATACTACTTTATCCCGAGAAGGGTTAAGGACAGCCGGAGTAGCCGAAATGGGAGCAGGCGGCTTGAGCGGTAAACCACTTACAAAACGTGCAACCGAAGTGGTAAAATACCTGCACGATAAATCAAAGGGAGCTTTTCCTATTGTAGCTTCTGGGGGTATACATTCTGTTGAAGATGCCATGGAAAAGCTGGATGCAGGCGCTACACTTATTGAATTGTATACGGGTTTTATTTACGAAGGGCCTCTGTTGGCAAAAAGAATTTGTAAAGAGATATTACGTAGAAATAGGTCAATTACGAATTAAAAATTAAAAATTACGAATTACGGACTTTATGAACTTTATACTTTACAAACTTAATAAACTACGGTAGCGTGATCGGGTTTCCAAACGCCAAAATAAATATAGGTCTACGTATTCTCGAAAAGCGGGAAGATGGCTATCATAATATAGAGAGTGTATTTTATCCTGTGGGCTGGTGCGATGCTCTTGAAGTAACTAAGCAGGAAGGCGATGGAAAAATGAGATTGCACCTGGCAGGTATATCGTTACCTGGCAAACGTATTACCGATAACCTGTGCACCAAGCTGTATAAATCATTGGAGAAGAAACATAAATTACCTTCTTTGGATGTATGGTTACTAAAGGCTGTGCCCATTGGTGCCGGCTTGGGGGGGGGGTCTTCTGATGCTGCTCACTTTATGAAGATGCTCAACGAACTTTGTGCCTTGAATATTTCTGTGGAAGAAATGAAACAGCATGTGGCAGCACTGGGCAGCGATTGTTTATTTTTTATAGATAACACCCCTGTATTTGCAAGTGGCAGGGGAGAAGTGACCGAAGCAATAGATCTTGACTTAAGCCGTTATTATATATCTATTATTTATCCTGAAATATTAATAAGTACCCCCTTTGCATATAGCCTGGTTAAGCCAAATGGTAAAGTAGAATCGTTAAAGGAATTGGTGAGCGTAAAAAATATAAACGACTGGAAACATTCTGTGGTAAATGATTTCGAAGCACCCATTATCGAAAAGTTTCCGGCTATTGGAGATATAAAAGCAGAGCTATACAAACAAGGTGCTGTGTATGCGGCTATGTCGGGCAGCGGCTCGGCGGTATATGGCATATTCGATAAAAAAGTGGAAATGCGGCATGTGTTTCCTAAATACAAAATATGGGCGGGTGATTTAAAACTTCCTCGTTAAATAGAACGCTGATGACGCAGGTGAATATGATTGAATATGATTTTTATATCAGCGAGAATCTGCCGTATCAGCGTTATCTGCGTTCCATTAATTCCATTGTATCTTGAAAGTGTTATATAACATAGGTATTCGCTGCTACGGATTGGCAATTTTAATTGCTTCGCTGTTTAACGAAAAAGCCAAAAAGTGGAGAGGTGGGCGAAAAAATATTTTTGTCGGGTTACAGCAAACGTTTAAAGATGTAAAAGAGCCTGTAGTATGGTTTCATTGTTCTTCGCTAGGCGAGTTTGAGCAGGGCAGGCCTGTTATTGAGGCGTTCAGGCAGCAAAAACCCGGGTATAAAATATTGCTTACTTTCTTCTCTCCTTCCGGATATGAGGTGAGGAAAGATTATAAAGGTGCCGATTATGTTTTCTATTTACCTCTTGATACTCCTACGAATGCTCAAAGATTTGTGAGCATAGTAAAACCCAAATTCTCAGTTTTTGTAAAATATGAATTTTGGTATAACTACTTGCGGGCGCTACATAACGCGGGTGCTCCTGTTTATCTTATCTCTGCTAAGTTTAGGGCCGACCAGTACTTTTTTAAAGGATATGGAACATGGTTTAGCAAACAACTGAAGGAATACAAAAAAATATTTGTACAGGAAGCAGGCTCGGAGAGCCTTCTTAAAAATATACATGTCGAAAATGTTGTAGTAGCCGGAGATACCCGCTTCGACAGGGTTATCGCCATAGCGCAGCAAGTACAGCCAGATAAAATAGTACAATCATTTAAAGGAAGTAATAAGCTATGGATATGTGGCAGTACCTGGTCTGAAGATGAAAAACTTATTCTTGAGACATTTGAAAAAGTAAAATCTGCAGGAGTAAAGTTATTGCTGGTACCACATGAAATAGGGGAGAGCAACATTAGCAGGATACTAAATATGTTTCCTCAATCTGTAAAATATTCCACGGCAAAGGAAGATGAATTAAGTGGTGCAGAGGCTTTGGTGGTGGATAAAATGGGACTGCTTTCTTCTCTTTATCAATATGGAGATATAGCCTACATTGGAGGTGGCTTTGGTAAGGGGATACACAATTTGCCGGAAGCAGCAGTGTTTGGTATTCCTGTTTTGTTTGGCCCCAACTATCACAAATTTAACGAGGCATTCGAACTTATCAATTGCAAGGGTGGCGCATCAATTTCTTCGGCTGAAGATTTATACAAACAGGTTTCTCAATTTTTAAAGGATGATGTCTTCCGCAAGCAGTGCGGAGATTCTGCAAAAAACTACATCTATACTACCAGCGGTGCTACAGATAAGATACTTGCTGAGTTAAATAATATTTAGGTTTTGGGCGTTCCCCTCGCCCTAAGGGGCCTGGGGTCGGGCTATACGTTACAAGTCCTCGTCCCGATAGCTATCGGGACTGTGGGCTTTCCACTTCTATCCCTAACGCAAACAACTAATAAGTTAGTTGTCACCCTGAACTTGTTTCAGGGTCACATACAATTACCAATTATAGGATGTGATGTTGAAACAAGTTCAACATGACTATAGAGTGAAGTTAATTACCATAGGGCAAGGGAACGTCCAAAAGTAATTAAGAAAAAATAAAAACTAATTCCCCATAGGATTAATAACCTTAGGGCATTTGGGCGGAGCCTGTTTTATATCCAACACATACCTGATGCCTATGCGGGCCTCAAAACCATGATAGAAAACAGTTGTGGGCTCAATATAAGTAGTGGTGATTTTAGTGCTGGGGTCGTAAAGCGGTAAAGCAACATTGCCATGCCCTGAACGTAAAATATCGCGGTTATAAAAGCCTTCGATAAATGGCCTCCAAAGGCTTTTGGTTATAAGTTCTACACCAACACCGCCTGCCACGGTAAACCAAAATTTAGGAAAGGTACCAATCACATCTCCATAAACCTGGGGGCTGTTTATTAAAAGATACTCTATGCGAGGGCCGATTAATATATAGGGCATAAGAAAGGATAACCTGTACTGAATTTTAAGGTAGTTGTTAAGTGTAATATAGGTGGTGCGGTTAGTAAACATTTGGAATACCAGTTCTTTAGAGCCCATTTGGTCGTAGCTTGCCTCCACCCTCCACCGGTAGTATGGGTTATGAAAAAATTCTACAAGGCCAGCCACATTAAATCCAAGTAAATTACGTTCCTGTGTATTAAACTCGCTGGGGTTCCACTCGTGGGTGCCATACGTAATACCACCTGCCACTCCAACGGCATCAACCAGTTGAGCCTTGCCTGAGTTAAGTGAAAAGGTAAAAATGAAAAGCGAAAAATAAAGGATTGTCTTTCTCATTTATACGTTTCTGTTTCTAAATTCTTAATCCTCAAATCTAAGATTACTATACACTTAACGCTTCAGCTGCCGCATTTATTTTCTTAACAAGTCCTTGTAATACTTTTCCGGGCCCAACTTCGTAGAATGTGGTGGCTCCGTCGGCACTCATACGCTGTATGGTTTGTGTCCACCTAACAGGTGCTGTAAGTTGGGCTATAAGGTTCTTTTTTATGGTTTCAGGGTCTGTTTCCGGAGATGCATTTACATTTTGATATACAGGGCAAATAGGTTTATTAAAGGGCGTAACTTCAATAGCTTTCGATAGTTCAACACGGGCTGGCTCCATAAGTGGGGAGTGGAATGCACCGCCTACAGGCAATAAAAGTGCACGTTTGGCTCCTGCCGCTTTCATCAGTTCGCATGCTTTGGTAACACCCGGCACCGAGCCTGAAATAACCAACTGACCCGGGCAGTTATAGTTAGCTGCTACTACAATTTCATCTGTTATAGATGCACATATTTCTTCCGCTTTAGCGTCATCCAATGCAAGTATGGCTGCCATAGTAGATGGGGTGGCCTCGCAGGCTTTTTGCATAGCCATGGCACGTTTGTATACAAGGGTTAGCCCATCTTCAAAACTGATTGCTTTAGCGGCAGTAAGCGCTGAAAGTTCGCCAAGGGAATGCCCCGCAACCATATCGGGAGTAAACTTGTCACCCAGCATAAATGCTAATACAACCGAATGTAAAAAGATAGCAGGCTGTGTTACTTTGGTTTGTTTCAGTTCTTCATCGGTTCCGTTAAACATAATGTCGGTTAGGCGGAACCCAAGTGCTAAATTGCCTTGTTCAAAAAGGTTTTTTGCCTCGATAGAGCCCTCATACAACTCTTTACCCATGCCTTTAAATTGTGAACCCTGTCCCGGAAAAATGTATGCTTTCTTCATAAATAGGTTTTTGTGCTTTTGATGCGCTAAGGTAGGAAAAAAGCCCGTCCACATTACTCTTAGGCACTTACTCAAGCTCCCCCCCCCCATCAATTATACGGTGAGTGTTAAAAAATGTGAAAGGCGGGGCATTTCCCGTTTTCTGCACATAGGCCCCTCTACATGCAGACTAAGTTTGCAGTATAAATATTGGGGTATGACAAAGTTATTTACTGTTTTATTGGGTTGTTTATTTGCGTTTTCAGTGGCTGCAAAGCCAAGTGGCAAGGTGGGTATAAAAATTACTGACGAACAGCAAAAGCCATTGGATGGGATTTTTGTACAATTGATGAATGCCAAAGATTCTACCATGGCAATGTATAGCGCCAGCACCAAAGATGGCAGTGCCGAATTTATAGAAGTAAAAAACGGAAACTACTTTATCTACATTGCTCAAACAGGATATAAAAATTATTTCTCTGCCGTATTTATAATTGATGATGCACATCCATCGCCAACATTAGCACCCATTATATTAGAAGCAAAATCGTTGCAGGCTGTTACCATTACATCTAAAGTTCCCGCAATAGAACATTATGCTGATAAAACAGTTGTTAATGTGCAGAATAGCCCACTTAATGCTGTAGGTACTGCGTTTGATGTAATACAACATTCGCCGGGTATAATGGTTGACCAAAACGATAATATAAGCATGCAGGGTAAGACGAACATCACAATTATGATTGATGGACGTATAACACCATTGTCGGGTAGCGACCTTGCCAACTTGCTTAAAAGTATGCCCGCCGAATCGGTAGATAAAATAGAGTTTATCACTAATCCATCGGCTAAATATGATGCCAGCGGAACAGCCGGAATTATAAACATAGTTTTGAAAAAGGATAAGCGCATAGGTGCCAATGCTACTGTGTATGCGGGTTATAGCCAGGGTATTTATCCAAAATCGAATGATGGGTTTAGCTTTAACGACCACACTAAAAAGTTTAACATTTTTGGCAGCTACAACTATTCGTACCATGGCTCAGTTAATATTATAGACTTTGTTACCAATTTTTATAGTGGTTCGCAATTTTTAAGCCGTACCACCCAACACGAATATCTTAAAACACCTGACATCACGAATACGGGGAGGCTGGGTACCGATTTTTTTGCAACGGATAAAACAACCTTCGGTGTTATTGCCGATGCATCTGTTTCAAAATTTGTTCCTTCTGAAACTACGAACACAAATGAGTATGACAGCGCGGATAATGAAAAATCATTTAGTTTAACAAACAGTAATTCGCCCAGCACCACGTATAACTACGCCCTTAACCTTAATATGAAGCATCAATTTGATTCTACCGGCAGAGAACTGCTGGTAAATGCAGATTATGCCATTTTCAATACAGCTTCGTACCAAAATATAGGCACTGCCTATTACGATCCTTTGGGTAATTCGCTTGGCCTTAATTCTTACCTGTACGGCAATCTTCCCGGCTCATTAAATATATACTCTTTAAAAGCAGACTATGATGGAATGCTTGGCAAAGGCACTTTTGGTGCAGGAGCTAAAAGTAGTTATGTAAATACGGATAATAACGTTCACATATACGATGGAACTAACGATCTGGCACCTGTAGATACAGGACAGAGCAACCACTTTATTTATTCCGAAAATATAAATGCAGCCTATGTTACCTATGGGAGAAGTTTGGGTAAAGCGGATTTTCAGGCGGGATTAAGAGCTGAACAAACTGTGACAAATGGCGATCAGGTTACAACAGGGCAAACATTTGCACGTAACTTTTGGCAGTTGTTTCCAAACATATCCATTAACGATTCTATCGGCAAGAATAATCAACTGGGTTTATCTTTAAGCAGGCGTATCGACAGGCCTACGTATAACCAGCTTAACCCATTCAGCCTGTATATTAATCCTACATTTTATCTTAATGGCAATCCTTCTTTATTGCCGCAAAATGCTTACCTGGCGCAATTATCGGATGCCTTTAAGCAAGTGTTCTTTTTAACGTTTACCTATACGCACACGCAATATCCTATTACCACAGTTATAGAGCCCTTTGAAGGCAAGCCTAACATTGTTAAGCAAACCGAAGAGAACCTGAATAGCAGCGATAACTATACGCTTAATGGAACTTTACAATACCAGTTTACCAAGTGGTGGTCGAATACAAGCAGTGCCGATATTTTTGTAAGCCATTATAGCGCAAATATTGCCAATTCGGTTTTAAGCACGCAAAGATATACCTGGGATGTAAACACAACTCAAAGCTTTATTATCAATAAAAAAATAAGCGGAGATGTTAGCTTTTATTATTTCTCCGGTTTCGATTTAGGATATTTATTCCTGGGCCCACAGTCGAATTTAGCTGTAGGAGTGCAAATTAAAGTGCTAAAAAATAAGGGCACTATTAAGATTAACGCCAATGATATTTTTTGGCAAGAACTTACCAAGGGCACAACAATATTTAACGGCTTTAATGAATACGTTTTTGTAAAACGTGATAGCCGTGTTGTTGGAATTTCATTCACATATCATTTTGGCGGTTCGTCTCAATCATCACTACGTAGTAAGGGCGGTGCCGAAGATGAAAAGAAGAGAGCGGGCGCAACTGGCTAATGTATACAAACAGGTGAAATAATTCACCTTTTTCGCATATCCGCTACCTGTACTGTAAAGTAATTTTGTAATAGATAAATCAGAAGAATGACCAAGGCAGAAATAGAAACTAAATTCCCGGGAGAGCTTGATGCCATCATGTTTTTTGAGCAGCTTCGCTGGGGCGATAAAATAAGGTGCGCGTATTGCAATACTGAAAAAGTAAGCAAGCGCCAGCACGATCACAGGTTTCATTGCAGCCAGTGCCGCCGTACATTTTCGGTTACCACAGGCACCAACCTTCACAGTTCAAAACTTCCGTTAAAAATTTGGATGCAGGCATTTAGCATTGGTACCACCGGTGAAAAAGTGATACCCATAAAAGTATTGCAAAGCGGTTTAAAAGTTTCGTATACTACCGCATGGCGTATAAGGCATGGCTTAAAGGATATACTTGATGATGACGCAAATGATACCAGGGCAATAACAGAAAATCCTTTCGAATATTTTTGCCGCAGGGCAGTTACAATAAAGCCTGCGTTACACCAGGCCGCTGTTTGAGTGGTAAGCCTTGGGCGTAAATCCGTAATGTTCGCGGAACAGCCTGATAAAGGAACTGGCATTCTCAAAGCCTGAATTGCGGCACACATCTTCAACCTTAACTTCTCCTTCCAGCAAAAGTTTCCTTGAATAATCGAGCCTTTTTTGAACGTGGTAACGATGAGGGGTTATACCAAACAATTCTTTAAAAACACGTTTAAAATGGTGGGTAGATAAAAATGAAACAGTGGCCAGTTCATCTATGCTAATCCTTTTATCAATGTGCGCATCCATGTAATCTTTGGCAAGGCTTAAGCGGCGGTATAACTCAGTACGGGTAGATAGTTTACTGGTTTTTATTTTATTAATTTCTCCGCTAAGATTTTTGTGAACCGTAAGCAAACGGGTTAGCATGGTGGTATAAATTTCATCCAAATCGGTTTCTTTTTTTACGCCAATATCTTCGTCCATTAAATTTCTCAGCTTAATAAAAAGTGTTTGTATAACCGGGTCAATATCGAATGTTTTTTCAAAAAAAGTTATAGGCTGGTCGCTTGATTTAAATGGGTCATCCAAAAGCCCCTCATCGTCTGTAATCATGCTGCGCATAAGGTCCTCTGCAAATTTTGGCTTAAAGGCTACCAATATCATTTCCTGTTCCTCTTCTTTATTATCGAAAGATGTTTTGTAGCTCTGCCCGCGGTTTATCACTACATAACTTTTGTTATTTATAATATGTTCGTGGCTGCCAAGTTTGTAGTATTGTTCACCGTTTAAGGTATAGCGGATGGATAAACGAGAAACATGATCTGCTGTTTCTTCCAGCTTTTTTGTTTTCAATAAAAGTGTTCCTGAATCGATAGAATGCATGTCGCGCGACTGGTGTGAGCAGAATACATTGCCCATCAGCATTGACTTTGCATTGTGACATAGCGGACAAAACCTGTTTTGTAATTTTTGCTCCAAACGCATTGAATTTATACCTCAAAGGTAGGAAACACCTATGCGCAGGCTTTGTTAAAGAATGTTAAATCAGGCTGGAAACCAATCCTTAGATGTGCGGTATACAGTGCCTTTAAAAAGCGCTACTTTTTGCCCATCCTGGTTGGTGATGTTGATATGATAAATACCAATTTTGTTGGATACGTTTATCTCTTCTGCTTCGGCGGTAATAATATCGCCTTCTTTTAACGAAACAATGTGCGAGATAGATGTTTCAACCGAAACACTTTTTCTGCCGTGTGAATTAGATGCAAATGCCAGGGCGCTATCGGCCAGCGAATAGGTAATACCACCGTGTGCAATAGCAAAACCGTTGAGCATTTCTTTACGGATCTTCATCCGCAAAATGCAATGGCCCGGCTCTATTTTAATAAGCTCAATGCCCAGCCACTGACTAAACCAATCGCTGTTATACATGGTATCTACAACCTTTTTTGCTAATTCGTTTTTATCCATGATAAAATGTTTTCAGGTATTTTCTATAAATGCGCCTTGTGAGCTTACGTCGTAATATTTTATATGCAAAGCTTCACATTCTTCCTTCCATTTCTTTAGTTTGTAAGCAGATACTGAGGAATCGAAAATGAGCTTATCAAAGATAAAAGCATTTTGCAAGGCAGCTATGTTTTGCCTGTAATTACCTGATAATACAAGGTAATGCACTTTTACTTTTGTTGTGGGGATATCGCCACTCTTTATAAAAGCAATTTTCAGATTGTTGAACTGAGCGTAGTTATGGTGAACGTAAAGATGGTGATTGAGTAGCAATGCTGAGGTGTCCCGCAATAAAGAAGAGTCTCTGACTCCTCTTGCCCACCAATGGCATTGCATGTTGTAGCAAAAGTCGAGCGAGTCGATAGGTTGAGTAGTTACACATTGCCTGCCCGAGATAAATGTAATTGCCGAATGCTTGGGAACATCGTACACCACAAATAATTGTTGGTGGGAGTGAGTATAATCTTTGTAAACCCGTATACCCAGAAAAATTACAAAGCAAGAGAGTGAAAGCACTGAAGCCCTATATTTTTTTGTAAAGACAAAAACTAAAAAGGCAATAAGTACCAAATAGAGTAACAGCGATTCGTACACCGAAATACTGATTCCTTTTGTAACAAAGAGGGGCAGGTTATGGGCTTTATCTACAAAGGCATTCATAAGTAACAGACTTTTTTGTAAAACCCATGCCGTAACTGTAGAAAGCAAGGGAATATGTGCGGTGAGAAAAAATAAAACTCCTGAATAGATTACAATAGACAGGAGCGGTACGATAAGTAAATTGGTAAACACAAAGTAGTTGGGGAACTGATGAAAGTATAAAATAGAAAGAGGCACAATCGCCATTTGTGCAGATATAGAAAGGCATGCAAGTTCCCATAGTTTATCGATGAAATAATTGCGAAACTCGAACAGGTTGTAAAGCTTGGGGTAGATGATAATAATGCCAAGCACTGATAAATAAGAAAGTTGGAAGCCGGCATCTGCCAATTGAAAGGGATTAATAAGCAACACCAAAAATGCAGAGGCTGCAAGTGTGTTGATGTTGTTTGTGTATCTGCCAAAATATCTGCCTATTACCAAAAAACTGAACATTACAGTTGCTCTTATAACGGGAGTAGCCATACCTGTGAACAATGCATAAAGCCATAGGAGTAGAACAAGTATAACAGTGCGCATTAGTTTGCCATGTTTCATTCTTTCCAATGGTAAAAGAAGTAGGCCCAGCAACCAGAACAATATCCCTACATGCAAGCCTGCAACACATATTACGTGTATGGTTCCGCTATCGGCAAACTGCCCTAGTACCTGTTGCGACAAGTCGTCGCGGTAACCTAAAAGTATGGCAGAGGCTACGGCAGCTTCTTTGCCTTTTATGTTTGAATCGAGTAAAGCAATAAGGTGCTCTCTGCATCGGTTTGTGAAGCTAATTAATCCAGATGCATCATTTTTACCTGCAAAAGAATACTGACCGGCTTTAATATAGGCTTCGTGGTAAATGCCATGCAGGGCCAGGTAGCTTTTGTAATCAAACTCATCCGGATTGCCGGGAGGCTTTACGTTTTGCAGGTATGTGTTTACATATAACACATCTCCATATTTAATTAATTTGGAAATTGAATCTTTCTCGATATAGAATAGTGCTTTACCCGAAGTGTGCTGCGGTTTTCCGTTGGTGTTGATAGCGGTAATTTCTCCAATAATTTTTATGGTTTTCTCTTTTTGTTGGGGAGAAGAAACAACTGAAACCATAAGGCTATCCGTTTTGTCATTTAAATAATTTCCAAAATAAGAATGGTTTTGAAATGGCTGTTTTAAAAGGGTTACGGAGTATCCTGTAGCAATCAGAAAGAGAGAAACCAGCATTCCGAATACCCATCTTGTTTTGTAATTACTGTTTTTGTTTTCGTACCAGTTCCATGCAAGGAGCAAACAAAAAGAGGAAAGAATAATAGTATAAAACGCAGTAGAAGAAATATGAAAATACAAAGCAGGAATAATCCCTATAGTAAGGGGAGCAACAAGCCGTATAAAAGGCATTTGGCTAAGCCTGAAATTCATCCTGATGTGTAATTAACAATAAAAATACAAATAGAACGCGGATGACGCTGATTACTATGATTAAATATGATAATAGTATGGAGCTTGCCTAATCAGTTCATATCATAAGCATCAGCGTAATCAGCGTTCCATGAAATTCTTAATTAAACCCCGAATTAGGCAGGATGGTGTAATCGATGAGCTGCACATTGGCGTAGTAGTAGTGCAGTATTTGCTGATAGTTATATCCAATTTGTGCCATGTGCATGGCGCCTTCCTGGCAAAGGCCCACACGGTGCCCAAAGCCCCTACCATGCAGGGTTACATTATTACTGTCTTGTTCTACACTAAAGCAGGTGGAGTGTAGATTAAGGTCTAAACGCATTTCTTTTAAAGGGATGGTGTAGCCCCTATCGTAAAATAAAATCCTGCGGTTTATAGGAATCGAATCCCAATAGGCTTCTTTGCGCAAGGTATCTTTTTGCAGGTTCTTTTCTTTTTTGTCAAGATAGTCTGTCCAGGTTTTTAAAGCCATATGTTTTTCCCATACTGCGGAGTTTTGATGCAGGCAAAATGTATCCGGGGTTGCGCGCAGATAGGGTAGGGGTGCGTTCCATACATCTTCCGAGTTTAAGGTATATCCTCCGCAGTTAGAAAAAAAAGCTGCGTCAATAAGCTGGCTGTTTTCATCTACCAGTACAATGCCTTTAGTTTCTTCTACCGCCTGTAAAACCGAGGGTGTAGTAGCCACTCCCTGGAAAACCTGGCAATGCACACCATCGCATAATTCGCTGCCATCGGTAATATGTTTGGCAAGGTTGCTGAGCGCATAAGTGCGGCAAATTATTGCTTGCACTTTAAAATATTCGGGTTGTTTTCTTCGGCCTGCTTCACATTCTATTACACCTGCAATGTAGTGTTCCAGCTGGCAAATATTTATGAGTTTTAGTTCTGTTATTTGTGAAGATGTGATAAGATCATCATCATACAAACGCGTTTTGGTTGCGCTAACCGGCCTTATGTTTAATTGGTTTCTTCCGCTGCCATATTCTTTAAAGCGTACATTGGAAAATGTACCCAGGCTCTTGCCAAACGATTTAAGAATTACAGAATCCTTATTTATGCTTACTTCATATACGCTTTGTAAGGTGCAGGTATCAACGGTTTTGCCATCGGCTACTATAATATAATTGCCGGAGGCAGGAGCGACAATAACAGATTTTACGGGCTGTGTACTGTATATAAGTACGCTTACATTTAGGGTAGAGGAAGCTAAGAGTGGCAGGCAAATTAATAATGTGAATATGTATATGGCCTGCTTTATCATGCTGTTTTTTTAGTTTGTACTGCAAATTCAGTTATGATGGAAGCCGCTTTGGCAGATGCGCCCGGGCCGCCTAAGGTTTCTCTTACCAGTTTTAAATTTTGTAACATGGTTGTGCGGTAGGTTCCTTCTTCCAGCAAGTTTTTAAGTTCTGTTGTAAGATTTTCCGGAGTTAGTTTATGCTGGATAAACTCTTTCACCACTTCGCGGTTCATGATAAGGTTTACTATGCCAATAAACTTTAATTTTTTGCCTACCAGTTGCTTGGCAAGTAAGTAAGATATATTGCCTGCAAAACCTTTTGAGCGGTAACAGATAGCTTCGGGCACACCCCATAACGCGGCTTCGAGTGTTGCAGTACCCGATGTAACTAAAGCCGCGGATGCATTGTGCAATAGCCCGTAGGTATTATCGTAAACAATGCTAATATTATTCTTTCCTAAAAAAGGGCGGTACCATTCTTTACGTGATGATGGTGCGCCGCCAATTACAAACTGGTAGTTCGGAAATTCATCTGCAACTTGTGTCATAACCGGGAGCATATTGCCAATTTCTTGTTTGCGGCTGCCGGGCAGTAGAGCTATAATAGGTTTATCGGGTAATTTATTTTCCTGGATAAATTTTGCCAAATCCGATTTAGAGGGTTCACTAATTACATCGAGCAATGGGTGTCCTACAAAATCTACCTTATAATCATACTTGGTATAAAATTCGGTTTCGAAGGGGAAGATGACAAGCATTTTATCTACCACCTCTTTTATAAGATGCACGCGCGATGCCTTCCAGGCCCACACCTGTGGCGAAATGTAGTACACAACTTTTAACCCGGCTTGCTTTGCGAACTTGGCTATGCGCAGGTTAAAGCCCGGATAATCCACTAAAATTAATACATCGGGCTTGTATTCTAAAATATCTTTTTTGCAAAAATCTATGTTCTTAAGTATAGTAGGCAGATGTTGTATTACCTCCATAAAGCCCATAAACGCAAGGTCGCGGTAATGCTTTACAAGGGTTACGCCGTGTTGCTGCATCATGTCACCACCCCAACCGCGAAATTCGGCAGAAGGGTCGTTTAGTTTAATATGTTTTACAAGGTTGGATGAGTGCAGGTCGCCGGACGCCTCGCCGGCAATGATGTAATACCTCATCTCACATTATTTTCGTTACCGCTACATATCCTGCATAAAGTATAGTAGCAAACACCACACCTTTGGATGATTGGTCGCGGTTTGTCCAAATAAATATAAAAAAGAGAAGTAGGTTTGGTATTACACAAAGACTGAGGGTGGCAACAAAAATTTCGCCTCCCCGCAAGTACTTAATAAAATCGACGATAGGCATAACTCTGTGGAGTACCAGGTAGTAAATACCAAAGGTTACAATAGGGCAGAGCATGCCTGTTATTGCGCCAAATGCAAACGTATCGAACCTTTTCTTTTTATACTTTTTTTGAGTGCCCGCTATATAATCCATAGAGTGCAAAGGTAGGACAAAAGCAATTATGAATTATAAATTATGAATTCACAATTAATTGGAACCATAATTATTACCCATTACAGGCTTCGCAATTACTAATTTTTAATTCCTAATTAATAATTGACCGACCTATCTCCAAACTGAAAGAATGATACCCGTAATAATAAGGCTCACTACATGGTAGCCCGCATCTATCAAAAATAGCTTGAAGCTTTTACGCAGGTACATATGGCTTTGTGCTACCATAACTATAACGAATGTACTTGCCACAAGGCCCGCTTTGCAACCTGTCATCCAGTCGTGGGTGTACATAGCAGTTTCCATGTAGGCAAGTGCAAGAACACCAATCAGCGAAAACAGCAAGCTCATAAACATATACTTGGGCATTTCTTTTTGCATGGCAGCTTTTTTTTCTGCGTCGGTAGGCATGGTTATGTTGTGGCCTTCCATCCATGGTTTGCCAAATAGCATAGAGAACCACATTGCGCCAATGGCAAAATAAATAATGGTGCATACTGCTACCGCCAGGTAATTAAGGTGACATAAAATCATGGTGTTGGAGTTTTTGGGGTTAGTACATCAAATATAGTAAAAATGAAGAAATGTTTTTATTATTTGGGCGTGCCCCTTCCCTTTGGTCAGGGTCGGGCTATCCGTTACACATCCTCGTTCCGATAGCTATCGGAACACTCCGGGCTTTTCACTTCACCTGCGTAAGCAAGCACGAACCCCTTCATAATAATTAGAGCCGTGAGTAATCCCTAACGCAAACGTTCAATTTTTGGTTAATAAACCGGGCATTTAATGAATTAACCTTTGCTACGTCTAACAACAAAAACAAAAAAATCGTCCTTGTTCCAAACAAAATCTTTATCATAGTTCGTAGTATTGGTGGCAGAATACCCTAATTCATACTCGTTGTTTTTGTTTGCTCGGATACAAAACACATAATCGAAGTGGTCGCTATTCTTAAATATTTTCCTTTTTTGTTTGTCGGTATGCTTTATTCTATCCATACCAATAAATACGGGTTTTCCTTCTGCCACTCTTTCACCAATAATATTGTGCTTGGGCATATTTTGCGACATAACAAATATTTCGGGTGCCACCTGCGGCGGGCATAACTGGTAACCGTGGCTTTTGGCGCTATCCAGTATATCATCCCACATAAGGCCCGACATCATCCGGAAACCTAAATCTTTCGCACTTACAATAACAAGCGTAAGCACGGCCCCACTATCGTATTGGTGAATTTCGCTTACCAGGGTGTCAACCATCGTGGGCACGGCTTTTTCTCCCAGTTCTATACCATAAAATATACGGTCGGAGAAAAGCACACACTTAAGTTGCAGGGTATCTTTTTTATGTTTTTTTTGGTACATCGTACTTTGCCCGTGCTGCGCCGATGCAATATATGGAGCAAAAAGAAGTACGAATAAGACTATGGGGATTATCTTTTTCATTCGGGGGGATTAAAATGAGCCTAACAAATCTATCTAATTTTGTGCATTAAAAAAAACTAATGTTGCCCTATTATTTGAATTCGATGAGCTATTAATCAGTTTTTCAGGGGCTTATTAAAACTGAGCAACATCTTTGTTGTTTGGGCGTTACCACTAAAGTATGCTCGTCCGTCCAATCAGGCGGGCTTTGCTCTACTTCAGGAAGGCTATAAATTATACTATTTGTTACATATAATTAATATTTTATTTATATTTGCAATGAATGAAAAAAATCATTCAAGTGAATAGTGAAAAACGAAAAGTGAACAATCCCTAAGAATTATATAAACTGGTAATCCCCCGTCCGAATGGCAGTTAGGCCGGGCGGGCGTAACCTCAAACTGAAAAGCGTTAAGTATTTGATTATTAGGGTTCGACAGGTTATCACGGGTTAGCAGTTTTTATGATAACTCATAAGGAAAGGGTGGTAACCCATTATTCGTATGATTATAAACGACTTAAGGGTTAACAAGGGTTCTCACTTTTCAAATGGTAGAAGATTATATAATTTGGGGTGGCACCGCTTCATTTTTTATAATAATTTACTCTGATTATCAGGTAGAAGGCGCTAAAAGGTGTCAAATTGTTAAAAATGAAAAAGCAATAGGATGCGATGCTGAATTTCAATCACGAACTCAATACTGTACGATAAGGGAAGTGAGTAAACGAGTTCAGCATGACGGGAGGGCTTTCGCGTTAGGGATAGAAGTGGAAAGCCCGGAGTGAAGCGAGGACTTGTAACGTATAGCCCGACCCGAAGGGGAACGCCATAATAAAAGAGGTAAAAGGGTAGGGTAGGTAGGTCAAAATACTGACTATTGACAACTATATTGAAAGAATCCTTATATTTGCACCCTTATAAAAAATAAATAACAAAAAAAGCAACAAGCTGTCATGTATTTAACATCAGAAGCAAAAAAGAAGATCTACAAAGAATTTGGCGGTTCGGAAACCAACACCGGCCTTTCTGAAAGCCAAATTGCGGTATTTACAACCCGCGTAAACCACCTTACCAAACAACTACAGGCTAACCCAAAGGACGTGAACACAAAACGCGCACTTGTAAACCTGGTAGGTAAGCGTAAAAGGCTGCTCGAATACCTTAAAAGGACCGACATTACAAGGTATAGGGCCATTCTTAAGAAACTAGACATCCGTAGGTAGTTTTTTAGTTTATAAAGTTCATAAAGGTTAAAGTTTGTAAAGGGTTTAGAATTCTTTACTTTCTTTTCGTTATGTATTACTTTATAGACTTTCTACTTTATAAACTTTATAACTCATTTTTATAACTCATTATGAAACCAACGAACATTTCAATCGCTTTACCCGGAGAAGGGGGGCGTACCATTTCAATAGAAACCGGCAAATTGGCAAAACAAGCCGATGGATCGGTAGTAGTAAGATGCGGCGACACCATGTTGCTCGCCACCGCAGTATCTAACAAAGATGCCAAAGAAGATGTGGATTTTATGCCTCTTTCGGTAGATTACCAGGAAAAATATGCCTCTGCAGGCCGTTTTCCGGGTGGATTCTTTAAAAGAGAAGCACGCCCATCAGAATACGAAATACTTATATCAAGGTTAGTTGACAGGGCTCTTCGTCCTCTCTTCCCTGATGATTACCATGCTGAAACCCAGGTTTTGGTGTATCTTATTTCTTTAGATGCAAATGTTATGCCCGATTCACTTGCAGGATTAGCTGCATCGGCTGCCATAGCAGTATCTGACATACCATTTAATGGCCCTATTGCCGAAGTGCGTGTGGCTAAAATAGATGGCAAACTGGTTATTAACCCATCGCGTACCGAGCTTGATAAAGCCACTTTAGAGATTATGGTTGCAGGCACTGCCCATGATATTAATATGGTGGAAGGCGAACTAAAGGAATGCAGCGAAGCCGAAATGACTGAAGCGCTTAAATATGCACACGATGTTATTAAGAATTTGTGCAAGGCCCAGTTAGAATTATCTGAAAAGGTAGGCAAACTGAAGAAAAGAGAGTTTTCGCACGAGAAGAACGACGATACATTAAAGGCCAATATCCGCAAAGCTTGTTACGACGGGTTTTACAAGATTGCCGGAGAAGGTACTGCAAACAAACATTTGCGCGGAGAAAAATTTGAAGCGGTTAGAGAAGCATTTTTAGCTACGCTTAGCGAAGACGAAAGAACTGAAAAGAAGGGCATGATTAAACGTTACTTCTTCGAACTTGAAAAAGAAGCGGTACGTAATTATGTACTTGATAAGCATATCCGCCTTGATGGACGTAAGCTGGATGAGATACGCCCTATATGGTCGGAAATAGATTACTTGCCGGGTGCGCATGGTTCTGCCATATTTACCCGCGGCGAAACACAATCGTTAACCACCGTTACGTTAGGCGGCAAGCTTGATGCACAGATGATTGACGGAGCCGTGTTTGAAGGCGACAATAAATTTATGCTGCATTATAACTTCCCTCCGTTTTCTACAGGCGAGGTGAAGATGATGCGCGGTACAGGCCGACGTGAGATTGGCCACGGTAACCTTGCACTAAGGGCGCTTAAGCCAGTAATGCCTAAGGATAATCCGTATACAGTACGTATTGTATCAGATATTTTAGAATCGAATGGTTCATCATCTATGGCTACAGTTTGTGCCGGATGCCTTGCACTGATGGATGGAGGAATACAAATAAGCAAGCCTGTTGCAGGCATTGCTATGGGGCTCATCAGCGACCCTTCGACCAAAAAGTACGCCGTGCTTTCTGATATTTTGGGTGATGAAGATCACCTTGGCGATATGGACTTTAAAGTTACCGGTACTAAAGATGGAATCACTGCCTGCCAAATGGATATTAAGGTAGATGGATTATCGTACGAAGTGTTGGCACAAGCATTGGAACAAGCCCGCAAAGGCAGGTTGCACATACTTGGCGAAATGGCTAAAACCATTGAAGCACCAAGGGCCGAATTTAAAGCACATGCTCCGCGTATTGTACAATTAACCATACCTAAGGAAATGATTGGCGCTGTAATAGGCCCCGGTGGTAAAATTATACAAGGTATACAAGCTGATACCGGTGCTACTATAGTAATAGAAGAAATAAATGGCAAGGGCGTAATTGACGTTTCTGCTACGAATAAAGAATCTATTGATGCTGCATTGGCCAAGATTAGAGGCATTACAGCAATACCCGAAGTAGGAACTATATATGATGGCACCGTTAAATCTGTAGTGGAATTCGGCGCTTTTGTTGAATTTTTACCTGGCAAAGAAGGCCTTTTACATATTTCTGAAATAGACTGGAAGCGCCTTGATAGCCTTGCCGGTATTATTAAGGAAGGTGATAAGGTGCAGGTTAAACTTGTAGCGGTAGATCCTAAGACAGGTAAATACAGGTTGTCGAAAAAGGCGCTGATGCCAAGGCCACAACAGGCCTAAGCTTTCTTAATATTATGTTGTAAAAACTAACTTTTACAATGCAAAAAATATCTCCTTTATCGAATGATATGTATAGAGATGTTGAAGCTAAGCGTGATTGGGTTAGGAATCATTACAGTCCCGAATCAGTTGGGGAATATTATTCAATTGACGGGAAATTAAATTTACTGGATACAATTTTAAAATCTAATTGGATAGAAAGTAAGGAGACTTTAAAACTCCAAAGCTTAGGTATTACTTTGGGCGATGTTTTCGTCCAGGATATGGGTTTTAGTTGGATTCAGGTTGAAGATGAATATGGCATTGACCCAGCAATAAATCTTCCAGGTACATCGATAATACTTTTCCCGTTAACCATGATTTCAAAAAGGATAGAGCAAGGTGAGGCTGTTAATATTCATGAACTCTACCAAGGTTTAAAGAAGCAAGTACAAGAAGTAAAAGCTGATTAACTATTTACTTGTCAATTCTTCGGCAAAGGCTTTGATGTTCACTCCATCAAAGTTACCCGAGCTCATAAGTAGCAAGTTGCTATTTACAAATTGCATTTCCTTTAACGAGGCAATCATTTTTGCCGAATCGGTGTATACTTCAATGTTTCCGCCAAAATAAGCTTTTACTTCATCGGGGTTAAGCTCCGGAAGCCTTTTGTGGGCAAGGGTATGCGGGTTAAAATATACTTTGCGTATATCGGCTTTATCCATGGTTCCTTTATATTCTTTCAGGAAATCTTTGGTAAGGCTGCTAAACGTATGTAGTTCCATGCAGGCCACCAGCTTGCGATTGGGGAATTGTTCCTTAACTGCGTCAATGGTTGCTTTTAGCTTGGATGGAGAATGGGCAAAATCCCAATATATACTGCACTTTGGTGTACGGGCAACAGTCTGCAATCTGCGTGCCGCACCTTTAAAGGAGGCTATGGCTTTGTTGAATTCTGCAGACGTAAGGCCCAGCAGTTTGCACACTTCCCTTGCACCATTAAGGTTGGTTAGGTTGTGTTTGCCAAATATCTCTAATGCAACTTTTCCTTCGGGCTCGTCCAGGTAGGTAATGCCGTCTGTTACGCTGTGGTCGGGCAATCCGTAGGGTATACTTTTAACTCCTTTAGGGATAAAGCTTGCAAGCTTGTTTAGTTCTTCATCCGTATTGCAATGTACCAGCGCTCCGCCCTGGGGCATTTGTTTTATAAAGTTCTCAAATTGCACCAGGTAGCTTTGGTACGTAGGGAACACATTTACATGATCCCAGGCAATGCCTGATATTAAAGCTATTTGAGGATGATATAATAAAAACTTGGGCCTTTTATCCAATGCTGATGCCAGGTATTCGTCTCCTTCAAATATGGCTATTTGTGCCTCGTGTGATAGGTGCAGACTGGTTTCAAAGCCTTCTAGTGCCGCACCCACCAGATAGTCGAACTTTTTGTTGTTATACTTTAGTGCGTGTAATACCATTGCAGTTATCGTTGTCTTGCCATGACTACCGGCAATAACAACACGGGTTTTATTTTTGGTCTGCTCATACAGGTATTCGGGATAGGAATATATTTTAAGCCCCAGTTCCTGCGCCTTTATTAGTTCCGGGTTATCGCCGCGGGCATGCATGCCCAATATAACCGCATCAAGGTCAGGTGTTATACGGTTAACATCCCAGCCTTCGGTAGGCGGGAGAAGGCCATGCTTTTTTAAGTTGCTTTTTGCCGGGTCGAATATTTCATCGTCAGAGCCTGTTACCTGTATCCCCTTTTGGTGCAGGGCAATGGCGAGGTTGTGCATGGCGCTGCCGCCCGTAGCTATTAGATGTACTTTCATGTTTTTTGTCTGCAATCGCTCACAAAAATATAGCTAACTTTGAAAGGTATTTTACGAGAAATAAAACTTTACTAACATGGAATTGTATACAATACATACGGGTAATTTTAAGCTGGATGGCGGTGCTATGTTTGGTGTGGTGCCCAAATCGATGTGGAACAAGCTTAACCCCGGCGACGAAAACAATATGTGTTCATGGGCCATGCGCTGCTTGCTGGTACAGGATGGCAAACGCCTTATCCTTATAGATAATGGCATGGGCGATAAACAAGATGCCAAGTTTTTTGGATACTACTATATGCACGGTAATGATTCATTGGAGAAATCGCTTAACAAGCATGGCTTTACAACGGATGACATTACCGATGTGTTTCTTACGCATTTGCACTTCGATCATTGCGGAGGCAGCATAAAATGGAATAAGGACAAAACAGGCTATATACCTGCTTTTAAGAATGCAACATACTGGAGTAATCCTGCACATTGGGAATGGGCCACAAACCCTAATGCCCGCGAAAAGGCCAGTTTCCTAAAAGAAAATATATTACCCATTAAAGAAAGCGGGCAATTAAAAATGCTGGATGGTGATGGCAGTAAACAATTACCCTTTTCTGCATTATATGTGTACGGGCATACCGAAGCCATGATGCTGCCAAGGGTAATTTATAAAAATCGTCCCGTAGTTTTTTGTGCCGATTTATTGCCCGCACGTTGGCATATACCTCTGCCTTATGTAATGGCCTATGATGTTCGCCCGCTGAATTCCTTGAGTGAAAAAGAAAGATTGCTCGACCAATTTTACGAAGAAGATACCGTCCTCTTTTTTGAACACGACCCCGGCGCGGAATGCGGTTTACTCCAAAGAACAGAGAGAGGCAATATTGCTCTTAAGGAAGTACATTCCTTAACAGAGATATTTAGTTAACCGCATCTGTTGTGTTTGCAAAAGCAACAATAGATAAGATACAAAGCTCATCCGCTGCTATGGAAAAGGCAGGTAAGCTTTCACCTTTTGTACTCGACTTCATCTATAAAGAAAAGTTGTTTAAGCTTTTTGTTCCTAAAGAAGTCGGCGGTAAAATGCTACCATTGCCTGATGCATTGCGCGTATTTGAAGAAGCATCTCGTATCGATGGCAACCTTGGGTGGGCTGTTACCATTGGCTCGGGTGGTGGATATTTTTATGCGTACATGCAAACCAAAACTGCTAAAAAGGTTTTTGCGGATAAGAAAGCTGTTATTGCCGGAAGCGGGCATCCCAATGCTATTGCTACAAAGACAAAACGTGGCTACAAAGTTACTGGCCAGTGGAAATATGCCAGTGGTGCGCCTTATGCAACTGCTTTTACCGCCAATGCAATGATTAAAGGCAGTAACAAAATGCTGGCTTTTACTTTTTTGCCTGCACGGGTATCAATCCTTAAAGACTGGAATGCCTTTGGCATGCGGGCCACCGAGAGTCATAGCTTTAAAGTAACTAACGCATTTGTTCCAAATGAGATGACTTTCGACCTATCCAACAAAAGCCTTTATTACAAAAGCCCCATTTATCAATACCCATTTTTGCAGTTTGCGGAAGCATCTTTTGCTGCCGTGGCTATAGGCCTGGGTAAACATTTTATGGAGGAAGCCCACACTATGTTAAAGAACTACAAAGCGGTTTGGGGAGCTAAATCTGAAAGATACCGTTTTGTAAAAGCCAAAGTGAAATACGCTGAAGAGATGATGCAGGAAGCTATCGATACCTTTTATAAAGTGGCAGATAAGTCATGGGATAAGATGATGAAAGAAGGCAAGCTGAAAACAAAATTTCAATATAAAGTGAGTAAAACTAGCCGTGAAACGTCTGCAACAGTACTCGCATGTGCCGATGGACTTATACAATATCTTGGAATACAAGCTGTGATGCAGGATTCGAATATTAATCGGGTATGGCGCGACATGCATACTGCATGCCAGCATGTGTTGCTCGTTCCCACTAAATAATGCTAAATGAAAGAGGATGTAAAATATGGAATGCACCACATTAATATGAGTAGCCTGGTTATAAATTTGTCTATTCTTTTCGTTGTTCTCATCCTTATCGATTTTTATGTTCACAAAGGACTGATGACCGCGTTTGCACGTGCTTCAAAGCCTGTAAGGCGGCTTATAAGCACTTTATTCTGGATTGCTGCTGTTGGTTTTTTTAGCTTGCTTGTCTACAATATTGGTGTCTTTTCTGCCAGCACCATGACTACCAGCAGGCCATTTAAACTCCTTATGGCTTCTTTTGTTATATTGTATGTTCCTAAAGTTTTGTTCAGTTTGTTTTTGCTGGTCGAGGATGTTATTCGTTTACTTAGAGCAATCGGGTTAGGGACAAAAAAACTGGTTAATAAAGAACCGGTAAAAGCATCCGAACTGTTTCAATCGCGCAGGCGTTTCATTAGCCAATCTGCAACAATACTTGCCGGACTACCCTTTATTGGCGGCATATACGGAGTGATGAAAGGCAAATACAATTTCAGAATACACAAGGCAGAGATTGCATACAAAGACCTACCCAAAGAATTCGACGGCTTTACCATTACACAGGTTTCCGATATTCATTGCGGAAGTTTTGGAGACATGGAAGAGGTATTGCGTGGTGTAAGGCTTGCCACTGCTCAAAATTCTGATATCATGTTTTTTACAGGGGACATGGTCAACTTCCGTTCCGATGAAACAGACAGATGGACAAATGTTTTTAAAGAACTGAAGGCTCCCATGGGTGTATACTCCATACTGGGTAACCACGACTATGGCGACTATGCCCAATGGAATTCGGAACAAGAGAAGAAGGCAAACCTTGATAAGCTGTGCGACTTTCATAAGCAAATGGGTTTTAAACTGATGCGTAACGAAAATCTGAAGCTTGAACGGAATGGCAAAACCATCGACTTGCTGGGTATGGAGAACTGGGGCAGGGGTGGCTTTAGCAAATATGGCGACATAGCTAAAACTATGGTGGGCACTTCTCCAGATTCGTTTAAAATATTAATGTCGCACGATCCTACCTTTTGGGAGGATAATGTGATGAACATGGGACAAACCATACATCTTACCCTTTCGGGCCATACCCACGGAATGCAATATGGCTTTGAGATACCCGGCTTTATAAAGTTTTCGCCTGTGCAGTTTAGGTACAAACGCTGGGCTGGCTTATATGCCGAAAATGGCCGCTACCTTTACGTCAATCGTGGCTTTGGCTACATTGGCTTCCCGGGCCGTGTAGGCATCTGGCCCGAGATTACGGTCATAACGCTTAAGTGCGCTTAAAATTTCAAAGAGCCTTTCAGTAACGATAAACTATGAACGATGAGCTATAAATGGGTTCATCACTTTTCCCTTTTTCCTCTTTACTTGGGCGTTCCCCTTCGGGTCGGGCTATCAAAGCAAAAAGCCTGCGGCTGTTTTCATTTTCTATCCCTAATGCGAAACCGCTTTATGGTGTGACCCTGAAACAAGTTCAGGGTGACCACTACCTGTTGAGCGGAGTCATGCTGAATTCGTTTACTCACTTCTTTCATTTTTCATTATTGAGTTCGTGATTGTAATTCAGCATCACATCCAATAGCGTGTTACACTTAGTCCTTCACTTTCTCCTTTCACCTTTTTTTTGTCATTTTCTGTCAGCTTATGGCGTTATAACAGCTTTTAGGGGGGGGTACCCCATTTGAAAAGTGAGAACCACTGGTAACCACTTTTATTCTCATTATCAAATACTTAATGGGTTCCACCCCCATTTGAAAAATGGAAACCCGTGGTAACCCGTCGAGCCCTCATTGTCAATCATTTAACGTTTTTTGGTTTGGGGTAACGGGTTACCACCTTCCTTAAAATTGTTAACCGCAAATCCCGATAGCTATCGGGACGCCAAGTTATTACGCAAAGAACGCAAACCATAGTCACCCTGAACTCGTTTCAGGGTCGCACCAAATAGTACTGCAACTAATTTACTCATTCCGCAAATATAAATAAAATATTTATTATATGTAATAAATAGTATAATTTTGGAAAATTGAAAAGATTTTCATAGGTTTCAAAATTCAATTCTATCAATAAAACTATTCTATATGCCAGCATTAGATGAAATTACGGTATCAAGTATCAATGGGTTACTACACGACCCATCACTTTTCAAATCATTCAGGGATCATTTAGCTCTTAATGATAATTCAAGAATCCTTTTTTCGGGAAGATTTGGAATTGGAAAATCGACATTCTTACAGGAGTTTTTTAATAAAAAAGTTGATAAGTATAATGCTATTCATTTATCTCCAGTAAACTATTCCATAAGTCCTAATGAAGATATATTGGATCTATTGAAATATGATATTATTGACGAGTTAATAAATAAATTTCCTATTAAAACTGAGGAATACGATTTTAGCGAATCGAGCGTTCTTGCAAGATTTGCAAATAGTCATATGAATGAGTTCCTAGTCCCAATATTTAATTTAATGCCCAAGATTGGAAAACTAGTTTCAAGCAGCTACAAGAATATTGTCGAATTAACCGTAAAATATAAAAAATTTAAAAAGGAAGTAAAGGCGGGTGAATTAAGTGATTTGAAAAAAATAGCCGATAAGGTTGAGAACTTAAAAGGAAGTTTTTACCAAAATGATTTTTATATCGATTTTATTTGCAGAAAGTTATTAGAAATTCAAGGTGAAGGTGAAAACAAGAAGCAAAGTGTGTTAATAATTGATGATTTGGATAGAATTGACCCCGAGCATATATTTAGATTATTTAATGTATTTGCAGCCCATCTTCATGGTTCTTCTGAACAATCAAATAAATTTGGTTTTGATAAAATAATCTTTACCTGTGATATTGATAATATTGAAGCAGTGTATCATCACAAATATGGAACAAAAGCTGATTTTGCCGGATACATAGATAAGTTTTATAGTAAAATAATATATCGAATAGATACGTCTTCAATCATTGATTATTGGATTAGAGAAAAATCTCCATTTGATCGAGATAATTTTAATCAAAATGATAGTATATTCTTAATAGATGTATTAGTGGCCATGCTTGATTGTGGTGTTTTGACCTTTAGAAACATAAAATCAATGAATAAAGAGTTAATTGGTAGTCTTTTGGAGAAAATAAAGGCCGTCAATAATAATGGTGGAGTATTTCGGGATACTAGATTTATTTGGGTAGCGCCAGTACTTGCTGCGGTTTTTGGAGATACTGAAAAACTGCTTGAGAAGATTGACAATTGTAAGGAAGTTACAAGTTCAAGATTTAATAAAAATGTTGCCATAAAAATAAGGTATTCCGATCACTACGTCCTATCATATTTTGTACCTATTTCAGAGTTTTCAACTCACGGGAATAACGATGTTAGCATTCATCGGTTTTTAATGAGTTCAGTTATTCCTAATGCAAATACACACTTTGAATATAGGCTAACAAATGAAAACTACAAACAAGTAGCTGTCCCTGCTCAAAGCGATAATAATCCAACGAATAAGATTACTCCTTATGAAGGTTTTTTTTCCCTTTATTTTTGGGATTTTCTTCTAAGGGCAATACGGGAATTGCAAGAAAAAGCATATTTGAGTTAAGGTGCTTTAGTATAATATGTCTTTTTTTGCGTTAGGGATAGAAAATGGTAACAGCCGAAGGCTTTACGCTTCGATAGCCCGACCCCGACGATAGGAGAGGGAACGCCCAAATAATAATTAAGATTTCTCTTTGGGTCTAATAATTAACCGTAAAGACTGATCGTAGGTAGCGTAATTCCAGGCCCAGTTGATGAAGATGATTAGGCGGTTTTTCATTCCTACAATCGACATAAGGTGAATGAACATCCACACCAGCCATGCCAAAAAGCCTTGGAATTTGATGTAGGGTAAATCTACTACGGCAAGGTTACGGCCCACAGTAGCCATAGATCCGAGGTCCTTGTAATGAAATTGTTTTAAGGGTTTGTTGGCAATAATATTTTCAAGGTTCTTTGCAAGGGCTTCTGCCTGCTGTATTGCAACCTGTGCCACCTGTGGGTGCCCTTTCGGATATTTTTCTTCTGTCATATAGGCTACATCGCCAATGGCATAAACGTTTTCAAGTCCTTCTACTTTATTGTATCTATCGGTTTTTATGCGTGCGTTAGCTACAATAGTCTCTGTTGGTATCCCCTCCATAGTATTGCCCTTTACGCCTGCCGCCCAAATCAGGGTTCTGGCTTTTAAGGTAGTGCCGTTCGAGAGTGATACTGTTTTACCGTCATAGTCAACCACGCGGGTATCGAGGAAAAGGTTTACACTAAGTTTTTCGAGGTATTGTTTTGCTTTTTGTGATGCATTGGCCGACATTACATTCAATAGCTTTGGAGAAGCCTCTATCAGCGATACCTGCATGTAGTTAAAATCAAGCTCGGGGAAATCTTTGGGCAATATTTGTTTTTTCATTTCGGCCAGTGCACCCGAAACCTCGACGCCGGTAGGTCCGCCGCCAACTACCACAATATTCATCATGGCCTGCTGTTCATCCTTATCTTCGGTGCCCAGAGCCTGCTCGTAGTTTTCTAATATTTTGTTGCGTATGCCCAGCGCTTCCGACACCGACTTCATAGGCATGGAATGCGACATGATTTTTTGGTTACCGAAAAAGTTGGTATCGGCACCAATAGCAAGTACAAGGTAGTCGTAGTTTATTTTGCCAATAGAGGTATTTAAAAAGTTCTCCTTTGTATTTACCGATGTTACTTCCGCTAAGCGTATATGTATGTTCTTGCTTTCCTGGAAGGCCTTACGAAACGGGAAGGAAATGGCGCTCGGCTCGAGTCCCGCAGTGGCTACCTGGTAAAATAACGGCTGAAACATGTGGTAGTTGTTTTTATCTACAAGTACTACCTGTATCTTTTTGTTTACAAGGTCCCGGGCCAGTTTAAGGCCACCAAAGCCGCCGCCAATAATTACTACTCTTTTGTATTCTGATTCGGTGATATTGGCTTTCATAATTGCGCAAATAATTGATTTAAATATATAGTAAAAAATAAGTACAGATTCTCTTTATAAGGTAGAAACCTTATTTTTGTAGTTATGAGGATATCATACAACTGGTTAAAGAATTACGTAAAAACAGACTTGCCACCCGCAGAGGTAGCTGTTTTGCTTACGGGCGTTGGTCTGGAGGTGGAAGTAACCGAACCTTTTGAATCTATAAAAGGAGGACTTAAAGATGTGGTTATAGGCGAGGTGAAAACTTGCGCAAAGCATCCTAATGCCGATAGGCTTTCTATAACTACCGTTGATGTTGGAGGAAAGGTTTTGCAGATTGTATGCGGTGCCGCTAATGTGGCTGCCGGACAAAAAGTGGTAGTAGCCACCGAAGGTGCTGTACTCTTCCCTTTTCAGGGTGAATCTTTCCAGATTAGGAAAAGCAAAATACGCGGTGAAGCATCAGAAGGAATGATATGCGCCGAAGATGAGATAGGGCTGGGGGCATCACACGCAGGCATAATGGTATTACCGGCAGAAACCAAAGTGGGTATACCTGCTACTGATTATTTTAAGATTTATACCGATACCATTTTTGAAGTAAATATTACCCCTAATCGTGCCGATGCTATTTCGCATATTGGTGTTGCACGCGACCTGGCTGCGGCTATAAACCTACATAAGAAAGGTTCTGTTGTACTTACATTACCCAAAGTAAGTGAGAATACGGGAAGCGGGTACGATATAGAAGTTAAAATAGAAAACCCCGAAGCTTGTCCGCGATATAGCGGCATAACTTTATCAGGCATAAAAGTGCAACAATCGCCACAATGGCTTAAAGACTATTTATTAGCTATAGGATTGCGCCCCATCAATAATATTGTAGATGTTACCAATTTTGTAATGCTCGAAACCGGACAGCCGCTACACGCCTTTGACGCTGATGTTATTGCAGGGAAAAGAGTAGTGGTGCGCCTGGCCAAACAAGGCGAAACAATGGTTACCTTGGATGGAACCGAACGTAAACTGAGTACTAACGACCTGCTTATTTGCAACGAAAAGGAAGCAATGTGCATTGCAGGCGTGTATGGTGGAATAAATTCGGGTGTTAAAGAAACTACTACCAACATATTTATAGAAAGCGCTTGTTTTAATGCCTCATCTATACGTAAAACAGCACGCCACCACCAATTGCATACTGATGCTGCATACCGTTTTGAACGTGGCACCAATATTAGCGGAACCTTGTTTGCTTTAAAACGCGCTGTTGATTTAATACTCGAAACGGGCGGAGGAAAAGCTGCTTCTGCTATTAAGGATATGTACCCGGTTAAGCAGGAAGAGAAACAGATGGAGTTTTCGGTAAGCTATGCCAATAGGCTTATTGGTCACCCTATTTCGGGTGCCGAAATAAAAAATATTATTCAGCAGGTAGGTATTAAAGTGGTAAGTGAGGCTGGAGATATACTAAAACTTTCTATCCCTACATATCGTATGGATATTACTACCCAGGCCGATATTGTAGAAGAAGTGATTCGTTTTTACGGATTGAATAATATACCAATACACACTTTCCTGAAGATGCCCATGGTTCATTCGGGCGGTATTTCATCGGATAAAGTGGTGGATAAGATAAGTGATTTACTTTCGGGCAATGGCTTTACCGAGATTATGAGTACTTCGCTTTCATCATCCCGCTTTATTACCGATTCTTCGGTAGTTAAGGTTGCAAATCCTTTAAGCTCCGATCTGGATGTGTTAAGGAATTCCCTGCTCAATAATGGCCTGCTTTGCATAGCTTATAACCAAAATCATCAAAGGGCAGATTTAAAGTTATATGAGTTTGGCAGAGTGTACAAAAAGGATGGCGCAAAATACAATGAGGAAGAGCATTACTCACTTTGGATAACGGGAAATAAAACCCCTGAAACATGGAATGTAAAGCAAACCAGGACTGACTTTTACGAAATAAAAGGCTATGTAAATTTGTTATTAGAGAGGCTGTTGGGCAAACTATTATTGAAAGAGGAAAGCATAACAAACGCGCAATTCGAAAGCGGGCTGAGCTATTCTTATAAAAATAAGCTGCTTGTTACTTTTGGAAAGATAAACCCCACTGTGCTTAAAGCCCACGATGTAAAGGGAGAAGTGTACTATGCTGACTTCAACTACAGAAACGTATTAAGTTTGATAAGTGAAAAAACAGAAATTAAAGAAGTAAGCAGGATACCACAGGTAATAAGAGATTTGTCGCTTATCATAAATAAAGATATTGCATTCGGTACTTTGTTAATACTGGCACAACAAACAGAAAAGGATTTATTGAAAGATGTAACCGTATTCGATGTATATGAAGGAGAGAAGATGCAAGCAGGTAAAAAATCGTACACGCTAAGATTTGTGTTACAAGACGAAAACAAGACGCTTACAGATAAAGAAATCGATAAGGCGATGGACAGTCTTATTAAGGTGTACGAAGGAAAAGTGGGGGCAGAAGTACGGTCAAAATAATTTCTTCATTATTTCTTCATAATCGAAGATTATGTTTGTTTAACCTAAAAAATTTAGCTGCCATGAAACCAGTAATTACAGTATCATTAATTCTTTTGTTCGCAGGCAATATTATTGCCCAGGATGCTCCTCAGCCGGCACCTGCAGCAGGACACAAAGCAGTTGCTCAGGACAGAGATAAAAAGGATAAGGACAAAGAACATCATCGCCATCACCACGACCATAAGGATAAAAAATAAAGGGGATTAAGAGGGTTTATGAAAAGGAGAATTTAGTTCTCCTTTTTTAGTTTAAGGTTGTTGTGAATAAGGTCGTAGCTGTAGGTTTGCATTACAGCTTGCAGCGTGGCAGCAAGTGAATCGCGGATATGTGGTTGAGTAGTAACAAGGTTTTGGGTAAGCATGCTATCGGCTTCGTAATTATATAATGCCGTAATTTTTTTCCCTTCTATTTGCAGGCAATAGTTTCCCTTAGCAATCTGGTAGCAATCGTTAATATAACTTACAGCGTAATGATGATTGGCATTGGTGTCAAATACACTTTTACCTAAAGCAAAATACGGATTTGGGTAGTGTATATAATCCAGCACCGAAGGCATTATGTCTATATGCTGTGTTACTGAATGCGAAACGCCCTTTAGGTTGGAATTATGCATGTAATATATAATAGGTATTTCGTAAATGCCTACACGGTTGGAGAAATAAGCTTCTGCACTGGGCCCTGCATGGTCGGCTGTTATTACAAATAGGGTGCTGTCGTACCAGGGTTGCTGAGATGCCGTTTTGAAAAATTCTCTCAGGGCCATATCCGAATACCGTACACATTTAAGGATAGGCAGTTCATCCCCATCTTGTTTAAACACATTTTTGTATTTGGCCGGCACCTCGAAAGGATGGTGTGATGACAAAGAAAATATGGCAGCATAAAAGGGTTGGTGCAATGTATCCAGTTCTTTGGCAAAATATTGAAAGAAGGGTTCGTCCCAAATGCCCCAATGCCCGTCGAAGTCGGCAGTATTGTTATACTCGTTATAGCCATAATAATAGTCGAACCCAATTTGTTTGCAGAAGGAAGTAAAGCCCATGGTGCCATTCCTTCCGCCATGAAAAAATGCAGTGCTGTACCCGATTTTGTCCAATAGGCTGGCTAAAGAAACAGGCGCATCGGCGCTATAATCTGAAGTAATATAGGCTTCATCCATCCATGAAGGAAGCCCGGCTACAACGGCAGGTATACCTTCAATCGATTTTTTCCCATCCGAAAATGCATCATCAAAAACAAGCGATTGCGTGATGAGTGAATCAAGGAAAGGTGTGCTGGTTTTATGCAGATTATTTAAACTGCCCATGTACTCTTTCGAAAAGCTTTCCATGATTATGGTAACCACGTTTAGCTTGCGCGTGGCCTTGCCCGAGCCCGGATGTTCAGTATTGTACAGTTTTTTTGCTGTTTGTTGCGAAAAGAATTTGTATTCCTTTATAGGTGGCGCACCCATTGTATTTGCAATACTAAAGGGCGTATTCAACACCAGTGGAATATCAAGTGCAGGGGCGTAATCGGCAGCATCAATAATGCTGAGAGGCCTGAGTTGCCATCCTCCTCTTAGTCCCAACACAAGCAAGCCAATACTTATAATATAGGATGATATGGCGGCGGCTATATAATGATGGCCGTCTTCTATCGGCTTAATTGGTTTTCTGTCTACCCTGTTATACAGGTAATTAATGAGTAGTATCATCCCCGCCCATAATAATAATACATACCAATATTCTTTCAATACAAACGGAAGCAAGTCTTTTGAATCATCGCCCAAGCTCAGGAATTTGAAAATATCGGCAGTGGAACGTTTAAATACATAACCGAAAAAAATAGTATCGGTAAGCTGAATGCAAATTGCAAAGCTGTTAATTATTAGAAAAGTTAACCGGGGTACATAACGGCGGTATATGCTGGTTTGCTTGCCAAAGGGTAGTATGCTTACCAGTATAAAAGGAATGTTTATCAGTATGATGGCCGATACATCAAACCGCAGGCCCACAAACATGTAATAAAGAAAGCTTGTAAGCTTTACATCAGTAAAATGATGGAAATTGTAAAGGTAAAAAAGAATCCTGCACAGCTCAAACATTAAAACCATGCTGAGCAGATGCATTGCAACTCTCTTACAATATTCGGGTACGTATCGAATCATAAGCCACTTCCGCAACTATATACCGCGCAATATACGTTATTTCATGTCGCCGATAACCTTGGTGGCTTCAAACAGCTCAGGGTCTTTGGTAAGCTGTTTAAGCCATTGGTTCTCGGTCTTTGCTTCGTTAGTATCATTAGCCATTTTAGCACTTTCCTTAGATGTAGGATAAACCTTCATAAGAGGATTCACTTTGCTAATGCCTTCAAACTTTTTATTGTTATCGGTCTGTTCTTTTTGTTGCTTGCGGTAATCTTCAAGGTTAAGCGGATATAAGCTGTTATCTTTTTGCTTTTTGTATTGCAAAGCTTGTGCTTTTATCAACTGTATGGCTGAGTCACCGGCCATATTATTTTCTGCGTCGGCTTTTAGCTTAGGAAAATCCGGCGGACTGTTCCAGGTGGATGGAGCAAACGAAGGCATTTTAGGTTTATCAACACTGGCACCCCATGTACGGTAATCTGCCGGTGGTATCCTGTCAAAGTTTACAGGGTATTCAGATGCTTTTTCTTTTTGATATAAATATTCATATGAATCGGGTACCTGTATATCGGGGGTTACTCCATCCAGTTGGGTAGAGCCGCCATTGATACGGTAGAATTTGCTTATGGTAATTTTTACAGAACCCAAAGGTTTAAGGTCTTTAAAGGAAGCAGACACATAATCATCGAGGTTAAATATTTGTTGCACGGTTCCCTTGCCATAAGTGGTAGAACCCATAATCACGCCTCTTTTATAATCTTGTATAGCAGCAGCAAATATTTCCGACGCAGATGCGCTATAGCCGTTCACCAGCACTACAAAAGGGCCACGATAAACAACAGAGGTATCATTGTCATCCAACATTTGAGGTGGCTGTGTGCGGCTTTTAACCTGCACTACAGGGCCATTCGGAATAAGTAATCCAACCATTTTTACTACATCCTGCAAAGAGCCTCCGCCATTATCGCGCAAATCCATTACAATGCCCTGTACACCTTCGTTTCTTAACTCTATAAGTTGTTGCTTTATATCATTCCACGATGTGCGTGTGCCTTCTCCGTCAAAATTGGTGTAGAATTCGGGCAGACGTATGTAGCCAATTTTTTCGCCCTGGTCTATAATTGCATCATGTGCGTAGGTTTCAGCAATTTCTATCACATCCCTTACTAATGCAATGGTTTTGGTTGTGTTATTGGCTTTACGAATGGTAAGCTTTACGGTGCTGCCTTTTTTACCGCGGATAATTGCAACGGCATCATCCAGCCTCATACCTTCAATATCTACAGCTTCTCCTGTATCCTGTGCTACCTTAAGTATAACATCACCCTCTTTCAGTTCCCCATTTTTCCATGCCGGGCTTCCGGGTATAACTTTAGTTACAGTAATGTTCCCGTTTTTATCCAGCAGCTGGGCTCCAATACCTTCTAACTGGCCGCTCATACGTATGTCAAAATCCTTTCTTTCCTGGGGAGCAAAATATTCGGTATGCGGGTCGAATGCATTTGCAATAGCATCGAAAAATTCCGAAAGTTTGTCATTTTCTTTCGTAGTAACATAGCCATGAAAAAGGTTTTCGTAGGTCTTTAATACTTTGGCCCGTGAATCTTTTTCCATCTGCTCGTAGGTCTTTATTTTTACAGCAGTGTCTTTTGTTTCTTTCGCTTTATCCTGTGCGTTCATAGCATCTGCCAGCCTAAACATAGCCTGCGATTTCAGCGATTTGTATCTTATTTCGTGTAGTTCCTTGTCGTCTTTGGCAAAGTTTACTTTTTCAGGATCGGTTTCAATTTGATCTTTTTTATTGTAATCAAAAGGCTGTGATAATATTTGTTTTACATCCACCGAATCCTCGCCAATACGTTTATCCAATATAGAGTTTACCAAGTCGTAAAATTCAAAAGTGCCGGCATTTATTTCGTCGTCTATTTTATATTGATACTGCTTAAGCTTGGCAATGTCTTCCTGAGTAAAGTATTGTTTATAGTAATCAAGGCGCTTAAGATATATCTTGTATACCCTTGCCGACAAAGTATCGTTAATAGCCAGTGGTTTGTAATGCTCGGCTTGCAGGCCAGTCATCATAAGCTGCATAGCTACCCTGCGCTTATCGTTATTTTGTGTGGGGCGTAAAACACAACAAACTATAGAGCCTCCGGTAATTAAAAGGAGGCATACGAGAGCGATCCTGGATTTCTTCATTAAATAATTGATGAGTCTGTGCATAGAAAGCAATTAATGGATAGCAAAGATAAGTCTTTTAGAACGGGAGGGATTTAGCTACTTTCATAATTATTGTTAAATAGCTATATCACCACATTTACAATTTTTTTAGGGACTACAATCACCTTTTTGATAGGATTGCCCTGTATCCATTTTTTAGCGTCTTCGCTGGCTAAAACCTCTTTTTCTACCTGTTCTTTGCTCATTTCTACAGGTAATTCTATCATAAAGCGGGTTTTGCCGTTAAACGAAACAGGGTAAGAAAATGTGCTTTCCTGCAAATAAGCATCGTTATATACGGGGAAGCTAGCATTCAATATAGAATCAGTATGGCCCAGCTTGCTCCACAGTTCCTCGGTAATATGCGGCGCGAAAGGGGAGAGGCATACCAGCAAGGGCTCTATGATGGCACGTTTGTTGCATTTAAGGTCGGCTAATTCGTTCAGGCAAATCATAAAAGCGCTTACCGATGTGTTTAAAGACAGACGTTCGATATCCTCGTTTACCTTTTTTATGGTTTTATGCAACACCTTTAATTCTGCCTTTGTGGGTTCCGTATCTTCAATTGCCAATTGCTCATTAGGATAAAAGGTTCTCCACAGCTTCTTTAAAAAGCCATGCACACCGCTTATGCCTTGTGTGCTCCAGGGTTTGCTAAGCTCTATCGGACCTAAAAACATTTCGTACATACGTAGGGTATCAGCACCAAATTGTTCTATTATGGCGTCAGGATTAATTACATTATGTTTTGATTTGGACATCTTCTCAACCTCACGCTGACAAATATAATTTGAGTTTTGGGGAAAGAAGAGAGGAACTTGGTTTGTTGGTGATAACTCCTCTTTAGCAAACCAGTCTTTACTATACATATCTATATTTAATTCATCCTTGTCCGAAACCATTGTTACTGGTACGTGAATGTACGTGTAAGCGTGGTCTCTCAATTGAATATTATGTTCGTGAATTATATTCTTGAATTTGGGATTCAATTTTATAAAGGAAGAATGGTATAGTTTAATAATTTCATTGCTTATTTGCTCATTATTGGATGAAGAGTCAACAACTTCTTTAGAAATATAAATCGCAGGAATTTTTGCTCCTGACATATTGATATTATTAAGTTGATACCAAATAAAGTTTGCTCGGATAATAAAAGCCGACACTCCTTGTATCATCCCCTGGTTTACCAATTTTTTAGCAGGCTCGTTAAAAGGGATAAGGTTATAGTCGTACAAAAATTTTGTCCAAAAGCGTACATATAATAAGTGGCCTGTAACGTGCTCTGCACCGCCAATGTAAAAGTCAACGTTTTCCCAATATTTTATAGCCTCTTTCGATGCAAACTCCTTGTCGTTGTTTGGATCCATATAACGCAGGTAGTACCACGAGCTACCTGCCCAGCCAGGCATGGTGGTATATTCATAATCGTATTTGCCCTGATATTTCCAACCTTTTGCCCTTGCTAATGGTGGTTCGCCTGTTTCTGTGGGGCGGTAATCATCTATTTCGGGTAAGATGAGAGGCAATTCACTTTCCGGCATGGCTTGCGGTATGCCATCTTTATAGTAGATTGGTATAGGCTCTCCCCAATAGCGTTGACGGCCAAAAGCGGCATCGCGCAGGCGATAGTTTACTTTGCCTTTTCCTATTCCCTTCTTTTCAATCTCACTTATTGCTTTCTTAATTGCATCCTTTACTTCCAACCCATTTAAAAAATCGGAATTGATGCATATACCTTCTTTTCCTTCGTAGCTATTAGCCATTGGCTGATAGCCATTAGCTGTTGCAGGTTCCACAACCTGCAAAATTTCCAATCCAAAATGTTTTGCAAAAGCATGGTCGCGCGAATCGTGTGCAGGTACGCCCATTACAGCGCCTGTGCCATAGCCTGCCAATACATATTCGCCCACCCACACCGGCACTTTTTTACCTGTGAAAGGATGTATAACATAAGCCCCTGTAAATACCCCAGTCACTTTTTTAACTTCTGCCTGTCTTTCCCTTTCCGATTTATTTTTTACAGAATTTACATAAGCGGTTACTTTATCTTTTTCTGCTGAGGTAGTTATTTTATTCACCAATTCATTTTCAGGTGCAAGGGTAACAAAGCTTACTCCAAATACTGTATCGGGGCGTGTAGTAAACACCTCAATTGTTAATTGTTCATTGTCAATTTTGAATTGCAAAGAACTTCCTTCCGATTTTCCAATCCAGTTGCGTTGTGCTTCTCTAATACTTTCGGGCCAGTCGATAGTATTTAAATCATTTAACAAACGCTCGGCATAAGCAGTTATACGCAGACTCCATTGGGGCATGCGCTTGCGTTCTACAGGGTAGCCGCCACGTTCCGATACTCCATCTTTTACTTCATCGTTCGCTAAAACCGTTCCTAATTTAGGGCACCAGTTTACCCATGCTTCACTCAGGTATCCCAAGCGGAAGTTCATCAGTACGTCTGACTTCTCCTTTTCCGAAAATTTCTTCCAGTCCTCTTTGGTAAATGATTTTAATCCTGCATCTGCATCACCCTTACAACCTTCCTTCTCGAATACCGAAATAAGGTTTTCTATGGGCTCTGCTTTATTTGTAGAAGGGTTATACCAGGAGCTGAACAACTTTAAAAATATCCACTGTGTCCACTTATAAAAATGTGGGTCCGATGTACGTACCTGCCTGCTCCAGTCAAACGAAAAACCTATTTTGTCCAATTGCTCACGATAACGGGCAATGTTATTTTTAGTAGTTACTGCCGGATGCTGACCTGTTTCTATAGCATATTGCTCGGCAGGTAAGCCAAACTCATCAAAGCCCATAGGGTGGAGTACGTTAAACCCTTTCAGGCGCTTGAATCTTGCCAAAATATCAGATGCAATATATCCCAATGGATGCCCCACATGCAGCCCGGCACCTGAAGGGTAGGGGAACATATCGAGCACATAATACTTGGGCTTGTTGGATGAATTGGAGACTTTATAATCTCCGTTTTCGTTCCACTTTTTACGCCAAAAGGCTTCTATTTCCCTGAAATTGTATTCCATAGTAGGCTTGCGAAATTAGGAAAATCCGCCGATTTAGCAATGTTTAGTATGGCTTAGTTCTTCAAATGCAAAGCCTCTTTTTGTAGTTGTGCTTCTGCAAGTTCTTTAGCCGCACTTTTATCTCCACCCACAGTAAAAGGTAAGGAAGCGAGGAACACCTTTTCTTTTGCCAGCAAGGGTTTTATCTTAATCAGTTCGGCAAGTGTAAGTTTTCCAGTTGCAAAGTTCCTGCCATGGGTTTCAGCATTGCGCAAAGGTATTTGCTCCAGTATTTTTTCATTAGGCGTACGCAGGTATACCTCTATTTCTGTAGTGTTAGATAGGGTAAGTCCATTGTTGCTCTTGTATTTTTCGTAACGGTATTTAAATCCGGACAATGCAGCATGCACATCGGATAGTACCGCGGCCCCCGTAGGATAACTACCGGCACCACGGCCCGAGAAAAATTGCGTTCCGGAGTGTTCCGCATCAATGGTTATGCCATTAAACTCATTTTCTACGTGATAGAGTGGGTCGCTGGGGCTTACAAACTGGGGAGTTACCCATAGGCTCACCTTGCCTTCTTCGGTTTTATAGGCCTGGGCCACCTGGCGTATTTTATAGTCTGCCGCTTTGGCAAATTTAATATCAGATGGATGGATGTTGGATATACCGTAGTTAAATACATCATCGGGTTTCACCAGAACCCCAAAGCCATGTAAGGTTAGTATTACCAACTTATACAGGGCATCGTAGCTTTCTACATCCAACGTAGGGTCCGATTCTGCAAAGCCCAAACGCTGTGCTTCAGCCAGTGCAACCGAATAGTCCCATCCACGGTTATATACCGCCGAAAGAATATAGTTAGATGTGCCATTACAGAGGCCCCTAATAGAACTTATCGGCTCTTGCGAAAAATAACTATCTATAGTGCGGAGGATAGGAATACTTGCACATACACCTGCTTCGTATAAAAGTCCGGCTCCGGTTTTCTCCTGCAGGGCTAATAACTCGGGCAGGTTTTCCACTACCATTTTTTTATTGGCAGTCACCACATTCTTACCCACTTTAAGCGAATCACGCACAATGTTAATGGCATCTTTAGAGTTGTCTATGACTTCTACCACAAGGTTAATAGAATCATCATTCAATACTTCCTGCCTGTCAAAACTCAACAGGTTCGATTCTGCATTCCGTTTTTTGATCGGGTCGCGCACTACAATTTTATGCGGAGTGGCCGTTGGGGTTTGTAAAAGCGAGAGTTCATAAAAGCCTTGTCCCACACAGCCCAATCCAAACAGTCCTATTTTAGGGGTCTTCATAATTTTTTGGTAGAAGCGTTGAATAACGTAGGTAAGCTTAGGCACTTCTATCAGGAAGCCATCGTGTCCGTATAAGGAGTTTATTTCTTCATAGGTTCCATCGCTAGCATGCTGTGCAATAAACTTAGATTCCGATGCAGGGAAAAGCAAATCTGAACTTATACCAATTGCCAATACTTTAGCTTTAATCTGTGCAAGTGCCTTTGCTGCTCCACCTCTGCCACGGCCTAAATTATGAGTATCCATCACTTTAGAAAGTGTGTAGTAAGAATATGCATTAAATGAACGCTTCACCAGCTTTTCTCCCTGGTAGCGTTGGTATGAAGAAGCCTTATAATCATCCACCTTTTCATCGGTCTCTTCTTTTTGTGCTTGCGCGTACGTTAGGTAGTTGCGGTAACTGAGTAATGCAACAGAACGTGCTGCTTTCAACCCTTCCTTACCTGCATCCGCTGTTGATTCCTTCCAGGTCGGGTCGGCTTCGATAGCTAATCGCTGACTTTCACGGAAAGCTATTCCCCATGGGGAGCTTACTGCATTAGAGGCCACTACAATAACGTGTTTAATAACTTCCGGCTGGCTCACGGCCCATTCTAAAGCCTGTTGCCCACCTAATGAGCCACCAATTGCGGTGTGTATTTCTTCAATACCTAAATGCTGGCGCAATAAATCCAATGATGCCACAATATCGCGCACGGTTATAAAAGGGAACGTGTGATAGAAAGGCTTCTTAGTTACAGGGTTTACCGATAATGGCCCCGTAGAGCCATAAGGAGAGCCTAAAATGTTGGCACACACAATAAAATAAGTTGCAGGGTCGAACAAGTTGTTCTTGCCTATCATTCCGGGCCACCAGTCTGCCGCATCCGAATTAGCGGTAAGGGCATGGTGTATCCATATCACGTTATTCTTTTCCTTATTCAGTTTGCCCCATGTACTGTATGCAAGTGTAAAACCTTTCAGTTTTTTACCTGACTCAAGCTTAAAGTCTTTTTCGTAGTTGAATGTTTGTTGGCTCATTGATAAATATTTAAGATTTTGGATGTATGATTTAAGATTTATTCCTTTCTACTTTATGAACTTTATAAACTATGTTATAGCAAGGCTTTGTCCCTCTCTGTGAGGAGCGCACCTTATTTTTATGTTTTGGTAAAAGTAGATGCGTTAGCAAACCTGCATACAGCAGCACATGCAACACATCGCGCAACAAAGGATAGAAAATATACTCCTGCCTTTGAAGCCCGCTTTTGTTTGATTGTTTTGTTTTACGTTCATTTTGTAATAATTATAATTCCCGTCTTGCGTTGGGCAGGTTTGGCACCTTTTCCTTTTATTTTTCGGAGGGTTGCCAGAGGTTCAACGAGCCTGTTCTCTCACCTCTTCTGTATAACAATTACACCACGTAACACTATCAGGAGTAATTGATTTAGCGCTGCAAATGTATGTACGAATTGGGTTTGGTTGGAAGAAGCCGATTACTTTATGTTCTTAATACGCTGATAACCAATGTTAAAAAATAATTTAAGACGAAATTGAAATTAAGCGAAGAGAAAAAAATTGACTAAGATTGAGGATATCAAATTGCATATATTTGTATAGATTATTTTAAATAATGGCGGGAATTATTGAATTTTTAAAAGGGGAGAAATCCTTTTATAAATATACAAAACAAACTATACTCCATATATTATATAGAGTTTTAGTAGCTTGTTTTGTTTTTGATATTTTTCTCATATCCATATATGTAGCTGTTAGTAATGAAAAAGTCCATTCATTGGAAGTACTCTTATATTTATTCTCAGTGCTTACTTTGGTTGTTATTGGTACAATAGTGTGGATTCATATTTATTATATTCACATAAAAAAAGATATTACCCCCTTGCAATCAGAACACCATCAAATACTAAAAGAAATCCTAACAAAAGCGCATGGAGATAGTAATAGTGGATTAGATATTGTTGAAGGGATAAAAGCGCTAACAGAAGGAAACGGAGAAAATCAAGGTCCTGAAAGACATGAGTAAAAAATTCATAATAGCTGTAGATAATGAATCATCTAAGGAGGTGGAGTCATTCGTTACGTATTTAAAGACTCAGGGCTGGGGTTGGTTTCACAGAACTAGTAATGCTTCAATTATAACCACACCTAGAGATTACAACGTTCAAACAATTAGGGACGTTGCTGTTATTTATTTTCCCAATAGAAGGCTATATGTAATAGACATAGACTCTGGGACATGGGCTGGATGGGGTACAAAAGAAGAGTTTAAATGGTTCGGTGATAATTGGTGATAGATTATCCTTGTTTGGCAAGGCGAGTTTTATCATTAATCATTATTTCAACATAGGCTGCTCGTCGCGCGTATCGAGGTCATGGCTTTTCATAAATTTCTTTACTACTGCATCGGTTCCTTTAAACCCATTTTTAGAAAGCATGGTATAGTAGTCACTTATTATTTTAGATGTTTTAGTAACCGGTTTTTGCTTGCTTATTTTAGCAAACAACTTTTTTAATTCCGGCAAAAGTACATGTGTATCTGCATTAAACACTGGGGTGTTGTCCTCGCCTGTAAGCAGTATTTTCAGGTAAGAGTAATATAATTCTTTAGCCTCTCCGTTGCAAATGCTTTTAGGATAGGCAACAAAGTATTTATCCCAGTTATCTATCCTGTGGTATAATGTATCAAAGCTTATAACAAGGCCTCCATCTTCTACAAAGCCCTGTTCCAAATCATTTTGCTGTAACCACAAAAATTGCTTTAAATCGAGTGTAACCCAATTTTTAAAGCTTTGATAATAGTAATCGGGTAAAACGTCTAAATAAGCCTCGCCCTCGGTAGAAAAGACTCCCAAGCCACATGCTTTAAGATTAGTCATAAATGTAATTACTCTTGGCGATGCACTAGTATCAGAGCCTACTGAGGAATCTGCCACACCAGCATACCATTTAACCACAGAATCGGTTATCGAAAATAGCACCTTGTTTAACTTATCCCTGAAACAAAGAAATGAAGAATCTGCCGAAATGCTATCGCTAAGCGGAATACAGGTTTTAAAGTAATCCATGGCAAAAGCTATCGATTCCGGCCTTGCACTATCAAGCCCCTTTACATACGTTTTAAAGGAACTATAGTCTCCTTTAGTGTGTAAAAGTTTAGCATGGTTAGTTGCAACTACTCTTTGTATATATCCCGGCTTTAGCAATTCAGTTTTAAGTGTGAGGCCTTTGTCAGGGTCACTACTACTGGCCTTTTTGCTGGTCCCGCAGGCTGCAATGACTGAAAGTAAGCTTAAAAAAATGGTTATTCTTTTTAGAGCCATTTAGCCTGATGTTTTATAATCTGGTTAAACGAATTTTTCTCCTTTACGGGCTTTCACTTCATTAACGAAGTTACGTATTTGTTGCTCGTCCTGCTTTTTGCAAATGAGCAATATATCTTCCGATTCTACTACTATGTAGTCTTCCAGGCCTTCCATTACAACCAATTTGTTTTTTGGCACGTGTACAATGCATCCTTTCGATTGGTAGAGCATTACGTTTTTACCTACCACGGCATTCTTGTCTTTGTCTTTTTCCATGTGCTGGTAAAGGGACCCCCATGTACCCAGGTCTGACCATCCAATAGCCGAACTGCGCACATAAACATTATCAGCTTTCTCCATTACACCATAGTCGATAGATATGTTTTTGCACTGCTCGTAAACTTTTTCAATGTATTTTTTCTCAGCAGGGGTGTTATATGCATCCTTACCTTCACGGAACAAGGCAGCCTCTTCGGGCATGTGTTTTTCCATGGCTTTAATAATACTGCTTATGCTCCATGTAAATATGCCTGAGTTCCATAAAAAGTCGCCACTTTGTAAAAAAAACTGTGCCATTTCAAGGTCGGGCTTTTCAGTAAATGTTTTTACTTTTTTAATACGCGGATCCTTTTCTTTAACCTTCGATTCTACATATTGTATATAGCCATACCCCGTATCAGGCCTCATGGGGCGTATACCCATAGTTATAAGGCAATCTTCCGATGCGGCTTTTTCATAGCATGCTTTTATAGCCTTTCCAAATGTTTTATCTTTTAATATAAGGTGGTCGGATGGGGCTACAACCACTAAGGCTTTAGGATCTTTTTTAGCTATTTTGTAGGATGCATAAGCTATACAGGGTGCCGTATTCTTTCTGAGCGGTTCGCACAAAATATTTTCATCGAGTATTTCGGGCAGCTGCTTTTTTACCATGTCTTTATACGATGCATGGGTAACCACCAAAATATTTTCGGGTGGGCAAAGCTTATGAGCGTAACGTTCGTAGGTTTGCTGTAATAGGCTTTTACCTATGCCAAGCACATCTATAAACTGTTTTGGATGCACAGAACGGCTCATGGGCCAAAACCGGCTACCAACACCCCCTGCCATTATTACACAATAGTTGTGTTTCATTACGTTTTAAGCTTTCAGTTTTTGCAATGCGCTCCGCAGGCTATCTATAACCGAAGTAATTCCATTTGCTTCAGCAGTACCTACCGATATACGGTACCATGTAGATTCCTGCGATGCGCCAAACGCATAAAAAGGAACGATGGCTACTTTGGCTTCATTAAGAATGTACTTGGTTATATCTTCGGTTGTTTTTATTTCTTGTCCGTTTGCTGTTTTCATTCCTTTAAGATCAAACTGCACGGTAAGGTAAATAGCAGCTTGTGGCTTAATGGCATTTACGCGGTGCCCTTCTTTTTTAAGGTCCAAAAAGCCATTGTAAAAGTCGTTAAGGCGTTGCCATATTTTGCCCTTAAATGTTTCCATAAAGGCATCTACCGCTTTGCTGTTATCTAAAAATTTAGCCGCAGCAACCTGTTCAGCTTTAGGCGCCCAAGCTCCTACGTGGCCAATAATAGACTTCATTTTATCTATCACCTTTTTATTTCCCATGCTCCAGCCAACACGCACGCCGGTAGCAGCCAATGATTTAGAAATACCGTCTACAAACACCGTATAATCCTTCATTTCAGGGAAGAGGGTAACAGGGTTGTAATGCTTTACATCGCCAAAGGTTAATTGGTTATATACCTGGTCGTATAATACGTATACGGGTTTCTTTTTATCACCCCTGCGTTTATTTTCCTGCAATACAAGTTTACAAATAGCTTCCAGTCCTTCCTTTGTAAATACAGTACCTGTAGGGTTTTGCGGAGAACATAAAGAAATAAGGCTAAGCTTGCCCATGTGTGGAAGTATATCATCGGCACGGGGCATAAAGTTATTTTCGGGGGTAGCCTCAACCATAATTGGCTTAGATGCCGTAAGATGTATATAGTGGTTATTGTTCCAGGATGGAGCAGGGTACAATACATAATCTCCCGGATCTACTAATGCCCTATAAGCAGCATATATTATGGGGCGTGCACCACCGGCAATAAGTATTTCGGTTTGTGGCGAATATTCAAGCCCTAACCTTTGCGATAAAAATTTGGCTACTGCCTGGCGCAATGGCAATATGCCATCCGATGGTGGATAGTTCGATTGGTTATCATTATAAGCCGCTATTATCTCCTTTTTAAATTCATCGGGTAAAGGAAATATGTTGGGATTAAAATCGCCTACGGTAAAGTTGTAAATCTTTTCTCCATTACGGATTTTTTCATTTATCTCGCCCGATAGTTTTAGTATTTCGGAACCTATTAGGTTTTCGGCCATTTCCGAAACCTTAAGTTCACTGCTCCTTGTCTCTGTAAGCGTGGTCTTCATAAGCCTTGGTTTAACTAAGGCAAAAGTATAAAAAACAGCTTACAAACCCTTATTATTTTTTTAAAAGGCCAGCCTTATACCAAGCATAGCATTAAAGCCCTGTGTTGGGTAATTTAGCCAGCGTTCCTTGGTAACATTGGCTATATTGTTTATGTTAAGAAACGCAGTAAGAAGCCTATTATAATGGTAATCAAAACCAAGGTTTAAATCGGGGTAACCTGCTATTTTTTGAGCTAGCCACACAGGGCTGGTGCCGGGAGCAGGAATACCCACGGCAGGGATAGGCCCGTACTGGGTACCTATGTAAAGAAATGTGGCTTTAAATGTGCAGTTTTTGTAGATGTATTGGCCTGTCAATCCTATTTGCAGGTTAGGATGATACCATACGTATGCCTGCTGCGATGGAGTGTAGATGTTATAATCTCCCATCAGTGTAAGCTTAAGGTTATCCTTCATTATGTAGGTAAGCTCTCCGTGTCCGTTGATTACCCTCACGTTATCGTAAATAACCGAAAAGCGGTTCCTTAGTGTTTCTAAGGTATCGGTGGCAAACAAGGCCATATTATCTATTTCAGATTGTGAGCCATTAATATCGAATGACAAGTTAGATGCGATGGTGCCTGCAAATCCAACAAAAAAGTGGTACACAGTATTCGTTGGATGTAGCCTTGCCGTATCTATCATAAAAGGGTTTTCATCCGAAAGTGTTTTATACGAGTTTACATCATGCTTTCCATCTATACCTGCATATATAAGAGCCGCATCTCCGGCAATACGATATCGCGCAGTAAAGTCAGGGTAATAATAGAACGAAGATGCATCATAAAATATCTTAGCTCCAAGCCTTGCATCCCAATGTTTGCCTGCTGCACTAAAGTATGGATTAAACATCATGTTCCAGGTATGCATAGTATCCTTACGGGTTACATCGCTATAATATTTTGCAAAGGCAATAATATCTATACGCTGCTTATCATAAAATGTAAAAAAGTGCATGTCGGCACCCAGGTTATTTTCCTTCGCTTTAAATACATCCGAAAAATTATACCCGGTAACTTTTATATCATGGCTTATGCCCGTAGAATCCTTTAAATTGCTTTTGTAGCCTATAGCACCGCCAAAGTAGTTGTAGTTTTCGCGGGTGGTATTATTGGTAATACTATTCTCCTGTATGTTATATCCGTAATCGTGCACAATGTGGTTATCGTAATCGGCTTGCGCATAAAGAATATGGTGCTTAAGGTAGGCATCACCATATAAGTTAACATCGTTATATCCATACGCAGCGTAGCCGTAATTTTTAATTGTGGCATCCGATGACAGATGGTTCAAGTGTATGCCGTAATCATAATCACGTGAACGAAGACAGTTAAAAAAATATTCTCCGTAAAGTGTATTGTAATTGCCAAAGCCCGCATTAAGATAAGAATGATAAAGTTTATCCAAGGGTTCACCTTTCATGCGCATAGCCTCTAATGCATCGGGTGTATAGCTGGTAGCGTATTGGGTGTTCAGCAAATTATTGTACTCGGCTTTTCTTGCTGGCTTTACCGTATCTGCAATAGCAGGGTTGTTGTTCAGCTTAACGGCATCAGTAATAACGGGCCTGTATTTGCTTATTACGTTAAACTCAACGGTGTCAATCTTTTTATCCTGGGCAAAGGCGTTGCTATAGCTTAGTAAAGCCGCTGCAATGTATATGTACCTTGTTGGTTTCATGCCCGGTTATTGTTTAAAAAGTTTATCGTAGGCCGGAGTATTAAATGGTACTGTCATATCAGGTTGCACCGGCGGTGGAATGGCTTTCTTTTCCTTGTCATCTATTTTTTCTATTCTGCGTTTTGCATCACCTACCAAAGCGGTATCGGTGGCATTTTCTACAACGGTGCTTAATGTATGTTTTGCCTGGAACTCGTCGTGTACAGCCAGGTAATCATCCGACAGAAGTATAAGCCCTTTCGCCATCCATTCAGGGTACGATGGTTCCTGGTTCACCAAGTCGAATATGGTTTTTTCCGATTCGGGTATTTCCGTTTTCAGGTATTGTATATAGGCAATGTTGTATTTTGCCTCGGCCTCCATTTCGCTGTGGGTCATAGGTATTACCTTTTGGAAGTAAACGATAGCCGTATCATATTGTTCTTTGCCTACCTGGCTCTTGGCTATGGTAAATGTAGCTTCTGCATATATTTCCTGTTGCATTTTTGCTGTAGCAAGCACACTATCTGAAGCGCCTATAGCAGCATCATATTTTTTAAGCTGGTAATTGCAGCGCATTTTTCCAACACGTGCATCGCTTATGTTCACTTCGTATTGCGCAACTAAAGCCAAGCCATTGTAGTAGTTAAGAGCATTTGTGTAATCCTTCTTTTCAAATGCCAGCGCAGCTCCCTTCGCCAGTGCAGCTTCAGTAAAGAACCCCCTTGGCATTTTAGCTACATACCCGTAATCTACCAGGGCGCTGTCTTTTTTGCCTGCTTTTAAATACGCTTCTCCGCGGTAAAAATGTACTTCGGTTGAAAATACACCTTGAGGATATTTTTGAAGATAGGTGTTCGATATGGCTAAGGTCTTGTCAAAATCATTGCCCAGGTAACTTGCTTTAACCACCGAAAATGTTGCAGAATCAAGTGCCATTTGGCTTAAATCGGCACCTACACCATGAAAGTAATCCTGCATTTTTTGTATTTGTCCCGATGAGGTATACAGCGTTTTTATGTGTGCCAATGCTTCTGCTCCTTCGGGCGAATTTCGGTCACGCTTCACAACTTCTTCCCACGCTGCTTGTGCCTTATCATTCTGGCTCAGGTTATAGTATATCTGTCCTTTTTGCAATAAACATTCGGTAACATACGGACTATTAGGATAAGTATCCAGCACCTGTTGGTACTCGTCAATTGCCTGTGTTGGCTTATTATCTATGGCATAGGTGTTGGCAAGTTCCATCATTCCCGAAGGGCGATAGCTGCTGTTAGGATACATTTTTAGCAATGTTTCCAGCGTACTTACTTTGTCATCAAGCTTTTGCAGGGTGCCAAGCGCAATAGCTTTTTGGTAGGTAGCGTAGTCCGCGTCAAAAAAGTTAAGCTCCATGTTTTTATCATAGTATGGAATTGCATTTTCGTAATCCTGCCGAACAAAATACCCATCAGCAATACGGTTATATGCATCGCTCATCCTTTTCTTATCTGCCGATTCGGCATCGGTATATTTTCTAAAATATATGTTAGAATAGTCGTAGTTCTTTTGCTCAAAATAAGAATAGCCAATACCATATTCTGCCTGGTTATATTCAGGCGAGCTAAATGCCTGGGGCTGCACCATAAATAGTTTAAATGCTTCTATAGCATCGTCATATTTCTTTTGGCGGTAAAGGGCTTCCGATTTCCAGTAAAAGGCAAGCAGCCTCAGCTTTTGGTCGTAATCGTATTTCAGTGAATAGTCGAAATAGGTGAGTGCGTCATCCAGTTTGTTGTTATTGAAAAAGTCGACTGCTCTAAAGTAGGTTAGCTTTTGATATACAGCCTGTAATTCCGGGTCCCAGTTTTTTATCTTATTCATAGATTCCAGTGCCGCAGGATAGTTTTTGGTTGACTGGTACACCTTAACAAGGTAACGGTACACCTCATCTTTGTGGGTAGAATTTGGATAATCGGTAAGGTATTGGTTAAATGCTTTTATGGCTTCATCAAACGGGTCGAAGGAAAGTTCGTACGCTAATTTTGCATATTGCAGCAAGGCGTCTTCTTTTAGTTTAGGGTCATAATTCATTTTGTATACTTCACCAAAAGCATTGCTGGCAAAAGGTTTGTTGCCCGTTCTTAAATAAGCTACCCCAAGACAATAGAGCGCATTTTGTCCTAACGAATCATTATTATACGAAGCCGATTGCAGCCATGGAACTGATTCTTTATACTTATTGGCAGCAAAATAACAATAGCCCATTTCATACGATTCCTGTTCAGGCAGCGAACCCCCTTTGGCATATTTTTCAAAATAAGGAATAGCATCGGAGTATTTGTGCAAACGGTAATACGATTCGGCAACCAGTTTTATAATTTGGTCAGAGTTTATTAACGCAGTTGGGCTTTTTGCAGAATCTATAAGAGGTATGGCAAACTGTACTGCATTGTTGTAATCGCCCTGTAGGTAATAAAGCTGGGTTATGTAATAAGGCACTACGCTACCAAAGTGAGGATCGTTTTTCAAGGCAAGAAAGCCAGTGACCGCAGTCTGGTAATTTTTTTGACGATAGGCTATATATGCATAATAATACGTTGCCTGTGGAGAAAAGCTGCTTCCGGCATCCTTCACTTCGAAAAAGTCGTGCTTGGCCGAATCCTGCTTATTGGTTAGAAAATAGCAGTACCCACGTTTAAAATAAAATTCCGACACTTCATCTTTAGTAAGATAAGAAGGGTCTACTTTATCGTACCAGGGAATAGCATCTTTATATTTTAGTTTGCGGTAGATATAGTTACCTACCAAAAAATCTATTTTATGTACACGTGGGCTTTGTGGGTGCAGGGATATAAAACCTGTCATTCTTTTCTCTGCATCTTCATGAAAAAGGTACATGGAGCATACGGCCGAGTAATAGTCGGCATCTATTTTTTCTGTGCTTTGCGATTGTGGTAAGGAGTGAGAAACCTGTTCGAACAAATGTTCTGCTGCAGAATACTTTTGTGCGTCGTATAGTTCCTTGGCTTTAGCAAACGATGCGTCGGGTTCGCTGTATATAAGCGTTTGCTGCGCAGAAGCAAGGTAAGATACCATGCTCAGCAAAGCAACAGATAAAGTGCGGCGTAAGATTAAACCGTTGTGCATTTTCGGAAGACAAAGTTACGTAGGTGCTGCGCATGGCTTTGTTGTTGAGATTAAAGTTTTCAACCTGCTTCTGTTGATATAGACTAAGCAAGAATTGACAACGATCAAGTTTCTATTTTCATACTTTTGATCCCTGAATATAAAACGCATGGTTAAGAAGAATATTGTTTGTACGTTGCTTTTTCTATATAGCGGCCTCTGCTTTGGCCAGCAGGTTAAAGTGAAAGTGCTGCAAATGCAATCGCCCTCGGTGGGCCGTTACAAGCTTCACATACTTCCTATTACATACGATAGTACAATGACCGAAGCTAAGATGGTAGCTTGCGTAGATACCATGCCTGGCCATTTGTTCGGCGCAAAAATGTATAATGTTTTGTATGCCAATGATAGTACTCGTCTTGCAGTTCGTATAGACGCAGGAAATTATCTCTTCCACAAAAAATTTACGGTTACCATTTACTGGAAGAATGGAAATAGAAAAGAAATAGCCTTACTAAACAGGCATTATATGAAGTATAAGGAATTTGACTATTATCAAAATGATGCTCCTGCTGCACACGGAAGATATAAACACGGGAATAAAAAGCACAGATGGGTTTATTTTAATAGCCGTGGCTTAAAAGATAAGGTGGAAAAATATGCCCACGACGGCACAGTAAAAAAATCAAAGACGTACGACCCGCCCACAAAAACAATAAGGACTTTATTGAACCCAATTCATTCATCGGGCACCCCTTATACCATTTATTAATAAAAGCCCCTTTTGGGGGGGTGGGGCAGCACTTTAAAAGTATAAATCGTCCGATCTTAGGCGCAGGTAGCGGTGCAGTGCAAAAAATGTACTTACCGAAGAAATAAATACACCCAGCACAAGTACTATGCCTGCCAGCAGATAATAGGTATTAGGGTCGTCTAATTGTTTTAAGTCGGGCATTTGGGTTTCGGCGGCATGCATTACAGCGAGTATCATACATAGGGATATAAGCGCGGCATAAATGCCATGCAATATTCCTCTCCATATAAAGGGCAGGCTTATAAAGGTGCGCGTGGCGCCTACCAGTTGCATGGTTTTAATTAGAAACCGTTTGCTATAAATGGTAAGCCGTATGGTATTATTAATAAGCGCCAAAGAAACCAGCAGCAACAATAAACTAAATCCGAAGAGCACCAGGCTAAGTTTACGGATGTTGCGGTTCATACCATCAATCATGGCTTCCTGGTATATTACTTCTTTAACCTGCGGAAAAGCGGTGAACTTTTTTTCTATCCACTTAATGCTATCCATATTTATGTACTCCGCCTTAAGGTGCACGTTGATAGATGCGGGTAGTGGATTGTATTGCAGCAGGCCTTCGAAATCTTCTTTGTCGTGCTGGTACAATTGTTTGGCGGCAGAATCTTTACTTATAAATGCGGTAGACTTTACATAATAGGATGCCTCCAATGATTTTTGCAGTTTTGTTATATCCGCATCTTTAACACTATTATTAAGGAATAGCTGTACGCTGGCTTGTTCTTTTACTGAACGGGTTATCTTTTGTCCGTTGAGTATCAATAAACCCAATAAGCCAAGTATAAATAGCACTAACGCAATGCTTACTACCGTGGTAATAGCGGATGATCTGAGCTTATTTACAAATGGTTTGGCTGCCAAAATTGAATATTTACGACACGAAATTAGTAAAATTAGATACCTACATTTTCACTATTTAAAAGAGATTTCAACATAGCATTGTGGTATACAGAGCCCTATATTGCTGGATGAATTATCTTTGAAGCCGATTAATCAAGAATTCCATGAAAATAAACGTACACAGAATCAACGATGCCTACCTGATGGAGGCACGTAACGAGAATAACAGAACCATGTTAATGGATGCTAATCCCGAGATTGGTGGAGGAGACGAGGCCTTTAGGCCGGTTCAGGCTATGCTGGCTTCTTTAGGCGGGTGTAGCGGTATAGATGTTTTACTGATATTAAAAAAACAAAAACAACAGGTAGATGATTTTAATATAGAGATTGAAGCAGAACGAGCTATGGATCAAACACCAGCTGTGGTTACGGGAATACACATGAAATTTGTTTTGAAAGGCAAAGTTGAAAAAGAAAAGCTTGAAAAAGCCATCGAACTTAGCATTGATAAATACTGCACTGTGGCGAAGATGCTGGAAAAGACTGCCAAGATTACTTATTCTTCCCAAATAAATTAAATATGGCCCGTAAAAAACATCCTGAAACTTTAGCTATTCGTACACAGGCAGATCGCACCCAACACAAGGAACATGCGGTGCCGCTTTACCTAACGTCAAGTTTTGTATTTGATGATGCCGAAACCATGCGCGCCATGTTTGCAGATGAAAAACAGGGCAATATTTATAGCCGTTTCTCAAATCCTAACGTTACCGAGTTTACCGATAAAATTTGTTTGTTGGAAGGTGCGGAAGCCGGCGTAGCTTTTGCTTCGGGTATGGCTGCTGTGTTTGGCACTTTTGCTGCCCTGCTTAAAACAGGCGACCATATACTATGCTGCGAATCTGTGTTTGGGGCTACTCATACAGTATTAGAAAAACAATTAGAGCGTTGGGGCATAACGCATAGCTATGTAGATATTCAAAAGCCGGCTAACTGGGAAAGGGCTGTGAAGCCCAATACCAAAATGATTTTTGTAGAAACTCCATCTAACCCTGCATTGGATATTATTGATTTGGATTGGCTGGGAAAGTTTGCTAAAAAACATAAATGCATTTTAATTGTAGATAATTGCTTTGCCACACCTATTTTGCAAAACCCCATAAAGTACGGAGCTCAACTTGTTATCCATTCTGCCACAAAATATTTGGATGGCCAGGGCCGTGTGTTGGGTGGTGTTACCGTCGGTAATAAGGACCTTATTAAAGAAATAAAATTATTTGTGCGTCAGACGGGGCCTTCCTTGTCTCCCTTTAATGCATGGGTGTTATCTAAAAGCTTGGAAACCCTTGCAGTACGTATGGACAGGCATTCAGAAAATGCTTTGAAAGTGGCAAAATATCTTGAAAAACATAAAGATGTAGAATCTGTAAAGTATCCTTTTCTGCCTTCTCATCCAAAATACGCGGTTGCCAAAAAGCAAATGAAATTGGGTGGGGGAATGGTATCCTTTATTATTAAAGGCGGCTTAAAACGTGGCAAAAAATTTCTCGACTCAATAGAACTGGCTTCCTTAACTGCTAACCTTGGCGATACACGTAGTATTGTTTCTCATCCTGCATCTACCACCCATGCAAAAATTACCGAAGCACAAAGGCTGGCATCAGGCATATTGCCTGGTTTGATACGTATATCAGTAGGATTGGAGCATGTAGATGATATTATCGAGGATTTGGAAATTGCTTTTAAAAAATCGAAGTAAGAAGGCTATACACGTAATCCCATTACGCAAACGTCGTCCACCTGCTCAAAGTTTCTTTTCCAACTGGTAAACGATTCTTCCAGCAATTTCTTCTGCTCGCTCATTGGTTTTAAGTGAATGCTTAACAGCAATTCCTTTAATTGGGCTTGCTTGTATTTTTTCTCGTTTGGCCCCCCAAACTGGTCGGCATAGCCATCCGTAAACATATATATGCAATCGCCCTTTTGCAGGTTAGTCTCATGCAGGGTAAACGATTTTGTTTCGTTGCCTTCTCCTATAGGTATCTTATCTGCTTTAAATTCTATCAATTCACCTTTGCGTATTATCCATAAAGGATTATTGGCACAGGCGGCACCTAACAAATGTTTCTCAAAATTGATCGAACACAATACCGCATCCATACCATCCTTGGTATCGGTAGAACCATCGGGATTAAGTGCCTCTATAAGTGTTGTACGTATATTATCGAATATCTGGTTAGGCTGGCTCAGTTTCTTTTCGGTAATGGCCTGGTGCAAAAAAGTAATGTTGAGTAAAGACATAAATGCTCCTGGTACCCCGTGGCCCGTGCAATCGCAGCATGCTAAAAAGAAGGTGCCTTTATATTCCAGTGCCCAGTAAAAATCTCCGCTTACAATATCCCTCGGTTTAAATAATACAAAGTATTCAGGTAGATGCTGACCCAGGTATTTTTCAGTTGTGAATAAAGCCGTTTGTATTCGTTTGGCGTAATGTATACTATCTGTTAGGTCCTTATGCTTTTCTTCCAGCAACTGTTTCGCATCTTCAAGCTGAAAAAATGCTTTATCCAGCCCTTCTTTTTGTCTTTCTATAATCGACTTTTGCTGCCTGGCTATTTTTAAACGCTGGTTAATAAAGAATGCGAAAAATGCAAGCATTATAAAACCAATAGCCCCTGAATATATAATAAGCTGTTGGCGTTTGTGCTGCTCCTGAGCCACCTCCATTTGTCTTTTGTTTTCTGCTTCGGCAACCGCCTGTTTTTTTACGTATTCATTTTTTGCCTCTTCTCGTCCCAATTCTTCTTTTTTATCCCCGTTGAATATGGTGTCTTTCTCTATAGTGGCGAGCTTAAAGTAATACAGTGCGCTGTCGGGTTTGCCCATTTTTTCAAAACACTGAGAGATGTCATCCAATTGGGCATAATATTCGTGGCGTGTATTAATTTGTTTTGCAAGTGCTGCCCCTTCCCTAAAATAATATAGTGCGCTGGCATATTCTCCGCGTTCTTTGGTAATTTCTCCAATACCCACCAGGGCATATACAACAGTATACTTGTCGTTTATTTTTTTACCTATTTCAAGGGCTTTTTGCTGTAGCGCAAGTGCGCTATCCATAAGTATTATATCTATATCTTTCAAAGTTGGAGAAGGAATAGTGTGGGCATAATATAAAGCTATCAACCTTTTTTTTACGCTATCGGGTTGTTCAATAAAACGGCTATATAGCTTACCCAGGTTGTTGTATGAATATGCCATACCGTCCAGGTTGTTTGTTTCCATGCGTAAATGCATAGATTTCAAGAAACAATCCAGCGTAGTCATCAGGTTACGATCTTTCGATTCGTATACTTTACCAATATTGGTATATGCATCGGCCATACCCGCTTTGTCGCCTCTGTTGCGACAAATTTGCATGCTTTTTCTAAAGTACTTAATAGCCTGGGTGTCGCCCTGCTCAAGGTATATTATACCAATGTTGTTATTGGTAAGCGACATGTTATTGCTATCCTTCAGGTCGGCAGAAATATTAATACTTTTAAAGAAATATTCCAGTGCTGTGGGAAAGTCGCTCTGGTTTTCGTACACGAGCCCTATATTATTGTAAGACCGTGCAATACCTGCCGAATCACCCAGTTCTTCTTTCAGGTGTAATCCTTTTGTATAATAAAGCAATGCGTTTGGATAATCGGCCACATCAGAATAAGCATTACCAAGATTAATACATACTTTGCTTTCCGTTTTTTTTGCGAAAAGCGCCAAAGAGTGTTTGCCTGATGTTTTTAATTTTTCAGAAATTTCTATGGATGCCTTGCCATATTTTTCAGCCTGGTCGTACAGTGCGCCATAATTACATTCGCGGCATAGGTTATACCCTATTACCATTTTAGCGCTGTCGGTACTTTCGCTTTCAAACAAGTGTTTAAGCGAATCTATTTTAGATTGGCCCCAAGCAGGTGTAAATGCCAGCAGAATAAAGAAACAATATAGATATCTAAGGCGACTCATTTGAAATAAATGCTCCCTAAATTGATGTATATATGCATTCGGGGTTATTTACCCTGAACCATTTTTTTTGTTCCCGTACTAATGTCCGAAGTGCCACAATGTTCGCACCCGGTGGTTTCTTTACGCGTAACGGTTCTGTACGTTCTTCTCACGATAAAAAAAACTGCAGCAGCAAGCAATATATATATCAGTATGTTTTGCATTTTTATTCCGCGCCGAATTTCTTTTTAAGAGAAGCTGTAGTTGTAGAGCCCGGACGTTCCAACGGGAAGCCCAGTACCCTGTCCCACAACAAAGAAGCCAGTACACCCAATGCTCTTGAAACACCAAATAGCACAGTATAGAAATCGTATTCTACAATGCCAAAATGTATAAGCAATGAACCGGAGTGTGCATCAACATTCGGCCAGGGGTTCTTAATCTTACCTGTAGATTGTAATATTGGAGGCGCTACTTCGTATACCATTTGCACAATTTCGCAAATGTCATCATGCTTAATGTACCTTCTGTAAAAATCTTGTTGTGCTACAAAACGTGGGTCTGTTTTACGTAATACAGCATGTCCGTAACCGGGAACTACCCTGCCTTCGGCCAGGGTTTTCTTAATGTATTCTGCTATTTGTTCCTTAGTTGGCAATCCTCCGCCTAAAGCTTCACGCAATTGAAGAATCCACTTTACAACTTCCTGGTTGGCCAATCCATGTAAGGGGCCTGCAAGTGCATTCATGCCGCCTGCAAAGGAAATGTATGGGTCGCTAAGGGTAGAGCCTACTAAGTGGGTAGTATGTGCCGAAGCGTTGCCACCTTCATGATCAGCATGAATAGTAAGATATAAGCGCATCAGGCGGTACACATCAAAATTATCGTATCCCATCATGTGGGCCATGTTTGCTGCCCAGTCTAACTTTGGATCTGGTTCTATATGCTCGTTGTTTTTATATTTTCTGCGGTAGATATATGCTGCAACACGTGGTAAACGCGCTATCAGGTTCATAGAATCTTCGTAGGTATAATCCCAATAATCTTTTTTGTTAATGCCTTTAGCATATGCAGCAGCAAAAAGAGATTCGGTTTGCATAGCCATAACCCCAATGCTAAATTCAGTCATAGGGTGGGTATTGGCAGGCAATGAATCAAGGGTATCGAACACGTGGCGAGGCACAATACTACGGCGTGCCCAGTTATTGGTAATCTCGTTTACTTCTTCTACGGTTGGTAGTTCGCCCATCAACATAAGATAAAAAATACCTTCAGGCAGTGGCTCAGTACCGTTTGGGGCCTTTGGTAGTTTCTCTCTCAATTCAGGAATAGAATAACCACGGAAGCGGATACCTTCTTCAGGATCCAGTTTTGATGTTTCAGTAATCAAACCGGTTATGCTACGCATACCCTGGTATACCTGTGCCACAGTATATTCGCCCATGGATTTTTCTCCATATTGGGCAATAAATTTTTTTACACTTTCTGCTTCGGCAGTCGCTTTCTTAATAAACTTCTCTTTAAGGGTGTCCATAGTTTTTCGTTGAATATGTAAGTATTAGGTTGATGCGTATTTAAATGTTTTTCCTCCGTAACGTGCCGATGTACCAAGTGCTTCTTCAATGCGCAATAGCTGGTTGTATTTGGCAATACGTTCGGAACGGCAGGCTGAACCGGTTTTGATAAGGCCGGTATTCAATGCCACGCTGAGGTCGGCAATGGTAGTATCTTCTGTTTCGCCCGAGCGGTGGCTAATGATATTGTTATATGAATTACGCTCGGCAAGCTGCACCGTATCAATGGTTTCGCTTAACGAACCTATCTGGTTTACTTTTATTAATACCGAGTTCGCAATTTTTTCGTCAATCCCTTTTTGTACACGGGTAACGTTGGTTACAAATAAGTCGTCGCCTACCAATTGTACTTTGTCGCCCATTTTTTCAGTAAGGGCTTTCCATCCATCCCAGTCGTCTTCTGCCAGTCCGTCTTCTATAGATACTATCGGATAGCTCTTTACCAGCTTAGCGTAATAGTCTATCATATCTTTCGATGAAAGCTTTTCGCCCGAGGATTTTACAAAATGGTATTTCTTTTCTTTTTCAAGATAGAATGAAGAAGACGCTACATCCAATGCCAATGCAATTTCCTTGCCTGTTTTATATCCTGCTTTTTCAATTGCTTTAAGAATAAACTCTATGGCTTCTTCGTTCGATTTTAGGTTAGGGGCAAAGCCACCTTCATCACCTACACCGGTAGAATATTTTTTATCGTTAAGTAGTTTTTTTAGTGTATGAAATACTTCGGAGCCCATGCGTAAAGCCTCGGCAAAGGTAGAAGCACCCACAGGCATTATCATAAATTCCTGAAAGTCGATAGTATTATCCGCATGGCTGCCACCATTCAATATGTTCATCATAGGTATGGGCAGCACATTGGCATTAACTCCGCCAATGTATTTATACAGTGGCAAATGAGATTCTTCTGCCGCTGCTTTAGCCACAGCCAGCGATATACCAAGTATTGCATTTGCACCCAGGTTAGCCTTGTTATCAGTAGCATCCAGGGTTAGCATTTTGTTATCTATCTGCCTTTGGTCGAAAATGTACATGCCTTTAAGCTCTTCCTGTAATATGTTGTTTACATTATTTACGGCTTTCAACACACCTTTGCCCATGTACACACTTTTGTCGCCGTCGCGTAGTTCAACTGCTTCGTGTATGCCTGTAGAAGCCCCCGAAGGAATGGCTACACGTCCTAAAATGCCGTTGTCGGTAATTACATCTACTTCTATGGTGGGGTTTCCTCTCGAATCTAATATTTGCCTGGCCTGGATACTTGCAATAAAACTCATAAATAGGTGTTCGGAAATGTTTAAATAAGCATTGAGCACCAAAGTTAAAAATAAAATGAAAGCAAGTCAAACTTGCTCCAAAATTATTAGTAGTTAGGGGTTTAGGCCCTGTAAAAACAGCCTAAAAAGGGAAGGGATTAAGCCAAATAAAATGCAAGTAATGCCCTGATTTGCATGGGCAAACCGAGCTATTTATAGGAATAAATGTCCGGCTATGTATTAAGCTTTTCCAGGCATTGCATGTAGGCTTGTTTCATGCCTTCGCAAAGAGTAGCCTTGCCATAGTTTTGGCTTTTTTCAAGCTCTTTTATAGCCTCGTTTACACATCTTACCTGTTCTTTTAGCCAGCCTTCCAAGTCAATTGTCGCGTAGTTAGAGTTCATGTTACAACGGTTTTTGAGGGTTAATACTTTTTGTTTGATTGGTATCGGACGCGTAGCATTGTTGGTTGCAGTACATACGATAGCGGTTAAGTATATCATGCACATATTGGTATGCCTCCTGTCCGCGGCAATATCCAAATGTTGCAATGGGGTCGTTATAATATTTAGGCTGAGATTCGTTGAGCATAAAGTAGCCCACATTGTTCTCCCACTTGGTAGGATCGAGCCCGTATTTTGCTGCCAGATTTTTGGCATCTATAACATGGCCTATACCCTGGTCGTACGATGCCAGATCGAAGGCTATGCGTTCTTCTTTATCAGGTACAAATTTCATCCAGTAGTCGTCGGTAATTTTTAAATATTTTACCCCGCAGGCAATGCTTTTTTCGGGTGTCATATCTGCGCTATCTATATTAGAAGTAGTAGGCAAGGTCTGCATCAGCCCATATGCCCCGCTCCACGATTTAGCCATAGGATCGAAGTGCGATTCTTCATATATCTGCGATGCCAAAAGCCTCCAGTCCCACCCAATTTTAGGGCTATATTTCTTTATCAAATCGTCATACGGAGATATTTTACCACCTGCCATAGATGAGTATTCGCTGGTTTGTATTACCTGTGCAAATTTTTTATCGCTGAAATAGCAATCGTACACAAATTGCATCATCCGCTGTTTCTTTTCTTTGCTTATCCATTCATTTAAGGCATTCAACAACTCGGGCGAGTTTTTACGTACTCCCCATGCAATTTTTTGAGGAAAACTAATGGGGGTCTTTACATCCAGGTTATCGTATGATGCAGCTACAATATCCGCAATGTTTTCATCGGCAATAGTGTAATCTATTTTGCCTTTAGCCACTTCGCTAATCATTTCTTCGGTCGATTCTGTTCCCGGCATTTCCACAACATCTATTTTGCCACCTATCTCGTTCGACAGGTCCTTAAGCCTTTCGTAAAAGGAAGAACCCCTGCGTACATATACCTGTTTTTCGGCAAGCTTTAAGGTGCTGCGCACCAGGCTTTTTTCAAGTTCGGCCTGCGATAGCTTTTGCCAGTCATCGGGTTTGCGTTGTATCAATACTTGCTTAGATTCAAACAGGGCGGTAGTGAAATCGAACTCCTTACGCCGGCTATTTGTTATAGTAAGATTATCGGCCGCAATATCTCCTTCGCCCCGGTTTAGCATATCGAATATATTGTCTATATCCTTTACTACTACCACTTCCAGGTCGGCGCCAATACTACGGGCAAACGAATCTACCATTTCGTATTCGTAGCCCATAGGCACACCTTTATAAATAAAATAGCTGGTGGAATTATTTTCGGTAAGAAGGATAAGTTTTTTGCTCTTTTTCAGGTCATCCAAATCGCGATGCACACTAATGGAATCGGTAACCCCTGAATAGCTAAACCATTTTGGAAAAGCGCATTGTTTTACTTCGAAAAGAGAAGCTAAAAGAAAAAGTACGGCGCCTATTATTTTATAGTTTCTCCACATCATGGTCCCCCAAGTTTGCCCTTTCTCTTTATCTTTACGCAGGAATCAGAATTTCGTTTCATAACTATACTAAAATGCCTGTATTTTACGATGTTATAAATGCTTTAGAGGAGGAAATGAAGCTGGGGCTGCCGGGGTGGAATGCACAACGAAAGATGATTACCCCCGACAGGCAGAAGATTGACAGGGAAAAAATACAAAAAAATAATCCGCGCACAAGTGCTGTACTGGTGTGGCTATATCCTAAACAAGATGAAATTTTTACCCGCCTTATTTTACGATCCCCGATAGGTAAAGTGCATGGGGGGCAGGTGGCTTTTCCGGGTGGTAAATACGAGAAGGCCGATGTCGATTTATGGCAAACCGCCCTGCGCGAAGCGAATGAAGAAATAGGTTTACCTAAAGAAGGCATTACTAAGGTAGGCGAACTGAGTAGGGTATATATCCCGCCGAGTAATTTTTGGGTGCACCCTTTTATAGGATACAGTAAAACAGAAATTGAAACCATAATAGAGCCTGCCGAAGTACAAAAAACAATTGAAATGAACTTGAGCTTATTGCTTGACCCTGAAATAAAGGGAGAAAAGCTTATTGTACACAGCAATTCGAACCAGGGACAAAACACGCCCTTTTATAATATTGAAGGCTACGTAGTATGGGGTGCCACAGCCATGATACTAAGCGAGCTGGAGGAATTGCTGAGGAAGGTGTATGCTAGGTTGAAATAGGTTTGTATACATACTTCGATATTTCTTATTCAACATTCAATATTCATTATTCTCTTAAATATTTCTTTACCTTTGCCCCATCTCTTTAAGGGGTGCCCCAGAATTAAGGGCTGAGATCATACCCAGTGAATGGACAACACAATGTGCCGTTCCGGACCTGAACAGGATAATGCCTGCGGAGGGAGGAGACAGAAAATAAATAGAATTGACGCAGGACGGCTACACCCCTTGTCTTCCGGTCGCTATTAATAACGCATAATGATATGAATATCATTTTACGCTCTTTGTTAGTACCTGTTCTTTTGGTTTCTTTCTTTACTGCCCATGGGCAGCACGTTTTTTCGGGCACCATAGCCGATTCAGTAACCGGTGAAAAACTGGTAGGCGTTTTAGTAAGTATAGATAATACCATGCTTGCTACTCCTACAGATATAGATGGAAAATTCCACTTGCGTTTAAAAGATGGGGAGTACAAAGCCTCTTTCAACTTTTTGGGATATAAAATACAAACACATACAATTTCGGTTCCTAAAGATTCTGCTTTAAAAATTAACCTGAGCCCTCTTACAGTACTATCTAACGAAGTAGTGATAACCTCTACACGTGCCAATGATAAAACGCCCACCGCATATACCAATGTAGATAAAACATACTTAGAAAAAAGCAATGTGGGCCAGGATTTGCCCTACCTGCTTAACTACACACCCTCTATGGTGGTAACATCAGATGCAGGTACGGGCACAGGGTACACTTATATACATTTAAGAGGGAGTGATGCCACGCGTATTAACGTAACTATCGATGGCATACCTATTAATGATGCCGAGGACCAGGGCGTGTATTGGGTAGACATGCCTGATATTGTTTCATCTACAGATAATATACAAATCCAGCGCGGGGTGGGTACATCTACCAACGGGGCAGGCGCTTTTGGCGGAAGTATAAATATAGAAACTACTAAATTATCTACACAGCCGTATGCCGAAGTCAGTAGCTCTGCCGGGTCGTTCAATACGTTTAAAAATACATTCGATTTTGGCACCGGATTATTAGATGGGCATTGGGCATTCGACGGGCGTGCATCTAAAATTACATCTGATGGGTATGTAGACAGGGGCTCGTCTGACCTTGAATCTGCATTTTTTGATGCGGGCTATTACAGTAAAAAAACCATGATAAAATTTATTGGTTTTACAGGGACTGAGAAAACCTACCAGGCCTGGTATGGCTGTCCGCAAGATTCGCTTGCTACCAACCGCACCTTTAACCCTGCAGGCATGTACACTGATGCCAATGGCAATGTTCAGTTCTATCCAAATGAAACGGATAATTACAGGCAAGATTATTTTCAGTTGCATCTTTCGCAGCAAATAGGTACAAGATGGGAATTGAATGCCGCCCTTTTTCAAACCAATGGCAAAGGTTATTACGAAGATTTTGATGCAGGATACGGCTATTCTGCGTATGGATTACCCAACGCAGTGTATGGTGCAGACACTATAAGCAGCGGCAATTTTATTGAAGACCTTTGGTTAAATAATAATTTTTATGGCGCTACGTATTCACTTAAATATACCGACCATAATAAGCTTGATGCATCTATTGGTGGGGCATGGGACCAATATTGGGGACAGCATTATGCTGATGTAATATGGGCGCAAAATGGTGGGCTTCCATCCAACAATTATACCTATACAAGTTATAATGATTTAAAAACTGACTATAATATTTTTGCACGTGCCAATTACCAAATAACGCGTAAACTCAGCCTTTATGGAGATTTGCAGTTCAGGCATATCAATTATTCTTTTTATGGATTTAATGACCAGTTGCAAAATGTAACCCAAAATGTAATGCTGAGCTTTTTCAATCCCAAAGGCGGATTCAGCTATGATATGTCTTCTACTCAAAACTTATATGCCTCGGTAGCGGTAGGTAATAAAGAACCATCAATATACGACTATACCCAATCGAGCCCGAGCAGTCGCCCCCTGCCCGAGCATTTGGTGGATTACGAGGCTGGCTACAAACAACACTGGAAGAATGCTGCCATACAAGCTAACCTATTTTATATGGATTATACTAACCAGCTTGTGCTTAACGGGCAGGTGAATGATGTAGGTGCATACAATCGCATTAATGTGCCACAAAGTTATCGCGAAGGTATTGAGCTTATGGGCGCTGTAAATATTACCAAATGGCTTAACTGGGATGTAAATGTTGCCTATAGCCAAAACAAGATTAAAAACTTTAACGAATATGTAAATGTAGTGGACGCATACGGCGATGTACTGAGCGACACTTTGTACAAAACACATTCTTTGGTGGATATTTCGTTTTCACCCGATTGGGTTGCGAACAGCATACTCACGTTTACGCCTGTGAAAAATCTGTCGTTTGCTTTGCTTACAAAATATGTTGGCCAGCAATACCTTGATAACACCGGCAGTAGCGACCGTATGATGGCTGCTTACTTCGTAAACAACTTCAGAATAAACTACGCCATCTTCCCAAAGTTTATGAAGGAAATAGATTTAACCCTGCTTTTAAATAATATAGGTAATGTTAAATATGTATCGAACGGGTATACTACCGAAACACTTCAGCAGGGAGTAATACAGAATAGTAATTATTATTTCCCACAGGCTTTACTAAGCTTTTTAGGCGGAGTGAATTTGAAGTTTTAATTACTTTAGCTTTTCCTGCAAAGATTGTGTAAGCTGGTCGTTGGTAAGGTTGTATTCAATCTTACCTCCGTATGCTAAAGATGTAGCTCCTGTTTGTTCAGATACCACAATAGCAACAGCATCCGATTTTTCGGTTATTCCGGCCGCTGCCCTGTGCCTCATGCCAAGGTTGGTTGGGAAATCAGGCTTATCGGTACTGGGCAACACACAACGCACTGCATGAATTTTATTATCTTTAATAATCATCGCCCCATCATGCAATGGGTTGTTCTTGTAAAAAATACTTTCTATTAACGATTCGGTTACTATACTATCTATTACATCTCCTGTTTGTGCATAAAATTCAAGGTCTGTATCGTGAGCCAAAATAATAAGTGCGCCCGTTTTGCTACCCGACATATTGCGGCATGCTTTTAAAACAGGATGCAGGTCTATCGCCTTATGCTCACTCATTTGCAGCATTAAAAAGTTTTTGGTAAAGCTGCGCCGGTTAAAGAATTCTGTTTTGCCAAGTATCAGTAAAAACCTTCTCAACTCCTGCTGAAATACAATGATAATAGCTATTACACCCACATCTATAAAGCGGCTTAATATGCTGCCGAGCAATTGCATATCCAATGCTTTTACAACCAGCCATGCCAGGTAAAGCACTACCATGCCAATAAGTATGTTTATAGCCGATGTACCTTTAACAAGGCTGTAAATTTGGTATAGCAAAACGGCTACCAGCAGTATATCTACCGCATCTAACCAACGAAATGTGATGAACAGATTTATCATGCCTGCTTGGCCTTAGGGTGATTAAATTGGTTTACTAAGGTAATCACTTGGTGTGCTTCTTTTACATCATGTACCCTCAATATGTTTGCACCTTCAAGCAGGGCAAGGGTATTAAGTGCAATAGTGCCTGTTAAGGCGTTTTCGGGTTTGGTTTTAAGTACCTTGTTTATCATCGATTTCCGTGAAAGACCAGCCATTACAGGCATGCCCAGTTTTGTAAAATGATGAAAGTGCTTGAGCAAAGTAAAGTTATGTTCCACCGATTTGCCAAAGCCAAAGCCCGGGTCTATTATGATTTGTGTAATTCCTGCTTTTCTTAATTTTTCTATTTGTTGAATGAAAAACGCTTCCACTTCTTTCACAACATCCGTATACGTAGGGTTTACCTGCATAGTCTCAGGAGTACCCTGTATATGCATTAAAATATAAGGCGTTTTGAGTTTAGCAACTATTTCAAACATAGCGCTGTCCATTGTTCCACCCGAAATATCATTTACAATTAATGCTCCTCTTTGCACGGCTTCTTTTGCCACGGTTGCACGATAGGTATCTACCGAAATCGGCGTATCAGGATGATATTTTACTAAATAGTCAAGCACAGGTAAAAGTCTTTTCAATTCTTCCTGTTCACCAATATCTATAGCATTCGGGCGGGTAGAGCAGGCACCAAGGTCCAATATATCCGCCCCTTCTTTAATTAGCTTTTCAGCTTGTTTAATTGCCTCGTCGGCAGAAATAAATTTGCCACCATCATAAAACGAATCAGGTGTAATGTTAATTACACCCATTACCAACGGAGTATCAAAATGTAGTTCCTTCCCATTCAGTAGTTTGATGGGTGTAAGAATCGTAGGTTTAATTACCGTTTTACTTTCCGGCATAGAGATAAGGATGTTTTCCAAAATTAAAACAATTCAGCCTACTTGCTTTGTTCCAGCAGTTATTTTATTTTTTCGAATACCTCCGTATCTGAAAAGCCTTCTGCTTTTAGGAATTTCTTGAATTGTCTTTTTGTCGGATGAAATTGATACGGTACACTATCTATATCACTTTCTGAAATCGACTTCAATTTATCAATATCTTCTTTTTCCGAAATACTATTGATTCTAAGTTCTCCTTTATGAATAGCCAGCTTTTTTACCACCCAGTCTCCTTTTCCATAAGTAGAATTTGCGAAATAATAACCTTTGAATTTCTTTAAAATATTTGTTTGTGAAATTGAAAACAGAGTATCAATACTATGTATATGCGCTAAGAGTGTATCTCCATCTTTTTTAACAGGCGCTTTTTCACGGGTCTCCAGGTCTATTAACGTATCATTGATTAATTTGCAGGTACTGTCTAGTTGTTTGATGGATGTTTTTATATCGTAATCATAAATCTTTGAAATAGTAGTTTTATCAATTTGTAATGTTGAGTTGTTACTCATATTCTCGTATTGCCCCTGCAGCTTTTCGGGGAATGCATTTAAGTTCTCTGTATCGGCAGGTTGAGGCTCATCAAAGGTAACGGATGGCCCTTCACACGACTGGAGAAATAACATGAATATGAAAACTATGGATAGCTTTTGTGGAGTAAGATTCATTTTAGTGGGATGATGTAATACAAAAGTATGAAAATTCAATTTCAGCCTATTTACTTAACTCCAGCAAAAACTTTATCACATCTACGCCATCGGCATAATCTTCCAGCCCTGGCGATTGGGTTTCTCCCAATCCTACAATAGATATTGGAGTGTGCTTTTTTAATTCCTTGTTCACCTCTTCACTCGCAGCAATGCATTGTATATTTTCAAAATCGGCAAGCAGGTTTTTACCCAGGTTTTTCAGGTCTTTATAATATTCAAAATGCACTACAGCAATAGGCGAGGGGATGGCCGCATTTTCTGTTACCATTGCAAAATTATTATCTGTAAATACCTTCGAATCCATCAGGTAAATGGTGCGGTTATAGGCATAATTGTTGGCGTAAGCGTTGTGGTTTATCACCGCTCCGTACTTTTCAATATTTCTGAAAAAGTCAGCAAAATTGTATCCTTTAGGCACATATAGCTTCGATACATTCCTACACCCAAGACCGAAATAAGTGAAAATATCTTCGCCCAAAGCTGATAATTCTGCATCGCTTTCTTTTCCATCTAACACTGCAATACCATTCCTGTTTTTACGGATGATGTTGGGAACATTCTTAAAATAGTATTCAAAATGTTTGGCAGAGTTATTACTACCTGTCGCTATCACCGCCCCCAATGCAGCGGTAGAAAGCTTATCTGCAAACTTTATTTGGCCTTGCCATGCAGGCTCGATTTCAACTAGTTTTTTTGTAATAAAGGGGAGCAATAATTTATCCTGGTGAGAGAGTTTTGCTATTAAAATATTGCCTGTAAGCAATACGCAAAGCATATCATGAAACCCCACCAGCGGAATGTTTCCCGCCATTATTACACCAACTGAAATTGGCTTTTTATTGTCTTCGGATACCGGATATTTAGATACCCATTTTTGCAATGCCTCTTTAGTAAGCCAGGGAGAAATTTGTTGCAAAGCATGAAGCGTATTCTCTTTTGTAAACCAATGATTTTGTATTTCTGCTGCTTTAATAACTTCCTCCCAATCTGCATGGGCAGAAGGATTTGCAAGATATTCCCTTATCTCATCTCCCAGTTTTTGAAAGCTCTCAATTGCTTTACTTGGTTTCATGCTGTGCAAAAATAGGAGTGAATAACACCGGCTTATTTAAAAACCTTATTAATCTTTTTAATCACTTTGTAAAACTCGCCATAGTGTATTTCGCTGGGTTGGGCGCTTACTTTAAACTCTTCCAGCAATAGCTTTTCAAGTTGCAGTTTGGCATCACGGCTTTCTTTGGCGGTGCTTAATGCCGACATAACCAAAGATGAGTTGGCGCTGTATACCTTAGAACGTATGTCCTCAGGTAACAGTCCTTCTATATTATCCATGCCTGCTTTCTTTAATCCTATAGCTATAAACTGGGCGTTTTCTTCCATACCTACCGACCTGAATGAACCGCGCAGGCTTTCAATTTGGTCCATATTAGCTAATACCAAAAATCTGCCGAACTTTTCTTTAATAAACTTAAGCATGATGTTATTGGTAAGTGTTGCAGCATCATTGTAAACGAATACCTGTCCCTTAAAATCAAGCTTATTGTCGTTATGTTCAGGCTTTAAAAGCAGTTCTACATATTCTTTGTCTATATCGCTTTCTACCAAAATAATATCACTGGCATCGGTTAAAAAAATGTTTTTGTAAGCATTAAGTTCAGCGCCTGCAATGCCTAAAGCAAGGCTGTAGGGCTCAACCCATTTGTCACCTTCGGTATTTATAATTTCTGTTTTGTCAAGTTTGTTTTTGCCACTTTGTTTTCTTTCAATCAACACATTGTGTCCTGCTTCTTTATGGCTAAGCATATAAACGCTTTGAGTGCTTACAATAACTTGTATTTTAAATTCTTCAGCAAGGTCTTGCAATACTCTGCCAAACTCGGCCTGAGAAGATGGGTTAAGAAAACTCTCTGGTTGTTCGACCAATAATACAGGCAATATTGTTTTACTGCCTATTGCCTTTTTAGCATTGAACAGGTGCATAAATACCAGATTCTTATTTCGTGCTCCACTGCCCCAGTTTTCTAATCTTGCAGTAACCCCTTTTTCGGTTAAGGATATCTCTAGAGGTAGGCTGCTAAGGCTATCCGAAGACAAGCTAACTTCCAAATCGTATTTTTCTTCCAGCTTGCCGAGTAGATCTGTAAGTTCTTTTTGTTGCCTTTTTACCGGAGCCTGTAGGGAACGCACATAGCCTTTCTTTTTTGTATTAGCTGATTCTTTTTCTTCAGATGTAAAGCCTTCAAATAATTCGTCAAAATTATTTTGTATGCTGAGGTTTGAAGGATTATGAAGTACTGTACTACTAACCGATTTTAGAAGCATCACCAAAGCCTGTTTTTTGTAATCGCTTTCAATAACTTGTCCGTTGTATGTAACAGATATGGCATTTTGTTTAACATCCCGTTTAAAGCTGAATTCAATATGCAGTTCTATATCCTGTGCTGTGGTATCTTCTGCTTTATCCAATATTATTTCATCAATAAAGCGGGTTATTTTATCGTCAGTTTCAGTATTTAAAACAAATACGCCTTTAATCTTAATGTCTTCAGCGCTGTTTTCGCCTTTCCATGCCGAAAAATCACTTTCAAAATCTACATCAGCATTGCCTATAGCAACTTGTATTGCCCTAAGTATGTTCGATTTGCCTGTATTATTTTTGCCGGTAATGGCAGTATAAAAACTGTTGAACTCCAGTTTGGTGTTTTCCAGGGTTCTAAAGTTTACTGTTTCAATAGATTTAATTCTCATAATTTATTTATAAAAGTTCGCAAATGTAGCATTTCTCATTTCTTATAAGCGGGATTGTTGAGAACTTGTAAAATTTGGTTTTTGAGTGTTAATTATTCTCCGCTTCAAGGGAAACATAGGGGTATCATTTTTAATATCTTTGTTTCATGCTTCGCTCCCTGCACATACAAAATTACGCCCTGATAGATTCGGTGGAAGTTATATTCCCCGATAACCTGGCTATAATTACCGGCGAAACCGGGGCGGGTAAGTCTATTTTGCTGGGTGCCTTGTCTTTAATCTTAGGCCAAAGGGCAGAGGCAGAATTGGTTAACGATAAAAGCAAAAAGTGTATTGTAGAGGGGAGGTTTAAAAGCGCCCACACCCGCATAAAAGCCTTTTTTACCAATAACGACCTTGACTATGAAGAAGATGTATTGCTTCGCCGCGAAGTTTCGCCAGAAGGAAAATCAAGGGCATTTATAAACGATACACCCGTTAACCTTGCCCAATTAAAGGGATTGGCTTCTATATTGCTGGATATACACTCTCAACATGAGAATTTGTTACTAAACGAGTCAGATTTTCAGCTTTCGGTGGTAGATGCTTATGCGGTCCATGCCAAGTTAATGGATGATTATAGGGTACAATACATTCGATATAAAACGGTAAGTAAAGAGCTGGAGAATGCCATTGCCATGGAGGATGAGGCACGCAAAGAAAAGGATTATTTAGAGTTCCAGGTGAATGAGATGCTGGAAGCCAAGCTTGAAATAGGAGAGGACAAAAAGATAGAAGAAGAACTTGATTTACTCAACAATTCGGAACAAATAAAATCACAACTGACCACTGCATCTAATGTGCTTAGTATGGGTGATAAGAATATGATTTCTTCTCTACAGGAAATAAAAAATAAGCTTAGTACTATAGCCAAGCATAATACAACCCTGGCCGAATTGGTGCAAAGGTTGAACACTTCTATTATAGAGTTAAAGGATATTGCAGGAGAAATAGAAAACCTGGAGGAAAAAATACATCATAACCCAGAAAAAGCAGAGGAGCTTACCGCACGCTTGCAAACTATTTACCTACTGGCACAAAAGCATAGGGTAAAATCGGTGGAAGAATTATTGGGAATACAGCACCAGATATCCGAAAGGCTTCAAAACATTTCCTCACTGGAAGAGAATATCAATAAGCTACAAGAAGAAAAGAAAAAGCTGGAAGAAGCCGTAGGTAAACTTGCTGAAAAAATTAACGCAGGGCGTAAAAAGGTTATTCCTGCATTAGAGAAGGATATACAAACCAACCTTACAGGCTTAGGAATGCCCAATGCCCAGCTTAAAATAGAATTAGAGACATTGCCTGAATTTTCGGCTTCGGGTAAAGATGAGGTACGCTTTATGTTCTCTGCAAATAAAGGTAAGGAGCTTAGAGAAGTTGAAAAGGTGGCATCAGGGGGAGAAATGTCGCGCCTTATGCTGGTTATAAAGGCGCTTATTGCCAAACTTACCGATATGCCCACCATAATTTTTGATGAGATAGATACAGGGGTTTCGGGGGCTGTAGCAGGTAAAATAGCCGAACTGGTATTAAAAATCAGTTCATCTATGCAGGTTATTATGATTACCCATTTGCCGCAAATAGCAAGCCGGGGCAATACGCACTTCCTGGTGTATAAAGAGGACGATAAACACCGCACCCTGACCCGTATTAAACAATTAAAGCCTGAAGAAAGGGTAGAAGAGATAGCCCGCATGATAAGCATGGGTAAACCGGGTACATCGGCACTAAAAACAGCCAGCGAGTTGTTGCAAGGGCAATAGGCTCATCTTAAACGGGGCTTAAATTCTATTATATTTGTAAGAATAAAACACACACTTTATGGGATATAACTTACTTAAAGGCAAAAGAGGAATAATTACGGGTGCACTCGATTCAAATTCCATAGCATGGAAAGTAGCTGAAAAAGCGCATGCCGAAGGCGCTACATTTGTATTGAGCAATGCCCCTATAGCCCTGCGTATGGGTGAAATTAAAAAGCTCGGTGATGCTACTAAATCTGAAATTATACCTGCAGATGCTACTAATGTAGAAGAGATTACCAATCTTTTCCAAAAATCTACCGAAGTTTTGGGTGGAAAAATAGATTTTGTGTTGCATTCTATTGGTATGTCGCCCAATGTGCGTAAAAACATTCCTTACGATGCCCTTAATTACGATTTTTACGCCAAAAGTCTTGATATATCTGCTATGTCCCTTCATAAAATGCTGGCAGTAGCCAAAAAGCTGGATGCCATTAACGAATGGGGTAGTGTTGTGGCTTTATCTTATATAGCTGCACAACGCGCTTACCCTTTTTATAACGATATGGCAGAAGCTAAAGCCATGCTTGAATCTATTGTACGTAGCTTTGGGTATCATTACGGAAAGGCAAAAAAAGTAAGGGTAAACAGCGTATCACAGTCTCCTACCAAAACAACGGCAGGCAGTGGTATCAAGGGCTTTGATTCTTTCTACAATTATGCCGATTCTATTTCGCCATTAGGCAATGCAAGCGCCGATTCATGCGCCGATTATTGCATTACTCTGTTCTCCGACCTTACACGTATGGTTACCATGCAAAACTTATACAACGATGGTGGATATTCTACCACAGGCGTTAGTATGGAAGTAATGGAGGCTATACCTGCAAAATAAATTGTGTTTAAGGACGTTATAGCAAATATGAAGTTTAAGGGCTTTAAAACGGCTATTTTGTTATGTGTGGCTTTGTGCATGGCCATCAATGTTGTTGCACAGGATAATGATGATGAGATGCCGGATGAACCCAAAACTCAAAGCACCCCCGCAAGTACAGTTAAAGTATATTATCCTTTTACCATGGAAGCGGGTGGTGAACTTTGCTTTCCGATAGAAAATTATGCACTTAGAGATAATTTTAATGGTGTTTACTCCTGGCATGTTTCCGGCCAGTTTATGTTGTTCAAGCACTTTGAAGGAGGCCTGGAGTTTCAAAATCAGCAATTATCAACCGGATCGTCTGATTCCCGCGTAGTTTATATCATTCCAACGAATGAATTTTTTTACAACCTGGGCCTTAAGTTATCTTACCATTCCTCAGAATCTGGTCAATGGCTTTTTAACCCCTCTTTTGTGGTTGGTAAGACCTGGATAGTGTTTGATAATGCGCAACCTTCGCCAAGGCCTCCCGGAGGATATAAGCAACAAGCCTTTTTTATTACCCCTCGCATATCCGAAGGTATTAGGGTAGATGATGCTTTGCGTATTGGGGCATCGTTAGATTATACTTTTGTTAATTATGCATTTTCTCCTACTTATGTAGGAATAACCTCCACACAATATAATTCTCAGCAAACCATCAAGCCTACTCAGTTTCTTAGTTGGGGATTTTATGCTATTTATTTTTTAGGTAAACCTAAAAGCTAATTTATTATAATGGACACTTATAGGGCCATAGGGTTAATGTCCGGTACATCGCTCGATGGCCTTGATATTGCATATTGTAAGTTCCGGTACGAAAAGAAAAGATGGAAATTTTCGATTGAAGAGGCTACCACGTTAAAGTATACTAATGAGTGGCTTAAAAGACTTGGTGGGGCACATAACCTATCAGCCCTTTCACTTTTACAATTGGATAATGAATACGGAACCTACCTTGGTAATGCTGTAAAGCAGTTTGCAAAAGATCAACATATATATAAAATAGATTTTGTGGCTTCGCACGGGCACACTATTTTTCATCAACCCGAAAAGCATTTTACATTCCAGTTGGGTAAGGGTACTGCAATTGCGTCTGCCTACAGGTTGCCTGTAATTAACGATTTCCGCAGCCTTGATGTTGCATTAGGCGGACAAGGTGCACCTTTAGTGCCTATTGGCGACAGGCTGCTTTTTTCTGAATATGCGTTTTGCTTAAACCTGGGTGGCATTGCCAATATATCATACGAGCACAAAGAGAAAAGAATAGCTTTTGATATTTGCCCGGTTAATATAGTGTTGAATCATCTTGCAAAAGCGTTAAATATGGAATTTGACAAAGATGGAAAGGTGGCAAAAAGGGGCAAGGTGGATGAGAAGCTGTTGAAACAACTTAATGCGCTAAATTATTATAGTAACTCTGCCCCTAAATCTATTGGCAGAGAGTGGGTAGAAGAGGAGTTTTTACCGCTTATAGATAATTCAAAAATTTCTATAGAAAATAAGCTGGCTACGGTTGTAGAGCATATTGCGATTCAGATAACGGAAGTATGTAAAGGGAAAAAAGGTAAAATGCTGGTTACGGGCGGTGGGGCGTTTAACAAGTATCTTATTGATAGAATCAAAAAATTATCTGGGGGCGTAAAAGTTATTGTACCCGATAAGCAGTTGGTGAATTATAAAGAAGCACTTGTATTTGCTTTTTTGGGAGTATTAAGATGGAGGGGAGAGGTTAACGTGCTTAAAAGTGTTACCGGTGCTTCTAAAAATAATTCAGGAGGTTCCATACATAGTGTATAAAACCTCCTGAAGTGTATATAAATACTTACAATAAATTAAAAGTCGTCACTGCCTCCGTATAAATCATCTTCGTCGTCATCCATGTGAAGATCGTCTAACGGTGGGGTTTCCTCAATAAACTCCATATCTTCACTTTCTTCGGCGTATTCGGTTTCTCCTTCTTCCTTTTCTTCACCATCTTCAAAAAAGTCGTCACCGCCCTTTTTGCCCGCCTTTTTGGGGCCTTTTTTTGCTTTTTCTGGTTTTAATGCCGGTTTTTTAGAACCCGCAATAACACCCGGAGCCTTTTTCCCTTTCTTTTCGGATTCTTTGCTCTCCTTGCTTTTAGCTATAGGAGCTTTCTTGCCTTTTGGTGCGGTCTTCGCGGGTTTTGTTTTTGTTTTTTCCTTCGAAGATGAACCTGTCTTTTTTGCCATAGGTAGTTATAATATAAGATTAAGACAAAAGAATAAGATTTATAAGCGCAATAATAAAAATTATTTAAATACAAATGTATACAATAATATTACCTTTTTATACGTTTTTGGTATAACTAACACAGGCTTGTTCATATATTCCCCCCGCCGCCTTAAATTAATGTATGAGGGTAAAATACTTTAGTCGTTTGAAACTTGAATCTTTTAAAACCCTACAAGTATGTTTCACTCAATCCTGTTACAAGCCGCTACGCCTACAGTAACCGCTGTGGTTGCTGATACCGCAAAAAAAATTGCCGATGCCGCCGCTGCCGCGCCAGCCGAAGCCCAAATGAGCCTTATTGACCTTGTAAAAAGCGGTGGGCCAATTATGTATCCACTCGGCCTGTTGTCTCTTATAGCAGTTTATTTCTTTATAGAAAGATATTTGTTTATCAAAAGGTCGGCTAAGATGTCGCCCAATTTTGTTGATTCCCTGCGCGATTTCATACATAATAACAATATAGATGCTGCCAAAGCTTTTTGCAAAAATACCGATAGCCCCCAGGCACGTATTATGCTTAAGGGTATAACCAAACTTAATAAGCCTATCAACGAAATAGAAACATCGCTTGAAAATGCGGGGCGAATAGAGGCGTATAAACTTGAAAAAAATGTAAACCTTTTAGGTATTATAGCGGGTATTGCTCCTATGTTCGGGTTTATTGGTACAATATTGGGGGTAATTAAAATATTTTATAATATATCACTGGATAATAATATAAGCATAGGCCATATTTCGGGCGGACTATATGAAAAGATGATAACCAGCGCCACCGGCCTTGCCATAGGCATATTCGCCTTTATAGCTTACCACTGGCTTAATGTTATGGTAAACGCAGCTATAAAGAATATGGAAGTATCGTCGATAGATTTTATGGAAATGATACAGGAAGAAAAGCATTAAAACTAACCTGTTAATTACTAAGCGATGAAAATAAAAAGAGATAATAGGTTTAATGCCCATGTGGAGGCATCGGCCATGAACGACATCATGTTTTTCCTGTTGTTGTTCTTTCTTATTGTATCTACCTTGGTAAACCCGAGCGTGGTAAAACTTACATTACCTAATTCTAAGAAGGTAATGGAGATAAATAAGCAACAAATAACGTTAGAGGTTAGTAAGGACCTGAGGTATTATTTAAGCCCCGGTTCTATGAATATAAAAGATTCTATACCTGCGGGCAAGTTAGAAGATGCTATCAAAGCAAAAGTGGCAGGCATGGATTCGCCTACAATTTTCCTTCATCTTGATAAATCGCTAACCGTGCAGGATTTGGTAAATATGTTGCAAATAGGAAGCGATTTAAAAATTAAAATGATATTGGCTACACACCCTAATACCTAAAGGTTATGGCAAGCGCTACTATACAGCAAGAAGAAAAGAACAATAAGGGCATTGCCTATTTTGGCACTATTGCTTTTCATGCTGCCATTTTATTGTTTCTTATTTTATATAAGATAATTACTCCTCTTCCTCCTTACCCTCATGTGCAGCCCCCTTCGGTTGAGGTAGCGCTCGATTTTGGCAATAACATAAATGGTACAGGCAATGTAGAGGCGCCTAATAAGGGCAATAATCCTACGCCCGATAATATGCATACCACAAATTCATCATCGGCAGTTACTCCATCCAATTCTACAATTACAAATAATTCGGAGGATAACCCAAGTATGAATTCTTCAAAACATCCGGGTAAGGTAGATAAGATTGATACGGCAACACCTCGCCCTACGGTGAGTGTACAGCTGGCTTCGGCATTAAATAAGTTTAGTCATAGTAAAGGCCAGCCCGGCGGTAACGGTAATTCAGGACAAGAAGGGAATGCAGGCAGCCCCGATGGTAAAACACCGGGTGTGGGCAATGGCAATACCCCCGGCGGAGCAGAGTTTTTCCTAACAGGTAGGAACTTATTAAGTCATCCTACCCCGGTTAACGTATCGCAAGACCAGGGTAAGGTGGTGGTTGAAATTACAGTAGACCCAAGTGGAACGGTAATAAAAGCGGTACCGGGAGGAAAAGGATCTACAACCAGCAGCCCTTATTTATTCCAAAAAGCGAAAGAAACTGCTATGGCAACCAAATTTAGCCAAAGCAAAGACCCTAACACACCTCAGCAACAGGGCACAATGACCATAGTGTTTGAGATAAAGTAGGGTATTTTAGTTATTTTGGCATTTTAGCCATATCCATATAAAGCATATTCCAATGGTGGCCATCAGGGTCGGCAAAAGCAAAGCCATATAACCATCCCTGGCTTCCTCCGGGTTTAGTAAAAACTCTTCCTCCTGCATCCGGTACTTTTTTAGCCATTTGGTCCACCTCTTCGGGGCTGGAAAGCTCTACAGAGATAAGAACTTCAGTCGCTTCTTTTGTGTTTACAATGTTATGATGTGCAAAAGTTTTAAATACCGATTCTTCAAACAGCATAACTATAGATTTTTTTTCGCCTACCACCATACCGGCTGATATTTTTGTGTTGCCATATTTAACGTCAAACGAAAAGCCAAGTTTGGTAAAAAATTCTCGTGATCTATTTACATCTTTAACCGGCAGGTTAAGCCAAATGTCTTTTATCATAATCTGTTAGTTTGTATTGAGGAAGATGTGAAATTAAATAATTTTTACCATGCATTTACAATCTGTTTTGTTTACATACCATTCTATGCAAGCGCCCTGTGGGTCTATACGTGGGTCTTTTAAAAGCAGTTGAAATGTTTTGCCAATTTCCTGATGTTTATCCATAAAGTTGGGAATGTCAACATAAATATATTGTCCTTTTTTTATCGTAAATTGTTCCAGGTTATGGCTACTTAATTCTCCTTTTTTTAGTTCTTCTGCAGCTGCCCTGTATACAATTCCACCTCCATTTTCGGGCCTTGATATACCAAAATATTTCCTTTGTTCAGAAAAGGGTATAAGGGTATGCAGGGTTTGATGCGCATTTAATACATCATCAGGGAACGACTTTGCTTTTACACAAAACAATTCAATATTATCGGGAATAATATAGGTTGGGAATTCCATGGGCTGAAGATTAATTTGTTTTGTAGCTACAAAAATAAATAGATTGTATTAAATAAAAAATGCCCGCTGAAACCAGCGGGCATTTTTTAAAATAGGTGTTGTATTATTTTTGAGGTTTGTTCAGCGTTTTAAATGCAGTATTTGGCATAAGGCGGGTAAAAGTTTTTAAACCTGCGCTTTGGCCAATATCCATTACGTTTTCTCCTTTGTTATACTTAGAAATAAGTATTTGTGCAAACTTCTCGGTCGACATTTTGGGCATTGTAACACCTTTGCTCAGGTCGGTATCTACTACAGGTGGCAACACTTCTACCACTCTTATTTTAGTTCCGGCCAATTGGTGCCTAATAGACATGGTGGCAAAATGAATTGCAGCTTTAGATGCACAATAGGTGCCCAACATAGCAATAGGTATATAGGCTAATCCTGATGAAACCATAATTATTGCAGGCTCTGAAGATTTGTTAAGTAGTGCCATTGCTTTTTTAGAAATCATAATAGGCGCAATGTAGTTTATGTCCATCTCCATACTTATATTGCTTAATAACTCCTGTTCACTGTTTTTGGGAAAATCGAAGGTGGTACCTTTTCCTGCATTGTTTATCAGAATGTCTATTTTACCATGGTTTTTTTCAATGGTCGACATGGCCCTGCTCATGTCATCATTAGATGTAACGTCGCCCTGTATGCTTTCTACCTTGGGCAGAGCGGCTTTAAGTGCTGCAATTTTTGATGCATTGCGGTCAATAGAGATTACGGTGTTGTCGGGTGCCAGGGCTTTAGCCAGGCCCAGGCCTATACCTGTTGCACCGCCGGTAATTACAATAATTTTGTTTTTCATGTTGAGGATTTATTAATTTTTACGAAGGACGTTAAGTTTATTAACTTACTTTACTTTCGTAATAACAATTTACAAAAAAGTTGTAACTGTCAAAATGGATAGCCTTAATAATCAGCAACATGAGAATAGATGGTAAAAACGTAGCCTACCAATTAAATGGCAAAATATACCATTGTGCTATGGATGTAACCATGGCATATATTGGTGGCAGATGGAAAACAGTAGTGTTATGGTATTTGCGCAAGAAAACATTACGATTTGCCGAATTAAAAAAGCATATACCCGAAATAACCGAAAAAATGCTGAGCATACAACTAAAAAAGCTGGAAGCCCAAGGTCTCATAAAACGAGAAGTATTTGGTACTAAACCGCCTGTGCGGGCCGAATATTCGTTAACAGAATTTGGTAAAACCCTTATACCCGCCATAGAAGCTATTGCCCTGTGGGGGAGAACCCTGGGATATGCTGAGGGTAGCATAGTAGAGGTAGATTAGTATACATAAGAAATTGAGGTTCGATTCCTGGCGGGGCTACAAATAATGATATTCAACACAATATTATTTTTATATTTGCACCTCCAAAAAAAATTGGGCCCGTTCGTCTAGGGGTTAGGACGTCAGGTTTTCATCCTGGAAACAGGGGTTCGATTCCCCTACGGGCTACCAAGTAAATCCTCTAACAATCAATATGTTAGGGGATTTTTGATTTTACAAAACTACAATTCATTCCCATTCGCTATAAATATTGAATTCAGGTTTCGCCAGTAAATAAGGAAGATTGGTGCATATCTTCTTTTTGTTCACCGAAAAAATTAATTGAATGAAAACCTCCTGCGTACCTTGAAACTCTAAATTCAATCAATCCCAATATTTATGGAAAGATTAACAACAAGAGGCAAGGTGGCTGTAAATAAAAGGATGAGTCGGTTAGAACGGCTTTATCTTCCAGCTATAATAGGAGGCTTAAGGGTAACCTTAAAACATTTCTTTAAAAAGAAAATCACAATATCTTATCCGGAACAAACCAGGCAATTTAGCCCTGTATACAGGGGCTTACATGTATTAAAGCGGGATGAAAATGGTGCGGAACGTTGTACAGCTTGTGGCCTGTGTGCGGTGGCGTGCCCCGCCGAAGCTATAGTAATGCAAGCGGCTGAACGTAAGCCGGGAGAAGAGCTTTTATACCGAGAAGAAAGGTATGCTGCTATGTATGAAATTAATATGCTTCGGTGCATTTTTTGCGGCTTGTGCGAAGAAGCCTGCCCTAAGGAAGCGATATTTCTTACCGACAGAACCGTTGCATCTCTTTATAATAGAAATGGATTTGTATATAGTAAAAACATGTTATTAGAACCTTTGGATAAAAATAAGCGAATAGATGTTTCTAAGCGGCAGACCGAAGAGGTGCTGGAATTTAAAACGCATCCCGAATATCAACATAACATGCTGTAAGCCTTTGTGAAAAAACACTTGTTTCGCTGCCTATGTAATTTGGCTTTTAAAATTATCAGTCTGACTGTACATTTTTTTTCTTGAACTAATATTACAAGATTCCCAATTACACGCAGTTACCTTTGAGAAACTAAAAGAAACGCTATTTGAATATATCCTTAACAAAAAATGAAAACCTTAATCTTTATACTCATGACACTGGTAGCAAATAAAACTCTAACCGTAAAGAGTTCAAGTTTCGAAAGCAATGGTTCTATTCCTGCTAAATATACCTGCACAGGGGCCAACATTAGCCCCGAACTTACAATAACCGGTATTCCCGATGGAACAAAATCGTTGGCACTAATAATGGACGACCCTGATGCACCGAAGGGCGTATTTGTTCATTGGGTAATGTGGAACATCCCCGTAAGGGATAAAATTGCTGAAGGCAGCACCCCCGGTGCCGAAGGTAAAAACGGTAAGAATGAAAATAAATATACCGGCCCTTGTCCGCCTTCAGGTACTCATCATTATCACTTTAAAATATATGCCCTAAATGTTAAGTTAGATTTGCCAATAAGTACAGATAAAGAAGCGTTGTTAAAAGCTATGGATGGACATATTATTGCTTCGGGAGAGTTAATTGGTACCTATGAAAAGTAGTGTGAATTTTGACTACAGGAAATAGATCAAACAGAAAGTTTAAATCGTAAATGTTTTATTACGCGGCTGTAAAAAGCTAACGTAAAATGACTATTTAAATCGTATGACTTTTGAGGACGATTTAACAAGATCCATTCCGCATTTTGGGCATTTTCCCCGTTTGTCAGATTTTACTTCAGGATGCATGGGGCATGTATATTTAGGGATGTTTGGTTCCGAATCTGATTTCTTATTTGTTTTCATAATGGGTTAATTTATTTAAATTGTTATACAAAACTATCGGTTGAAACTCCGATGCATTTAAATATTAGTTTAACGCAGTAAAATAAATGGCAAGTGTGCAATTTATTGGGTAGAACGGTTGTCTCGTAAGTTAAAAGCTAAACGGCAAAATGGCTCCTGAATAGGAATAGCTGAACAGTTAATTAGCCGAAATAGTAAAGAAAAAAGTACTACCCTTACCGGAAGATGATTCAACCCAAATTTTACCGCCGTGGCGTTCTACTATTTTTTTACAAATTGCCAGGCCTATACCCATGCCAGGGTATTCGCCAATAGGGTGTAGCCGTTGAAAGATTTCAAAAATCTTTTCTTTAAATTTGGGATCGATACCCATGCCATTATCCTGTACCGAAAACTGGTGGAAGCTTTTATCAATACTACACGAAACTTTAATTACAGGGCCACCATTAGTTGTAAATTTTATGGCATTGCTAATCAGGTTTTGGAATAACTGCACCATTTGAAAATGGTTGCTTTTACATATCGGCAACTTTTCAATATTTATTACAGCTTTACTTTCTGTAATACTTGTGGCAAGGTTGTCCTGCACTTCCTGCAATATAAAATTAAAATCTTCTTCCTGTAGCTCTTCATTGCCTCTGTTAATTCTGGAATATTCCAGTAGGCCCGTTATAAGATCGCGCATCCGGAAGCCCGCATTTACCACATAGTCCATATACTGTTCGGTTTCTTTATCCAGATTTTTATCAAACTTTTCCTGCAATAATTGCAGGTAGCTGATAATTGTGCGCAAAGGCTCCTGCATATCGTGCGAAGCCACATACGCAAATTTTTCAAGTTCTTTATTGCTTCGGGTTATCTCGTTGGTGCTTTTTTCAAGCTCTTTATAAAGCTCCAGCAAGTCGGCTTTCTGCTTTTCAAGTTCAACGGTTTTGCGGTAAAGCTCGGTAAACACACTTACCTTGGCATTTATAACGTCGGGTACCAGTGGTTTTATCATGTAATCTACTGCGCCTGTTTTATAGCCCTCAAAAATGTTTGCAGGTTTATCGTTGCTCGCAGTGAGAAATATGATGGGTATGTTCCTTAATTTTTCACTTTCACGTATCATCTTCGCCGTTTCAAAGCCATCTAACAAAGGCATATGAACATCCATTAATATAAGAGCGAAGTTTTGTTCTTTTAACAATATTCTAAGCGCCTCTCTGCCCGATGTGGCCTTTACAAAGTTGTAGTTCTGCTTCCCTAACACTAATTCCAAAGCAAGCAGGTCTTCGCTTTTATCATCCACTAACAAAATATTTACATTCTGGTCTACATTCATAAACTCTTTTGAGCTTTCGGTTAATGGATTGATGAGCATACTGTTTATTTTACCCAAACACGCATCAAGGTTAATAATTGGTCAACATTTACGGGCTTGGTAATATAATCTGATGCACCCGATTCTATACACTTTTGCCTATCGCCTTTCATAGCTTTTGCGGTTACGGCAATAATGGTAACCTCATCATTATCTTTGTTTTTGCGTATACGTTTCATGGTTTCGTATCCGTCCATTTCCGGCATCATTATATCCATTAGAACAATGTCTATGTCCGGATTTTTTTGCAAAATGGCAATTGCTTCTTCTCCACTTTCTGCATTCAATATGTTGATTTTAAATCGTTCCAGAGCAGTAGTAAGTGCAAACAGGTTACGTACATCGTCATCCACTATTAGCACCTTTTTACCACGCAATACATCTTCCGATTTTCTGTAATTCTCAATAGCACTGCGCATTTTTTCTGGCATACCAGCATACGATCTGTGCAGGAATAGCGCTGTCCTGTCGGCCAATTGGTTGAGTGTTCCCTTCTCTTTTGTGACAATGGCCTTAGCGAATTTTTTTACCTGTGTTTCATCCTTTTTCGGAATGGTTTTAGAAGACCTTATTATTACCGGGGTAGCGGGTATTCCATTGTTATTGCTAAGCGACCGAAGGAGCTTAATGCCCGAATCTCCCTCTGCAACAGGATCAAGAACCAGGCAATCGAACCTCTTCTTACTTACAAGTGTCATCGCTTCTTCCGGGGTTTTTGCCACTGTCATTTGTATGTCTTCTCCGGCAAGTGTGCTCGTAATGTCAATTATTTCGTCGGCGTCATCTTCCACAATCAGCATGTCCTTTACTTTTTTATTGCTTACATATAGAATATCTTCAAACAGGTATTTAACTGCCTTGTCTTTTAAAGGTTTTTGCAGACAATTTCGTGCACCGCGTTTCAATCCGACTTCCTTGTCTTCCTCACCAGATATAACATACACGGGTATATGACGGTAGGCCAGGTCATTTTTTAGGCGGTCAAGTACCTTCCATCCGTTCATGTCAGGCATGTTTATATCCAGCGTTATAGCATCGGGTGTATATTGTTCCAGATAGTCGAGTACTTCGCTGCATTTGCTTACCAATATAAGTTTAAGCCCAAAATCATGTGCCTTTTTAAGCATTATTTCTGCAAACCTAAGGTCATCTTCTATCATTAACAAAAGTTTATCCTCGGGCAGTATATTTGTTCTGTCGTCGCCTATTTCGTTAAGCATAAAGTTGTTTACGCCTATAAGATTGTCGGTTGGTACCTGCACCTGTCCATTGCCATTACTTTCAGGGGTAGGCCTGCGTTCTACTACTTGGGGAATATAACTAATAGGCAGGTATAAGGTAAACTTACTTCCTTCGCCTAATTCACTTTCCAATTCTATTATACCTCCTAACAAATCTGCAAGGCCACGGCTAATAGATAATCCCAAGCCCGTGCCTCCATACTTTCTACTGGTAGAACCTTCTGCCTGTTGGAACGCTTCAAAAATAATGTTCTGCTTCTCCTTGGATATACCAATACCTGAGTCCGTAATTTCAAATGCCACTACCATTTTGGCATCGTCCAGTTCGGCATTTTTAATTATCGGGTTGTGAATTGCTTTGTAAATTTTAAGTTTCACCCCACCTTTTTCAGTAAACTTAAATGAGTTGGAGAGTAAATTTTTTAATATCTGGTTTAGCCTGTGTGGGTCGGTTTCTATAAATTCAGGAATAGTTTCATCTATATCGATAGTAAATTTAAGATGCTTGGATTCTGAAACATGCCTGAATGTGGATTCCACAAATTTTGTGATTTCCATAAAAGTAACGGGTATGCTTTCAACAGAAATATATCCTGATTCGATTTTGGAGATATCCAAAATATCATTAATCAACTGTATGAGGTCATCTCCGCATGCATTTATGGTCCTTGCAAACTGTATTTGCTGGTCGTTCAAATTTCCTTCACGGTTTTCAATAAGTTCGTGTGCCAATATTTGTAAGCTGTTTAAAGGTGTGCGCAATTCATGCGACATATTAGCCAGGAACTCGGATTTATACTTTGAAGTAATTGTTAATTGTTGTGCTTTTTCTTCCAGTGATTTCCTGGCTACTTCTACTTCCTTGTTCTTTTGTTCTACTTCTTCTTTTTGATTTGCAAGCAGCAGGGCTTTTTCTTCCAGTTCTTCGTTTGTTTTACGCAGTACTTCCTGTTGGCTCGATAATTCACTTGCCAGCGATTGAGATTTCGCAAGCAAATCTTCCGTTCTCGAACTGGTTTCTATCGTGTTAAGCACTATACCAATACTTTCGGTTAATCCTTCCAAAAAGTCCTGGTGAGTTTGGCTGAACGAATCAAAAGATGCAAGCTCAATTACGGCTTTCAGCTGTCCTTCGAACAACACCGGCAGTACAAGTATATTTACCGGCCTTGCTTCACCCAGGCCGGAACCTATTTGTATATAATCGTTAGGTACATTGGTTAATAGTATTCTTTCTTTTTCTAATGCGCATTGGCCCACTAAACCTTCGCCCATTGCAAATTCATTCGAAACATCCTTTCTTCTTCTGAATGCATATGCCGCAACCAGTTTAAGTTTGGAATCCATAAAAATTTCTTTTTCTTCCATAATATAAAACAGGCCATGCTGGGCATTTACAACCTGTGCAAGCTCCGAAAGAATACGTTTTGTAACGGCATTCAATTCTTTTTGGCCTTGTAACATTTGTGTAAATTTCGCCAGGTTAGATTTCAGCCAGTCCTGCTCCTGGTTTCTAAGCGTAGTAGCCTTCAAATTCGCTATCATCTGGTTGATGGTATCCTTCAGCGCTTCCACCTCGCCCTTAGCTTCTACACCAATGGTACGGGTAAGGTCACCCTTTGTAACCGCCGATGCCACCTCGGCAATAGCACGTACCTGTGTGGTAAGATTCGCCGCAAGCTGGTTCACGTTTTCTGTAAGGTTTTTCCATGTACCCGCACCGCCCGGTACGTTAGCCTGGCCACCTAATTTACCGTCGGTACCTACCTCGCGTGCCACGGTAGTAACCTGGTCAGAGAAGATAGCGAGTGTATCTATCATCTCATTTATCGTTTCAGTTAGCTGCGCCACTTCACCTTTTGCATCAATAGAAAGTTTTTGCCTTAAGTTACCTTTCGCAACCGAGGTTACAACTTTTGCAATACCACGCACCTGCCCGGTAAGGTTACTCGCCATTTGGTTTACATTATCTGTAAGATCTTTCCATGTACCCGCAACACCTTTTACCTGCGCCTGTCCGCCAAGTTTACCTTCTGTACCCACTTCGCGCGCCACACGTGTTACCTCAGATGCAAAGGAGTTAAGCTGCTCCACCATTGTATTTATGGTATTCTTCAGCCCCAATATTTCACCTTTAACATCCACCGTAATAAGTTTTGAAAGGTCACCGCTTGCTACGGCTTTTGTAACCTCGGCAATGTTACGTACCTGTGCTGTAAGGTTACCCGCCATACCATTTACACTATCCGTTAAATCTTTCCATGTTCCACCTACGCCGGGCACAAAGGCCTGTCCACCTAGTTTACCTTCTGTACCTACCTCACGTGCCACACGAGTCACCTCAGATGCAAATGCACGCAACTGATCCACCATGGTATTAATAGTTTCTTTAAGCTGTAATATTTCACCACGTACGTCCACCGTAATCTTTTTCGACATATCGCCATTAGCAACCGCTATAGTAACCTCTGCAATGTTACGCACCTGTGCCGTAAGGTTACCACCCATTTGGTTTACACTATCCGTTAAATCTTTCCATGTACCTGCTACACCGGGCACATTGGCCTGTCCGCCCAGTTTACCTTCTGTACCCACCTCACGTGCCACACGCGTTACCTCAGATGCGAATGCACGCAACTGATCCACCATGGTATTTAATGTTTCCTTAAGCTGTAATATTTCTCCTTTTACATCTACAGTAATCTTTTTCGACATATCGCCATTTGCTACGGCAACAGCCACCTCGGCAATGTTACGCACCTGTGCGGTAAGATTACCTGCCATCTGATTCACACTATCCGTCAAATCTTTCCATGTACCGCCTACACCACGTACCTGTGCCTGCCCGCCCAGTTTACCTTCTGTACCTACTTCACGCGCTACCCGCGTTACCTCAGATGCAAAAGAGTTAAGCTGATCCACCATGGTATTGATGGTATTTTTTAATTCCAATATTTCACCTTTAACGTCAACCGTAATTTTCTTAGATAAATCGCCTTTAGCAACCGCTGTTGTTACATCGGCAATGTTACGCACCTGTCCGGTAAGGTTACTTGCCATGTGGTTTACACTATCTGTTAAATCTTTCCATGTACCGGCAACACCTTTTACCTGTGCCTGTCCGCCCAGTTTACCCTCTGTACCTACCTCACGCGCCACCCGCGTTACCTCAGATGCAAAGGAGTTCAACTGCTCCACCATGGTATTGATGGTTTTCTTTAATTCCAATATTTCACCTTTAACGTCCACCGTAATCTGTCTCGATAAATCTCCTTTTGCAACTGCGGTTGTTACTTCGGCAATGTTACGCACCTGTCCGGTAAGGTTACTTGCCATTTGGTTCACACTATCTGTTAAATCTTTCCACGTTCCGCCCACACCTTTCACCTGTGCTTGTCCACCTAATTTACCTTCGGTACCTACCTCACGTGCTACACGCGTTACCTCAGAAGAGAATGAGTTAAGCTGATCCACCATGGTGTTGATGGTTTTCTTCAATTCTAATATTTCACCTTCTACTGTAACCGTAATTTTTTTAGATAAGTCGCCATTTGCAACCGCTGTTGTTACCTCTGCAATGTTACGCACCTGTGCTGTAAGGTTACCCGCCATAAGGTTTACGCTATCTGTTAAATCTTTCCATGTTCCGCCTACACCTTTCACCTTGGCCTGTCCGCCCAGTTTACCTTCCGAACCTACCTCACGTGCTACCCGTGTTACCTCTGCACCAAAAGAGTTAAGCTGATCCACCATGGTATTGATGGTGTTTTTTAATTCCAATATTTCACCTTCTACCGTAACCGTAATTTTTTTAGATAAGTCGCCTTTTGCAACGGCTGTTGTCACCTCTGCAATGTTACGCACCTGTGCTGTAAGGTTACTTGCCATCTGGTTCACACTATCCGTTAAATCCTTCCAAACACCACCCACGCCGCGCACTTTAGCTTGTCCGCCCAGTTTACCTTCCGAACCTACCTCACGCGCTACACGCGTAACCTCCGAACCAAAAGAGTTAAGCTGATCCACCATGGTATTGATGGTGTTTTTTAATTCCAATATTTCACCACGTACGTCAACCGTAATTTTTTTAGATAAGTCACCTTTTGCCACTGCCGTTGTTACATCGGCAATGTTACGTACCTGGCCTGTAAGGTTACTTGCCATTTGGTTCACACTATCTGTTAAATCTTTCCATGTACCACCCACGCCTTTTACCTGTGCCTGTCCACCCAACTTACCTTCTGTACCAACCTCACGCGCTACACGCGTTACCTCTGATGCAAAAGAGTTAAGCTGATCCACCATGGTGTTAAAGGTGTTTTTTAATTCCAATATTTCACCTTTAACATCAACCGTAATTTTTTTAGATAAGTCGCCCTTTGCCACCGCTGTTGTTACATCTGCAATGTTCCGTACCTGCCCGGTAAGGTTACTTGCCATTTGGTTCACACTATCCGTTAAATCCTTCCACACACCGGCAACACCTTTTACCTTTGCCTGTCCGCCCAGTTTACCTGCTGTTCCTACTTCAAGCGCCACACGCGTTACCTCCATCGAAAACAGGTTAAGCTGTTTTACCATACCGTTCACTTCTTTGGCAATACGTAAAAACTCTCCCTGCAGTGCATGTCCTTCTATATCTAAGGGCATTTGTTGAGACAGGTTACCATTTGCCACCGATGTTATAACGTGTGCAATTTCTATAGTAGGATGCACAAGGTCGGATATAAGTGTATTTACCGAATCTACGCACTGGCCCCAAGAGCCTCTTGCGCCATCAATTTGAACACGTTGTGTTAATTTACCCTGTTTACCAATGCTATATCCTACTTTTTCAAACTCAACCACCATCTTTTCATTCAGCTCAATAATTTCATTCAGGGTATCGTATATTTTACCTTTAAGGCCTATTTGGTCTACAGGCATACGCACCGAGAAGTCTCCGTTTCTTACTTTTAAAAGAGTACTGAAAAACTCTGAATCGGCTAATTGTTCAACAATTTTTGGTTCTTTAGGCTTTGTCTGTTTTGCCTTTGCTTTCATAACCCTGATAGTTTTAACTCGTTTTGAATAAGTTATCGCATTTTAAGAACATGAAATAGTATTACAGGAATTTGCAGATTTCAATTAATAGTCTGGTCTTTCCCCCCTTAATACATAATGCTTACAACTGTGAGTTTACTATAGTAACGGTCAAAAGTCAGGTCCTTTTCGACGAACCTGCCTAAATTGTGTTTGAATGAAAGAATTACGTGGGCAGAATCGCTTACTTAAAAGGATATCTTACAGGGACTATGGCGGTTTGTTTTTTAATATATTCTGCATAATCAGGTTTATGAAATGTGTAAACCTTAAAATATTTTTACCGATAAATTTATCGCACTTACCTATATTCTTTAAAGGTTGATAGAATAATTAAGAGACCCGTGCTTGCGCCATACTACATTGCATTCATATTCTTATAAGCATACCTCCTTCCTGCGCCGATAATATCCCCCCTTAATCCTCGGCACGTTAAAACCCAGGAAGGAGGTTCTTTTTTGCCCCACACATTACCTGCACTTCCATAAAAGGATTACCAAAATTTTATTAATACGGAAAGTAAGGGAGTAGGGGTTACATGCCCTTTGGGCGGGCATTATATTTTTCAATCTTAAAAAACAGATCATCATAATTGATGGGCTTGCTCACAAATTCTGCTGCACCCAGGCTTTTTGATTTCAGTCTTATGTTTTCTTTGTTAAAAGATGAAATAAGTATAATAGGTATGGTAAGGAAATAGAAATTCTTAAGCATAGTAAGCAAATTAAAACCCGACATACCTGGCATTACTATATCGCTTATGATAAGATCTACTTTTTGCTCTTCAATCACCTTTAATGCATCAAAGCTATTATCCACAGCTGATACATTATAGCCCTTATCGGTTAATTTTTTAGATAATACGGTAAGAGTCATCGGTTCGTCATCAACCACAAGTATTTTCATGATTAACCTGTATTAAAAAAATAGCCGGTTTAATATAAAAATGATGATGACCACAAGCACTATAACAATATTTATAATTTTTAACCTGTCCCATTTTTTATTGTAGTCACGCGATTGGCTCATTTTATCTACGATGTGACTGATATCATTCTTTACTTTTATAAAAGCGCTTTTTTCCTTGGTGATGTAATCATACGCTCCATATTTTAAAATGTCCACTGCAACTTCCACGTCATCCTGGCCCGAAACCATAATTACTTCAGTTTCTGGGTTTTTTTTTTATTTTATTCATTACCTGAAGCCCGTTCATACCCTTGTCAGTATTGCCATTTAGGCGATAGTCCATTACAACTATTTCAGGCACTTCTGTTTCCATCTCTTTCAGGCAATTCTCTCCGCTGGAAAATACTTTAACATCAGCTTTCTCTTTATTTAGGGACTGCTTTAAAGATTCCATAAACATAACATCATCATCAACTAAAAAGATTTTTGTTTTCCCCCTTTTATTCATACAATATAAAATTAAGCTACATCCTGCTTGGGAGGGCCACCGTTGTGACCATCGCAAATTATTTTTATTACATTTTTTAGCGATGTAATTGCTCCTATATCTTTAAGTATATAAGAATAAGCACCTAATTCCATCGTATCGGTTACAGCCTGGTAGCTATCCCTGCTCGATAACATTACCACTTTTGTTTTCGGGCTAATGTTTTTTAGCCGGGCCAATACATCAGGTCCATTCATTGTATGGGGAGGCATGGGGTTTAAGTTATAATCAAGTATCACCAGGTTAGGATTCAACTTAATATTTTCAATGCATTCTTCGCCGCTGGTAAAACAATATATTTTATACTGTGTGTTTTTTTGCAGATAAAACACCAATGGGTATAAATATGTTATATCGTCATCTACAATAAATATAGACACCGAACGATGCCTCTTTTTATTAAAGAACCTGGATTTCGTTAATGGTTCCATGGCTAAATGGATTAGATATTTTTAAAATAACGGGTCGGCTGCGCTTAAACCCGGTTCGTCTAAGGTGCTTCCTAAAAGAGGCTTTATACTCATAACAGGTATAGTAGAATGATTTACTATCTGCCTTGCATGTCCGGTTAAAAAGTTCCCTTTAAGGGCAGATTCATGGTCAGTCATTATTACTATTAAATCAGCCTTTACTTCATCGGCATACTTTAATGCTTCGTCTGCAATGTTTTTTCCTTTAACAGTTTTTCGGTCATACCTAATGCCGGCTTTCTTCAGCGCATTTTCTACCGAATCAAGTTTTATGCCAAATTTCTTTTCGTCAATTTTTTCGTTGCTCGAAAGCAGGCCAAGTATATGCACTTTAGAACCGAATAAATTAGCCATCCTTATTACATGGTCTGTTTTTTGCCTGGAGTAAAGTGAATTATCAATAGGCATAACAATATTTGTAAATCCTTTTTTTGTTGCGTGTTGCTGTATTGTTATTACAGGGCAAATACCTGTATTTACAACCTTATGGGCATTGCTGCCAATAAAGTATTCTTCAAACCCCTGAACACCATGTGTGCCCATTATTACCAAATCAATATGGTTTTCTTTTACAGCATCGGCAATACCTTGTGCAGCACGGCCACTGCCCACCAATGCGGTTACATTAATAGCATTTTCTTTTGAAATTCTGGCAGCCAGTCTTTCTGTTTTTTCTTTGGCTATTTCATATGCTCCCTCGTTTTCTACAATCAAAACTTCCGGTTCGTAAATGCTGTAACTATATTCAAAATTTTCTACAACATGTAAAAGGAACAAGTGCGCTTTTAACAAACGAGCCATAAAAACAGCATGTTCCATAGCCAACAGTCCTGTTTCCGAAAAATCCGTAGGGATTAATATTCTTTTTATTTCCTGTGTTTTCATAGTATTTAGTTTTAAGGATTAGGCTTCCTTTAACCTTTTAACACGCACAGAAGTTGTTAAAGATAATTTCCAGGCACCGGCTTTCATTAGACAAAATCATGCTCCGCCTAATTTCAACCTCACTTGATGCCGGCACCCGGAAATCACCTGCTTCTGACTTTTTAATGCTTTTTAGGTTTTGAGGTCTCATTTTATCCGGCGTTTTAGTAAAGTTACTGCGTAATAAGGCTTTTTAACCAAATAATAGTTAAGCGGCTTATAAGTTTCGGTAAACTGAAGTTTTGTGGATTTAAATTTAACCCACGTAAACTACTAGTAGTGTTTAAATACAAAATAAGAAATGAGGCTTGATAAAACAATCAGGAAAATAAAAGCGCCTACAACAATAATAGTACGTCTCATACCTGATAAGTATTGCTTTTTCGCCAGGTGAACAAACACAACTTCAACAGAATTTTTTACCCTGTTAAAGGCATTTGGCTCTTTCAAAATGTAATCGTAAGCACCACGTGCTAAAAATTGAGTTGCCAGCGAATTGCTTTTGTTTTCGGTTACAACTACAACAGGGATGTCCGGATCAATTTTCTTAATCTGTTTAAAGGTTTCCAGGCCATCCATTCCGGGTAAACTATAATCAAGAATAATTAAATCAGGTTTTAAGTTTAATTTTTGAATACACTCTTCTCCCGACTTAAACCTGGTTATGTTAAAGCTTTCATCCTTTGAAAGAAGATAATCCAGCATCATAGAATGCATTTCATTATCTTCAATAATAAAAACCCGTTTTAACCTCTCATCTTTCATATGAAGATTGTGTAAATAGGTTGTTTCAGGCGATACGCCCATATCAATAGTGTCCAGCATAATAGTAAATTACATCAAAAACTATAACTGCAAAAATGGTAACAGCCATTATAATGTTCCATTTCTGATAAATTTTATTCTCCCGCGCTTCTTTTGTCTTGGCTATTACGTTTTTTATCACGTTCTGTATTCTTACCAAAGTGCTTTCGCTTTTGGCAATATATTCAAAAGCCCCGCTTTTAATTGAATCTAAGGCAATTTGTAATTTATCCTGTCCCGAAAGCATAATAACGGTACTGTCTTCAGAATCTTCTTTAATTTTTTTAAGAATATCCAGCCCGTTTAAAGCCTGTGGATGCTGATCGTCATTTAAATAATAGTCGAGTATTACTATATCAGGCCTATTTTCCATTTTGTTCAGGCAATCCTCTCCACTTGTAAAAGTAGATACTTCAACTCCTGACTTAAATTGCTGTGTTAAGCTGTTCTTTAGCGACGAAAGAAACATCTTGTCATCGTCTACTAAATAAACAGAATACGAATCTTGGGATGTTTTCATGGCGATAAATTTTATTGGTATAAAGTTACCGCTGATGGGCCTAAAACTTGAGTGTTTTTCGGTGAATTGGGCTTAAAAGCACATAAACACTAAAAAGTAATTGGCAAATTATACAAGATGTTCTTTCTCTTCCTTAATTTCATCTACCGCGGCAGTGCACACATTCTTTATTCGGCTTAGCATAGGATATATTTCTTCCGTGTGTTTTACTTCTCCTGCATAATCTTCTACCATTCGCAAATCCGCCTCAATTTCTTTTAAGCCTACAAACATTATGGATGGTTTCATTTTATGGGCCAGCGAGCTTAACGATTTCCAATCTTTTAGTTCAAGGTATTTTGTCATCCTATCCAGCATATCCGGGGTTTGATCAACAAAAAGCGAAAGCATTTCCTTTATAAATTTATTATCGCCGTTAGATAATTGCCTTAAATATGATAAGTCGATGTGTTTTTGAAGTGATGCCATAATATTGGAGTTAGTATTAGCTATAGTTTTAGAATTATTGCTGACATTGGGCTTTACAATAGATAGTATTTTTGAATATAGTGTTTTTTGATCAAAAGGTTTGGATATGTAGCCATTCATACCGGCAGCCACGCATTTTTCTTCTTCGCTCGATATAGCATGGGCGGTCATAGCCATTATAGGCATGTCTCGTTTTGGTGAAGAGAGTTTTGTACGTATGTACTTAGTAGCCTCATAGCCATCCATCTCTGGTAATTGTATATCCATCAGAATAAGGTCGTAGTTATTTCTCTGAACTTTTTCCACGGCTATTAACCCATTTTCGGCTACATCTACGTTCCATTTCCAATCGGTTAATACCTTTTTTGCCAATACCTGGTTTAGTACATTATCTTCAACCAGTAATATATTCAAGCCCTCCACGAGTTCAGTTATGGCGGCATCATCATTCTTTTTTATTTCTTGTTTTGTTTCGAGCCCCGGGTTTTTCTTATACTTAAGGTTAAAGTAGAAGGTAGAGCCTGCATTTGGCTTGCTCTTTACAGATATTTGGCCTCCGTGGAGTTCTACCAATTGTTTTACAATAGCCAGGCCAAGGCCGGTACCGCCGTATTTACGGGTAGTATCGCTGGTTGCCTGGGTAAACGAATCGAATATAGATTCAAGTTTATCCTCGGATATGCCAATGCCGGTATCTATTACCGAAAATTTTAATTCGGCTTCTTCAGGTGTTTCAGAAATTAGTTCAACAACAATTTTTATTTCACCCTTATCAGTAAATTTTATTGAATTGCCAACCAGGTTTAGCAATATCTGTGTAAGGCGGGTAGGGTCGCCAATTAGTTTGTCCGGAATATTTTTGGCTACAGATGTGGATAGTTTAGTATTCTTTTCTATTGACTTTTGCAGCATTAACTCTGAAGTTATTGATATTATCTGCGATAGCCTGAATGGTACTTTTTCAAAAGATATTTTACCAGCCTGCATTTTTGAAAAGTCAAGGATATCGTTTATGATAACCAATAAATTTTCGCCCGAAACTTTTATAGCGTCTATATATTGTTTCTGATCTTCCATCAAAGGTGTTTTAAGCAAAAGATCGGTAAAACCAACAATGGCATTCATTGGTGTACGTATTTCATGGCTCATATTGGCTAAAAACTGTTCCTTTACTTTCATCGATTCTTCAACCTGCTGCTTAGCCTTCATAAGCTCGTTAAGGGCCTTGCTGCCCTTCAGTAAAGAATGTTCGGCTATTTTATTGGCCCTAACCAGGTCCTGTTCAATTTGTTTACGGGTTGTAATATCCGAATCTATGGCTATAATCCTTTGTACTTCTCCATCTTTATCAAGCACAGGTGTAAGGGTGGTAATGGTCCAGTATTCCAGGCCATCTTTAGTGTGGTTTTTTCTCTCATACATTACGGCTCCCTTTTTTTGAACTACTTGTTTAAAAAGGTTAGCGCTTTCCGAAATGCTTGTTTCATTCCTTTTACGCAAAAGCTCGCCACGGGTACCTTTTACTTCATTTAACGTATAGCCTGTAAGCTTTATAAACCCTTCATTCACCCATTCAATTAATCCCTGTTTATCTGTAATTACAACCGAATTATATGATTTGGTAGCCGCCACTGCCAGGTTTTCCATTTCCTCCTCATGTATTCTTTCTGTCACATCCTGCCCTGTACCCACAATCTTTACCGGCTCTCCCTCGTTATTTAAAATTACTTCGCCGCGAGAATATAAAGTACGTACACCACCGTTACTGCGTACAATTCGATAATAAAAATCGGCAGGAGAATGCGTCCTGACGATTCCATCAATAATATTTTTAACAAAGTCGCGGTCGGCAGGATGAATATAGCTTGCTGCTTTATCCGGAAAAATGTATCCCTGTGTGGGCTCAATGCCATGAATGCGATAGAATTCATCTGACCAGCTTATTCTTTCATTCTTAATATCCCATTCCCAACTGCCCATAACGGCCAGTTTTTGGGCTTCAGAAAGTTTTTGTTTTTCAATAAGCAGCGCTTCGGTTTTTTCTTCCAATTCAAGTCGTAGCTTATATCTTTCAATGCCATAATTAATTGACCTTGACAATTCCTTGCCTTTAATTTTGCCTTTTATTAAAAAATCCTGGGCGCCATACTTAACGGCATTAATCCCTATCGATTCATCTTCGAGGCCGGTAAGAACAATAATAGGTGTATGCGATGCTTTTGCGTTTACTTTACTAAATGTGTCGAGCCCAGAACTATCTGGTAAAGAAAGATCGACAATTATCACTTCGAACTTTTGCGCACCAAGTAAATTAAGCCCTTCTGTCAAAGTACTTGCTGTAGTAACATTGCAGAAATTTGAATAAACCCCTTTTAAAAAAATGCGGATAAGGTCTCTATCCGCAGGGTTATCTTCAATCAGCAATAGGTTCATTGTGCTTTGCATTTGGTTTTACTTTTACTTTATTATCTACTCGCTTATAGTCTGTCCGTTTAATTGTAAAATAAAAAGTTGAGCCTTTACCCAGCTCAGATTCTACCCATATTGTGCCTCCATGTCGCTCCACAATTTTTTTACAAATACTAAGGCCTATGCCAGTGCCGGGGTACGTTTCCCGGTGGTTCAATCTTTGAAATATTACGAATATTTTTTTCCAATACTCCTTTTGTATGCCTATGCCATTATCTTTTACGGAAAAAAGATAGAATTCGTTTTGTTCTTCCGAAGAAATTATTATTTCGGGTTGTTTATTACTTCTGAATTTTAAGGCATTAACAATCAAGTTTTGGAATAATTGCCCTATTAAAACTTCGTCGGCATATATATCGGGCAAATTTTCAAACTTTATAACGGCATTTGTCGATTTAATCTGTTCACTCAGGTCACTCAGTATTTCATTTATAACTACGTACAAACTTACCCGTTCGAATGGCACTACCCTGTTAATGCGCGAATATTCGAGCAAGCTTGTAATTAGCTGCCTCATCCTAAGGCTTCCATCTACAGCATAATGAATAAATTCATCGGCTTCGGCATCCAGTTTACTTTTATATCGGTTAGAAAGCAGTTGAAGATAGCTGCTTATTGTTCTTAATGGCTCCTGCAAATCATGCGAGGCTACATAGGCAAATTGTTCCAGTTCGGTGTTTGAGCGGGCTAATTCATTCGCTTTATTTTCAAGTTCTTCTTTTGTTTTTTTTATTTCCGAAACGTCCCTGGTAACTTTCGAAAATCCTTTTACACTGCCATTTTCATTGTACAATGCCGTAAGGGTAATATTGGCCCAAAATTGGCTTCCATCTTTACGCACCCTCCATCCTTCCGATTCAAAATGCCCCATTTTAGCGGCCATCTCTAAATTATGGGCAGGTATTCCTTTTTTTATATCCTCGCGGGTGTAAAAAGCAGAAAAGTTTTTACCGATAATTTCATCTGCGGTGTAGCCTTTTATTCTTTCAACTCCTTCGTTCCAGCTTTTTACATTGCCTTCGGTATCCAATAAGTAAATGGCATAGTCTTTAACACTATGTACCATTTGCGTAAATTTTTCTTCCGTTTCTTTAAGTTGGGTTTCGGTTTCTTTCTGTATATCGAAAAGCATTTTTACCGCTTCGCTACCTACCTGGGTGTAATAGTTATCAAGTTCTTCAATTATGCTTAGGCACTCTGCAGGGTTTTTACAAAATGAGGGAAGAAACTTAAGGATGGCTTTTTTTTGGACTGAAAAAATAAGTACCAGGTCTGATGGGATAATCTCATCACGTGTAATACCCTTCATCGGCATTTTATTTTCTTTCCAAAGCAACATACCTTCCTGTGCGTCCTTGTAAAATGTACCTTTTTCTATACTGGTCAAAAATTTTTCCAAACTTGCCATTGTCATTTTTACGGCATCTTCTTCGTTAAGATCGGGATAGACTTTTCTTTCCGTTATTAATTTTACTAGTGGAATATTCGACGACTTAAGTATTTCAATATACGATAGAGTCAGTTTTTTTAGGCAACTGGTTTTTAAATACGTCGAAAAGCTTTGCAAGTCTTTCATAAGTGCAATCTACATTATTTGCCTAATTTTATTGGTAATTTAACTATGGTTAACCAAAACTCTTCCAGGGTACGCACCACATTTATAAATTGGTTAAAATCTACCGGTTTCATAATGTAGCAATTGGCATGATTGGAGTAAGTATTTAAAACATCCTGATCGGCCGATGAAGTGGTTAAAATAATTACCGGAATTTGTTTCAGTTTTGGATCAGATTTTACTTCAGCCAGTACCTCTCGTCCGTCCTTTTTCGGCAGGTTAAGGTCAAGCAAAACTATATCTATATCGGGTGTAGTTTCCACACCAAACTTATCTTCCTTCCTTAAAAAAAACAGTGCTTCCTCACCATCCATCACCACATGTAAATTATTTCTAATCTTCCCATCCTTCAGCGCTTCCTTGGTAAGCCTTATATCGGCAGGATTATCTTCTACCAGTAAAATACTTATAGGGCGGGGGTGTTTTGTATTTTCCATCATCCTGTTTTCTTGTGCCTTATCCATCACCGCATAAATTAAGGAAAACCATATCCGTGGAGCAAGTTATAAACTTTACCAATAAGAAGAAAAAGAGTTTGGTGAATGGGGTGAGAGGATAGGTAAACGCGTAAAAATAAAAGGCAAAATTACTAAAGCAGGTTTAGTACTTTAACAAAGTTTTCGCGGTAAAGGGCACCTACCGGTATTGGGGTATTATTGATATATATGGTTGTATCTTCTACCACGCCTACATTATCAATATTAACTATATACGAACGGTGAACACGAACAAATTTATCATGCAACTTACCCTCTATAGCTTTAAGGGTTAAATGCACCACATATTTTTTATCGAATGTATGTACTGCCAGGTAATCGCCCAGGGCCTCAATCCACAAAATATCTTTTAGCGGTACCTTATTAAGTACAGAATCCTTTTTAATGAAAAAATAGTCTTTTTCGATAGTAGCATTGACCGTTTTCTGTTTCGTATGGCTGTTGGCTTTCTCCACAGCCTTTAAAAACCGAGGTAATAAAATAGGCTTTACAAGGTAATCTACAATATTATGTTCAAAGGCATCCAGCGCATATTCCTTATGTGTTGTAGTAAGTATGGTAGCTGGCATATCCATGCTTTTTAGCATTTCCATACCCGTCATTTCAGGCATTTCTACATCTAAAAATACAAGGTCTATATTGCCTGCTTTAAGTATTCCAATGGCCTCAACCGGGTTTGAGCAAACATTGCGTAACTGTAAATAATCCACCTGCTTAACCAGTTGGGTTAATACATTTCTCGAAGCATTGTCGTCGTCAATAATAATACAGTTCATGTGTTGAGGATTTGGGGAATTATAGTACTTTTTGTTATACAGGGCAAATGTAGAAAGGTTACGTTATTGTGATTTTAAATCTAATTTCTTTTTGGGTTTATATAATTCACTGAAAAATTTATGCTTTGCCACGCCTGCCATTTTTACATAACAACTGCGACAAACAAAACGCAACTTACCACTTTTTGTACGGTAAGCAGCATACATGTTTTTATAATCAATTTTTTCCATGCATTCGCTGCATAAAGCTTTGCTTTTCATGGTATTATAGGTAATAAAATTTAATCTCCCCCAAAATAGAATTTGTTAATTGCGCTTTAAAATATCAATGTGTTATGGCCATATAAATAACAAGTGTAATCATGGCTATAGATAAAACGACTATGATCATTTCTTCCGGTTTTTGCATAAATCTGTTCCCTCTGTGAATTTTTGTGCTCATGTGTCTGAATTTTACTTTTCATTTTTGTGTAGATAGTGAGGGTTAGTAACGTTAATTGTTGGTTATAAGGTGATTGGTGCAAATTGGTTAAGGCAACCCCTCCCCGTAATGCGCGGGATATATATAGTTGGGGAGAGGTGCCTTATTTTCATAATCTATAGTTCGTAATAAACTTCTGTAAAGTGTTCCGCTTCGTCTATCACGGCTTTGTGAATATTCTTTGAAGAGCAATATTGTTCACTTTCTGAATTTTTTATAAGTACTTTATTTGTCTGTTCGGGTTTACCCGGTTTATCTGTTATTGCAGGGTGGTGAATATAACTCCACCTAAAGTTTGTTTCATTTTCCAGTGCATCAAGTGTTTTGCGTTGCGCCTGGCTTATGGCTTTCCAGTCTTCGTTATTGGCCGGGATTGGGATTGTAGGCTCTGTTTCGTTCGTACCTGGATATCCTAATACGATTAGCTGGCGCACATCATCAGATTGTACGGCATTTATCAGATTTGTGGTATCCCTGTAATGTTCTAAAGGATCTGCTTTAATAGTATATGCGCTAATTACAACATCGGTCCCTTTTATTTTCGACCTTACATCATTTTTATTTACGGCCTCACCTTGCAGTATTGTTAGATTATGTCGTGATTTGATAAACTTTCCGGGCTGGGGAACAATCGCAGTTACCCTGTGCCCGCGATCCAAAGCCTCGTTTAAAATGCGTTCCCCCATTTCGGTAGAAGCTCCATACAACACAATTTTCTGACTTTCCATGCTTGATTAATTTGGGCGTAATATTTTAAAATTCAAATTCTATGCCAAGGTATATCCATAAGTATCATACATATTAGTTTATTTTACCAAAGCCATAAATCTGTCTTTGAATCAGGTATTTTCTTCGGTGAATCATTTTTAGCCTTATAGTAAGACAGCTATCTTTATGTTAAATAATGTTTATTCTAAATTTCATTTTTCCGGTTGATGTAACCTTTACCAAAAGGATGGGTATAAATAAAGAAGAAACTAATTATATTAATTCAATGGAGCATTCCTACTTCAAAAAAGGCGGGTTTGAATTACGACGGTGGCAACGGTGGCATTAGCGATTATTTTCTTGCAAAAATCCCTATTCTTAGCAAGATGAGAAACTTTTTTTTAATACGTTGGTTAAGAAATATATCGCTTACACGAAAGCTGTATTTTGTTGTAGGTATTATGGCAATACTTATTGCTGTTGAGCTTTGTACCCTTTCGTTTATGATTCATACACTCTCTGCTACCAGGGCACTTGTTGGGGCAGAGGGATTATGGTCTAAAGCGGAAAAAGATGCCGTATATAGTTTAACAAGATATGGGTATACGCATAAGGAAAAAGATTATGAGCAATATCTTCAATTGTTAAAAGTACCACTCGGCGATCACAAAGCAAGGCTTGAGTTGATTAAGCCAAGTCCGGATATGGCAGCGTTGCGGCAAGGGTTTATAGAAGGGCGCCTTAATGAGGATGATATTGATGGCACCGTAAAATTGCTACGAAGGTTTCACAATATTTCCTATGTAAAAAAGGCAATAACCTTATGGACGCAGGGAGATCAAAATATTGCAGTTTTACAGGACATAGGTAGCAGATTGCACACGCAGGTATCTTTAGGCAAATCGTCGGAAGCGGAAATAAATCAAAGTATAGAACAGATAGACCAACTGAACGAAAATCTTACAATACTCGAGGACCAGTTTTCCTTTACTCTCGGGCAAGGTTCGCGATGGATAGAAGGCCTGATACTCGGTATACTTTTTATCATTGCAATGACAGTTGAGTTTTCAGGCCTGTTTCTTACTATATCGGTTAGTACTGCTATTTCTAAAGGTATTAATGAAATAGTAAAAGTAGCCGGCAGCGTATCCGAATCTGACTTTACGAAAAGGGCAGAAGTATTTTCGAAAGATGAAATTGGAACATTGGCAATTTCATTTAATGCGATGATAGATGAACTTCAAAAAAAGATAAACGAAGAAAAGGAATCTAAAAAAGCTTTACATAAGCAACAGGAGCTCTACGAAACCTTAATTAAGGCACAAAGCGAAATGGGCGAGGGGGTTTGCGTTACCGAGGGGGCTAAAATAATTTATGTGAATGATGCTATTTGCAGCATGTATGGGTATACAAGGCGAGAAATACTTGAGTTTTCTTCCTTTCTGCAGGTAGTGCCCGAAGAAGAAAAGAAGGAGTTAGCGGAACGTTTGAAACTGAGGATGACAGGCGAACGTGATATGATGACATCGGGAGGAACCAAAATACTACGAAAAGATGGCAGCGTAATAGATGTAGAATATACCGTGCGTAATTTAAATACCGACGGCCGGCAACAAACCATATCAATTATAAGGGATGTAACAGAAAAGAATATGGCGGCTCAGTTATTAAGCAATGAAAAAGCACGGGCTGAAAGCGCTGAGGTATCTAAAAAGGTGGGAGAGCAGTTTTTGGCTAACATGAGCCATGAGATACGTACACCTATGAATGCGATACTTGGATTTACCGATATTTTAAAAAAGACCGCTCTTACCGCCGATCAAAAAGAATACCTTGATGCAATTAAAATATCGGGCGATAACCTGCTTGTTATAATAAATGATATTCTCGATTTTTCGAGGATGCGTTCGGGCAAAATGCCCATTGAGAATAAAGGCTTTAGGCTTTCGAAGATAATTAAGATAAGCGCGGATTTAATGCAACCCAAGGCAAATGAAAAGAAACTGAACCTTGTTGTAAATATTGGTAAAGATATACCCGATGATTTATCAGGAGACCCAACAAGGCTTATGCAGGTACTGTTAAACTTAACAGCCAACGCCATAAAGTTTACAGCGAAAGGTGAAGTGAGTATAAACGTAAATAAGCTATCGCATAAGAATAATAAGGTGGAACTTCAATTTCTTGTAAAGGATACCGGCATTGGCATTCCCGAGGATCAGCTTGAAAGCATATTCGATGCATTTATACAGGTAAACAGCGATACTGCGAGGATATATGGCGGTACCGGCCTTGGCCTGGCTATTGTAAAACAGCTTGCCGATTTGCAGAACGGAAGCGTATCGGTAACCAGCACAATTAATAAAGGCTCTTGTTTTGAATTTAAAATAGCCTATCCTATAAATACCAGTATTGTTGTTGAGGCAGAAGATGATGGCGAGCCGATGACAATTAAAGATGTAAGCGTATTGCTTGCGGAAGATAATGCAATGAACCAAATGCTTGCCAAAAAAGTACTTACGGATTGGGGATGGGAGGTTGAAATAGCAGATAGCGGAGAAAAAGCCATTGAGTTATTACAACAAAAAAATTTTGATGTAGTGCTTATGGATATTCAATTACCTGTAATGGATGGATACCAGGCCACACGTTACATACGTACTAACTTAAGTACTCCTAAAAGCAGTATACCCATAATTGCAATGACTGCATGCGCAATGCATGGTGAACAGGAAAAATGCCTGGAAGCCGGAATGAATGGATATGTGTCGAAGCCATTTAATGTTAAAACATTGTACACTAATATTTCACGGGTGCTTAATAAGGCAGTGTAATTAATGATACTCATAAAAAAAGCCCTGCTGTAGAGCAGGGCTTTTTAATTTAATCTTCAGTAACTTATTTGCTAATCTCAAACCTTAGGTTTCTTTCAGTGTCATTACCAATCATCCTGAGGAAATACATACCATTATCTAACCCTGAAACGTTCAGGTTTAAATGGGTACTATTTACATCGGTCTTTTGCTGCATCACTTCTCTGCCCGTTATATCATAAACTAAGAGTGAAGTAAAGCCCAAATTATTGTCATTGATATCAATGTTAAGAATGCCCTTTGTAGGAACAGGATAAACTTTAATATCATCAGCATTATTTATTGCACTGATTCCTGTAATCTTAAGGTTTTCAACTACACTATCCATGCAGCCATGATTATCCGTAACAAATACCGTATAGCTGCCGCTACATTGATTTTTTATGGTATCTGTTGTTTGTCCTCCCGGAGACCAGGAGTAAGTATATCCGGGAACACCGCCATTGGCTGTTGCCCACAAAGTGTTTTTGCAAATACCACTTTGTATTGAATATCCTAAAGATATGTTTAGCGCTGCCGGCTGTGTAATTATTACAGTGTCCTTACCTACCGCTCCGCAATTGTCGGTTACCGAAACAATATAGGTTCCTGCATGTAGGTTTACGGCTCTTAAACTATCGCCTTCCTGCGGAAACCAACTATATGTAAAAGGACCCGCCCCAATTGCCTTTATTGCTGCTGAACCTGTTAGATCACCGTAACACTTGGGATTAGTGATACCATTCCAGGCCAATGCCAAAGCAGCGGGTTGAGTTACTGTAATTGAATCTTTTATCTTACATCCATGAGAATCGGTAGTTGTGATAGTATAAGTCCCCGATTTAAGGTTAACATCAGTAGCACTATTTGCATTGCCCGGCATCCAGTTATATGTGTAACGTGGAGTGCCTCCCATTACAAAAACACTGGCCGTGCCATTGCTGTCTCCATGACATGTTACAGGTGTAAAACTCACACTATCCTGCAATGCTGTAGGTTGGGTTATTGTAGCAGATGTTGTAAAGGTACTTCCGCATGCATCCCGAACGCCCACGCTATAGGTACCCTGGCTAAGGCCGGTTATTGAAGAAGTTGTAGCTCCTCCTGGCGCCCATAGATAACTGAATGGGGGCTGCCCGCCGCTAACTACCGCAAATGCTTTACCATTTGCAGCACCATGGCATGTTACATTGGTTATTGAATCAACTACGCTCATTGGTGTTGGTTGAGTAATTGTAACAGTTCTAACACCTACTTTGCCATTGTTATCAGTTACTGTAATTGTATAAGTGCCTGCAGTAAGGTTACTTATAGAAGAGTTGGTACTTCCACCCGGAGCCCAGCTATAAGTATAAGGTGCAACTCCGCAACTTGGCGATGCCGAAGCACTGCCATTATTTCCACCGGCACATGTTACATTGGTTTGTGTTATTGCAATATTTAATCCGCTATGCAGTGTAATTGTAACATATCCATTACCGGGTTCATATCCTGTAGTTTGGGTAACCTGGTTTGCATTAGCAGATGTGAAGCCGCTACCGCCACCGCCACCGCCCCAGCATCCGCCGCCGCCGCCATAATAGCCGCCGCCGCCGCCGCCGCCTGCACTAGGGTTTCCTCCATCGCCACCTACGCCAAGCATTCCATCACCACCTTGTCCCCAGCCATTGAAACCGGGTTCTCCCGGGCCGCCTGCTACTTGGGTTCCGCCCTGGCCACCATATCCTACATTTACGCAGTGTCCACCGGTATTACCCGAAAGGCCGCCGCCGGCACCACCAAATTCAGAGCCAAAAGAGCAGTCGAAACCGCCGCCTGCACCGCCGCCTGCAACTATACTTCTGAATGATAATGAGTGGCCGTTTATACGAATATCTGAAGCACCACCGCCACCGCCGCCCGAATAATCTCCGAACGCGTTTTGGCCATTGCCACCGCCATTAAAACCACCTGCACCGCCAGCTGATTGAGTAGCCGGAAATCCACTTTCGCCTACATAAATAAATACCGAGTCTCCTGCGTTTACAGATAGAACTGCCTGCACGCGGCCGCCTAAACCTCCGTTGCTGCCTACGCTGCCAAACTCATTGGCTCCGCCGCCCTGGCCACCTGCCATATCTATAATTATAGAATCAATGCAAGGTGGAACAACCAGGAACTGTTCTGAGCCTGTGAAGCTATAATTAAATGTTTGTGCAAATGAGCTAGCGCCAAACAAACAAAGCGCTGCCGTAAAAATGCCTATATATACTTTTTTCATGTTGTTAGTTTTTAATTGTAATTTCTGTTTTGTAATCCTCCGCTTTCATACCATTATTAAGGATAAAAGTCAGCCTGTTTTTTAATACAGCATTTTTATCTAAATCTAAACCTTGTCCTGCCGCTAACTTTATTTCGTTACCTGTATAAACCTGTTTCCCCGTAGCATCTTTAAGGGTCCACGTAAATGCAAGTTCTTTATTGCCCGTGTTTTTAAATTGTATGCTGATAGCGGGGTATGCGCCTACCGTACCTGACTGGTAAGAAGTAACAATACCATTTTGTGCCCCCAGCATAACAGGTTTTGAATTGGAAGCGGTGAACCGCGATTGGGAAACTTGCCCGTAAGCAGTAATTCCTACCAGTAGCATTCCTGCTAAAACCAGTTTGTTAAATATCTTTTTCATGTTCTTGAGTTTTTTAATTTCAATTATGTGCTCTACCTTGATTAGTTACTAATCTCAAATTTTATATTTTTCTCTTCCTTATTGCCAACCATTCTCAGCATGTAAATGCCATTGTCTAAGCCTGCAACATTTATGGTAAAGTGCGTAGCCTTGATGTCTGTTTTTTGATTCATTACTGCTCTTCCTGCTAAATCATATACTATCAGAGAGGTAAAGCCCATGCTATTATCCTTTAAATCAATATTTAAAGTTCCTTTTGCTGGAATAGGATAAACATTTACATCCGTGCTGTTATTTATAGAGGTAATACCACTTACAACAAAACCACCTCTTCCGCTATCTACACAGCCATGGTTATCAGTAACCACAACAATATATTGCCCCGCACATTGGTTTTTAATAGTATCTGTAATTAATCCGCCGGGAGTCCACAGGTAGTTATATCCGGGAGTTCCGCCACGAACATTGGCCCATAAACTATTTTGACAAATACCACTTTGAATAGAAATACCCACCGATACATTTAAAGCAGGAGGTTGGGTAAGTACAATGGTATCGTTAGCTGCTGCACCACAATTATCTGTAACATGAACCATGTACGTACCTGCCGCTAAATTAATTGCTTTTGAGCTATCACCTTCTTCAGGAAACCAGCTATACACATAAGGTGTAGAACCATTAGCAATAATTTGTACCGAGCCATTATTATCTCCGTAGCATTTTGGATTGTTTATTGTTCCCCATCTTATAGTTAGCGGAGCAGGTTCTGTAATTGTTGCAGAATCGACAAACATGCATCCGCGTGCATCGGTAACAGTAATAGTATAGGTACCTTTCTTAAGATTAGCATCCGTTTGGTTATTAACATTTCCCGGCATCCAATTATAGCTGTAAGGTGTAGTACCACCCACAACCAAAATACTGGCTATGCCATCACTATCTCCCTGGCAGCTTACTCCGAAGGAGCTGATATTGCCAACTAATGCGAAAGGCTGGGTAATTATAACTCTGTCTACAAGTAAAGTACCGCAAGCATCTGTTACATTTAATGTATAAGTTCCTGCTGTTAATCCACTTTGCGAATTAGTAGTGTTACCGTTGGCAGCCCAGCTATAGGTATAAGGTGGATTGCCACCACTAACTATAGCCTTGGCATAACCAATATTATCACCATGGCAAGTTTCATTTGTTATAGAATCGTTTGCAACCAAGGCAGGAGGGCCTGTTATATTTGTAATAACCGAAGTGCTGCAACCGCCACCATCGGTAACTTTTACCGTATACGATCCTAATGTAAGGCCCGTAACATTGGCTGTAGTTTTACCGTTACTCCACATATAAGTGTAGGGTGGGGTACCACCTGATACGGTAGTATTTATACTGCCATTATTATCTTGTGGGCAAACCAGGTTGGTTTGAGTTATGCTAACTTTTACAACCGAATGCAATTGAATAATAACATAACCATTACCCGGTTGATACCCGGTTGTTTGAATAGGATTAAAAGCCGATGGTTCAGCATAACCGCTACCGCCGCCGCCGCCGCCCCAGCATCCGCCGCCGCCGCCATAATAACCGCCGCCACCGCCGCCGCCTGCGCTTGGGCTTCCGCCATCACCGCCTATGCCAAGTACACCATTACCGCCGGGGCCGTAACCGAAAAAGCCCGGTTCTCCCGCGCCACCTCCAAACTGTGTTCCACCATCGCCACCATGGCCTACGTTAGAACAGTGCCCGCCCGTATTACCCGAAAGGCCGCCACCATCACCGCCAAATTCCGAAGAAAAGGAGCAGTCGTAACCGCCACCTGCACCGCCGCCGCCAACTATAACACGGCTATTTAAAGTATGCCCGTTTATACGTATATCAGAAGCGCCACCGCCACCGCCGCCGGAAAAAACTCCAAATTCATTATTACCGGTGCCACCACCATTAAAACCGCCGGCACCACCTGCACTTTCGGTAGCCGATTGGCCTGCAGCTCCTACATGTATAAATAAAGAGTCGCCGATATTTACAGGTATAACCGCCTGTACCCTTCCGCCAAAGCCACCGTTAGTACCTACGTTGCCAAAATCGTTTGCACCACCACCCTGGGCGCCTGCTACATCCACCGAAACCGAGTCTATGCACGAGCCTACAGGAATAGTAATGTATTGCTCATTACCTGTAAATTGAAATGTATCTACCTGTGCAACTGCATGAATGCCGCCCAAACAAAGCACTGCTGCACAAATACTGGTATAAATTCTTTTCATGAGTTTAATTTTTTATTGTAATTTCTGTTTTATAATCTGCTGCCTTCATTCCGTTATTAAGTATAAAAGTCATTCTGTTCTTTAATACAGGGTTGTTCTTCTCATCCAAACTTTGTCCTGCTTCAAGTTTTATAGTATTGCCCGAGTAAACTTTCTGTCCGTTAGCATCCTTCAATGTCCAGTTAAACACTATTTCTTTAGTGCTTGTGTTTTTAAAATCAAGACAAATAGCCGGACGTAACCCAATTGTACCCGGCTGATACAAAGTCTTTATTCCATTTTGTTCTGCTAAAGAAATTTGGTTTGAATTGGATGGGGAAAATTGCGCCTGAGACACTTGTCCGTAAGCCGTAGTACTCAATATTAGTATTCCCCCAAATAGTAACGTGTAAAATGTTTTTTTCATGTCATTTAGATTTAAATAATGCATTAGTAATGTTCTAAGTTAGGCTCGGCTTTATCCGAGAAGAAGAAAAAATAGACGAAAAAAACACCTTGATCTAAACAGGCCTGATTAATAATAAGTTACAAATCGCCTTTATTTAAAAAATGTCGACGAACGAGGTATCACCATTATCGGATGTAAAAACCGTTAATGTGCCCAATTTTTATTCTGTTAATGTTTACCCAAACCCGGTGCGCGATAATTTAACCCTTAACTATAATTAGGTTGGTACAGGAGATATAAGCATTAAAGTGATTAGCATTTCGGGTGCTGAGGCGATGCCTGTAAGTAACATTACAAACATTCAAACGGGTAAAAACGTTATTCCTCTCAATACTTCTTCTCTTGCAAAGGGAATGTATATAATAGAGGTTGCGAACGAAGCGCAAACCTATTATAAGAAGTTTATAAAGCAGTAAGCCTAACGCTTATCTGAAGAATTAAAAGCCTGAAATATTCAAGCTTTTATTTTTTAGTGTTTAAGATTATTTAAAACCGGCTTTGGCCTTTTGCAAAGAAGGGCGCTCCTTTTATGCCTGTAAGAATAAGAGAGAATTCCCAGGCCCCACGTCCGCCGCTAAAGTTATTTAGGTATGATGTGTTTATATCATAGCTAAAGCGGAAAACGTGTTCGTTTTGTTTTATACCTATGTGTATTACAATGGCATCGTTAAACCTGTAATCGCAGCCAAGCAATGGTGTATACGATGACCTTTGTATTTTGTAATACGCTAATAAGCCAATATCGGCTTCAGGAACCGAAGCTTGGTTCATGTATAAAAAGGTAGGCACAAGTTTAAGCTGCTCATTAACGGCAATATCGCATCCTGCGTTAACGTTAAAGCGCATAGGCAACAAGCTTTTGTAGCTTGTAAATGATTCGTTAGGCTCGGTTACGTGTTGGATTGAAAACCCTGCAAAAGGATGAAACATTTTCCCCTTTTCGATATACTTATAATAAATGCCCAAATTAACATCAAATCTTATCATAGATGTTTTAGCAAAGCTTTCTCCGCTCGGAATACTTTGGTCAAAAGTACCCTGGTCCGAAGAGTATTGGTCGTCGTATGTAAAGTTGGTAGGGTTAAAATTTTTATAAAAAAAACCAAGTTGCAAGCCGGTAGTTAAATAATGTTTTCCGCTTGATGATCCCGAAATATATTTGGATGCGCCATTACCTGTAATATTATAAGCTATGGAAGGCATAACGGTAAGCGTATTGAATCCTCCGGCCGGCGACCTGTTATCAATTATGTATCCGCCAACACCAAAATCTTTATCTGCTATTTTAATGGGCTGATCGTAGGCTATATAGATAGTGGCATAAGGTTTTGCAAGCGATGCCCACTGAGAACGGTAGTCATTATATATTTTGTAATCGCCCCAGTTATCACCATACATACCTGTAAGTGCAGGGTTCATATAAAGCGTTGTTGCATCGTATTGCGACATGTGATAATCCTGGGCAACCAAACCGGTGCAGCTTAGCAGCAGGATAAGTATTGTATATAGAAAAACTTTCATAATCCTTTTATGTTTGATTATCTAAGTATTGTAACGTCTCCTGTTTGCTTTACTGTTATACCATTGATGGTTGTTCCTGTCAGCGTCCATGTATAGGCTCCTTCTGGTTGAGGTTTTCCATTATATTTTCCATCCCATCCTACACTTTGGCTGGTGGAGCGGAACAACTGGTTACCCCATTCATCAAATACCCTGAAATCCATTTCGCTGAAAGGACCACCTTTAACAAGTAATACGTCATTGTTTCCGTCTCCGTTAGGTGTAAATGCCGATGGCACAGCAGGGGCATTTACCTTAGGAGCAGGGCAGGTATCAACAGCTATTGTATCGGTAAATGCAGATCCGCAACCTGAATCTGAAAGGACAAATAAGGTTACAGTATAGGTTCCGGGAGCAGGGAATGTATGGTTAGGATCTTGCTTGGTGCTGTGTGTAGAATCTCCAAACGACCAGTTCCACGAATTGATATTACCCGGTGTAACTACAGAACCATCGGTAAACATTGCTGAGTCGGGGCAGAAATGAAGCTTGGTAAAGTCAGGTGTAGGCAAAGGATTTACATAGATATCTCTGTTTAATGTATCACGACATCCTGCACTTGTAACCACCGCGAAGGTAATATTCTGCAGTCCCAACGAAGTATACGTATTGGTAGGATTTTGAATAATGGATGTACCATTATCAAAGTTCCAGAACCATCCCGAAATAGCTCCTCTTGAATTAGTAGATATATCGGTAAAGTTTATAGTTGCATTCAAACAAGCAGGGCTGGTTTTAAAATTGGCCCTTGGTTTAGATTGTATCGTAACTTGTATAGAATCCTTCACCGGATTACATGTTCCATTACCAATGCTGGTTAAGTAAAGTGTTACTGTACCTGTGCCCGTATCTGTAGTGCCCGGTGTATAAATTGCTGCAAGGGTAGAGTCATTCGGTGCAAAAGTACCGTCGCCGCTGGTGCTCCATTTGCCTCCACTTGCCACTGTAACTGCTCCGCTAAGGTTAACATCGGTGCCTGCGCAAATGGTTTGGTTGGTACCCGGGTTAATTGTAGGAGCAGGGGTAAAGGTTATCTTCATCGAGTCGGAAAGATTCAGACATGCATTTGTAGCGGTAAGTATAAGTGTAACGGTTTTTGCCGTTGTATCACCCGAACTTGCATTATATGTCGCATTCAATACTGAATCGTTAGGTGTAAAGGTTCCACTACCTGTAGTTGTCCACACACCTGTACCCGAACCACCGGTAATTTTACCATTCAATACTACGTTCGCATTGTTAGCACAAGCAGTTGTATCGTTTCCGGCTTCAACTGTTGGTATTGGTGTGATAGTTACGGTAACAGTATCTGAAGATGGGTTACATGTTCCATTGTGTGTAGATGTAAGTATAAGTTTTACAACTTTAGCTGCAGTATCCGCATTGCTAAGGTTATACGTTGCATTCAATGTAGAATCGTTAGGGCTGAATGTACCGCTGCCCAGTGTTGTCCAAATTCCCTTTGTAGAGCCACCTGATATGCTTCCGTTAAGTGATGTGGTGGTTGTACCTGTACATATAAATATAGGTGCGCCGGCTTCTACATCCGGCGAAGGGCTGAAGGTTACCTTCATAGTATCACTTACCGCTTTACATGCACCATTGCCTGTAGATGTAAGTATCAGGTTAACAAAACCTGCAGCTGTATCGGCAGAACTTGGATTGTACGTTGCGTTTAATGTAGTATTATTTGGGGTAAATGTTCCGCTTCCGCCTGTGCTCCAAATACCACCCGATGCATCAAATATTCCACCTGCAAGAGTAACAAGGTTATTGTTTTTACAAACAGTTTGGTCAGGCCCTGCATTTACAACCGGATCGGGTAGGGTAGTTATAGTTAACGAATCTGATGAAGCCAAACATCCGCCATTATTTGTAGATGTAAGTATTAAAATAATATTTCCTACAGCCGTATCTGCATTGCTTGGTATATAGTAACCGTTCAGGGTTGTGTTATTAGGCACAAATATTCCGGTTCCGTTCGGAGTTGACCAGATACCGGTTCCACCGCCATTAAATATTTTTCCATTCAGGTGTACTGAATCGTTTGCACAGCCTGTAATGTTAATACCGGCTTCGGCTATAGGCGGAAGCGTATAATGTATGGTCATGGTATCCGTTACCGCAAGGCAGGTTCCATTACCTGTAGATGTAAGTATTATCCTCACGCTTCCCGCTGCTGTATCTGCAGAACTTGGAATATAGGTAGTGTTAAGTGCGGTATTGCTTGGGCTAAATGTACCTGTACCACTTGTCGACCATATTCCAGTTGATGCACCACCACCTACAGTTCCATTTAGTGTGGCGTTAAGGCTGTTGTTTTTACATATAAATTGATCGGGGCCCGCTTCAACTACAGGGGCGTTTGTAATTGTTATTGTAATAGTTTTTGCAACGGGTATACATCCGCCTGTAGTGGTAAATGTAAGTGTTACGCTACCGGCAGCCGTATCTGCATTACAAGGAATGTACGTTGCATTTAACGTAGTGTTGTTCGGGCTAAATGTACCGCAACCGCTTGTTGTCCACACACCTGTATTGGTAGATGAAGTAGCGCTTAGAGAAACATGGTCGTTATTGGCGCATACTGTTTGGTTGCTTCCTGCATTGGCGGTGGGAACACTGCTGTATGTTATTTTTACAGAATCGGATACAGCATTACATCCACCATTATTTGCAGATGTAAGAATTAGTATAACCGATTTTGCTGTAGTATCTGCATTGCTCGGAATATAAGTAGCGTTTAAGGTATTGTTATTCGGCGTAAATGTTCCGCTGCCTAAGGTTGTCCATGTGCCAAAGCCAGTAGTAGATGAACCGTTAAGCGTATAATTAGGACTGCTTAAACAAATTGTTGTATCTCTTCCGGCTTCTACCACAGGTGCATTGGTATAGGTTATCTTCATGGTATCGGTAACCACTTTACATTGTCCGTTACCTGTTGTAGTCAACGTAATAATTACACTTCCCGCTGCCGTATCTGCATTGCTTGGTATGTAGGTTGCGTTCATGGTTGTATTATTCGGAGAGAACGTACCCGAACCCGAAGTAGACCATATACCGCCGCTTGCAATGGTAAACGAACCATTCAGCGTAACCACGGCGTTGTTAGAACATACCTGTAAATCGTTGCCCGCATTAGCTGTAGGTGCGTGAGTAAAGTTTATAGTTATATGGCTTACAACAGGGCCGCATGCTCCGCTATTGGTAGATGTAAGTGTAAGCGTAACGCTGCCTGCCGCTGTGTCCGCATTGCTTGGAATATAAATGGCATTTAAGGTGGTGTTGTTAGGTGAAAATGTACCACTACCGCCCGTGGTCCACACCCCTGTCAATGTGCTTGATGAACCATTTAATTGTACAGAATCGTTATTGGCGCAAAGTGTTTGATTAGGGCCAGCACTTACCACAGCAAGTGTATCTATTATAACATTTACTGTTCCGGGTAAACTTGTACATCCTGCAACTGTAACCGTTACAGAATACGTACCCGCATCTGCTTTTGGTGCAGCAGGTATACTTGGATTTTGTAAAGCAGAGACAAATGCATTGGGACCTGTCCAGCTATAGGTTGCACCACCCACTAAAGGTGCAAAAAGATTAAGCGTAGAGCCTGCACAAATAGGACTGTTGCTCGTTGGTGCCGGTGCACTCGGTGTGGGGTTAACAATTACAGTTACGGTACCGGCCGCACTGGGGCATCCGCCAACCGATACGGTTACTGAATAGGTACCTGCTGCCGCTAATGTTGCATTAGCTATCGAAGGATTTTGCAGGGCAGATATAAATCCATTAGGCCCCGTCCAGCTATATGTTGCGCCCACAACCGTAGGTGTAGATAAATTAAGGGTAGAGCCTTCGCAAATAGGGCTGTTGCTTGTTGCTGTAGGTGTACTTGGTATTGGGCTCACAATTACGTTTACTGTTCCTGTCGAACCTGTACATCCAGCCACTGAAATAGTGAGTGAGTACGTACCTGCAGCAGCTAATGTGGCCCCCGGGATAGTTGGGTTTTGTAATGCAGAAATAAAACCGTTTGGCCCGGTCCAGCTATACGTAGCGCCTGCAACGGCTGTAGTAAATAGGTTTAATGTTGAGCCCACACAAATTGGGCTATTACTTGTTGGCGATGGAGTAGCCGGTGTAGGGTTAATCACTACATTAACGGTTCCGGCAGTGCTTGTACATGTACCAACTGTTATCGTTACCGAATACGTTCCTGCATCAGCCAGGGTAACGTTTGGAATAGAAGGATTTTGTAAAGCCGAGATGAATCCGTTAGGGCCAGTCCAGCTATACGTAGCACCACCTACGGTAGGGGTAAATAAGTTAAGTGTAGAACCTTCGCACACGGGGCTATTGCTTGTTGCAACAGGTGTAGCAGGTGTAGGGAGAATAGTAACACTTACAGTTCCGGCAACTCCTGTACATCCGGCAACAGATATAGCAACAGAATATGTTCCTGCCGCTGCCAAAGTCACGTTTGGAATGGTAGGGTTTTGTAAAGCCGATATAAATCCATTAGGGCCCGTCCAGCTATACGTACCACCCACAACAAAAGGAGTGAATAGATTTAATGTAGAGCCTTCACATACGGGGCTATTGCTGGTCGGAGTAGGTGTAGCAGGGGGTGGATTGACAATAACATTTACGGTACCTACAGCACTTGTACAGGTTCCAACCGTTACGGTCAATGAATAAGTTCCCGAAGCAGCTACTGTGGCACCAGGGATAGTTGGGTTTTGTAAAGCGGAGATAAATCCGTTAGGTCCGGTCCAGCTATAGGTAGCACCACCAACAGCTGCAGTAAATAAGTTTAATGTGGCACCGGCGCAAATAGGGCTGTTGCTTGTTGGAGAAGGTGTAGCCGGTGTAGGATTAATTACAACTGCAACCGTACCTGCCGCACTTGGACATCCTGCAACAGTAACAGTAACAGAATATGTACCCGCTGCAGCCAAAGTTACATTCGCAATGGAAGGATTTTGTAAAGCTGAGATAAATCCATTAGGACCAGTCCAGCTGTAGGTAGCGCCTGCAACCGAAGGTGTAAATAAATTAAGTGTTGAGCCTTCGCACACAGGACTGTTGCTTGTAGGTGTAGGCGTAGAAGGTATTGGACTAACAACTACGGCTACTGTACCGGAAGCGCCTGTACATCCTGCAACGGTTACAGTTAGAGAATAGGTACCTGTAGCGGCAATGGTTGCACCGGGTATGGTAGGGTTTTGTAAAGCAGAGATAAATCCGTTAGGGCCTGTCCAGCTATAAGTTGCACCTACTACCGGGCTGGTAAACAAAGTTAATGTAGAACCTGCACAAATAGGACTGTTGCTTGTTGGTGTAGGTGCAGAAGGTGCAGGATTAACTATTACAGCTACGGTGCCTGTAGCGCTGGTACATCCTCCCACACTTACAGTAAGCGAATACGTTCCTGCGGCAGCTATAGTTGCACCCGGTATAGTAGGGTTTTGTAAAGCGGATATAAAACCGTTAGGTCCAGTCCAGCTATAAGTGGCGCCTACCACCGCTGCGGTAAATAAATTTAATGTAGATCCTGCACATATTGGGCTATTGCTTGTAGGTGTAGGTGTTGTAGGTGTAGGATTAATCACTACGGCAACAGTACCCGCAGCACTGGCACATCCCCCCACAGTTATAGTTAATGAATAAGTTCCTGCGGCAGCTAAAGTTACGTTAGGTATGGTAGGGTTTTGTAAAGCAGATATAAACCCATTAGGGCCTGTCCAGCTATATGTTGCTCCTACCACGGCTGTAGTAAATAAGGTTAAAGTAGAGCCTTGGCACACAGGACTGTTGCTGGTAGGGCTAGGCGTACCAGGTGTAGGATTAATGGTAACATTTACAGTTCCTGCTGCACTTGTACATCCTGCAACGGTCACGGTGAGAGAATATGTACCTGTAGCCGCTAAAGTTGCATTAGGTATAGTAGGGTTTTGTAGTGCGGATATGAATCCGTTAGGCCCGGTCCAGCTATAGGTGGCACCTACAACTAAGGGACCAAAAAGATTTAACGTAGAGCCTGCACACACAGGGCTGTTACTTGTAGGTACTGGTGTAGTAGGCGTAGGATTAATAACCACAGCAACTGTGCCTGCAGCACTAGGGCATCCACCCACGGTTACGGTTAAAGAATACGTTCCTGTGGCTGCTAATGTTGCATTGGGAATAGTTGGGTTTTGTAAAGCAGATATAAATCCGTTGGGCCCGGTCCAGCTATAGGTAGCCCCTACAACGGCGGCTGTAAATAAGTTTAAGGTAGAACCTGCACACACAGGGCTATTGCTGGTAGGTGTAGGTGTAGTAGGTGTAGGATTAATTACCACAGCTACTGTACCTGCAACGCCGGCACATCCTGCAACAGTTATTGCTAAAGAATATGTGCCCGCAGCAGCTAATGTTACACCCGGAATAACAGGATTTTGTGCTGTGGAAGTGAATCCGTTAGGTCCTGTCCAGCTATAGGTAGCGCCTACAACAGGAGATGTAAATAAGTTTAAGGTATTGCCCACGCATACGGGGCTATTACTGGTTGGTGTTGGCGTTGCAGGTGCAGGGTTTACAACCACTGCAACTGTACCCACAGCGCTGGGGCATCCGGTAACAGTTACGGTTAAAGAGTATGTGCCTGTAGCCGCAATAGTAGCATTAGGAATAGTAGGGTTTTGCAAAGCAGATATAAACCCGTTAGGGCCTGTCCAGCTATAGGTAGCCCCTACAACCGCAGCTGTAAATAAATTTAATGTAGCGCCTGCACAAATAGGGCTATTGCTGGTTGGTGTTGGCGTAGCAGGCGTAGGATTAACAACTACGGCTACAGTACCTAACGCGCTTGCACAACCTGCAACAGTTATAGCTAAAGAATATGTGCCCGCGGCTGCTAAAGTTACCCCGGGAATAACAGGATTTTGTGCCGTGGATGTAAATCCATTGGGTCCGGTCCAGCTATAGGTAGCGCCTCCAACGGCAGCAGTAAATAAGTTTAAGGCATTGCCCACACATACAGGGCTGTTGCTTGTCGGCGAGGGTGTAGCAGGCGCCGGGTCTATTACTACAGTTACTGTACCTGGTGCACCGGGGCATCCGGCTAAAGTTACGGTTACCGAATATGTACCTGCCGCCGCTAGTGTAACGTTTGGTATAGTAGGGTTTTGCAACGCTGATATAAACCCGTTAGGGCCTGTCCAGCTATAGGTGGCACCTATAACAGTAGGTGTATTAAGTTGTAACGTAGTACCTGCACACACAGGGCTGTTGCTTGTTGGAACAGGAGCAGTGGGTGTAGGGTTTACCGTAACGGTAACAGTATTTGGGCCACCCTGGCAACTACCATCAAAAGCTATTACAGTATATGTAGTGGTTACAGCCGGAGAAGCATGAGGATTAGCATCGTTTGCATTATTTAACCCTGTTGCCGGCGACCATGTATATGTAGAGCCGAAGGGACCAGTAGGAGCACCACCCAAGATGCAACTATCACCCGAACATATGGTTTGGTTGGAGCCTGTGCTAAGTGCAAATGCAGTAGGACGGTGAGCAGGAATAAGACATGCGTTAAGGAACATTCTTGTTCCGTTTATATAATGCAGGTCGCCTACCGAATCCGCGGCATTTGCATTAGCCGTGCTGGTCATATAATCATGCCCGCCAATGTAAAAAACGTTTCCACCTACCGAATCCGGACTACCGTAGTGCCTTTCGGAAGCAACAATAGTATCTCTCGAAACCGAATAAACAGTATTGAATGTTTCAGTATCAAATGCCGATGCCCCTGTTAATTTCCAATTGGCCGTTGTTCCACTTCTTGGCGCTACAATACCTTGGAATTGTGCAAAAGCCATATCGGGGTTATCGTAATGATTGGCAGGAAGTGCACCGGCCATCTGTGTAGTTCCGCCTGTGGTATGAAAATGGCGTGGTGTCTGCATCAGGTTTTCATAGGTATTTTCACCTGCGCACTGTCCTAAAAAGTTTCCGCCTTCCTGTATAAATTGCCATACAGGCAACATAGTCGCACTATCTGCCAGCGTAGCGGTAGACCAGTGCATCTCCATACAAAATGTGTAACAATCGGCAAGCCCCTGGAATGCGCCTGCACTAATAGCCACAAAGTTTCCAAACTTGGCAGAATCCAATAATTTAGTGGCTACCTGTTGGTATGTTCCATTATTAAAGCATGCAATTTTTGGCCTTTGGTGCAGTGTATATCTTACGTCTACAGTAGTATTCGAACTTAACTGGTAAACCGCCACCTTCCATCGTTTTGCAAACCCACTTATAACTTGCAACGCAGTTTTTTCTCCCGGGTAATAAGGTTTGTTAAGCCAGGTAGTATCAATAATAAACTCACTTGCTTTAAAATATTGTAACGAAGCTGCCAGGGCTGTTGGATAAACCCTTGAAGCTACAGCAGAAAAATCGGAACTATCTTTAAGCTTTCCCGATTTTATTACCCAATATACAGGTATGTCATTTAGCTCGAGCGAATCTATAAGTCCGTATGCTTTAATATTAAAAGGATAGTTAAGCCATAAATTTTGGTGCGAGTTATCCATAGGAATTACCAACGAGCCGGCAGGAACAGTTTTTAAATTGACTGTAGGGTCGGGCATATCTGCCGATGTAGGGCAGGAATTAATGGTTACAGGTAATGTACCCGTTGTTAACGTTCCGGCTGTTACACAACCTATAGCGGCCCATGTAACAGTAGCATAATAATATAAGGTACCAACTGGAGTGGTAAGTGGTACATATATATATGTAGTAGTTCCTGTATTTGAATTGACCGTTTGTACCGGGGTTCCTCCTACATTAGAATTTATAACATTAGAATACCAGGTAACTGTAACATTAACGTTTTGGTTACCACCTGCACCACATGTTAGTGTATTAAACGTAAGGGTAAGGGGTTGGGCAGCCCTGTGTTCACAATAATTCAGGTTGCCGCTAAAAACAGTTATAGTGTTCGGATACTTGTAAGTAACGGCACCAGCATTCTCACTTACAAGCAGTGAAACAAAAAATAAAATTAATAGGCGGTAAAATTTTGTCAAATGATTTCGTTTAACAATGAGGATTTATAAAACTAACTTACGTAAAATAACGAATGAAAGTTACTTTAACTGATTAGATTAAGATGAAATGCACTGCAAATGAATGAAATATAATTCAAAATAGTTAGAGTTTCGTATTAAGAATTATGTGTTTAATAGGGCCAAAATTTAAAATCGACCAAAAGTTATTCTGAAAAACTATAGTTTTTTGTTGTTATGGCTAACTAATAGGATAGCATTATCTTTACCATTATGAAATTTAAGGCCGTACGCTTATTATTATATGTACTCCTTGTATTTGCAATATACCCATGCATTGCACAAAACCATGTAATTGATTCTTTGCGTGATTTTATTATCCGCGAAAAGGAAGATACAGACAAAGTAAAAGCACTTAATATACTTAGCCGTAAATTATACAATGCAGGCAAATACGATAGTGCACAAACTTGCGCCGAAAACGCCCTTGCATTGGCCGAAAAACTTGAGTTTACAAGTGGAAGAATAGATGCTATTTCCATGGAAGGTAATGTGAGTTGGGGTAAGGGCGATTATTCAAAATCGCTCGAATATCATTTAAAAGCAATTGATTTAAGCAAAGAAATCGGTTCGAAACTTGGCATAGCTTCAAATATGAACAGTATTGGTACTGTTTATGAGTTAGAGGGTAATTATACAAAGGCACTCGATTACTATCTTCAGGCTTTGTCATTATTCAAGGAAATGAATAAAAAGGAAGGAATTTCACGCGTATACTGTGCTTTGGGTAATATCTACGCAGAACAGTTTGATAATAAAAAGTCAATTGAGTATGCCCAAAAGTCCTTAGCCATGGATAGTGAGGCGGGAAACCTTTCGGGTGTTGCAACCAACCTTATTAATCTTGGGGTTACTTACGATGGTATGGGTGAAGATGCTAAGGCACTAATTAACTATAAACGTGCCTTAACAATAGAAAATAAGTTGGGAGAAATAGATGCAATTGCAACAATTTTAAGCGATATAGGCCTTATTTACATAGGGCAAGATAGTACAAGGCAAGCTTTGGAATATTATACCCGGGCATTAAATATTTCAAGGCAAGTGGGAGATAAGGATGGAGTTGCAGCTTTTTTGGTGGGTGTAGGTACTGTTTATTCGCGGATGAAAAATTATACAAAGGCAAAAAGCTATCTCGATTCGGGTGTGAATCTTTCAAAAGCAATAGGAGTGAAGGACATAATACGTAATGCGTATGTCGAAATTACAAGAATGGATACGCTAACCGGTAACTTTAAACAGGGAATGTACGACTATAAAATGTATGTTATTTATAGAGACAGCCTGGTAAATGAAGCTTCGACACAAAAGCGTGTGCAGACTGAAATGAACTACGAATTTGACCAGAAACAAGCTGCTGCTAAAGCAGAGCAGGACAAAAAGGATACCATAGCAGAACAGGACAAAAAAAGACAACTCGTAATACGCGATGCCTTTATGGTTGGATTTGCTCTTATGCTTGCGCTTGCTTTTTTTATTTTCAGGGGATACAAGCAAAAGCAGAAAGCTAATAGTATTATTACGCAGCAAAAAGCCCTTGTTGAACAACAAAAAGAACTGGTTGAAGTAAAAAATAAAGAAGTTCTTGATTCTATAAACTATGCCAAGCGATTACAGGATGCTATTTTGCCTCCTTTAAGCCTTATTGAAAAAAAATTTCCTGAATCATTTTTATTATACAAGCCTAAAGATATTGTTGCGGGAGATTTTTATTGGTTGGAAAAAGCAGGTGATAATATTTTAATTGCAGCTGCCGACTGCACCGGCCATGGTGTGCCAGGTGCATTAGTAAGTGTTGTATGCAGTAACGCACTAAACAGAACAGTAAAAGAATTTAAAATAACCGAACCTGGTAAAATACTTGATAAAGTACGTGAACTGGTACTGGAAACTTTTGAGAAGAGTGAAGACAATGTACAGGATGGAATGGATATTTCTTTAGCCTCCCTCAATCCATTTGAAGGAGGGACCCGGATAAACTGGGCTGGAGCATATAACCCTTTATGGTACGTACAGCACGGACAAATACATGAAGTAGCCGGCGATAAGCAGCCAATAGGTAAAACAGATAGGCCGCAATCTTTCAATACACACACTTTAAATCTTAATAAAGGAGATACTCTGTATTTATTTACCGATGGCTATGCTGACCAGTTTGGAGGTGAAAAAGGTAAAAAGTTTAAGTACAAGGCTTTACAGGAAAAGTTGGTATTAATAAGCCAACAACCCATGGCTGAACAAAAAAGAATACTTGAAACAACACTTAATGAGTGGAAAGGTAACCTTGAACAGGTTGATGATATATTAATAATTGGTATAAGGGTATAGTTCTAAAAAACTCTTTCCCCTTTCACAACGCATCACACAACGCTTTTAATTTCCAGCTAAAGCAGGTTAATTTTTAATCCTGCCCCAACGTTTTCATTTTGGTCGCCGTTATTCCTCTTAGAAGCACAATTTAAAACGGGCCTTAAAAATTAATTTATTAAAGCATTAGCTATGAAAAAAAATCAATTACTAAGAATGAACAGGATAATTCTTTCCTTGTTCATTTTTCTTGTTTCATTATCTGTTGCGCATGCACAGAATTATACTATCAATACTGTAGGGGGAAATGGTACGCCCGGCTTTTTGGGCGATGGAGGACAAGCTACCAATGCGGAAATAAACTCGCCTTATGGTGTGTATATTGATGCGTCAGAAAATATTTTTATACCCGATAACCAAAATAACCGAACTCGGATAATAAACAGTGGTGGTGTTATTAATACTTTTGCCGGTAACGGAATTGCAGGTTTTTCGGGTGATGGGGGGCAGGCAACAGCCGCAGAAATGAGCAACCCTTATGGGGTTACAGGAGATGGAGCGGGAAATATATATGTAACAGCCAATAGCCGTGTTAGGAAAATAGCGCCAAATGGTATAATTACTACTATTGCAGGTACGGGGGTGGCTGGTTATTCCGGGGATGGAGGACAAGCTTCCAATGCTGAACTCAATGTTCCCGCAGGACTCGCTTTCGACCATTCGGGTAATTTGTACATCGCAGATTTAATTGCCCAATGTGTTCGTAAAATAAATACAAATGGCATCATCACTACAATTGCCGGTACAGGAGTATCGGGTTATAATGGGGATAATATTGCTGCAACTGCAGCCGAAATATCTAATCCTAATAGCGTTGCAATAGATCCTTCGGGTAACGTATTTATCTCCGACCAGTTTAATAACCGAATACGAGAAGTAAACACAAACGGCATTATAAGTACGTATGCAGGTACAGGTGTGGCTAGTTATACCGGCGATGGTGCGCAAGCTACAGCGGCAACTATAAACAGGCCATTTTATGTTTCGCTTGATGCTGCGGGCAACCTGTACATTTCAGATTTTGCCAACAATGCTATACGTAAAATAAGTAACACCGGTATTATTTCTACCATTGCTGGTACTGGTGTAGGAAGTTTTTCAGGCAATGGCGGACCTGCTACTGCAGCCACATTGCATGGCCCTACGGGTATTTCTCTCGACCCAAGTGATAATTTATTTATAACAGACCAGAGTAATGCACGTGTTCGGGCATTGGATATAATTTGTGGCCTTGGAGCCAGTATGGGTGTACCATCAGTTATACTTTGTAACGGCGGCACTTCCCATGTTTCGGTGGCACCTCAATTCGGTGCAGGCCCCTACGTGTTTTCATGGAACAGCGCTCCGGTGCAACATACAGCAACCGCTACACTTACCGCCGGAACATATATTGCAACAATAACCGATAACCAGGGTTGCACTGCAACTGCAAGTGTAACTATAACACAACCTGCCGCAATTAATATTGGCATGGCCAGTACGCCAACATCTTGTGGCGGAAACACCGGAACAGTTACCGCTACCCCATCGGGCGGAACCGGAGCGTATACATATGCGTGGGCTCCAATAGGCACCACCAGTGCAACTGCCACAGGCCTTAGTACAGGTACCTACTCGGTTACTGTTAATGATGCCAACGGTTGTGCTGCCACCGCATCTGTGGCCGTAACCAACCCTGGTATAACCGTTACTACAAATAATATTATTAATGAACCCTGTAATGGCAGTGCAGCAGGTGCTGCTACAGCTAACCCGGCAGGAGGCACAGCTCCATATACATATGCATGGGCTCCATCTGGTGGGCTTGGTATAACTGCTTCTGGCCTTACCGCAGGCACATATACTGTAACATTAACCGACAATAATGGATGTGTAGCTACTGCAACAGCAACTATTACGGAACCTCTTGGAATAAACATTAACATGGCTGGCACACAGGCTACCTGCGGAAGCAGCAATGGCACAGCTACTGCTACTCCTTCGGGTGGAACAGGTGCATATACTTATATGTGGTCACCAATAGGCACTACCGGTGCAACTGCAACGGGTTTAAGTGCAGGTACGTATACCGTAAGTGTTAATGATGCCAACGGATGTACTTCTACGGCATCTGTGCAGGTAACCAACCCGGGTAACCTGGCGGTAAATACAAATGTTACCAACGTGGCATGCAATGGTAGTGCCACAGGCAGTTCGACTGCTAATCCAAGTGGAGGCACTGCACCTTATACTTATGTATGGGCTCCATCTGGAGGAACAGGCATTACCGCATCCGGATTAAGTGCAGGTACTTACACCGTAACACTTACCGACAACGGTGGTTGTATTACTACCGCCTCGGCAACTATTACGCAACCTGCAGCGTTATCCATAGCGCAAGGCTCATTACCTGCCTCATCGGGTAGTAACTGCGATGGCACAGCATGGGTAACAGTAAGTGGCGGTACATCTGCGTACACTTACGCATGGAACCCGGGCGGAGCAATAACAGATACCATTAAGAATGTATGCAATGGTAACTTTTGTTGTATTGTAACTGACCATAACGGGTGCCAGGATAGCACTTGCGTTAATGTAGGTGTTACAGGCATTCCATCAATTGCTACTTCTTCTTCAATCAAAATATTCCCAAGTCCTAATAACGGAGTATTTACAATTTCCGGCTTAAGCAAAGGGATACTGGTTGAAATATATAATTATACAGGCCAAAAGATTAACAACATAGTATCTGGCAACGATATAATGCAGTTTAACATTGCAGATAAAGCAAACGGAATTTACCTGATAAGGATAACAACGAATGATGGTAAACTGTTGCAGCAATCAAAATTTATAAAAACCAATTAGGGTGTTGATGTGTTAAGTAGGAAAAAGGGAGAAGTTTTTCTCCCTTTTTTATTCTATTCCGCTAAGTTAATACATGTGCACCCAACGTTTCGATTTTGGCTGCCGTTTTATCTGTTAAAGGATATTCTGTAATCATTTGAATTGAACCTTATAAAATTTAAAGTATGAAAACAACACAATTACCATTTACTAAAAGGATATTTATTTCCCTGGCTGTTTGTTTAGCTTCGGTTTCATTTATCCATGCACAAAATTATACCATTAACACCGTTGCAGGTAATGGCACATCGGGCTTTTCGGGCGATGGAGGACAAGCTACCAATGCGCAGATAAGTTCTCCTTACGGCGTATTTATAGATGCCGGTGAGAATATATTTATTCCCGATGGTTCTAACAATCGGGTGCGCATCGTAAACAGCAATGGTGTAATTAATACGTTTGCCGGTAATGGCACATCAGGTTTTTCCGGTGATGGAGGGCAAGCTACTGCAGCCGAAATGAGCAACCCTTATGGAGTTGTGGGAGATGGAGCTGGAAATATATATGTAACAGCGAATAGCCGTGTAAGGCAGGTGGCGACAAACGGTATAATTACCACAATTGCAGGTACCGGAGTGGCGGGTTATTCGGGTGACGGAGGGCAAGCCTCTGCCGCCGAACTAAATGTTCCGTCAGGGCTTGCTTTCGACCAATCGGGTAATTTGTACATAGCCGATTTAATTGGCCAGCGTATCCGTAAAATAAATACAAGCGGTATCATTACTACTATTGCCGGTACTGGGGTATCGGGTTATAATGGGGATAATATAGCAGCAACAACCGCTGAAATATCTAACCCTAATAGCGTAGCTATCGATCCCGCGGGTAATGTATTTATATCCGACCAGTTTAATAATCGTATTAGAGAAGTAAACACAAACGGCATTATAAGCACGTATGCGGGTACAGGCGTGGCAAGTTATACCGGCGATGGGTTGCAGGCTACAGCGGCAACTATTGATAGGCCTTTTTACGTTTCGTTGGATGGCGCAGGTAACCTTTACATTGCCGATTTTTCGAACAATGCTATACGTAAAGTAAGTAATGCAGGTATTATTACCACTATTGCAGGTACAGGTGTGGCAAGCTTTTCGGGCGATGGCGGCCTTGCCACAGCAGCTACTTTGCACGGCCCTTCAGGCATTTCTCTCGATCCGCTGGATAATCTGTATATAAGTGACCAAAGCAATGCGCGTATCCGCGAACTAAACATACAATGCACCTTAACATCTACTATAGGTGGTATTGCCACATCGGGTGGTAATTGCAATGGCGAAGCATGGGTTACGCCAAGTGGAGGAACTGCTCCTTACAGTTATTTGTGGAATCCCGGTGGAGGAACAACGGACACAATCAAATCGTTGTGTGGCGCAAATTATTGCTGTACCATAACCGATAACCAGGGCTGTGTTTCGCACCAATGTTTTATTGTTACCGGCATAGAAGAAGTAAACGATCTTGCCAATGTTAAGCTATACCCCAATCCAAACAACGGAGCTTTTACAATTTCGGGATTAAGCAAAGGACAGAAGCTTGAATTGTATAACTGTGAGGGCCAGAAAGTAGAAACCGAAACAGCTGAGGATGCTACTATGCAGTTTGATATTAACGGTAAAGCAAGTGGCATTTATCTTGTGCGCATAATATCTACTGACGGTAAAGATGTACGAATGGAAAAAATAATGAAAACGAACTAAAAAATAAGACTTTATAAAGATGCCCTGTCCCGACAACCCGGGATGGGGCTTTTTTCATTATAACGCTACTATTACAATGCTATTGCAAAATGTAATACCTTTGGATTAATAACCCAGGTATAATGCGAACAAATACGTTAAAACAAATTGGAGCAATTTGCGCAATCATATTTAGTTTACATGGAACAAGCCAGGTAAACTGGTATTGGACAAGGCAAGGTGATAGCGCATCTGCCAATGCAAGCCAGGTGGCTACCGATAGAAAAAATAACGTGTATTATACAGGTTATGCCAGTTCAGGTTCAAGGGTTGCTTTTGGAAATAAAGGCCTTAACATTACAGGAATACAATCTGATTTTTTAGTTAAATACGATCCTAACGGCACACCCCTGTGGGCAAATAATGCCACTTCTTTAACTCCCGGTACACAGGTTTTTGGTATGTCTGTAGCTACCGATAGAAATAACAACGTTATAGAAGCCGGTTATTATGACGACTCTATTGCTTTTGGTGCCACGCATCTTTCTGCTAAAAATCAAGCTGAAAGCAGCTATTTAGTAAAATACACGTCGACAGGTACCCTTCTGTGGGCACGTACTCCAAAGTTTTCACACTCCACATCTAATTACGCGTATGGGGTAGCTGCGGATAAGCACAACAATATTTATATGGCCGGTTATTACTCCGATACTGTAATTTTTGGAGCAGATACACTTAAAGCTGCAGGCATAGATATGTATCTGGTAAAATATGATGCATTGGGCAATGTATTGTGGGCGCGCACACCAACACTTGGCGCTTCGGCACATGTATATGGTTTATCGGTAGCGGTAGACGACAGCTGCAATGCATTTGTCTCAGGTAACTTTTTTAAACAGGTTACTTTCGGAGGTATAAGCAAAACCGCTGCCGGTCAGGATATGGTATATGTTACCAAATTCGATTCAGCGGGTAATTCCAAATGGGTAGTAAACACAGGCGCTACCCCCGGCCAAATATGTCCCACCCCTCTTGCTGTCGACCTTACCAATAACGTATATGTATCCGCACAGTTCTCTAATCCATCGTTAGTAATAGGCGCTTATACAGTAACCGATGGCGCCTCGCCTTGCAGCAATGCATTGCTTGCCAAATACGACCGCAATGGTAATCCTTTATGGGCCACATGTGCCGCTTTTATTTCGCAGCAGGAAGTATGTGTTATTGTAGAATCGTCGGTAACAACAGATAAGTGTAATAACGTGTATTGGTCGGGCTTTTGCTCCGATACATTTGCGGTGGGATGTGTAAAAGTAACCGTGCCCGGCGCCAACATTAACCTAAGCAAGCCCTTTTCTTATTTTATGCGTCTCGATTCGGCAGGAACCGCTTTTTGTGGTGTAGCTTTAGATTGTAATAACCAACAGTTCTTTAGTAATGGCCTTGCTACCGACAGTCTTTCGCGTGTTTTATTCGCAAGCGATTTATATTCACCTTCAACCTTAGTTATCGGTAACGATACGGTTAATCAATACCAGGGGCAGCCCACCACGTTTTTAACCAAGTTTTCTATTGTGCCCACCATATACGGAAACGATAGCATTTGCAAAGGCGATAGCACCACTCTCAAAGTAAAGCTCTGCTCAAACTCCACCTACGAGTGGAGCACAGGAGCCACCACCGATAGCATTACTGTAAAACCGCTTGTAACAACCCGTTACTATATTACTACCAGTAACTGTAGTACCGATACCAGTTACGTAACTGTATTTGTTGGCACCGCCAATCCTTTGATAACAGGTAAAGACAGCATTTGTAAAGGCGATAGTATTTGGCTGGTTGGGCATGGAGGACTAAAGTATAAATGGAATAATAACCTGACTACCGATAGTATACATGTAAGCCCTGCAAGCACTACTACCTACACGCTTATGGCTAATACAGGCGGGTGTACGAAAGATACTACGTTTACTGTGGTGGTTAAACCATCGCCCATACCCGGCATTGCGGTTACACCGCTTAGCGATTCAATATGTGTGGGCGATAGCGCACTACTGGCAGGCAGCGGAGGATGTAAATATTTATGGACAAACACAGCGCAAACCCAAGACAGCATTTGGGTAAAACCACCCTCAACTACAACATATACATTACAGGTTACATGCCTGGGATGTACATCCAAAATAACGCAAAAAATAACGGTAGTTGCACCTGCGGCACAGGGTATAATACTTGCAAAAGATAGTATATGTACCAACGACAGTACCACTATGACAGCCTTTGGCGGAACAAAATATAAATGGCTGGCTCCAATACCGCCATCCTTCCAAAACAATGCAACCGTTACTGTAAAAGGAACACCACCGGGCACCACATTTAAGGTGGTTGTGTTTAGCCCTTGCGGTACGGATACTTTATCTAAAGTACTTCATGTAACGCCATTGCCTGTAATATCAGTTTCGGGTATACCCAATATGTGTTTGGGATATAATACCACGCTTAATGCATCGGGTGGTAGCACTTACACTTGGACGCCTTCGGCGGGCCTTAGTTGTAACAACTGTCCCAATCCAACTATTACACTCAATAGTAACAATACATATACGCTCACAGTTTCAAACGGGCGCTGCGCAAGCGATACAGTAATAAAGGTAACTGTGCAGCCTCCGCCAACGGTAAATATTACAGCTACTCCGCCTAGTTTGTGTTACGGTAGTTCAACCACATTAACGGCTACAGGCGGCGGAACATACTCCTGGAGCAATGGCGCTACAACTAACACTATTACTGTTAGCCCCGGCCACGATATAACCTACCGTGTTGTGGTTAATGATGGTTGCATAGATTCTAACCGGGTAACAATTCCTGTTGATTCACCATACTTCCAGGCTTGTTGCGATAGTTGCATTATTAAAGGTAGCACCATTGATATTGGTGCATATGGAGTAGGCATGGCTTATGCATGGTCTCCAGCAGCCGGCTTAAGCTGCGACAACTGCCCTTTTCCACAGGCCACCCCTACAAAAACTACTACATATACAGTTTGTGCAGTTGATGTAAAAGGATGCAAGACTTGCAGGGTAGTAACCGTTTGTTTGGAATGTTTGGACTTTAATGTGCCAAACGTATTTACACCTAACGACGATGGCATTAACGACGACTTTGAAGTGATGATTAATAATTACACTACCTATAGCATACAGATATTTGACAGATGGGGCAAAAAAGTATATTCATCTACCGACCCAACAGTATATTGGACCGGCAGGGTACAGGGTACCGAAAATATGGTACCCGATGGAACTTACTTTTACGAAATAGATGCTACATGTGATAGCAACACGTATAAAAAGAAAGGTTTTGTGCAGGTAATTGCAAGTGCGGTTAAGTAACTTACAACAAGGGTTCTTTTTCTTTGGTGGTAATTACAAATTTATCAATGTCAATTTCGCCTTTAACAGCGCTAAGTTTTAGTGTATTGTTGCTTCTGTAATCATAGCCATTGTTAAGCGGTATCTTAATCCATTTCCAGGTATCTGCTTTTTGCAGGTCTGTTTTTTGAAATATCCCTACATTAAAAACGCCGGTAATAGTTACAAATAAAGTCCCGTTTCCTTTGTATCTAAGCCATAAGAAATGATTTTTTTTAATAGTATCTCTATTCCTAAAATTATAAAAGCATTCTTTATCTTTTTCCAAATGGATGTAGGATGTATAATTGGTATAATCTCCATCTGCGCCTTTGCTTTCAGTATATATATCAGATGATGAAATACCTGAATCTACTACTTCGGCTTCAAAATAAAAATCTTTGCTCCAGTGCTCGGGGTGGGCATTTTCGTGCCATCTGTCTAACTGGTAAAAGATGGTTCTGTTATCGGGTGTTTTTTCATAAATGTAAACACTGCCCTGTCTTCTTACTTCAAATTGCAGGTTGTGTTTATCTATGGTAACACTTACATTTCTTTTCTCCGGTATTTCAGCCGAATCGTTACTAAAAGGTTGGTAGGTGCCACAAATAACATATTTGTTTTTATTGTTTGCTTTGCGTGCGGTTATAAGCACGTGGGTATCGCTAGTAGGGTAGCTTATTACAGGTTTATGGTTATCATCAAAAAGTACGTTGCCATTTTTTAAAACATCTTCAAACCTGCTGGTAATAGCCTGTGCGTATGCCGGCATTGCAGCCTGCCATATATAATCTGCGGGTTTGGCAAAAGGCGGGCTTAAATTAAAATAGCCCACATAGTAAAACTCGGCACCTGCTACAGCAAGACACTTAAGCAATCCCAGCCACTGGCCGGGTGTTATGTTTTCTTCATTTTTCTTCGACCAACCTGCGGCAACAAAAGGACTAAACAAATAATCTCCATCTGCTATTTCAGTTTTACGCCCAATTTCAATCCATTTCCAGCCATGCCATGCACCTGTCCAGTCTTTCCAGTTATTGGGCCAGCGCGGGTAAAAGTCGGGTGTAGAATAATAAATTCCGTTTATGGGTGTCATGCACTTTTTAAGTATGTGCCAGTCAAAACGGTCAATAGGCCCACCTTCGGTAATGTAAAAACTTAACGACGTGTTTTTTAGTTCGGGCACTCCTTGCATAAACGTTGAAGAAAACACATTACGCATTTGCAACTTACGTGTAGAAGCAAAATCCTGCCACGAATTTATTTTCATAGAATCCTTCATGTGTATCATGGCAGGATCATCTTGTATATACTTAAACAGGTAAGGGCCCGGAGGCTCTTCCCCATTTTCATTAATACGGTTAATGGGTCGTTTTAAGTTTTTTAATATCAGGCTTAAATAAAATTTCTGTACATCTCCATCCACACGTAAAAATGTATCAGGAAAATTGAATTTAATTTCCGTGTTTTTAGCGCCATCTCTTACAAAGCTTATGGAGTAGGAGGGCGTAATTTTATCGTTAAATATCATAGGATATCTGCTGTCGTATCCAATGCTTTTAGGTGATCCCTGGGTCCAAAAAGTAATTACATCCAGCGGTATGTTGGGGTATTCGTTAGCCAGTACAATAGGCTTGGGCATTGCACCGCGTGTGCCGTTAAAAATGCCGCCTGCATTGGGTATTACAATGCCATAGTTCCATTGCAGGGCCAGTTCTTGCTGAATATTGTAGCTAATGTCGAAAACGTCGGCATCTTTAACATCAGGTTGTCCGTTGCCTGCCAGGTACAAAGGATCCATCCAGTTAAACAGCCTTAATAAATGATTACCCGGAAGATAGCGGGGCAGGGGATAGCTTTGTAGTTGTTGCAGTGCTGTAGCCTCGTTAGCAGGGTACCCGGCAGGATATTGCAAAGCGCTTTGATGTGTTGCAGTATTTTGGCAACTGGTGCAAATACTTAAACACAACATGGGAGCCAGTAAATACCGAATACGCATCATATCCGGATGCCTGTTATAAGTATATCATCTACCTGTTCAAGGCTACCCCTCCATTCATTAAGTGTTGTTTCAAGTATTTCTTTTTGCCTTGTTAATGGTTGATGGCTAATAGCTACAAGCTTTTCTTGCAGTTGCCTATACTTAAACTTTTTACCCTTTTCGCCTCCAAACTGGTCGGCATAGCCATCCGTAAACAGGTAAAGTATATCGCCTTTATTTAATTCCAGTATATGCGTAGAAAACGGTTTTTCTTCCCTGGTTTTGCCAATGGGTTGCTTGTCTGCGGCAAGTTCTTTCATCTCTCCCTTTTGAATATACCATAAAGGGTTGTAAGCCCCACTCCATTTTATTTGTTTGGTATTGGTGTTTATACTGCACAACGAAATATCCATCCCGTCTTGTATTTCGCCCTCACTCTTTTCGAATGTTTCCAGTACAAGTTCCCTGGTTTTATCCAATATTTTACCCGGTTCGGTTATTTTAAACTCTTTTACGGTTCTGTTTAGTGCGTTTGAACAAACAACGCTAACCATGGCGCCGGGTACACCGTGGCCAGTACAATCTGCGGCTGCAATAAAAATATGGTCGCCAACTTTTTCCAGCCAGTAAAAATCTCCCGCTACTATATCTTTCGGCTTGTACATAATAAACGATTCGGGCAAATGTTTTTGTACAATGCTTAAGGGCGGCAATATAGCATCCTGCAATCGTTTGGCATAGGTTATAGAGTCTAAAATATCCTTGTTTTTTTCTTCAACAATAGCTTTTTGTTCCTGTATTATTTCTTTTTGTTTACGTGTTACACGCAGTGCCCTGAGTATAATTACTGCAATTATTGCAATAGCCAGTGCAATGGCAGCAGTAAAAACCAGTACAATCTTTTGTCGTTTGCTGTCAGCCTCAGCCAGCGCAGTTTCTTCTTCATGTTTGGCTTGCTGTGTGCTAAGCTGTTTGTCATAATCAGCCTTGGCTTCCAGTTTTCCTATTTCTTTGCTTTTATCCTGGTTTACCAGCGAATCTTTGGCTGTTGTATATTTTCTGTAGGTTAAATACGCATTTTGCCATTGCTTTTCCTGCACATATAAATTGGTAAGGGTGTTGTAAACATTTTTCTTGCCTCCCAGGCTGCCAATAACACTGTCTATTGCAAGGGCTTGGTGAAGATAGTTTTCTGCTTCGGTATACCTGTTTAATTTTGTTAAAGCTTCGCCTATGTTATCGTCGGTAAGGGCAACAAAGTCTTTTTCATCGCCATCTTCGCCCATTTTTTTTGCCTTCAGGTCGTATTCAAGCGCTTTATCGTATTGGTTTAGTTTATAATAGATGCCTCCTATATTTCCGGTACAATAAATAATTATTCTTTGGGCTTTAATTTCCTCCCCAATGGCCAATGCTTTTAAATAACAATCGAGCGCCTTTTCATAATCTTCTTTGCCGGCATAAACAGTGCCGGTATTGCAAAGTACAAAAGCAACTTCGCCTTTATTGCCCAAAGCCTCTCTTATTTTTAATGCCTTGCTATCATAGTCCAGCGCTTTATCAAAGTCGCGCATATATACGTACAGGTTTGCCGCATCGATATAGCTGTTTGCCATCATGCTCTGTACTCCTGTACTTTCACTTATACTTACCTCCCTTAGTATGTACTGTAAGGCATTTGGATAATTTCCCAGTTCAATGTAGTCTATTCCAACATCCGAAAGCGCTTTACGAAGTTTATTTTTGCTCCCTGTTTGCTCATAATTTTTTGTTGCTTCAATTGCATAAGGTAGTGCCTCTTGAAATTCTCCATTATCCAGGTATGTTTCGCCTATAACTTGGTTGGCAAGCCCAATAAAGAATTGGATATTAGTCTTTTTTGCGAGGTCCAATGCCTTATTACAATACAGGTGGGCCGTATCGAACTTTTGGATTTCTGAGTAACACCGGGCAATAAATACCAGAGTTTTTACTTTGTTCGTATCTTCTTTCTCTGCTTTAAGCACCTTTCGTAAAGAGTCAATCTCGTGAGTTTGCCCTGCAACTAGTTTAATAAAACATGCAAAAAATAATAATAAAATGTTTTTTTTCATGGTAAATGAGGATGAGTGTTATTCTATTTCAATATCGTATTTATAAAGCAGGCCCACAATTCCATCGTGCGAGAACTTCGCTTTTTTCATGCGGTTTATGCTTGGGTCTATGCCATAATTAAAGGCACTGCGGAAGTCGGCACCCTCGAGTATAGAGTTTTCGAACTTAGCCATTTGCATGTCACATTTGTCAAATATTGCGCCCGATAAATCCGTTTCGGTAAAATCGGTATCGTGCATTATGCAGCTTTTAAATACCGTTTTTTTCAAATTCAGCTTGTAGAAGAGTGAAAAGTTAAGCACACAATTTTCGAATGTCATTTTAAGAAGCATTTTATTGCAATCGCTAAGGTTAACTCCCAATAGCTTACAATCTTTAAAATGCACATCTTTAAATCCTGTCTTTTGCGGTTTTACCATGCTTAAATCGCAACCTGTAAACGAACATTCGCTAAAGTTTATGTTAGTAAGGCTGATGTTAGAAAAGTTACACGAAGTAAAGATGCAGTTTTCGTAATCGCCTTGTGGCAGGGCACTTTCGGTAAAATTTACCTTATCGAATGTTTTTCCTTCTTCGTAAACTTTGCTCATACTTAATTATTCATCAAACATTACCCCGTTCTCGTCGTATCGTTTTCTCGAAATAATTTGGTCGTGGTCGTAAATGTATTCACGTTGCATTTTTCCATCCAAAAAATACCAGTGGGCAATCCCATTCTTTTGTCCGCCAGAGAATGTGATTTCATTCCACAGCCTGCCTTTTTCGTCGTAGCACTTTTGTAATCCGTTTTCTATGCCATTAACAAAGGGCATAGCAAACTGTAACGGACCATCAGTATAATAGATAAAATCCATTCCATTTTTTTTGCCGCTTTTATATGCCGCTTTTTCTTCCAACAAGCCATTTTCAGCGTATGTGCGTACTGTATCAGTTATGCTATCATTAAGGTAAGGTGTTATAATTTGTTTGGCCCCCGAATTAAAATAGGTAGTGCTTATTCCATTCTTTTTACCAGATGTGTAAGGCACATCGTACCAAAGTTTACCGGTTTTAAAATAATGCTTTTCAACTCCTTCTTTTACTCCATTTTTATATGGAATTTCAACTGCAACCCTGTTACTATCATAATAATTTACTGCTATTCCGTTAAGGGTATCGTTTATATATGGAAATGTTTTAGCAAGCTTACCCGCCTTGTTGTATTCGTTTTGCGTGCCAAACTTCCTGCCTTTAACATAAGGTGTTTCGCTTTTTAATTTTCCATCGTCGTACGTTTCTTTTTTGATGCCGGTAAAGGTGGTATCGATTTGGGCGAAGAGTGAAGAACTAAGAGTTAAGAGTGAAAAGAGGAGGAGGTTTTTCATTTCTTCTTTATTAATAGCAAATCTTCGTAATCATAATCATTTATTGTATAAACTAATATTGCTGGATTGCTGTTTTTTATATATAAACTTAATGTATTTGATAGTGGATTAAATTCCCAAGTACCTGATCTGAAATTGCTACAAGAGACTACAGCTTTCTTAACGCCGTAGTTATCTTTAATTTCTGCACTCCTGCCGTTTGTACAAAATTCAAACGAACAACTTTCTACAGTAAACCATAAGTTTGAATTCTTAATATCTGCTGATAGGTAGGTAAGTTTTAAAGTATCAAGATTTAATAATTCGGAACTATCCGAATTATTCACAATTCCCCATTCAGTTAGTTCAGAATGATCTATTATAAATTCAGGTAGTTTAATTTCTTTCCCATTTCCATCGTAGTTTATCATTTCTTTATCATTGTTATTTTTGAAATGGTATTCTCTCTGTATTTTACCATCTTCATAGTACCATCTTGCAATTCCATTCGCTTTGTCATTACTAAATGGAGTTTCACTTTTCAGCTTTCCACTCTCATAATACTCTTTGTTTATGCCATTTAATTTACCTTTAGAATAAGTGCGCTCAATATACACATTCCCATTTTCAGAATAGCATTTATTTACGCCATTTTCCTTACCATTTAGGAATGGCGTCTCAAATGCTATTTTTCCACTCTCATAATACTGTATTTCCATTCCGTTTATTTTCCCATTTATATAAGGTGTTTCCTCTTCTAATTTTCCACTTTTATAATAGATCCTTACCTTTCCATTGGGTTTATCCGATTTATATTCACTAAGTTTATAGTAGGGCGCGTTGGTGTCCGCTGTTACCATTAAACCTGCATCAATTTCATCTTCCATGTACTCCATCCATTTCCCCTCTTTCATCCCATTTACCATTACATTCTTCGCTTCTGCTTTATTCGTAAAACCGCTATCAGGCAATGACTGGCCTATAAGTGAAAAGTGAAAAATAAATAATGAAAAGATGAGGAGTAGTTTCAGCGCAACTCTGCGGTTTAATCTGCGTTCCTCTGCGAGAAAGAACATAATGCTGGTTCTCGCCGATTTTCGCAAAGGTAGGCGCTGATTTTCGCAGATGCTACAAAGTTCGAAGTTACGCATGCCCATTTATAGGTAGATAGAAGATACTAAAGTAAGAAACTCTGAGAAAGTGAATAGTTAAGAGTTAAAAGTGCTTGCGTTAAGAGAACGTATACACTTCGACAGGCTCAGTGTGACAAGTTATTAATCTGACCTCGCAATGACGCCAGATTCCTAATTGTTAATTCCTAATTCCTAATTGCCGAAAGGCTACTTAATCTGGTCGTTGTCGGCATTAAACCTAAAGCCAAGACGCTTACCGGTTTGTATTTGCATTTTATTGCTCTCTTCCTCCATTACCGATACACTCACCTCTTTTACATTATCGAAGGGTTGTGCAAACAGGTTAAAATCGAGGGTATAGAGAAGGGCGGAAGTAATAATATCGTGTATGGCATCTTTATCGAGCACAGCGGTAGAAAAGTTGTTGTATAAAAAACCAAGCTGGCGTTTGCCTTCTACAAAATAATGCAACTCGTGGTTTACAAATAAGCGTGCTATTAGGTAACCCATATCGGCGCTACGGCTATATTTAAACGAATCGGACAAGAAGTTGTAAATGCTTATGGTACCACAATAGGCATTGGTTTCGTTGTTTTTAAGGTAAGATGTGTGCCACACCTGGTGCGAGCGGTCGAACGAAAACACGTTGGATTGCATATAAAATACCAGCACATCTTCGGCAATGGTTAGCCACACTTCAAATTCGCTTTTTTCCTTGTATTGTATAATTATGCGCTTATCGAAGGTGGCGGCTTCTTTACTTAATTCCTGTGCCAGTTTTGCTACTACTTCTTTCAGGCTTTTAAATACGGTGCCTGTTTTTTCGCGCACGTTGAGCAGGGTCACTGTTTTTTCCTTCAGCAGCTTTACAATAAGGTCGTGTGGCGATAACTTGTCCATAAGGTTTTTACTACTTAGTAGGCTTTAGCAAATATAACCCTTTGCTTAGATGGTTTACCTGTGTATACGCACTTTCCTTCTTCAGGTTTCTGATTTAAAGGTATACAACGTATAGTAGCCTTTGTTTCATCCTTTATTTTATCGGCAGTGGCTACATCTCCATCCCAATGGGCATATACAAAGCCACCTTTTTTATCCAATATTTCTTTAAACTCGGCATATGTATCCGCAGTATGAGTATTTGCAGTACGAAAATCAGCAGCCTTTTTGTATAAGGCTTTTTGAATTTCGTCCAACAGGTTTTTTACATGCTCTGCAGTTTGGGCCACAGGTAAAAACTGCTTGGTGCGTGTATCGCGGCGTGCAACTTCTATGGTGCCATTTTCAAGGTCTTTTGGTCCTAAGCCAAGCCTTACAGGTACACCTTTCATTTCATATTCTGCAAACTTCCAACCCGGGCTGCGCTTGTCGTCGTTATCATATTTAACACGTATGCCCAGCGCTTCCAGTTCCTTCTTTATTTTTTCTACAGCTTCATTTATTTTAGTCAGCTGTCCTTCTTCGCGGTAGATAGGTACTATAACTACTTGTACAGGTGCAAGCAGTGGCGGCAGTACCAATCCTTCATCATCCGAATGGGCCATAATAAGCGCACCAATCAATCGTGTAGAAACGCCCCATGATGTGGCCCACACATATTCCGAACCACCTTCTTTATTTAAAAATTTTACATCAAATGCCTTAGCAAAGTTTTGCCCTAAAAAGTGAGATGTGCCTGCTTGTAATGCTTTTCCATCCTGCATCAGTGCCTCTATACAATAGGTATCTACGGCGCCTGCAAAACGTTCATTTTCTGTTTTGGTGCCTTTAATAACGGGTAAGCTCATAAAGTTTTCGGCAAACTCGGTATATACCCCCAGCATTTTAACGGTTTCTTCAATAGCTTCTTCTTTGGTAGCATGTGCCGTATGTCCTTCCTGCCATAAAAACTCTGCTGTACGCAGGAATAAGCGTGTGCGCATTTCCCACCTAACTACATTGGCCCATTGGTTAATTAATAAGGGCAGGTCGCGGTACGATTGTATCCATCCTTTATAGGTATCCCAAATAATAGTTTCGGATGTAGGGCGGATGATAAGTTCTTCTTCCAGTTTGGCATCTTCATCTACTACAATACCATTTTCGCTGTTTTTTAACCTGTAATGTGTTACTACGGCACATTCTTTGGCAAAACCTTCTACATGTGATGCCTCTTTGGCAAAAAACGACTTAGGTATTAAAAGCGGAAAATAGGCATTAGAATGCCCCGTTGCCTTAAACATGTGGTCGAGGGTAGATTGCATCCTTTCCCAAATGGCAAAACCATAGGGTTTTATAACCATACATCCCCTTACAGGCGAGTAATCGGCCAGGCCCGCTTTTATCACTATATCGTTGTACCATTGCGAATAATCCTTGTCCTTGGGGGTGATGACTTTGCTCATATATAACGTTAAAAAATGTTAATTAGCTAATGGTGATAACTTCTTCACAAAACCTTCATTTATTTGGACTAATTTAGCGTAGAAATCTGAAATAATAAAGAATTTTAAAGGGCACTAAAATAGGAAATTAAACGTTTTGCAAATTGCTAAGTCTAACTTAAAATGAACCGCACCAAACACAATAGAGGAATTATGAAAAAACTCACGTATTTATCCGGTATAGCCATGATGATGATTGCATTATCATGCGGAGCCCAGAACAATGACGATGATGGTATTTATTCCACCCCAAGTTCTACTCCAAAAAAGGATGCTGCTGCTCCATCTAACAATACACAACAAAATACGTCTACTCCAAGTACGTACAATCAAAATAATAATAACGGATACCCTTCAAACGGGTCTGATTCGTTAGCTAACCAAAATAACAATAATAACGGACAACAATATTACGACCCAAGCCAGGATAATAACTACGATTATTCTGCACGTATCAGGAGATATGATGACAACTGGGGAGACTGGGGGTATTATGATGATGTGTATACCAACAGTGGCTGGTATAGTGGCGATCCGTACCAATATGGCATGAGTATTTATATGGGTTCTCCATGGTGGGGCCCTGCTTATTACACCTATGCATATTCTCCTTATGCTTATTGGGGCCTTGGCTGCGGTTGGGGACTTGGATGGGATTTTGGCTGGGGCTGTGGATGGGGTTATCCTTATTATGGCTTTGGTTATGGCTACGGTTATGGCGGTTGGGGCTATGGTGGCCTTTACCACAACTACTATTACAATAGCTGGGACCACAATAGCTATGGCGGCGGTGGCGGAAACTATCACTATGGCCCACGCGGAAGCACAGGTGGTACCACTGCAGGACATGCAAATGGCACCCAGGGACCAGGCGGCTCGTACCGTTATGGCAGCTTTGGCGAAGCATACCAGGCTTCTGCTCACGCACAGGCAGCTAAAAACCCTTCTTCCTTTGTAGCATCTGCCAACAGAACAGACGGAGCGTTGCACGTTTCTCCGGGCACGTATGGTTCTTCACGGTTTGTAAATAATTCTGCAAGACAGGGTAATGGTGTAAATAATGGTAGCCTAAACGGATTTGCCAATTCACATGCAGGCCAAATAAACCACCCCGTTACATCAGATATGCGCAATAACGCATCTGTGCATAGCAGCAGGAATAATGTAGCTACAAATAACAACTATAACAGGGGTTATAATAATAATGGCTACAACAATAATGCTAATAATAGCCGTCAGTATTCTAACTATAGCAATAACCGTAACACTAATAACTCGGGCTACAATAACAGCAACAGGGGTTATAGCAGCAGGCAATCGTACTACGGCAATAACACACAACGCGTTTCTCCTTCAAACAATAACAGAAGCGGAGGTTACCGTTCATCTAATAATTACAGCAGCCGTTCTTCCAGCGGATATAGCGGAGGAAGTAGCCGTTCCTTTGGCGGAGGTGGTGCAAGTCATTCATCCTTTGGGGGTGGCGGTGGCCATTCGTCGGGCGGTGGTGGAGGCGGCCACTCCTTTGGTGGAGGTGGCGGCCATTCAGGCGGCGGACACAGGTAAACCCTATTACAACAATAGCATAAATTAAACCCTTATAGATTATGAAAAGGACAGCATATATAGGTTTGGCAATAGTAGCACTCGTGCCTATGTTAACCCGGGCGCAAGACCAAACAGATGCCCTTAGATACTCTCAACTTGGCTTTGGCGGAACAGCACGCTTTATGGCAATGGGCGGCGCTTTTACAGCCCTTGGCGGCGATCCTTCGGTGTTGTCGTTTAACCCCGGCGGGCTGGCTATATTTAACAAAAGCCAAATTACATTTTCGCCCGGTTTTAATATGAGAACCAATAGTGCTACGTTTAACGGAAGTTCTGCATCTACCCCCGACTATGCTGCAACCATTCAAAATGCAGCATGGATAGCAAGCTGGAAAAACAGGAATGACGATGCTATGTGGAAAAGTATTAACGTAGGCATTGCCTATAACCGCACCAACGATTTTAATTCAAGTATAAATATACAGGGCAGTAACACTAATTCTACCTTGCTGGATGTTTATGTAAATAATGCCAACCACAATTATCCTTCGCAACTCGATCCGTTTTCTACCATGCAGGCCTATAATGCCAATGGTCTTATATATTCTAACGGGAACGATTCTAACTCATACAGTAATGTTATACGTCCCTTTTTGGGAGTAAATGGCAATGCCGTTTTGCAGCAAAAGTCGATACAAACCACCGGTTCAATGGGTGAAACAGACTTTTCGGTAGGTGGCAATTATAAAAATAAATTATACATAGGCGCCAGCCTGGGCATAGCCGACATAGTATATAACGAAAATGCAAGTTATACCGAAACACCTTTGTATAACGATAGTTTGTTCGGCTTGCAAAGCTGGAACCTGGCTACAACTTTAAGTACACACGGAGCAGGACTTAATTTTAAAATAGGCGCCATTTACAAAATTACCGATTGGTTAAGAGTAGGTGGTGCAGTGCATACCCCCACATGGTTTCAGTTAACAGATGACTACTCATCGTATATAACCGCAAATTATGTAAACACTCCATTTTACCCTAATGGAGGTGGTACATGGTCGGGTACTGCAACTCAATCACCTGCAACAGGTAGCTATAATTATACTCTTGTAACTCCTTTCCGTGCAATGGGCGGCCTTGCATTTGTAATACACCACCAGGCTATTATAAGCGCCGATTATGAATTTGTAGATTATTCTACTGCCTTATTAAGTTCGGCTGATGCAGGTACATTTACCCAGGCTAACAATGCTATTAAAGCATATTATATGCCCGCCAGCAACCTGCGCGTAGGTGCAGAACTGGTGTTGTATCCTTTTAGCATCAGGGCCGGATATACATACTATGGTAATCCTTATTCTTCTTCGGCAGGCAACAGCAGCATACGCAATTCGTATAGCGCCGGTGTAGGTATTAAAATAGACAGGTGCTTTATTGACCTTGCTTATGTACTGACTCAATACAGCGAAAACTATTATATGTACGACCAAACCTTGGAACCGGCTGCAGCACTTAAAAACACCGTATCAGATATGGTGCTTACCTTAGGTGTTAACTTTTAAGAAGTAAAATTTTAAAACTCAATATAAGTACCCGCTTAACGGCGGGTATTTTGTTTTACAAATACCCTTAAGTTCTAATTTTATGGTGTTGTAATTGTTTAGATTTCTCACCCCTTTGGGGTTCGAAATGACAGGATGTTCCGGGGTGGGTAAAAAGGAAGGAGGGGGCGGCGTAGCCGCCCCCTCCTTCCTTCTCTTTATATTCAAGGTCTCTGTCATTCTGAATCCCGAGTTTACGAGGGTGAAGAATCTGAAACGATAATTGGTTTCATGCAGTTTGAAAGTTCAACTTATTTGTATTTTTATACATATGAGTTTGCATTTGTACTTCGTTTATATTTTATCCAGCCCTAATAAAAATGCCATTTATGCAGGTGTAACCAGCGATTTACCGGGTCGAGTTTTTCAACATAAAAGAAAAATGTTTCAGGGATTTACAGCTAAGTATAATATTGATAGATTGGTTTATTATGAGCGTTTTGACCATATAGATTTGGCAATTGCGAGGGAAAAACAAATAAAGGGTTATTCTCGTGCAAAGAAGGATGCACTTATCAATGCTGCTAATCCGGCCTGGAGTGATTTATATAAAGATGGAAAAATAACCTCTCTTAAATAGCGGGGGCAGTTAAGTTCAATTCGTTTTTCATTCTATAAGTACCCGTAATCGCGGTTATAAAGTTTAACCCCTTTTAAAAAGGATTTTTGTTTGGCATTTTCGCATAATGCAACAAAGCCGTAACCTACGCCCATTACTCCGCCACTAACACACAAAGCGCCAATATCTAAAATAGGAGCAACGGTTAAGCCAACATAGGTTGTAATTACAAGGGCACCGTAGCCTGTAACGGCAATAGCTTTAGGTATAAACTCAATGGTATTGATGCGGCGTATTTTTTTAATTTGTTTGTACGCATCTTTATCGTCTTTCATAAATACGTCCATTAGCGGGTCGTTGCCCGATTTTGAAAAACTCCATGCATAGGATGAATCGTTGCCAAAATAATATCCAAACAAAGTAGAATCTTTATAATAAACACCATATTTTACTCTATAGCGATAAGCATACTTAAGGTTTATTTTAGGATGCTTAACTGTTCCGCTATCGTGCTGCGCTTTTACTACAACTGATGTTGTGGCAAAGAATAAAAGACAAGCAAGGCTTATGTTTTTCATTTATTGTAAAGTGCTTGAAATACAGTTACGAATGTAGTAAAGGTTTGGTGTTTTACCAAGTAAATGGCATTAGATTTCTTTAATCTATTAGTGTACCTATCGCCTCCACCGCATTCTTCAATCTTGCTTCATTTAATCCACTGATAATTGCATACGGAGTACTTTGCTTATCCAATTCATTTTTATAGATGGAAAAAAGTTCTTCGCGTAAATGCGGGTGTTCACGTTGTGAATCCGCTTGCCAGGGAATATCAATATTGCAGAGCAGGTATACATCGTAATGCCTTTGTTTTAGGTTATCTAATATCCACTGCGGACATTGTTTGTATTTATGTTCTGCCCATATTTTAGTTACCAATAAGTTAGTATCGCAAATAAGTATTTTGTTGGCCTTTGCAGCCATTACCTCTTCCAGTTCTACCTGTGTTTTAGATATGATAATGATATCTTCTAACGTATACGGACGGTTTAACTTGGCGATATACTCCCGTGCATACTCAGGAATAAACACTGTGTTGTAATGCTTTGCCAGTTGCTCTGCAAGGGTGCTTTTGCCGGTACTTTCGGGCCCAACAATGGCTATACGACGGATAGATGTTTCAGTTCTTTTTTCCATAGGTAATAACCATATACAGCCAGCAATGCAAATATAAAGTAGAGCACAGAAGTAAGGTAAAGCTGTTTTATAATATATGGAGCCAGGTACAGCAGGTCGGTAACAATCCACAATAGCCAGCTTTCAATAAGTTTACGTGCCTGCATCCATGTAGCGGCAAGGCTTAGGGCGGTTGTAATGCCATCCAGATAGGGTACGTTGCTGCTGGTATGTGTAAGTATTAAACCAAAAATAATACCTGCAGGAATGGTAATAGCAACCAGTATTAACAATGTTTTTATGGGTGCCTTCGAAATAGATAAAGCCTGTTTATCTTTTCCGCCATATAGCCATTCGTACCATCCATAAAAGCCTATAACCACATAAAACACATTGAGTGCAGCATCTCCAAAAAGCGAATCCTTATAAAAAAGATAAGTATACACAATGCATGCCACAATGCCAATGGGCCAGTTAATCACTTTTTCTTTCGCGGTAAACCACACACCTGCAATAGATAGTATAAAAGCCAGTACTTCCAGTCGGTTATCGATGATGTACTGCCAGCAGGTTTGCAGCATAGGGTATTTAATCTAACGAAAGGCCCAGTTCTTTGTAGCGGTTCATAATGTCTTCAAAGGCCTGAACAGGGTCCTGGTGGTGCCAAATGGCATTATGGAATGCTACACCCGAAAAGCCAATTTCGCGGGCTTTTTCAATGCTGTTAACGTTGGCTCCGCCCCGTGCAATTACCTTTTTAGGAAACTTGGTCATAATGGTATCCAGTGTACCACGGCTAAATGTAGGGCGGTGTTCCTGGGTGCCTGCAAAAATAGGGGAGAGCATAATGTATTCGAATTCAGCATAGCTTTCGGCAAGCGATGAAAGGCTGCTGCATGATGTGGTGCGTATAATACCCTTGCGGCGCAGTTTAAATAACTGGTGTTGCGCCCACATTTTATACGGGTGCTTTTTATGCGATTTGGTAAGGTGTATGCCTTTAAGGTTAAAATCCCACAACAGGTTATGATGCGTATGAATAATTATTTTTTTGTGGTATTCTTCCGAAAATCCTTCCAGGTATTTTTTAAGGGCCTCGGTAGAAAGTTTGGGTTTGCGCACATGCAGCGTTTCCAGCCCGGCATCAAACATTTTACGTAAAAGTATATGTTCCCCTTCCAGGGTATTTGATGTAGATATTAAAAGTAACTTCATAAAGGGGGTTACAGCTGTTTTAGTGGTGATGGTTGGTAATGCACCGCTTTGGCTATTTGTTGCACCAGTTCAGGTTGTTCTTCGGCTATGGTGCCAATCACAATCATATCGGCACCGGCAGATATTACATTGTATGCATCTTCGGGGGTACGTATGCCACCACCTACAATAAGGGGTATGTTAATGTTCTTTTTCACTTCCTTAATCATTTTTGGCGATACATGCTTTATGGCTCCGCTGCCGGTATCCATATAAATAAGTTTAAGGCCCAGCATTTCGCCGGCCAGTGCGGTACATGCTGCTATGTCGGGTTTATCTGCCGGAATGGGTAAGGTGCTGCTAATGTATGCCGCCGTGGTTATTTTACCACCATCTATTAGCATATAGCCGGTAGGTATAATTTCAAGGCTGGTCTTTTTAAGTATGGGTGCAGCCTGTACATGTTTGCCAATCAGGTTATCGGCATTGCGGCCCGATATAAGCGACAGGAACAATATAGCATCGGCATTGGGAGCAATTTGGTCCACATTACCTGGGAAAAGCACAATGGGCAGCTTGCTCAGCTTTCTAACCTCATCAACACAACGTTGCAGGTTGCCCTTGGCAATAAGGCTACCACCAATAAATATGTAATCTATACCCGATTGTTCCGAAAGGTTAAGGTTGGCAACCTTTTTGTATTTATCGGGGTCTATAAGCAGGGCCAGCTTTTTTTTGCCCCCTGCCTGTATAGATTCAAGTAATGTATGCCCCATTAAACGTGTTTTGGTCGCTAAATTTCGTAAAATTATCTTACATCGGGTGAGATTTAGTCATTTTGTTACTATTTGGGGCATTCCCTAATGCGAGACCTCTCACTTGCTTTGCGTTCTTTGCGGGTGTTTTCCTTGGCGCATTTTGCGGTTAAGTTTTATCGCCAAGAAATATCCCAAGTGAAAGCAACGCTAATCCCGATAGCTATCGGGACGCAAAGAGATTATCAAAGAATTTAAAATTGTCCTTTTCTGTCGGTTTATGTAGCTATACAGGGTTTATTGGGGTACCCCCTATTTGAAAAGTGAGAACCACTGGCACCCACTTTATTTTTCATTATCAGGCATTTAGCGGGTTCCACTTTTGGGTATTGATAACCCGTTTATCCGCACAATTTTAACCGCAAAGTCCCGACAGCTATCGGGAGCCAAGTTATTATACAAAGAACGCGGAGCCAAGTCATGCTGAACTTGTTTACTCACTACTTTTATTTTGAATTATTGAGTTCGTGATTGTAATTCAGCATCGCATCTAATAGTGTCTTTCAGTTCGCCATTACTGATTCGCACTTATATGCAAATATAAAGATAATAAATATTTTGTTTAATATATAAATTTATTAGTTAGGAGTATGTTTAAGTCATAATGTTAATAAATAACTCAGTTTGTTACATGAAATTGGCTGTTTGTTACATGCTATTTGCTGATTCAAAAGAAAATTATTATGTTTCCAACATTCAATTTGTCTTTTATAAATGAAGGAAGGGAATACCGAAATAATATCGTGGCCAAAATTGCAAAGAGACGCTTCTTATATAGAATACATATATATATGTAAGAGACAAGATCCTCTTGACTTTGTTATACCGAAAGAATTTGAGTATAACATCTTTGATATTATTAAAGAACTGCCCAAAGCAGTCAGACAATTAAATCAAACTTTGGAATTTTTCTATGCAAATCTGATATTTAATGACTTTCAAGGGTATAATTTTAATATAATTTTTGAGGATAACTCTGACATGTGGAGTACCTCAATCTTAAAAAGTTTCTGTAAGATTTTTCTTCTAGATTATAGGATGGACTCCCTTTATGATTTACTTAAAGAAATATCATCCCAAAGCGTGAACTCGTTAATTGGAATAGTTAACGCAAATGAAGAAGAAGTGAAAAAAGAAAAAAAACTATTCCCATTTGTCTTTACAGACGCTGGTGAATGTTTATTAAAACTACGCACAATTGTACCGGCTCTAGAATTAGAAATACAAAAACTTATACCAGGATTCCAGATGTTCCTTTCGCCAAATGAAGAACCTTCTCCAATTAAGAAATTGCCATTTAGAGGATTCAAACCTTCCTGGAATAACTATTTTATTTTAAATCAAATGACCGGCTTTTATTGGAATGCTTATGACGCCATTACCCAAAGTAAAAAATTTAAAAGCGATTCTTGGTTAAGAAAGGAATCCGCCGCTTCGGACAGACAGTTAATTCTACTAGAGCAAATTAGGTTGCTTGATGAGATATATTCTGAAGGCCCTATAGAGAGTGAATTAACTCCCTTAATATTAATTTGCCCTTACCAATATCCGAAATTCAAGGAACGGTTTGGCGATAACCTATCATCTGATCAAAAAAAGATTGTTACAAAAGTGTTTTCAGTAGAGCAAAACATTGATTATCGAAACATACATGAAAAGCCTCCGAATGAAAATGAAATGAATTTGATATATTCCTCCCTTAAATTACAATCTGAACGAACTCATTTTCTAGATGGTATTGGTTATTTACATGCATCTTTCAAAAATTCTCCCGTTATAAGGACACCATTGTTAAGCAACTCAATAAAGAAAGAACTTTCCTTTTTTCGTCCTGAAATGGTTGCAAACCCACAAAAACTTAAAGATGCCCTTAGCATTATTGGCGTTAAATTAAATGAGTTGCTATTCAAACAGGAAATTTCAGAGTATTTGAAAAGCAGAAACGGTCAAATAGTTGCTATCACGGATTTACCTATCGAATGGCTCATAATGGATAAATTGCCGCTTCATCTTACGCATGACATAACACGCATCCCGGAGCTTAACTTTAGAAGTTCACTAAATACGTATGTTTTTAACTCTAGTTCCCCTTATGTTGTTACCACTAATATTTTAGAAAAGACATTAATAATAGTAGGATTCAACGAGAATGAAGATAATGACCGTTATTTTCCCTATTCGGAATCCTTTTTAGAAGAATCGAAAACAAATCATGGCATAACCTTTAAGCATTGCAAAAATAAAACTGAAGCTATTAATTGCATTCGGGAATTCAAACCCCAATTATTAATATTTGATTGTCATGGTGACTACGACGAGGAAACTGGTGAAACATTTTTATGGATTGGAAATGAGAAGCTGAAAGATAATGATATCATTGATAATGAAATAAGCGCCCCTATAGTTTTCATTTCTGCATGCAATACAGCACCCAACTATGGTTACTACAATACGATTGTTGGCGCTTTCTTTCAAGTAGGTACCTATTGTGTCACCGCAACCTATTTGCCCATTGGGTTATATACTGGGAGTATACTATACCAGAGATTGATAGGAAATTTATCGCAGAAATCGAACAGTATCATACACAAAAGTTGGTTACACTATATTTCATACTTAAATAGAACTTCTATTACATCTGATCTTATGATTCAGGCGCTTCGCCAGGTCGAATATTACTATAGAGCCTTACCAGATAAAAAAGATGCTGTAATAGAAGATATTTGTTCAGTTTGCTCTAAAATTAATAGTGAACTTCTTTACCATTCAAGCCGGGTTGATACGTTTAATAATATGGTAGATAGAATAAATGCGATTGATAAGTGTATTAATGTTAGTATAAATAGAGCAAATGTAGATCACTACTTTTATACAACTTTTGGTAGGGCAGACCTAATATTATTTGAAGAGTGGCTGAAGAAAAGGAAATTAATAATGTCAGATCAAAAGGATATTCCTAATTCCTAATTCGGCCTCAGGCCGCATACACCAGCATATACTCGCCAATGCGTTTGTAGGTAAGCAAGTAGGGAGTTTGAGTGCCATTCTCGATAATAAAGCCCTCTAATTGTCCCTCGTTGGCAAGTGTAAACGGCGACACCAATAAGTTATTTTTAAAGCTAAGCATACCCTTGGGGTGTATTTTATACAGCACCTCTTTTACACACCAAATGGTGCAAAGCTGTGCTACAGCAATGTTTTCGGCCATTGATAAAAAGGCTTTTTCTTTATCGTGCAAAAAGCGTTGGGCAATACGTTTTATTTTAGGATGTATGTGTTCTATATCTACACCAGGTATATGTGTGCTGCTAAGTGCAATGGCTATATATAACCCCGAATGGCTTATCGATATTTCTTCCGATCCATCGGTAAGGTATGGCTTGCCATTTTCTTTGTATTTAATAACAGGCTTTTTGGGCCTTAAGTGCTGCAACAGGGTACGTACCGCCAGCCATTCGCGCTGACGCGATTCGTTCTTAAAACCCTCCAGTGTATCCTGTTCTTCTATGGTTAGGGTAGTAGTTTTTAAAAGCGTTTCAAGGCTTTCGGTAACCTGCCATACCGCAGTGCATTGCCCCTTTGTATTGCCTGTATTTAGTAGTAGTGGCATACCTGTAATTATTAATTATTAATTACTAATTATTAATTTTCTTTTTTTGTGCTACCTTTGGACTCCTAATTTAAAAAAATTACCTGATGAGCAAGCAAACTTTAGAAAAACAATTGCCTTACAAAGTAAAAGATATTTCACTTGCTGCCTGGGGCAGAAAAGAAATAAAACTGGCTGAAGTTGAGATGCCCGGCCTTATGGCCTTGCGCGAAGAATATGGCAAACAACAACCTTTAAAAGGTGCACGTATTGCAGGTTGTCTGCACATGACCATACAAACTGCTGTGTTAATTGAAACCTTAAAAGCATTAGGCGCCGAAGTACAATGGTCGTCTTGCAACATATTTTCTACACAAGACCATGCCGCTGCCGCTATTGCTGCTGCCGGTATTCCTGTATTTGCATGGAAGGGTATGACCGAACCTGAATACGAATGGTGTATTGAACAAACTATGTACTTTGGGCCAAACCGCGAACCTTTAAATATGATACTTGACGACGGTGGCGACCTTACCAACGTTGTATTAGATAAAAATCCTGAACTTATTGCAGGCATACGTGGTATTAGCGAAGAAACCACAACCGGTGTACACCGCCTATACGAAAGGATGAAAAAAGGAACTTTGCCTATGCCTTGCTTTAATGTAAACGATTCGGTTACTAAATCTAAATTCGACAACAAGTATGGTTGTCGCGAATCGCTGGTCGATGCAATCCGCCGTGCAACCGACCTTATGCTTGCCGGAAAGGTGGCGGTGGTAGCGGGATTCGGTGATGTAGGAAAAGGCTCCGCACAAGCCCTTAAAAACAGCCATATGCGTGTTATTGTAACCGAAATTGATCCTATTTGCGCCCTGCAAGCTGCTATGGAAGGCTATGAAGTACGTAAAATGGATGATGTTATTGGCCTTGGTGATATTATTGTAACCACTACAGGTAACGATAACATTATTGTTGAAAGGCATTTCCGTGCATTAAAGCACAATGCTATTGTATGTAACATTGGCCACTTTGATACTGAAATTGATATGGCATGGCTCAATAAGCACTACGGTAAAACAAAAGATACCATTAAGCCACAGGTTGATGAGTATACCATTGATGGCAAAAGCTTTATTGTACTTGCCGAAGGCCGCCTTGTAAACCTGGGCTGTGCTATGGGTCACCCGTCTTATGTAATGTCTACCTCGTTTACAAACCAGGTATTGGCGCAAATAGAATTGTGGCACAACCATAAAAAGTATAAAAACGAAGTATACACCCTTCCTAAAATACTTGACGAAAAAGTGGCGCGTTTACACTTAAAGAAGCTGGGAGTTGAAATAGATACCCTAACCCAATCACAGGCCGATTATATTGGCGTTAAGGTAGAAGGCCCATACAAACCAGAGTACTACAGGTACTAGAAATTAGAATTCAGAATTTAGAATACAGAAGAGGCTGGTTGAAAGACCGGCCTTTTTTATTGTTGTATGAAAACATCGATCAATTGCCGTCTGCTTTAGCTGACGGGGAAAGTGTAATACAGTAATATTGGGCTTTAGCCCTGAAATAGGTAAGTGTTTTCGGCTAAAGCCAAAACTGAGTGCGATGTTTTAATCCGTCAGCTAAAGCAGACGGCAATTCAAGAAGCTGTCCTATCCAAAAAAATATACATTTGCTACACTTCTGTGTATGAAAAAGCGTAGCTCTGTTTTACTTTCAATTTGCTTGTTATTTGCGCTGGTGTCTGTTGGCCAACGTAAAATATGGAACAGGGATTCTTTACGGAAGATTATTAATAACTCCGCTTTGCACGATACCACACGTGCCCGTGCTATTTCGCGGTTTGCAGAATATTATAAGCCCACCGATTCGATGATAAATGCATTGGCTGTGGCCGATAGCATCACACGCAGGTACAATAACTATGCCCTTACAGGCCGCATTATGGATATGAGGGTATACCTTTTATATACAGCCGGTGATGCTAAAAGGCTGGCTACGTTTAAAGCAGCTACCGATATGTTGTTTTTTGCCCAGCAACACCACGATACGCTTGATATAGCTAATGCCTATTTTCATCGCGGGCAAGTATATGCTACCTACGATATGCTTGACAAAGCAGCAGCAGAAGAAATGAAAGCTGCCGAGCTTTTCCCGCACGATAAGTTTAAGTATGGATGTGATTATACTTTTTACCTGGTTGGGTATTACATGTTTAATAACCATCAATACAAAGAGGCTTTGCCTTATTTTATAAGATCGTACCACATGGCAATAAAAGACAGTTTAGATTTTTTTTTACCCGAAGTATCGGGCTGGATAGGCAACACGTATAGCGGCCTTAAAATGTTCGATAGCGCTATCTATTACCGCTATGTAAGTTTGCGCTACGATAAAGGCGACCCCAGCTTGCTTTGCGAAGGATACCGTTACCTGGGCAATGTATACCAAAGCCTGGGTAATTACGATAGCTCCCTTATCCTTTACCATAAAAGCCTTGATTGTTTTACAAAACTAAAGTCGGTGGACCGCACCTGGCTGATACGATATTTTATTGCTAACGTTAATTACAAAAAAAATAATTATGCCGAAGCAGCTAAAGAGGTAGACGAAATACTGGATACCGCCACCGGCAAAAAAGGTTTTTTAGTAAAATACCTTACTATACAACTTGCAGGCAAGGTGTACGATAAGGCGGGGCAAAAAGACAAAGCCATTGCTGCATATCAAAAATTGGTGCAGCTTAACGATAGCGTACAAAAATCTGATAAGGCCGATAACGTTAACGAGATGAATTCTAAAATGCAGTTTGAGCAGGCACAACAAATGCAGCAAATAGAACAGGAACATAAAAATGAACTTGCCCAAAAAGATAAACAAAGGCAAGCTATTATTCGTAATGTGCTTATTGCAGGCTTTATAGGCTTGCTGTTTTTTGCAGTTATTATGTACCGCAACTTTCAGCAGAAAAAGAAAGACAACATATTGCTTGCAAAACAAAAAGATGAAATAGGGGTGCAGAAAAAAGAAATACAGGATAGCATTAACTATGCCCGCAACATACAACATGCCATTTTACCCGATATTAATGATATGCAATCTGCAGTAGCAGGTTTGTTTGTGTTATATAAACCCAAAGATGTGGTAAGTGGCGATTTTTACTGGCATGCCAATGTAAACGGCAAATCGCTTATTGCAGCGGTAGATTGCACGGGCCATGGTGTACCCGGTGCATTTATGAGCATGATAGGCAACGATAAGCTGAACAACATTGTACGTAAAGACGGAGAAACAAGTCCCGGTAAAATATTAGGGCATTTAAACAGGCAGGTTAAAGAAGCGTTGCATCAAAACATAAATAAAGATACCGCCCTGCGCGATGGTATGGATTTAGCATTATTGGCTATTAGCTATCAGCCAATGGCTATTAGCTTTTCCGGCGCAAACAGGCCCCTTTATATTGTACGCAATGGTATTTTAGAAGAAGTAAAACCAACCAAAACATCAATAGGCGGCTATACCGATGATGATATGCAATTTGAAGAACACACCTTGCAACTAAGCAAAGGCGATATTATTTACCTGGCCAGCGATGGTTATGCCGACCAGTTTGGCGGAGGTAAATCGAAAAAATTTACCACACGCCAGTTTAAAGAAACATTGCTGGCAATTGCCAAAGAGCCTATACAAAAGCAAAAACAAATGTTGGAGGATATACTTGCACAATGGCAGGGCAACGAAGAACAAATTGATGATATCCTTGTTATCGGTATACAAGTGTAGTGCCTGTTTTGTTGTAATCTTAAATTTTATTTGGGCGTTCCCCGCCGGTAGGCGGGGCGGGCTGTCAAAGCGTAAAGCCTTCGGCTGTTACCATTTTCCATCCCTAACGCAAATCCCATTAACTATTTATTAGCGGCTGTTCTGCTTGTATCCGGATAGATAACGGTTATGTTATTTAAACTGTCGAATATAATTTGACAACTTGCACCGGGCGTGTCGCCATTCGAAGAGTTTTCCAACGTATATTTTTTCCCTGGTATGGGCTTAAATACAAAGTTCTCCCAATCTTCAATCTCTCGCTTAAAAAGTATGTTAATAAAATAGCCAGGGTTTGGCTTTAACAGGTATATGCACGGAGGATTTTTATCGTAGTCAGGACGCAATGTGTACTGAACATATTCCTTTTCTCCGGCTATGCTGAAATTAACCAATCCTTCACCATCTGCCTCGGTTACGGTTTTTTTCTCGGTATCTACATGTATGCTGTTTCCTTTACATCCATATAAAATCGGAAAAAGAAGTAGCGATAATAAATAGACTGCATATTTGGCTGGTGTCATTTATGTCTTTAATGAAGTCCCTCCTTTGGAGGGATATAGGGAGGCTTTAATTGCTCACCGTAAGTTCCGATGTGCCGTCCCAATAGGTTTTGTATGCTTTAAGCGAGCATGTGCTGGGGCCGCTGCTTACCGAGCCATCGCTAAGGTTAAATATGCTTTTGCATGCAGAGCACTTTGCCTGTATTTTATTGCTTGATATGGATATTACCCCTTTGGCAGCAGATGAGCCATCGTAAGGGCACATGCAGTCATATGCTTCAAATTGATCGGTTTGGTAACGGTACAGGGCAATGCCTGCATTGCCACCCGAAACAAGCATAGAACCGCCCGTATATTGTATAGGGGCATAACCTGCGCTATTAACATCTATGCTAAAGTTAACACCAACATTAGGCACACCATTGCAAACATTGGTTTTTTTACAGCCTCCGGCTATAATAGATGCAACTAAGGCTGTGAATAAAATTGTTCTTTTTAAGCTATCCATGCGTAAGTATGTACAGCAAAATTAACGTATTTTTGAGTGCTTTAGTATTTGTGCTTAACAACAATGAATAATAGGTTGGTAAAAACAGGTGTTTTAAAGGTAACAGCCATAACGCTGATTATGATGTGTGCAGCCGTTGCACACGCCCAGCAAGCCGATGCCCAAAAGCAAAAACAATCGGATAATGCTCCGGCCATGGGTAAAATGCAAAAAAAGGTATTAGCCAAACAAAAAGCCGAAGAAAAGCAAGCTGAAAAAGACAGGCAGGAAGCCCTTAAGCAACACATGAAAAACCAAACCCCCGCAGTGCGTAAGCGTATGAAAGCCGATGCACACCAGGCCAACCTGTATAATGAGCATAAACGCGAATTCTTTTTAAAACGCTGGTTTACCAAAAAAAAGCCGTAAATGCCTCTTTTGTAGCTATCTGTGGGCTGCGTGCTGTAGTATTGTATGCTCCTACTATTCACTTTTCGTTTTCATTTTTCACTCTTTAATCGCAATTCACTCAGCCATTCCCGCAGTTCGCTCATTATGGGTTTGAATACGGCATAATACATGCTTTACTTTGTATCATTAAATAGCAATGCATGAAATGAAAAATTAGAATCTGCCCCTAATTCTTAGAAAGCCGATAAATAATGGGATTTGAGGGGTAAAAGCGAGCAAAACAAAAAAATAACTTTTTTTTCACCGTTAGGATAATAGTTTTTTTAAATTTGTTCGCTGGTTTTAACAAATATTAACAAAACGTTTCAGTTATGTTTAAAAAAATACGTCTTACCATTACGGCATTGCTATGTGCAACCGCGGCCTTCTCTCAATCAGGAGCAATAAAGGTACATATGTTCGACAAGGATAAAAAAGAAGGGATACCTTTTGCAAACGTAGTTGTTTTAAAGGGCCCCGCGCAAATAGGAGCCGGCGTTACAGATATTGACGGGTATGTTATAATAAAACCTATAGACGCAGGCGAGTATACCGTTAAAGGCGTGTATGTGGGATACGTAGACCAGGAAATTACAAACGTTACAGTTTCGGCCGACAGAACAAACTATGTTGAAATGCCGATGCCATCAACCGCTACAAACCTTGGAACAGTTACCATTACAAAGCAAGCGGTAGATATTTTGCCTAAAGATACCCACACCGGGATAACCATTGGCGCAAAGGAATTAAGGGACTTGCCGGAAAAAGATATCAATTCAGTAGTTGCACAGTCTCCGGGCACATATTCATCTGATGTTGGTGGTGCTATTAACATGAGGGGTGCCCGTAGTGATGCTACCGAATACATTGTAGACGGTATGAAAATAAGCGCCGGTATGAGCACAGGCGGATTACCACAATTAATGATTGGTGAAATAACTACCATTACAGGTGGTGTACCCGCAAAATATGGCGATGCAACCGGTGGTATTGTTGAAATAAACACTATTGGCGCATCACCCGTGTTTTTTGGAAGCGTACAGGGCCTTACTTCAGAATTACTGGACCCATGGGGATATAACGATGGCAACTTTACTATTGGTGGCCCCATCTTTTCTAAAATGGACACCAGTTCGCATACCAAGCAACCTATTGTAGATTTTATAGTGGGCGGCGAGTACACACATCAAAAAGATAACGATCCTACGTTTGTTGGCCAGTACACTGCTAATGCCGATACACTTGCCGGCCTGCAAAAAAATCCTTATAGAATAAACCCTTTGGGCGGATACCAACAATCCTCGGCTTATCTTACAGCCGACCAAATGACACACACCAAGTACCATCTCAACGATCCACAGCAACTTATTTCTCTGAATGGTAAAATAGGTATACATGTTTCTAATAACGTAAACATTGTAGTAGGTGGTTCTTATTATAACCAAACCCAAAACGACTATCAACAAAGTAACGAAATGTTCGACGACAATCAAAACCCGTTGGATATTACCAATAACTATAAAGTATATGTAAGGTTTACCCAGCGTTTTCCAACCCCCGAGGGCAAAGACAAACAATCGGTGGTTAAAAATGCATTTTATACCATACAGGCAGAATATGGTAACAACTACCAAATTATAGAGAATAGTGAATTTAAGGATAACCTTTTTGAATACGGTTACATTGGCAAGTTTGAACAATACTATTCGAATGTGTACCAGTTAAAATATGGAAAAAAAGGGTTAGCATTTTATCAAACCGCTTTCAACGACTCATCGTATACGTTCGATCCTACAGGTTCACCAAACCCACTTGAAGCAAACTACACCAGCCAGATGTACAAATTGCTTGGACAACAAAATGTGACTAGCGCTAACCCACTTCTCCAAAACGAAGCTTTGCTAAATGGATTTGAGCCTGTTAGTGTGTATTCTATGTGGTCGAATACGGGGTCTACTTATAACTTGTACAGGAAAGAAAACCAAAACCATTTAAGGTTTACTGCCAATTTTTCGGCTGATATAAAAAATCATGCGTTGCAAATTGGTTTTGAATACGAACAAACTGTGCTTAGCTTTTATGCCATTGAACCTGTAGGCTTATGGGGTATTATGCGCCAAAATGCAGACTACCACTTACAGCAGCTTGATACCACAAACCCTATTCTTGTATCGCAGGGTACTTATAATACATATTCGTACAATCGTGCGTATGATGGTGCCACCCAAACCCAGTTTGATAAAAGTATGCGTCAAAAATTAGGGCTTCCTATTAATGGCTCAGATTATATACAGCCGGATAACTATGCCCCAAGTTTTTATTCTTTGGATATGTTTAGCGCTACCGACCTGATTAATAATGGTAACTCACCCATTAACTATTTTGGGTATAACTACCTGGGCAATGGGCCATACAATACAACAAGCCTTGACGACTTTTTTAATGCCACCGATGCCAATGGCAATCACACCTATCCTATAGCGCCATACCATCCTATATATATAGCGGGGTATATACAAGATCACTTTGATATTAAGAGTCTTAAGTTTGACATTGGCTTACGTGTAGACAGGTTTGATGCCAACCAACCTGTATTGGCCGATCCCTACTTGTTTTTCCCTGCTAAAAAGGTATCTGAATTGCCAAGCACACAATTTAATAAAACGGAAATACCGGGAAATATGGGAAGCAATTACGTAGTGTATGTAAATGATGCGCAAAGCCCAACAGCAATAGTAGGTTACCGCAACGGCAACACCTGGTATAATGCACAAGGTAATGCAGTGCCCGATCCAACCGTACTTGCGGCAGCAACCACCACAGGAACTATACAACCTTACCTTGAAAATCCAAATCAAACTAATTTAAGTTCAAATGCCTTTACAACCTACACCCCCCAGGTTAATTTAATGCCCCGTATAGCATTTGCCTTCCCAATATCAGATGTGGCCAAATTTTTTGCCCACTACGATATACTTACTGAACGCCCACCGGGAGTAGGATATAACATTTTTAACCCGCTTGATTATGTGTACATTCAAAATAAAATAGGCCAAACTATTGAAAACCCTGCTTTGCAACCCCAGCAAACCACAGATTATGAGTTAGGGTATACACAGGTACTTAACGAACAACGTAGTGCTGCCTTAACATTATCTGCGTTTTATCGCGAAAACAGGAATGAAGTGCAGGCATACAGATATTTTGATGCCTACCCGGCCACCTATCTTGCCTTTAATAATATTGACTTTGGTACAACAAAGGGGCTTACCCTTGTATATGACCTTAGAGGGTTAAACAATATTAAGCTAAGGGCAAGTTATACATTACAATTTGCCAATGGTACTGGTTCGGGCCCCAGCTCGGGTGAAAATTTAGCAGCATCGGGCCAACCTAACCTGCAAATACCACAACCTTTAGCTAACGATCAGCGCCATACTTTCCTTATAAACGTAGACTTTCACTACGCTTCGGGTGAAGCATATAATGGCCCTGTATTTACAAGTAAAAGTGGTAAAAGCACCCAAATACTTGCCAATGCAGGATTCAACTGCAGCCTTACCCTTGGTTCGGGAACACCTTATACAAAGCAGGCAAGCGTTACCGAAGGCGACCCCGACGGAAACGTAGCGGGAGGTATACAGCAAAAATATAACCTGGTAGGAAGTATTAATGGAAGTAACCTGCCCTGGACCTATCGTGTAGATCTTAGAGTTGATAAAGATTTCCCGCTTATACTATCTAAGAGCAAAGGCGACAAAGCCAAACATTGCGATATATTAGCATTTGTGGAAATTACCAACCTGCTTAATACCGAAAATGTAAAAACTGTCTATAACTATACAGGAAGCGCAACCGATGACGGGTTCCTTACCTCTTTACAAGGCCAAACATTTATTCCGCAGCAAACCGACCCACAGGCATTTCAGGACCAATATAAAATTAAAGTACAAGACCCCGGTTACCTTTCAATACCAAGGCAAGCAAGGATAGGCGTACAATTTAACTTTTAACGAATAAAGAAACATATTACATATTTTATGGCCCAAACATTTTTAACAGGTTTTATTATGAAAACAAAAAAGAGTATAGTATCTTTAGTTATAGCTGCCTTAGTTTGCGGCAGTGTATATGCCAGAGAAGATATTAATGCGCCCCATGCACCTAAAAGGGTATTGGCAAATGGTTGTGTGCAAGACCAGGGATCTGCCTTTTTAAATATTAATAACGTAAGGGCACGTATTATGGATGAAGGCGACATGTGGTGGAACCCCGCTATTGGAGGCCCTCAATACTTTGTGCCCAATGCCAGCCCAACCTGTTCTCAGTTTGCAGGTTCGCTTTGGATAGGCGGACTGGATGCAGGAGGACAGCTTAAAATAGCAGCCATGACGTATAGGCAAAATGGCGAAGACTTTTGGGCAGGCCCTTTAGATACTGCTACCGTATCTATTACTGTTGCCGAGTGCCAGGCATACGACAAACTTTTTGCCATAAACAGGCAAGAGGTTCAAAATTTTGTGTCTCACCCTGGTGCTGCCCAATATCTTACACCGGATATACTTAACTGGCCGGGTAATGGTAACCAGGTAACCTATGGCGAAGCTAAATTTCTTGCCCCTTTTAGAGACTTGAACGGTGACGGTATTTACGAACCACAATTAGGTGAATACCCGGATTACGATTTGCAAGGCAATTTTCCTAACTGTACTAATGAGCTGTTTGGCGACCAAACCTTGTGGTGGGTAATTAACGACGAAGGTAATATACATAGCGAAACAGGAGGCTTAGCCATAGGTCTTGAAATTAGATGCCAGGCATTTGAATTTTCAACCAATGATGCTATTAACAACTGTACTTTTTATAACTATCAAATTATTAACCGTTCATCTTATCAAATAAACAAAACCTATTTTGGCGCATGGGATGACCCCGACCTTGGTAATGGCGCCGATGATTTTGTAGGTTGCGATGTAGGCCGTGGCTTAGGATATTGTTACAATGGCAATAATTATGATGCAGATGGTGGTGGCCCTTTTGCCGATGAAAAAGGATACCATGGATATCCACCTGCTATTGGTGTAGACTTTTTCCAGGGCCCACGTGCTGATGCCCATGACTCAGATTGTTATGTTAAAAACGGACTTATTGGCATGGCCAGGTTTGTATATTACAAAAACGACTTTAGCGTTACCGGTAATCCGCAAAATGCTACCCACTATTATAACTATCTTAAAGGTTTATGGACAGATGGTACACCTATGACTTATGGCGGTACAGGCTACCAATCCAGCAGTACAGCTACCAACTATATGTATCCGTGGACGCCCAGTGGCGCTACCCAGGGTGGTAGCTCGAAAAATACTGACCCTACCGGTTGTGGAACAAACCATGTAATACAAAATACAGTTTGGGATATGTTCGATATTGGCTTTATACCCAACGATATGCGTTTTCTGCAATCTGCAGGCCCTTTTACACTTAAACCCGGCGCTGTAAACTTTGTTACAACTGGCGACGTTTGGGATCAATCGGCCACTGCCGGCAATGCTGAATTACCTGTAGGCCTTATACAAGTTGACGACGATCAGGCACAGGCCCTATTTAATAACTGCTTTAAAGTATTGGAAGGACCTGATGCACCCGACCTTACCGTACAGGAACTTAACCGCGAGATTATTATTACTTTAAGTAATCCCAGCACATCTAATAACTATAAGGAAGGGTATAAGCAAAGGTCTCCTACAATTGTGCCTCCTTATAAAGACACCAACTACGTATTTGAAGGATACCAACTCTTCCAGCTATTAGATTCTGCTGTTACCGCAACCCAGTTGCAAGATCCTTCCAAGGCACGTCTTGTTGCAGAATGCGATATAAAAAATGGGGTTGGCCAATTGGTTAACTACACTTTTAACCAGGCTTTGGGCGGCAATGTACCAAGCCTTATGGTATCAGGTTCAGATAAAGGCATTCTTCATTCCTTTGATATTAAATCTGACCAGTTTCAGACAGATAATATAACCGGATTAGTTAACGACAGGCCTTATTACTTTATGTGCATAGCATACGCATATAACAACTTTAGTACCTACAACCCACTTGGCCCCGATTCGTTACTAAACGGGCAAAAACTGCCTTACCTGCAAGGACAAAAAAGCGCCGAAGGACAAGCTGTACAAGTGTATAAAGCCGTGCCCCACATACCTTCGGCACAAGGATATGGAACCGTACAAAATTCGCAATATGGCGAAGGTCCGGCAATTACCAGGATAGAAGGCCATGGTAATGGTACCAATACTATTGAACTTAACCAGGCCAGCATAGATTATATTTTGGCAAACGATACTATGGCGCATCCTACGTATGTTGGTAGCCAGGGTCCTATTAAAGTAGAAATAGTAGATCCTTTAAGCGTACCTGCCGGAAACTTTATTGTTAAGGTACTGCCAAATCCAATTACCCACAAAATGGACAGTACCTGCAGATGGATGGCATACCGACCGGGAATCGATACCATTTATTCGGATACCAATATATCTGTACAGAACCAACAAATAGCGGCATCATGGGGGCTTTCGATACAAATACAAACGGTTGATTTGCCCGGTACATCAAATGCACCAAGCAATGGGGCCATTGATTCTACGTCAAACATGACTTTTGCCGACCCTACAAAACAATGGTTAAGCGGGTTACAAACCTCTACCCCAGGTACTACCCCTACATTCTGGATACGTTCCGGTACCTATGTAGATAAATCTACCCCTGCACCGGTTGCATTTAGTTCGTATGCACACGATCCGAACAATAATTATCAGCAAATGGTTAACGGAACATGGTCGCCTTATTACCTGACTTGTCAATCAGATGCTCCTAAACTATATGTAGACTACGGCCCTAAATCAAATGGTCCAGATCTTTCGTCTCTTAATACACTTTCCAGTGTAGATGTGGTTATTACAAGCGATAAGTCGAAGTGGACCCGTTGCCCTGTATTAGAAGAACAAGACGAGCCTGCATTGGCCCAGGGCGGAGCCGCTAAACTGGCACTCAGAAAATCACCATCTATAGATCAGGACGGTAACTATGCTACCCTGGGTTCAGGAGCAAGTGGTACTGTAACCGATAGGAACTATATTGCCGATAATGGAATGGGTTGGTTCCCCGGGTATGCTATTAACATTGAAACCGGCGAACGTCTTAACATGGCCTATGGCGAAGATTCCTGGCTGGTTAATGACGGCGGACGTGACATGAAATGGAACCCCGATTCTATTGTCTTTAAACAAGATGGTTCGGGTGCTACCGGTGTTTCGCAATTTTTTGGCATAAGTTCTATAATGGGTGGCAAGCACTACATCTACGTTTTCGGGCATAATGCAGCTGCATTTAGCGTAGTACCTCCTTATGATGGCGGAGATACTCTTTACCATGTGCTTAAACGCAATGTAGTGGCACAAGTAGCACACATGTGGAGCGATGCTATGTGGGTTAACATACCATTGCTTGTTACTGGGCACAATTTGCTCGAAACCGATGTTACTATTCACCTTAGAGTGGCCAAGCCATATGCCGTAAATTGGGGAGCTAAATGGTCGAGCCCAAGCCCCGATAACGGCAACTTTCCAATGTATAGCTTTGGCACAAATGGCTTAGAAGTGGAAACCAATGTTGATAGTACGGCTAAAGATGCGCTTAGGCTTATTAACATAGTACCTAATCCGTATTATGCTTATTCCAGTTACGAAAGTGATAAAATTGATACAAGAGTAAGGATTACAAACCTGCCTCCTGTATGTACCATATCTATATTTACATTAAACGGAACCCTTGTTAATGTTATTAATAAAGAAGGCCCGCTTACATATATAGATTGGAACCTTGAAAACTCATTTAACGTACCTATAGCAAGCGGGATGTATATTATAAATGTTAATGTGCCTAATGTAGGTTCAAAAACACTAAAATGGTTTGGTGTAATGCGTCCTCTTGATCTTAACTCGTACTAATAAAAATAATATAGCCCTCCTATAATGGGAGGGCTATTTAATGCTACAGAAATAAGAATAATATAACATCAGTCTATGAAAAACAGAAATACAACAATAACGTTAGTTGCAGGGTTTGCAGCAATTATGTTGGGCTCCGCTGTAAAAGCCGGTAATCCTACACGTACTGGTCAGTCGGGTGCGTCAGAATTATTGATAGACCCCTGGGCAGGAACTTCGGGCTTTGCAGGCGCCAATACATCATGTGTGCAAGGTATAGAATCGCAGTTTTTAAATGTGGCAGGTACTGCGTTTACCCAACATACCGAGGTAATAGTGGGCACTACCAATTATTTGGGCGGCAGTGGTATTAATCTTGATGTTGCAGGGCTTTGCCAGCACGTGGGTGATGCAGGAGCTATAGGAATTACCGTTACATCGTTAAACCTGGGTAGCATACCCATTACTACCTACGATAATCCTGATGGCGGAATAGGTAATTATAGTCCTCAGTTTATTAATATTGGCCTTTCTTATGCCAGGGGTTTTTCGGATAATATTTATGGTGGATTAAACCTGAAACTTATTTCAGAGTCTGTAACAAACGTTAGCGCACTTGGTGTTGCTATTGATGCAGGCATACAATATGTAGCCGATGTGGCAGGAGCGAAGAAGAACCTGCATTTTGGTATATCCCTTAAAAATGTGGGCCCGCCAATGAAGTATACAGGCGATGGCTTAGCTACAGACGATAATCTGCTCAACGGAAATTCGGGTAGCATTACATTGGAACAAAGGTCGCAAGAGTTTGAATTGCCTTCTTTAGTTAATATTGGTGCCGCGTACGATTTCCATATCCATAAGGATAGTAGTGGTGTAAGTATGCACAGGATAACCGTAGCCGGTAATTTTACATCTAACTCGTTTACCGAAGACGAAGAAGAACTGGGCGTTGAATATGGCTTTAAAAACATATTTAGCGTACGCGTAGGCTTTGATTATGAAAAAGGCTTATTTGGCGGCTTAAGCACCGACCTGGTTAATACAACAGGTCGTTTAACAGTTTACACCGGCCCATGCGCAGGTTTTACTCTGCAATTGCCTTTTGGCAAAGCTAAAGGGTCCAGCTTTGGTGTTTCGTATGCATACAGGGCTTCAAACCCTTATACAGGCAGCAATACCATCAGCGTAAGGATGAGTTTGTAAATTCAAAAAGAAATCATACATTTGTAGTAGGAGAGAGAACCGGAAATGGTTCTCTCTCTTTTTCTGGTAAAATAGCAGAAATATTAGTTTAAAACTACACGGAAATGGCTACACAAACAGAATACTTTACACAGGAAGGGTTCGACAGGCTTAAAAAAGAACTGCACGAACTTAAAACCGTTGAAAGGCCTTCCATATCCAGGCAAATTGCCGAGGCAAAGGATAAAGGCGACCTTTCGGAAAATGCCGAATATTCGGCAGCAAAAGAAGCACAGGGCCTGCTTGAGTTAAGGATAGGCAAGCTACAGGAAACGCTTAATAATGCCAAAGTGGTAGATAAATCTACACTCGACATATCCAAAGTGCTTATCCTATCGAAGGTTAAAATAAAAAATGCCCTAAATGGGGCTGTAATGAATTACACCATTGTAACCGAAAACGAGGCTAACCTTAAAGAAGGTAAAATATCGGTAAACTCGCCCGTAGCACAAGGTATACTAGGTAAAAAAGTGGGCGATAAAGCCAAGGTTAAAACCCCTGCCGGCGAAGTAACCCTCGAGGTATTAGAGATATCTCATTAAGCCAATATGGCAACCATCTTTACACGTATTATCAACGGCGAAATACCCTGCCATAAGGTGGCCGAAACGGCCAATTGCCTTGCATTTTTAGATATACAACCCCTGGCTAAAGGCCATACACTTGTAATACCAAAAAAAGAAATAGATTACATTTTTAATGTTGAGGATACGCTACTGGCCGAAATGAACATTTTTGCCAAAAAAGTAGCCAAAGCAATTGAAAAAGCTGTGCCTTGCAGGCGCATAGGTATTGCCGTTATTGGCCTTGAGGTGCCACATGCGCACATCCATCTTATCCCCATCAATAAAGTATCTGATATAGATTTTTCTCAGCCTAAGCTAAAGCTTAGCAACGAGGAACTGGCTTCTATCTGCGAAAGCATTAAAAAGTTTTTGTAGAAACCCTTCTTACTCCCTGTGCTGAAAAACAAAACACCTACTTCTTCACCTTTTTACTGGCAAAGTATTTATCAGGCATTTGCATTATTTCTAATACAGTGGCTAATTCCGGATGCGCTTTTTTGTTGGCCCTGGCGGTTATTTCTCCAAACTCGCATACAATGGCATCTTTGCCCATAAAGCGGTAGGTGATTTTATTTAGCGTATGGCCTTTTATGTCGTTGTTCACACCGCTTAATGCACTTACTCCTGGCAGGTATTCTAAGTTAGGCTGGTAAAAGTGCGCCATGGCTTTGTCCCATCCTTCTTTAGGATATAGATTACAGAAGGTCATAGTAGTTTGGCAATGTTGTGTATCGTTATCTTTAATAATTACATGCACTTCCTGCATTTGTCCGTCCCATTTGCCGGCTTTATTTTTAAAAAAAGCTACTACTTTGCTTTCGAGGTTAGGGCAACTATAGCTTATAACCACTTGTGCCGAATCCAGATTACCATAAAACCTTTTTTGCATAAAGGTTCCAAGGCTTACGTCAACGGTTTGCGAAATGCTTGTAAAAGGCAATATGTATAAGAACATCAATAAGATACAACGCATAATGATTATTGTTTAAACACAAAGTTGCAATAAATAACGGAGTAAGCACTGCTGTAGTATATGCAGATTAATTGCATCTTTGCTATATAGATAAAGGGGTGATGAAACGAGTTTTACGGCTTATACTTACAGTTTGCTGCATAACTGCCTTTTATTTTTCTTATGCTCAATCAAACGAATCGCCGGAGGCAAGTATACATAATTATCTTGCTTTACTTAAAACCGATAAAACCGACAGCGCCAGGGTAGAACATTACAAATGGCTTTGCTATTACTATCGGGTAATTGGCAAAATGGATACTGCTACCCTGTTAGGCAGCCAAGGTATTGCCTTAGCGCAAAAAGCAGGCTATAAAAGAGGCGAAGCAGGTTGCAATACGGCACTTGGCCTTGTAGTATGGAACGAAGGCAATTATACCCAGGCCCTCGATTATTTTTTAACATCCTTGAAGATTGATGAAAAGCTGGGTAGTAAAAGAGGAATAGGAACCAATTCGGTTAACATAGGTAACATTTACAGCGACCAAAAGGAATATGACGAAGCGCTTAAATATTACAATATTGGGTTAGATATAGATGAGCAATCGGGCGATACAATCGGCCTTATTATATTAAACGAAAACATGGGTACCTGCTACCTGGGCAAAGGTGATAAAGCAAAGGCACTGGTATATTATTACAGAACGCTGGAAGAAAGTAAGGGCGCAAAATATATACCCGGTATTGCGCGTAGCACCGATGATATTGGCGCTGTGTACCTTGGTGAAGGAGACTATGATGCCGCCCTTAAGTTTTTGTTAGAGGGCGAAAAGGTGGGTCAACAGTCGGAGGATAAAAGCGTATTGTTAATAGCCGAGGGCGATTTGGGTGAAACATATCTTAAGATGAAAAAATATCCTGAAGCCGAAAAAGCCCTGCTAAATGCATTGGCTCTTTCCGATTCTATACATAGTCTTGAAGGTTATCAAAATTTTGGTAAATACCTTAGCGATGTGTATAGCCAAACAGGCCAGTGGCAAAAGGCATACAAGGCCTATACAGAATACAGCACTGCCGAAGATAGCCTTTCAGGGCTTGAAAAAAACAAACAAATAACTGCTAAAACACTTACCTATAATTTCGAAAAGGCCAAAGAAAAAATGCAGGCCGACCAGGAGAAGAAAGATGCCATTGATGTTGAAGAAAAAAAAGGACAACGAATTATATTATATGCCATAAGCCTTGTATTATTGCTGGCATTATTGCTGATAGGCTTTGTGTTTAGGGGGTACAGGCAAAAGCAAAAAGCCAATGTAATGCTCGATCGCAAAAACCAAACTATAGAACAACAAAAAGAAAAGGTAGATGCAGCCTATGCGCAACTGCACGAAAAGCATAAAGAGATTACCGACAGTATAAACTATGCCAAGCGAATACAGCAGGCACTTTTTCAGGATGAAGAGGCAATAGCAATGGGTAGTATGCCCGAACACTACATCTATTTTAAGCCCCGTGATGTAGTTAGCGGCGATTTTTACTGGAGATACGAAAAGGATGGTTATTGCTACATTGCAGCGGTAGATTGTACCGGCCATGGTGTACCCGGCGCTTTTTTAACCATGCTTGGTAGCGCTTTTTTAAACGAAATATGTGCCAATGGCAATAGGCTTAGCCCCGGCGAAGTGTTAAACCAGCTTAGAGATAAAATAGTGAAGGAATTAAGTAGCCGTGGCGAGGTGAAAGATGGTATGGATATATCTTTGTTGGCTATTAGCCGTCAGCCATTAGCTATTAGCTGGGCTGGCGCCAACAACCCGTTATGGTATTTGCAAAACGGAGAGATAAAGGAAATAGCAGCAGACAAGCAGCCTATTGGCTACCAGGAAGGACAAAAACCTTTTTCTACACATAAGGTGGCCTTGAATAAAGGCGACCTTGTGTATTTATTTACCGATGGCTATGCCGACCAATTTGGTGGCCCAAATGAAAAGAAGTTTAAGTACAACCTGTTAAAAGAAACCCTTAAAAGCATAGCCCACCTCTCAATGAAGGAACAAAAGCAAAAATTGGGAGAGGTATTCGATAGTTGGAAAGGCAAGCAGGACCAAACCGATGATGTGTGCATTATTGCACTAAAGGTGTAATATTTTAATTAGTAATTGTTATTCTCGGGCGTTTCCCTGCCCGAATAAGTCAGGAGGGCATCCCTAATGCAATTTTTCACTTTTCGCTATTCACTTAACGTACCAGCGTAACGTTTCCCTTCTTTTTAATGTTGGCCCCGTTTTTTTCGGTAGCGGTAAGCAGATATACATACGTGCCCGTATTCATGGGTTGGCCTTTATAAGTGCCATCCCAGCAGTTATCTATATTTTCGGTTTCAAATACTTTATTACCCCAACGGTCGAACACCATGAAATTGAAATTTGTAAAACAATCGCCACGTACACATAACACGTCGTTATATCCATCCTCATTAGGCGAAAAAGCAGTTGGGATAAACAGGCCGGCACACTCAACATCTACCGTTACAACGGCATAAGCTATGCATCCATTGGCATCGGTAACACTTATGGTGTATGTATATAAGCCATCTGTTGGGGCATTAAATGAAATAGTAGAGCTCTTCAGGCTATCGTTCCACATATAAGTATAAATGGGTGTACCTCCGCTTGCTGATGCATTGATGGTAATGTTCTGTCCTTTGTATGCAGTAATATAGGGTGGAACATTAATTACAATGCTATCGGGTTGAGTAATGGTTACGTTGTTTATGCCAGAACAGCCATTGGTATCGGTTACCATTACTGCATAGGTTCCGGCCGCGAGGTTATTTATCGATGGCCCTGAACTGTTTTGCGGAAACCATTGATACGTATAAGGCGGTTTGCCTCCGCTGGCTGTGGCAACGGCACTGCCATTACTATAACCGTAACAAGTAACATCTACAACATTGGCCTGTGGCAGATTTACTGATGGGTTAGGGTTTGCAGTTATGTTCACCGTATCTTGTATTATGGTTTCGCAATCTATTTTAGCGGTAACGGTGTAAGTACCTGCGCAAAGGCCAGTAACAAACTGCTCTGTGCTGCCATTGCTCCATTCGTAGGTTGCGCTTGCATTGCTGTTGTTGCAGTTAAGGTATACCAACGCTGTACCTGTACAGCCCGAGCAGGCAGGGTTGCGTATTTTACCCAACCCATACGAAACAGGATTAATAGAAAAAGAAGCAACATAGTGTGTCCCACATACACACAGGTTATTGTTTGGCCCTATTTGCATGTCGCACACTGTTTCGTTTGTAGCTGCAAACGGAAAAGAATTTACTCTTACCAGGTTAGTATCAAGGTTAATTATGGTATCCTGGTAGCCAATGTAAACATTGTTGCAGGCATCGGCTGCAATGCCGCTCCAGCGTACCTGAATGGCTCCATCTACATTGTATTGGGGAGTGCCTATAGTATCCGCTTTTAAAAGTACTCCTGTGTTTTTATCATATTCACACAGGTGGTTGCCATCCCACATATAAAGCTTGCGACTGCTTACAGCTATGCCGTTCATTCCGTTTCCGCTACCATTACTCGGCGAATAGTTATAAGTTATGCTCCCCAGTTCTTTAAGATTAAATTTATCGGGTACCATATAGGTATAAGGATAAAATGGATAAGGAAAAGTAAGAGGACATTTAAGGAGCACATTATTATACAAAGTATCATTTATTGCGTTGGTTTCCATATTTGCCATATAACAACTTGCAGTGGCCTTATCAACGCATAACACACTCATATCATGTTTGGGTTCAAGGGTACGTAACACATTAATTTCGGTGCAGTTTGCCAGTGTAGTATCAATAGTGGCGGCTTGTTCTATTCCTTCAGGCCCTCCGCCTGCCAGTATAATTTTACCAATACAACTGCTGTATGCCATTCTCCATAGTTCCATCATAAGATTTGGCTGCCCGTTTATTATGGTTCCTGTGGTGTTTACCGAATTTAGGAATACACCCGAGGTGGAGATTTTTAATATCGCAGGACCGTTATAATCTAATCCATCGCCCACATAACAGGTGCCTGTGGTTTTATCCACCGTAAAATCGCCATAGTAGCCCATCCCATAAAAACGGGGTGCGTAGCTCCATAAAAAAGTGCCTGCACTGTTAAGCTTTGCAAGCAAGTAGGAATTAGTAGTAGTATCAAGGCCATATACATACACATTGCCCGCAAAATCGGTGCATATATCATACATGGTAACAAAACCCTCGGCTACCATATTGGTTTGCCAGGGATCAATAACCAGGGTTTTAGTATGGTCGTAGTTTGGGGCGCTAAATGCAATTTGGTTTCCGTTAAGTATAAATTTACTTTGGATGGACATGTTGGTTTCTGCATAAAAAGTTTTTTGCGGAGCGTGATCCTTCAATTTTACAAAAGATGCATTTATTTCAATGTCTCCATTTTTGTTTTGTGTTAGCCCTTCAATACCCGAATAGGTAAGTTTTACACCATTAAGGTTAGCCCCCGGGTGAACTATAACCGAGTATTCCAGCCCTGTGGTATCAGGCCTAAAAGCGTACTCAACATCTATACCCGGGTAAATGTTTTTATACAATAGTTTTTTGAATTCGTGAGCTAAGTTGTTGTGTCCGCCTGTATTATAACAATGGTAAAAAGCAGCTTCATCTTCCGGAATCACCTGCACCTCTGCCTTTGCATTTGTCCATTGTACACTAAAAAAATGATAGTTTACTGTAGGAACGGTTTTTACAACATTATCACCATCGTCTTCATCTTCAATATTTCGCTTTGGTGTTTGTCCCTGTCTGTAAATAATTCCGGTGCTTGTAAAAAATAGTTCCAGGCCATTACAGCAGGTGTAGTAGAGTATGCTGTCTTTTATGGTGCCCTGGCTACGGCCGGCATCTCCCTGCATAAATGCTTTTTGTTCAAAAGGATTGTATGCGCTCCAATTCCGTTTTACTGCATTCTGTGCAAGCAGAGTGTATAATGAAAAGTGAATAGTGAAGAGTAGTAGGATCAGTTTTTTCAAGGAGACAATTTGGTAGTACTAAGTAACGAAAAATAGGGCTGAAATGCAAATAAGGGATGATATCCTTCAATTCTTAATTTTTAACCCTGCCGGCATTATCGCTTACAAACGATTCCCAACTATTGTACTTTTTTTCTTTAAGTCCGCTGCTAATTTTATTTTGAAAATAATGACACATTGCTACAGCCAGCGCATCGGTAGCATCCAATTTGGCAGGCATGGTAGTTATAGATAATACACGTTGCAACATACTTGCTACCTGTTCTTTGCTCGATGTGCCTTTACCGGTTATAGATTGTTTTATTTTACGCGGCGAGTATTCGAACACAGGCAGGTTTCGGTGCAGTGCTGCTGCCATAGCAATACCCTGTGCACGCCCCAGCTTTAACATCGACTGCACATTCTTGCCAAAAAAAGGAGCTTCCAGCGCTACTTCATCGGGTTTATATTTTTCAATAACAAGGCCTGTTTGCTCAAAAATAGATTTCAGTTTTAATGCGTGTGTAGATAATTTGGTAAGTGTAATAATATCCATGTGTATAAGCTCAACCTTTGTACCCTTAACATGTATAAGGCCATAGCCCATAATGTTGGTACCGGGGTCTATGCCCATAATAACCCTGTCTGTTTTATTTTCTAATTGCATCCAGGTAAAATTTTGCAGTTTGCTCTATCGTATCTTTAATGGGTACAAAGGTATATCCTCCAAGGGCATCGATTACTTTTTTGTTTGTAAAAAGATGTTCGCTGGTGGCATGTTCAATCATGGTGCTGCTAATTTTGCTTTTGTTGCCTATGTTGTAAAAAAGCGCAAACGCTTTTAGCATAAAGCTATTCAGCTCAAAAGAGGGTAGGGGTTTACCCAATGATTTTGCTATGGTGCTGTATATTTCTAAAAAAGAAACATTTTCAGCAGAGGTGATGTAACGCTCATTAAAACGGTTTTCTTTCATCACCCTAAGCATAATTGCAACTACATCTTTAACATTTACGTAGCCCATTTTGCCACCTGTATACATTTTAGATGTTTTATTTACAAATGAAAACAAACCCATACTGCCCTTGTGCATCTCTGTCCATGGCCCTAAAACAATAGATGGAGATATTACCGCTACATTCAATCCTTCTGCCCCTGCGCGCCACACCTCAGCCTCGGCTAAATGTTTGCCAATGGCATAAGGCGAATTTGTAAACGAAAATTCATCAAAACAATCTTCGTTAATTATATTTCCGTTAGCGGGTAAGCCTAATGCGGCTACCGAGCTAACATGGCAAAACTTTTGTATTCCTTTAGTAAGGGCAGCGTTCACCATATTTTCGGTTCCTGCCTGCGCGGGTCGTATTACACCATCTGCGTCTTCATCACGTAAGGATACTTCGGCTGCACAGTGATATACTTCGGTAATGCCATCCATGGCTTCTTCAATAGAGTAGATGTCCATAATATCGGCATCTACCCATTTTATTTTTTGGAACATAGTTTTGCCCTCTGCACCAAATAAATAGTTGAAAAGGTTTTCTGTATGCGTAGTGGAACTTTGTTTCCTCTTAATTGCTTTAACAGGCACATCGCCTTTGGCAAGCTCAGTCAAAAGATGCCCGCCTATAAAACCGGTTCCGCCTGTAACAAGTATCATGCGGTAAAGATAGGGATAAGTTAAATAGTGAATCCTGAATGAGTCTTGACTCTTTAGGATAGTGGACACAACTACGAACAAAAGGATAGCAATGAACAAAAATGAAAAGTGTTGGATAGTATTATTAAATTCCCTCCTTTGGAGGGAGGGGAGACGAAAATCTTTAGATTTGTAGGGTAAGACGCACTACCAAATGCATTCACTTATAACAAGCAGCTTGGCATCATTGTATAACCACATGGGTGGCTTATTTGTGTATGTGCCTATCTCTTGCTTTATAGCCTGGATATGGATAGACTACTTCCGGCTTATTGAGGTGTATGGCAACGAAAAACTGAAATATATACTCCTCACTTTTTTCATGGGGGCAGCATCGGTATTCCTGGTGCTGGGTGCAGATAAATATGTATTGGATTATATACCACTCGAGCTTAACCAGGAGCCCGGCAACGATGCCCTGTATTGCATTTTTAAAATAGGTGTAGTTGAAGAAACTGCTAAAATGGTTCCATACTTTATTATGTTCCTGTTCTTTCGCAAACAGTTTAAAGAACCTATCGACTATATAGCCTTTGCGGCTTTTTCTGCTTTAGGTTTTGCCGCTGCCGAAGATGTTAAGTACTTCATCCATCACGATGGGTCTATAATAAGCATACGTGCCATACTTACTTCGGTGGCGCACATGTTCTTTTCTTCGCTTGTTGGTTATGGTATACTCACTGCAAAATACCGTAAGCTAAGGTTTAAGTTTTTCAGGGTAGCTGTGTATTGTGCAATGGCCGTTTTCTCACATGCCTTTTACGATTTTTGGCTTATAGAAGGCTTAGGAACCGTATGGGCGCTTATAAGTATATTCTTCTTTTTAATGGGTACATCGTGGTATGCCACCATGATAAATAATGCACTTAATAATGCGAGTAATTTTACATACAAAAGAACCGTTATAGCCGATAAAGTAGCCACGCGCATATTTATTTATTACGCTGTGGTATTTGTTATACAGCTAATTGTTAATGTGGTAGAAATGGGTGCACTGGCTGCGTTTGCTTCTTTCCAGGGCACCGTTTATGTGTTGGGCATCATACTATCCGGTATGGTTACGCGCCTTAGCCGCTTTAAGTTTATACAAGGCCGTTGGCAACCCATACGTATTGAGTTGCCCTTTAGGTTTAGAACAGGTGCAGGTTTACGTTTTGCAGTTAAAGGCGATTCGGTTGCTGCAAGTAGGCTAAACCAGTATTACGAGGAATATATAACCATAAATGCCCTGCCCGGTAGTGTGTATTTAGATAAACCACGCGTTGCTTTTATCGAGAAGAAGCTTTTTCTTAAATATGATGAAACTCTGCATTTGGCCAGAGTATACAAAGATGACACACTTCAGGAGTTTGAAATGATGTTGCTACTACCCAAACTAAAAGGGCAGGTGATGTATAGCGGTAATCCTATTGTAGCATTACTTAGGTATTCAGAAATAGAGGGTATAGATTTAACAACGCTTACATCTAAAAATTTCGATTTTATTGAATGGGTATATGTAAAGCCAACTACTATAGATAATATTCCTATCCTGCTAACGTCAACATTAAGGGAGTTTAAGCCGGAAGAACACGACAGGTTTATGCCGGAACAAAACCCCGAGGGTTTTGGAGGGGAAAGTCAGGAAGGAAAAAGTTTATCCCAGGGGGATGCATTAGCATAAACGTAAAAGGCAATTGTGATTTTTCGTAACTTTGTATAAATAAAGTTGAATATGACAAACCTTGTTATAACACCGCAGAGTAATGCCCAACTTAAGCAACTTGAAAAATTGCTTAAAGAGATGGGGATTGCAAGTCGTGCTGTTTCGGACGAGGATATAGAAGACAGCGGTTTGCTGGTATTGATGAAGAAAGCGGATAGAACAAAAAAGGTTTCCCGTAAAACCATCATGAAGAAACTCGCATAATGCACATTGAGTTTTTAGCCCGTTTTAGTAAGGACATTGATAAAATAAACCAGCAATCTGTGAAAAGTGCTATTGCTAAAGCTATAGTTGAAGTAGAGCATGCAAAATCAATTACAGAAATCAGGAATGTCAAAAAGATGCTGGGAGCTAAAAATGCTTACAGGATTCGAATTGGTGATTATCGCATAGGTTTCTTTTTAGAGCATGGGACTATTCAATTTGCCAGAGCAGTCCATAGAAAGGATATATACCGAGTTTTCCCTTAATCTCTACTTGTAATTTTCTTTACCTTTGATTTGCAATTATAAAGCAAGATGAAAACCGATTTTATAGAAGAGTTAAAGTGGCGTGGTATGTTGCACGACATTATGCCGGGCACCGAAGAACTGCTTAAAAAAGAAACTGTAAGTGGTTATATAGGGTTCGACCCAACGGCAGATTCGATGCAACTAGGTAACCTTGCCCAGGTAATGACTTTGTTGCATTTTCAGCGCGCGGGGCACAAACCCATAGCACTGGTAGGTGGCGCCACAGGCATGGTAGGCGACCCATCGGGCAAAAGCGCTGAACGTAATTTGCTTAACGAAGAAGTGCTGAACCACAACCTGGCGTGCCAGAAAAAGCAACTGGAAAAGTTTTTAGATTTTAATTGTGGTGCCAACAGCGCCGAGATTGTAAATAACTACGATTGGTTTAAAGGTTTTTCATTCCTCGAGTTTATACGTGATGTGGGCAAGCACATTACCGTAAATTATATGATGGCTAAAGATTCAGTAAAGAACAGGCTTGAAACAGGCATGTCGTTTACCGAGTTTAGCTACCAGCTGGTGCAGGGCTTCGACTTTTACTACTTGTGGAAGCATAAAAATTGCAAGCTGCAAATGGGCGGTAGCGACCAATGGGGCAACATAGTTACAGGTACCGAGCTTATCCGCCGTAAGGATGGAGGCGAAGCATACGCACTTACCACCAGGCTAATTACCAAAGCCGATGGCAGTAAGTTTGGTAAAAGCGAATCGGGCAACATTTGGCTCGATCCTGCAAGGACAAGTCCTTACCAGTTTTACCAGTTTTGGCTTAATACCAGTGATGAAGATGCCGCCAAATACATACGCACGTTTACATTGTTTGATAAATCCGCTATTGAAAAATTGGAGGAAGAACATAAAACTGCTCCGCATTTGCGTGTATTGCAAAAGGCGTTGGCAAAAGATATTACCATACGTGTGCATTCTGAAAAAGATTACGAACTTGCTGTAGAAAGCTCTGAAATACTGTTTGGCAAAGGCACTAAGGATAGCCTGATGAAATTATCGGATAATGATATACTTGCAGTGTTCGAAGGTGTACCGCAAATAGATTTGCCACGCGCCAAGCTGGATGTCGGCATTCCGCTTATCGATTTTTTAACGGAGCATACTGCCATATTTCCATCTAAAGGTGAAGCCAAAAAAATGCTTGCAGGTGGAGGTGTATCTATAAACAAAGAAAAAGTGGAAGACCAAAACCTAGTTGTAAACGCATCTAACCTTATTAGGGATCGTTACATCCTCGCACAAAAGGGGAAGAAGAATTATTATCTCATTCGTATAATTTAATGTGACGAGATAATAATCATGAGTTCCAAAAAAATATAAGCGGCACGAATAACTACTATCTCATCCGAATAAATTAGCTCAAATTCAACACATTAATTTTTACCATGAAAAAAATCTTCGTAAGCATCGTTATCATTTTGGGTTTAACCGGTATGGGCATTGCGCAAAAGAATGTAAGTAACTGGAAATTAAACATCACCTCTAAAACAACCAAAGTGTATTTGGATAGTGTATCTACCGCCTGGGCTGCACATAACATTGTGTTAAAGTTTACCGAACTGAAGTTTAATAGTAAAGGAACCAAACTATTACAGGTAAGCGGTACAATTGACTATACCACTGCTGATGGCCAGCACATGACTTCGCAGATTAATGAGGGAAAAATAAGGAATGCTATTGAAATTAGGATTAACGACAAGCCAAGCATATCTGTAGATAATAAGTAAGAATTTTTTTATTTGGGCATTGCCTCCGCCAAAGGCAGATGCCGGGATGTCAAAGTGTAAAGCCGCAAGCGGCTGTTACCACTTTCTATCCCTAACGCGAGAATGCAGATTGCTAAAATTCTTGGCAATGACATATGCGCTCATATACGATATTTGTAAATTATAATTTGCAAATCATATAATATATTAACTATAAACTATGGCGACACTAACAAATAGAGATATTGAAAGACAAGATTTCGTTGATAATACTATTTATGAATTAATAAACTTAATTAACCCATCTGTCAAGAATATTGAATGGGACATTGAGATTATTGGTGAAGTAAGAGATACGCTTAACTATATTTTGACAAAAAAATTAGCAACTTGCAGTGAGCAAGAATTCTATCCTTATGCTGATGTTTCTTGATAATCAAAAGATTTCACACTGAAATTTATTGCCAAATCTTTTCCTATATAAAACTGTTTCAAACTTCTCTGGTTTCCTAATTTCAAAATCTTTTTAGTTAACTCTTCAATATTACTTATAGCACTAACTTTTGAATATGTTGTTATTGTGCCATTCAATGTAATTATTGGCTGGTCTGTTATCAATACTTTTCGGAATAACTGCCAAAGTTTGCCCATGAAACTTATAGTATTCTCTTCCGTTATCAAATTCCTCTTTAATCTTTTTACTTACCTCTACTTTTAATTCATTGGTAATGGTCAAATAGCCAGAATCAAAAAGTTTATGAATATCGGAGCGGAGTAATAATCCATTTGACATCGAATGAGGTCCTGATTCTGCAAAGGGCTTAATATGCGCGGCTTCCAAAACAGGTAATGTCTTTTCTCCCGAAATCGCGCATTTTCTATTGTACGTTTCGGTAAGCATTACTCTAAAAGCTCCTTGACCTAACCTAACCTTCATTAAAACCGAATCGCCGTACTGAGCGATAGGCTCGCTAATTTGAAATTGGTTCTTTTCATCTCCTGTATTTGCTATGCTATACCGATGTAAGGTCATTGATATTTTATCCCATATTGCTTTTCCATCTGGAGTTAGGGTTGTAAAACCAGCACCCTGAACAACTCCAGAGTCAAATTTGAATGGTATCCAATCTTCATGTTTAAAAAAGACGGGGTTAGTAAGCACAATACATCCTACATTAGGATTCTTTTCAAGAAGATTATCTTTATCCCTTAATCTTCTTATAGTTTTGTAAAATTTATCATAAGTTTCAGTTCCATTTCTATTTCCGAAAACTTCCCATGCTAGAGAAATCGGGAAAAATGAAAAAGAAGAAAAAAAGCCAATTCCGCCAATGGCACTAATTGGGCTTTTAAGCCTAAATAGAAAAGGAGCTCCAACAGTTAATGCCTTAAATGGAACATTCCCTCCTGGTTTCCAAAAATTAACGTCCTCTGGTGTGATACCTCTTAAGTAATCAAACCAACTGATATCTGTATTTCCAATATAGAAATCCAATGAAAAACTTTTTTCAATATTATAAAAAGAAATGATACGAACCATTTGCTTTCTTGCGCAAAAAGCAACACCCTGACGATGAATGTCAGGACAGGGCCAAGAAAAGAAATATCTTTGTGTACTGAAGGGTGAGACCCTGAAACAATCCCGATAGTTATCGGGACAGGGTGACGACGAAAATCTGACTTCTGATAACTGATTACTGACAACTGATTCATGCAAAAGAAAATTGACTTTCTAATCATAGGTTCAGGGATTGCAGGACTGTCGTATGCATTGAAGGTAGCGGCACATGGCAAGGTGCTAATTATTACTAAAGCCGACGAGGATGAAAGCAACACCAAGTATGCCCAGGGCGGTATTGCCGCGGTGATGTATAGCCCCGACAGTTACGAAAAACATATTAAAGACACGCTGATATGCGGCGACGGATTGTGCGATGAAAATGTAGTACGCATGGTTGTGCAGGAATCTACCGAGCGGATAAAGGAGTTGATAGAGTGGGGTACACGATTTGATAAAAGTTCGTCGGGCGAATATGATTTAGGCAAAGAAGGCGGCCATTCCGAAAATCGCATATTGCACCATAAAGATGTTACAGGCAAAGAAATTGAACGTGCCTTGTTGGAACAAGTGCATGCACATCCAAATATAGAAATTGTTACCCATCATTTTGCTATAGATATTATTACGCAGCACCATTTGGGTAAGCTGGTAACCCACACTATGAAGGATATTGAGTGCTATGGCGTGTATACCTACAATTCTAAAACACAAAAGATAGATACCATTATTGCCAAGACAATATTAATGGCAACAGGTGGTGCAGGCAATGTATACAGCACCACTACCAATCCAGTAATTGCTACCGGCGACGGGGTGGCTATGGTATATCGTGCCAAAGGGCAAATAGAGAATATGGAATTTTACCAGTTTCATCCAACGGCTTTGTATGCGCCACATTTAAAGCCTTCTTTCCTGGTGTCGGAGGCGGTACGTGGTGCTGGGGCTGTACTTAAAACATTGGACGGAAAGGAGTTTATGCAAAAGTATGATAGCCGTGGTTCGCTTGCTCCGCGTGATATTGTGGCACGTGCCATAGATAACGAAATGAAAATGCGTGGGGAGGAATATGTGTACCTCGACTGTACTATGCTTGGCAAAGAAAAGATGTTGGAACATTTTCCGAACATATATAACAAATGCCTGGAAGAAGGTATTGATTGCCTTAAGGAGTTTATTCCTGTTGTGCCTGCCGCGCACTACATGTGTGGTGGTATTAAGGTAGATATGCAAGGAAGAACTTCCATTAATAAACTATATGCAGTAGGTGAATGCTCGTGCACAGGTTTACACGGTGCCAACCGACTTGCATCTAATTCACTGCTCGAAGCATCGGTATACGCACATCATGCCGCTACTGATGCTATTAAAGTGGCAACATCAACAGAGTTTATAACCAACGTACCCGACTGGAATGATGAAGGCACCGAACATGCAGAAGAAATGGTACTCATCACCCAAAGCCTTAAAGAAGTGCAAGCCATAATGGGTAGTTATGTAGGTATTGTACGCTCCGAGTTAAGGCTTAAGCGTGCTAAAGCAAGGCTTGATATTTTGTATGACGAAACTACAACGCTGTATGATAAAACAGTAATATCTGTAAAGCTGTGCGAATTGCGTAATGTAATTACAGTGGCCTACCTTATTATAAAAATGGCCCTGCAATGTAAAGAGAGCCGTGGGTTGCATTATATGGTGGATGCTAAAAACCGGAAAGAGAAAGCCTAATCTGCTTTTGTCATTTCCCAGGTGCCGGTGGCTTTTAAACCGATAAAGAACCAAAGTATACCTACCGAAATACCCGGTTTTATTTTCCAGGTGCCCGCATATTTGCCGCTTTTTATTTGTGTGCCGGTATAAAATATGGTGGGATGTTTACGGTAACTCATTTCTTTCCTTTTGCCTGTTCCCTTCCTGTCGAAAACAATAGCCATAGCCTTGGGCATTTGCTTGGTAAATGAAATGGTGCTTCCGTTTAGTTCTCCGTTTATGGTTCCGGTGCCATGCATGCCGCCGGTAAATACATCATCTTCCACAGTGCCTGCAAATTTGTTTTCGGTTGTTTCGGTAATAATAATGGTAAAGTACGTTTTGCCAAAGCCAATGGCTTCCTGGTGTACTTTCCTGTCGTATTTATAAAAACCTTTATATGTTCCTTGCATGGTGGTAAGTTTTGGTAGTGGTTTGGGCGAGCAAATATATGGTAAACGTTAATAGTAACATAATGTTTAAACTAAAGCCAATTCAATAGGCAGGTAAATAATTGGGAAGGAGTTAAATTATTTTTATTCAACCTTTGCCCTTCTGCATCTCGATGTATGTGCGCTAAAGTATCCAAGCCCGTTATTCGAGATGTTGGTACTTGGGTTAGCAGGTGTTACATAGGTAGAACCGGAAGCTATATCAAGTGTACTCAGGTACTGGTATGTTCCTTTATCAATGCATTGCATTTCTACCTTAACACTATCATTACTAACCAAAGAGGTGTCATAAAATAAGGGGTACTGAATATGAAGCCCGTCGGAAAATTGATCATCCAAAACGAATGTTCTGCTAAGTACTGTGTCGTTACGTGTTACTATAAATCTGTAATAGTTGGATACACCGGCAGGGTCCTGGAATCCGACCAAAGGATATATTGCAGTATCACCTGCCCGAAAGTTATTTGCCATTTTTATTATTTCAAGGGTATCGAATTTTACAACTTGTGGCATGGTGCTGCTCGCAGTATACGTTTGCCCGTTTGCTGTAACCGTTAATGAATACGTTCTGCCTGCTACTCCCATTATTCTTTTTGTAATATAGGTACCCTGAATAGTTTCAACCAGGGTATCTATATTACCTGCATTATCTGCTATAGTTACAAAGGCGCCGTTAATGGGCGGAAATGTATTCGGGGCGCTAAAGTTTACGGTTTGGCTTAATGTAACAGTGTATGGGCCGGGCTGGTCGTTTATGTTTCCTATTATTACAATAGCAGGCGATGCTGAGTTTAAATCAATATTAATTACCTTTTGACAACCGGTAGCTAATAGCCAACAGCTAATAGCCAACAGCAGGTATTTGGTTTTCGTTTTCATCAGAATTTAAAATTGTATGAAACAGAAGGAACAATGCCGAAAAGAGAAGTAAGTACAGCCTGTGTTTCTTGCGCATTATTTGGGTTTTGCTGGAAAGTAATAGTGTAAGCGTTCCACCTGTCGTATACATTATATATAGAAAATGCCCACTCTCCCTGAAACTTCGGATGCTTTTTACCTTTAAATGTAACCGCTATATCAGCCCTGTTATATGCCGGCATTCTGTATCCGTTCCGCGATGTATAGTAGTAAAGTACATCGCCATTTACCTCATACTTACCGCTGGGAAAGGTAACAGGGTAGCCCGTATTATATATCCATGTGGCCGAAAAGGACCATTTTTCATCCAGGTCGTAAATCAGCACAACATCTATATCGTTGGTAATATCCTGCCTTGCAGGATACCAGTTACCGTTGTTAATTCCGGCAATTTGTAATTCAGTTTTCGATAGTGTATAGCCCAACCATCCTGTAAATTTTCCATATTTTTTTTTCAGGAAAAACTCTGCACCAAATGATCTGCCTTGCCCATAAAGCAATTCGCTTTCTACCTGTTCATTAAGGTTTAGCTGGGCTCCATCCTTATAATCTATTTGGTTTTGCATAATTTTATAATAGGTCTCTACCGAAAACTCATAAGTGTTGTTCTTAAAGTTGCGGTAGTATCCTACCGAAAACTGGTCGGCTATTTCGGGCTTTACATTATTGCTGCTCGGTATCCACAAATCGGTTGGGTTAGATGAAGTGGAGTTAGATAGCAGGTGCAGGTTCTGTACATTCCTGTCGTACGATGCTTTTATAGATGAAAACTCGTTGAGCAGGTAATTGGCATTAAAACGGGGTTCGGGATTAATATAGGTTTTAACAAACTGCCCGCTGGTATATTTAGCCGAATCGTTGGGGATTCCATTTACATCATAAGTATAAAAAGTGCCCGGTCCGAGTAAGCTAAAAGAGGTAAGCCTAATGCCTGCCATAAATTTTATCCTGTCGCTTACTTTAATTTCATCCGATGCAAAAATGGCATTTTCTAAAGCATACCTGGTTTGTATGTGTGTGCTGCTTACGTTCGAATCGTTAGATACTATATTACCCGGCACTATAGTATGGTAAATAGAATTAAAGCCAATTATGATTTTGTTTTTTGTATTCGGATAATATTGAAATTCCTGTTTCAGGTTCCAGTCGCGTATGGTAGATTGTATACCTATATTAAGGCCTGCTGCGTTAATAGATATATTGTAGTTGTAATTGCTAAAAATTAATGAAGTATTGGAAAATAGTTTGGAACTGTAAATGTGGTTCCAGCGTAATGTACCTGTTGCATTGCCCCAGTTAATACCAAATAACTTATCGGCCGCCAGCACATCTTTACCAAAGTATCCCGATAGATAAATCCTGTCCTTATCTCCTAATGTATAATTGGCTTTAACATTAAAATCGTAAAAATAAAGGCTGCTATTTTGCAAAGCGCTATTGTTAGATAGCTTCAAAAACAAATCAGCATAAGTTCTGCGGCCCGAAATTAAAAAGGAGCCTTTGCCTTTTTTTATAGGCCCCTCAAAATTTAAACGTGAAGAAATTATGCCTATGCCCCCGCTTAAATGAAAGGTTTGGTCGTTGCCATCGTTCATTCTTACATCCTCTACCGATGCCAGTCGCCCGCCATATTCTACCGGCATACCACTCTTATATAAGGTAACATCTTTTATAGCATCTGAATTAAATACCGAGAAAAACCCAAGTAAGTGAGAAGCATTATATACAGGCGCTTCATCCAGCAGTATCAGGTTTTGGTCGGCCGCACCACCACGTACATAAAAGCCGCTATTGCCATCGCCCGCCGAAATAATACCGGGTAATAGCTGCATGGTTTTAAGTATGTCTTTTTCACCCATAAGCACGGGTATCTTGCTTATCTCTTTTACATCAAGCTGTACAATACCGGTTTGAGCGCTGGTTACATTGGCATCCGCTTTTTTAGCTTCTACATTAACTGCTTTTAAGGTAGAACCTTCCGATGCCATCCTAACATTATGCACTATGTTTTGGTGCAGGGCAATTTTAAGCGAATCGACCTTATAGCCCAGGTAATTATATATAAGTGTGTAATTGCCTTCGGGTATGGTTAATGAATAGAAGCCATATTCGTTTGTATTTACTCCTATAGTAGGTAGTTCTTTTACACCCACCACCACACCTATCATTTGCTCGCCCGATGCCGAATCTTTAACAGTGCCGCTTATGCTATATTTTTGCTGCGCTTGTACATTAATAAGGGTACAGCCCAGAAGTGTAATTATTAAAAACAGTTTTTTTATCGACATAAACCAGGTAGGCAGATAGTTTTAACAAAACAGGTTGGGGTGTACCTGTTAAAGAGATGCAAAGATATGCGAAACTCATCCTGTAAGTGTAATAAAGCTTTCTATTATTATACGAATAGTACATATATAATAAGAGTAAGAACGAGTTATGAGTTCTTGCCTGGAAGATAAACCAAACGATATAATGCCATAAATAAGCCTAAGTGGACCCTTTTTACCCTTGTAAGCCTGCTCCGAATAAGGGCCATGTACAGCAATAACGACAGCCATTGCCAGTATTAACGGGCTATTCAGGCTAAAGGCGTAGAGGCTGTTACCAGCTTGTTAAATGGCCTTAACGGCACCTTAATCACCCATAATATCAGCCATTTGGGAACAATGATATTAACAAAGTGCCCTATTTATCAACAATTTTGGCTTTTTTTATTCTACAGCGTGCATTGGTATTGATATAATGCTGTATATTCACATTTAATTATTAACCCCTTAAATCTAATCAAATGAATAAGGCAGAACTTGTAGAAGCAATTGCAAAAGAAACCAAATTGACAAAAGCTGATTCCGAAAAGGCATTAGACGCTTTTGTAAACCAAACAACCAAAGCGCTTAAAGGCGGAGGCCATGTAGCACTTGTAGGTTTCGGAACATTTAAAGTTGCAAAACGTGCAGCTCGTAATGGACGTAACCCACAAACCGGCAAAACCATCAAGATTGCTGCTAAGAAAGTAGCAAAATTCAAAGCTGGTGCTGGCTTAGCAAAAGCTGTTAAGTAATTAATTGTTTCGCACAATTCTGGAAGCCCCGCATTGCGGGGCTTCTTTGTTTTAGTATAGTACGTTTCTATATTTCGTATGTACTCAATTGCCATTTGCTTTAATTGGAATATTTTGTGATATGAATTGCCGTCTGCTTTAGCTGACGGTTGAAGTGAGATACAATAGTTGGGCTTCAGCCCAAAATAAAAATTGTTTCAGGCTAAAGCCTAAAATGTATTTGCTTTTGTACCCGTCAGCTAAAGCAGGCGGCAATCGAAAGAATGTTTCGAAAGGCTATTTAATTTCATTGCCGTTTTCATCGAGGTTTTTTGTCGTTTGATACACGTCGTCGGTGTATATAGTTTCTGATTCTAATTTTCCGCTTTCATAATAGCATTTTTCAATACCATTTTTCTTGCCGTCCTTATATGGTGTTTCGCATTTTATTTTTCCATCCTCGTAATAGTATAGTTTAAGTCCTACAATTTTCCCATTAACCAGGGTGTCTATTCCTTCTAATTTCCCACTCTCATAATACAATGTACTTAGACCGTTTCCTTTACCATTGACCATGGGTATTTCAAATTCAATACTGCCTTTTTCATAGTAGCCTATAATTGTACCTTCCCTTTTTCCGTTTATATAAGGTGTTGTGCACTTTAGCTTACCACTTTCATAAAAATCTTTCTGTGTTCCATTTATAGAATCATTTAGAAATGGTGTTTCTGAAAAGACTCCTCCGCCATAATAATACTGCTTTTCAATTCCATTTTTTTTACCATTTTTATATTCGGTTTGATGGTCCAGCTTATCATCAGTGGATGAATATTCCTTTACAGTGCCATTTAGCCTACCTGCCTTGTAGAATGCGAGCCTATAAAATGAACTGTTTGTATCTGGCGTTACAGTATCATAATCTATATATTCTAACCAGCTTCCTTCTTTTACACCGTTCACAATTTTGTTTTCGGCCTTAGGTTTTTTTACTTTTTTTTCAAGGGGTGACGGGCCGCCAAACGCTATGAGAGAATCATTACGGTATAGGCTTTCATATTGAATGGTGCCATTTTTGTCGTAACATATCATATCTCCATTTAGTTTTCCATCTTTATAGTTAGCCAGCAACGATAAATTTCCATTTTTGTAGTACTGTTTTTCTATTCCGTCTAATTTACCATTTAAGTATGGTATAATAGCAAAAGGTTTCCCATTTTTATAATACCATCTGTTAGTGCCAAAGGGTATTCCTTCTTTAAATATTGTTAAAGAATAATATTTTGCTTGTGTATTATTGGTTATGCCACTTGAATCCAACATCTCATAATATTCGCACCACTTCCCTTCCTTTAATCCATTTACCATTAAGTTTTTTGCTTCTGCTTTATTGGTAAAACCGGAATCTTGCTGTGCAAAAAGTGATAAAGGGTAAGTAGTAAGAAATAAGTATAAAAACAGTGTTCTCATTCAAAAATCAGCATTCAACATTACCTCAAGAATTTCATATCCTCCTCACTCAATTCTATTTCAGTTGCTTTTAGGTTTTCTTCAAAATGTTTTAAAGATGATGTGCCCGGTATAGGCAATATCCAGGGCGAGCGGTGCAATAACCATGCCAGGTTAATTTGTGCTTCGCTTGCTTTATATTTTTTTGCAATGGTTGTTACTCTCTCATCTTTTTTTGGTAGAGATTGAAACAGTGAAAAATAGGGTACAAGCGGTATTCCGTTGGTTTCGCAAATATGCAGTACTTCTTCGCCGCCACGTGTTTCACCACCATATTGCAGCTGCACAGAGTTACGTTGCGCATGGCCATACATATTTTCTATTGTTGCAATGGCGCCCATGCTCATGGCTGTTTTTACTTCATCGGGGCTTACATTGCTAACACCCACGTGCAGTATTTTGCCTTCTTTCTGCAATTCAAACATAGCATCCATCGATTCTTTAAAAGGCGCTCCTTCTCCCGCTATCACTCTAAAATGCACCAGGTGTATTTGTTCCAGCTTAAGGGTGCGCAGGTTATTATCTATGCTGCTGCGTAAATTTTCGGGCCGGTTAAAGGGTATCCAGCTTTTATCGGGTTTTCTGGCTCCGCCTACTTTGGTACATATTACAAGGTCGGCCGGGTAGGGGTACAGTGCTTCTTTAATAAGGCGGTTGGTTACATCTTCGCCATAATAATCGGCAGTATCTAAAAAGTTGATGCCACTTTTTATCGCTTGTTTTAAAATTTCTAACGCTTCGGGCCTGTTAGCCGGTTCGCCCCAAATTCCTGCACCGGTAAGGCGCATGGTACCATAGCCAAAACGTTTAACGTGTAAGGGGTGTTTACTTTTTCCGCCAATGGTAATTTCTTCTTTTATCATAATATATAGGTATTATATATTGTTTGTTTATAGTAGTGGTTTGCATAACAAATGTAATAAATGCCTTAATTTGGGGCTAAATAATAGGATTTTAGGGCAAAATAGCCTGATTATGTACCATTATTAGTATAAATGTAAGAAATTTGGGTTTTTGTATGATAAAATATGCTAAGTTTGCGACCCTTATTAAAAAACAATGATAATAGTACATGTAAAAGAAGGCGAAAGCCTTGAAAAGTCGTTAAACGCCTTTAAAAAGAAGTTTCAACGCATTGGTGTTGTAAAGGAGTTACGCGCCAGGAAAATTTACAATAAACCATCAATTGTACGCAGGCAAAAGAAACTTAAAGCCGTTCTGCGTCAAAAATATATCGATTCGTTAGAGTAGTTTATAGCTACGCTGCGTTAAAAACGTTACCTTTGTGGTATTATAATAATTTTTAAATAATAAATGATGAACATTTTCGTGTCTAATTTGAGTTTTAAAGTAGAAGAAGATTCTTTAAAACAATTGTTTCAAAACTTCGGTGAAGTAACTTCGTGCAAAATCATTACTGACAAATTTACAGGCAAATCGAGAGGATTTGGTTTTGTAGAAATGAAGAGCGATGAAGATGGACAAAAAGCTATCGACGGGTTAAACGAAACCGATTTTGATGGCCGTAACATTTCAGTATCGGTTGCAAAACCAAGAACTGAAGGTGGAGGCGGTGGCAATAGACATTCGGGCGGCGGCGACAGAAGGCCAAAGTGGTAAACACCTGAAACAACAGATACTTTGTTAAAAAGTAAAACCCCGCAATTTTGCGGGGTTTTTTTATGAAGTTTATTAAGATCAATGCTAAAAATGAAAGTGTAGCAGATTCCTCATTTTGCTGCGCTTCATTCGGAATGACAAATAAGAGTGTAAATGTATACTGGAATTGGAGCAGAGTCGATCTCGCTCCAATTCCGAATTATGAACGCATTGCGTTTGTCATTTCGAGCGAAGAGAGAAATCTTATTCCCATAGATGTAGTTATATACGCAAAAGATGTGATACCCTGTAAAACGCGTAGGTTTCAAATTATATTTGGCACTAATATTCTGCAAAAAGGAATACCAAAAACTAATTTTAAAAACCTATCAAATGAAAACACTGAGCAAACTAATTTTACCTGCTTCATTAGCATTATCGTTAATCGGGTGCGGAGGAGCAGATAAAAAGGAAGATGCAAAAGATGCCGTTAAAACAGATTCGACACCAACTGTAGCTAATAAAGTAGCCGCAGCCATGTCGGGTGTAACATCAGGAGGCGCTGGTGCCAATGCTAACGCGTATGCCGAAAAACTTAAAGCACGTCGTGCAAAAGGCGATACACTTGCTATGCCTTATACCGATCTTGAAAAGTTCCTTCCTCAATCTGTTGATGGATATACTGCCGGCCAACCAACGGGTGCTTCGGTTAACATGGGGCAAATGTCCTATTCTACCGCAAATGTTCAGTTTAAAAAAGCGAATGGCGACATGGTAAAAGTTACCATACTCGATTATAACCAGGCATACCAAATATATACACAGGCATCACTGGCATGGTCTATGGGTATGAGTGTAGATTCGCCCAACGAAAAGGCAGAATCTGTAAAGCTTGATAATACCGATGGAGGATGGGAGTCGTTTAAAAAGACTTCGAAACAGGCACAAATAACAGTGGGCGTAAGCAACCGTTTTTTTGTAAAAGCCGAAGCCAACAACCAAGCCGATGTAGAAATGGTAAAATCGGTGCTTAAATCGGTCGACCTTTCTAAGTTGGCATCTATGTAAAAATTTTATCGGATTAAAATAAAGAGGCTTGTGTTAATCGCACAGGCCTTTTTTATTCTTGGCCTCAATCTTAGCCTTAGCTTTATTTAGTATCAAGCTTTATGTTATTTTCGCAAGCCAATATAAAGCCTCGTTAGCTCAGGGGTAGAGCAGCTGATTCGTAATCAGCAGGTCGGGGGTTCAAATCCCCTGCGAGGCTCCGGTAAAATTCTGTAAACACTCATGTATGTATTTGCATGGGTGTTTTTTATTTCCAAATGAGAAAACGGCGAAAAAAGCGCCTCTGTTTAATTGATTAAAATCAAACATGTGAATTATGTAAGCTTTTAGCTTGCTTATGTAATATTGGGATGCTCAAATATTGGGTTATTTACATATCGAAAATAACCCCTATGAATATCTCAACCGAACTAAAGCCCAGTACTTCAAATCTGGATGAGCTTTGCATTAATACAATTCGTTTCCTTTCTGTTGATGCTGTACAAAAGGCGGATAGCGGCCACCCCGGCCTGCCCTTAGGTGCTGCCCCGATGGGGTATGTATTATGGACAAAATTTTTGCACCATAATCCTGCAAATCCGAATTGGTTTAACCGCGACAGGTTTGTATTATCGGCAGGGCATGGCTCTATGTTGCTATATAGTTTATTGCATCTTACAGGATACAATTTACCCTTGGAAGAAATTAAACATTTTCGCCAGTGGGGAAGTAAAACACCGGGCCATCCCGAACGGGGCTTAACACCCGGGTTAGAAACTACAACTGGTCCATTGGGACAAGGATTTGCCAACGGAGTAGGCATGGCAATCGCCGAAGCATATTTGGCTGAACGCTACAATAAACCGGGATTCGAAATCATCAATCATTACACTTACGGATTGGTGAGCGATGGCGACCTTATGGAAGGAGTATCGGCCGAGGCTGCCCCACTTGCGGGCCATTTAAAGCTTGGCAAATTAATTTACCTGTACGATAATAACCATATAACACTGGCATCTGCAACGCCGGTAACATTTACCGAAGATCATGTTAAACGATTCGAAGCTTATGGATGGCACGTACAATCTGTTGAAGATGGAAATGATATTGAAGCTATTGATGCTGCTATTCGTGCTGCAAAGGATGAGAAGGAGCGTCCATCTATTATTATGGTCCGTACGCATATTGGGTATGGGTCACCAAACAAACATGATACATGTGCTGCACACGGATCACCATTAGGCGAAGAGGAAGTAAAGCTGACGAAGAAAAACTTGGGTTGGCCTGTAGAGCCGGACTTTTTAATTCCTGCTGCAGCCGAACTACATTTCCATAAGGCCGTTAAGCAAGGAGAGCACTTTGAGGAAGAATGGACAAAAAAATTAGCAGAATACCAAATTGAATACCCCGAACTTGCTTTAGAACTGCACACTATTATGGGTGGAAAGCTGCCACAAGGCTGGGATGCTGACATTCCCGAATTTCCGGCAGACAATAAAGGTACTGCCACCCGTAAAGCTTCAGGAAAAATTATACAGGCATTTAGTGCTAAAGTCACAAATTTTATTGGCGGATCGGCCGATTTAAATACATCCACATTTACAGAAATTACAGGTGCCGGGAATTTTGAAAATCCGAGTATGGCCGTGGGCGATTTACAAGGCTCGGCAGATGGAGGATGGAGCTATGCCGGGCGTAATTTGCAATTTGGTGTTCGCGAACACGGCATGGCATCAATTTCAAACGGCATGGCAGCACATGGTGGTATCATTCCTTTTTGTGCCACGTTTCTTACATTTTCCGATTATATGCGTCCTGCTATACGGCTTGCTGCATTAATGAAACTAAATACTGTTTTTGTTTTTACGCACGATAGTATCGCAATGGGCGAAGATGGGCCAACACATCAACCCATAGAACATCTGGCAAGCCTTAGGGCAATTCCAGGATTGATTGTTATACGTCCTGCCGATGCGAATGAGACTGCGGTTGCATGGCGCATGGCGCTTGAGCAAAGCAAAACGCGTAAAAACGGCTCATCTGCTCCAGGTCCGGTGGTATTGGCTCTGTCTCGCCAGGATATACCTGTACTCGACCGTAAAAAATATGCTTCTGCAGATGGGCTGCGTTATGGCGCGTACATTTTGGATGATGCACCTAATGCGAAACCAGATTTAATATTAATTGCAACCGGGTCGGAAGTAAGTTTGATTGTAGGTGCAAAAGAAGAATTAAAAAAACATAATATTTCAGTACGCCTTGTTTCAATGCCAAGTTGGGAATTATTCGAAGCGCAGCCTGTTGAATACCGTGATAAAATACTTCCTCCTTCTGTTCATAAAAGAATAGCTGTAGAAGCGGGCGCAAGCCAGGGATGGCAGCGTTATGTAGGCAAGGATGGCATAATGATAGGTATTGACAGGTTTGGTGAATCGGCCCCCGGGAAAGTTGTAATGAAGGAATTTGGATTTACGGTTGAGAATATCTGTTTGCATGCTGCGGCGCTGCTAAAAGGAAATAATTACCATCATAATTCTGCAGTTTCTCCTGAAAAAATAGGTATTGCAGCGGACCATGCCGGATTTGAAATGAAAGAATATCTTAAAAAAATGCTGGCAGAAGAGGAGTATGAGGTGATTGATTTTGGCGATACAGAACAAAAACCCGCTGATGATTTTCCTGACTACGTTATTCCCCTTGCACAGGCAATAGCTGCGGGTAATGTTTCACACGGTATTGCTATTTGTAATAGTGGTGTAGGTGCATCTATTGCGGCAAATAAAGTTGCAGGTGTAAGGGCAGCCCTTATCCACGATGAATTTTCGGCCAGGCAAGGGGTAGAAGACGATGATATGAATATGATATGTTTTGGTGGAGCGGTAATTGATAATAAGAACGCATTAAAACTGGCCAAAATTTTTCTGGAAGCAAAATTTGTAAATGCAGAAAGGCATACACGGCGCCTTGAAAAAATAGCCGCGATAGAAAATGTTTAAATAATAACAGGTATGGAAATAAGCCCTTTTGCCGGAAAACCGGCTATACCGGAAATGCTGGTAAATGTTCCAAGGCTGGTAACGGCATACTATACCGGCATGCCCGATTCAAATGTACCGGCAGAACGTGTTGTATTTGGAACTTCAGGCCATAGGGGTTCTTCCTTCAAAAATTCCTTTAACGAAAATCATATCCTTGCCATTACGCAGGCTATTTGCCTTTACCGCAAAGAACAAAAGATAAACGGTCCCTTATTTCTTGGGTTTGATACACACGCGCTTTCGGCCCCCGCATTTGCTTCTACTATGGAAGTGCTTGCAGCGAATGAGGTAGATGTGATGATTGCGGAAAGAAATGAATATACACCCACACCGGTTATTTCTCATGCTATTTTAAAATATAATGCCGAACACAATTCTGGTCAGGCAGATGGAATAGTGATAACACCTTCGCACAATCCGCCTGATGATGGAGGATTTAAGTATAACCCACCCAATGGTGGGCCAGCCGGTACTGCAATAACAAATTGGATTGAGGCGAAAGCAAACGAGCTTTTGCAAAATAAGCTTCAGCAGGTTAAAAGAGTTTCCTTTACCAAAGCGCTTCATTCATCCACTACACATAATTATGATTACCTGAATGCTTATGTAAATGATATTGGCAACATCATTGATATGGATGTAATCAGCAATTCAAAAATTGCCATTGGTGTAGATCCACTGGGTGGAGCCGGTGTTAACTATTGGGAGCCTATTGCTAAAAAATACAACATAGACCTAACCGTAGTAAGTAAAACAGTCGATCCTACATTTAGCTTTATGACACGCGATTGGGATGGGCAAATCCGCATGGACCCTTCTTCGGAATATGCGATGAGAAGGTTGATTAAAATGAAACACCGCTTCGATATTTCTTTTGCATGCGATACCGATCACGACAGGCATGGAATAGTTACAAGAAGCGAAGGATTAATGAATCCTAATAAATATTTATCGGTTGCAATTTTTTACCTGTTGCAACATCGCCCCAAATGGAATAAAAGAGCCGCCATTGGCAAAACGGTTGTAAGCACTCAATTAATCGACCGTATTGCCTCTAAATTAGGAAGAAACCTATACCAGGTTCCTGTAGGCTTTAAATGGTTTGTCGAGGGCCTGTTAGATTCCACACTTTGTTTTGGAGGAGAAGAAAGTGCGGGCGCATCCTTTGCACGATTAAATGGAACCGTGTGGACTACCGATAAAGATGGGTTTATACCTGCCTTGCTTTCTGCCGAAATTACTGCACGTATGGGCCGCGACCCGGGTGTATTATATAACGAAATAACCAAACAATTAGGCAACCCTGTATACGAACGAATAGAAGCAAAAGCGACACCGGAACAAAAAGAAAAATTAAAAAATATTTCTGCCGGCCAAATAACAAATAAGGATATGGCCGGAGAAGAAATAAAAAATATAACCACAACTGCCCCCGGAAATAATGTATCAATTGGTGGTGTAAAGGTAGAAACAGAAAACGGATGGTTTGCTGCACGCCCGTCGGGAACCGAAGATATTTACAAAATATACGCCGAAAGTTTTTTAGGAAGAGATCATTTAAAACAAATTATTAATGAAGCACAGGATATTGTAGACACGGCCTTAAAGCTTAATAAAATGGTGAAATGAAGCTGATACCCGCTGCATACGAACTCATATCTAATATGAGAATTTTTTTTCAGCCAAATAGTTCCAGGCTTCGCTATATTAACGAGGAACCTTTACGGGGTGAGCTTTTTAGTTCGGACCAGATGGAACGTTTTGGCAAAATACTTGCAGGATCGCATACACTAAGTACAAAGCCCGCGAAAGACCATTTGCTAAAAAGGCTCGACGATAATGAAGCCATTTTGCACGAGGTACGTAAACTGCTTACCGGGTCTATAAAAAGAAAACAGGAAATTGCCCCGGCAGGCGAATGGTTAATAGATAATTTCTATCTTATTGAAGAGCATATCCGCACTGCTAAAACACACTTTCCTAAAGGGTATAGCGAAGATTTGCCGCAGCTTTTAGATAGGTCCTCTAAGGGGCTTACGCGTATTTATGATATTGTTCTGCAAATAATTTCTCATAGCGATGGGCGCATAGATATTGAAAGCCTTGGCAGTTTTTTACAAGCGTATCAAACAGTTACCAATTTGCAGTTGGGAGAATTATGGGCCATACCCATTATGCTGCGTCTTGCATTGATTGAAAATTTAAGGCGTGTTTCTGCGAGGATAGCTATAGACAGAGTAGACAGAAACCTTGCGGATTATTGGGCAGGGCAAATGATTGAAACCGTAGAAAAAAATCCGAAGGACCTGATATTGGTTATAGCCGATATGGCCCGTTCAGATCCGCCTATGGTAAGCGCTTTTGTTTCCGAGCTAACGCGCCAGCTGCGTGGCAAAGGCCCTGACCTTGCGCTATCGCTTAACTGGATAGAGCAGCAGTTATCCGAAAGCGGGCTAACGAGTGTAGAACTTATAAATGCCGAAATCAAAAAACAATCTACCGACCAGGTTTCCATGAGTAACAGTATTGGTAGCCTTCGGTTGATTGGGGCAATGGATTGGCGCGATTTTGTTGAAAGCCATAGCATCGTAGAACGCACACTTCAAAAAGATGTGATTTATGGGTTGATGGATTTTTCTACCCGCGACCATTACCGGCACTCGGTAGAGAATATTGCAAAAGGAAGCAGGATGTCGGAGTATGAGGTTGCATGCATAGCCATGCAATTAATGCAGGAAAATGTATTAGAGAATCAACACGATGACCGTACAAAACATGTAGGCTATTACTTAATAGACCAGGGAGTGGCGCAAACGCGTAAGCTCGCGAAAATGCACGTGCCTGTAATGGAAAAAGGAAGAGAGGCATTAAAAAAATATGCTTTCGGGTTCTACCTGTTTTGTATCGGATTAATTACGTTCGCCATAAGCGCTCTTATTTTAATAAGAGTAAATACTGTAGCGCATCACCATTGGTTGCTTTGGTTAGTTGCAGCACTTTCTCTTCTTTGTACCAGCCAGCTTGCAGTATCCGTTGTCAATTTTGTTTTTACCTTATTGGTTAAGCCCCATTTATTGCCGCGAATGGATTTTTTACGACAAATTCCGGCAGAAGCAACTTCGCTGGTTGTAGTTCCGGTAATGCTTACGGATAAAAACGAAATAGAAGATATGGTTGAGGCATTAGAAGTGCGCTTTTTGGCAAACAGGAATGACAACCTCTATTTTGGGTTACTTACCGATTTTATGGATGCTGACCGGGAAACACTTCCCGGCGATAAGGAACTGCTGGATTATGTGCAAGAAAAGATAGGAGATTTAAATAAAAAATATGGAAGGGAAAGGAATACATTGTTCTTCCTCTTTCACCGCCCCCGGCGCTGGAACCAGCAGGAGAATGCATGGATGGGATATGAAAGAAAGCGTGGAAAGCTTTCTGAATTAAACCTGTTATTGCGCGGAAGAGCAAAAGAAAGTTTTGCACTTGTAGTAGGCGACCAATCTGTTTTTCCTGCAATAAAATATGTTATCACCCTTGATGCGGATACCCAGTTGCCTATGGGTTCGGCCTGGAAGTTAATTGGCGCTATGGCGCATCCTTTAAACCGGCCCTGGTATGATGAAATTAAGAAAAGGGTTACAAAAGGATATGGAATTTTACAACCAAGGGTTACCGTTAGCCTGCCGGGTATACATAGTTCGCTGTATGCTAAGATGCATGGTAATGAACCGGGCATCGACCCTTATACACGTGCATCTTCGGATGTTTACCAGGACTTATTTGCCGAAGGGTCTTTTATAGGAAAGGGAATATATGATGTAGATACATTTATAAAAGTACTGGAAGGAAAATTTTTAGAGAACGGAATACTTAGCCACGACTTGTTGGAGGGTTGCTACGTGCGCTCGGGCTTATTGAGTGATGTGCAGTTATTTGAAAAATATCCAACCACATATAAGGCTGATATGAAAAGGTATTCTCGCTGGATACGCGGCGACTGGCAAATCTTTGCATGGTTTCTACCCATTGTTCCGGGACCCGACAGGCATTGGCATAAAAACCCAATTTCAGGCCTTTCGCGCTGGAAAATATTTGACAACATAAGGCGCAGCCTTGTACCCATCGGGCTAACTTCATTACTCCTTATAGGCTGGCTCACATTTCATTCCGGTATATTATGGACGGTGATAGTTACAGGTATTATTATTATTCCAATTGTTATTACTTCGTTTTGGGATACAATAAGAAAACCCAAAGATGTCATCCTGCTACATCACATAAAAAATTCTATCCGCAATATTGCAGATGTTTCTGTTAAAACATTATTCTCACTTATCTGCCTTCCCTTCGAGGCTTTTATCAATATAAAAGCAATATCGCGCACCCTGTGGAAGGTTCTCATCACACGAAAAAAGCTTTTGGAATGGAACACCTCAGCTTCTGATGAAAAGAATGGGCAAGCGGGCTTGGTTGCCTCTTATTACTATATGTGTGCCGAGCCGATACTTGCTTTAGGAATGCTTACTTACCTGGTAATGTACACACCATTAAAGTTGGTTATAGCCGGCCCAATTCTGTTGCTATGGTTATTGGCTCCATTTATTACATGGTGGATAAGCAGGCCGGGGACCAAACAGGTGGCAGTACTCAGCAGTAGCCAAAATATGTTTCTGGGGATACTTGCGAGAAAAACATGGAATTATTTTGAACGTTTTGTTACAAGTGAAGATAGTTGGCTCCCTCCCGATAATTTTCAGGAACAACCTGAGCCTTCTGTTGCGCACCGTTCTTCGCCAACTAATATTGGGCTTTACTTGCTATCCAGTCTCTCTGCTTCCGAATTTGGATACCTGTCTACCGGTGAACTCATCGAACGCATAACAAAAACAATAGATACTTTAAAAAAAATGGAGCGTTACAAGGGCCATTTTTATAATTGGTACGATACTGAATCGTTGCGTCCTTTATTGCCAAAATATGTTTCTACGGTAGATAGTGGAAACCTTGTAGCGCATTTACTTGTGTTTAGGCAAGGTATGCTTGCTTTGCCACATAAAAAAGTATTGCCATCTGGTTTATTTAAAGGTATAAGAGATACCTTGAATGTATTTAAAAACACCCTGAATGAAAAAAATGCTGAACTGTTAAATGAATTAGATGTTGCGCTGGAAGCTGTACTTACCGGTACTTTGGTTACAAGCAATGATGTCGGTCTTCAGTTAGAAACCATAACAAAAAGCTTTGCCATTGTTTACGATAAGCTTGCAGCTGTTACCGATAATGAAATGGTGTGGTGGAAACAAAGGCTTGAAAAACAGATAAAGAAAGCTGGTGAAGAACTCCTGATTTGCGCTCCCTGGCAAATGCAAATACCCATACCTGATAAATTTAAAGATGTTCTTACCGTAGATATAGATACAACGTTGCTTGAACTGTTAAAAATATTCCATGATTTAGAGATTAATGCATCCTTACAACAAAATGAAAGTAACACTACCACCGAAAACGAATGGCTGGGCTTATTCCACGCTTCGCTCGCTAACTCAATCCGTTTGGCGAATGAGCGGATTTCTGTTACCGAAGATATTGCAAGGCAGTGCAATGAATTTGCAGATGTGGAATGGGATTTTCTGTTTGATAAAACAAGTAAATTATTTACCATAGGGTATACTGTGCAGGAACATAAAGCCGACCCAAGCTTTTATGACTTGCTTGCATCCGAATCGAGGTTATGTACTTTTATTGGCATAGCACAGGGAAAACTGCCCGAAGAAAGCTGGTTTGCACTCGGGCGCTTACTTACCAATGTAGACGGTGAACCTATTCTGCTTTCGTGGAGTGGTTCTATGTTCGAATATCTTATGCCGCATTTAGTAATGCCATCTTACGAAAACACCCTGCTGGGCCAAACCTGCAAAGCGGCTGTAGACTGGCAAATTAAATACGGAAAAATAAAAAATCAACCCTGGGGGATTTCAGAATCGGGATATAATATGATTAATGCCAATTCGAATTATCAATACCGTGCGTTTGGCGCCCCGGGCCTAGGCTTAAAACGCGGACTGGAAGAAGATTCTGTAATTGCTCCGTATGCTAGTGCCCTGGCACTTATGATAGCTCCGGAAGAAGCATGTAAAAATCTTGAACTGCTTCACAAAAAAGGACTGGAAGGACGCTACGGATTTTACGAAGCGGTTGATTATACGCCATCGCGTTTGCAACATGGGCAAACCAGCGCTACTGTGTTTTCATATATGGCGCATCACCAGGGAATGAGTCTGTTATCATTAGCATACCTGTTGCTCGATAAGCCCATGCAAAAGTTATTTGAAGCAGAACCACAATTTAAGGCAGTTCTTTTGTTGTTACAGGAAAGAATACCTAAGGCATCTTCGTTCTTTGCGCACACCACCGATATTGCGGACATAAATTATGTAGCAAGTGGCACAGAAATAAGAATTGTAAATACTCCTGATACGCCGATTCCCGAAGTACAGCTATTATCAAATGGCAGGTATCATGTAATGGTAACAAATGCCGGTGGCGGATATAGCCGCTGGAAAGATATTGCCGTAACACGCTGGAGAGAAGATGCCACAAAGGATAATTGGGGTGTGTTTTGTTATATACGCGATGTGAAGAGTGGTGCATATTGGTCGAACACTCATCAGCCTACATTAAAAAAAGGAGAAAAGTACGAAGCTGCATTTTCGCAGGGCCATGTTGGTTTCCGGAGTACCCAAAATCATATAGAGGCGCATACCGAAATTGTAGTATCTCCCGAAGATGATATAGAAATGCGCAGGGTGAGTATTACTAACACTGCATCAGTTAGCACTACAATAGAAGTAACAAGTTATGCCGAAGTTGTAATGGCTCCGGCGGGCTCAGACTTAATGCAGGCTGCATTCAATAATCTTTTTGTAGAAACGGATATAGTTCCTGCACAGCATACTATTCTTTGTACCCGCAGGCCCAGGTCGGTTGAAGAAAAGACACCGTGGCTCTTTCATTTAATGACCATGCACGGAAAAGAGCCCGAAGAAATATCCTATGAAACCGATAGAATGCAATTTATTGGCCGGGGAAACACAATTTGTAATCCTAAAGCAATGTCAATGCCCGGGCCTCTCTCGGGGAGCAAGGGTTCTGTATTAGATCCTATTGTTGCCATCAGGTACAAAATAACACTAAAGCCCGAAGAAACAGTTACGCTTGATATGGTGATTGGCATTGCAGAAACAAAAGAGATTTGCCAGGGTATGATAGATAAATACCAGGACAAACACCATAAAGACAGGGTGTTTGAGTTGGCATGGACGCATAGCCAGGTAGTGTTAAGACAAATAAATGCGAACGAAGCCGATGCACAACAATACGGACAACTTGCGGGTTCAATCATTTTTGTAAATCCTTCATTCCGCGCCGACCCTTCCGTTCTCATTAATAATCATAGGGGGCAATCAGGATTGTGGGGGTATTCCATTTCAGGAGATTTACCGATTATCCTTTTAAAGATTGAAAAACAATCGAACATGCAGCTGGTAAAGCAGCTTATACAGGCCCATGCATATTGGAAGGTGAAGGGCCTTGCTGTCGACTTAGTAATTTGGAACGAGGAACATGGCGGATACAGGCAGGTTTTCCAAAATGAAATTCAATCTCTTATTCCGGCACAGGTAGCAGATAAACCCGGAGGAATTTTTGTAAGAGCATCTGACCAAATATCTACTGAGGATCGCATATTATTTCAAACCGTGGCGCGCGTAAATATTTCGGATGATGGGGGCACGCTTGCCGACCATGTTAAGCGCAGGCCACTATCCAAAACAGTGATACCTTATATTCTACCAACGCAAAAACATAAATTAACTGTAACAGATGTAGAGCTGCCAAAAGGCCTTTTGTTTTTTAATGGATTGGGAGGTTTTTTACAGGATGGCAGTGAATATATAATAAGGATAAGTGACAAAAACAGGACTCCTGCTCCCTGGGTAAACGTAATTGCGAATCCTAATTTTGGAACCGTTATTTCAGAAAGCGGTTCAGCCTACACATGGACCGAAAATGCCCACGAATTAAGGCTTACGCCCTGGAATGATGATCCTGTATGCGATGGAAGCGGAGAAGCATTTTATTTGCGCGATGAAGAAAGCGGTATGTTTTGGTCGCCTACCATACTTCCTACCTGTGGCAATTCAGCGTACATTATTCGTCATGGGTTTGGTTACAGCGCCTTTGAACATATTGAGGATGGTATACATTCCGAAATGCTGACCTATGTAGAGATGGATTCACCTATTAAATTTATAGTAATTAAACTGCGTAATAAATCGGGTAGGCCACGTAAGCTTTCAGCAACCGGATATGTAGAATGGGTGCTTGATAGCAACAGGGAGAAAACCGCTATGCATATTCATACCGAGATTGATCCGGATAGCGGGGCATTTTTTGGAAGAAACCCCTATAACCGTGATTTTTCGAACAGGGTAGCATTTTTTGACGTTGATTATGTAAAGAAAACTTTTACGGGAGATCGCACCGAGTTTATTGGCCGCAATGGCACTTTGCAAAACCCGGATGGAATGTACAGGCAAAAACTTTCAGGAAGAATAGGGCTTACGTTCGACCCTTGTGCTGCCATAAATGTACCCTTTGATATGGCTGATGGCGAAGAAATTGAAATCATCTTTAGGCTTGGTGTAGGAAAGGATGCTGCGGATGCGAGCCGTATTATAAAAAAATTCAGAGGCAAGGAAGCAGCTCAGGAGGCATTTGAAAAAGTAAAAAAATACTGGCAATATACAATTGATGCGTTGCGCATAGAAACTCCTGATATTGCGCTGAACACTATTACAAACGGGTGGCTTACTTACCAAACACTTTCATCGCGGGTTTGGGGCCGTAGCGGGTTCTATCAATCAGGTGGTGCTTTTGGATTCAGAGACCAACTGCAGGATGTATTGTCTCTGCTTCATGCATTGCCAAATATTGCACGCCAACAAATTTTGCTCTCTGCATCCCGTCAGTTTGCCGAAGGCGATGTACAGCATTGGTGGCATCCTCCGGCAGGGCAGGGCACCCGCACAAGATGCTCCGATGATTTTCTTTGGTTGCCGTTTGTAACATCTCTGTATGTTTTACATACCGGCGATAGCGGAATACTGGATGAGCAGGTGTTTTTCCTGGAAGGCCGCAAACTTAATGATGGAGAAGAATCGTATTATGATACTCCGGTTCAATCGGCTAAATCGGCTAAGTTATACGACCACTGTGTGCTGGCAATAAAGCATGCATTTAACTATGGCGAACATGGAATACCACTAATAGGTAACGGAGATTGGAATGATGGCTACGACAAAGTGGGCAACCAGGGAAAAGGAGAAAGCGTTTGGATGGCCTTCTTTTTGTATGATATACTCAGCAGGTTTTCAGGGATCGCCACCCGGCATAACGATGCAGCCTTTGCAACAGAATGTGCAGAAGAAGCGAAGCGAATAAAACAGAACATTGATAAGAATGCCTGGGATGGAGAATGGTACAAACGCGCATGGTTTGATGATGGCACACCTTTAGGTTCATCTGCAAATGAAGAATGTAAGATAGATTCTATTGCACAAAGCTGGGCTGTTTTATCCGGGGCCGGAGATGCAAAGCAGGCAAATACCGCCATGGAATCTGCCTATAAAAATTTGGTAAAAAAGGATAAAGGGGTAATACAATTATTGGAACCTCCCTTTGATAAATCAGGTTTAAACCCGGGATATATAAAAGGCTATGTGCCCGGAATTCGTGAAAACGGTGGGCAATACACCCATGCCGCAATATGGATGATGATGGCTTTTGCCAAACTAGGCGATAAAAAGCGTGTGTGGGAATTATTGAATATGATAAACCCAATTAATCATAGTAAAGATGCTGCAGAGATTATGATATATAAGGTTGAGCCTTATGTGCTGGCAGCAGATGTGTACGCCTATGCACCACATATTGGGCGTGGCGGATGGACGTGGTATACTGGCTCCGCGGGGTGGATGTACCAGCTTATTACAGAATCATTTTTGGGCCTGCAACAGGAAGGGGATAAACTAAAAATAACTCCGTGTCTTCCTCCCGAATGGCCATCGATTACTATTCATTACCGGTACGGGAAAACAATATATCATATTATAGTAACCCAAAAAATAGAAGTAGGAAATCCGGTAGTAACCGTGGATGGGGTAGAAGAGAAGAGCGGTGTGATTACACTTGTAGATGATGGAGCGCCACATGTAATAGCGTTGGTGCTCTTCAATCCTAAATAAGTTATACTTTAATAGTTTGCTGTATTAGCGATGCAGCCTGTTCATCGGCGTACCAAAGCAATTTACCGTTAGTGGGTTTAATTAACTTGGCTGGATATTTATCGGCTGGTGCCGAAACAGACAGAACGGTCCGCATTATTTTAGCTTTCTTTTTTCCTGATACCAGGAAGAGTACCGTATGCGCCTTGTTTATTAACGGAGCTGTCATGGTAACACGAAACATATTCTCATCTTTTACATATACATCTCTTACTCCTTCTTCTTTTTCCTCTGTCACTTTTGTGCCGGGGAAAAGAGAAGCAGTATGTCCGTTTTCACCTAAGCCCAACAGTATAATATCGAAGCAGGGCTCTTCATCCTTAAAGTAATCCTTTATAGTTTTTTCATATTCAGCGGCTGCTTTTGCCGATGGCAGGTTTACGGGTATCCGATGTATGTTTTCAGTGGGGATACCGACTTTATCTAAAAGAACTGTAGTGGCTGCATGCGCATTATTCATCATATCTTTTTCGGGCACACAACGTTCATCGCCCCAAAACACAGATGTGTTCTTCCATGGCAGTTCATCGCAGAAAGGAGTTTCGGCTAATAGTAAATACAATTCCATAGGCGTTTGTCCTCCCGAAAGCGCGATGGTAAATCTTCCTTTTTCTGCCACAGCCTTGTTTGCGGTATCTATAATAAGCGTTGCAGCGGCCATGTTAAGGGCGCCCGTAGTTTTAAATACATTTAAATAGTATGTTAAATCAGGCTTCATTTTTTTCGGGTGGTGTTACAATCCAGCTGTGTCCATCTTTTGCAATAAGCGCTTCAGCATCCACTGGCCCCTGTGAGCCTGCTTCATAGTTTGGAAAATTCGAAGGGTTAGTATCCCAGGAATTTATAACGGGCATAAGCGCTTTCCAGGCCGATTCCACCTGGTCGGCACGCATAAACAAGGTAGAATCGCCACGCATAATATCCAACAATAAAGTTTCGTATGCCTCGGGTGTGCCGGATGTATAGGATTGAGCATAATTAAATTGCATATCAACCGGGGAAAGATTCATTTGCAGCCCCGGCCGCTTAGCCTGGAAACACATGCGTATGCCCATTTTGGGTTGTATATTTAAAATTAACTTGTTTGGTTTCCAGTTGCCTATTGCTTCAGGTGGAAATGATTGATGCGGCACCGGTTTAAACTGTATAGTAATAACCGATATGGTTTCATTCATTCGCTTTCCTGTCCGCAGATAAAAGGGTACACCCTGCCACCTCCAGTTATCTATAAATAATTTTAGTGCGGCAAATGTTTCTTTTGTTGAATTAGGATTTACATCTGCTTCCTCTCTATATCCTTTCACTTTTTTACCTTCTATCCAACCTTTGCCATATTGTCCGCGTACAGCATATTGTTGTACCTCATCCTGTTTTATTTCGCGTAATGCATTCAATACATCTACCTTGCGGTTGCGCACTTCATCTGCTACAAAAGACACTGGAGGTTCCATGGCAATAAGGCACAACAATTGAAAAAGATGGTTTTGTATCATATCACGCAATGCACCAGCGGTTTCGTAATAATTGCCGCGGTTGCCAATTCCTAATTGTTCCGATACAGTGATTTGAACACTATCAATGTAATTACGGTTCCAGGTGGGTTCAAATAAAGCGTTTGCAAACCGGAATGCGAGAATATTCTGCACCGTTTCTTTTCCAAGATAATGATCGATGCGGTAAATCTGGCTTTCATCAAAAAAACCAAGTAGCAATTTATCCAGGCTTTTAGCGCTTTCAAGGTCGTGGCCAAAAGGTTTTTCGATAACAACACGGCTTTGCTGTTTGTTTGCAGCAAGCTTCGAGGTGTTTAATTTTCCGGCAATTTCTGCAAACTCGTTAGGTGGAACAGCCATATAAAAAACACAAGTGGGTGTTACTTTCCATTTGGCCTCAAGTATTTTTATTTGCTTGCCAATAGCCGAATATGTTGATGCAGCATTAAAGTCTCCTCTTAAATAGGTTAAATACTTTGCAAAATTATCCCATTCTTTCTTTTTCGTTTTGCCACTGCGCGAAAACTTGTCGACTCCTTCTTGCAAATGTTTTCTGAATTCATTGTCAGACTTTTTACTGCGGCCAATGCCAATTACCACGAAATTATCGGGTATCCACTTATCAAGGTATAGGTTATAAATGGCAGGAATCAACTTCCTCCAGGCCAAGTCTCCCGTTGCTCCCAGTATAACTAATATGGTTGGCGGTGCCTTAGCTTTTGGTTCCATCCTGGTTTTCCTTTTGCTCCCATTGTGTGTGGAATGTGCCACTCCTGTCGTTCCGTTCGTAGGTGTGTGCGCCAAAGTAATCGCGTTGTGCCTGTATAAGATTTGCGGGCAGCCACGCGCTGCGGTAACTATCGTAATAGGCAAGTGAGCCCATTAGCGCAGGGATTGGAATACCCGCCTCGGTGCCTATTTGAACTATTTTGCGTATTTCTAGTTGAGATTGCATTAATTTTTCAGCAACCTCATCATCGAATATCAGGTTTGAAAGATTCGGTTGTTTAGAAAATATTTTACAGAATTCATCCAGCATGCCGGCGCGGATGATGCATCCACCCCTCCAAATGGCAGCGATGTTTTCAAGCCTTAAATCGTATTTATATTTTATAGATGCGGTATATAAAAGCGCAAACCCTTGCGCATAGGTTGTAATCATAGCAAAGTAAAGCGCGCGTTCTGCCCAGCTTGTCAGTTCTACTGTATCATACACCGATTCATTGCCCGGGCCTTTTAGTTTTTCTTTTCCTTCTTTACGTTCTTTTTTATATGCTGATAAATCGCGCATAGATACTGCTATATCTATAACCGGGATAGGTACTTGCAATTGCATTGCATCTTCCGATGTCCATGCACCTGTGCCGTTTTGATGTGCATTATCTAAAATCATATCTACCAGGAAATTGCTTGTCAGTTCATCTTTTTTGATTAGTATATCCGCGGTTATTTCAATAAGAAAGGAATGCAGCATTCCCTGGTTCCATTTAAAAAATACCTCATGCAATTCTTCATTGCTCATGGCCCTCGTTAACTTTAACACATTGAATATTTCAGATATAAGTTGCATCAGTCCATATTCAATGCCATTATGCACCATTTTTACATAATGGCCTGCAGAACCGGGGCCTAGCCATGTTACGCAAGGTTTTTTATCTGCTTTAGCCGAAATAGCTGTCAGCATATGCTCAACGCGTTTATAAATACCCGGTGGGCCGCCCGGCATTATACTTGGCCCATTGCGGGCGCCATCTTCGCCACCCGAAATACCAATGCCCATGAAATGAATACCTGATCTTTCTAACTGCACAACCCTGGTATTGGTATCTGTAAAGTGAGAATTGCCGCAATCCATTATCAAATCATTTTCGGATAGTAGGGGCTTTAACTCATTAATTACATCATCTACAATTTTTCCTGCAGGCACAAGTAATATTATTGCCCGTGGTGATGTTAAGGCATTTACAAATTCTTGTAAATCTCCTGCGGAAAGTATATTTCTTGCACCTGCTTCTTTTTTCAGCAAATCTGTTTGTTTGGTATTTTTATCAAAACCTACTACGCTATAGCCATGGTCACTCATATTTAGCAAAAGGTTGCGGCCCATTGTGCCTAAACCTATCATGCCATATTCATATTTTTTTTCACTCATAATCTCATCTCTTTAATACTATTACACTGTAAGTCCAAATTTTCTTAAATGATTTTTTGCCATATCTAATCCTGTATAATGCATCCCGTTTAAGCCTAAGGCCTCAGCTACTTCTACAAACATCAACCTATCATCTACATACAGAGATTGTGCCGGAGCGCTTTGCGAAATATCTATTGCCATACGGAATATATCCGCATCGGGTTTACGAAGATGTACGTATGAGGAGGAAACAAAAGCATCAAATAAGGTATTGAGCTTAAATTTTTTAATTCTGTATGCATTCAATTCCCTTCCCTCGTTGCTTACTGCAATTACCTTAAGGCTGTAACGCTTTTTTAGATCTTTAAAAAAATTGATTGCTTCGGGGTAACCAACCGATTGGTTAAACATAAATTTTATAAATTCTGTTTCGGAGAATTTTCTTTTTTCATAAAAGACTACCCGTTTTAAATATTCTTTAAAAGCCAGTTTGCCTTCTTCGTAGGTATCAAATGTAAGGTGATGCCTTTCGTTCATCTCCTCGCCATCAAGTTTAAAATGAGCTATGGCTTTATTGCGTTGTTCGCTGCCCCAGCCGTTACTGAGTAATACTCCACCTATATCAAGAAACAGGGTTGTAATACTTCCGCGTTTCATGTCAATTCATGTGAAATCTTGTTCTTAGATACATCTTTAATAGATGCAAAAAGCTTTTTAAGTCCATGGTCAATATCACTTCCCAGGTTAATGCGAATCACCCTGCGGCCCTTATCATCAAGCGAACGAAAATCGCCTAATGCCTGTGCCTGGTGTAATGTTTCAAAACCAAATTTTTCTCCGGGAATTGGTAGTTTATTTTCTTCCTCACCTACCAGTATGATATATAAGCCCGTATCAGGGCCACCTTTATGCAGTTGCCCGGTAGAATGAAGATAGCGCGGCCCACCAAGCAAAGTAGTGGCTACTTTTAATTCATCCCTCATTTGCTGCCTCCATGTTTTTAATATTTTCATCCTGTTGTCGGTTAACAGGAAATAGGGCAGCAGTGCTATGTACTCATGTTGTCTTGCCTGCGAAGTAAATTCTGCTACAAAGTCTCCCACTGTTTCATATTGGTCTCCCGCAGATTTTTGAATTGTTTTTCCGCCATAAATAGAAATATCTTCCTTTTTTAAGAGTGGCTCCGCTTTTTTAAAGGAGCCTTCTTTCTTCCAACCATCAAGCAATTGGCGGGTGTTCTTTTTACTTTCTTCTACATTAGGTTGATCAAAAGAGTTAATGCCCATTACTATGCCTGCAATTGCCACTGCTATTTCCCAGCGGTAATATTCGCCGCCTAATGCAAGCTTATCCGCTACATTAATCCGTACTATAGTATGGCCTGCGGTTTCAAGTTCTTTTAGTTTTTTTTCGTCAGCATCATTATTGTCGGAAGACAGATACATGTGTATAAAAACCCTGTCGTTCGTATATACTTTAAGCGGCCCGAGTAATTCTCCATTAACGGGAATTAAGCCAAGTCCATTCTTTCCTGTACTTTCGGCAAGCAGCTGCTCTGCCCAAAAGCCAAAAGAACTTATGGACTGGGAGAGTACAAATGTCACCTTATCGCGCCCATGCCGCTGACAAACACCCAGCACTACGCCAAGGCTAATGCCTGGGTTAACCAATGCCGGAAGAGAATCGCAACTGCTTTCCATTTGCTTGGCACTTTGTAATAAGGCTTTAATATCTATACCCATTAAAACCATGGGTACCAATCCAAAATCAGATAGTACCGAATACCTGCCACCTAGTTCAGGGCAGTTTAAAAATGTTTTTCTAAAATGATATTCTTTTGCAAGCTTAACTAATGGGGTGCCATCATCTGTAATGGCTACAAAGCTGTTGCCGGGTTTGTGTTTGCCTTTCTTCTCAAGTTGTTCGTAGAAATAGCGGAAAAAACTTATCGTTTCTTCTGTACTGCCTGATTTGCTGGCGACAATAAAAAGCGTTTTATGTATATCTATATTTTTTTCCAGTTCATGTATGGCAGCAGGGGCGGTATTATCCAGCACCCACAATTGCAAAAATCCTTTTTCGGTGCCAAATGTTTCTCGCGCTACTTCAGAACATAAACTGCTTCCGCCCATACCAAGCAATACGGCATGGGTATAGTTTTCGTTTCTTATTTCTTCCGAAAACTTAATTAGCTTTTCGGCATTATCATTATAATTATCGGGCAAGGTTAACCAGCCCAAACGATGCGTTATTTCTTTTACCTGTGGTGCATCTGCCTTCCATAAATAAGGGTCTTTATCAAAAAGTAATTTGCCTAACTGCCTTTGGTCTACATTTGTAAAGGCTGCTTTTATTTCCTTTTCCAGCTTACCATATGTAATTGTTTGAGCAGGCGGCTGGCTATTTAAAATCTTTAAACGCTTATCTGCAAGGTTTTTGATAAGCTCGTTGTATGCATCTGTAAACTTTTGGATGCCTTCATTTTCTAACTGTTGCGTTATAAAATCAATATTAATTCCAAATGTTTTTAGTTTATCAAATAGCTCATTTGCTTCATCCATGTCATCTTCAATGGTGTCTGCTTTAAGTACGCCATGGTCGGCAAGGTCTGTTATGGTTTCATCGGGCAATGTGTTAATGGTATCTCTTCCTATTAAGGGTTCTACATATCTAAGGCTGTCTTGTAAAGGATCTTTATTGCTGGTACTGGCCCACAATGGGCGTTGTACATTGGCTCCTTTTTCTTCCGGTACCTTCCAGTCTTTGCTGTGAAAGATTTCTTTAAATCGTTGGTATGTCAACCGGGCAGTGGCTATACCGGTTTTACCTAAAAGCGATTCTGCCCTGTGTGTTGGGTTGCCTTCGCGAAAATGTGTAATATGTTGCGTTAATAACTGGTCTGCAAGGGTATCAATCCTGCTAATAAAAATGCTCGCCATCGAAACAAGTTTATTTACCGGCTTACCTTCGGCTATTCTGCGTTCAATCGCATTAATATGCGCGTTCGCTACGTCGGTATATCTCGAAATTGAAAAAAGCAAGGTTACATTTATGTTTATCCCTTCGTAAAGCATTTCCTCTATAGCCGGAATACCTTTGCGAGTTCCCGGGATTTTAATGAGGCAATTCGGCCTGTTTACCGCGGTAGATAACCTGCGGGCTTCTTTTATTGTGCCTTTGGTATCATGGGCCAGGTAAGGAGATACCTCCAGGCTAACAAAGCCATCTGTACATTGAGATTGATTGTATACAATCTTAAGAATATCGCAGGCATCCTGTACATCCTTTATAGTTAAGGCATCGTAAATTTCGTAAGGCGTTTTACCTTCCTTTACTAATTCGATAATTTGTTCATCGTAATCGGTGCTACCCGTAATGGCTTTATTAAATATGCTGGGATTGGATGTTATTCCGCGCAGGCCCTCTTCAGATACTCTTTTTTGCAGTTCACCCGAAGTAATCTTTTTCCTTGTCAGGTTATCAAGCCAATAACTTTGACCTAAATTCATCAAGCTAATCAATGTGTTCATAAACCAAGTACAATTAAAGTAAAACCAAAAGAATACGGACTGAAGTTGTTGCGCTACATCAACAGCAAACTACCTTAAACTTTTTCAGTTTGATCTTTTTCAGTAACAATACCGCGGTACCTGTTTAGCCTTTCTTCAATGCTGCTTAGTAATTCGTTTTTCCTGGGAGGTGCAAACTTTATATCAGATTCCCCGAAGGTAAAGTGCTTTTTTAGCTCTGCTAATATGTTTTCCCAGTTTTTTGTTTTTGAAGCATTAGCGGCTCCATTTGATGTGTTTTCCATAAATTGTACGATTTAATCTTTAATAAATAACTACGTAGCAAAGGTGGGGCATTCCTGTATTTTGCATATTACACCTTTCTTAAAAAATGTTACATAATTCCTATGTTAGAACATATTATCGTATTCAATGTTCTTCGGATTAATAAGCGGAGGAATGCTGAGTATAGGAATAGAAGAATGATTTACTATTTGCTGAATTACAGGCCCTACAATAAATTCGGATATGGTAAACTTGTCTAAATCAGCCATAAGTACTATTAAATCGGCTTTTTTCTTTTTAGCATAGTCTAAAATAAGTTTAGATACATATTTGCCTTTTATAACTTCAACGGTACATTGCACGCCCTGTTTTCTACAAATACCTTTAATCTGTTCAGCTTCAAGCTTTAACTTTTTTAAGGCGGATGAATCAATGTAAATACCCAATATGTTTACGGTGGCTCCATAAAGCTTTGCCATGGCAATAGCCGAATCAACACCTTCTCTGGAATGTGGCCTATCCCGAAATGGAAGCAGGATTTGTTTAAAGTCGGGTGTTGCAGTATGTTTTTGCACTGAAAGTACCGGACACTCTGTTTCACTAACTATTTTAAACGTATTGCTGCCAATAGAATATTCGCGAAAGCCCGAAATACCATGGGTACCCATTAAAATAATATCAAACTTATTTCTTTTAGAAAACTCCAGTGTTTTTTTGTATGGTATACCATATTCTATTTTAGTTTCTACATTTAGTGCTCCGTTTTTTGCTAAGGTATTTTTCAATTCCTTTATCTGTTTTTTAGTCCATTCCATAACCATTTTATTAAGGACGGGCTTATAATAAGCAGAGGGCTTAGAGTAATCGTTCCCATTATTGCTCATAGGCCCTTCAATTACTGTATATAAGGTAATTTCGGCGTTGGCTTTTTTTGCCATTAATACTGCCTGGTCAAGTACCTTTTCGCCTGTGGTTGAAAAATCAACCGGCACAAGGATCTTTTTAATTTTTAATGAATTCATCGTAATATAATTTACTGTTATTAATAATAGAAAACAGAAACAAAAAGCCGGGTATTACCCGGCTTTTTGCAACGTACACCCTCTAACAATCATCTATTCATTTCTTTTATTTGATTATCTGACCACAAAAGTCGGATTAATGAGCAGCGTGTGCATTGTATAATAAAGGATATAACTTACATAAATCACACCTTTTAGATTTTGGCTTATTAAATCTTACCGATAAAAACTTATCGTCCATCGAAAAAAGTAAATGCCCCCTGCTTTACATAGCTATTATTACAGTATAGAGTTTTTGTAGTAGTTTAATTTGTGTAAAAAAGCAAGTATATGGATAATGTAAATTATGTAAAGTATTTTAATAGTTATGTAATGCCCACCTGCCTAAAAAAGGGCACTTTTGCTGAAATTAAAATTAATAGCTTTTGAAATTATATATTAAATATATGGTGAGCAACCGCTGTAAAATGGTGGTTAAAGATGTGCTAAATAAATTCGGCTTGCATTTTGTAGTGGTTGATTTAGGCGAAGTAGAGATTATGGAAGACCCTTCGCCCCAGCAACTGCAAGAGATTAAGAATGAACTACAAAGTTCGGGGCTGGAATTAATGAACGACAGGAAAGCCGTGCTAATTGAAAAAATAGTAACGGTGATTACCGAAATGCTGCATTATTCTAACGAAGCCCTTAAGGTAAATTACTCAGATTATATAAGTGAAAAGGTGCATCACGATTATACATACCTGTCTAATATATTTTCGGAGGTAAAAGGTATCAGTATACAACAATTTATTATTCTGCATAAAATTGAAATGGTAAAGGAATTACTTTTGTATGGAGAACTTAACTTAACCGAAATTTCTTTTAAATTGCATTATAGTAGTGTGGCACATTTATCTAATCAGTTTAAAAAAGTAACCGGAATGTCGCCTTCTGCGTTTAAACAATTAAAGGGGGAACGAAAGCGTATTCCTCTTGAAGAAATTGGGAGTTTTAATGGTAGTGGCCTGGAACAAAAATACATGAGCAATGAACAATGAAAAGATAAAAATATTCCTGGTAGATGATGACGCCATGTTTTTGAAATCGTTGGAGATTGAATTTATGCAAAAGGGAAATTTTGCAATTGAAACGTATGCCACAGGTGAATTATGTGTTGAGCATTTAGATCATAACCCCGATATAGTTATTTTAGATTATCATTTAAACGGCATTGCTAAAAATGCCATGAATGGAATACAAACCCTTGATAAGATAACCGCGTATAATCCTAACATAGCTGTGGTAATGCTTTCATCGCAGGATAAAATTGAAGTGGCTGTTAATTGCATGCACCACCGCGCTTTTGATTATGTTGTTAAAAGCGAAACTGCCTTTACGCGCCTGCAGAATATTATTACCACTATTTTCCAGTACAAAAAGATGGAAAAGACCCTGAACTGGTATATGAGCAAGATGTAATATCTGTTGCTCACTTCTTCCCGCATATTTATGTAACTCTTTAGTTTTTTTGTGTAATGCCTTTTGTATACAGCTGAAAGAACTTTGTGCTGTGAAAATTACTTAACAATTAAACTCAAATAAAATGAAACTAAGATTTATAGTGTCAGGCTTGTTTTTTGTTTTTTCAGGAACAATGCATGCACAAGTAGGCGTAGCCGTAAAAATTGGAACCCCACCGGCCTGGGGGCCCGCAGAAGGTGGATCCAGGTATTATTACATTCCGGATATTCACGTGTATTATGATGTAAACACAGCCAACTATATTTATTTATCGAATGGTGTATGGATTCGTTCCACCCGTGTACCTTACGCATATCGTAATTACGATTTTTACGGTGCGTACAAGGTTATGCTTAAAGATTATCATGGAGACAGGCCATACGATCATTATTATGAACACCGCAAGCTTTATCCCATCGGATATCATCATGGAATAGAGCAAAAAACTTACGGTGAAAGGCCGCATAAGGAAATTGAGCATCATGATAATGATCACCATGATGAGCATCACGATCATGACGGGAAATAGAAAACCGGTTATACTATTCCCAAATTTAAAACCCATTGATAGGTCAATGGGTTTTTTCATGTCTTTTAGTTTATGTGTGAATTATGTAACTTATAGCATAAGCTATGTAACGCCTAAGCCGGCATAGTGAGTGACTTTTACCAGGTGAAAATATTCAATGAAAAATCATAAAAGCATACTCGATAATTCCTTGTTGGTTCCCTTTTATGCCAAGCTGGCGTTGGTATTTATAGGCATTTTTGCTATGGTATACACAATGTACATTGGCCAGCGTATTATTGTCCCTATTGTATTTGCAATACTTATTGCCATTTTGCTTAACCCGTTGGTTAATTATCTAACCAATAAAAATGTAAATAAACTGGTGGCCATATCCACGGCCGTAATCCTGGCAATAGTAGCCGTAAGCGTGATTTTGTATGTGCTTTCTTCGCAAATAAGCATGTTGTGCGATACCTACCCTCAATTAAAAATAAAGTTTAATGTGGTAAGTGTTCAATTAGTACAGTGGCTTTCGGACAGGTTAAACATCCGCGCTTCAAAAATAGATGAGTGGCTAAATATTACCCAAACGCAGACCGTAAGTAATCTTGTTGTAAGCGAAAAACTTACCGAAGCAGGGCAGTTGCTAATGACCGGGATATTGCTGCCTGTTTATCTTTTTATGATTTTATATTATAAGCCTTTATTGCTCGAGTTTACACGCAAACTTTTCAGGCAGGAACACCATGCTATTATTTTGGAAGTATTTATAAGTACTAAAAAAATTATCCAAAGTTACCTGGTGGGGCTGTTTTTTGAAATGATAATAATTGCGGTACTAAATTCAGTGGGGCTTTTAATATTGGGTATAGATTATGCCATTATTCTGGGTATAACAGGAGCCATTCTTAATGTTATTCCGTTTGTCGGTGGAATTATTGCCATTGCCTTGCCTGTAAGTGTAGCTTTTATAACAAAAGATTCTGTTTCGTATCCTCTGCTTGTTTTCCTGGTGTATATTTTTATTCAATTTGCCGACAACCATTATATAATTCCCAGGATTGTAGCATCCAGGGTTAAACTTAATGCACTTGTTTCTGTAGTTGTTGTTTTAACGGGTGGCGCATTGTGGGGCATACCCGGCATGTTTGTTTCCATTCCGTTAACGGGGATCATTAAAGTTATTTTCGACCATATAGAATCATTAAAGCCCTGGGGCTTTTTGCTTGGCAATGTGGTTCCTTCAGCTTCAAAGTATTCATTTATCAGGCCACGTAAAGCAACCTCATTAGTAAAATAACCATTAAAATGGAAGAGAACGGGGATATAGAAAACAAAGAAACAGGGCCTAAGGAAGTAAGCCTGCCGGGAAGTACTTACGTTACCCGTGTAAAAGTTTTTTTTGAGCAGGTAACATTACTTACAAAATTTGCCCTGCATTTTTTTAAAGACGTTTTTAAACGCCCGTATGAATTTCGTGAATTTGTTAAGCAATGTTATTTAATAGGGTACAAGTCGTTTCCATTAATTGCTATTACAGGGTTTATTATGGGATTGGTATTAACCATACAATCCAGGCCCACCCTTGCAGAATTTGGTGCGCAATCGTGGTTGCCGGGTATGGTGGCAATTTCAATTGTAAGAGAAATGGGCCCTGTAATTACGGCCTTAATTTTTGCTGGTAAAGTTGGTTCGAGTATAGGGGCAGAGTTGGCTTCTATGCGGGTAACAGAGCAGATTGATGCAATGGAAGTATCGGGGATGAACCCGTTTAAATACATTGTTGTTACACGGATACTTGCCGCCACACTAATGCTGCCCATATTGGTAATTATGGCAGACGGCATTTCAATATATGGATCGTATATGGGTGTTAATATACAAGGCGATGTTAGTTTTCATTTGTTTTTTTTGCAGGTTATTGAAACTTTAAGTTTTTCCGATATTTTTCCGGCAACTATAAAAACTTTCTTTTTCGGGTTTGCAGTCGGCCTTATTGGTTGCTACTCCGGTTACAACTCTAACCAAGGTACCGAAGGAGTGGGTAAAGCTGCGAATGCAGCGGTAGTGTTAAGCTCTCTGTCCATCTTCGTATTGGATATGATAGCCGTTCAAATAACCAGTTTGCTTACTTAAAAATGATATGGATACAAGTGTAGTGGATATAGAACATTTAAAAAAGTCTTTCGGCAATAAAGATGTATTGAAGGATATAAGCTTAAAAATTGAAAAAGGAGAAAACCTTGTTGTATTAGGTAAATCGGGGAGCGGTAAATCGGTGCTTATTAAATGCCTTGTAGGCCTTATGGAATGCGATGCCGGCAAAATTGTTTTATTCGGAAAAGACATAGCAGAGTTAACGGAAGAAGAGTTAAACGCAGTTAGAAAAAAAATAGGCTTCCTGTTTCAAAGTGCAGCTTTATACGATTCTATGACTGTAAGAGAAAACCTTGAATTCCCTCTCAGGGATAAAAAGGAATCGAAGGAAGAAATTGAAGCATTGGTTAAGGAAGCCTTAAAAAATGTGGGGCTTGAGGATACCATCGACAAAATGCCTTCTGAACTTTCGGGAGGGATGAGAAAACGTTTGGGGCTTGCACGTACGCTAATCTTAAAACCGGAAATAATACTTTATGATGAGCCTACCACGGGTCTCGATCCGATTACATCAAGGGAAATAAGCCGCCTTATTCTGGATGTGCAAAAAAAGTACAATGCTTCATCAATTATTATTACGCATGATATAGAGTGCGCACATATTATCGCAAACCAGGTAACTGTTATAAAAGACGGGATAACCTATGCAAAAGGGACTTTTGAAGAACTATCAGAATCTAAAGATGAGTGGGTGCGCTCATTTTTTAAATAAACTAAAAACATAAGTATGAAAAAGCAATCGGGAAATACAATCAGACTGGGAATATTAATTACCGCGGGGTTGGCACTGTTTATAGCCGCAATATATTTTATTGGCGAACGGCGAGAGCTATTTAGCAACACCTTCCAGATAAGCGGGATATTTAAAAATATAAACGGCTTGCAGGTAGGTAACAATGTCCGTTTTTCAGGCATAAACGTGGGTATTGTTCAAAGCATTGAGCAAGTTACCGATACAACAGTGCAGGTAGATATGCTAATTGCGGAACATTCAAAGAAGTTTATCAGAAAGAATGCAAAGGCGCTAATTGGTTCGGATGGGTTAATGGGAAATAAAATAATCTCTATAACACCCGGCACTCCCGATAAGCCTGTTATTGCCAACAATGACTTTATTGAAACGATTAAGCCTGTGAGTATGGATGATATTATGGTTAATGTTAAGCTGGCTAGCGAAAATGCGGTAGCTATATCAGAGAATCTTTCAATAATTACGGAGACTATTGTAGAAGGAAAGGGAGTAATAGGAAAACTATTTATGGATAGCGCAATGGGCGAAACCCTGGATAAAGCGCTTGTAAACATTAAGCAGGGAGCCGGAGGCTTTAAGCAAAACATGGATGCCGCCAGCCACTCTTTTCTGCTAAAAGGATATTTGAAGAAAAAAGCGAAAGAGGAGAAAGAAAAAAATAATAAGAGTTAGTGTGATGATGAATTATGAAAAAGAAAAGAACCTGGCATAAAAAAACGCTGTTTATTTTTTGTAGTGTGGTTATTATAATGCCACTGCTGATAATTATATTTATTTCGCCTATTGCTAAGTATTTGGTTGAAAAATACAGTGTAAAATATACCGGCAGGCAAATAAGGATGAGCAGTGCCTATGTTAATCCGTTTACTGGCTTTGTGCGGTTTAATAATGTTAAAATATACGAAGCGAACAATGACAGTATTTTTATTTCATCCGGGAGCATAAGTGCAGATTTTGCCTTAATGAAATTATTTCATAAAACGTATGAATTAACCAGCCTTACGCTGGATAAGCCCAGGGGTTCTATTGTGCTTAGCACAAGGTATCATCTTAATTTCGATGATTTAATTACGCGCTTTTCTTCTACCAATCACGATACAACTTCACCGCCCCTGCATCTTAATATTTTAAACATTAAAATAAAGGATGGTGTTTTCTATTTCCATTCTACATTGAATAATGTTAATTACTTTATTAAAAATGTAAACATTGAAAGCGCCGGTAAAAGATGGGACTTAGATACGCTTGATTCTGAGTTTTCTTTTTCATCGGGGCCAAGTACCGGTGAGATGCATGGCAATTTCACAGTCAATTTTAATAATCTCAATTACCGATATCACCTTGTGGCTCAAAAGTACGACATGGATATTATTGAGCAGTATCTTAAAGATTTAGTTAATTATGGAACCTTTTCTGCTAACCTGGATGCGGACTTGCGGGCAACAGGAAATTTGAAGGATGAAGAAGTTGTAGATACAAAAGGAAGAATAGCGGTTAACGATTTCCATTTTGGTAAAAACAAGAAAGAAGATTATTTATCATTTACCAGGTTTGTGCTGCGCATAGACGAAGTAAACCCCAAAAAGCATATTTATCACCTCGATTCAGTAGCGCTTACGCACCCTTATTTTAAATACGAGAATTATGACCACCTCGATAATCTTGAAACCATGTTTGGTAAAAATGGCGCCAATGTTACTGCCGTAAGTAATGATAAAGAAAGATATAACCTTATAATTGAGCTGGGAAATTATATAATGGATGTATCTAAAAACTTTTTCCATAGTCAGTATAGGATTAATAAAGTGTCGCTCACACAAGGCGATTTACAATATGCCGACTATGCGCCAAGTGAGCAATTTTTTATAAGCGCGAACCCTTTGAATATTAGAACAGACTCGGTTAACCAGTCCAAGGGAAGGATACAGATTTATTTAAATACCGGGTTAAAGCCATACGGAAAGGCTACTGTGTATGCGAGTATCAATCCAAGAGACAGTGCCGACTTTGATGTAAAATTTAATTTTGATGAAATATCCCTGGCTCAATTTAATCCGTACATCATTTCATACACATCTTTTCCATTTGATAGAGGAACTTTAAATTTTGATGGCGATTGGAATGTTAGGGATGGAAATATTCACAGCGAAAACCACCTACTGATAATTGATCCACATGTGGCAAAACGACAAAAAAATAAAGCATACAAATGGGTTCCAATGCGGCTGGCATTGGCTCTTATGCGCAGTTCGGGGTATGTGATGGATTACCAGATACCTGTAACAGGAACTTTGAAGGAATCGAAGGTTCACATAGGTGATATAGTTTGGGGTGTGGTAAAAAATATTTTTATAAAGCCTATTACCACTCCTTATCGTTTAACGATAAAGGAACAGGAGAACACTATTTATAAATCACTTAACGTAAAATGGCCCACACGCGAAAGCGCAATTACCGGGAGCCAACAAAAGTTTATCAATAAATTGGTTTACTTTCTTGAAAAAAATCCAACCGAATCTGTAGTTATAACGCCACAGCAATACGAGGATAAAGAGAAAGAATACATACTATTTTTTGAAGCCAAGAAAAAGTACTTCCTCGCAATTAATAACCGAAAAACAGCAGAGTTAAGTGAAGATGATTCGGAATATGTAGATGGAATGTCGGTAAAGGATACCTTGTTTGTTACGTATTTAAATAAGCGACTTCGCAATTCTTTAATATTTACAATACAAGGCAAATGCGGTAATTTAATTCCGCAGGAAATTGTAGACGCCAAATTCAATAAGCTAAACCAAGCCAGGAAGGCTAACTTTTTATCATCCTTTAAAGAAAAGGGCATTGATAGCCGGGTGGTATTTAGCCCTGCACAAAATGATATTCCTTACAATGGTTTTTCATACTTTAAAATAACGTATAAGGGAGATTTTCCCGACTATTTGATAAAAGCTTACAAAAGAATGGAGGAGCTTAATAGTCGGTTTCCACGGGATAAGTATAAAAAGGAGAGGGACGAGGAAGACCTTAAATCATATTAATATTTTTTTTAAAAAAAAGTGTGAATTCTGCAATTTATTCGCAGGGTTTTGTAATAGGTTTTTTTACTGTGTAGCGCACTTTTGTAGTATCAATTTCTGTACTGCAAAATGAAAAACAATCTGCTAACATCACCGATAATTATAATACTGGTTTTTGCCGGCTCTGTTTCTTTTGCACAGCAAAATCTGCGGCTTGCAAAAATAGACTCTGCTATCGACTTTCAAAAATTTAAAGAAGTAGTTGAAGCAAGGATAAGCGAGAACGAAAAGAAAATAATTGAACTAAAAACGAACAAGATAATTAAAGATGCTGAAGCCAATATAAGATACGACAACAGAGTTTTGGCTTTGGAGCAGAAAAACGAAAAATTAAAAAGGGAAATAGGAATAGCAGATGACACAACAACAGATATGTGGACATCTTTTAAAACCTCAGTTAATCATGACATGGAATAATTTGCTAAAACAATTAAAGATTATTAAATACAATAATACCCTTTACCAAATGACACCACAAACAGTTGTTGCAACACACATTGTGGACCAATTTACCTACGCCATGATGAATGAGGATGTAGATGCCATGCTTGACCTGTGGGCGCCAAACGGAGTATGGGTAATAATGGCAACCGGCGAAATGTTTAATGGCCTGGACCAAATAAGAGAATTGGCAGTGCGTTCGGTAGCTGCACGTCATCACAGGTCAAGAGAGGGGTTGTTGCCTTTTAACGTTTTTGCAAGTGAAGATGGAGCAAAGTTTTGTTGGGAATATATACACAAAGGAATAGTTACGGAAAGGTGGCCCTCATCTCCGCAAAGGCCCAAGAACGGTACAAAGTTTGATGTACCTATTGTGCTGGTGTGCGAAGTATCAAGAGGTAAGATTTTTAAAATACGTGAATACTTCGATTTGCTAACCATAACCGAAGCAACATGTCAACATCATTTATATTCTTAACGCTATGTGGTTTTGGAACTGGTGGGGTCTTTTAAGTATACTATTAATGTTGGTAGTAGTAGGAAAGATATTTCATGTATGGAGAAAAGGAAAATAAACATTTAATCAAATAAAAATTATGAAAAAACTAATTACGTTCAGCATTGTATGTATTATTGCCTGTATAGGTTTTACATCCTGTACATCTAAACTGGCAATTACAAAACGCCATTATAATAAAGGCTATTATGTAGATTATTCTGCCAATAAGCAAATAGCCTCGGTCGCAAAAGAGAAAGCAAACAGGATAAAAGCGCCTGTTCCGGTTAGTGTTTTACCAGTGGCAACAGAGAGTAATACAATACCGGGTAATGTAGCACAGATAACCAGGGCAGAGAATACAATAAGCATAAACAACGCTAAAAGTGCAAAGCATAAAGCAGTTGTAGCGAGCAATACCGGCGGAATAGCAACAAATCTTCCAATTGCTACAGAGGCTCCTGTCATGCAAGTTCGTGCGGTTTCAGCGGTAAACAGTGTAACCGATAACGACCATGGGCATAGAGACGGGCTTAGCCTGTTTTGGTTAATCATCTTGATAATACTTATTGTGTGGGTGCTTGGCCTTATAGCAGGAGGTTGGGGCCTGGGTGGACTTATAAATATACTATTGATAGTGGCGTTAATACTATTGATATTATGGTTACTGAGGATTGTTTAATTAATAACAATTTAAACTAAAACATTATGGGAAACTTACTTTATGCAATAGCGGTAATACTGATAATTGTATGGGCAATAGGTTTTTTAGGGTACCACGCCGGTGGCCTTATACATATACTTTTAGTAATAGCCGTTATTTCAATTCTGCTAAGAGTTATAAGAGGTAGCAGCAAATCTTAATATGGGTAAAATGAAAAAACAGCTGGCCTTTTCTTTACTGTTGTTTTTAGCATTGGGTTTTGTAGACGATAGTTCAACCCTTGAATTTAAGGTGTATGTAAAGCCAAATCTTACGTATACCCAGGTTTCTAAAAACACCTCTCATTCTGTTACAACATATGTGTGTACCCAGGAATGCCTGAATGAATTAGAGGCTAAGGGTATTGTTAATCCAACCATAAAAGATAATATGGATGAGCACATTACTACTATGAAAAGTGGGCGTGTAAATGAATTGGGCATTTTTCCTGTTATAATAAATACGGATAATTATTTTTTTAAAAAGAGTAAGAATAAAGCGACGGACAAAGTAATGGTGTATGCGCATTGCGGACACGAAAGCTTTCCCGCTATCGATTCTATAACAGCGGCAGCCAAGCTTAGCCTTGAAACAGAAGCTATGCTTAAGCAAACGCTTGAAGACTCTTTCACGCAACTTGAACTACCCGAAAAAAGATTAAAAGTAGGAGATACATTTTCAAGAACAAACCAGATTAAAATACCATTGGGCAGTGGTAATATGGATGTAGGGCTGGTTACAACATATAAACTGATGGCTATAAGTAATGGCATTGCATATTTTACAATCGCCGAAGCATACAACAGTAAGATGGATATGAGCAATGCCGCGTCTTCTTTTTCGGGAAAGGGTGGGGGTAGGTTTTCGTATAACATAGCTAATAACTATTACGCTACATACCAAACCAACGATACGTTGAATATGCATGTAAAATTTGATGCTGCACTTACTGCAAACATTGTATCGATAAACGGGCATAACGTAATTACAACTATTGCAAGGCGATAATAGAACTGCCTGATGCCCTTATTTATAGGCAGTCTGCAGCCACCTGTGAATTATGTAAGTTAGAAAAAGTAAAGTGTAACACGCAGCCGCACCCATTAACTGACCTTTGTTACATAATTGTTTCTTGCGTACTCAGAAGGAGTATTAAACAGGAAACAGAACATTAATAAATCAGAATTATGAAAAAGTTGATAATAGCAGTTCTCGTCTTGTTCTCGGTATGTATTGCGAAAACAGACGTATGCGCCCAGGTAGGTGTAGGTGTTGAAATTACGGTTGCACCACCTCCAATTCCGGATTACGAACAGCCGGAGTGCCCTGTTGACGGCTATATATGGACACCGGGGTATTGGGCCTGGGGGGCTGATGGTTGGTATTGGGTACCCGGAGTATGGATGCAACCCACAGAAGTAGGCTTTTTATGGACCCCCGGCTATTGGGATTTTGATGGTGGTTTTTACAGATGGCACAGGGGTTATTGGGGCCGGCATGTTGGATACTATGGTGGTATAGATTATGGATTTGGATATAATGGAAGAGGGTATGAAGGTGGCCGTTGGGAAGGTGGGCACTTTAGGTATAATACAGCAGTAACCCACGTCAACGAATCAAGGGTTCATAATACGTATGTAGATAGGAGTGCGGCCAGAAGTGCGGTAAGTGGGCCAAGGCCAGCCGCTGCACATCAACCTGCAAGGGCGAATACACCTGCCCCACAACATAATGCTTCACAACAACGTAACGCTCCACAGCAGCATAATGTTATTCAACAGCATAACGCCCCTGAACAACATGCTGCTCCACAACGTAGCGCGCCCGTGCAACACGCTGCCCCTGAACAACACATAGCGCCGCAGCAACATAGTATGCCGCAACAACACATGGCACCGCAACAGCATAGTATGCCTGCTCCGCGAGGAGGAGGTGGTGGTGGCGGTGGTGGAAGACACGGAAAATAAACATGTACTTTATAAAAATAATTTAGGAAATGAAAACCATAATTTTAAAATCAGCAATTCTAAGTATGATGCTCTTCGCATGGGGGCATGCATTTAGCCAGCAACAAGACCCTAAAGCCGCAAAGGCAAGAGAGAAAGAGGCGGAGGCGAAGCAAAAGGAGAAACTGGCAAAAAAAGATTCAGCAGCCGATTTTCAAAAATTTAAAGCCGATGCTTTGGCAAAAATTAAAGAAAATAAAAAGCAAATTGCTATACTGAAGGAGAAGAAAGCTACCGGCACCGAAGCCGATCAGCAAAAGTATGATAAGGCTGTAGCCGCGCTGGAACAAAAAAACAATGATTTAAAAAGAAAGATAAGGAATGCGGATGATACCCCAACCAGTGGCTGGGCAGCATTTAAACGATCTTTTAATAATAGTATGGAAGATTTAGCCTGTGCCATGAAAAATGTGGGCACGTGTGAAAAGTAAATCAATAAGGTTTTAAGATAAAAGCGGTTTATCCAATATGAGGAGGCAAATAAAACTGATTGCGCAGAATTGGCATGACTCTATGCATGATAAAGGATTTAGAGAAAGGCTGGTTGTGGCAATTATAGGAATTGTAATAATGTCGTTTTGTACTCACTTCTTCTTCGATTTTAATGAAACACATAAAGGCGGGTTGGTAATGAACGATTGGGTATTGAAGGAGCTTCCGGCGGAAAATGTATCAATGCCTATTACCGTTTTTATGCTAAGTGTTTTGGTTTTATTTATTATACGGGCCGTACCTAACCCGCCAATGCTGGTTACAGCACTTATAGCGTATAGTATATTATTAATATTCCGCATAATAACTATTGCTGTTACGCATTTTCAGGCACCCCCTGAATTAATTACCCTGCATGATCCGGTAAGTGATTTAGTGTACGGTTCAAAATCTATAACACGCGATTTGTTTTTTTCAGGCCACATCGCAACCATTTCCCTGGTTTATTTATGCCTTGCAAAAAAAACGGATAAGCATTATTTGCTCTTCGTGGCTTTTTCAGTAGCAATGCTGCTGCTGCTACAACACATACATTATACTATCGATATTATATGTGCCCCGTTTTTTGCCTTAGGTAGCTTATGGTTATCTAAAAAGATGGCACACTTTAGAAATATAAAAATACACTCGCTACAAGACTCTCATGCCCATACCCACAGCCATACGCAAAGGGCACAGCGATAGTAAGCCGTAACCCGTTCCGGAAATAAGCGAAAGATGTAATTTATTGAAATAGTTGTATAACAACCTACGCAGTAGGTGAATTTACCTTTGCGTTATCAATTTAAATTAATAATAAGTTAAAATATAAACAAAATGACAACATTCAATTTTACCCGTTTAATTAAAAGAAATCTGGTGGGTTTATTGCGCCGCATAAGCATCCTGTTGCCTTTAGCGCTTTTATTTCAAATCCCGGTTAAGGCACAGGAAAGGATATGGCCCAATTGGTGGTTTGGCGTTGCAGGTGCAGCCAATTTCGATTTTTACAGGGGAACAACTCAAATAATGAATGACAATTTAACGCTGCCGTATGCCTTTAAAAATGGATTCGGTGTTGCGCCCTATGGCGCAGTATTGGTAGAATATCGCCCTGAACGCTTGTTCGGTTTGATGCTGTATTTTGCATACGATGGCCGCGAAGGACAGTTTAGTGATGTAGATTCGCCAAACCCGCCCAATAGCCCCGGAAGGTTAGACGCAGACTTTGATTATTTAGCATTTGAACCCAGTTTAAGAATAGCTCCTTTCAGCGGAAACTTTTACCTGTTTATAGGCCCAAGGTTTAGTTTTAATATAAATAATAGTTTTACATACGAACCCCCATCTGCACCTAATAACGAAGCCAAATGGAGCGATGTATACGGAGTAAGGGTATCGGCGCAGGTTGGTTTGGGATACGATATTCCTATTACATCAGTAGATAGCAGGACACAGGTTGAGTTGTCGCCTTTTGTTTCCTTCTTGCCTTATTTTGGCGAGCAACCACGCAGTTTAGATAATCTTACATTAACAACAGTGCGTGCCGGCATAGCGCTTAAATTTGGTTGTGCCCACAAACGTGCAGCAGAAGGTACATCAATGATAGTGCTGCCTGTAGTAGATACCGATGTGCAGTTTTCGGTTCAGGCGCCTGGGCCATTGCCAAGCAACACTACGGTAGTTAAGGAAACACTGCCTTTATGCAATTATATATTTTTTGATGCCGGAAGTACACAAATTCCAAGCAGGTATACATTACTTACCAAAGACCAGGCAGCAGGTTTTTCGATAGCACAATTGCAGGATTGCCAAAAAACGCCCGGCACCCGTTCTATGAGGCAGATAACTATGTATCATAATGTGTTGAACATTCTTGCCGATCGTATGAGAAGGCATCCATCTTCTACCATTAAATTAATTGGCTCTTCGGCAGGAAAGGGAGTTGAAACAGGTAAAGCGAATGCAGATGCAGTTAAAAATTATTTGGTAAATACATTCGGCATTAGTGCAGGAAGAATTACAACTGAAGGACGTAATATGCCTTTGATTCCTTCGGAACAGCCCAATGATACAAATGATGTACTGCTAACCAGTGCAGAAGATAACCGGGTAGATATTGTAAGTAATTCACATGATTTAATGATGGAGGTTAAGGATAACTCGGCTCCATGCTTGCAACCGCTTGATGTTATTGCTGTTAACGAAAATAATACGGATAGTTACAAAATTACCATACATGCAAATGGCGCGAATAGGGCACTAAAATCATGGTGGGTAGATGTAACAGACGGAGCAGGTAACAGGCATCATTTTGGCCCCTTTACCGGTGATGATGCAACTATACTCGCATCGGCTGTAATAAACGATCAAAGCAATGGTAACTATACCATAGTAATGACAGGAAAAGCAAAAACAGGCGAAACTATACATAGGGAAAGTACATTTTCTTTAAGCCGCAGTTCGCAGCCAATGCAACCGGAACATACGGCAAGCATCTTATTTGCATTCGATAAATCGGTAACGGTATCTACTTTCAGAACTTTTTTAGCAGATACTGTAGCGCCTCATATAACTCCTAATTCAACCGTAATTATAAGCGGATATACAGATATTGTAGGAGAGAAAGAGCATAACCTGGCATTATCTCAAAACCGTGCCCACGAAGCGCAAAATATCCTGGATAGCGCTCTTGCCAAAAACGGAACTACAGGTGTTACTTATCAAACCAATGGGTTTGGCGAATCTGATTCAGCATTTTCGAATACCTTACCTGAAGAAAGATTTTATAACCGGACAGTTATCATAAATATTGTACCGGGCGAAGTATCATTAAGACATTAAGTAAAGCATCTTTGGCTGTATGGGTTTTTGAAACGTACCTGTTCAGCCAAAGTTCTTTTCTATCCACCATAAAGCAAATTATTCACAACCTAATAAATACTTTATATGAATACCAACAGGCTTTCGAAAACTATTACAGCGGCTTTAAATGCCCAAATGACAAACGAAGCGCATGCTTCGCAAATTTATTTATCGTATGCTGCCTGGGCACAAAGCATGGGATTTGACGGTGTATCTAATTTCTTATTCAGGCATGCGCAGGAAGAGCGTAACCACATGATGAAGATATTAGAATACATTTTAAAAAGAGGGGCGGTGGTAGAAGTAGCAGCCATTCCTGCACCACATCCTAACCCGGAAAACATAAGTGTATGTTTCGAAAAAGTATTGGAACACGAAGTAGAAAATACAAACGCTATTTATAAGATTGTTAAAATGAGCTTTACCGAGGAGGATTGGGCCACATGGAATTTTATGCAATGGTTTGTAAAAGAACAGGTGGAAGAAGAAACGCTTGCCCTGGACTTATTGGATAAAATTAAAATAGCCGGTGGCGATCAAATAGAAGGCGAGGCCCTATATGCATTAGACAAAGATTTGAAAGTGAAACCGGATGACGCGAGGTCGGCTACCGACGTAACTTCTGAAAACCCTTAAGCTAGCATTTAAAAAAAGAGTAAACTACTGAGTTAAAATAGCTCAGTAGTTTTTTTTGAACTTATCTAATTAAAGCTAAGCCTGTGGCTGCTGTTTTTAATTAACCGGTGATTATGAAAGTAGGGTACCAATATACCTGATAAAGCACCTGTGCAAGAACCTAACAGGATATCAGAGGGAAAGTGCATACCCGCATCATACCTTAAATAGCCCATGCCTGCTGTGCATACACCTGCAAGTGTAAAAAACAGCCATTTAACTTTCGATTGTGGATGATACTGCGAATATATCTCTGCAATAAAAAATGTAGAGACGGACATGATTTCTACATGGCCGGCATAAAATGAATTTTTCGCGTTTTGATCCATCTTTTGGCTCATAGATGTGCCGGATGAATATGCATAGGGCCTGTATTTATTTACAAAATATGTTGCTGAATAACCACTTAGGCCTGTAAATGCCAGGGCCTCTGCATATAAAAATGTAAGCTTTAAATAATCGTGCCTCATGTTTTTACCTGTAAGAAAGAAAACAAGGGGTAGGGGAATAGCAGCGTAAAAAGGATAATAAGCTCCCTTATCCACTGCCATATTATATGGGCGTACGGCCCATCTGTCTAATGGGTCTATATTGTTCGGGTTTAATGCAAGTATCTGAGCCTCTGATGAGCCTCCCTTACCGTAGCTGTATGAGGCGGAATATGCACACCAGCCCGCACAACCAATAACTACGGGCACTTCCCAACCAAGTTTAAATGTGTAGGTTGGCTTTTCTTCAATTTGGGTGGTATCCTGGCCATAGCCGGTATAAAAGCAGGATATGGCTATAACTGCAAGAAGTGTCTTACTTAGCAATGTAGGTTTATTCATTGTGTGTTGTGTTTGTGATTTACAAATATGGCTGCCGGGCAAGGTTATTGCATTACACAAACCTTGTAGAAAATTGCATTATTCACGGGTGGAATCTGCGCTTTCGGGTTTAAACCCAATTACTTTATTGCGTGCGTAATTAAATTTCCAAAAATCTTCTTTCATATTCAACACCTGTATAGGTGCATTATCTATCCAATGATAGTTGCCGCCCCTGGGTTTGCCTACAAGCAAGGCATGGTATTTGAATCCATGTTTTTTTAGCCACTCTTCAGTTACTTTACGATGTGCTTCGGTGCGTGATGTAAAAAAGGTAATAATATGCCCTTCGTCATACCATTTATTAAGTGTATCTACAGCACCCGGAAAGGCAGCTGCATTAGGCATACGCTCCGGTTCTTCATTCGGTATGTCTTCGCATATTGTACCGTCAATATCTACTAAATAATTTTTTAAATGAGCTGGCAGGATAGGAGACACTTTTTTACCATCTACCACCTTATTTACCAGTTTTGATTTAGTGTCGCTCATAGTATTGTATTTAAAAAGTGCTCCAGAACAGCACGTAATATGTTTACGTTCTCTGCCCCGGAGCACAATAGGTTTTTACTCTCCTTTAGCAGTAAACTACTCTTGATCTTCAGAAGAAGAATTGCTGCTTGACTGGTTCTTCGAAGAAGAAGAGCCGGAACCGCTGCCTGATTGCCTCTTTGAAGGATCGCTGCTCGATTTCGAAGAAGAAGAACCTGAGCCCGAATTTGAATTTGAGCCCGATTGTCTCTTCGAAGAATCGTTGTTAGATCTTGAAGAAGAATTGCCTGATTGCTCAGAAGACGAATTTTTTGATTTGTCTTTTTTGCTTGAACTTGAGTTTGACATATTGTTTTTAATTTAAAGGATTAATAAATAATTACGATACAAAGATGTGATGGTTTGGTGCGAATGGTGTTATATTTTAATCGAAATACTTTACACAAATCGCAGGCTGTGCTTAGGTTTGTTATTCCCCTGTAATGGGTTTGGCAATAGATTTGTGTTTACGCATTTCATGCACCTTTCCAAATACATGAAGGTATTTTTGAGAGAAAGTAAAAAAGTCGACCCTTGCACCTATACCCACTTCGGCATACCTGTTTATAATATCATACCCACCAAATAGTGTAAATGCACCCACACCAATAAATCCACCTGCTAAAGAACCTGCAATTTTGCTAAAACTAGTTGGGGTTCCTATACCGGCCTCGAACACTACGCCGTAAAAGAAGGTAGGCGATATGGTCATTCTGTCATCTTCATTAAATACAAAGTTTCCGTAAAACCATGTATACCCCAAACCCAAACTTAAGTCGCTTATTGCTCCGGGGCTGCCATTTAATTTAATACTGGTAAATGTGATAGGAATGCTTAAAGATCCCATTAACCTTGGCTTATACCGGGTGTTATAGTACAAAGTATCGGGCCATTGCGTGCTTACGCGTGGCAATGCATTTGGGTTTGCCGAGTCAGGAAAAGTATATCCTCTTTTATCTAAAAACGCTGAATTGGGGCTTCTTTCATCATCTTGCGCTATTGCAAAGGAGCAGGAGAAAAGTAAGAGGGCTAAAGTCGCTAAAAATAACTTCATAGTATAGCTCGCTTAAAATTTAGGTTAGTACCACCACCAGTGCAAAAATCATTCCCGGTATAAAAAATATAAGGGTTAGGATAAGGTCAATCCAGAAGTAGGCATGTATGCCATACATTAAGCCAACACCCAGTGGAGGAATAAAGATGGCGCAAAGCACAATTACCAGGAAAGCAATGTTGGCATCTACACGTACCTCATGGTCTGATACGTTATCTGTTGTATTAATAACATTGCTGCTTGCAGGGCTTATGTTTTCATTTGCTAAGTTTTCTGTTACTGTCTTATTCGCGGTTGCAGCTATTTGTTTCGTGCTTGCTATCTTTTTAGTTGTTTTAAGTTTTTCTGCAACAGGTGCAGGAGTAACAAAGGCTGCTTCTTGTTTTGGTTGTATAATAATTGCAGGTGTTGTTTTAGGCTCGGGCCTGGCTGTTACTTTAGCAACATCTAAAGGCTTTATATTATTCTTTTTAACTACCCTGTCCACATAATAGCCGCTTCTATAGTGCCTTTTAGTTAATGAAAGCATCGAAGAATTGTTACATGAAGGCATTAATAATGCTGTAATACATAATAGAATAAGTAGAGGGAGAAGTTTTTTCATAATTGTGTTTTTAGGATGCAAACATAGCCCAGCCTCTATTCGCAAGTATTACACTATGCTATATGAAAGTTGCATTATTCACACAATGTGATAATTATGTAACATAATGCCACCATTGTGTAAGGCACTACAGCCACACTACATATACTTTTGGCTTTAACTAAAACAAAACAATTATGGGAAACTTACTTTACGTGGTAGCTGTAGTACTTATAATATTATGGGCCATTGGATACCTGGGCTATAATGCCGGTGGATTGATACACATATTACTGGTAATAGCGCTTATTGCCGTTATATTAAGGCTTATTCAAGGTAAAAAAATTGATTAAGGTATGAAAGCCGCGTACGTTTCGGTTTTAATACTGCTTATGCCTTTATTTATGTTCGGCCAAAAACCCGATACCGGTAAGCATGTTGCCAAGCAGGATACTATTAATCCGTATAAGGGCGATATAAAAGGCCAGCTTAAGGAAATTAAACAAAAGAAAATTGCCTTGCATTCCGATTCTATTGCACCCGATTCAATAGGCAATCAGCCTAAAGTTGTAAAGGTGGATACAACCGTACAAAATAAATATGGTGATCTTTTAGATGATGATCCTAAGTATAACAAACGCTATTGCATTTTAATACCCCTGGTAGAAGGGATGGGAGATAATGCCCTGTTAAGCCTGGTGGATAGTAAAATATTAAAATACGATTGGGCGCAGGTGAGCCTGGATAGCTGGCATAGGAACTTTGATGCAGGTTTTCCGTGGTCGAATAAATGGGTGTGGGATCAAACCCGTTTTGGTAACGATTTCCTTGGCCACCCCATGTTCGGAAGCCTGTATTATAATGATGCACGTGCCAATGGATATAATTTTTGGGAGTCGGCGCCCTTTGCATTAATAGGCAGTTACGAATGGAAAATATGCGGAGAAAATATTCCACCGGAACGAAATAGTTTAATTGCAACTACTGTGGATGGTATTTGCCTGGGAGAAATATTGTACCGTATAAGCTCTAACATTTTGGATGACCGCACCACCGGGGCAAACAGGCTTTTTAGGGAAATATTAGCCACCATTGTCGATCCTATGCGCGGATTTAACAGGCTATTGCAGGGTAAAACATCGCGAAGTACCAACAAAGAAGTATATAGTAAGGAACCTTTGAACATTACCTTATACGGAGGGGTGAATGAAATAAGCACGCACACCAATGCCATATTTAATGGTAAAACCACCGAGCTTGTAAACCTGCAACTTGATTACGGTAACCCCTTCGAGGTGTGTAACCGTACTCCATTTGCTTTTTTTAAATTAAAACTTGAAACCAGTTTTGGTGCAGGAAGAAAGTTTGTTGATAATGTAACCGGATACGGTAATCTGTATGCTAAAAACTCACAGGCTGGTAAGCTGGCCTTGCTTGAGGGATTATTTTTGTATTACGATTATTGGGATAACCCAACCTTCGAATTATCTACTATTGGCTTAGGCCCCAGCGTATTTTCAAAATTAGCTTTAAGCCAATACAATAACTTATATACCAGTGCCCATGTAGGAATTGTACCCTTTGCCGGCACAAGCACGGGCCCTGTTAGCGATACATCGCAGGCCCGCGATTTTAATTTTGGGTATGGATGGGAAGCAAAGGTTGGAACTTCTCTTGCCCTGGGTAATGCAGCTACCATAGGTGTTTCGTACGAATACTTTTTTGTACATTGCATAAATGATGTTGGACTCGATGAGCCCGCTGTGGGCACGCTTGGAAACAACAACATTAGCATATTGCAGCCAAAAATTACCATACGTATATATAAAGACTTAAGCATTGGTTATGAATATTACCTCTACACGGAAATACATAATAGCAACGAAGGATTTCCAAGAGCGACGTATGGCTTAACTGAGCAAAAACTCTTTTTACAGTTTTATTTTGAAGACCCTCAGCGCAGGGGGCATTATGATGATTAGTACTTGTTTTCTGCTATTTTATAACGGTCCTAATAAACACAACCATTATGCTTAAAAAAATATCCATCTTCCTTCTTTTCTTCCTTGCGCTACAGGTGTTTGCCTGTGCTCAAAATAAGGTAAGAGATGATACCGTTCCGCCTACTAAAGGTGAAATAAAACAGGAAAAAAAGTTTTACAACCCAAAGCAGTTTTTTCACGAAACTTTTTTGTTTGCTTCCAGTCCTGCACGGTGGAACAAATACAGCTATATGCGGTTTGGTGTGGCAATTGGTGTAACCCTTGCTATTATGCCGTTTGATACCCGCATTTCAACGTATGTTGAAGGCAACCAAAAATATTATTACAGCGTACCCATTGTTGCCGGTAGGGTGTATGGCGAATGGTATTCTATAGGTATTGTAACTGCAGGGTTTGCCGCATACGGAATAGCCGCCCATGATACAAACGCAAAAAAGATATCGATCGAGTTATTGCAGGCGGGCCTTTATTCAGAAGGTATAACAGGCTTATTAAAATATATTATAGGCAGGGCAAGGCCTTATACGGGTTTGGGAGAATATACATTCCGCCCGTTTTCCTTTTTTAATTACCCCTACAACTCTATGCCCAGCGGCCACATGACAAGCGCAATGGCTTTATCAACGGTAATGTCGCGCCATGCTAAAAAAACTATCTGGAAGATACTTGCCTATGTACCGGCTGCGCTTACGCTTACATCAAGGCTTTACCAGGGGCAGCATTTTCTTTCCGACGAATTTTTTGGTAGCTGCACAGGTTACTTTGTAGGTAACTGGGTTGTTAACCTGCACGAGGAAAGAAGGCACCATATTAAGGTACCGGATAAAATTGAAAATCCTAAACCTTAAGTAAATTATATTAATGAAGCTTGGCTTTGGGGTGCGGTGTGTGCCAAATGTTAAGCACAAGGCCGATATAAAAACCGTTAAAGCTAATTGCAGGGCTTCCTACTTTTTTAGTATTGCCGTCATATTCGTACCAACTGGTTATTGATGCTTTTGCAGGGGCCCAGTCGTACCCAATTTTAATAGCCAGTGTACCTGTGCTAAAATTCATTTTCTTATCATAAAAATAAAGCGAAAGCCCCGCGTTTAAAAGAAAGTTTTGTTTTATAACGCTGTTTTCAAAAACCGTGAATGTATCGGTTGTATTAGTGGTATTATGGTTTTCAGAACGCAGCAAAATCCTTTCAAAAGAGGTGCCAAGGTTGCCATACACTCCATATCTTTGGGTTCTTACAAATGCGTAATACGTATTAACCGATAGCCTGTAGTTATAGCACTCTACATTAATAGCAGGTATGCTGCCAAATCTGCCCGATGTTTGATCCTCGTGTAAAATGTCGCTCGTTAAATCCACCGAAGCATAAAACAGGCGGGGGTTTCCATAATTAACTCCAAACCCAGACATAAGTTCATTATCACCTGGCCTGCGCAACATCCAGTTAGCTGAGTTAATGCTTTTAAAGTCCTTATGGTAATAAATTAGCGATGGGTACACTCCCCAAATTAAATGCTTTGATTGTATAGTAGTGTCTTGTGCCACTATACATAATGAGGAAAAGAGGAGGAATAATAGTGTAAATTGTTTTTTCATACCATACCTTTCTTTTAAGTACAGTGATGTCTTCACCGTGATTCCCTAATGTCTGTCTTCGTGATGATCCTCATGATGGTCATGATGGCCGCCATCGTGTATGCGCACATAGCAGCTTTGTAATAAAAGTGTACAGAACAGGGCTGCTATAAAAGTTAGTTTTTTCATTTTCTTTGTTTTTTGAATTTCATAACACTACAAAGATGAATGCATCGTAGCCTTTAACCGTTATAGTTAGATAGGTATAAGTTGCATAATTCACATATTATAATAACCTGCAGCGTGTTAAATGTACAAGCTCAATCCATAAATGTGTAAGGCCTTTTAGGCAGGATATTTCAATATTTGTTGTGTATTTGAACTCCGGTTAAATAGTAAAATTGTATCCTTTGGCAACCGCGTAGATTTAGGTGGGGTGGGGTTTCAATAAATAAAATATGTGTGGAAGAATAAGTGTATGCTTTATAGTATGTTTTTTTATTATAAGTGTGAAGGTTCTGTCGCAGGATTCTTTCCGGACAAATATTCCATTAGCTTTTGCAATAGATTTTTCTGATACAATTAGCTATGAAAGAGACGCGCATAAGGCTACTGTGCCCCAAAAGGATATAATGGATGTGCCCAAAATTATTATCCCCAGCCTTAAAACAAAAATTATAGATACGATAAAACCACAAAAAGGCAGATTATTACCTTCCTTTTTTCCGGCAGTAGGTTATACACAGGTATCGGGCTGGCTTGCATCAGGCACAGCAAATTTTTCAATATATACAGCAAATCCCGATAGCACAAACTTATCGGTAGTACAAACGGGTGGCGAATTCTCGCTCAGGCATCAAATAATTACATGGTTTATAACTAACTTTTGGACGGATAAAAATAAAGTCAACTTTATTGGCGATTGCCGCTATTACATATATCCATCTTACACGTACGGGCTGGGAGCTAATACATCACTGCTTAATGCCGACCCGGTAAATTACTCGTACCTAAAAGTTTATGAAGAAGTCCTTAGGCACTTTGGCTCCTTTTATATTGGCGGCGGCTATTATCTCGATTATCATTATAACATTACCGAATTAGGCGAAAACGTGGATTTTGAAGAATATAACCAGGGCGCAGTAAGTACAACTTCTTCCGGATTGGTTGCTCATTTTATGTATGATACGCGCAAAAATATGAATAACCCGAAAGAGGCTTGGTACTTTAGCATCCTTTATCGTTATAACTCTACCCTGTTAGGAAGTACTAACAATTGGCAATATATTTTGCTAAAAGCAAATAGATATTTTACATTGGGTAAATCGAAAAGTGTACTTGCTTTTTGGAGTTGGAACGAATTTACGTTTGGTGGTAAAGCGCCCTATTTCGATTTGCCAAGCAATGGCTGGGATACCTACGGAAACACCGGAAGAGGTTATATACAAAGCCGTTTCAGGGGACAGAATATGGTGTATTTAGAATCGGAATACCGGTTCCCGATAACCAAAAACGGGCTGTTTGGCGGAGTGGTATTTATTAACTGCGAAAGCGAATCTCAATGGCCATCAGGTAAATTTGAATACCTGGCACCCGGCGAGGGGGTAGGATTACGGGTAAAAATGAATAAGCATTCTGATGTAAATCTGTGCATAGATTATGGGTTCGGAATAATGGGCTCAAAAGGTTTCTTCTTTAACCTGGGAGAGGTTTTTTAATACGTCTTTCCTGCTTCCCACAGGGATAGCCTTACTATTAACAAAAATTAACACAGGCATTTCGTTGATTTAAGACGGATTTACGCTAAAGTATTACCTTTGTGCCCGATTATGCGCAGCATTATTAAGAAATACTCATCACTTTTACTATTAAGCATCTTTTTATTTGCTTACACCGAAAAGAGCGTGCACGATATGTTGCATGCCGATGATGCGCATTGCCATTCACTTACCGAAAAGCATTATCATAACCAGGAGCACCATTGCGTTATTTGTGATTTTGATATTTCTACCTTCGGGGCAGATTCATTGCCTGCACAACTTTCGTTTGCAAATCTTTCTTTTACCGATGCGGTTTTTATTCCAATCCAAACCGCTTTAAGTTTCGGTATCTCCAATTCCTTTTATAATAAGGGGCCTCCTTACATCGCGTAAGTACCAGGATTAATTCTACTCATATTTTCTCTTTAAGAGTAGTAACGAGTTTTTAGGAAACCTTTCAATTAACGCGATTTATGAAATTAAGATATATAATTATAATACTATGTTGCCTTGTTACCCAAGCTGTGTTGGGGCAGAGTACGCTGCAAGGCAAGGTAGTAGATTCCTCCAGTGGGCAAACCATACCCGGCGTGGTGGTGTATCTTCCACAACTAAAGCTGGAGAGCACCACTGATATTAACGGAGCCTACAAAATCAATTCTGTACCCAATGGTACATATGTAGTGCAGGCCGAAATTTTAGGCTACACTACCGTCATCAAACAAATAACAATTAAAGGAGACAGAACCTTTAACATCTCCATGTCTTATGCTGCAGCCAACGAAAAAGAAGTTGTAGTTACAGCATTGGGAAATATAACAAGTACCAAACGTTCGCCTGTGCCGGTTACACTGGTAACACACGATGCGCTGCTGCAACAAGCGTCTACCAATGTGGTAGATGGTATTGCTACTCAACCCGGTGTTACGGCCATTACAACGGGCCCCGGTGTTTCTAAACCCGAAATACGCGGATTAGGTTTTAGCCGTGTGCTAACACTTTTCGATGGTGTGCGCCAGCAAGACTTTCAGTGGGGCGACGAGCATGGCATACAAATAGATCCTTATGCAGTATACGAAGCCGAAATCATCCGCGGGCCTGCATCTTTGCAATACGGATCGGATGCAGTAGGAGGGGTGGTAAGTTTTAAATCGGCACCTTTTCCGGAAGAAGGAACTGTGCGTGGCAGCATACTTAGCGAATACCAAACCAACAACGGACTAATAGGCCTATCGGGCGATGTAGCCGGAAGAGAGAACGGCATTGTGTGGGATGTACGCCTTAGCGACGGCACTTCTCACTGCTATCAAGACCCGAAGGATGGCTATGTGTGGGGAACTGCATCTACCGAATATAATGGCAGGTTAACAGTAGGCATTGAGAAGAAGTGGGGCTACAGCCGCTTAACGGTTAGCTCTCTGCACCGCACCATCGAAATACCCGACGGCAACCGCGACAGCGCCACCCAGCAGTTTGTATTCGATTATCCAATCAACGGACAAACATCTCCAAGCAAGGCTAACTTTTTGTCGTACAACCCTGAATCTGTGGGTTACCAGCAAATACAACATGATATGTTATCGTGGCAAAATAGTGTGAATGTGGGTAAGGGCCGCATTATTGCAGATGTGGGTTACACACTCGATCACCGCGAAGAAATTGATTCAGGCTCGGTAGCCTCGCTCAACATGACCATGTTCGATGTACCGTATTCGGTAAAGTACCAGGTAGAGGGTGATAGCTCGGGCCTTAAGTTTACAGCAGGCGCCAACGGAACCTACGAATCTATGAGCAATGCAGCCGAAGCGCCCTATCCGTTTACTTCTGTTTTTTTGGTGCCCAACTACAGCTTTATAGATGGCGGTGGTTATGGCATACTTGAGAAAGACTTTAAAAACCTAACCCTTAGCGGGGGCGCCCGTTACGATGTGCGTTACGAAACAGGGCAAAGCCTTTATTTGTTGAATGCCGGCACACCAAGCCAGGCCGAGGTTACCGCCGGTACCCCCGATGCATACACCAACTTCAACGGGTTTAAAAGCACCTTTAGCGGACTCTCGGGTTGTGTGGGTGCAAGCTATCAATTGCCCGCCAATATGTATGTTAAGGCCAACTTTAGTAAAAGCTACCGCGCCCCTGCAATTACCGAAGTAGGCGAAAACGGAGTGCATCCCGGTACCAATAACTACGAAGTTGGCGATCCTACACTCAAGCCCGAAACAGGCTACGAAGCCGATGTAACCTATGGCTACAATGGCCACGATGTTAGCTTTGAGGTAGATGGATTTTACAACAACATTGCCGATTTTATTTTTGCCAACCGCATAGCCGGTAAAAATGGCGGCGACTCTCTTACACAAGGATATCCTACCTTTAAGTTTAAAGCCAACACCGCTATTATAGAAGGTGTAGAGGCTTTTGTAAACATACATCCTACGGCTGCACGTTGGTTCGAGCTCGATAACGGGTTTACCTATATCTACTCCTTTTTGCCCAACCAAGCCGATAGCACGCAGCATGTGCCCTTTACACCTGCGCCACGCCTCACCTCCGAGCTTAAGCTTATGCTGCCCGTGGGACATCGTGGTATCCTCCGCGGAACCTACATAAAGGGCGGCCTGCAATACGACTGGGCGCAAAACAACATTTACAGCGCCAACTTTACCGAGCTTGCCTCGCAGGCCTACACCCTTATTAATGCAGGCATTGGCACCAATTTTGTAAACCCCAAAACGCTGCGTACGGTATGCTCGTTTTACATTAGCGTTACCAACCTGGCCAATATTGCCTACGCCGACCACACCAGCCGCCCGCAATACTTTTTGGCCTACAACGGAGCCCCCCAGGTGGTTACCTCCGCCGGCCAGGGTATTTACAACATGGGCCGTAACATTGGCTTTAAGTTGGTAATACCCATTGGTGGTAGTACCGCAAGTGCAGAGTAATTGTTTTGTTGTTGTTAGTAGTAGGGCGTTTCCCCATAAAGCAGAACAATCACGCTTTATGGGGCCGCGCTTTCGGCTCAAACTCCTCGCTTCGCCCGTCCGAACGGCCATGAGGCCGGGCGGGCTGTGGGGTTCCGCCTCTATCGCTAACGCAGTTCTCCCGTCGCTTTTACCGTCATGCTGAACTTGTTTACTCATTCTCTTTCTTCATTATTGAGTTCGTGATTGTAATTCAGGGTCACATAGCTTCGTTCATATCAAAGGACCTTTTTCCTCTCTTTCACGAAAAGAGTGATATTAAAATGAAACCGTTACATTTGAGTAGATAACCTGATAATGAAAAGAGCTTTTTATTCTGCTACCATTGTAGATTTTCTGAATTCATCAGAAGTTGAAATTGTTGGAAAACTAGCAACCGCTAATGAATTTTCGTTAGAACAAACGCAGAGAGATGCGTGGAATGAAGAAATCAAGATACTTAAAGAGGTTTTAAAGGAATTTCAAGGTGCTATATATTTTGAGTTTTCAATACCTAGAATGGGTAAGAGAATTGATGTGCTTCTTATAATTAAGCACGTTATTTTTGTACTCGAATTTAAGATTGGCGGTGAATTATTTGAAACTCATGCACTTGAACAAGTATGGGACTACGCTCTTGATTTAAAAAATTTCCATGAGACAAGCCATGACAGTATTATCGCACCTATTCTAATAGTAACTAAGAATAAGGATCATGAGCCAGTGATATCATTTACTGCACAGGATGATAAATTACTTAATCCAATAAAGTGTAACCAAAACCAAGTTTATTCAACAATTAAAGGAGTCCTTTCTTTTGCAGATGGAGCTATTATTGACAAGACAGAATGGGAAAATGGAAGATATTATCCGACACCCACAATTGTAGAAGCGGCGAAAGCTCTTTATAAAGGACACAATGTTTCTGATATTTCTCGTAGTGATGCAGCCGCAGTTAATTTGACCGCTACAACTAAGACTATTTCTGATGTTATCTCCCTTTCAAAGAAAAATTCAAAAAAGTCTATTTGTTTTGTTACTGGAGTACCTGGTGCTGGTAAAACTCTTGTTGGGTTAGATGTAGCTAATAAGCATAGTGATACTAAAAATGAATTGTATAGTGTATTTCTTTCTGGAAATGGTCCATTGGTTAAGATATTATGCGAAGCGTTAGCAAGAGATAAAGTTGATGTTTCAAAAGAAGTCGGAAAGAAGATTACGAAAAAGGACGCATTAAGAGCAGTTAGTGAGTTTATTCAAAATGTCCATCATTTTAGAGACGACTGTTTAAAGGATATGGATAGACCACCGGCTGAACATGTTGTTTTGTTTGATGAAGCTCAAAGGGCATGGAATGTTGAACAAACATCGAAATTTATGCGTACCAAAAAAGGTAAATCTGATTTTAATCAATCTGAATCACGTTTTTTGATTTCGTGCTTGGACAGACATAATGATTGGGCTGTAATAGTTTGTCTTGTAGGCGGTGGGCAAGAGATAAATACTGGAGAAGCTGGAATAAGTGAGTGGATTGAATCTATAAATAGCTCATTTAAGCATTGGGATATCTATATTTCCCCACAACTTACTGATGAAGAATATGGGTCAGGCAAGATTCAAGAAATATTAGACTCCAATCGAAACGTAAATTATAAGGAAGAGCTTCATCTTGCTGTTTCAATGCGGTCATTTAGGGCAGAGCATGTTTCCTCGTTGGTTAAAAATATTTTGGATATTAATCCTTTGGAAGCTCGCAAGTCTTTGGATACGGTTAGGTCAAAATATCCAATAGTAATTACTCGCGATTTAACGAAAGCAAAGAAATGGTTAAAGGATCATGCACGAGGCTCCGAGCGTTATGGTATTGTTGTATCATCCCAAGCAGAGAGGTTAAAGCCTCATGCAATATTTGTTAAATCAAGCATGGATCCTGTGCATTGGTTTCTGGATAATAAAGATGATACGAGGTCTTCTTTCTACCTCGAAGAAGTTGCAACTGAATTTGACGTACAAGGCTTAGAATTAGATTGGACTTGTGTTACATGGGATGCTGATTTCAGGTATTCACCGGATGGTTGGGTGCATAAGTCGTTTAAGGGTAAGCGCTGGGAAAATATTAAAAGTGATGAAAGGAAGAATTATTTAAAAAATGCTTATCGTGTTCTTTTAACTCGTGCACGGCAAGGTATGGTAATTGTAGTACCTAATGGCGATTCGGAAGACCATACAAGAATTCCAGAGTTTTACGACTCTACCTTTGAATATCTTAAAGAGATTGGATTTAATGTTATCTGAAAAACAGTATTATAAATCGGCTAAAATGCTTTGAGCAAGCAGATCATCCGTTAGGCGGAACTTCCAAGCATCAACAAAGTAAAAGATTTGTTCGTCTACAAACCTTGCCATCTCAGAAGTATAACCTCCTTCTTCAGTGATTAATTTCTTTTCCAATTCCGTTGAACCTACATATACTTTTCCAAACTCTTCGTTCAAGTCAATAATCCTGCACTTGTATTTTTTATTTTCGAAGTCAATAATATCTATTTCTTGAAGCATATGTGTAATTTGATATGCAAAACTACACACTAAGAGCGTATGAGATTGCCAAGAATTTTAGCAATTTGAATCGCCTTGAGGATCGATTATAAGGTGTATAAAATTATTCTTCTACTTCAACAAATGTATACTTACAATCCTGCGAAAGGCAGGTGTGAATTTGTATTCCATCGTTTGCATGCGAAAGGTCGAATATTATTTCCGTTCTATTCCCGCAAGTAGGGCAGGTGGTAGGCTGTTCGCCTCTAATAAACAGAGAATCAAAAATTGTAGGCTGTTTTGTTACGATGTTTTCCAGTATACAAGTATACTAAAAAACACAAACGCTCGCCGCACTGTTTCTGTTTTATGGGGTAACGCCCTAAGGAAAGTACTTATAAATATCTTTGCGGTTGGCAAAAATTGTAAGCCTAATGCTATTATCAACTAAAAAAAAGCCTAATCTATAATCGCCTATTCTGATACGGTAAGCATTTGAATGCCCGGATAACTTTTTAATTCCCGCAAGTTCGGCAACAGTTTTAATAGTTTCCATTTTGCGGATAAGTTGCTCTATTTTGACAACAAGCTTCTTATCTTTAATTTTACTTAAGTCTTTGTTAAAAGGTGCAGTTGTATAAACAACCATAAGCTGAACTATTTTGCCTTCTTAAGGATGGAGTAAGCGCTTTTTATGGGGAGGGGCGCTTCTTTGCTGCGTTGTTTCATTAGTCCCAAGAGTGCCATATCTTCCTTTTGTTCTTCGGTAAGCACACGTGCGCTAAAATGAAATTTTTTTGCGAGCTCCAAAAACAACTTCATTGATGAATCGTCGTCAATATTAATTACCAGTGTTTTCATGAGTACAAAGGTACGAATAATTAAAATATTCCTCATCTTTCTCCTTAATTCGTAAGCTTCTCGGTCAGGCTCTTAATCTGCGTGGTCTTCTCTGCACTGCCGCTGCTGCTGCCAAAATAGTAGGACACAATGGTTATCCAGGCGGTGCCCAGGGAGCCAAGCATAATGTTTAGCACGTCTTTGTTGGCAGGCGGTACGTTAAAGCGCAGCATATAAAATAGCAATCCAAAAAAGCCGGCCGTTACGGCAGCGGCAATAATAGGCGAGGCTATTTTATTAAGCATCGGCGCCTTGTCGGAGGTAGCAATTTGCACCTCGCGGTCGCGTGCGCTTTGTGCATCCTTTAGCTGTGCTTCGTACTGTTGTTCGGCCAGTGTTTGCAGTTTTTCTATATGCTGCTCCTGTAGTGCAGCCAGCTGTTGGGTAAGCTCGGCCTTTTTTGTAGGGTCTTCTACAAACTTGCCAATAAGGTCGCTGGCCCCATCCAGCAGCCCCTTAGCCCCTCCCGAAAATATCCCTGTGAAAATTCCCATGGTTTAATATTTAAATGTTTACTTCCATAACTTTTCATTTTTCACTATTCACTTTTCACTAATTAAGTTCTCCCGCCACCTGCCAGTCGAGTATAGTTTGTATGCGGTTGTTCCACCCCTTTTGAAATACCACCTGCGTAGGGTCAGCATCGATAATGGCTTTGTAATGTGCGGCCCATTCTATGGCATAATCTTGTATGCTAATATTTTGTGCGGCTTGCAAGGTTTTGTCGCCTACAATCCCATCTGCGGTTACACGTGCAGCACGTTGCAATATTTTATTCGCCGAGGCTACACCGCAGTTTACCGCACAGCTAAAGTGCATATACTGCAACTCGCTCTGCAACGCAGAACATTTTGCAGGCCCCCAATACTCACCGGCATAAATAGTCAGTGCCTCGGGTTGGGTAAGCTGTGCAATATCCAAAGTCGGGTGACTGGCTTGTGCAATGCCGTATTTGGTAAGCCCGCCACGGTCGTTACGTATATTGGTGATCGATATACCTTCTTGCACCATAAGTAATTTAAATGCTTTGTTAATATCCATGTGGTTTGTTTTTGGTGGGTCGCCAGTAAATAATACAATACAGCAGGCAGCTAATCATAAGTAGTGCTATGCCTTTATTTTGCATGTCGCTTTTTTAAAAGGTGTTGCATGCTAATCCATATTGCCAACACTGCTGAAATTAACTGTGCTCCGTGAATTAGGATGGGTGGTAAATCTATAGTCCATACATTAAATACCAAGCTAATACTCAATAACGACCAGCTTAGTAGTAGGCTATTAGTCTGTTGTATAAGGGTGTGTTCCACAATGTAGGGTTATTGGATGAAGCATTGCATGTTAATAGATACACCTTGAGGTGCTGTGCCAGAAGACTGCGTAAGCCATTTCATTACAATATAATCTCCGATAGTAACTGGAATAGAAAGCCCGGTTATTTGTTGGTAAAATGAAAATGAATTTAAGTTAAGGATAGTAGATATTACATAGTCTGTAGTATTGTTTTTTCGTATATAAATAGTTGTATTGTTATTTGCACTTGCAACTTGAAAAGCAACAGCATTCAAGGACACTGTTTTAATTGTCCCTGAAGCTGGAATATAGACTCCCCCTGCCGGGATTCCTGTTAATCCACCTGTAGCTGTCCAACCAACTCCATAGTATGTAGTTGAATTTGCTGGATTAAATCCAGCCGTGGATATTGCTGAAACTCCCATAAACAAAGATAACGTATACCCCACCCCCAAATTAGTCCTTGACGTAGCTGCATTATTTATATCAGAAAGATTATTTGACACCTTCAAATCAAGTGCCTGTGCAGTATCCGTATAGGCAGTTGTTGCAACCTTAGTTGAATTATCGCCTGGGGTTTGCGTAGTTGCTGTAGTTCCGCTTGCTAGGGCAGTATTTACACTCCAGGTGCCACTATTTACCTGTGCTATGCCTGTTGAAGAATGGCTGTCTATGCCGGTTCCTCCGCCTGTGGTGCTGACCGTTTTTCCATCCACATAAGCAGTAGTTGCAAGTTTAGTACTATTGTCTCCTGCTGTAGCTGTAGCAGCCGTTGACCCGGCTACGAGTGTTGCAAGACCTTCGTATCCATTTTTATCATAAGTATAGGTGTTTGCTGGACTTGAATAATCCGCAAAGCCGGTTATTGGAAACATGATTTTCATCTGCCCGTCGCCATTTCCATTAAAATCTTGGGATAATTGCGTAAAATATTGTCGGGAACTTTGATAAATATTACCTATTTTCTTATAGGTCCCGGCAAAGTTAGAAAGAGGATAGCAATAAAAATTAGCTGTATCTACAACCCATGTAACTACTGCTTGTTGAGTTACACTATCGTCTGCGATTAGATCACCGGTGGAAAAATTGTGGAAGACATTCTTTATCTCCATTCCTCCTGGTGAAAGGGTTAAGTTTATCATGTCTGCTTCGATAGAAGCTTCGCTTCTTACTTCGATATTATCAATTTTGCCATTAAATGTATGTACAGTGTCAGCTGATGTATCATTGCCAATATAGACAGCATTGTTGTTAGTAGTAGCCGATGTACATGCGGCAGTATTCGCGTCCTGAATACCATTTATGTAGGTATATAAAGTAGAGCCATCCCATACGCATCCTATGGTGGTCCATGTTGTGGCGCTTATTGCTGTGGCGCTTGTTACAGTAACATACGAACTTAAACCGGGATTGAAAACACTAAAAACCACATTCCCTGAATAGTTAATTTGCACATTAAAAGAACCCGATTGATTAATGATGTACCAATATCCGGGCGAGGTAGGTAATGAATTCAGGTATAGACTTGTAAATACAGTTATTGCAGATATGCCACTGAAATTGGTTGGTGTTACCGTAATGTAATTGTTGGTTGCTCCAAAGTTAGCTGCATAGCCATAGTTTTGGCCGGCAACAATGCTTGTAAGTGTTCCTGATCCTGTTTGCTTGTTGCCGCTAAAATCTGCAAACGAAGAAACATTATTATCATTAAAAGTGTAGGCTAATAATAAACTCATGCTAAGGGGTATTTAGGGGTTGGTGATGATATTACTACGGGCAGGCTTAAGGCTTGCGTTTTGGAACCTAAAGGGGGCGTTTGAGATGCAATGGCTATTGGTGTCTGGGCAGGCGCAACCATATTAACTTTACTATCACTATTAAAGTAATTGTTTATTATCGCAGGTGTAGCCGATACTTCTTCAAGGTTAATGGTTAACATGGCCTTTTTAAAGTCGAATGTATTTCCTGTTTGCACATATAAAGTACCATCTTCATCCAGTATGCTGCTTGCAAAAGCAATTCCTCCGCTATTTAAAATCTTACCTGTTATGGCCCTGCGATAGTTGCCTATCAGGCTGGCGTATTTATTAAACAACATATCTGCAAGTATTTGTCCTCCCTGGTAAGCTGCTATCAATGCATCGCTTGAATTGAGAACACCCGACCCCGATATATACGAAACAGGTATTTTATAGTATCCACTTGCAGTTACAATACTTCCCGTTACTTGAAATGTGTATTGAGCTCCATCGGTAGTATAGTTAGAAATAACAATATTTTGTCCCGATGCCAGGGCTGTTACCCACGAAGATATTCCGTGTCCGAAATTATCAACGGCATCTACAAATATTTTAGTTGCACTTGCTGGAGTTGCATTGTTTAAAGATACTTTACCCGTTCCGGGGTCGGCATCTGCTGTTGATGTATTGAAATTAAACGCCCTTCCCTCGTTTTCATTATGCCATGTTTGTGTAGGCTGCGCAGTTGATAAACGAAATGAACCGGGGTAACTTGGTGTTAATGTATCTCCGTACACAGCCGATACTGTTTGTTCGCTCCACCTGTTGCCTAAATCAGGCGTTGTGTAAAATTTGGTATACCCGCTTACACTTTGAAAGCTATCCTGATATTGGATATCTGCTGTGTTTATACCGAAATTAATCAGGTCTAACGAGGTTTGTAAAAAAGGTTGCAGCCCTCTTAGTTTTACTCCTGCCATATTGCCCCAGCCGGTTATTGGAGGATACATATATAAATCAAAAGAGTAAGGGCCGGGAACTAAATTACTCCAGGGTGGATTTGTTGCGAAATTAACTGTGAAGGAATAGTTAGCATTAAAATTTACGTTGAACGATGTGTTAGCATTAGTCATTAATAGATTAGCCATTTGAGCCTGAGTTAATGGTACTTTTTGGCCTGTGTAGGCCAGGTCAGGAAATAGCATATTCATAGAGCTAAAATCGAATTGTGCACCACCTATAAACGAGTTATTTATATTGGTTTGCGAGGTTTCCCAAAAATAACTTTGACCGTTAGGCGCCAACACAAGATTATAGCAGTTGCCTCCGCCATCTACAAAGCGTACCAGAAAATTAGGTATTACGAGATATCCTGTGCCTCCGCCTCCAATCTGTGTTAATAATCGCGCATCATGATTTGCATTTGACCATGTACTTCCACCAACGTTTGTAATTGAAAATTGAAGATACCACCGTAAATTGATTTTTAAGGAGCCATTAACGGGATCGATATATACCCATGGGTTTGAATACGTATCTCCCGGCCGTCTTACGGCATGCAAAGCCCATGTTGGCGGTAATATCGGAGTTGATGTGCTTGGATAACCAAGGTAAGGAATTGGGAAAGTGCTCGCAAAACCCGGATAAGGTGAAAAAACTGTTGTGTGATTTGTAGTTTCAATTGCATTTATGGCTGCGTTGTAAGCTGCTATGGCCGTGCTATCAAACACTACGCCGCTTTTATATTTAACATCGTTTGTAAATTGGTCAACAGTTTGTATATTTATATGCGTTCCGGCATAAGACGCCAAGTCAGTGCCTGCATCCCAACATATAGGCATACCGTTTGCTGTTTTGGTAGTGGGTGTGTTTTCAAAATAAGGGTTTGCAACCAATTGTACCACATCCTCGGCAGATGTATTGTATTGGTATGATAATCCGGTTTTTTTTTGTGTAACACTCCAATCGCCTCCATTAAGCAATTTAGGTTGGCTGCTGTTGTGTATTGCTACAGATGAGGCAAACGTACCCGAACCTATATTAGATATTGCAGTGCCCGGTACCTGAAATGTGCTTATGGGCGTATAATCAAAATAGTTAACCGATGCCTGGGTGCGTTCCCAAATACGTTCTATATACCACATGTTGTTGGCTTGGTACATGCGGCAATTAAGCGATGTAAGTATTTGGTTTAGCAGTGTGTTGCATTTAATTCCGTGCAGGGCGCCATCGTCGGCTATTTGGGTAAAGCCCATGTCCGATAGAAACACCTGCTCCAAAAAGCCCGATGTGTCCAGCGTTCTGTCTTCGCGTATGTTTATTATTTCGCGTACATTTTTGGTGTATGGCAAAAACGAAAGACAATTGCTAATAGTAAGTATTAACGATTCCAACCCTTCAACCAGGTTGCCACTATTCTCGTACCGATGAAATTGTAACTCACCCAAGCCGCAGTTAAACTTTAGGTTAATGGTATACGGTGCATCCTGATACGGTTCCGAATAACAGTCTGTTGTATTTACCCCGCTCCAGTAAGTAGAATAACTGCTTCCATTGTTTAGGCTTTGTAACACATCTACATAATATTGTAGTGGTGCTGCTGTGGCAAATTCTATATATCGGCCGTTGGTAGTACTCATTAAACCAATGGTAAGTTCGCTGCCCATAATGGGGCTTATTAGGTCCTGCTTTTTATAGGATAAGGTAATAGGGTTATCAGAGCCTTTAACAGAGGTAGATGAGCCCCCATACGAAAGCTCGTAAATATTTATTTTATACATGGCGCCTGTAGTGGCAGTGCCCGTTTCCTCGCGAAAGGTTAGTGTGTATTTCAGTCCGTAGCTCATTTGGTTTAATTAATAATTATTAATTAGTAATTAGAAATTCTTTCGGCACTTAATCATTTATGGTTTAATGTTAAGTGTTAGATGTTTAGTTTTTCAGATTTTTCCCGGAACGCTGATGACGCAGATTGGGATGATTAATAATTATTAATTGTTAATTATTAATTGACTTACGCTCCGCCAAGCGCATACGATGTATTGTTATCTACCCTTTGTAAAATGCTTACCAGTTTATCGCCTTGTATCTCGAAGGTGTGGTTTTGGGTTTGGCCGCCAAGCATGCTGTGTAGTTTATCCAAAGGAGCAATAACCTCGGGGTTGTGGCTGGCGCCTGTATATTCGCCTACGTTAACAATAGAAGAACCTGATACCAAGCCGCCCGCTGCCATTTTAATAGCATTCATGGCAGAGCCTGCTGCTACCAGTGCGCCACCTTCAGCAAGTTTAAGGCCGCCCATAGGGTCGCCAAAGCCCAGCATGGTTGCGCCTAAGCCAATAAGTTTTTCGCCATAACTTTTTATAGCATCTCCCAGCATCTTCATCATCATGGCACCCATGTTTACTTTTTTACCTGCTGCTATTTCTCCCATTCCTTCGGCAAGGGTGCTCACAGCTTTTCCACCGGCACCGGCTAAGTCTTGCATCGCTTCTCTATGTTCCCTTGCAGCTTCGGCAGCCTGTTGATGTGCAAGTGTTTCTTTTTGCAATGCTGCATCTAACGCAGGTATGTCTTTTATCTGGCTATCGTCCTGGGTATCTACCTTTGGCATTTCAGGCGCTTGCATCATAGCCGGAATAGTTAATGGTTGGCTGTCTACCTCCGCTCCTTTGGTATCCAACGTAATTTTTTTAGGAGTTATGGTAAGCTTGTTTATATCTACTTTTGATTCAGGTATTTCTTTTTTCTTAAAGGCATCTTGGTAAGCTTTGGTTACATCCATTGGTAATCCATTCAGCACTTTAGTAATTCCTTTAACGCCATCCGTAAAGTCCTTCGATACATTTTGAGCCATGTCTTTAGTATCCTGCACTATATCTACCGCCGAGTCTTTTATATTGTTTGCTGCATCCGAAGCATCTGTACCAAATTGTTTAAAGGCTTCTTTGGCTTTGCTCCAATCATGGCCGACTGTAGCGTAGTAAATACCTTCCAAGCCATCTATAAGCAGCTTAACAGGGGCCAGTACGTATACGCCAATTATTGTTCCTAAATCCATAAATAGCCTGCCCAGCCATTCAAGCAAATCAAGTAATATTTTAAATTCAGCTATTACACCATCGGCAATAATTATGGCAAAGTCTTTTATGCCTGCCCATGTTACATTTACTACAGCCCTAAACGTGTCGAATTTTTCATAACATACTGCAATTACGGCAACAAGGCCGGCAATTAAAGTAATTACAAGACCGATGGGGTTGTAACGTAGCGCTTCGCCAAAGCTTTCAAACATTTTTCCGAGTCCGGCAAATGCACCATTTAAAACCGAGGCGCTGCCTACAGTTGCTAAAAACGCTGTGCTCACCTGTCCTACATTTCCAACTAAGCTGTTACCCGAATCGGCCATTTTTTGTGATTGTTCAAGAAATCCTTCACCAAGGTTTTGAATTGCAACTAATGCCTGGTTTAGCATATCTGCAATTACATCCATGGCAGCCTCAAAGGCCGAGGTATCAACCTCTATAACTATTTGTAACTCGCTTGCATTCATTTAACTAAATATTTATATATTAAATATAATGTTTATGTTTTGTGAAAAAGACATCCATAAATGAGTAACATTAAATAAAAATCAACCAGCTTGTATAGGCTCTATTATAACAGCTGTCCCAAAAAATACGGGTTCATCAGTATCTCCGTTAAACTCGCGGAATATTGTTCTGGTACTTATTATAGCGTTAGCGCCCATACCTTCTGCCTTTTTAATCATGATTAATTGGTTTTTAAGTATGGCATCTGGCTTTGTTTTACCTCTGAAACTTATTCCGGAGTCAAACCCCCACACCATACCAAGATATTTAACTATTCTATATCCTTCTAAATTATCAGAAGTAACGACGAAGTTTGGGTCTATTTGTGTTGCCATGCTATATGTTTTAAATCAAATGTAAAGCGAAAAGTGACATGAACCAAGCTTTTTAACACAGTGCTAAAAGGTTTAGCAAAAATGAGATAAATACCGACATATCAACTTCTATAGAAACACTTAATGCTGTTACATCCATTTTGTTTTGTTTTTAATAATACAAATATAAATAAAATATTTATATATAAATAAAATATTTATATTAAAATAAAAGCAGATGTAGGTTTACCTATCGGTATTTACTGGTTTTTTTAATTACCTGGGATATTATCACCTTTTTCCTTGGCCGGGTAGTCCCATTTTAGGCCAGCTACATTAAATTCGATAATTTGACTTCCTGTATTATCAAAGTCAAGTTCTATTCTTATCCTTTTCGCCTTTTTTACTTTTTCTATCATTTTATTCGCTTCCGCATAGGCTAAATAAGCTGAATTCACGTTACCTTTAAAAGAATGAAAATTGTAATAGGCTGGTTGTTCTTCATCAAATCGTATTCTCAGATTTATATTACCGTCGGTGGTTTCGTTAAACCTTCCTTTATCTAATACCAATGCAAAGGTATTTGCTCCCTCGTAATTTTGAATAAATAAATGGATTTTGGTGTTTTCATCAGGAGGAGATTTAAGTTGTAATTTATTTATAGAAAACACGGCCGCTTTATGCGTTTTTCCCGAAGTCATTTTATCTTCTTCATCAAAATAGCGCCAATGGTTGTCATCTATAGAATCTTTTTTTGCCGAAGTATTGTTTTTTTGTGCAATACAGCAAAAACTTACTAATAAAAGACAGAATGACAGCGTGTTTTTCATGGATAAGTTTTATTCAATTTTAATGCTAAAGGATTTATAATTGCGTTTACTGTTACCGTAGGTGGCATATTTTGTTACTTTACCGAATGCGGGGCAAAGCGCATAAACATTTGTATATTCTATAGATATAACAACAAATGTAAAATGAAAAGAAACAGGAACCAAGCTTTTTAACACAATGCTAAAAGGTTTAGCAAATCATATTCAAAATATTTATATATAAATAAAATGTTTATTATATTAATAAAACTGAAGCAATAAGCTAAATTTAAACTGAGATAAAGTTTAAATTGTAATCTAAAAAATTGGTTTGTTAATTTCCCATTTGCTTTTTATGGGCTGCAAATTCTCCAAGGAAAGCTTTAACGATATCCGGTACATTTGTACTTGAGGGTGGAAAAATGTCGATATAACCGGATGTTGTAAAAAAACGGCATGATTTAAAACCATCCTTTAGCTGGCTGATTTTATCAGCACTAGCATAAAAAATAAATTCATGAGAGAAAATACCTTCGCCCTGAGGATGATTTTGTTGCACTTCGACAGAGGAGCATTCAACTGTATTGTTGTTGTTAAGCAGAAAAATAAATTTATCTCCGGGGTTTATTAAAAGAGGCCCCCCATAAATGCCCGTTACATCAATAAATATATCATCGTTAACCGAAAAAATGGAGAGATAATAATTTTCCGGTGACAGAAATTTTATTTTACTTATTGTGGTGGATTTTGTTGTGATTTTATACTTTTTTTCAAACGAGTCCTCATAAGACTCTTTTATGTACTTATTCTTCAGTTTTTGAAAATTCGGGTTATTTAAATAAGGAGTTAAATTAACAGTATCATTTAATGAAGAACTTAAGTTACCGTTGTCGTCACTTGTTTGTGTCGTTATAACATTAACTTTTACACTTATCGCAGATTTATCAGTATTTACTTCTTCCGGCATGGTCTTTATAAATTTTGTAGTATCAACGGTTTTGCCCTTATGGTTCCATTTAAGGCCGGCGACATTGAATTCAGAAATTATTCCATCTTCATCTACATAATCTGCCTGAACTCTTACCTTTTTTGCCGCTTTTATTTTGGCAATAAGATTATCTACATAGGGATAGGTTATAAAAACAATTTCTTTCCTTGTATTATTAGGATGTATAGCGCGAGGAAACCAAAAGCGATAATATTGGGGTTGTTCGTCATCAAATCTTAACTTAATCATTGTTGAACCAGGACTTTCTTCTTTAAACGCCCCTTTATACAGTTCAATGCTAATATAATTTACACTATCAATATTGTCAACCAAAAAATAACTGACACCGTTATCATGAGATTTACCTGATGCGGCATATGAATGATAGTTTATAACCGAGGTCATTTTATCTGTATCATTAGAATAGTGCCAGTTTTGCATTGTTGCACTGTCTACCGATGGTTTGTCTTTATGATACCATTTAAGCCCGGCTACGTTGAAATCGGTAATTTCATTATCATCTTTTTCGAAAGTTGCTTCTATTCTTATCCTTGTTGCCTTTTTTACTTTTTCAATCAACTTGCTGGCTTCTATCCCAAAGACGGCCAAGGCATCTGTTTCATTATCGGCAAAATAAAAAGTGTAATAAGAAGGTTGTTCTTCATCAAAACGAATTCTTACGGTTGCATTGCCTGTTGGGTTTTTGCTAAAGCTTCCATTTTTAATAATGTAGGCAAAACAATTTTGCCCTTCATTATACTGTAAATATAATCTAGGCATTGAACCTCCTTCGTAAGGGCTTTTAAAAAACAACTTTGCAGTAGCATTTATGTTAGCCTTGTAACAAATGCTTGATGTCATTTTATCAGTATCTGCTGTATATTTCCATCCTGGTTTTTCCTCTTCCTTTTGTTTTGCAAGGGTTTTATCCTCGTAGTCCCACTTTAGGCCTGTAACATTAAATTCAACTATTTCATCATCTCCTAAAAAAGGTACTTCTATTCTCAACCTTTTAGCTTTTTTTAGTCTTTTAATTATATTTTCTGCAACTTCATCCGTAGCTGCTATTCGTTTCTTATCCCGGTCTGTTGAAAATGAAAATGTGTAGGATATAGGTTCTTCGTCATCAAACCGCAATCGTGCGTCAACACTATTTCCTCCCAGGCTACCAATAAAACCGTGAGAAACAGCAAACCAAAAATTATTTTCGCCATGTTTGTTTCTAACATATATGTAGGCCTTTACACCCGTATTATAAGGAAATTTTAAATAAACCTTATCATGAGCATATACTGTTGCAATAGGAATTTTTTCTGATGTCATTTCATCAGTATCTACTTCATATATCCAATGTGTTGAATCGACAACCTTTTTTGTAACAGATGTCTTTTGCGAATAGGATACCTGGCTAAAAATTAATAAAGTAAACAATATGGCATTTCTCATGGGTAGGGATAAAGATATGGAACCAAATGTAAAATGAAAAGCTTCAGAAACCAAGCTTTTTAACAGATTGCTAAATGGTTTAGCAAACGGTGGGTTGTTTTACATTATACTTTTCCGCAAGTCTTACCCTCTCTTCATCATTCAATACTTTCACATGCAACTCTTCTGTTTTATCTGCGGGCAAGGGTATAAGCTCTTCTGGTTTTAATTGGTTGTGGCGATCGACATGCGTATTGTAAATAAGGGCGTAAATGGTACGTGTGCGTCGCCACGCATCTTGTTCTTTAAGTGCAAAGCCATCCATCCAGGCGGTCCACTCCCGCGGGGTCATCTTCCAAAAATCGGTGTACGATACACCCGCACGAGAGCTTTGCGCCATCAAATCATCCCAACTTAGTTCCTCACTGTTTTGTTCTTTGCCATTACCACTTTTTTTTTATTCGGTGCCGAAACCGATTGCGAAATGGCTTCCATTATTTTACTTAGTTCGCCTTCGGGTAGTTCATCCAGCCAGTCGCCCACCTGGTAAGCGGTAAAATCTATTTGTTGGTTGCTGCTAAGGCATCCGCCTGCAAGGCCGGCATAAATAATATCACGCAGCTCGCCTATAGTAGCGCTGCCTTTGCTTATTTCGGCAATACGTTCGCCAAATGTTGCAATGGTTATTTTGCGTTCACGGCAAAAAATATCTATTGCGTTAAACCCAAATTTAAATGGCCTGGGTTTGCTGCCAATGTTTACGGTTGTCATAGTAAGTTCTAAAGTTTATAAAGTTTTTAAAGTTCATAAAGTAGTAGAAGGGAAAGCCCACTTAGTTTGTAAAGTTTTTAAAGTTCATAAAGTGCGAAAAAGGAAAGCCCACTTAGTTTGTAAAGTTTATAAAGTTCTTAAAGTATGTAAAGAACTATAGCACTTTATAACTTTATGAACTTTCCACTTTTACCTGCTTAGTGTGTTACCATAGTTAATGCCGCAGTACCTTCAAAGGTGGCGCTGTAGCTTACTACATCTTTGTCTTTCGCGTTTTGTTCCAGCTTGGTAATATAGGCTAAGCCGTTCCAGCTTTGATCGCCTGTTACCTGGCTTACCAGCGTAAAGTTTACCGTTACAGCCAGTTTGTTGGCCATAGCGTTAAACAAGTCGGCCACATTATGCACCGTAGCCGATGGATGGAAATCTACCAAGCCGTTGGTGCTAATGTTCCACTTGGTGTTGGTGGGTATTATTTCGTCCCAGCCGCCGCTGTCTTTGGTGGTTGCATTTGCTGTTCCCAGGTCGATAGATAGTTTACAGTCTTGCGAAAACGAGCAGGCTACTTTGCCATGTCCGTCTCCGTTATCTACCTGCACTACTAAGTTTGTTCCGTTAATTCTTGCCATTTGTTTTAAAGTTTAATTGTTATTTAGAATGATTGATTAATTCCATTTTTTATTGCTTAGGCATTTCTCTTTGCGTAAATCTTTGCGCTCTTTGCGGTTAAATTTTACCGCCAAGAAAAATGCAAAGGAAATGCAACGCCAAGGTCGCAAAGCCATGTGTGGTTTGTGTTACTGTTAGTTTACGTAAGCTGCTGAATACGATGCCTGAACTTAAGCGTGCGATAAAACACAATTCCATCGGGTGCCAGGGCTTTAAAAAAGTTGCTCTGGTCCAGTTGTGTAATTACATTTAAAAAATCGGGAGAAAACGAAAGTGGTTGAGATGTGGTTGTGCCACCGCGTACAATGTTTTCTATTTGCCATGCAATGGTATCAATATCGCTTTCGCCGCCATAGTTGGCAGTATACTTCATAGCCGCTACCAGGGTAATGGTGGCATCCCAGCCAAAAATATCTTTGGTGGTTTCTTCGGTGCAGGTAAAATCCGACACATATATATACGGGTATGCCGCACCCGATGGCACCTGGTCGTAAAAAGGAATAGGAGAGGAGTTTAGGCTTACCACATTGTTAAGCGCATTGTAGTACGCTGTGCGAATAGCTGTTGCAGGGTCTTTCATTGGTTTTGTAGTGTTTGTGCAATCGAATCAATCAAGGCTTGCTTGTTGGCTTCGAAAGCGGGGTTTAAAAAGGCCCGCCCGGATGAATCGTTCGGACGGGGTTTTGGTGTATCGTGGTGGTCTTTTTTGTGCGGAGTATGTTCTTTGTGCTTGTTTGTATAATGTTCTGTTTTATTTTCTTTAACAGGTACTCCATACTCTGCATTTACTGCATCCGGAGAGTTTGCAGTTATGGTAGCCGAAAGCCCATCATCCGCAATTTCGGTGCTTATCGCATCACTCAGCGCACCCGATGTATTTGCTTTGGCTGCATCGGCCATATCGTTTACCGATTTTGCCAGTGCATCTTTTACACCTTCGCTTACCGTTTGCTGGTATTTTGTAAGTGCGTCTGTAAGTTGTTCAAAGCCGCTAACATTTAGTGAGAACATTCTTTTTAGTTTTTAGTTGTCAGTTATCAGTGGTCAGAAAAGCCCCTTTAGGGGTTGGGGCTTGGGCGCAACCCGCCAACTCGCGGGTCGGGCTTTCGGCTCAAACTCCTCGCTTCGCTGCGGGGTTCCGCCTCTATCCCTTGCGCAAATACAAATAATTCATCATTCATAACTCATAATTCATAATTGTAACGGAGTCATCCGTTACTCTCCACGCATTTTAAAACTGTGTATGTGGCTTTGCGTTCATTAGCGGCACTTAGTATTTTAAATGTGCGGTTAGCGGCATAGTCGTTCCACACTACATAATAATTTTCCAGCGGTGGAGTATAGTTAATATCCTGTGTGCGCAAGGTAACTGTGTAGTAAGTGCCGTTGTATTCCTGATCTTGTATAAACAGCCTGCCGCTTTGGGTAATATCTATGCTGGCCCATAGCTGTACGCCGCCGTTCCAGGTAATAGTACTGCCGCCTTTGCCATCGGCAGCCAGCGTGCCGGTATATAGTGTTATGCGTTCGTTTAGTTCCATCTGTATTTAATTACGAATTAAAAATTGCGAATTACGATTTTCTGCACTTAAGCGTTAAGTGTTTACTATTAAATGTTTAGTGTTGTGTTTAATTTTTCACTTTTCGTTTTTCACTTTTCATTACAACCGCGGAATGCGGTATCTGTCCAACAAACTTTTTGCATCGTTGGGTATTTCAATAAACCCTATGGTTCCCTCACGCGATGTGGCTTGTACATCGGCGCGCATTTCGTAAGCCGCATATACCATTTTCATAATGGCTTCGCAAATGCCCATAGGTATTTTGCTGCTTTGCAGGCTGCCATTGCTGGCAAAGGGCCATACCGTGTCGTAGCCTGCATTGTAGTTTACCTTCAGGTTAAAGCGGCTTAGGTCGTCGTTTGGCGAAAAGCCCTTGGGTAAGTTGTATGTGGTAGCCGTAAGTACTATGTAACTGTCCTGCTGGCCCATAAGGTAGTAGTCGCTGTTAAGGGTAAGGTTGCTGGTTTCATCCAGGTAAATAAGCTGGGTGCTGTTTATATTAATAACAGGAGGACGTGGCAGGTAAAACTCACGCTCAATCTCTGTATAATATACCTCGAGGGTTTGTTGTAAAAATGCCCTTCCGCAATATTGCTCGGCCCGTTCGCGTGCGCTTTGTATAAGCATGGGCAATACTGTTGTATCGTCGTTGGTGTTGCTAATGCGGCAGTAGTTTTTAACCGCTGCAAGGGGCAACTCGCTGGCAGGCGGAGTAATAATACTCAGTTCGCTCTTCATAGTAATAAGGGGTTTAAAAAAGTAAAAATGCCATTGTTTAATTGTACAACGACTGGCGGGGGCTTCTTTCAATTATGAATTATAAATTCTGAATTATGAATTGAAAGACGAGTGCAAATATAAATAAAAAATTTATACTATGTAATAAAAAGTGAAATAAATTATTGTTCGACAAAGAATTAGAGAAGTTATAGATATTTCTTACATTAGCTATACCAAAAACCAAACCCAATGAAACACCTACTACTTTTATTACCGCTCACCCTGCTCCTTGCATGCGGACAAGAGCAAAAGCCTGATGCGCCAAAAGCAATGACAAAGCAGGATTCTATAAGGCTTTGGAATGATGCAAAGCGTGGAGATAATGAAACAAGAGGTTTTTTGGATGCTAACGGCAGAAAGCAAGGTTACTGGACAATAATGAATAGCAGCTTGCATATACCCGGTTACCGAGACAACGATAAAGTTTTAGAAGGAAGCTATAAAGACGATAAGAAAGAAGGCTTGTGGATAAAATATTATTCTGGCGGGGCCGTAATGTTGAAGCTAAGCTATGTGCATGATAGTTTGGTAAGCAAGGATTCTGTGAGTTTTAAAGCCAATATGGATGATAAGCCGATGGAGAAGGGGTAGGTTTTAAACCTTCGTCCTATATTTGTGTCTTATAGAAAACCACTAAACCATGAAAAAAGCCTTTTTACTATTTATTCTAGCCATGTCTTCTGTGTTTTGTTATGCGCAGGACGATGATGATGCACCGGTTGTTATTAAGAGTAAGCCGGATACATCAACACATAAAACAACCAAAATTTCAGTTGCTGTTTGGGGTTCGGCAGGGGTGAATATACAGCGCTTTAAAGGAAGTACTTTTATAGATACGCTCGCGAATAAGATGGTTAAGTACCCCGCTCAGGCTGATGTTGGTTTTTTTACATTTAGAAATATATCCACAACTACATATAGCAATTATTCAGTGGCTCCTTATTTGGCTGCAGGGATAGATTTAAGAAGTGGTGAGGAAAAAAATTTAGATAATATTTTTGGCGTAACATATACGCGTTTTTCAGGGCAGTATTCCTACAATGCATTTGTTGGTGGCGACGATGATATTAACGCCCAGGAAGAGTATGATACTGCAAAAGGAAGCTATACCTGTAATGTGTTTGCCCTGCAATATGCTTTCCAAGTTACTACCCGATATTTCTATGTTTCAGCAGGTGTGAAACTTGATTTTAACTTTGTTAAAGCTACACAACAAGTTAATGTTAACGATTCTTCCTTTCTTATGGATTTCCCTTCGTATCGGGCAGGAGGGAGGAGTATAGTTAATCAGTCACAAAATGAATTCTACCTGTCTGTGCCTTTTCAAATAAGTGCTGGTGGCATTATTAGAGTAAAGAAAATTGAATTCAGAATAGGCGGATATTATAATTTATACGGTGGGCAAAGTTATAACTCCATGGGCATTATCTTAACTGTATTACATATTCCAAAAGGTTTTTAAGTTTTAGAGAGTGATTCCAAAAACTCCTTCAACTTATCTCCTAATATAGTATTTGCAATAGGCGGGTAGGGGCGACAAAAGCAGTCGTGTATCTTCGGTTTATGTTTTTCAAATGCCTTTTTAGTGGCAAAGTTTTCAGATTTATTTTTCAATTCTAATTTAAGCATGCTAAATATAATTTAGTCCCGATAACTATCGGGGGTGATTCAGATTAAGTTACTTTATAGTAATCGGGTCCAGTCTTTCAGCATAGGGAATTTATCGGGTGGCACATGGGGTACAGGTCGGGAATAGTGGTGTAAAAACAGTTTGCCCTTTGTGGGCAGCTTGTCAATTAGGCGTGGCCAGCTTGTTGCATGGCAATGTATTTCGGTGGCATTTTCTATAATGCGTGCGTACGATAACATCTTTGCATCTTGTGGAGGCACAAGTATGTCCAATGTCGGATCAATAAATTGGCGGTCTATTTTAAATGTGCCGGGCGAGCCCCCTTCGGGTACCAGGGCATAGGGTTTTGTGGGTACGGGCAATTGCTCCACTTCTTTAGCACGCCGGCTTAGGTATGTATGCTTTTCGTTATGATAACTAAGGCCTGCCGCTTTATATACCGTTTCCATATCCAGTTCCCAATGCTTAGTGTTATCGTTTACCCCCAGCACATCAATATGTGCGTACTTTTTCTTCAGTTCCTCATATTCCGGAAAGCTTTTTAAGCAATGCAGTTGTACCTGGTCGTTTCTCCAAAACTGGCGTATGCTGTTGTAGTTGCGGTACATCACGGGTAACAGTATCATATCATCCTTCGCAAAATGATTTATAAGTGGCACGCAGTCGATAGTGTCGCCCATGGCTACAACATATTCTGCTCCATATTTTAATACAAGTAGTTTCATACTCTGTTTATAAAGTTTGTAAAGGGGAAAGTTTATAAAGTCATTGGTTATTTCTATTTACCAATTCCTAAAACATTTTGATTATAGTCTTTGTTGAACTTACGTGCACAGCCACGGGTATAGTCTTCCTTAACATTTGGTTCGAGTGTTTTTAAGGATGCACTGCCAATGTGCTGTACCACCACGCGACTTTTAAACTCACGCAGACGGTGTTGTTTAACCTGTTCGCTGGTTACATTATCGGCACACCAAAAATGATAGTTGGTATTAAGTTTGCCTATTTTATTCCATGCCTTGCGTGTTAGTACAAAGCAGTAACCGCTAATAATATCGGCATGTATAAAGCCATGCTGGTTGGTAAAGCTTAGTATATCTGCATTGGTATCTGCAATAAGTTTTTGTACTTGCTTCACAAAATCTTTCGGGAACACCACATCGTTATTGGTAAAACAAATCAGCTCTGCATTGCCCATAGTGGCACCTTCGTTAAGGCATTGGTTATAGTTAAAGGGTGTGCGTTGCAAAAAGCATTCAGCATTGTTATATTTTATGTTTGGATGTTTTTCCAGCACGGTAATATTTACTTCGTCGGATGTAATACTGTCGATGGCCTGTTGGGTAAGCTCGCGTAATTGTAATTGAGTACCATCGCTTACCATTACCACATCCATCTTTATGGGTGGATCTGGCCTGCGTGGTGCAAACCGAGGGTTGTATTTGTGTGTTTCACTCTTTGCAGGATCGAACCGGTAGTGGTACAATACTTTAGGAATGGTTACATCGGTGTTCATTAGCCTGCTGTTCCATAGCTTTATGGCATAAGCAGTATCCTCCGAAAAGTTTTTTTCTTCAAAGCCAATTTTTTGTGCAATGCTGCGCTTTACGGGGTTAAGATGATTTACCATGCGGTAGCGTATACCTTTATCGTCTTCATCTTTGTTGAAATTGCGGCGGTTGAAGTACACATGGTTTTCTACAAGTGTTTCGGCATTGCTGTATTGGCATTCAAAACACACTGCATCCGGATTGGTTTCTAAAGCCTTTAAAATGCAATCGATATAGTCATCGCTTACCCAATCGTCATCATCTATGTAGCAGATGTAGTCGCCTTTAGCCATTTGCAACAGCTTGTTGCGCTTTTCGCCTACGCTCATTTTTTTATTGTCGCCCAGCCACAGTATTTCTACCGGTAGGTTAGTGGTTTGTTTTTCCAGGTGCTCTATCAGCGCATATAGCTTGTACAGCCTTGCGCTTACCGAGCACAGAAGGATAGAGAGTTTCATTATTTTAATTATGAATTATAAATTATGAGTTATGAATGTGAGTATCTGTAGTCATCCTGTCCCGATAGCTATCGGGATTGTTTCAGGTTCGCATGTAATTGTTTAGCTATTGGGTGTGATGCTGAATTGCAATCACGAATCCATTAATGAAGAATTAAAGAAGTGAGTAAACGAGTTCAGCATGACGGTGAGGTTGTGTTTTGCGTTAGGGACGAGAGAAAGTAAATAATGAAAAATGAAAAGTAAAAAGCGACGAGAGAACTGCGCAAGGGATAGAAAATGGTAACAGTCGCTTGCGGCTTTACGCTTTGATAGCCCGACCCCTTAGGGGTGCGCCCAAATAAATTAAAAATGAAAAGTGAAAAATAAATTGAATACCCGGCATTTAGTAACCAGTATAGTTTTTTATTATTCACTTTTCATTTATCACTTTTCACTTAGTTAAGGATATCAGGGCGGAGCCCACGCGCGGAACCAATGAGCTGCCGCCCCTTATCCATTAATTAACGATAAACTATAAGCGATAAACGATAAGATGAAGGAAATTAGATGTTCGCAGTTCATCGTTTATAGTTCATAGCTCATCGTTTACCTTAGCTGCCGCTTATAACAGCGTTGTTAAAGCTGCTTCCGTAAATAAAGGCATTGGGCCTGTATACTACGTTGGCAAGCCTTTCTTCTACCAGCACGGTTACCAAACCTTGTACAAAGTTGCTCGCGTTTTGGGTAGAGAAGGTTATCTCCAGGTCGTCGCGTTGGAACAATTGAGCGCCTAATGAAAAATCACCTACAAGGAAGGTACCTTGTGTCATTGCCGTATTTGGTACAAGCAATGCGCCGCCTATAAAGAAGCCATTAGCCCCGGCAGAAATGTTCTGCTCGAACTGGTAGCGTCCGTATTGGTCGCGTGCGGTAATTACCGTTTGGTAGTCGTTAGGATGCACGATAATGTAGTTGGGCACATAGTAGCTTACACGTGCCTGTGTTACGGCCTGCATCAGCACATCGTAATAGTTGATGTCGCTGGTGTTGGTACCGCCAATTACACCGAGTGTGTAAGCCTTTGCAACAGGTATAATACCTGTAAGGTTAGGCGAGGAGCCATTACCCGACAGCACCTGTGTATCTTCCTGCATTAATATGCGGCCCACAACTTGTGTTTGCAGGTAGCTCATAATAAAGTCAGCATCCTCCATCATTTCTTTAGATATGTTGAGGTAGGTGTTTATTTTGCGTGCAGGCACTTCGGTGGCTGTAAGTGCAAAATCGCTTTGGCCTGCGCTGCTGCCTTCGGCAATGGCGCCACTGCCATCAGTTTCTTCGCTTAGTTTGTTATACAACACCTGGTTGCTGCTCATGCGGCCCATATTCATAAACTGGCGCAAATGCACAGGGCGCAAAGGATCGCGGTAAATATCATCGAGCCTTAAAGGAGCGATAACATCACCGGTTAAGCTGCCCGTTTCGGTTACATTGCCTGCAGTTTTTTGAAAAAAGCTTTCAGGGTTTACCTTAATGGTGAATGCAGGGCCATCGTTTTTAAGCTTGGTAAACTTTGCCATGTTTTCGCGTATGGCGCCTTTAAATGTTTTAGCATCGCCAAAGCCGCTAAGGCTATACACAGGGCTTTGCTTAATGCTGCGTGCCAGCTCATCGAATTGCTTTTGCATTTCTACCTGCACACGTTTAAAATCGGCAGGTATGTTTTCAATGTTCTTTTGCAGTTCCTGCATTTTAGCATTGTTTTCGGCTTTGTCGTTATAGCCTTTTACTTTAAGGGCGTTAATGCCATCCTGTATGTTTTTTACAACAGCATCCAGGTTGGCATCCTTTCGCCTAAGGTTAGCAGGGTATGTGGCCGCAATGGCTTTCATCTCTGCTATGGTTAAATGGTTTTTCATGTGATAAGATTTTGAAGCCCCCCTACGTCCCCCCGATAAGGGGATTTATAAAGCCCCTCTTTTGGAGGGGTTGGGGAGGCCGTTAATTAAAATTTAATTTGTGCGAGCTTTTCTATCAGTTCCTGTTCTTCTGCCGACGGCTCGTCGCTTAGTGGGGTAGCGGCAAGGGTGTTTTGCAACGGCCCGGGTGCATTGCCCGCATGGCTTAAGAGTGTTAACAGTTGTGTAAGCTCAATTTGAAGTTTTATGTATGTATCGTCGGTATAATTGCCGGTGTGTAATGCTTTTTCCAACATGGTTTTGCGGTTGTAGGCGCGTTCCAGTTGTTTCATACCCGTAAACGGAGTGTTGGCGTTGGCGCCCCAGGTTACGGTGCTACCCTCCCATAGTTTGGCTTCGGTAATGCAGTTGGCATTTTTGTTTGTATTACTGCCTGCGCTGGCCTTAATCAACTGAAAGCCTACCGAGTGCTCGTTATACACTCCATCGCGGTAAAGCTTTATGGTGTCTTCAATATAGCCACCATTGGGCTGTTCGGGGAAGGTGGTTTCGAAATACAATCCGTTAGAATCCTCTTGCAGCACATTGGGGCGGCCAAGTGGCAGGTTAGGATTATGCTGCAACAGGTGCAGTATACGGCTTTTGTTTTCGTTCAGGCTTTTAGAAAAAGCTCCGGGCATAAACACATCACCATCGCTATCGAGAGTGTTGAACGAAGCGAAGTAACCTGTTACGGTACGGCTGTTTACGTCCACATCTTTCAGTGAAAGGTCACCTGCACTTTTGGTAAGGAATGCCCGGAAGCTCTCTGTGCGGCCTGAAGCAGACTTTTGCAAGTAGGCTTCATTTTTTAAGAAGGATAAATTCATGGTCAATTGGTTTTATTGACCGGGGGGGCTTTTCTTTCAATTAACAATTATCAATTAATAATTAAAAATGAAAGAGAATGCAAATATAAATAAAATATTTAATAGTAAACAAATTATTTTTATTTACGTCACTATTGCTGTCATTCTGAGAGGAGCGAAGAATCTCTTTTGTTATTTGGGCGTTGGCTGCCGCCCGGGCTATTCGTTTCAAGTCCTCGCTTTGCCCGCCTGAAAGACAGAGTCGGGCAGGCTGTGGGCTTTCCACTACTATCCCTAACGCGAAACACAATCAGCTATTTTGATAGAAATTCATAATTCATAACTCATCATTCATAATTATTTCCTCTCCTTTTTTTAATTTCAATATCTATTTCTATTTCTATTTTCCATATGTAGATACATATGTACTACATATGAAGCTACATATGTAGCTCTTTAAAGTATTGAAAACCAAACTTTTATGTTTTTAGGCCTTCTTTTTTAGCAAACTTGGGCAAGTTTTGGGGTGCAAAACAAGGTGCTTAAACTGGTGATTTGAATATCATATGAAAATGATATGATTTCAGAAACAGATTATACCTTGCTTAGTTTAATTCTGGTGGCAGATGCTTTATAATAATCGTTACCAAATTTTTTAACATAAATTTCAAGCGCTTGCTCGTAGTAGCTGTGAGCTCTCTGAAGATTTCCCTGTTTAACTGCTAAATCTCCAAAGGCGTAATATATATCACCAAAAACGTCATGGTCGTTATCATAAAACGTTTTATTAATATTCAGTGCTCTACCCAGATAGTCGTTAGCGGTTGCCAGGTCTAATTCTTCGGTTTTAAGAGTTCCATAGTTTAGATAAAGGATCGCAGTAAATGGATTTGTTTCACTAAAAAATTTAAGATGAAGCCACAGAGCTTTTTCAAAGATAGAATCAGCGTGTTTATACTTGCCTAGGCTGGTTTCATTTAGTCCCCATCCATTAAGGCATAAAGCCATTGCTGAAGAAGTATCCTTGTTATTTGCTACGCATATCTGAACTGCCTTTTGGTAAAGCTCATCCGATAATTTGTGATTGCCTGTATAGTAATATATATATGCGATAGAATTTAATGTTTCAATGTGAGAAAACTCTACTGTTGAGCCTGGGCGATTTAATTGTACCAAGGATGAATCTGCAAGAAGCCGCGCCTCATTAAATTTACCCGTAACAGTATATAAAAGAGCGTGATTTATTAGAAATGATAATGTATGCGTAATGCCACTACTGTATTGAGTCGCTAATTGTTGATAGGTGTTCTCTGAGCGAGAATATTCTCCAAGGTCTTTGTCGGTAATAGCAGAGGATAAAAGAAATGAAGGGAGTAATTGAGCTGCCATATTATTTTTGCTTATGGTTCGAATTCCGTTATCTATATCTGTTTTTGCACGCTTAAAATTGCCAAGTGCTATGTCTAACGTGTTTAACATATAATACGTCATTATTGTTTCACGACTTAAAGAATCTTTGGACTTGAAACATTCAAGTGCGCTAAGTGCGCAGGAGTCTGCTGGTTTAAAGCTATCTGTTTTATAAAGATAAGTTGCGTAAAGAAGAGAAGACGCGCAATATTCAGGGTCATTTTTCGGTAAGTTTTTTAGTGCAATTTTTAAGTAATAGTAAGATGAGTCGTATTTTTCCATGTACAAATAATCTTGCCCTAAATCAAAATAATTTGTCATCAACACTTTGCTGTTTTTCACTGAGTCTTTGAGTAGTAAAAAGTTGGAATTTTTAAGTGCTATAATAGCGTAACTATAAAATTTTTGCCCTGCAACAGACTGTGCCAATAGAGTATATAATTCGGCCATAATACTGTCATTTTTATTATATACTGTGCGGTAATATTTTATTGCGGCTAAGTATAATGAGTCGGCCTTTTCGTATTGGCTCATGTTTTTATAACATGTGCCCATTTCTCTATCAAGCCAGGTTTGATGGCTTGCTAAGTTATTGGTGTCAATATCTCCTATTAAAGTGGCCTGGTATGCTTTTTTGTAATAGTTTATAGAAACGACAGGGTTGTTGCTGTTATCGGCTTTACATTTATATGCTAGGTAAAGAAAATGGAATGTACCTGAAATAGGAAGCATTCTTTCTTTAAATGAAGGGCCATTAGGTTTGCTTAGCGGAGAAAGAAGTCTATGAAGTGAGTCTTCAAGTGGATTTTCTGTTGATCCTTTAAATCGATTAGAATCGAGCACGTCATTAGTTTCATTAACAAGCGTATCAGCACCGAGCCATACTTTACCAAAATGATTAGCAGCTTCGGCATATTCTATAGCTTTATCGCAATCGCCTGCGGCATATGCATTTTTGTATTCTTCAGCGTATTTGACCATGTTAAGATTGGCCATTAGTGGTTCATTCCCATTATTAAAAAAGCCTTCAATCCCTGCATATATTGTATTTGATGGATTAATATAATTTAGAAAACCAGGAAAAATACCGATAATAAAGGAGCGTAGGAGAATTGACCTTAAGTACTTTATTTGATCGTTAGACTTACGTTTTATGAATATATAGATACCAAGCCCAATAAAGAAGAGTTGATTAAAAAGAAGAAGGAATGGTACAAACCCGCCTTGCCAAACTCTTAATAGATTCGGAATACAAAAAAATGAAGTTCCTAAAGCTATGCCAGCAATAATGGGCAGGAAGACCTTTTTCTTTTCCTTATCACGAAATATCCAATAGCCACCAATAATGTATGATAATGCAACAAGATATAAGACTAACGAAGTAGATTCAAATTTTGTGTTTGCATCAATTCCCGGAGAGAACCGAGATAGAAGTACAAGTGAGGAAGTTATTAAAGCAATCTTTTCGTAACGGCGCATAGGGTAGTGGTTATCAAAGGGGTTTTGCTAAAATAGATAATATTCTTGTAAAGGGAATTCACCAATTGGCATAAAAACAAATCTACCCAATTTTATTATCGGTAAAACTCTGTAGGTACTAAGGGCGGTTCCATTACTGAGCGTAACATGTATTTGCATAAAAAAATAGTACTTTGGCTGGCATAATTAATAGATGATGCTAAAATATTTTGTACTTGTCATAGTGCTTTTTATTGGGGTTAAGCTGTATGCCCGGCCTATGCAGCCAATAGCTCCGCTATCAGATTCCGGAAAGGTGATGAGTGCGGATACACTGGCGCAGTTTCCGGGTGGTAAAGATTCGTTAGTAAGTTTTATTGGCCGCAATTTGGTTTACCCCGAAATGGAAAGGAGTAATGGTATTACGGGTAGGGTAGTGGTTTCTTTTGTGGTAGATAAAGATGGAAGTATAGAAAATATTAAAGTTGTAAAATCGGTAGAAAAGGGTTTGGATGAAGCCGCGGTAGATTGTGTAAAAAAAATGCCCAAATGGATTCCGGGAAAGTACTTAGGTGAAAATATACCTAATTTGATGAGCCTGCCTTTTAATTTTAAAATAAACTAATAAGCTCTATTGGTAAAATGTATAAGCTTTAATACTCCTGCACCAGCGATTCGAGGGGAATGTTTAGCTTTTCGTGTAAGTTCCGTACCATTGCCAGGCTTAGTTTGCGTTTGCGATTAAGTATTTCGCTTACATGGCCCTTGTAACCTATTACTTCGGCAAGGTCCTTTTGTTTATATCCCATTTGTTCCATCCTGAATTTTATGGCTTCAATAGGGTCGGGTGCGTTAATAGGGTAGTGTAGGTCTTCATATTTTTCTATGAGCAGGCTAAGTATTTCAAGTTCGTCGCCTTGTGCGGTGTTAGGCTTAGCATCAAATATAGTTTCAAGGCGTTTAAGGGCTGCCTGGTAATCCTTTTCTGTTTTAATGGGTTTAATATTCATGGCAATTAGTTTGTAAAGTTCTTAAAGTTTGTAAAGTTCATAAAGTAAGTATCAAATTCTGTTTGCGTCTATTTTATCGTATTCGGCATGTGTACCTATAAACCGTATCCATACCATTTTATACGCGTAATTTATTTTTATTATTAGCCTGTACTTGTTTCCTTTTATGTTAAACACTACTCTGTTATCCGCTAAAAAACTTGCAGTCGGGTAATCTTTTTTAATATCTTTTGGTGCTTTCCATTGTGTTTTATTGGCCTCATCGTACCACGACTTTAGCTGTTGTTCGCAGTCTTTATGCTTTTCCCAAAATAGCCTTAGTGTTTTTTTAGCAATTACTCTCACATCTATTCTATTGTACAAATATACAACATATTTTAATAAGTTCCCTATTTGGGAACTTTAATTTAAAATAAATCTACCCAAAAAGAGATTCCTCGTTAGACTCGGAATGACAAAATTGTAGTGTTTAAATAATGTGGACTCAAAGCGTGTTCGACACTGCTTCGAGTCCTGTACATAAACACTTTGAGCTATGTCATGTCGAGCGGAGTGAGACATCTGATATCATTTATAATTATTCTCCTATCTTAGCCCAATAAAATTCCTCTATGAAACTAATACTATGCATCACAGCCCTGATTTCTTCCCTGTTTATGGGCGGAGACAAATACGAATATGTTGGCCCGAATAAGGATTACAGCATGATGATTTATAAAAACACCAAGGTAAATACCGTTACCAAAGATGAAGGTGGCTACCAGGATTTTATTTTCGGGTATGAGGGTAGTGATACCGTTACACCTGCCTATTTAATATCGGTGGTAAAGGTGCCCGGTGTTGGGTTCGAAGAGAAGGAATTATACGACACATCGTTTGCAAATGGCTTTTTAAGCAATTGTAGTTGCACCATTGCAAACACTGCACCAATGGAATATAAAAATGTACACGGCTTGCGTATTGAAATGAAGATAGACAAAGGTGCGGGGGTGTGGGTAGGCTATTCTATTAATATATTAAAGGGTAATAACCTTTATAGTGTAGACTTACTGTGCGCCGATAAAGACTTTGATAAGTATAAGCCCGAGTTTAGCGATGTAATGAATTCGCTTAAATTAAATTAGGAAGATTTAAGTTTTGTATCCTATTCTTTTGCGTTCCTTTTGTTCTGTTTCATGCTGGTCTTTTTGCAAAAGGTAGGTTAAAGCGGTTTCAATGTCGGTAAATTTTTGATTGTATTTACGCTCCAGTTTTTTTAGTTTATCAGTCAAGTCTTTATGTGATAGAGCGTATTGTCTCATTAGAACAAATGTTCGCATTATAGCAATATTTAATTGCACTGCTTTTTTACTTTTCAGCACGCCCGAAAGCATTGCAACCCCTTGTTCTGTAAAAGCAAAAGGATTAAACTTACTATACTTACCCCTTCCTTTGTCTAAGGTCACAATTTGTGATCTTAGAGAATTGTATTCATTCCTTGTTAATTCAAACATAAAATCTTCAGGAAAGCGGTCAATATTACGTTTTACTGCTTGTTTTAATACCCTTGTTTCAACATCATACATTTCTGCAAGGTCAAAATCGAGCATAACATTATGACCTCTTATCTCATAAATCTTTTTTTGGATGAGTTGCAACTGCATAGTGGTAATTTGTAATAATTTGATAAAAATAACAAATTAGTACTGGGGAAAACTACCTGTTATAGCGCATAATTAAAATACACAACGCCAAGAAAATTTGAGTCGTTACTCTTAACTCTTAACCTCTTTATACCCGTTTTTCTTAGCCAGGGCCATATCCTGATTATACCTGGTTGTATTTCCCGAAGCCTTCCATACCTGGGCACGTTGGTAAATTAAGGTGGCATCATCTACATCATCAAACGGGTCTTTCGATTTTTTTAATGCCAGTGCCTTATTAAAATCCTGTACTGCCTCCAGTGTTTTGCCAAGGTTTGTATAGGCCTGTGCTCTTTCGAAATAAAGCAGGCGGTATTTATTCTTTTTAAGTGCCATGGTAAGATAGTATACGGTGCTGTCGTACTTTTTAATACGGTTATATGCCCCGCCAAGGTTATACAAATAGGTCATCTCTTCAGGCTCGGATTTAAATGCTTTTAAAAAGCAAGGTATAGCCAGGCTGTACTTTTTCATATCTACATACAAGGTGCCTTTGTCGTTGCTAAAGCTGGCATTGCCGGTATCCAGCTTTATGGCTTGGGTAAGCATAATAAGCCCGTTGTTGGTGTCGCCTTTGGCAGCGCTTAATAGCCCCATTTCATCCATAGCGGCAGGCGAGTTAGGGTTAATGTCCAATGCCCTGTCTACATAATCTATTGCAATATCATACTTGCCTTCTGCTTTGTTAATTTCGCCCAGGTAAAAGTAATAATCGAGCCTGTTTTTGCTGCTATCGTGGGTAAAGTACTCCTTTATTTGTTTTGTGGCCTGGTCGTATTTACCCTTTTCAATCAGGTTATCTATTGATGTTATATCGTTCTGCGAAAAAAGTGGTTGTGTAACACATATTGCGAAAATGCTTAGTAGTAAATATTTTTTCATGGGGTTATAAATTTAAACGCAATGTAGCTGGGGTTAGTTTCATGGCATTCTCAAATTCTACGAGTGGTAAACAATATCCGACGAATGGTAAGCCTGATAGTAATTATTTGGCCGTTCCACTTAGCGCGAAATTTCTCTTGCCTTTCCTTTGCGCGTATTTTCTTTGCGTTCTTTGCGGTTAGATGGTTTTATTTAACCGCCAAGGAAATTTCAAAGCAAAACAACGCAAAGGCCGCAAAGGGAATTCCATTCTAAAGGTTAACCTTAACCTATATCCTAGAGATTGTAATTAAAATGCATCACCCTCTCTGCTTTACCTCGGGTAGATAGATAAAACTTCACAGCATGTTTATCATCTGCATGGGCCTCTACAAACATGGTTTTGATACCTTGTGCTTTGCAATAAACTTTAAGATGTGCTATAAGCTTTTTGCCTATGCCTTTACGCTGATGTGTTGTGGCTACAGCCATATCATAAATATATACTTCGGCATATTCGCCATAGTACTGGGGCATTTCGTAGGCGGTAAGTGCACCCACTATTTTAGCGCCATCAAAGGCTGCAAGGGCTATAAACTCGGGTTTGGCAAGCAGTTTCTTTATATATGAATCGCTAAGCTTGGCGGTGCTCTTCATTTCAAAAACATCTTTAAAAAGCAACACCATTTGCCTGAAGGAGACTGTATCTTTTTTAGTAAGGCGTTTTAGGGTAATCACGGGTTAAATGATTGATTTTTCAATGTAAATTTAACGTATTGTGGCTTACCTGCCCTTAAAATAGGGTACCCCTTGTCAATAAAGGGACTAAGGTATATGCTATTAACATTTTACCGTTAATAAACCTTTTGATTATTGTTGCATATTTCTCACTTCTGTACAGGTGGGGCGGCGGGCAACCCAATACGTAACATTTTATTAATCGCTCTATAACCCCTACGTAAACTTAGGGCTGCAACTTTGTATCATCAAAAATACACCACCATGAACAACAACCTAAGGCACATCATCATCATCCTAACGTTAGTGGTTTTATCATCCACCCCGTTTGTAGCGCTAAGCCAGTGTAACGTTCAGTACAAAGGCGGCGATATTAAAATATTAACCTGGAACATATATATGCTTCCGCGCTTGCTGGTGCATACGGGCCAGTTGCAACGCGCTGCCGAAATTGTAGAAGCTTTAAAAGACCAGGATGCCGATATCATAGTGTTCGAAGAAGCCTTTGATGGCAAAGCACGCAATATTATAAGAGAAGGATTAAAAGAGGTGTTCCCCTACGAATCGGGCGACCCGCGCAAAAATGTGTTTTACAAAGCAAGCGGCGGTGTATGGATAATATCTAAGGTACCTATTACGGTAGAAAAGCAAATATTTTTTGGAGGAGGAAAAGGATCGGACAGGTTTGCATGCAAAGGCGCCATTTTGGTAGAAGGGGAGAAGAACGGCTTTTGCTTTCAGCTGGTAGGTACACATTTGCAGGCCGATATTAACAGCGGTAAAAATGTACAACCCATACGCGATAAGCAATATGCACAAATACACGATCAGTTGCTGGTGCCCTATGCCGAAAAAAATGTACCCCAGTTTGTAGCCGGAGATTTTAATACCATACAAGCCGATAGCAACCACTATAATAGTATGGTAAGCAAACTTAAGCTTACCCAATGTGCTTTAGTGGGCGATAAATGCTATTCGTACGATTATGGTAATAATGATGTAATAGTGGGCCCTATGGGTCAACCTCAGTTAATAGACTACCTGTTTTATTCGCAACCCAGTACCGAGGCTACCGTTATAACAGGCACCATGCATATTGTTACCATGCGCAAAAGGTGGGATTTAAAGCATAGCGACTTATCTGATCACTTTGCGGTAGCGGGAGAGTTCAGGTTTTAAGCGTGCTTTAGATTCCTCATTTCGTTTCACTCATTCGGAATGACAAATAAATGTTCAATGCATATTGGAATTGGAGCAGAGTCGATCTCGCTCCAATTCCTTATAACAAAAAGATTAAGACTGTCATTCCGAACGGAGAGAGGAATCTAATGCCTTTCGGCATAAATAAATACCCTTGCGAATAATTCATCATTCATAATTAATTTCATCTTTCCTTCATTTTCAGGTTGTTAGTTTGTGTCATAAAATAACATTAAACATTTTATAGCCATGAAAACAACCAAGTTCTTAACCGCAGTATCGGCACTAGCCATACTATTATTAGCAAGCCCTGCTTTTGCACAAAACAACTTCGACAAAACCCACCCACGCCGTGCCGAGGTTAACCAACGCCTTAAAAACCAAAATGCAAGGGTTGACAAAAAAGTAGCCGATGGCAAAATGTCGCAGGGCGAAGCCAACAAAATACATAAAGAAGACCATGCCATACGCAGGGAAGAAAAGGCAGATGCAGCTGCAAACGGCGGACATATTACCAAACAAGAACAAAAACAAATTAACCACCAGGAAAACCACGTAAGCAGGCAAATTAAGAACCATTAATATATCTGCCATCGAAAACGTAAAAAGGGGGATCCGCAGGGGTTCCCTTTTTTATTTGTGTTTGCCTATTTATTTTTAACTTTTCACTTTTATTAGGGCGTTCCCCTTCCCTGTAGTCAGGGTCGGGCTGTCAAAGCGAAAAGTCTGCCCGGCCCTGCCATTCGGACGGGCCTTCGGCTGTTTCCTCCCGTCCCGATAGCTATCGGGAGCTATCGGGATTCCATCCCTAACGCAGTTCTCTCGTCGCTTTTATCTTTCATTTTCTCTATTCCTTCCTATCCTTTTTTCTCCTGTCTTTTCTTTGCGTGTATCCTCTTTGCGCACTTTGCGGTTAGGCTATTATTTTACCACCAAGGAGAATTCATAGTAAAAACTACACCAAGGTCGAAAAGTTGTAAGAGAAAAGGATGCGCCCAAAATTTTATAAGGTAAGTACACCATTCATCCTTTATACCAAGTGGATATGTATGAGTAGTTTACCACTCATCGATTATTGTTTACCAGTCGTCGAGAACCATGAAACCAACCGGCAAAATATTACGTATTTAGAACTGTAATAAAAAGGGGTGGAAATGTAATGAAACCTGTTTTTTATGTAATGAAATGGTTAATAATGAGCTAAAAAGCTATCATGGTATAAAATGTTAATAAGTTTTTTGGCTCTGAAATAGGCATCAGATAAGGGATACAAACGGTTAAGGATAATTTAATGCTCTTTTTATTTACAAAATCGGTTTAGATTTATAGTTTTGTACTGGAAATCACGGATTTAAAATTCTCATAAAAGTAACGCATGATTGTAAAAGGCTACCATTTAGTTAATCCCCCCCAATTCTTTAAAAGAGTTTTATTAGCTTCTGCTTTGCTGTGTTTGCTTGTGCAGGCACGTGCCGTAAACTACACCAGCAATGTGGCATTAGGTAACTGGAACGTGGCCACATCGTGGACACCTAACGGTATACCCACCGCAGGAGATAATGTAACTATCATTACAGGTGATGTTATAAGTGTAACCGCTGCCGCAAGCTGCGCTACACTTAATGTTACAGGAACACTTAACTGGACTGCCGCTGTAGCACTTACGGTTAGCGGCAGTGTAACCTTAAATAACGGTGGCCTTATTAATGGTGCATCAGCAGGTACCTTAACCGATAATGGCACATTTACTGTTGGCGCAGGTGCATCTGGCATTGGGCGTGCTAATATGACGGTTGCCGGCACATCAACCTATAACGGAGTGGTGACCTATAGTAATGTAACCGGTGTAATTACACATACAGGTGCAGTTACATTTAACGCCGGTTCGGGTATTACGTTTACCGTAGTAAGGCTTGTTACTTTTAATGGCGGACTTATTGTAGCGGGTAATGCAGCAACATCGGGTACTGCAACCGGTACACTTAATATAAATGGTACACTTGCTGTTAACGCCGCAGCTACATTTGGTGTTGCACAAACCACACTTGCTGTTACAGGCGCAACCACTATTGCCAATACAGGCGATATTGTATTTAACGATGCCAATGGCGCAAAAACATTTGCTGCTGTTACCATTAACGCGGGTGGTAAATGGGATTGCTCAGGTTTTGATATATTCTTTTTAATGAAGGGCAACCTTACTAATAACGGAACTTTTTTAGCCAGCGCTACACTCAATAATAACGAATACAAGTTTTCAACCGTTTCATCAATAAACGGTATATTAACCATACCCAACCTTAACTGCGTTTCGGTAATAACAAACAATGCCATACTTACCATCCCCGATTCTTTATATGGTACAGGTTCGTATATACAAGCCAACGGTTCTATATTGTATTATAACTCACCTAAGGTAATTAACGTTACCACATTTACCCCAAGCGCTAACAGTAACTTGGTAGAATATAACTACGCGGGCAATCAAACTGTAAAAGGCTCGGCTGCTATTAAGTATTATAACCTTAATTGTTCCAATTCGGGTAATAAGCTAATGGGCAATACCATTAACGTACTTAATAACCTTACTATACAAGGTACCGCTACTTTTGATGCGGATGTTGCAAATAACAGGAGCCTTTTTGTAGCAGGTAACTGGACAGATAGCAGTACCGCAGTTACTCCTTTTATAGCTGAAAATGGATTGGTTACCTTTAATGGTACTGTTGGTGTACAGGCAATTACCACAGTACGTGGCGCAGGCGAATCGTTTTGGGATATAACCTTTAACAACACTTCTCCATCCAGCCCAAATATTACCACCAACAAAAACTTTAACATTGGCGATAATACATTATTTACCGCTGCCACACTCGATTTACAGGGACATAGTTACCTTATTACAGGTAATGCAGGTAACACCACCGACAAATTTTTGGCAGGTTTAATTATGAGCAGTGTAGCCGGTTCAACGTTTAACGTTACCGACCCCAGCCGCACCAAAATAATTTATTTTAGCGGCACACAAATAGGTACAGCGGCTAATTCAATTACCATTACTACCAGTGCAGGACGTACCCAGTTTACCAACTTTACCGAGTATGGCACAGCTAACTTTACCAAAACATATCCAACAGATGATGTATTTGGCGGAGGTAACTATTACCACGGCCCCGTAACATTTACAGCAGCAGTTACATCAAGCCGTTGGAGGATGGGCGATAATAACGCAGTGCCCGATACTTTTTGGAACGCTACATTTAATGCATTCGCCGATTCGGGTTCTAACAACAACTTTATAGTAGGAGCCAATTCGTTAGGCAATGCTTTTTACGGTACCACCACCATGACATCCACCACACCCGGCGGATTTTTTGTGTGCAGGCAAAATGGTAATGGTAATGCATCGTGCAGGTTTTATGGCCCTGTTATTGCAAACATAACCTTAACCGGTATAATGACGTTTGCCGATGCAGCAGCCGGCAACGTTGGCCATGTAGAATTCGACAGTACCATTACACTTAATTCCACAGCAACATCAACGGGGTATTATCACTTTTGTAATAATAATGCCTTTGGTTCAATTACGCTTAGCCCCGGCGGCCAATTTTTGGCAGGCGCTATAACAGGTAAAACAAATGTGTACCTGTGTAATGTTACCCAGCTTGGTAATAAAGTACAAACTGTAAATACACAAGGTAGTACCGGCGCACTTTATTGCGGAGGAACCACTGCCTTGCCGGCTTTTGAATGTACATTTAACGGCCCCTGCAACTTTTCGGCCGATACTGCCGGATATTTTGTAGGATGTAAGTTTAACGGCGCCACTAATATTTCGGTTAACCACGCCAACGCTAACGGGTACATAATAAGCGATACATTTAATGCAGCATGTACTGCCATTGTGGGCGACATCAGGTTCGAAAAAAATATATTCAATGGTAATACTACGCTGGAACATACTTCTGCATTTACCAGTTCGAGCAATGGTGGAAACACATTTAACGGTACTACAATCATACAAAACGCAGGTACGGGTATTTTGCGCCAGGGTGGCTATGCCGGCTTAGGCGATGCATTTAATGGCGATGTTACCTTTTGGCAAAGCGGTGCAGGCGCTATTATATCGCCGGCATATACCGATGTTTCTACATTTGCCGGGCTTATATCTACAGCAGGTTCGGTGGGTGCGCCCATTGTATTTGCAGGTAATGGCGGTACAATGGAAATAGTTGGCAATGGTGTACAACAGTTTGCTAACGGCGGCTCACTAATTTATCCTACCGTTGTTAATCTTACCATGAACACGGTAGCTGCAAATAATGTAATGCAAATGAATTTTCCGCTGGTTGTAACAGGCACACTTAATTTTACACAGGGCCTTATAAACATGAATAGCTATACACTTACCCTTGGCACTGCTGTTGCTACACCGGGCACCTTATTGCACACAAACGGATGGGTGTATAACGGCACATTTACACGCTGGGTTAAAACAACGGCTATTGCCATACCTGCAAATACAGGTTTAATGCCAATTGGTACCGATCCATTAGGCAGCAATGTATACCGCCCCTTCTGGATTGGCTCATCGGCTAACCTAACCGCCGGCGGAACCGTAACTGTAATACATAACCCTACCATGCAATGGTTTAACCCTGTAAGTTATTTTGATGCAAGCTGGGGCAATGCAGTACAAGGTGTATCGTATGCCGCATGGCAGCTTAGTACCGGCAATGGCTTTGCATTAAACGGTGCATCGGGCCAAATACGTTTTGGCGGAGGCGGCTTTGGTATATTTGTATTAAGCGACCTGAATGCTTCTTTAGCATTTAATACAGTGGGCACTTTTGGTGCAGCTACCAGCTTTAATGTACCACTCGAAGTTAACCGTACTGCTTTAACACAGGCTAACTTTGTAAACACATGGCACATTGGCACCGATGATATTGACGAATCTCCGCTGCCCGTAACACTGCTAAGCTTTAATGCACAGGCAACCGCGCAAAATACAGTGAATGTAGCATGGGTTACGGCAAGCCAGGTAGATAACAAATGGTTTACCGTAGAAAGGTCGAAAGATGGTGTGATATTTGATAGTATTGGCATATTGGCCGGTGCAGGTACCACCAGCGAAACTTTAACCTACGGTTTCTTAGACGAAAGCCCATATACAGGCACATCGTACTACAGGCTTAAACAAACCAATTTAGACGGAACCAGCAGCTACTCGCATATTGCAGCAGTAAATATTTCTCTATCGGCTAAGCTTACTGTATATCCTAACCCTGCAAATGCAAGTTCGGTGTATACCTACAATGCTACCGAAGCAGGTAATGCAGATATAAGAATGATAACCGCCGATGGTAAAGTAATTAATACAGGCACTGTTAATATGCAGCAAGGCGCGAATACACTTCCGCTTAATGCAGGCAGCCTTGCCGGCGGAACATACAGCTTACAGGTTATATTAAACGGACAAGCTAACGAAACTAAGTTTATAGTAAGATAGGGGATTGTCTTATTATTGATTAACAGATAGGGCAGCCAACAGCTGCCTTATTTTTTTGTGGTATTTGTAATAATAATACTTACTTCTTATTTATTTGGGCGTTCCCCTACCCCGAGCGGCAGGGTCGGGCTATACGTTGCAAGTCCTCGTCCCGATAGCTATCGGGACACTCCGGGCTTTCCACTTCTATCCCCGTCCGAACGGCCATGAAGCCGGGCGGGCCTAACGCAAAATACAGGATGTTGCTCTAAGGTTATATTGCTACCTTTAATTTATAGAAATAAGCTGAAGCCACATGAGGATATTACTCACAATACTTGCGATGTTGCTATTCATTTTCATAATGCAATACCTCATGGTGTTTTTGCCCAGGAATGCAAGGAATGTAGGTGTCTTATTAAATAGGAACAACTTTAAATGGAAAGATTTACTTACTTACCTTAAGGAAACACCGAAACGATTTTTTTGGAGAAGGCCTGACCATTATATGTCTGCGGTTAACTTAGGTAACGATGAAGTATGGGCTCAAATTAGGGGCAACTATGCGCTACTAACCGATATACCTAAGCCTGAGACCGGGTACTTTTATAAAGACATGGTACAAGTTGAAGGCCCGGTGGGAACCACAAAATTCAAGGACGATGATTTGTTTGTATATAATGTTATAAAGCTTCATAAAAAATCAAACATTCCTACATTTACTTTTAAAGCTATCGTTCCTTCTCCTAAAGATTACTTTGACTTGGTTGGTGCCTTTCATAGTTCTGCGGGCGTTTTAAAAGCCAGAATCCCGTATCCTAAAGAAAATGATTTGGAGTGGAAAACAGGATATTGTACAGCTTACGATATCGAAATTGCCAGAAAATTATTGGATGCATTTGTTATCAACGCGAACGGCAGGCAGATAAAAGAACTGGTAGCTATAAAGGCACCTTGATTTGGAGCAGATCAACGTTAGGGATAGAGGCGGAACCCCGCAGTGTCCCGATAGCTATCGGGACGAGGAGTTTGAGCCGAAAGCCTGACCCGAGTTCACGAGGGAAACGCCCAAGAAATAAAAGCTATATGAAGACTACTTCAGCTTTTTATTACATTCGTCAATCATCTTTTGGTTGACCTTTGCACCCCAGTGTGGTTTGTGTATATCCTTGCTATCGTTAGGGAACAAGGTTGCCGCCTTTTGATAAAGTGCTAAAGCTTTTTCGTATCCACCGCCAAAAAGTTTGGGTGTGTAATACATGCTGTTGCCCTGCTGGTAAAACATGCGCGGGTTGTTGGGATTCACCTTTTTTGCCAAATCGTAATAGGCATCGGCTATTTTTCCATACTTGCCATGCCTACTCATAGGTGCCACCGATAAGCGTGCGGCTGCCAGCAAAGCACCAAGTACCGCAACTTCGTCGTTGGTGGTGTCCATGCGTTCTATTTTTTTGTAAAAAGCATCGGCTTCGTCTAACATAGGGTCGCGTTTAGCGCTAACAGGTTCTACAAACGATACTACGGCAATGCTCCATGCAGCATAATAATTGGTGAGCCAGTTATCGGGCCACTGTTTTTCTATAAGCTTAAACTGGTTGGTGGCAGCCATTTGTTGCTGGTAGTTTTTTGCGCTGTCGAATGCATTGTATGCATCTATTAGCGCCGAATCTACCGACTGGGCTTTTACTGTGGGTAAAGCGAAACAAAGTGCTGCTGCAAAAACTAAAATTACTTTTTTCATGATTGGATTTTTTTAAAGTTCATCTTTTTTAAAGGGAGTGATGGATATAAATACACCGGCGAAAAAGCTACGATATAAAGCGGGTAATATAGGATAACGGTTTTGCCCGTTATCGGAATAATTATAGCCTAAAATGTTTTGGGTATTGGTTACGTTATCCACCCCAAGGTAAAATACGCCAAACAATTTTTTTATACGGAACAGGTAACTAATGCTGGCAGCAAGGTCCTGGTAGGCAGGGGTGCGGTCGCCCAAAAAGGTTGGATTAAGCGGGTTGTAGTAAGGCCTGCCCGAACCATAATTATAAGTAAGCGAAATATTAATGCCCGGATGTTCTATAAAATACTTGGTCACAATATTTAGGTTGTGGGTAGATACATAGCTGGGCATAACTTCTACAGGATAGTTGGTGTACAGGCGTTTGGTATCTATATAACTGTACGATATCCAGTAGTCGAAATTCTTAATGCTTTTTTTATCTCTCCAAAAAACATCTACACCTTGTGCGTAGCCATAGCCGCTGTTATCAACGGACCAAAAGAAAGGACGATAAGGGTTAGGATCATACGGCCCTTCAGTAAGTTCGCGTACCAGTTGGTTGTACGATTTGTAATAGCCTTCTACCCTAAATGTCCTGTCATTAGCGTTGTATTGGTAGTTTACAATGTAGTGCGTAGCTTCTTCGGGCTTGGGCCTGTCGCCAAACAATAAATATTTGTCGGGGGCATCCTGGTAAAACATACCATAAGCGGCTGATACCTGCCCGATCTTGCCCAATCTAACGGCAGCCGACACACGTGGAGCTATATCGCCCTGTTGCAACAACTGGCTGTATTCGTAACGTACACCGGGTTTTAAGCCAAACCATTTTACGGGTTTCCATTCGGCTTCGGCATAGGCAGCTGCAAGCATTTCGGTAAAAGCAAGGTTGGCGCTATCGTACTGTTGTCCTTCGGCAAATCGTTGTATCTCCGCTCCTGCATATGCATATAACTTATCAGATAGCGCGCTACCTACCTCGGCCCTTGCATCTTCTCGGTCATCATGTTTATCAAAATTGTATCCACCCCAGTGTACCGTATCGCCGTTTTGTGTGTACGAACTGGCAAGTGTTAAGTATGTTTTTTCACTAAACAAATGCTTGTAATAAATGCTGGCTGTGGTGTAACTGTTCTTAAGATTAAAAGCCAGCGTTGTATCCGGTTGGTTGGGGTCGATAACATCAATACCGCTTTTATATTGAGTGTAACTGCCCGATATTTTCAATATGTCACCGCCTGCATTGGTCCACACATAGCGCAGCGAGGCGCCCCCACCCACAGGAGGCTGAAAGAAGTTTAGGTTGGTTTTCATCAATCCATAAAAAGGCTGTGTGTTGGTATAGTTAATACTTCCTTCTAAAGATGCATGTTGCCACAACTTTGCGCCTGCTATGGCTGCCCCTGCCATGTTCAGGTTGCCGCTAATGGTGGTTTCTTCGGGTAAATCATTGGTATTTAATTCCAATATCCCCGATAGTGCATCGCCGTAACGTGCGCTGTATCCGCCACTGCTAAAGGATATGCCTTTAAACTGGTAAGGGCCAAAGCGGCTGCGTTGTGCTACACCCGGTACAGGGCTAAAAAACGGGTCCTGTACCACAAGGCCATCTACAATAACCTGCGATTCGCTGGCATCGCCGCCACGTACAAACAAACCTGTTTGATCGGATACTTTTTGTACACCGGGCAAAGTTTGAATGGCTCCCACAATATCTCCTTCGGCGCTGGCTGTTGTGTATACGTCCATCGTAGTAAGCACTGCCACCTTGCGGTCGTTATTAGCTTCTATTGAGCCCGGAGTAATAGTAACCTCATCCAGGTTGTTGGAGTTTTCTTTCAGTAAAAAGTTTACTGTGTAGTTTTTCGCGGTATCGGGTGTTAAAGTAAACGTACTTGTATCATACCCTATGGATGTAGCCACAATGTCCACCTTTTCGGTTTTATTGTACTTCAGTTTGAAATGGCCGAGGGTATCCGTAAGCGATCCGACAATACTGTTTTTAATATATACCGTAGCAAAGGGCACAGGTTTGCCGTTACGCAGGGTGACTTTTCCTTTAATGTTTACCTGTGCTATGCCTGCCAGGCCAGTAATCATGGCGAGCAAGAGCAAACTAATTTTTTTTGGTTTTGTTGTTTTCATATTTCTTAGTCGTTAAGTACTTCGCAGCTAAAGTTTCGTTTTTTTAACAGGTTAATTACCTGTGTAGGTTCTACGTTTCCTTTTTTGTTTTCTACCCTAAGTACCTTGTCGCGGTCCTGCATATCAATACTTATACTGCATGTAGGAAAGTGTTCGCGCATCTCCTGTATTACAAAAGGCGCGTATTGTTTTTTGATGTTGGTTTTAAATATTTCAATCTTTTTAGTCATAGTAAGATGGATTGATTATATACCAAGTATTGATTTTAGTTTAGGATATCCTGTTTTGCTTATAGGCACTTTAGCACCCGATTTTAATATGGCAATGTGGCTGTCCTTTTCATAAGGTTCTATGCGTACAACCTCCTGTATTTTTACCATGTAAGAACGGTGTACCCTTATAAACTGCGCCTTATCCAGCACCGATTCGAAAAAGCTTAGGGTTTTCTTTTTCAAGAATGATCCTTCGGCAGTATGGATTTTAACGTAATCGTCATCGGCTTCCAGGTAAATAATTTCATGTAGGGGGATGATACGAATTTTAGTTCCTGTTTTAACTACAACGCGATTGTTTTCCTGGCCATTAGCTATTGGCCATTGGCTGTTAGCTTGCTGTTGTTCGCTATTAGCCGATTTATTCTCCATCCAGCGTTTAATAGCTTTATCAAAGCGTTCGCGACTAAAGGGTTTCAATAAATAATCTACGGCATGGGTTTCGAATGCCTTTATAGCATAGTCGTCAAAGGCAGTGGTAAATATTACATCGGGTGCATTATCCAACAGTTCCAGCATTTCGAAGCCATTTATTTTAGGCATCTGCACATCCAAAAAAATAAGATCGGGCTTGTGTTCTGCAATAGCTTTTACACCTTCAAAGCCATCGCCGCATTCCTGTACCACTTTTATATCAGGGTAGTGTTGCAGGTATTCGGTAACAATGCCGCGTGCCAGGGGTTCGTCGTCTATTATAATTGTTTTAATCATGCTGTTGCGGGATGATAACAGTTGTAGTAAATAGGTTGCCTTCTGCTTTTGTGTTTAATAAATCTTTGCGGGCATACAACAGGTAAAGCCTGCGTGTAACCGAGCTTAAGCCAAAGCCTGTACCCTGCCTTGTTGCTGCGGTTTGCGGGTCGAATGGGTTTTGTATGGTAATGGTTAAAATATCGTTTTCCAGTTTAGTATTAAGGGTGATGATTACATTGCCCGTAGTATCATACAAACCAAATTTTATTGCATTTTCTACCAAAGGTTGCAATAGCATTTGTGGTACTTTTCCTTTCAGGCTTTCTTCGGTAGTTTTTATTTCGGCGCTAAGGCGGTGCCGAAAGCGTACCTTTTCAATATCTAAATACAGTTGCAGGTAGTGCAGTTCTTCTGCCAGGTTTACCTGCATTTTTTCGTCGTTCTTTAAGGTACCACGTAAAAAGTCGGCCAGTTGTTCAATCATTTTGCGGGCTTCTTCGGGGCGTGTGCCTGTAAGTGCGCTAATTGAGTTTAAGCTGTTAAACAAAAAGTGTGGGTGAAGCTGTTGGCGCAGTTTATATAGCTCCGCATCTTTAGCCAGTTTATCGGCATCGGTTTTACGTTGTTCGTTGGCCCTGTTTTCGGCAAAGGTGAATATTAGCCAGTTGATGAGTGCCATCCAGCCGGTAATTAAAAAGGCCATAAAAAAGCGTACCGGCAACGATTTGTTTAAAAAGTCGTCGTAGGTTGCATCGGGTATCAGTTTTAATAAGGACCATTTTATAATCCATACCCATATTGCTGCTATGCAAAAATTCCAGATAAAGATGTAGTAGAATTTGCCCTTACCGGGCCTGTAGTAACGCAATATATTACGTACGGCAAGCCCAATACCCATTAGTAAAACGTTGCTAACAAGGCTATCGGTAAAGGCTATTTGCAGGGTAAAGCCACTCCACACAAGGGCCCACACCTGCAATGCTGTCCATGTAAGCCATAGCAGTATAATGAACAAAAACATTCTTTTATCTGTAACCGGGCTTGCGCTCATGGCTGCGTATTAATAGCTTATAATATCTACACCTGCAAAGATAGAGGTGCCATCAATAATCAATACTTTTTCCGGATTGCGTGGCAGGGTAGGGTTGCGTTTATCTTCTACACCGCCAAAAATGGCCACCATTTTGGTTTGCACTTCCCAATCGGATGGAATGATGATTTTAGTACCGCCAAATATTTGTACCACATCCAACACTACTTTGCCTTTAATATCGGCCTGCATAAGGTTAACCTCTCCGCCACCGAATATGTTTACTATATCGCCGCCTTTAAAATCTTTCGATGTAATTATTTTGTTCATGCCACCAAATACCGACACCGAATCAATATAATCTTCGGAAGAAGTACTGCCCGTAGTAGAGCCGGTATAGCCATACCCATGGTGGCCCATGCGGTTCCATCTTTCGTGGTCCCAATTACCCCAGTGGCCCCAACGCCTGCGGCGGCGTGGTATAATCATCATGGCGCCCACACCAATAACTATTATGGGCCATATATATTGGTGTATGTTCCAGTCTGGGTAAAACTCCTGTGCCAAAAATACTCCACCAATCAGTATCATAATGGGCCAGCCTGTAAGCCTAAAATTGCGGCGGGCGCCTACATAAAGGCCTATTACTATTAGCAGCACGGGCCATGTAAACACCCATGCGGGCAAAATAATAGCGCCTGTTTGCCTTAACAGCAGCAGCACACCTACGGCCAGTATTATTACGCCACCCATAAAGCGGCCACTACGTGTGCGCTTATGATAATCGTCCATCATCTGGTTAAGATTATTGGGGTTTGTTTCTGTAAACTTATTGTCTTGTGTTTCCATTGGTTTTTAATTTATGGTACAAATGTACAGGCGAATATACAGGAGGCGTTAGTGCAAATAGGTGGTTGAACCTAAGAAAGTAGGTGAGCGGAGGGAAAATGGCGGTGAAAAACGTAATTATGAATTATAAGTTATGAATTATGAATGAAACTGCGTAAGGGTAGGAGAAAGTGAATAATGAAAAATGAAAAGTTGTGGAGTTTGCTTGGCGACCTTGGCGGTGTTTTGCTTTGAAATTTTCTTGGCGGTAAAATTTAACCTCAAAGTACGCTAAGAACGGCAAAGCCATCATGAGTTCCTTGAAAATAATTGTACGAATAAACAGCCCGCAAAGAGAAGACAAGAGAAGAAAAGGGACATAAAAAAAGCAGGAAGTAATTAGCCTCCTGCTTTGTAATAAGACAAGTAAATTTACTTAGCCGGTACGTGAGCCTTAACAAGCTCCTGTGCCTTGGCTATTGCGGTAGCTTTGTTTTTAAAGCCTGTTCCGCCTTCAACAACTTTTTTGCCATGATAGATAGATATTTCGGTAGCGGTGGTTCTTTCCACTTTTTTACCGTTTACATCTTTCAGTTCTTGTTTATTTTTTTGATAGATATTAAGGTGGCCAACTTTAGCTATGCTTTTGCCCCTTGGTTGCGAAATCTTTCCCATGATTTTTAATGTTAAATGTTTAAATAAGGCCGCAAATGTATGCTATTTGGCGGATATATTGGGAAATAATTGAGGTTTTACAATAAAACTACTAAATAAGAATTTTTATGGCGTTGCCCCCGCTATGCGGCATGCCGGGCTATTCGCTACATGTCCGGTAGGGCATTTCGCTTCTATCCCTAACGCAAACTGCCCATTTTTCACTGTTCACTCCCGATAGCTATCGGGATCGTTTTTCACTTCTTCGCATCCCTGTCCGAACTGCAAAGGCCCGGCGGGCTTAACGCGGCTTTAATTGTTAATTGAAGGCTGCCATCCTTTGTGCACAACAGAAATAAAAAAGTTCCGCATTAGTGCAGAACTTCTATTGAATTTATAGAGGGATACATTTAATGTGTTACAATTAGTTTACCCGCTTTTATAGGGTGTTGCTGTTCATCCAGCACCGAATAAAAATACATTCCGTTGGCTAAATTGCTTACAGGTATAGTAAGGCAGCCTTGGGTGCCCTGTAAGTTAATGGTGTTAATAATGCGCCCGGTAATATCGGTAAGGGTAACTATGTTTTTACCATTGCTCAGGCTACTATATACCAAATTTACATTACTATTTGCGGGGTTGGGGTATAGGTTAATTTGCTGGTTGGCGCTAACTTGTATATCATTGGTGCTTAAAAAGTTGTTATCCGAATATTGCCATAAATCGTTCAAGCTGGCGCCTCCTGTGCTATCGGTGCCTGTACATATATAACCATAGTTTCCTACCCTAAACGACATGGCATAATAACGTTCAATACCATTGGTACCCAGGTTGGTAAAAGATGACCATGCTTTAGTAGCCGTATCGTATATATAACCTAAAGGCATATGGAATGCCAGAGTTGTCCAGCCATCAGCCACGTAAGCCTTTCTGCCTAATACAAATCCGGTTGCTTCACCTCCCAATATAAACGGAAAACTGGCGGCCGAGGTCCAGGTGTCGTTTGTGGTATCGTATTCCCAAAACGAACTAATATAATTTGTGCCGTCAAATCCTCCGCCTACGTAAGCCCTATTGCCAATGGTAAAGGCAAACATGCCTTCAATTTTACCTCCCGGGTAATTACTTTTTGCAGTCCAGGCGTTAGTATGTGCATCATACATCCATACGTCCTGCAAATAAGGAGCGCCTCCCTGAGACCCTCCAAGTACATATGCTTTATGGCCTATTACAAAGTAGCTGGCAGCATAACGGCCTGCTCCGGGGTATGCGGCCATGGAAGTCCACGAATTGCTTATTGTGTCAAATCTCCAAAAATCTGTTTTGCCGTTGCCATTAAAACCCAGGCCCACATAGCCTTTACCTTCTATTGTAAAACATATATCTGCGTTTTGTCCTGCCCCCGGATAAGCGGTAATGGCAGACCAAGTGTTAGTGTGCTGATTCCATTTATAAAAATCAGAATAATTAGTAGAGCCACTAAGATTAATCCCGCATCCTACAAAAGCATAATGCCCTATAACAAAACTTGACGCCAGATTTCGGGGTAACCCCGGAAAGTCGGCCATTTTAGTCCACGTTTGTGCAGTAAGTGTTAAGATTGAGCAGGAAAGAATTAGCAATAAAACTGTAAGTGTTTTTTTCATGGGTATGGTTATTTGCTATCAAAGGTAGAGGTTTATTTTAATTGTATAGCTTTTTTATCTGTTATAAGACATAATGCACAACATTGCCATGAAAACCACTTGCTTATTTTAATAAGCCAATGGTTTTACAAAATAAAAATAAGGAAAATGTAAGATACATAATAACAAAGGGCTATATACCCTCGCTCTGGCTCACACACAAATGAAAGGAAATTTCTGGTTTGCGCCAGGGATAGAGGCGGAACCCTACAGTCCGAGTACTCGGGACGAGGAGTTTGAGCCGAAAGTCCGACCCGAAAGGGTTGCGCCCAAGTCTTAAATAAATAACATTAAATGTTAAACGCCTAAGGTTTAAAACAAAGGGCTGCCGCTTTCGGAAAAGCCCATTGTTTGTTTAACCAAGCCCCCGCTCGGTCTGTTTATTTTTAAATGAAAAGTGATAAGTGAATAGTGAAAAATTATAGGAATACTCTTAATAATATAAATTCCATAACTTTTCGTTTTTCACTTTTCATTATTCACTCCCGATAGCTATTGGGACACTGTGGGCTTTTCACTTCTATCCCTGTCCGAACGGCAAGGGCCGGGCGGGCCTAACGCAGGCTGGTATTCCTTGCGCGAGTTTCACCTTTCTACTTTATAACTTTTTCCTTAATGTATTAGTGTATGTACAAAACACCTACCGAAAGTATGATACCCGAATTTGTAAAACCTCGCGTAGTATTAGTATAGTTATAATTATAAGAAATGAATTGCGTACTGAAAGTTTGTTTTTCTATACCTCCCAACGTTTCATACATCCATGTATCGGTAGCTTCGGCGGTAAGGCCTAAATGTTTGCACAGCTTAAGGGTAAAGCCAATAACAGGACCGAGGCCAAAGGTTGTGCCCCCGGGTATGTGTAATGTATAGCCATTTTCACCCGAAGAATTTACTATTCCAGCATTTTCTATATAGTTGCCGTAATTGGTAACTGTAAAATCTATGCCGGCATACATGTTTATAAATTTGTTAAGGTTTATACTGCGTTGGCAACCAATGCCAATGTAAACGGCATTTTGTTTTGCGGTATCTTCCGAGTGATTGTAAGAGTTACTGGAATCTTGGGTGTTTTGAAGCAAAGTGTGGTTTTTTATTCCCACCCTTAGCCTTAAAGAAAGGTTATCCGTTACATAATAGCTTACTTTTATGCCAAGAGAGAGAGAGGTGTTTTGCACTTGGTTATCGTCAAAAGGGGTATATGGAAAAAGCCCGGCATACGTGTAGCTCTGGATAAAATCGGAATAATATAAATAATCAGGGTTATTATATGTAGAAGTTGTGCTAAGACTGGTATTTACCTCCATTCCCAAGGTCCACTTATGCTTTGCACTATCGTTTTGTGCTATTGATACAACAGGTAATAAGCCAACCAATGCAACAAACAGGGATTTAACAACTACGTGTTTTTTCATTTTTTTATAGGTTTTAATAGTATGGTTGAGAAGCATAACGTAAACAATAGAGATAAATTGTAATACGATAAGCTAAATACAAAAACAAAAGGCTACCCCTTACGGAGAAGCCCATTGTTTGTTTAACCAAGCCCCCGCTCGGTCGGTTTATCGTTTTTAACTATAAACTATAAGTTATGAACTATGAATGTAATGGCACTATGTTCATCGTTTATAGTTTATCGTTCATCGTTACTAAATCGCAGCTATAAATGCAATATCGTTTGCAGTTATGCCGCTTAGGTTTATATACTTTTTGCGGTACACCTTTGCCAATACCGATTTACCATCTTTAGTAATTACCGATACCAGTTGCCCGTCTTTCATTTTTAAGGCTTTGGCCAATGCCTGGTGATGCGTGGTAAGGGTAAGGCATTTATCATCCAGGGTAGGTTCGCTGGCATCGTCGGGTATTTCCTGTTGTGTAGGTTCAGGTGTATTCACTCTTTCTCCTTCTGTTTCTCTTTCTATTGTGGTTCCTGCTTCTCCGCTCAACGCCCTAATGTTATTTGGTATAAATACATTATTGCCTTGCGGAATATCCAATGCATCAAAGCCCATAAGTTGGCGGCGTTCGTTAAGAGTTAGCCACCATGCCTGTGCTGCTGTATTGGCTTGCACTTGCAGGTCATCCCATATTTCTTCCCAGCAATGTTTGTCAACTTCCAGCTCGTACCGTGTGCCATCTCTTTTTTCAAATTCGGGTAGCAGGTAGCTGTTAAGCACATCGCAAAACTCCTTCATCAAGGGCAATACCGCATTTAAAATTAATGCACGACGGGCATCTTGCATGTTGTTGTATGTTTTATTTTCCGGGTCGTTTAACAACTGGCTGCTTATGTTGTAAATGTTGCACAAGTCGCGCAGGCTCATACGCTGGCCCTCTACCAATTGCAGGTCCTCGGCTTTAAAGCCCGTGGCAATCCACTTTACATCGCCGGTGGTAAACATGGTTTTACCGTAGTTTTTTGGTCCTCCATATTTGCTTTCGTATTTCTTTTGTAGTTGGTCGAGCTGGGTGTCGTCGTAATCGGCCGGATATGCCAGTATACCGCTGGGGCCCATGTTTTGGGTAAGCTTCATATTGGCTTCGTATGCATTGTTGCTATGCACTATAACACGGCGTGCAGCCATTAATGGCGACATACCCCTAATGCTTCCTTCGGGATCGGTACGCTTCCAAAAAATCATATCATCAGCCGGTATTTCAATTTTACGGCGGTTGTTATCGAACAGGTAACCGGCAGGCAGGCCGCTGTTTGGGTCTTGTGTAACCTTTATGTATTGCGGCGAGTAGGTAATTAGGTTTTGGGTAATATCCTTATTGCTACCCAGTCCCGGACTCAGCTTTACCATAAAACATTCGCCTGTAAGCAGGTAATAGGTTATGCAGCCATCAATAAAGGTGGCTTTGCTTTGCATGGGGTTGGGGCGGTTTAGCATATCCAGCAAAGGATGCGCTGTAACTTCGGTTTTTTGGTTGCGGTTGCTTACATCAAACAATTTAAAATGTGCGCGCCTGCATGCCGATGCTATGGTGCTTACGGCTGCATACACCAGGGCGTTTTCTTTATAGCCTTGTTTAATGTAACTGGTAGGGTTGTTGCCAATGGTGTACACCTGGTTGTTTTGCACCATGGCCCACTGTATGCCTCCGCTAAGTCCTTTTGTGGTAAGGCCTTTGCGGCTAAATAATTCAATGTCTGTAAACGGTATTTTCATCTTCGTATAATTAATAATTAGCAATTAGTAATGTGGTGTAGGGCGCTCCGATACTTTGCTTTTTCCTTTGCGGGGCACTCACTTGGCGCACTTGGCGGTTAGATTATTTTACTTTACCGCAAAGAGAAACCCCAAGTAAAAGCAACGCAAAGGGCGCAAAGATTTATAAGTAGTCGCAGTTAGGAAAATGCAAATATAAACAAAATATTTAAATATTAATAAAATGTTTAAAAATAGCAAAATGAAAAACTAAAAAGGCGAATGCGTATATTAGTATTGCAATTTGCAAACCACTACCTATGGAAGAAAAGGAAAAGGAAGATAAGACGGGTTTCCCGGATGATAGTTATACATCTAACTTTATAAAAGGGCAGGAGAACTTATATAATTTTGATTATAAGCCTGCTTATCAATTTGATTCAAAGACAAGAAAACCAAAAGCACTAGCCATTCTAAACTTTATTTTATCCGTTATAGGTGGGCTTGGTTTTTTATATGGAGCCTATGATGGAATAACCTCATGGTTAAAGGGGAAAGACGTGGTAGGTAATATTTTTATAACCCTTATTTCCACTGGAACTTGTATACTATTATTTCTTGTGGCTAGGTCAAGTTTGAAAGTAATAAGAAAGAAAAAGAGCCATAAATAGGTATGAAACTATCGTTAATTTTAATGTTATTCCTTTGTTTTGCCTTTGGGGGGGTATGCCAAAAAGCGTATGCTACAATTGCCGGCAAGAATGGTGGTGGTATTTCAAAAGCAGCCCTTATTAGTGCAGGCAAATTGGTTTTGGTAGACGGAACTGCAGGGTGTTATGTAGATGGTTTTATGATGGCAATAACTTATAAGTGGAAGCCTAATTGCGATACGCTTGCTTCGCCCCAGCCAATGAGATCGGATGATAATAAACTTACTTCCCAAATGCTTAAAGCTTTAAAAACCGATTTGGGGTATAGTGGCTGCTATTCTATTTATGTAAAGCTTTATAACATTGTGTGGGGCAGTCCTGATAGGCACATGAACCGCATTGATGATATGTCTTTTATACTTAATAAGTAATGAAGTATTTGTTGTTTGTAATACTATCCCTTTGTTTTGCTTGTAATGCTATAGGGCAAAACTATCCAGACAGCGGCTTTACCAATAAAGCTGAAGCCAAAAACTTAATGGTGAATGGATTGAAAGAAGGGAAGTGGGTAGAGTATATTGGGCTAAATGATTCTATTACAACAGATACTAGTGCATTCTTTTATTGCTTAAGCATTTATAAGGGTGGTAAGGTAAATGGAATTGTTAGGTGTTATTTCAATCATGGTTATTTAAACAGCGAAACCCCTTATGTTGATGGCAAGATAAATGGTGTACAAAAGTTCTTTTATAAGAGTGGTAAAATATTGGAAACAATAGATATGACTGATGGTAAAGCAAACGGTATGTCAAAGTTTTATTATGAAAGCGGAAAACTCAAAATGGTCACTCCCTTTATTAATGGTAAGCAAGGAGTAGGAAAGGGTTACTATGAAAACGGTAAGGAAATTAAATGCGATGAAAACGGCAAAGAAGTTAAATAGATTGAGGTGAAAAGATAAAAGCGACGGGAGAACCGCGTTAGGGATAGAAAATGGTAACAGCCGCAGGCTTTACGCTTTGATAGCCCGACCCTTTAGGGTAACGCCCTAAGCAATAAAAATCTTCTTCTTTTGCGGGTATGAGATAAGGTAGCGAAGCGCATCTATGCCGTGATCGTAGTTTTTAATTGGCGTGTTGGTGTATTTGCCATCGTAGCCACTATCCCACTGGTAGTTGTTAAACTCCTTTATAAGGTTGGTGCTGGTGGCGGTAACATTTATCTTACGGTCGAGCAGTAGTTGCAAGCCGTGGGTGATGCTATCGGGGCCTTTAATGCTGGGCTGTATGCCCGTCCAGCCTTTGGTGTGCAGGTAGTCGATGGTTTTGGCATCGGCACAATCGGCAACGGCCAGTTTGCTAAGGTCGATGTGCTTTTGTGCAAAGGCAAACAGCTCGTCGTTATGCATATTGGTGCGGTATAATAGTTCATGTACATACAGTTCGCCATTGCATTCGTTAACCTGCACAATAACGGTAGGGGAGTGTATAAAGCCAAAGTCGATGCCGTAGCCGAGTAGGGTGGCCTCCCTTTGTCCCTCCGAAGGAGGGAAATTAGCTTCTCCTAAACTCCCTCCTTTGGAGGGCGGGGAGGCTGTAATCTCCCAATTGCTAAACACCAGCCCTTCGTGTTTGCCCAGTTCGCCCATGCCATATACGGCCCACCAATTGCCCTGTGTTTTGCGGCGTTCAATACCATCTACCTCAGTGGTGGTAAGGCAGTAGTTATCCTTGTAGGTAGATTGTGTAAAGGTGTATGTAGGGGCCGATAGTGTCGGCATCAGTTCATCGTGTACCCAAAAGCGGCTGGTGGGGTTAAAATCGAGAAATGTGCGATGACGTGTACGCATATCCAATTGTAAAAACGATTCGTAGGGTACGCGGTTACATTCGTTTATATATAGTATATCGCGCCTCGAACCACGCAGCTTGTCGGGCTCGGCAGCAGATAGAAACTCGATGGTGGTGTTTTTATAGGTGAATGTATGTTCGTGCAGGTTTTCGTGGTAGGGCCAATGTTCGGTGTGTACTATGCTTCTAAAATCGCGTAGGGTGCCGCGTTTTAAGTGTGGCAACGATTCGGCCACAATGGTAATGCACAGGGTGGGGTAGGAGTGGTGTATACCAAAAACGCCCAGGCATTGTAATATAGACCATGTTTTGCCGCTGCCCGTGCCGCCCTGGTGTATTATGTAGCGCTTGCCTGCGGCATTCGCCTTCATTGTTTTTTGTGTAAGGTGCATTTTCCTGTAATTAGGAATTAATAATTATCAATTAGTAATTAAGTGTGGGCGTTGCTTCTATCCCCGTCCGAACGGCCATGAAGCCGGGCGGGCCTAACGCAACCTCTTAACTATAAACTATGAGATATGAACTATAAATGGCCTTTTATTTATCGTTCATCGTTTATAGCTCATCGTTATTTATTGCAAATATACTAAACAAATAATTTATATATAAATAAAATGTTTATAATTTAGGTTCCTCACTTTACGATGTTCGTTCGGAATGACAGTTTCAACAAATTTATTGTTTGGAATTGGAGCAGGGTCGACCTCGCTCCAATTTCTTTTTAACGAAACAATTTTTATTGTCATTCCGTCCCGATAGCTATCGGGAGAAGCGAAGCAAATGAGGAATCTGATTTCAGGCTATTATGTATATTAGTACTGCAATTTTAAACCACTACCTAATAATGCTGAATTCTTAATCTTAAATTTTGAATGAAACACCTACTCGTTCTCTTTCTCCTTTCTGCTTTCTCCTTTTCCCTGTTTGCCCAGCAGGAAGACAAAAGTGCAACACCCGATTACACCCTTGTAAAAAGGAATGTAAAGGATAGCATACATATAGATACCAGCAAAATATACCAGGGCAAAACGCTTATTGGTAAAATGACATGGGGCGAAGCACACGTACACGGGATGGTTAGTAAAATTATGATTGTGATATTGCCCAACAGAACCAAGGTTGCCGATGCATATACCGAAACAAACGGCGACCCTTACCTGTGGCACATTACCACCATAAAAGACCAGAAAAGCACTAAAATTACTACCCGCAAAGAACATGATAAGGAGGATGTACTTTGGTATTTAATTAAAGGCGGGTATTTGTAAACCACTATGCGTATATACCTTATTTTAATAGCATTGTTATGTTTTGCCTGTAATAGCAAAACCGGCCAGGGTTTTACAGATAAAGCTGAGGCCAGGAATGGAACGATTGGAGGAGTGAGGGTTGGGAAATGGATTCAATACTATGATTCGAATAGGAATGCTGTGGAAGATTCGGCAAAGGCATATATGTACGGGTTAATTATTTACAAAATGGGGCATGTAACGGGTATGGTACATTATTATTATAAAAGTGGTAAATTATTTGAAGAAACACCCTATACCGATAATATAATAGAAGGTACAATGAAAGAATATTATGAAAATGGCAATTTAAAGGAAATAACATCATTTAAACGTGGCTTTATAAATGGTACACGTACAATATATTATGAAGATGGAAAAATAAAGATTGAAATTCCTTATGTAAATGGCAAAAAAAATGGAGTTCAAAAATGGTATTTTGAGAATGGAAAAATATCGAGTGAAGTTATTTTTACTAATGGTAAAATGGATGGAGTTGAAAAATTGTATTACGAGAGTGGAGTTTTAAATCAAGAAATATCCTTTTTAAATGATAAAAAAAATGGCACAATAAAAGCATGTTATGAAGACGGAAAATTGCTTGCAGAATGGTTATATGCCAATGATAGTATAAACGGAATAGCCAAAGGATATTACGAAAGTGGCAAACTACAGAAGGAGGTGCCGTATATCAATGATAAAGAGAATGGGGTAGCAAAATGGTATTATACAAGCGGGAAGTTACGTGGAGAAATTACGTATGCAAACGGAGATATTATTGCTAGAAAATATTTTTATGAAAATGGAAAACAATGTATTAACGGAATGCTAAAGGGTTATTATGAAAATGGCAGACTGGAAGATGAAGTTCAAATTATTAATGGCAAAGAAAATGGAGTAGAAAAGGGATATTATGAGAATGGAAAAATAAGATATGAGAAACCAGTTGTGGATGATAAAAAGAATGGCATTGAAAAGGACTACTATGAAAGTGGGATGGAAAGGTTTGAGATGGCCTACACTAATGATAAAAAGAATGGCGCTGAAAAATCGTATAAAGAGAATGGGAAAATACGTAGTGTGATAATTTATATTGATGGGGTAAAATCCAGTACAATACTGTACGATGAATCTGGTAAAGAAATTAAGCAACGGTAAGCATGGAACTAACTAAAACCATTGAAATACCTATTGATAAACCTAAGACGGCGCTATGGCTGCTTGCTTTGGTGTTATTAGGGTATTTGGGTGTATGGCTGTTGCAAAACAACGATACGTTTACAAGCTATTTTGCTAAACGGTACGCCTTTCCCACTGGTGTTGCCTTTGTATTATCTGCACTTTTATTGGGGCCATTTTATGTAATTAAACTATTTGCAAAGTCTCCGGGTTTTATTATTTCTGATAAAGGTATTACCGATAATTCGAGCATGACAAGCCATGGGTTTATACCCTGGGCCGATATAGCCTTAATTGATGAAGCACGTATTAGTGTACGAAATTGTATTACTGTAAGCCTTAAAAATCCGCAAGCATATCTTGATGATAGTACTGCATCTTGGTATAGGCAAATGGCTTGGAGTTCAACCTACAAAAGATATGGAGTATCGGTACTATTAAGCAACGCTGTTTTAAAATGCTCGTACGATGAATTGCTCACAATGCTAAAAAGTGGGCTGGAAAAGTATCATGCAAATGCAGTAATTAATAAGTAGTAATGAAAAAACTGTTCTTAATCTTTTCACTTTTCATTATTCACTTTTCACTTTTTGCCCAGGCTGATAGTATTGCATTTAAAAAGATTGACAGCATAGTGCATAAGGCCCCGATAGCTGCAATTAATGACTTTGAAGGTGTCTTCGCTCCATCAGAAAAGCAACAACTGGACTCGCTTGTAAAATCGGTTGAAAAGGAATTGAAAACAGAGGTAGTAGTTTTAACGTTGGATAGTTTGCCGGTAAAAGAAGTCGACTTTGATAATACCGCCTTACTGCTTGCCAATGGCTGGAGAATTGGTGCAACTTATGAAGAAAGAGGAATAGTAATTGTTATTTCTAAACATTTAAGAAGGATAAGAATTCAGAATAGTTATGGAATTGAACCGGTAATTTCGGATACGCAAACAAAAGCAGTTATAGATAGCACTATGATTCCTGAATTTAAGCAGGGCAACTATTTTGTAGGTATGCAAAATGGAATTATTGCATTAAGCAACCTGATAAGAACGTACAATACTAACGTGGGCAAGGAGGGTAAATAAGTTGAGGTTAAGATTAAGGTTTACGGAATACGTATATTTCTGCGAAGCACTGCGCATCCAAAACATCGCTCAAAAAAGTGTATATTTGCACTATGACAGCGAAAGAGGTTAAAAGCGAAATACAAAAAGTATTAGATAAGGTACCTGAAACCTTATTACAGGATGTATTGGATTATCTCAAAGCAATCCAATCCAAATCTTCTGATACAGTAATGCTGTCCAGGAATCTTAAAAGGATTCTTGAGGAAGATAAAGCCCTGCTTGAAAGACTGGCTAAATGACAGGGCTTAAAGAAGCTATAAAGGTTCATGAAATTTTAGTAGAAAAATACGGAGGAAAATCCGGTATAAGAGATTTGGGTGCTTTGGAATCTGCAATAAACAGGCCTTATGCAACCTTCCACTCTGAAGAACTTTATCCTACAGCTATTGATAAAGCAACAGCATTAATTGAAAGCATTGTAGTAAATCATCCTTTTATTGATGGCAACAAGCGCACAGGTTACGTGCTTATGAGACTATTATTAATGGAACAAGGATTTGACATTAGTGCTACGGAAGAAGACAAATATAAATTTGTAATTTCTATAGCCTCAGGAGGAATAAAGACTGAGGATATAAGGGAATGGATAAAAAGTCATGTGGTGAGACAATAGTCTTTCCCCTAATCCTATTTCATTCACTTCTCCAGCCTTGGTGCCAGCATATCCGGAAACATAGAGCCTGAATAGATAAGTGTACCATCGGGTGCAAACAGTGCACCAAAGGGGTATCCGTTTTGCTGAAATTGCTGGTTAATGTCATCGTTCCCTATGCCTTGTATCCAAATAAGATTATGGCCTTTAATTACCTTACTAACATTGGCAGTATCGGGATCTACACAATCCATGCCAATTATGGTAAGCTTGTCCTGGTATTTTATGGCCAGTTGGTTTAGCTCATCCATGCTGCTCATGCAGCCACCACACCAGGTACCCCAAAAGTGTACAAAAATGTATTTGCCTTTATTTGTGTAATCGGTAAACTTGGCTGTGCCACCATTAAATAGTGCAAACTTACTATCGGGTAACCTGTTGTATACTGTTACATCGGGTTTTATAGCAGGCCCATTATATACACGTATAGTGGCAGATGTATCTTTGTTTAACGTACAAGTGTATAGCGTTGTGCCTGCCTTTATTATTATGCCCGATGTTTTGTTGAGCAACATACCTGCTGTGCCTGTTACTACAGGTACCGGCGTAACACTATCAGGTACTACAAGCAGCATATCTTGTCCTATTTCGTTATAAATGCCATTGGTGTTAAAATCGTAAAGGGCGATGATAAATTTGTTTTTCTTGTCGGCATACATTCCGCCTTTAATCTTCTGTGGTTGGTTAGATTCTAAAAACAAGCCCTGCATAAACTTGTTCTTATCGTCAGAGCTTTTAAAGTCGGGCTGCTTCTTGAATGTTGAAAATAAATCCTGTTGTTTAAGCTTTTGTGTAAAGCGCACGGTTACACTTTTTTGTGCAAACAAATTTGTATTCAGCAGCAGCACTACAACAACCCAAAGTATGTTTTTGTTTTTCATGGTAGCAGCTTTATAACGAAGATAATAAATTAAGGGGAAAGGAGAAAGTTTGTAAAGGGAAAAGAAGAAAGTAACTGGAATTCGCGTTAGGGATAGTAGTGGAAAGCCCACAGCTCGCCTGGCCTCATGGCTGTTTGGACGGGCGTAGCGAGGACTTGCAACGGATAGCCCGGGCCCCGCATCGGGGCAACGCCCAAATAACAAAAGATGATTTACAATAGGATGCGATGCTGAAACAAGTTCAGCATGACACTTGCTCTATCCACGCCCGACAGTTTATTAAAGTGAAAAGGATGTAACATTTTGTAATGTTTGTGTATGGGGTAGGACATGTAATTGCCACAACTTTGCGTAATTAATTATTGTAAAATATGGCAAGTACCAAAAGCACTTTATCTAAAAAAGACCTTAAACGAATTGAAAGCTGTAAAACAGCAGCTAAGCACCACCAGGAGGCTGCAAAGTGCCACATACAGGCTATAAAGCATTACCAGGCAGGCGACTTTCAAAATGCATTTAAAACCACGGCTAAAGCATACAAACACAGCTGGTATGCCCGCAAATACGAAATGGAAGAAACAGTGCGCAAGGCCCTACAGGAGGCGCATAACGATTTAATATCACACGTAATTATTTAATCCTTATATATATAATCAAATGAAAAACAAAGTAAACTTTAAGCCCATATTGCTAAGCACAGCAATTAGCATGGGTATTTTATACGGTGCTACATCGTGTACTAAAAGCACAACCAAGGCAAATACCCCGCTGGTAATTAAGGGCATAGGCACCGGCGAAGATGTGGCCAAATTAGATACCACCCAACGCGATAGAAATTTTTTATGTAAAGCTGCCGAAATAAACCTTGAGGAAATATGGTTGGGACAATTGGCACAACAACACAGCACCTATACTTATACTAAAGAACTGGGCCAAATGATGGAAACCGACCATCATAAAGTGCTGGATGGATTAACCTTGCTTGCCGCCAAACAAGCCATTGATATACCTACGTTGTTAGATAAACAGGCACAGGAAGATTACAGGATGCTGGCCAATAAATCGGGTACAGATTTTGATACCAGCTATTGCAGCCTGATGATAAAAGGCCATAAAGCAGCTATAAATTTGTTTGAAACCGAAGCCAACGAAACCAGCAATACAGATATACGTAATTGGGCCACATCTACCTTGCCTGGCTTACATAAACACCTGGAACATGCAACTACCTGCCTGGCTAAAGTGCAAAAGATATAAGCGGCCTCAAAGGGTGTCATATCGAGCCTGTAGAGATATATTCCGAACACACTTCGACGAGCTCAGTGTGACAAGCCTGTAAAGCCTTAAAAAAAGATTTGTTAAATATTGCAAATTGCTAAAAAACTTGGCAACGAGTTGTTGGGTTTATGCATATACTTGTCAAATAAATTAACATTAATTTGTTAATTTAATTAACACTATGAAAAATGCAAAACCTTAAAGGCCCTATCCAGAAAGTACAATGCTGTTCGTGCGATAAGCACCAAAATATTTATAATACACAAAAGCTAAAGCTGCCCGGCCTAATGTCAGATTTTTTTGTTTGTAACAATTGCCTGACAAGCTTACCTGCCCTTAAGCCAGAGATGTTGGAGTTTGCTGTTAAGAGCGAGGTAAGCAGCAGGGTGGCTTAGTTGAGTGGAATGTTTATAAAGGTAAAAGGTAAAAGTTGGGGAGTGGAGTACAATAAATATGAGTATAATTAATTAAACTAAAAGTTTACAATTTTGTAAACTTTTTTAGTATATTTGCGTATATAGTATGATAGTAGAATTTAAAACAGACTACCTGGCAGGACTTTATGAAACCCCGCTTGATGAGATAAGAGGCAAACAACCATTCGGGAGAGATATAATAAAACAATACAAAAAGAAGGTACAGATATTGGTTAGCATAACAAGAATAGAACAATTAAAGCAGTTTAGAGGATTATACTTTGAATACCTGAAAGGAGATATGAAAAATGTATGCTCAATTAGATTAAATGATCAGTACAGACTTCTGTTTGAGATTAAAAGCAATGGCGAAATTGAAATTATACTGATTAACGAAATATCGAAACATTATGAAAACTAAAAGTAAAAAGACCGCCAACCAAATTATACCCGGAGATATATTTCACCCGGGCGAACATATAAAGGACGAACTGGATGCAAGGGGTTTTAACCAGCAATACCTGGTGGAAAAGACAGGTATGAGCAAATCTGAAATAAGCCTGCTGATACACGGACACAGAAATGTAACCCCCGAAGTTGCTGTAATGCTTGAAAAAGCTTTAGGTATTGATGCCGAATTTTGGATGAATTACCAGGTTAAGTACGACCTGGACCTTGTTAGAAAAAAGGCACAGCAAGCTATAAAGCGTTCTAAACTGCCAGCTGCCCAAAAAAGCAAACTGCGCAGGAATGTTGCTGCAGCATAATGCGGCAAAAAACATTTCAGCCCTTAATAATCCGTATATTCCTGGAACATAGTTTGTAAAAAGCTTTTGCCTTCTTTTTCTAAACGTGTTTTTTCTTCCGGAGATTTTACTTTCTCAAAGTCAGGTTGATTAGTTTGGTTTGAGTACACAAAATATTCGTCGGGCCTTACCCATCCAAAGCCATTGTTGGTTTCGTAATACGCAAACTCGGGTGTATATGGATTGAATAAATTTTTACTCCATTCGTACTCTGTAGCAGGCAGGTTTAACTGGTGTAGTAATGTAGAAGCAAGGTCTATTTGCGAGCATACTTTTGTGTAGCGGTAGCCTTTGTATTCATCTTTCAGCACATTGCCCCATAGTACAAACGGGGTCCTTCTGTATTCGGGCCTGTCGTGTTCCCAGTGTTTGGGCGAACGATGTCCATGATCTGAAATGATTACAAATAAAGTATTATCAAACCATTTTTCTTTTTTAGCGTTTTGCAAAAAGTCATACAGCTTGGCATCGGCATAATGTACCGAGTTTGCATAATCTGCTTCATCGCTGTTAAAATTCAGGCGGTCTTCTTTTTTCATTGGCATATCATAAGGGTTATGGCTGCTCATGGTAAACATGGCAGCAAAAAAAGGCTGCTTTTCATTTTTAAGTTCTTGCAACTGCCTTTGATATAAAAATTCATCGTGCACGCCCAATCTTCCGCGGGGAATGGAATTATCAAAATCGCTTCCTTCTAAAATTTTGTCGAACTTGTTGTAATACATATATGCTTTAATGTTTCCATAACTTAATTGTCCGCCAAACAGAAACGAAGTAGTGTAGCCCGCCTGGTGAAACTGCGTATTTATGCAGGGCAGGTGAACATATTTACCCGGCTGAAAAATAATTGAAACATTAGGCTGCGCCGGAAAGGCAGAAAAAATTGCTGCCATACCCTGGTCGGATAAGCTGCCGCTGGCATAGGTATGTTCAAAAAGCACGCCTTCCGAAATTATTTTGTCGAGCCCGGGGGTTACACTATCGTATCCGCCTAATGATTTTACCAAATCGGCCGACCAGCCTTCCAAAATTATAAGTACAACATTTGGCTTAGTGGTTTTCAATATAGAAACTGTGGTGTCCTTTTGCACTTTATAAAGCTCATCTACTGTTTTCCTGGCTTCTGCCTGCGAATAGTAGATATAAGGATTTTTGCCCATGGTTCTTTTGTTGTCCCACATGCTTTGTGCCAGGTTCCAGCCCGAATTAACCGCGGCCAGATTTAAAATATTGTACTTTGAAAAATATGCATCGCTCTGCTGAATAGGAATTTGCTGTAATCCGCCACGCAGCCCAATTATCAACAGCACAGGAATAGTTGCAACAAATACCACAATGCCCCCTATTTTTTTCCAGAGTACCGGTTTTATGCTTGCATGAATAGTAGCAAGTGGCGGGCATATTTTTTTCCATAAATAATAGGCTCCAACTACCAGCAAGCCAACAGCCGAAAAGCCAAGTATGAGGAAAGAAACCGATGTGGAATGAACTACCTCGGATGGGTTTTGAAGATACTTTAGCGCTTTTGTGCTTAGTTTGGTTCCCCACTCTTTGTAAATTTCGAGTTCGGCAATGGTGATGAGCGAAAATAAAAGGAGCAACAGAATAACATAAACGGAATGAATGGCCTGAAATACTTTTAACGGGATGATTGCATACAAGGTAAATACCAGGAATGAAAACGCAAGAAAATAGCAAGCAAACGAAGTATCGAGAGACAGCGAATGCCCGAAGGTTGCAATAATTTCTTTAAAAGGAATGCCATGCAGCTCACCTATGTTATAAATAAGAAAAATACATCGGCAGATGAAAAAAAAGAGCATCCAGAATAGATACTGCCTGGTAATATGTATAAAAAGATTTTTAAGCATGCGGCGCGAAGGTAGGTAAGAGGTGAAAGTTTGTAAAGGTAAAAGTTTATAAAGTTGCTACCCGAAAAATTAGCAATAATGTGGAGTTCGCGTTAGAACGAAGGTGAAAGTTTGTAAAGGTAAAGGTTTATTAGGGCAATTATGAATTATGAGTTATGAATGATGAATTAAAACCCGGTTATGTACTTTTTAGAATTATGCCTGCAAAGGGGTTGGATTCATAGTACTTGATTCTTAATTATTCGTAACATGTTTTATTCTTTACCGGGCTCATGATTGCCTGCCCGACCAAGTCCTTCAGGCGGGCTTCGCAATTACTCGTGTCATGTATTTATTCTTGATGGAAAGCGTGATTTTAAATTCAAAATTCAAAATCCATCATTCATAACTCTTTTATTATCTTTGGCACTATGCCGGGGAATAATACAGACGAACTTTTAGTGGCTGCCCTTAAACTGGGTAGCCAGGAAGCAATGGCTATGCTGTACGATAAGTATGCATGTGCCCTGCTGGGTGTATTGTGTAAAATGACGGGCAACAAAGATGTATCTGAAGAAACCCTGCAACACTGTTTTATGAAAATATGGCAGGAAAAAGACCAGTATAACCCTGCTAAAGAAAGGTTATTTACCTGGATGCTTAAAATTACCAGGGAGGTAGCTAAATCGATACCGGTACAGGAAACAAAAGATACAAAAAACCAAAACAAAGCAAATTACGTAGGTAGTGATAATACTAAAACAAAAGATTCTGAGTTAATTATGGGGTTAATGATGGTGGGCCATATATCGGAACAGGAGGCAGCATTAAAAACAGGTGCGCCACTGCACCAGGTACGTAATATGCTACGCAAAGAAATAAACCAGTTAAGAAGGATAACAGTAGAATGAAAAGTGCAGATCAATTTATAAAGTCAGGTATCCTGGAAATTTATGTTTTAGGAGTAGCTACAGATGCAGAAATAAAAGCTGTGGAGCAAATGGCCGCTTTGCATAAAGAAGTACGTGACGAAATAGACGAAATAGGCAGTACCTTAAAAGGCTATGCCGAATGGGGTGTACCTGCACCCAACAAAACTATTAAGCCCATGATACTGGCATCGATAGATTATTACGAACGGATTAAAAAAGGCGAAGAACCCACATTCCCTAAGGTGTTAAATGAAAAATCGGCAGCGCAGGATTATAGCCAGTGGCTTAGCCGTCCCGATATGGTATTACCTAAAAATGCCGAGGATATATTTGTTAAGCTTATAGGGTACACATCGCAGGTTACTACAGGTATAGTGTGGATAAAAACCGAAACCCCGTACGAGGTGCATGATGATGAACATGAAAAATTTTTGATTTTAGAAGGCACCTGCGATATAACTATTAATGGCATTGTACATAAAATGGTACCCGGAGATTATATGAGCATTCCTTTGCATGCGGGCCATACGGTTAAGGTTACATCTAACACACCCTGCAAGGTAATTTTGCAACGCGTAGCGGCGTAGTTCAATTAATAATTAGTAATTAGGAATTGTCATTGCGAGCGAAGCGTGGCAATCACTTTTGTTGTTATTTGGGCGTTTCCTTCGCAGGCTCAGGTCGCGCTTTACGCTCCAACTCCTCGTCAGCCTTTGGCTGTCTGTGGGGTTTCCGCTGCAATCGCTAACGCACGTATTGTGCTTTTACCTTTGCCATATTCTCCTAATGCCTCGGCAGCAAGCGATGATAGCTTTTTCTGAGATTTATCATACGACTTTTGCCATGCAAGTTCTTCCTTTAAAAGGCCTGCTATGGCATTTTGTTCTTTTGCGGGCAGTGCATTTAAGCTGGTAAGAATATTTTTTAAAGCGGTAGTCACGGTAAATTCTTTTTACAAAGATAAGAAATATGAAGTATTCATTTTAATCTTTAATAAACTTTAATGTATATGCTGTAAGGTTGGATGCAGTGCCTTGTAGTATATACATACCCGGTGCAAAATTGCTTACATTAATGCTTACCTGTTGCCCGCTTTGCAAAGGTACATCGGCCTGAAACACGCATTTGCCTTCCGTATTAAATATGCGTACATAGGTGGTAGGCGGCGGGTTATAATCGTTAATGCTGAAATATAAAGTTTGTTTTACAGGGTTGGTTTGGGGTTTTAAAATAATGTCGCTAATTACCAGCTTGGGCGGAGGTGAACAGATTAGGTCCATACTATCAATTTGTTGCCGTGTAAGCTGAGGGATACGCGTATATGTATCATAATGAAACCATTCATCTTCGTTAGCAATATCAGTTGTCCACGTTGCTTTTATGCAGTTAAAAGTAAATAGCCCCGAACTCCCGCTTGTTCCATTACAGCCACCACCTTTTTGCTGAATAAAATTAAAGCTATCCGTAGCACAATTAAAAATAAAATGCATGAGTGGAACAGGGGTTTCATCGCCCGATACGTAGTATATGCCTTCTGCCGAATCGCCATCGGGAATGCCGTAAATATCATGGGCCACCATAGGATATAAACTTACTATAGCCGTGTAAACAGATACTTGTTGTTCTTCGTCAACTACCGAATCTATAAGCAAATATGTTCCTTGCATGAATGAGTAACTTTGCCCAAACCCCATAGTGCTAAGTAAAGTGCAAAAAAGTAGGGGTAATAGTTTTTTACTCATCCTTATTTTTATTTAGTGGAATTCGTGAATGCCTGCCCGACTAAGTTATTTAGGTGTACATTAAGGCGGGCTCCGCAATTCATGATAAATGGCTTTTAGCTAAGATAGGTAAAATAAGCGAGAAAGGGAAAGATACTTAGATGGCTAACGGCATTTTTTTAAAGATATTGCCTTAGAGGGTATTTTTTATCATGTATAAAATCTATGCATGAAACAAGGTGAAAGTGAAATGCTGTGGCGTTCGCGTTAGGCCCGCCCGGCTTCATGGCCGTTCGGACGGGGATAGAGGCGGAACCCCGCAGTGTCCCGATAGCTATCGGGACGAGGAGTTTGAGCCGAAAGCCCGACCCGAAGCCCCTTAGGCGAGGGGAACGCCCAAATAATTCTTAATGAAGTTTTATTTAGAATTCAACATTCAGAATTCAAAATTACCTAAAGGCTAATTGTGCTTAGTTCCTTTACCTTGTTCCACCAGGGGTGGGTAGCCTGCCCGGCCTCGCCATTCGGACGGGGGTAGGTGCTGCCAATAGTAACAGGCTCGCCAATTAGGGGAGTGGCAATAGGTACATTAAGTTCGGCAGCGCGTTTGGTAACACGTTGTATGGGTTCGTTCCAGGGGTGGAGTGATAAAGAAAATTTGCCCCAATGCACAGGCAGCAAGGTTTTAGCGTTAAGGTCTATGGATGCTTGCGCAGTTTCTTCGGGCATCATGTGTATGTTGTGCCACATTTCGTTGTACTGGCCACATTCCAGTATGGCAATATCGAACGGCCCATGCTTTTGGCCAATGGTTTTAAAGTGTGTATCGTAGCCGCTATCGGCACCCAGGTATAGGGTATAGCCGGGGGCTTTAAGCACAAACGACGACCACAATGTTTTGCTGCGTGTAAAACTCCTTCCCGAAAAATGCCTTGCAGGCTCGGCTGTAAGTTCTATATCGCCGGGCAGTTGTGTGCTTTGGTGCCAGTCAAGCTCGGTAACCATAGTGTTGGGTATGCCCCAATATTCAAAGTGAGCACCTACACCCAATGATGTTACAATATGTTTTGTTTTAGCTTGTAGTTTAAGCAAAGTAGTATAATCAAGATGGTCGTAATGATCGTGTGTAATAAGCAATACATCTATAGGTGGCATATCATCTACACAATATACATTACTGCCTGCAAAGTTTTTTGCCGACCGTATTTTAAAGGGCGATGCATAGCCGCTAAACACCGGGTCGACCAAAATATGTTTACCATTTATTTTTATAAGGTAGGATGAATGCCCAAACCATACCAGCACAGGTTTGCCATCGGGCAGGTTTTTTAAATCTGTTTTAACCGATGGTAGTGCACAGGGCGGTTTTGTATCTTTTGGCTTATTCATAAACTTTCTGAAAACCTTAAAGGTGTCCCTTTTGCTGGTCATCATATTGGTTATGCTAAGGTTTTGAAAGCTATTGTTGCGGTAGTTAGGCGATTGTTCTACCACCTGTAACCGCTTGCCTTGTGGGTTTTGCCCCATCGTTTTTAGTACTGCCATATACCCATTAGACGATAGAGTTGGAAAAAGACTTTAAATCAATTATGAATGATGAATTATAAATGATGAATGGCAGGATGCTGACTGTAGCCTGCCCAACTAAGTCCTGTCATCTCTTTTCACTTTCTCCTTTATAACCTGCCGTCCGGTCAGGCGGGTTCAGTGTGACACGTTTTTTGCTGTTTTCTGAATTCTGTATTCTGTATTCTCCCTTCTATCTTCTATCTTCTATCTACTCACAACAGTAACCCTTTTAGCCAACATTACAGCGCGTTGGGTTACCTTTTCTATATCGGTGCCCAGTTTATCGTATGCCAGGGCTACAGCCATGCGGCGGTAGGGGCGTGTAGTGGGTTTGTTAAATATGCGTAGTTCGGCTTGCTTTTCTTTCAGCACCTCTTCAATGCCTGTGTAGGTGGGGCGGTTACCCTCGGCGGTGGCCAATATTACAGCCGATGCACCGGCACGTTCCAAAACAATTTCGGCAATGGGCAAACCTAAAATAGCACGTGCATGCAACTCAAACTCGTTAAGGTTTTGTGTGCCTGCCAGCGTTACCATACCTGTATCGTGCGGGCGTGGCGATAGTTCAGAAAAATACACTCCTTTATCTGTCAGGAAAAACTCGACACCCCAAATGCCCGCACCTGTAAGTGCATGGGTAACCTTATCGGCCATAGCTTGTGCATCCTGCAAATCTTTATTGCTAACCTGGCAGGGCTGCCAGCTTTCGCGGTAGTCGCCCCGTTCCTGCCTGTGCCCTATTGGCGGACAAAACAAGGTGTGCCCGCTTTTTTGTGTAACCGTTAGCAGGGTTATTTCGGCATTAAATTTTACAAACTCTTCTACAATCACTTCTTTATAATCGCCACGGCTGCCTGCCATGGCATAGTCCCATGCTTTATCGGCATCGGCTTGTGTTTTAACCGTGCTTTGTCCTTTGCCGCTGCTGCTCATAAGTGGTTTTACCACGCAGGGTATACCTACTTCGGCAACCGCTTTTTTAAATTCTTCGGCAGTGGTGGCATACATATATTTTGCGGTACGCAGGCCCAGTTCTTTGCTTGCCAGGTCGCGAATGGCTTTACGGTTCATGGTAAAGTTGGCGGCACGTGCACTGGGTACAACGGTATAGCCCTGCTTTTCGTAATCGTAAAAGCGTTCGGTGCGTATGGCTTCTATTTCGGGTACTATAAGGTCGGGTTTGTGTTTGGCAACGGCTGCATCCAGCGCATCTCCATCCAGCATATTAAACACTTCGTGTTGGTGTGCTACCTGCATGGCGGGTGCGTCTGCATAGCTATCGCAGGCTATTACATGCTGCCCCAGGCGTTGTAATGCAATCACCAGTTCTTTGCCCAGCTCTCCGCTGCCTAATAACAATATTTTTTTTTGCATTTTTTTATTTATAACCTATTCGTTTACGTTTTGCCCAGTTATCCTGTTCTTCCTTTTCATTTATAAGAAGTTCGAGCGCTTTATAAAGCTCGTTAAGATGCTTGTTATGGTTTCCAACAGTCTGTTGTATATCTTTAATTTGCTGGGTCAGTTCTTTATAATTAAGTGCATATTGGCGCAAAGCAACAAATGCTCTTACTATTGAAATATTCATTTCAATAGCACGTGTGCTTCGTAAAATACTTGCCAGCATAGTTACACCATGTTCGGTAAAAGCAAAGGGGGTTACAGCACTATTTCTTTTCTTTTGCTCTGATGCGGTCACAATTTGTGACCGGATACTTTCCCACTCTTGTTTTGTAAGTCTAAACATAAAATCATCGGGAAACCTTTTAATATTACGCTTTACGGCCTGGTTTAAAATCTTTGTTTCAACATTATATAACATTGCAAGGTCAAAGTCAAGCATAACTTTATGCCCGCGTATTTCATAAATTTTTTGTTGTATAAGTTGTAATTGTTGCATGGCTAACTAAAATAACTAAATAGTTTTAAAATGCTAAGATAGAAAAGTTGTAAGAAAGGCCTCTTTAGTAGTTGGGGTATAGGGCTTCTTCATCTGCAACTCATTTACAAGCGTAGTTTTGTAAAGCAATTTGTAATGTATGAAACATTTTTTTGCGCTGTTGCTTATTACCATGCACCTGTTGCCTGCCAATGCACAGCAATGGACTGCGTTAAAAGACACGCACCGCAAACCGGGAGTGACAGATACGTTTTTATTAAATTCTGAAAACCGCGCTATAAATACTTATGATTCTGCGGCTAACCTTGTGCAGTCGGTTAGCCAGCATTTAACAAACGGAATATGGATAAACGAGCGATTTTTTTACAAACAAAAGTATAACAGCACACACCAGCTAACCGAGGGCTTTACACAAAAATGGAATGGCAACAAATGGGTAAACCAGGGCTACGAAAAGATAGATTACGCCAACAACGGAAAGAATACATGCACTACTGAAAAAATATGGGCCGATACGGCTTGGGTTAACAATGAACGTATCTTAAAATTAGATACTATTGAAACATACCTGAATTGGAGTAATGGCGGCTGGATTAATGCACACAGAACCATAAACAGCTATAACTGGCACACGGGCTACCGTACCGAAATTAAGCAGGACTGGAACGCTGGGCAATGGAAAACAACCGGCAGCAATACCTGGTTCGACCCACCGCCACCAAAAGAATAGGCACGCCCTTAATATTTAATATTTTCGTTTTGCAGTTTCTGTTTAAATTAGCGGTACAAATAGAGTGTATGAAAAACTCTGCTATTATAACAAAGTTTGAAAACAGCATACTATCGGTACGCTTTTTAAATAATGCCGTAATTACGCTGGACGATATGAAAGAGCTGTATGAATATGGAAACATGCATGCCAATGGCAGGCCTTATTGTGCACTGTTCGAGGCGGTGGGGCATTACGAAGTGATGCCCGATGCTATAGAATATTTTTCGGTTGGCAACCCGAACGATACCAACATACTTGCCAAAGCTTATGTGGTAGGCGAAAACAAGGAAGCCAGTATAAAATCGAAAGTGCATTTGCTGTTTAACCAGCCCAAAATAGAACCCCGTGTGTTTACATCGCACACCGATGCACGCAACTACCTTGATGCTGTGGTGATGCGGTATAATATTAAAGAGTAGTCAAAGGCAGGAGTCATGTCGAGCCTGGTCGAGACATATTCCGATAACACCGTTCCATGGGCACACACTTCGACAAGCCTGCCCGACTATGTCCTTCAGGCGGGCTCAGTGTGACAGCGCTTAGGTTATACTTTCACCTTTACAAACTTTTCCCTTTCACCTCGCTTACGGCCTTTCAGGTTCTATACAGCAAGGATCGATACTGCTATCGGCAAGGTAACTTTTACGAAATGTTATATCGTTAAATATTTTAAACACACCCATAGTGTTTTGTTTGCTGGTGTAGCGGGCAAGCAGGGTGTATAAATCTTTATCCGACTGTTTACGCATATCAGGATTAGTAAGCTCGTCGTACGTTTTAATATGTGCAAACTCGGTGGTGTAATAGTTCTGTATAGCAGCATGTAACGAATCGGGATGAGGAGTATTTACCAGCCCTTGCTGTATTGCCAGTTCTATTCCTTTTTTAGCAATAGCATCGGCTTCATCTTTAGTTAGTGCATCCATATCGGCAGGGGTGTACCATGTTTGTGTATTGGTGGTAGTAGCAAGCAAGGTTTTAATACGGGCGCTATCGGTTATATAAACGGCAATAATTTTATTGTCTTTATATATGGGGGTAATGGTAGTATCGGCCATTAGTTTGGTTTGTATTGTGGTATCCCACCAAATGGCAATTACGGTACCGTTGTGGTTAATTTCAAATGCTTTTATGTTTTTATTACTGCCCATTTCATTAAACAAAGGCTTTATCCGGGTACCACAGGCAACGGTAGTATCGGCATGGCATACCAGCCTTACCGCATAAAACGAAACCAATTTTTTAGGTGCATCTTTAACAGGTTTATTAGTACATGCGGTAAGCAGCAGTGCTGATATATAAAAGCTTATATTTTTTATAGCCATACTTAATTATAACGTCACAAATGTAATTCCAAAACCTTAATTGGTAGTGTTTAATATTTTATTATTGGGCGTTCCCCGCAAAGAAGAAAGAGAAAGAGTGCGACGAGCGTTTTGCCTCTTTCCGCTCTCCGTTCTACACTCTCGCTCTGTTTTGTGGGGCAACGCCCAAATAAAACAAAGCTAACAGCCATTAGCTAATAGCCAACAGCTGTTTTAAACTTTTTCTTAAATTAGCCCTATAAATAAAGCACATGAAAAACGCGGCAATAATTGCAACCTTTGAGCATAGCATACTTACCATAAGGTTTTTAGAAAACGCCAAAATAGAACTGGAAGATGTAAAGGAATATTATGCCTATGGCAATATGTGGGCACATGGTAATCCGTATTGTATATTGTTCGAGGCGGTGGGGCATTACGAGGTAAGCGAAGATGCGGTAGAATACTTTTCGGTAGATAACCCCAGCGATACCAATATACTTGCCAAAGCCTATGTAATAGGAGATAATAAAGAGGCACAGCTTAAAACACATATGCACCTGGCGTTCGATAAGCCTGCAATAAAGCCTAACGTGTTTAAAACACACGAGGATGCCCGCAAATACCTTGATGCGGCTATAAAGCTGTATAATAACAGTAAGTAGAATACAGAATTTAGGAGATAGAATACAGAAGTTAGAATACAGAAGTAAGTAGTCAGAATTCAATGTTGTTTTTCTCTTGCTTTCCTTTGCGGGCTGTTTTCTTAGCGCCCTTTGCGGTTAGGCTGTTTATTTTACCGCCAAGCAAATTTCAAAGCTAAAGCATCCCCAAGTTCGCAAAGTACTATTTCGCACTTTCTCCTCCCGATAGCTATCGGGATCGTTTTTTTCTTACACAAACTCCGCCATTCATAATTCATAACTCATAATTCATAATTAAGGCTTCGCCTTACCCGGTTCATTACATGTTTTTTCCCATTCATTACATACAATGTGTTTGTAATGGAAAATGTTTTGTAGGTTGAGAAACTGAAATTGGTCGGCATAAAATAAACCACACATGCTACAACGTATTGCAATAATAAGTACCGCATTTTTAGGGCTTGCATTATACCCGCCCGGCAAACAGTATGTATACCTGTGCGATAGCAAAGCATCGTATGCTTACCACATAAACCCTAACTGCCGCGCCCTTGAACATTGCAAGCATGGTATTATAAAAACCACTAAAGACTCTGCCACCGCATACTATGGCAGGGTGGCATGTAAAGTATGTAGCCAGTAACAACTAAACATTAAATACAATGAGTGCACTTGGTAATTTATTATGGATAATATTCGGAGGATTCTTTATTTTCTTAGAATATATCATTGGCGGATTAGTACTCTGTCTTACTATTATTGGTATTCCGTTCGGATTGCAATGCATTAAGATAGGTATTGCAAGTCTTGCACCCTTTGGTAAAAAGATAGTAGATGTTCCGGGTACTTCAGCTACCCTGTCTTTATTACTGAATGTGCTTTGGATGATTTTTGGAGGAATATGGATAGCATTATCCCACCTTTTTTTAGGGATTCTTCTATGCATTACTCTAATTGGTATACCATTCGGTATGCAGCATTTTAAACTAATGCAGTTAGGTATTATGCCATTTGGTAAAGATTTAAAGTAACAACCCAAAATAACAACCATGGAACAGAACGAACTAATTGAAAAAGAAGAAATAATTTCTGAATCGACAGATAAGATTGTGACCCTTACTACGCATAGGATAAGATATCAAGCTTCCAGTTGGGGGCAAGCACATATTGTGTCGATTATGCTTAAAAACATTAGCTCAATAGAGGTACATTACGAGAGCTACGTTACGTTGTTTTCTATTGGAGTGCTCGCCGTAATTGCAGGTGTAATAATGGGCTTAAACGGAGAACAACATAATCCAGGTATGTATGTACTTATTGCTGGAGCCTTGTGCATTGTTATTTATTGGTTGACCAGAAAGCATGTAATATCTATTGCATCTGATGGCGGGGCAAAAATTAAGTTTGAAACACAAGGCATGAAAACAGATGCTGTAATGGATTTTATTAATAAAGTGGAAAGGGCAAAGAGTAAAGTAATGTGAGTGTAAGCTATAATAGAATGAAACCAATATACAAAGCGCTTGTTTTTTTATGTGGTAGGGAATCAAATTCAGATAAATTTAATCGTGGTACATTTTGGACAATGATGTCAACGTTACTTACAGTAACTGTTATTGGGTCTGCCTATTTGGAAATAAAGGATGCAAATAAGACTAATGCTGCTGAGTTCATCCATAAAATAAAGAATGACTTTTTTACTGAAACAAACATTAACCTACTTACTTACTTAGATGAGGATGTTTTAATGTTGGACACTACAAATGATAATGCTTGGTTTAACATCGATACGGTTAAGTATAAAAGGCTGCATAAGTATTTTAATATTAGCCACATAACTTTGCATTATCCAAGTAATCAAGTTGATGAATTACTCCAAAATTTTGAAGATATTGGATTATATGAAAAGAAAGGTTTGGTAAGCTTGGATTATATACATGAAGGTTATGACGCGTATATAAAAAGCACGTGGGAAAATAAGCAGATTAATAATTATATAATGTGGTTAAGGTCCGATACATTAGGCCGCAGCGATTACACAAATTTTGAATACATTTATAGAAAGCTTCTCCACAAAAAGTAATCCACCCGATGCAACGCCTTAAACTATTTTTTATCCTCGTTAGATAATTCAAAAACCAGGTTTGAATAGATATTATCTATATCATAATGGTCTTGGAACATTTTAACGATACTCTTTAATAAGTTCGGGTGGCGCTCTTTATTTTTTTTATTAAGCAGTATATACGTACTTTTCTCGGTATTGTATGCATGTTCAAAAAGCTCAGGGTCGAAAAAAAATTTTGCAAAATTTTGATATACCCTATACCTTTTAGTTTCAAAAAATTTCTTCTTTTTTATTTCCGGTTTTGTTGGGTTACCTATAAAACCAAATGAAGCATAAGGAAATTCGGCATGCAGTTCTTTACCAATATCTACACAAGTATATATAATACGCCTTGCATCCTGTTGGTTAGTCATTAAACAATACCTCCATTTAGAAAGCGCATGTGCTGCAAGATGAAATTTAACTATGTACACTTCATGCTGATACTCTTCAACATTAACAATGTATTGAAAATTAAACCTGTTCTTAAAACTGTATTTGTGCTCTCTTAGCAATGGCAATTGTTTCTTTTTGCCAACGCCTTGATAATTGTAGGGATATCCCTTAAGTGCCATTACTAACTATGCCTTTACAACATAATCGTATGCCGAACTTCTATCCTTTTCCACTTCTTCTTTGGTAAGGATAGTAAACTCCATCTTTGAGCTGGATTTTTTAATTGAATTTTTACCGACTTTATGTTTCTTAATGTCAGCAGATAACTTCTTTTCTGAAGTGCTATTTTTTGCCAGTAGTGCGCCCATGATAATTTTTAATGCTAAAATGTGGTCGAAACCAATCGGGGGGCTGCCCAAAAATATCATTAACGCCACAAAGATACGCTCTTTTTGTCATTTTGTCAATAACAATGTCAAAAAGAATTTGGAAAAGTGGCTGTATTTTCGTATTGAGTTAATACGCTAATACCTTGATTAATAGAATGTTTTGTTTCTCATAGGCGCTAATCTCGGCTGAAACGTAGGAACTCGATTCTACTTTAGGGTAACGCCCAACATCTCGGCTTGATGTGACAATTTCTTATTCTGACAACTGACTACTGTCTACTAGTTATTCGCCCTTGCATGTTTTTTATAGGTGCTCATGATTAACTACCAATTGTTATGAATTAATTAGTAGTTAATTCCGGAAACATCTCCAGCAAATGCTTTATCACCAAACCCTGCTTTTGTTCGTAGGTAAGCCCTTCCTTCACTTTCACCTTTTCACTTTCACCTAGGTACTGATACGCTGCATCCCACAGCCATATTACGGGAATCTTTTTTTGCCACTTAACCCAAATAATAAGGCTGTTGTATACCTGCTGGTTGCTAACATAGTTGGTAGGTTCGGGCAAGGCGCGCTCGGCTTTTTGTTTGTAACGGTGCAGGGCCGCATTGCGCAAGGCCGAGTATTTTTTAAGTACACTGCCAATAAACTCGGCGCTAAAGCTGCCATAGTGTTCAATAAGGCCCAGTTCGCCGGCTGCACGCATTTCGAAGGCATCGTTAATATCGGCAAGGGTAAGGTTGCCATAGTAACGGTTAAGCATACGCATAATATAAGCCAGGGCAGGCAGGTCAACCTCTTTTTGTATGCCACATACATGTTTTGCAATTTGTTGCAGGTGGGCGCACATTTCGTCGCTGTCGGTTTTGGTAAAGTCGCGTATTTTTTTGCCGGCAAACGAGTTCTCAACGGCCCGCTGTTCGCTACTTACCAAGTTTAGAGAAGTCAATATCCTTTTGATAAATTTTACTGCCATCGGTTGCGATGAGGTAGTCGATACGTTTTGGTTTTTCATGTGTTTTGTTGTTTTTGGTTATAGCGCCCATCACCCAGCGTTTAAGGGTGTTGTAGTCGCTTTTGGTTGTATAATTTTTTTCTTGTTTGTACATGTCCAGGTACTCAATAGCTGCTTGTGTAGCCTGTTGGCCATAGTCGGCACACAGCTTGGTGTATTCGCTTTGTTTTAGCAAAACGGTTTCGCCATATTTTGTTTTTTCATTTCCATCTCTAATTCTATTTTCATTTCTATTTCTATCTTCCATATGATTATCTAGTGATTTTGATATGATTTTCATATGATTTTTAGACTTCTTTGTTTTACCCAACTTATTCTTAGATCGTGATGCTGCAAACGCTGTACGTTTAAGTTTCTCAGATTCCATTCTTTCATTAAAAAAGAGCCCTTGCTCATTCTGTTTAAATTTTGCCCGGAGGACTTCCCAAGCCTGGAAATCGGGTCCGAGTAAAACTTTTATAGTTTCTAGTGAAAGCGGTCCGGAATTAAACTGCGCCATCAGCAAATCGAAATAACATCCCTTTTGATACCGGGTTAAAAGCATGGTACCACCAAGCCAATCGTTAGGATAAAATAAAAACGCCGGATCTTTTGCCATTTTTTTAAGTTGTCAGTTATCAGCAGTCAGTTGTCAGTATTTTCTCTTGTTTTTATTCACAACGCTAATAGTATTTATTGAGTTCATTCTTGCAAATGCAGGTCTTTGCGTAAAACTTTGCGCACTTTGCGGTTAGGGTGTTTATTTTACCGCCAAGAAAATTTCAAAGTAAAAATTACCCAAGCCCGCAAAGATTCCACCCATTTTGTATAATTCATAACTATTCGTGTCGTGTCTTGATTTTAATTGAACTCATAAGGGCTACGCCGTTCATAATTCATAATTGAATTAGCCGCTGCTTTATACCCCTCATAATAAGCCTGTGCCTGCAACATTTCTATATGCCGCTTTACGGTTGCCGATACATCTGCAATTGGGTTAAAAGGTTCCAAGTTTAAGGCTTCGCCCTCTTCCACCACTTCGTACCGAAGGCCATCATACATGGCTTCCAGGTCGCCTTCCTGCCAAATGGTGCGGCCGTTGGCATCTTTAATTAGTTTAAACCGTTCATCATCCAGGCCATCCTCCCTGCAACACAACGGAAGGTTACGCAACAAATAATTTTTTAAAAAATCGGTAGCTTCAAACTTCTGCCAGTGATCTAAAAATGTGTCGCACTCGCTGGCCTTATACGTCTTTCCGCTACGCGTATGTATCCTTATGTCTTTCATCCTTTTTATTTGTAATTTTATTATGGCGTTGCCTGCGGCCCGGGCTGTCAAAGCGAAAAGCCTCCTACCGTCGGCTGTTTCCTCCCGATAGCTATCGGGATTCCATCCCTAACGCGGTTCTCCCGTCTCTTTCTCTTTCTCTTTCTCTTTCTTCTTTGTCTATTCCTAACGCAAACGCCACGGTTCTTTACTTTTCGTTTTTCATTATTCACTTTTCACTTTCCCCATTCCTAACGCAAACGCCAGCAGTATTTTAATTTATAATTCATAATTCATAATTAAAAATCACAGAATCTGTGATTTGCTTAGCACCCAGTTAAACGCCTTATCGGCCTCGGCTATAATGGCATCAAAGGTGTCTACGCGGCCTGCATGCAGCTCGCACACCGATTTTAAACAACATTGCGCCACAATCAGCAAATCGGTACGACTTGAGTAGCTATTAGCTAATGGCCCTTGGCTAATGGCTGGCTTTTCTGAATCCCACAAAAACACCTTGCCATTCTTTACCGTTATGTTGCCCGTAAGCTGGTATGGCACCGCCTGGGCGTGTTCTATAATGTTTTTTAGTTTGGGGTTTTTGTTGGCTGCCACCGCAAATCGCCTGTTATCGGTGGTGGTTAGGTTATACCATTCTTTGTTGGTAGATAGGGTGGCACTTTTTACTTCTATTGTTGTTTCCATATAATTTATTTGATTTTATAGATTTTCGTTTAATTCATAGTTTATATCTTATATCTTTTTTTTGGGCGTTCCCCTCGCCTAAAGGACTTCGGGTCGGGCTATCCGCTGCAAGTCCTCGTTTCACTGCGGGCTTTCCACTACTATCCCTAACGCAAACGCCACGGTTCTTTACTTTTCGTTTTTCACTCCCGATAGCTATCGGGATCACTTTTCACTTTCTCCATCCCTAACACAAACACCAGTAGTATTTAAATTCATAATTCAACATTTATCATTCATAATTAAACGCCATCCTCATCCCGCCCCTCTCCAAAGGAGTAGGAGAGGGGGTGCGCGCATCATCGGGTGAGGCTTAGATAAAGGCGTGGGAGACGTTATGAGTGGCGCCTAAACCACCTGCCGGCCTTACAACCGGCAGCATCTCCCACAATATTTATGTGTATAACCTAAGCACTTATATTTACTTCACGGCTTCGCAATTCATCATTCATCATTACTCGTGTATCTGTCATATGCATCGGAACTCGTGAGGGCTCCGCCATTCCTAATTCATCATTAATTTCGCGTTCTACTACTACCGTGTTTTGTGGTTTAAATTGTGGCCAAAATTTTACCGGCATGTTATACCTAAAGGCCAGCAGCTTGGCATGATGCTCGGCTTGCTTGTGCAGGGTATAGTTGTTAATGCCGTCGCCAATACACAGCCCGTCTACACTTATATTAAACAGCCAGGCAGCTTGGTTACCCACCTTAAAAAAGTACGCTTTCATTTTTTTTCGGTTAGTAGTATGGCTATAATAAACGATACAATTGGCGCCCACAGAGGCATGGTATAAAGGTCGGGTGTAAGCAGTGGTGCTGCAAAGTGCAGCGTCCATAGCATTAGCGATAGCGGCATACACAGCATTATATAGTGTTGCCAAAATATTTTCGTCCAGGTTTTCATCGTCGTTAAGTGTTTTATGTTTCTTGTTTAGTGTTATATGTTAAATATTTAGTGTTTAATGTTTCTTGTTATTCATTTTCTTTTTTATTTGGGCGTTGCCCCACGATGAACCTTGGGGCCCGGGCTATCCGTTGCAAGTCCTCGTCCCGATAGCTATCGGGACTCCGGGCTTTCCACTTCTATCCCTAACGCGAAAGAATACTGCTCAAGGGAAAGAGAAAATGAAAAGACGTTAGGTAAAAGCGACGGGAGAACTGCGTTAGGGATGGAATCCCGATAGCTATCGGGAGGAAACAGCCGACGGTAGGAGGCTTTTCGCTTTGACAGCCCGGGCCGCAGGCAACGCCCTAATTCATAATCATTCTTTAAAAGAATTGGCTAATCTTCTTACTGCCTGGGCGCGTAATAATCGCTGAGGGCGATAAAGGGCCATTTGGTAAATGGTTACTATGGTTTTTCCAATCTCTTTGCTAATAGCTTCCTGTAAAGTTTTGTTTTTCTTTATTCGCTTTATCATCATTTCTTCTTCCTTTGTTAGTGGTGTTGTCATTTATAAAAAAGTTTTATATTTGCTACTTGTAATTTGTAATATGAAACAAAGATATAGACAAAAAATATACATTAATTAGAATTATCAAATAAATTATTAACAATTCGTTATGAAACAAGGAGAGTTACTGAAAATCAGGCTGAAAAAAAAGGGGCTATCGCTGGATGTAGTTGCTAAAAAATTGGGCATATCGCGTGCAACGCTCTACAACCTGTTCGAAAAGGAAGAGCTAACCGATACCTACGTAGATAAATTTAAAAAGCTGGGCATTAAACTACCCGAATCTATTGACGAAGACGACCTGCCTGTGCCGCCTGTAAAAGCCCCCAAGCGCGACCTAAGCGAATCGACCGAACGGATGCGCATTGCCATATCCGATCTTAAAAACAACCGCGGCGTATCGTTACAAGCTATGGCCGACAAAACAGGTATGCCACATCAAAACATATTCAATGTAAAGCAAGGCAACAACAATGCCACCGAGGCTATGGTTAAAGCCCTGTGCGATGCCTATGGCATACGTAAAGAATATGTTTATTTAGGACAAGCGCCTATGTACGGACAAGCCTCCCTCCCCTCCAAAGGAGGGTCTGTTGTGCCTTTGTTAACTCCCCCCTTGGGGGGAAGGGGGGCTTTAAAGCAAATACCCATGTACGAAAATGTAGATGCACTGGGTGGCAAGATTGACATTTTTGTAGATAACAACAGTGCATACGTTACCGGCTATGCCGATATACCTAACCTGGGCGATAGCGATGCCATTATAAAAATTAGCGGCGACAGTATGTATCCACGTTACAAAGCAGGCGACATGATTGCCATAAAACGCATACACGATTACAGTGTAATACAATTTGGCCAACCCCATGTTATTGTTACTGCCGAACAACGCCTGGTAAAATACCTGCGCCGTGCAGTAAGTAAAAACAACTGGCTGCTATGCAGCGAAAACAAAGCCCACTACGACGATTTTGAAATTGAAGTAAGCAAGGTTAAGCACCTTTTTCTTATTAGGGGTTTAGTAAGGTTTGAGAATTTGTAGTTTTTGCAAAAGGTTAAACTATTTGTATATTTTTACTTTGTACTCATAAAACCATTATATGAAACTTCAAATTATACAGCACAAGATATATGAAGTAAGAGGGCATAAAGTAATGCTTGATTTTGACCTTGCTGAACTTTATGAAATCGAAACTAAAAATATTAATCTTGCTGTAAAGCGTAATAGTATTCGTTTTCCGAAGGACTTTATGTTTCAAATAACCGATAAAGAGTGGCAAAGCTTGAGGTTGCAAATTGAAACCTCAAAAGGTTTGAGATCACAAAATGAAACCTCAAAGAGAAGAGGTGGCCGGCGATACTTGCCCTATGCTTTTACTGAGCATGGTGTTGCTATGTTAGCCAGCGTTTTAAAAAGCGAAAAAGCAGCATTGATGAATATTGCAATTGTAAGGGCCTTTATTGCGCTTAAACAATTTGCTGTTTCGTATAAAGACCTCGCAGAAAAGATAACGCAATTAGAGCTTAAGTATAATAAGCATTTTGCAGATATATACGAAGCACTGGAGTTGCTAGTGCAAGATAAACAAGAAGAAACTGATTGGAGTAACCGCAAAAGAATAGGATATAATCAATAATAGAATGAGATACTTGATTGCGATAATCTTTATTATAAATGTAATTTGCTGTAAGAATACTTCGAGTCCAGTAGTGCAGGCAAATAATAATTTTACCCAAACCTTAGATTTTGGAGATTTTAAAATTAAAACACCGAAGGAGTGGAGGAAGATAAAAGAGCGGGGAATAGATTCTTATGTCGGTGGCCTTACAAATGGTACAGATACATTGGAATTTGACTTTGGCCAATATTCCAATGATTTAACCGATACCCGTGAAGAATACCTATATGCTGATGACACAATAAATGGTAAAGCGGGATATATAGCTAAACCTAAAATTAAAGGGAAGGGTTTTATAGGTGTTTACTTTGGAAATATTGATGGAGATAATTTTAATTTATGCTCCCGTCACCCTAAAAACGAAAAGGAGATCATTTCAATATTCCAGAATATAAGATTTAAAACCAGTGATACGACTCGTAATACACGGAGTATAAAGTTTGGTCCACGAGTAGAAAACCACAAGGGGAATTATTAATACTGATTGAATCTCAGGCATTCTGTGAATAGACTTGTTTTTGAAATTGAAGTAAGCAAGGTAAAGCACCTGTTTCTTATTCGCGGCTTGGTACGGTTTGAGAATTTGTAAAAGTTGGTGAGGATTAATAAAATACGCCGGGGGCTTTTGCATCTACAAGATTCTTTCCAACTGTGTAGCAGTATATGCTCGAGGGTACAAAAGTAATTCCAAGCCCATTTATGTTTTCTTTTTTAGTCACATCGTAAGTAGTAACCGAAACTTCGGTTACTGCATTTTTTTGACAAAACGATAAAACGTTATCCAATTCCTTTGGGTTTTCTGCACAGCGGTTGCTCCATTTTATTTCTACAACCCAACCTGGCGCTTCGGCACCAAATAAATCAACAATATCTATTTCTCCTTTATCCCACCGTGCATAATAGAGTGGGTGTTCACTATGATTCCACTGTGAAAAAATTGCTGTTTCGACCAGGTGTCCAGCAGACGCGTCATCTTCTTTAATTGGAGAAAATAAGGCACAACGCAAGGAAGGATTAGTAAGGTAGATTTTAAAAAAATTAGCCCTTTTAAATTTTTTAGCATTATAATCCACTCGATGAACAACCTTAATTAAGAAGGCAGCCTCGAGATAGCTGATATATTTTTGAATGGTTTGTTTGGAAACGGACGATGATTGTGATATTTTGTCAAGTGACATTTCGCTTCCGCTATTATAAGCTATATATGTAAATAACGAATTCAGCTCCTGTACGTCTTCAATACCATAAAGGATTGGTAAATCTTTTAATAATACTTTATCAATAATATCATTCTTAATAAACCTTCCTGGCTCGGCCTGTATATCTGCTGAAAGTGAAACCTCAGGATATCCTCCATAATTAATATAATCGATGAAATGATTATTTAAATCAGTAATGTTACTGGTTTCAAAACTTCTATCTATAACCAATTTTTTCCCGTCTCTTTCATCGTAAAAAGCATTCTCTTTTATTAAGTCTTCAATACCTTTTAACGAAAGATATTCGTGGAAAGTAAGTGGTGGTAAAATAAAATCTGTAAATCTGCCTGCTCCCGATTCTGTACTTTTTAGTTTTAAAGCTGCTGCTGCAGATCCGGAAACAATAAACTTTACAGAATGATAAGAGTCAACCAATGTTTTTAAGTGCACTTCCCAATCTTTAAGATATTGTATCTCGTCAAAAAACACATAAAGGTCATTGGTACTTTTATTTTCGGTTGCTTCAATAAAGTAATTAAGTAATTCCTCCAGGCCTATTCCATTATATATGGGTGTTTCTACCGAAAAATAACAAATGTTTTTTGCAGGAACACCACTGCTAATTAATTCTTGCATGGCCTGAAAAAGCATTACTGTTTTTCCTACTCTGCGAGGACCCATTAGTACAACCGCACGTTTTACTTTTCTATCTGTTATTAGGGGAAAAAGTAGCTTAAAATATTCGCGCTTTTTCATAGATGAATAATATGAATCAATCTTATCTGTTTGCCACCAGGGATTTTCAAATCTTAATTTTTCTAATATTTGCTCTTTTGAAAAGGATATTTTCATAATTATCTGATTTTTAATTACATGACAAATATAATAAAAATAAGCAAACTAAACTTTGCTTATTTCGTGTTGTTGGTTTAATCACTTATTAATCAATATATTACGTGCGTTAAATAAGAAAAGCCCACTACGACGATTTTGAAATTGAAGTAAGCAAGGTTAAGCACCTTTTTCTTATTAGGGGTTTGGTGAGGTTTGAGAATTTGTAGTTGTCAGAAGACAGAATTCAGGAGACAGTAGTCAGAATAGAAATGTGTCGCACTGATTCCGTAGCTATCGGGATTTTTTCAGGAGCACATCCGGTATTGGCATATTTCCAAAAAAAGAAATGAAAAGCCCTTAATAAATTGTAGCCTAACCTCTAAGTGCGCCAAGATTTACGCTAAGAACGCAAAGAGAAGTATTTTGCGTTAGCGATAGCAGCGAAACCCCCACAGGGCAACGCCCAACATATTCTATAACAGAGTGAGGTAAATACCCCAAATTTTACTAAGTTTGTTTATACAAAACCATAGTATGAGAAAACTTACCATCGTAGTATTAGTAATGCTTGCATTTGCAGCAATATCAAAGGCAACCACAGTTACCGCTACACAGGCACAAACTGTTGCAAGCAATTTTTATAAGCAAAACTCGCCAAAGGCAATTAATGCCATTACGCTGGAATATACTGCTATGGGCGCACAGAACAGCCCTATATATTATGTGTTTAACATAAACAGCAAAGATGGTTTTGTAATTGTATCGGCACTTGATGCGGCAACACCTATTATAGGTTATTATGATAAAGGCCATTACAGCAATGCACATCCTTCGCCCGAGTTTACCGCATGGATGAAAGGATATGAAAAGCAACTAAACTATATACAAAGCAACCATTTAGCAGCTACCGCCGATATTACCAACCAGTGGACCGCTTACACCAATAACGTGCGCCCTAATAACAATCATCGTGTATTAAGCGCTGTACCACCGCTTACCAATGTAGTATGGAACCAGGGCTATCCGTTTAATAATATGGCTCCGGGTGGATGCGTAACAGGCTGCTGTGCCACTGCCGAAGCACAGGTTATGCAGTATTGGAAATATCCTGCCCATGGTTTATTATCGAACACCTATAACGAAAATACACCGCAGTATACAAACGACTTTGGCGTAATAAGCCGCAATTTTTACCCCGATTATTATAACTGGGCCAACATGCCCGATACCATTAGCGGCAATAATAACGATGTGGCTTTGCTAATGTACGATTGTGGTGTAAGCATTGATATGAATTATGGCGGTGGCGGCAGCAATGCGCAGGTGGTGTGCCCCAATGCATATTCTAATGCAGGTGCCGATTCGGTATCGTGCCAAACATCGTATGTAAAGTTTTTTGGATACAACCGCCACACTATACATGGCTATTACCAGGGCCAGTTTAGCAACAACGCCTGGGATAGCCTTTTAGAAAACGAACTTAACCACGGACGTATTATACAATATACCGGTGGTGGCGACTTAGGCCATACATGGCTTGTAGAGGGCTACAATGCATCTAACCAGTTTTTTATGAATTGGGGATGGGGCGGTTCGCCAAACGGATATTTTTCTACTGCTGCGCTTAACCCGTATGGATACGATTTTGATTCGTTACAACAGGCTGTGGTAGGTATAGAGCCTCCGGCAGCATCGGCACAATTTTATGCAACGCACACTGCGGTAGGGCAGGGGGTGGCGGTTCATTTTATAGATGAAAGTTTAACACCAACCAACATCACATCGTGGAGTTGGTCCTTCCCCGGTGGAACACCAAGTACATCTAACTTGCAAAACCCTGTAATTACTTACAACACACCGGGCATATATAATGTAACACTTATTGTAACGGCTACAGGCGGTGCCGATACTATAACACGTGCCAACTATATTGCAGTGGCGGGTGGTAACCCGTTACCATTAAACGAAACATTTCAGGGGGCTACCTTTCCACCTGCGGGCTGGTACCTAAATAATCCTAATAACTGGAATTCATCAAGCCAGGCGTATGGCAATATATGGCAACAATATACCCATGCAGGTGCAGGCGGCTTTGGTAACAGCAGCGGATGTATGTTGTTTTATAATTTTAATTCGGGCTACCGTGGCTATTTAATACACCAGCCACCACCACCAAACCCAATGGGCGGACAACATCAACAAATTTATACCCCCGGCTACGATTTTACCAATGTTACCACCAACGACAGTATTTATTTTGATGTAGCCTACGCGCCATATAATAATTTATACAGCGACAGCCTTGCCGTATATTTTTCTATTAATGGTGGTGTTACATGGACAAACATTTACCTTAAAGGCGGAAGTACACTGGCTACCGCCCCACTTATATCTAACAATGTAAACGATACCATCGGGTTTTATCCAACAGCATTGCAATGGAGAAGGGAAAGTGTACACTTACCAGCCGGAGTATACCGTGCACCGTCGGTTATGTTTTCGTTCGAAAACCGTTCGTATTGGGGTGGCCAGCTTTATGTAGATAATGTATACGTACCTGCCGGCCCTGCTGCGGTAAACGAGGTAAACGCAGAAAGCACGCAGGTAAAAGTTTATCCCAACCCCAACAATGGAGTGTTCACTATCTCGTTCAGTCACCCTGAACTTGTTTCAGGGTCGCACCCAATAATAGAAATTTATAATGCATTGGGACAAAAAATAGCTAACAGCCAATGGCCATCAGCTAATAGCCAAATGCAAATTGATTTAAGTAATCAAGCAGCAGGAATATATCTATATAAAGTAATTACCCAAACGGGTGGTTTAGTAGGCGAAGGTAAGTTGGTGATTCAACAATAACATCTGCTCATTTAAAAAGGCATTCTGCTCAACAAAGGGCATAGGCTACTCATTATGTTTTTTATCGTGATGATAAATACATACTTTTGAGTAAACCAATTTATTTTTAAACTATGAAAAGAATTACATTACAAGTAGCTTTATTATTTTGTTTTGCGTTTACCGCTATGCACAGTAGTGCGCAAAATAATATGTGGGTACAAAAAGCCAACTTTGGCGGAAACGCCCGCACTGTAGCCTGTGGTTTTGGTATTGGCGATTCGGGGTATATACTTACCGGCCAAAATGGAAGTTTTTATAATGATGTATGGGCATTTGATACCGCTACCAATACCTGGACACAAAAGCCCAATTTTCCGGGTGTGGCCCGCGAAGGGGCTGCCGCCGTGTCGCTTAATGGCAAGGGCTATGTAATTGGTGGTAAAACAGGCAGCGGATTTGTGGGCGATGTGTGGGAATATACACCTGCTACCGGTACATGGACGGCTAAAACATCATTTATAGGAGCAGCCAGGTATTATGCTATTTGTGTTGCCGATCCTGCCAATAATAAAATATACTATGGTACCGGAGATAAAGGTGTAGCTACGTATTTAACCGATTGGTATGTATTTGACCCGATTGCAGATTCATGGTCCGCATTGTCTGCATTCCCTGGTGGGCAACGAAGTTATGGTGTAGGATTTTGTATTAATGGTACAATATATGCAGGTACAGGCAATGGTAATGGCGGAGCAGGTGCTACCAGCGATTGGTGGTCGTACAATACAGGTACCGATACATGGCTTTCGGTTGCTGCCGTTCCGGGTAATGCGCGCCGCGATGCATGTACTTTTGTAATAGGTAACCGCGGATACATTTGCCTGGGTATAAATGGTAATACCGGAGAGATGAGTGATTTATATATGTATGATGCTGTTGCCAATTTATGGACCGCAAAAGCCAACTATGGAGCAGGTATTGCAAGTTGTGCCGTGGCATTTACACTGGGGCATTCGGGTTTTGTAGGAACAGGCTTGAACGCATCAAATGCAAATACAAGCCAATTTTGGGAATTTATAGCCCCAAACCCTGCAGGAATTGATGAGGTAAATGCAGAAAGTAAAAATGTGAACGTGTATCCTAATCCCAATAATGGGGTATTTCAAATTCAGGCTAATAGCTATCAGCTAATGGCTAATAGCCAAATTGAAGTATACAATGCGTTAGGACAAAAAGTGTATTCCAACCAATTCATAACTCATAATTCATCATTCATAATTGACCTGAGCAGTCAGCCTGCAGGCATTTACTTATACCGTGTTATAAGCGAAAATGGAAATTTGGTAGGAGAAGGAAAACTGGTGATAGAAAGGTAAAATTTATAAAGGAGAAAGGCAAAAGTGATGAAGCCCGCGTTAGGGATGGGGAAAGTGAAAAGTGAATAATGAAAAACGAAAAGTGAAGAACCGTGGCGTTTGCGTTAGGGATTACTCACGGCGCTAATTATTATTAAAGAGTTCGTGCTTGCTCCGCAGGTGAAGTGGAAAGCCCGGAGCCTGCCCGACTCTGTCTTTCAGGCGGGCAAAGCGAGGACTTGTAACGAATAGCCCGGCCCTATAAAAGCAGAGCGAGTGTGTAGGGTAGAGAGTTGAATGAGATACAGCGCTTACCGCACTGTTTCTGTTTCTACTTATGGGGCAACGCCCAGGTAGTTTATTAAATAAACAGTAAACCTTGCAAAAAAGGCCAAAACCCTTAGCTTTGCAATAGCATGCAAAAGCACCACTCCCTTGTATTTGCAATTTGTTGCGCTACCACCTTTGCGGTACTATGTTGCCTTGCAGCAAGCAATAACTATACCGGCGATACAGGCGATAGCATAACACATTACATGTTTGCCCGCTACGCATGGGTACACCACGCATTGTTTTTTAACCAGTGGGCCAAGCCTTTGTTTGTGTTGCTGGCATCGCCATTTGCACAATTTGGGTTTACAGGCATAAAAATATTAAACTGCCTGCTGGGGGTATTAAGCTGCTTTTTTACCTACAAAGTGGCAAAGGCCCTAAACATGAATAATGCCATGCTGGTGTTGCCCATTATGTTTTTTTGCCCTATGTATTTTGCCATGCTGTTTTCGGGGCTTACCGAATATATGTTTGCCTTTTTTCTTATTACGGCTATTTATCTAACCATAAAACAAAAGTATGTATGGGCCCTGGTTATCATATCTTTTTTACCCTTTGTACGCGCCGAGGGTATGATTGTAATGGGTGTATTTGGCCTTTACCTGCTGGCAACAAAAAGGTTTAAATACATACCCTTGTTGTTGGTGGGCAATGTAGCATACAGCATTGCAGGCAGCTTTTATTACCACGATATATTGTGGGTGTTTACCAAGCTGCCTTACGCCAATTTACATAGCCAATATGGGCATGGCCTTATAACCGATTTTATACACATACTTATGTATGATATAGAAAAGCCCGTGTTTGTTTTAATGTGCCTTGGCTTCCTGGCTTTTTTGTACAGGCACTTTCGCAAGGGCGATATGGCTTTGGGCAAAGAAGAATCGATACTGATATACGATGGCTTTGCTTTGTTTTTTATAGCACACAGCATTTTTTGGTGGAAGGGTATATTTAGTTCGGGTGGTTTTTTAATGCCGAGGGTAATGAATGCCGAGGTGCCTTTAATTGCCATTATAGCATTGGGCGGATTAAACTTTGTATTGGGTTTTATACATAAGCCTTTACTTAACCGTGCAATAGTGGTGGCGGTAGTTGTGGGAATAATTCTATTTCCGTTTACTAACCGCAAAAATGCCATAGTGTTTAACAAAAGCCTGTTTAAACAAACCGAAATAGAAATGATGGATACCCAGGTGGCGCCATACATTAAAGCTAATTTTCCGGATTATAAAAAGGGTAAAGTATACTATGCCCACCAATATGTAAGCCTGGCGCTGGATATAGACCCATTTGATACTGCAAAACACGGTATCATGCATTATATGTTTCATGAAAAAATGCCGCCAAATACTCCTATTGTATGGGATGACTGGTTTGCACCTGTAGAAGAAGGGGTGCACCTTAAAGATATTGCGAATGATACGGCTTTTGTGTTTTGTGCATCGTACGAAAAGCAGGATCATGACAGGATTGTAAAGTTTGCTGTATTTAAGAAAAAGTAATAATATAGGCAGATTCCTCACTCTGTTCGGAATGACAGTTACGCTGTAGTAATACACGGGTGTTGGAGCAGGGTCGACCTCGCTCCAACACCCACATAAATAGTATAATCTATTTTGTCATTCCGAACATAGTGAGGAATCTAAGGTTAAGTCATTCACACAATCTATTATATTTGAGTGCATAGCCAATCCTGATGTTATACAACAAACCCCATATATTTTTTATTAGCCGAGCCACAGGAAGGGTATACCATGATAAAGGCGTATCCGTATAGCCGCTATTTACCCTTTGGCGGCGGCAATGTGTATGTGTGGAAAAAAGTAGGGGAAAGGCAAAAGGAGAAAGTTTATAAAGGAGAAAGGTAAAAGTTATCCCGATAGCTATCGGGAGGAGAAAGTAGGGGAACCTTAGCAGGAACAAGGTTTTTACCACATACGCCCCAAGCGTAAGTATTGTAACGCTTCGTTTTTCACTTCCTCAATACCTTATTGCATCATCTTTTTACGATGTGTAACAATATGCTCGTGCAGGGTTTCTTTTAAGGTATTCAGGTAGTTTTCAAGGTCGCTGGTAGTTATTTCCTTACTGGTGGCATTACCAAGCGATATAGGCGTTTCATCCAAATACCTGTATAGTTCAGGATAATTAGCTTCTATTTTAGTGGTTAATAGTATGGTTTCCTGCATTAGCTGATTTATTCTTTTCATAATGGCATTATTGTGAAATGGAATGGGCTAAAAAATTAATTGCCCTAATTTACTATGGTAGAGGAGGAGGAGCCCGATAATAACGACGAACCATATTATGGTTACGCTCAAACATCAATCTAAACAGGTAGAATTACCGTAAAGCGCGTATAAATAGCACAATGGACCTGTTTATGTCGCATCACGCTTTTTAATGCTAACTTTTTTAATTGTGCCTTCTTTACTAATAGTTACAACGCCCGATTCAACAATCTGTTTTTGGCCTTCTTCTTTAGAAAAATAAATAATAGATGCATCGAAGTAAATTTTTTCACTCTCTTGCTGTATGGTAACCACATCCATATCCAGCAGAATGGTATCCTTCGATTGTTCCGATTCTTCCAGGAATCCTTTCCAATGGCCGTTACGAAGCCATTTTATTATTGCTCCTTTTATTAGTCGTACCATGCGCAACAATATTAGAAAATAAGGCATCTCATTTTTTTATGATTTCGGCAAACAAATCATAATAACCGACAAACATGAAATATTTAACAGTAATTATTCGGCTTTGGTATAGCTAACAAATTTACAGTGGTACATACGCTGCTTCCACATTATGTATAAAACAAGTCTTTTTTCAGAGATGTTCATTATTCTAAAATCATACCCAAGCCGCGATGCTTTTCCGGGGTAGTTTGTATAGTTAATTTCTCCCATAAAAAACGAACCGCTATCGGGTATCATACAGTCGCACGGAAGATGACATTTTGTAATAAGTTTAAATGCTACAAACCACTTCATTTTAGGATCTAAAATACCGTAGGCTACAAGGGTGTCTTTCCTATGGCAATCGAACCTTAAAACTTCATTCGAACTATCGGCTTTCCAGGTGCCATTTAGCAGGCTATCTATATGCTGTTTATATGCCTCCTGGGCAAGGCAAGGAGTATTAAGTAAAAAGGTGAAAGTGAAAAGAATAAAGGCAAAGGCTGTTTTCAAGATGTGATATATTGTGATAGTTTAATTAAAATAATATAATTAATTAGTAATCAATATTTTATAAATAAGTTAAAGTTTTACTTTAAGTGGTGTATTTTATGCGTTAGAGTTGCCTGAATTCTATAATTTCTACGGCTTTCGTTATCCTTATACAGGTTCCATTTTTAAAGGTACAATAGGTGCATTTATATCTTCCACCCCCCCCGTTTTTTAGGGGAACGATCGTCTTATAAACATTCGAGTCTTTAGTCTCAATGGAGGCATCTACTTTACCGTTGTTTTTGGTAAGGTATTCCTTTTCAGGTTGACCTATATAAAATTGGCTTTTACAGGCCGAAAATAAGCCCCCAATTATCAACAAAAAGATTAGGATTTTCATGGATTGGTGGTAGGTGCCTTTTTAGCTTACTGCACCACGGCAACTTCGGTAGTCTTTCTTACCTTGGTACACTTGCCATTTACAAAGGTAGAATAGGTGCAGGTATACCGCCCCACTTTTTTTAGCCTTCCGGTTTTATAAACGGTAGAATCTTTACCCCTATCGGTAAACAAAATACGGGCCTGGTTATGGGTATGAAAATCGGTTTCCGATTCCCCAATATATGCGGTTTTGGCACATGCCGAAATTAAGGCAATAACGAGTATGTAAAATAGGGTTTTCATGTTGGAGGCGCTAAGGTAAGAATTAAGATGAATTAAAATAATTGTTATTGGGGCGTTACCCCTACGGGGTCGGGCTATCCGTTTCAAGTCCTCGCTTCACCCGGCCGAACGACCATGAGGCCGGGCTGGCTGTGGGCTTTCCACTTGCAATTGAAAATCACGAACTCAAAAGCGAACAATAAGATAAGTGAGTAATCCCTAACGCAAACAACAGTAGCTTGATATATCTTACTGAAAATGAGTATAAAAGACAAGATAGCTGCCATTTAATCAAAAAAAATGTTTATTATCGCTATGCAAAACATAGCAAACGGACCAGGCGCGGATATGAAAAAGAAGTTATTAAATCTTGACTTTTTAGTAAGGTCGCTTGATGGCGATAAAGCCATGATAAGCGAAACAATAGATGTATTTATTGAACAAATGCCCGAAGACCTGGCATGTATAAAAGATGCTATTGGCAAGGCCGATTACCCTGCCATTAAAGGTTTTGCCCACCGTATGAAATCGACCGTAACCCTGCTGGGTGCAAAAGATGTAGAAGCTATTTTAGATGAGATAGAAACTACCGCCATGCAGGAAGGCGATATGCAGCAAATAATGGTCATGCACAACCAGGTAATAGCCCTTTGTGTAGATGTAATGCAGGAAATAGCAACCGAAAAACTGGCGTACGCTAATTAACCCCATATACCCCCATAAGTATGAGTTTTTTTAAAAAATTATTTAAATCGGCACACCCTAAAACGGGCATTATATTTATTATAGAAGATAACCCTGCCTATTCTAAAATGCTGGAAGGATATATAATAAAGCATTTTCCGGAGGTAAAGGACATTCGCAAGTTCCCTGTGGGCGAAACCTGTATACCCGAGCTTAATGTGCACCCCGACCTTATTATTGTCGACTATTTTTTAGATAGCCGCTACCCCGATGCCGCTTCGGGGCTTGAAATTGTAAAGGAAATACGCGCCCTGAAGCCCGAAATGAACATTGCAGTACTAAGCGCCCAAAAAGAGATTGACATAGTGTTAGAAGCCATACAAACCCTGCATTGCAGCTACATTAAAAAGGACGATTTTGCCTTCGACAGGGTGGGCGAGCTTATCAGGGAGATGTAAGGCCTTTAGGCCTAATTATGAATTATGAATGTTGAATTATGAATTACGAAGTAATCATGAGTTCAATAAAGAAGAGAACGTGATACGAATAATTATGAATGTTGAATTACACTTTGTGTAACTCTGCGGGCTGTTAAGCTGCGTTCATCTGCGAGAAAAGTATATAATACAAGTTTTTGCTGATCTAAGCGCTGATTTCCGCAGATACTAATGCAGTTCCATTTTCATTTTGTAGCTTTAAGCCCATAGCGTACTGCCTCTTCAAGTATATCTATATTAATATCCTTTAGGGCTTTAAACTTAATGCAATAGCCTGTTACGCTTGCCTTGCCCAGTTGCTTTCCAAATGTTTTGGCTAAATAGGTTTTGTCTTTTATACCCATAATATATACAGAGACACCTGTTGTATTTGCACTTAACCCAATCTGAAAAAAATCTTTGGTTTTACCATCGGCATAGTTAATGGTATATAATCCATAGCCTATGTTAGGGTTCGAAACGGTTTTGCCTTTGTCGTTTTTACCATCGCTAAACCATAACTTACCTTTTGGTAATATCTTTAGTATGCGTTTATGCAATGCCTGCATATCGGCACGTTTTGGTTCGGCCTGGCTGGCAATGTAGTTTTCAATTTGTTCTGGTATGTTCATATAAAATTAATTGCAAGTTGTGTAGGGATTTGAACAATAATTGCCAAATTCAATCCACCCGGTATAATCTTTATTATTTACTTGTAAAGAAGCTTTTATCCAGCCTTTGTGACAGCCTTTAATAATCAGTACTTCGCCGTCAGAATTATCTTTCCATAAAGCTTCACTAACTACTTTAGCTCTTCTGGAAGGGCTTTCCATAAACAAAAGAGGTTTACTGTAATTACTACGATAGGTTTGAACTATATCTGTTTTAGGAATCCATATGTTTTGTGGTGTGATAAAAAAGAAGTTTGAAGAGTCTTTCATAATTAGTCCAAAATCATATTCAGATACTATACTACTATTGCCATTGGTGTCGCTATCTTCCTGCTTTGGTAATAATGCGCGTACAGAATCGAGCATATGACATGTTTTGGTGATGTTTTCAGATTTCAAACCCTTTTCGGATAAATCAATTAAGACTTCACAGTCGCATTCTTCTTCGTTTGCTCCGCCCCAAAGGTTTTTAAGAAATTCTCTATCATTCACCAGCATTTCTTTTATTTCCTTATGTAACGGGTTGTAGATTTCCTGCTCAATAAAATTGTTTTCTATGTAAAGGCTCCTTCCTGAACCATCTTTATAGTTTATTCTTATCCAAAAATCTCCCGGGGCAAAGTCTACATAATTTTGTATGATAACCTTTGAATTGGCAGGCTTAAGTTCTGAATTTAAGTTTGCAAGTTGTTCTTTGGTTAAGCGTTTGGGATGATGGGTGTAGTTAGAATCTGTGTGGTCCATATTACCAATTTCTGCAAAGTCTATCTGAGCCAAATTTAAATCTATAATAGGGGCTGAATCAACTTGTATTTTGTATTGGCCAACGCAAGACAGATAGCTGAAAAATAGAAGGAATATGAATAGTTTATTTCTCAATTTTAACTTACTTATTCTTCAATTCCAAGCAATTTTTCGTATTTGTACTTTTGGTATTTTTTCATTTTATCCTTTTTCTTGCTTAGCTCAAATAATTGATTCTTTGTTTGAATATAATACCACAATTCGGGTTGCGTATGAGAAAAAGAACTCAATTTCATTACAATATCAGGATTTAGTTTCCTTTCCCCAATCAGGTACTTATATAAATTAGTATCTATCATACCTAATTTAAAGGCGAATTCTTTTTGTGTAATGTTGAATAATTTCAAATATAACTTTACAAAATCAAGAATTCTCATCTCCCTATCTATATTATTGTTCTCCAGGTAATCCTGAATTTGATACTTTATTGAAAGTATTTCATTTTTCAATTTCCTTTCCGAAGACTGTTTTTCTGATTCGGACAAAATAAATTCTCTGATTTTAGACAATTTATCCTTGTCCCAAACTTCGTTTTCTTCTAATTCCTTTTTTGTTTTGGAATTTTTAATAATCATATTTTCCTTAGTTTTCATAGTTTATTAATTTAAGTTTGTAGGGTAATATATTCCTCAATTAGTTTTTCCCCATCCTCAGGTTTAATTAACATTGTATTAGTTTCTGCCAGTCTAATAGCGCCATATTTAGTACTATAGATTGTCATAAGCTTTAACTGGTTTTCTTTCTTCTCTTCTGAAACTTCAAAAGCGAGCCATCCTTTGTACGGGCCTTCGGCGAGGATAAAACTTAAACGTGAAGCATATGCAATTAAACATCCTGCTACCTTATCATATTTCTTTTGTCTGCCTCTATTATGTGGGGCGATTTCAATAAATGCGAGGTAAGGTTCTATTTCATCTCTCATTTTATAAATCAGGCAACCTTCTATAATATCCGGTGTTTCTTCTGTAATAAGAACATAAGCCTGGGAATTTCCTTTCTTAGCTTGTCTGTTAAAATTAAACCGCCAACCATCCGTTACCGAAGGCAATTTAATAGGGTCGCCTTTAACAATAGAAGCGTTTACCTCCTCATTCGTATCCACTTTCAGTATCCGTACCTTCATTCGTTTGAGATTATGTGCAAATATATAAAAATAAATTATACAAAATGTATAAACTATACAAAATGTATAAATTAAGAAAACTTCAAATCAAGATAAGTGCGTATGTGATTTTAATTTTTAATTATCTGATTTTCAGGCTATTTTATTGTAATTATACTGCCTATTTTCCGCCCCATGCAACGTTCCCTTTATTGCCCCCATCTATACTATTATAAACGCTCTATTATTAAACTCTTAATTATGAAACTAAAACAACTATCCATCCTTTTACTTTGTGCATGTGCATCATCAATGCATGCGCAACAAATAATTACCACCATAGCAGGTACCGGTACATCGGGTTTTTCCGGCGATGGTGCACAGGCCACAGCGGCGCAGTTCGCACTACCCGAAGGCGTGGCGGTAGATAATAAAGGAAACACCTTTATAGCCGATAAAACCAACCAGCGCATACGTAAAATTGATGCTGCAGGTATAATTAGCACCATAGCAGGCAATGGCACATCGGGCTATTCGGGCGATGGCTTGCAGGGTACAGCGGCACAACTTAACTTTCCTACCTCGGTAGCTATCGATACGGCAGGCAATGTATATTTCGCCGATTCGCAAAACAATGTTATTCGTAAGGTAAGCACAAGCGGTGTAATAACTACCGTAGTAGGCAACGGTGTAGCAGGCTTTAGTGGCGATAATGGCTACGGTACAGCATGCGAACTTAATGCACCTTTAGCCGTGTATGTAAACGCTGCGGGCACTAACTTTTTTATAGCCGATAATGGCAACAACCGCGTACGTAAGGAAGACGGATCGGGAAGGATAAACACTATTGGTGGTAATGGCATAGCCGGCTTTAGCGGCGATGGCGCCCTTGCAACCGCAGCCGAGCTAAATGGCATTATGGGTATTACCGTAGATAGTAAGAGTAATGTATATGTAAGCGATTACAACAACAACCGCATACGTATGATTACCCAACCCGGGCGTATTATTACAACTATTGCGGGTAACGGCACAGCGGGCTATAGTGGCGATGGCGCACAGGCTACAGCATGCGAATTAAACGGCCCTTTTCAGTTAACTACAGATGCAGCACGCAGCCTGTACATAGCCGATAAAATGAATAAACGCATACGTAAAATAGATTCGAATGCTGTTATAACAACAGTAGTGGGCAATGGCACGCTGGGCTTTAGCGGCGATGGCGGCCAGGCTACAGCATGCGAATTGAACTTTCCTACAGCGGTGGCAGTAAATGCTACAGCTAACATATTTGTAGCCGACGAAAGTAATTTAAGGATACGTGAAACCATGATGCCTTTAGGCGTTAATGAGGTGCAAGCAGAAAGCTCGGACATAAAAGTATATCCTAACCCAAGCAGCGGCGTATTTACTATAATGCAACCCGTACCCGGCGAAGGTATGCTACGCGCCGAAGTATATAATGTATTAGGAGAAAAAATAGCTAATAGCCAATGGCCAATAGCTAATGGCCCAAAGCAAATTGATTTATCAGAAAAGCCTTCGGGCATATACTTTATTAAAGTGCAAACCAATACAGGTGCACAGGTAATAAAGGTGTTAAAACAGTAAATGGTGGTGTGTTAGTAATAAGCCTTAGATTCCTCACTACGTTCGGAATGACAGGTTTATGCGGGTTGGTTTTTTTGAAATTGGAGCAGAGTCGATCTCGCTCCAATTTCATTTAAGATTAAATGATAATAAGTGTCATTTCGAACCGCCGACTGGCGGTGAGAAATCTAAATTAGTTATATGCGGAGTCTCGCAGACCCTACGAATGTCTTTTGCGTGAGGGATTACTCACTTATCTTATTGTTCTTTTTTGCGTGAGGGATAGTAGTGTAAAGCCCACAGCCCGCCCGGCTTCATGGCCGTTCGGACGGGCGTAGCGAGGACTTGCAGCGAATAGCCCGACCCCGAGAATTCGGGGGCACGCCCAAAACAATAACCATAGTATGTATATGTAACTAAAAACCGCAAATAGCGTAAACCTCTTCTTCACCAGCTAAATCATAACAGAAAAAGGCACACTATGTAGAAAATTACTTTTACTAAAGTGCTGTGTAATGAAAAAGCCACTGTTTATCTTTTCACTCCCGATAGCTATGGGGATCACTTTTCATTTTTCACTTTTAGCGCAAACCTGGTCTGCCTTGGGCATTGGGGTAAACGGGCAGATATCGGCCATTGCAGTGTATAATGGTAACCTTGTTGTTGCCGGAGATTTTGATTCTGCCGGAGGAAACGCTGCGAATTATATAGCCGAATGGAACGGCACATCGTGGTTGCCCGTTGGCACAGGCATGAACAACCCGGTGTATGCGCTAACAGTGTACAATGGCAATCTTATTGCAGGGGGCTATTTTACTACGGCGGGCGGTAATGCCGCAAATAGCATTGCAGCATGGAACGGCAGCAACTGGGCCGATATTGGCGGCGGAATGAATGGTGCAAGCACCGTGTATGCTTTAACTGTATATAATGGCAACCTTATTGCCGGCGGCAGTTTCGATAGTGCTGGGGGCAACAGGGTAAATTCGATTGCTGAATGGGATGGTACATCATGGTCGGCCCTGGGGTATGGTATAAATGGCGCTGCAACCGCTCTATCCGTTTATAATGGCGACCTGGTTGTAACAGGTGGCTTTACTGCTGCGGGTGGTAGCGCAGCCAACTCTATTGCCGGGTGGGATGGCACAACATGGTATTCGTTTGGCAAAGGGCTTAACGACGGTGCATTTGCTTTAGCGGCATACCATGGCAACCTGTATGCAGGTGGTACATTTACCACGGCCGGAGGAAATCCTGCCAACCATATTGCCATGTGGAACGGGGCATACTGGTCCGCTTTAGGCACAGGTACCAATAATTATGTGAATGCCTTAACGGTGTATAATGGCAATGTATATGCAGGTGGCAGTTTTACCACAGCCGGAGAAACACCTGCTAACCGGATTGCTGAATGGAACGGTAACACATGGGCTGCCTTAGGCGAAGGAATAAAAGGCGACACCAATACCGTTTTTGCCCTAACCCCTTTTTATGGCAATTTGTTTGCTGCAGGATATATAGATACTGCCGGAAATAACTCCGTTAGTAATGTTACCGAATGGCAGGAGCCCGCCGGTGTAAACGAAGTAGATGCCAGCACCGAGGATATAAAGGTGTATCCTAATCCGAGCAACGGAATTTTTCAAATTCAAGCGAATAGCCGATGGCTAATGGCTAATAGCCAGGTTGAAGTTTACAGTGTATCGGGAGAGAAAGTAGCCAATAGCTATCAGCCAGCAGCCAATGGCCAAAGCCAAATTGATATTAGCAACCAGCCCGCAGGTGTGTATTTTGTTAAAGTGTTAACGGTTAAAAATTTGCAGGTAGTAAGGGTGGTAAAGCAGTAGATGCCGCTTAGCCCTCCGTCAATATGCTTTAACTAAAGATTCTAAAGGAATATGAAGCTGCTCATGAAGGTTTCTAACCATCGTTAAATTCAGTTTTCGGTGCCCGTTAAATATATCTGTCACCCTGCTTTTGAAACCAAGAATTTTTGCCAAATCTTTATTTGTCAGGCCTTCCTTTTCCATTCTGTATTTAATTGCTTCAATCGGATCAGGCGCATTAATAACAAAATGCTTTTCTTCATAATCTCCAATTAATAAGGCAAGCAAGTCGGCTTCGTCGCTTTCCGGTGTTCCTGCTTTTGCATGAAATACTGTATAAAATCTTTCAAGAGCATCCTCGTATTGCTTTTTTGTTTTAATAATTTTCAATGTGTATGTTTTCATAGTTTACTTTTTCAATGTTTTGTTCGGTTTCTTTTTGATATAAATTGATTCACTGTTGTAGCGTCAATCCGGTCATATTCTGCATGTGTTCCTATAAATACTATAAATCCTCTGCCTTTATTATAGTTAAACTCCACTATTAGCCTGTATCGGTTAACCCTTATGTTAAATACTATCCTGTTGTTTTTAACCGCGCTTGCATCCCTGTATGCTTTTGTCACATCTCCCGGCTTTGTCCAATGGCTCGCCGAAACATCATTATACCACAACTCCAATTCCTTTTTCGCATCTGCATATTTTTTCGCGAAGCTGTTAAGGGTACTTTTATTATAAATATTCATCCAATAAAAATCTGCAATACAAATATACGATAAAGTAACCATATTGGTTACTTAGTGTAAAATTTTATCGTGATAAACTGCACTTTCTATACTCAAATCTTCCATTCGTGATTGTTTAAAATTCAGCTTAATAACGAACGATTTTTTTTGTAATTTAGCCTTATGGAAACCACCATTGAAGACGTAAGCAATAAAACCCCGAGGGAGATATTGCAAAAGTTTTATTCCGAAAATAATTTGGGTGATGACGGTGGACAAAGTAAGCCTTATGTTAGGATAGAACTAACATCATGGTTTCATATTTACATTCCTAATTTTGATGAAAGGCGCAAGGCCGTGCTGAAGCACGATATACACCACCTTATAACAGGTTACCAAACCACTATGGTAGAAGAATGTGCAATAAGCGCATGGGAAGTAGGATCGGGATGCAAAAAATACTGGGCAGGCTTTTTAATAGATACCAGCGCCGTTATGATGGGCTTTTTAATCAACTTTCCTAAGGTATTAAAAGCATATGCAAGGGGCCGAAGAACCAAAAACCTGTATCACGACATATATACCAACGAACAGGCTTTGGATATGAAAGTAGGGGAGTTGCAAAAGCAGTTTTCGTTAGATAAATATCCTAAATATACCAAGCCCACCTTTGCCGATTTTGTAAGCTTAGGTTTGTTTAGCGCTTTTGGTGGTATCTATTCTATCTTAAGCCTGGCGCTGCTTCCGGTGGTTGTTATCTTCTCTCTGTATACCGAAATAAAGGTAAGGATGCAGGCAGGGGCTACAGCCTGAGCATTTTACCTTGGATACACCACAATCTTTTTAGTAATTGTTTTATTAAGGTTAGGCTGAATCATATTAAGGATGTACACCCCGCTTGGTTCAGCCGATAAATCGATTTGTATTTCGCCATTAGCTGGTGGCTGATGGCTAATAGCTATTTTTTGCCCCAGTGCATTAAAAATCTGTAGTTCACTTACCGTAGCATTTACAGATACCGAAAATTTACCAGTGGTAGGATTAGGATAAACGTTTCCTATCTCTTCCGTATTTGCATTACAAGTGGTAATGTTGTACGATGTTGAGTTTCCGTCGTAGTCGGTTTGGCTTAAGCGGTAATAATTATTTCCACCCTGTGGGTCGGTATCGGTATACGTATATTCTCTTTCAGCATCCGAATTGCCTGCACCGGGTATAGTAGCTATGGCCTGAAAGTTAATACCATCGTTACTGCGTTCAATGGTAAAGTATTTGTTGTTTGTTTCACTGGCAGTGCTCCAGCTAAGTACAACATTGCCATTGCCGCAATCGGCGTTAAACGAAAGCAGGGAAACAGGTAATACAACAGGGTTACACCCGAATTCTACTACAAAAGCATCCACAGAAAATACACCTATATATCCAACACGATATGCGCCGGGGGTGCTTATGCCGCTGGTACTGTTTGTAAATCCAAGCACATAAACGTTATCTGCCGCATCAAGGGTTATGGCCCATGCCTGGTCGGTTTTAGCGCCACCATAGTATGTGCCCCAAAGTAATGCAGCACCTGTTGGGTTAAATTTGGCAACAAAGCAGTCTATCAGCCCGCCAAATACTGTTTGATAAGCACCCACAGTGGCAATGCCCGCAACGCTTTGCGTGGTACCTGCAATGTACACGTTATCTGCCGCATCAAGTACAATGCAACTGCCAAAGGCCGTAAGGGTTCCTCCATAATACGTGCCCCAAATTAAGGAAGTACCTGTTGGGTTAAACTTAGCCACAAAGGCCAGGCCACTCGCGTTTCCTACGGTAAGATAAGCGCCGGGTGTAGCTATTCCGGCAAGGCTGGCAGTAGACCCCGTAATATAAATATTGCCTGCAGCATCTAACGTTATTGCGTCACCATTTTCGGTACCCGTACCACCATAATATGTGCCCCATATTAAGGAAGTGCCTGTTGGGTTAAACTTTGCCACAAAGGCATCCTGACCCCCGGCAAAAATAGTTTGATAAGCGCCTGCTGTAGCTATTTGAGTTGGGCTTGCTGTGTACCCCACTATATATACATTGTCTAAGGCATCTATGGATATTCCCCTGGCCCATTCCAAGCCGGCTCCTCCATAAAAAGTGCCCCACAAAAGCGAAGTGCCTGTAGAATTAAACTTTGCTACAAAGGCATCTCCGTTGGTTGCATCTCCCACAAGCTGGTATGCGCCTGCTGTTGCTATTTGGTTTGTACTTGTGGTGTACCCGGTAATAAAAATATTATCGGCCGCATCAATAGCTATTCCCTGACTTTCATCTATACCCGATCCGCCATAATATGTGCCCCAAAGCAAGGCGGTACCCGTAGAGTTAAATTTTGCTACAAACGAGTCGTAGGTATTTCCTCCGTAAACGGTTTGATACGCTCCGGGTGTAGCAATGTTGGCATTACTGCCGGTATAGCCTGTAATAAAAATATTATTAGCGGCATCAAGGGCTATTCCGTAGCTGCGGTCATCTCCGGCGCCGCCATAGTATGTTCCCCAAATAAGGGCCGTACCTGTAGGATTAAGTTTTGCTATGTACGCATCATACGATCCGGCGAAAACCGTTTGGTATGTCCCGGCAGTAGCTATGTTTGTAGCACTGGCTGTTGCCCCTGTAATGTATGAATTATCAGCTGCATCTAAAGCTATTCCCCATGCAAATTCGCTTCCTCCACCATAATACGTACCCCAATTACGACAAGGAGTAGGGTCTATTATTAAAGCCTCCCCACCCTCCAAAGGAGGGATAAAGCTATCCGGTAAAGAAAATCCGAAAGTGGTTTTGCCCGTTGCAACATAATTTACGGCTACTGCCTGTTTGGTATCTTTTAAATAACTGCTTGGTATGTTTTCGGTAAAGCTACCGGCAGCTACACTCACCACAAGTTTATTGCTATCCAGCTTTACTTTATTGGCCCCGTAATACGCCAGCTTAATATTGGCAGGGTTACCGCCGGGGTGAACAATGAAATTATATTCTACAGGCACATTGCCCGTTGCAGGGCGGGTAGTAAATTCCAAATCAATATTCGGATAGATGTTTTTATAGATTACTTTTCCATAGCAATGCACATTACTCACACCACCTTCCGGGGTTCCTGCAGTAAAGTAGTTGTAATATGCCTCCAATTTATCTTCGCCCACTATTTGCGCATCGGTGTTGCATCCTGCTAAGTTTATATCTACCCTGTGATAGTGGCGGGTAAAGCTCTCAGGTTTTGCAGGCTTATTTTGTGGCCCGAAACTAATTTCTTTATCGGTGCTACTGTTGCTGTCCGTATATGTATCGTAACTAAACCCGTTTTGTCGTAACTGCACATTAAAACCGGGGCTACATAATAAATACTTTACGTCCTTATTAGGTGTATAATTCTGGTCCACTATTTGTCCTTTGTTCTCTATAAAGCCATCGCACACATGCATAGTAGTAGCTTGCTGCGCTTTTAATTGGCACATAAAACCCGAAGCAAATAATAAAATCGTAAATAATATCCTTTTCATACAAGTATAAATTCTTTATCCACTGTAAGAGCAAACGAACCTGCTTTACCTAACGTTGGGTATTCTGTATAAAGTTTAATGTGATGTATTAGCATTTGAAAACAAAGCTATACCATAGGCATGCCCTATTTTTTACAAACGCGGGCTAACTTTAAAAGTCGAAATGTGGCTTGTTTGCAATTCATTAGCATATTCGTAATATTGTAGCAGTATAAATAGTTTAAGATTGCCTGTCCGGTTTTAAAATAGATGTTCGTCATAATAATGTTAGATGTCATAAGTAGTAACATCAAAAAATTATTAAAATGGAAAAATTCTTGTACTTATTCAGGGGTGGCAACCACCACAAATCGGGCCAGTCGGCCGATGTATTTAAGTTTCATGTAGAGAAAATGACGCAATGGGTAGATGGCCTTGCTAAAAAAGACATTTTGGTAAACGGCAATGCGTTGGAACGTACAGGCAAACAAATTAAGGGCACCGGCAAAACAGTAACCGATGGCCCTTTTGTAGAAGCCAAGGAAATGGTAGGCGGCTATGTTATTGTAAAGGCAAAGGATATGAACGAAGCCATGGAAATTGCCAAAGGATGCCCTATATTAGAATCGGATGGCCAGTTGGAAGTGCGCCAGATACAAGTGGTGTAAATTATTTTCAGGTGCCTGTCCGGTTTTAAAAAGCTCATTCGTTATAGTAGTGTAAGACAAACAAATATTAATTTAAAAAAAACAAAAACAACATGGAAAAATTCATTTATTTATTCAGGGGCGGAATGCAAGCAAACCCATCACCCGAAGCTATGCAAGCCGATATGCAAAAATGGATGGTATGGATGAAGGGCCTTGGCGAAAAGGGCATACTTGTAGGTGGCGAACCATTGCAACCCACAGGCAAACAAGTTAAAGGCACCAAAAAAGTAGTTACCGATGGCCCTTTTGTAGAAGTAAAGGAAGCAGTAGGCGGTTACCTTATTGTTAATGCAAAAGACATTAACGATGCAGTGGAAATATCGAAGGGTTGTCCTATTCTCGATGGCGACGGGCACATAGAAGTTAGGCCTATCCAAAAAATGGAAATGTAAAAATTACTGATTAAAAACATTAAAAAAACTGAAGTATGACAACAGCACAAAAAACAATGACTACCCAGGAAGTAGCAAACAGGTTAGTAGAACTTTGTCGCAAAGGACAAATTTTAGAAGCACAACAGGAACTTTTTGCCGAAGATGTTACCAGTCTTGAACCTGCCCATGCACCATACCCTGCCGCTAAAGGCAAAAAGAATGTGTTGGAAAAAGGCAAACAATTCGCCTCTATGATTGAAGAGCGCCACAGCGGCTCTTTCTCCGACCCTATTGTTGGCGGCAACTATTTTAGCATTGTTTGCAAATTAGATGCAACCATGAAAGGACAAGGCAGGAGGCAGTTGGAAGAGATTTGCGTTTTCGGAGTAAAAGACGGTAAGGTAATCTCTGAACAATTCTTTTTTTAACAGCAGGTTTTGTCTGACAGTCCTAAGAAAGAAGTAGATAAACTGGTAGACCATCTTTTCCGGCATGAATCGGGAAAGATGGTCTCTGTTTTAACACGTGTGTTCGGTTTTAAAAATATAGAACAAGCCGAAGACATTGTGCAGGATACTATTATTCGCGCCCTTGAAACATGGAAGTATGGCAAAGTGCCCGATAACCCGCAGGCATGGCTTTACCGTACTGCCAAAAACAAAGCGATAGACCTTATACGCCGCCAGCAGGTAAGGCATAAAATAGAAAGTGAACTGGCTCCGCTTTTAAAATCAGAATATACACTTGTACCCGCTATGGGCGAAATGTTTACCGAAGATGAAATAAAAGATAGCCAGCTGCGCATGATGTTTGCCTGCTGCAACGATTTATTTACCCCCGAAGCGCAAATTACACTAACCCTTAAAACCCTGTGCGGACTTAGCGTAAAAGAAATTGCGGCCGCTTTCTTAAGCAACGAAGAAACCATTACCAAACGACTTTACCGTACACGAGAAAAAATAAAACTGGATAACCTTACTATGGATTATCCCGGTGCGGCAGCAATGCCCGAACGTACCGATACCGTACTTAAAACCCTGTACCTGTTATTTAACGAGGGATATAATTCATCTCACCCTGAAAAATTAATACGCGAAGACCTGTGCGAAGAAGCTATGCGACTTTGCATTTTGCTAACCGAAAACCCAAAGACTAATTTACCACAAGCCAATGCTTTGCTGGCCTTGATGTGCTACCATATATCGCGGTTTAATACTCGGCTGGATGATAAAGGCTTTATTGTATTGCTAAAAGACCAGGACCGCACACAATGGAACAAATACCTTATAAGCAAAGGCAACGAATATATGGAACATGCTGCCAAAGGCGGCGCTATACACGAATTTCATATAGAGGCTGCTATTGCATCGGTACATGCTAATGCAGCTAATTACGAGGATACCAACTGGCAGATGATTTTGCAATTGTATGATTCCTTATTAAAACGAACTGAAAACCCTGTGGTAGAACTTAACCGATGTGTGGTAATAGGCGAGATAGATGGCCCCGAAGCAGCCATTGATGAGCTATTGCAAATGAAGGGACTTGAAGCCAACTGCTATTATAATACTGCCCTTGCGGAAATGTATTTACGTGCCAACCATAAACCCGAAGCCCGTAAATCGTTTGAAAAAGCGTTGTTGCTCACTTCTTCTCATGCCGAAAGTGAGCTTATTATAAGGAAGATAAGGAGTTGCTGAAGTGTTTATTCGGCGAATAAAACACCTATTCAACGGAAATTTACGGTGATTAATGGATTATTCGGCGAATAAGTACTATATTTGCCGAATAAATCCGTTGAATATGAAATTAAGAGGAGACTATGTATATCGTAGCAAAGGCTGGCCTAACTTTACCTGGAACAATGATGTGTTGTTGCAACCACTGGTTAATGTAAGGAGCAAACAAGGTTTATTGAAAGGCTATATGGAAGCCCTTGGTTTTATGCAAAGGGATGAAACCACATTAAACACTATTACCCTTGATGTTTTAAAATCGACAGAAATAGAAGGAGAAATATTAAACAAGGAACAGGTACGTTCTTCGGTAGCCAGGCATTTGGGTATAGATATTGCAGGGCTTGTTGCAACCGATAGGAATGTTGATGGCGTTGTAGAAATGATGCTGGATGCAACACAAAACTATACTAAGGTATTAACAAAACAACGCTTGTTCGATTGGCAGGCTTCATTGTTTCCAACAGGAAGAAGCGGTATGCATAAAATTGTTGTTGGCAAATGGCGCAACGATAGCACCGGGCCCATGCAAGTAGTATCGGGGGCAATGGGAAAAGAAAAAGTACATTACCAGGCTCCTGATGCAGGTGTGCTTGAAAAAGAAATGAAACAATTTTTGCAATGGTTTAATACCAAACAACAGTTAGATCCGGTGATAAAAGCCGCTATAGCTCATTTGTGGTTTGTAACCTTGCATCCGTTTGATGATGGCAACGGACGGATTGCCCGTGCTATTGCCGATATGCAATTAACCAGGGCTGACGGCGACGGAAGAAGATTTTACAGCATGAGTGCACAGATAAGAATTGAGCGTAAGGAATATTATAACATGTTGGAGAGAACCCAAAAAGGAAACCTGGATATAACAAACTGGATAGAATGGTTTTTAAATTGCCTGCAAGGCGCCCTGGAAAATACCGAGGATGCTGTTACGCGCATATTAAAAAAAGCACAGTTTTGGGGCAAGCATAGCGCTACAGATATAAACGAAAGACAAAGACGCATGCTTAATAAATTGTTTGATGGATTTGAAGGTAATCTTACTTCTTCAAAATGGGCCACGATTACAAAATGCTCTTCAGATACCGCTGTAAATGATATTAATGAGCTTATCAGTATGGGGATATTACAGAAATCATCATCGGGAGGCAGGAGCACAAGTTACTTACTAATAAATACATAATAGAAGCCCCACTCAAAATCAATTTCTTACATTTGATTTTATAATCCCTAAGCCAATGACCGATAAAGACATTGTAATTATTGCCGGCCCGCTGCTTGCCATTATTATACTAATGGTGGCCATAACCAGCCGCACAATGGATAAGCAGGCCAAAATTTTGTTTAGCATAATAGCCAATATTGTATTTGTTGTATCGGTGCTGTATCACGGCTTTATTGGGTCGGATTTGGTAATGTTTTTGCTTACCCTTTGCCTGCTGGATTTTTGCGTAATAAAACGCATACGCATGGGCAACGATATTGATGAAAAGCTTTACAAGCTTTGGCACGATGATCCTAAAAACTGGAAGTTGTGGATTTTTTATTACAACCCACGCGATAAACGTGTGTTCCCGCCTAAGCGGTATTTCCCCGGCATGGGGTGGACGGTAAATTTTGCCAATGCCGATTCGGTATTGGTAATGATGGTAATGATAGTACTTATTGTACTAATTATGAATGCGCTGCCCTGGTTTAATCCGCCTGCCCCGACGTTGCAGTCGGGATTGCATTAGTTTTTCGCGAAGCAATAGTTACTCACTAATTTTCTACCTGCTTTTTTATAAGCTGTAGTATAGGGTTCCAGCCTTCGCCATTGTTATAAGTGTCTTTGTATCTTTTCTCTCCTTCGGCCGCACCTTCAAAGCCATCCTGTATTACGGTTAGGGTAGTTTCACCGTTTTGTTCGGCTAAGCTGTATGTAACGTTCAAATAGTTTTCGGGTATATCGGGGTAGCTGGCATTAGGATCTATTACGGTGTATTTTAATAGGGTAGGCGATTTAATTTCTACCACTTTGCCTTTTACGAACACCATAGGTGCTCCGTTAAGCTCGCCTCGCCATAATAGTTCGCTGCCCGGTTTCCAGTCCGATACGGTTTCGCAGCCAAACATATATTGCTTGGTTTGTTGCGGGTTTACCAGTGCATCCCACACCTTTGCAATGGGGGCTTTAATGCTTATTTTACTTATCACTTCCAGCTTCGCCATGATGTGTAATTATTGTGCAATAATACAAACTAATAACTAATTAAGTGGTTATCTTTTTCTCTTGTGTTTTTCTTTGCGTGGTTCCTCTTGGCGCACTTTGCGGTTGAATTTTTACCGCCAAGAAAAATTCAAAGTAAAGGCAACGCCAAGGACGCAAAGATTAAAACCACCTCTATTTTTCTATAACAAATTTCCCTGTAGAAACTAAATCTCCTGTTTCTGAGGTTATACGATAAAGGTAAACTCCGGCAGGGTGTCCACTTAAATTAATTTGTATTTGGCTATTAGCTGATGGCCATTGGCTATTGGCTATTTTTTCTCCAAGCATATTATATACTGCAATTTGGCTATTAGCCATTAGCTGATAGCTATTGGCTTGAATTTGAAAAATACCGTTATTTGGGTTAGGGTAAAGGGAAGCTTCTTCGCTTCCCGTTTTCACGTCATTTATGCCCAAAGTACCCGAACACACAGTTACATTATTAGCAGGTACTGCATTTCCCAGGAGCCCAAATTTGCCGGCGGCATATAATTGCGAATTATAGCTACCAACGGTAGATACCTGCCCGTCAATTCCAAAGCTGATTATTCCCCAGTTTGTGCCGTTCCAATAAGCAATGTCATTTGCCTCGATTCCTCCAATGCTGTCAAATATTCCACCTGCAACCAATTTAGATTGATATACGCATAATGAAAAAACTTTGGAACTATTGTGTATTGTTCCGGTAAAGCCACTGCCAACGGGAGACCATGATGTTCCGTTCCATTTATCTATAACCCCTATTGAATTATTGTACGTGCCTAAAAAGCCTCCGGCATATAACTCGTTATTAAAAACTGCAAGAGCACCTATGGTTGAATCGCTAAAGCCCGTACCTACTGCCGACCACGTAGCACCATCCCATACGGCAAGGTTTGTGGCTGCAACTGTTCCGGCAGAATCGAATTTACCACCTGCATATAGTTTTCCGTTGTATACTGCCAGAGCAAATACTGCTCCTCCTGTTTTAAAGGCTGAATTAAATGATTGCCCTTTGTTATATAGTCCATTGCCCAATGCCACCCAGATAGAACCATTCCACATGGCTATACTGTTTGGATTACCTATACCCAGGTTAAATACGCCACCTGCATACAAATTACCATTATACACAGCTAATGCCTGAACACCAAAACCTGCATTTATGCCACTGCCTATTGATGACCAATTAGTACCGTTCCACTGTGCAATACTTTTGTATGGAACATTATCAATACTGTCAATTAATCCACCAACAACTAAATTGCCATTGTATACTGTTGAAGCTATTGCGGTGCAATTAATACATAGTTTACTGAATACACTCCAGCTTGTTCCGTCCCACTCAGCTAAACCACTTGCAGGTATTCCATCCACAGTATCAAACTGCCCCCCAAATAAAGGTTGCCATTATAAACTGCCTGGGTATAAACAGTAACGCCAAAAGGATAGCCGCCTTTAAAACCGTTTTTTACCGAATCCCATTGCCCGAATGCAGCCGACGAACACAGAAGAAAAAGAAATGTTATTTTTTTCATTGGTAGTGGTTGGTTTGGTTTCTGTTTTATAATTACTTACTCCGTATCAGCTGTATAAAGCCGTCTTTCTTTTGTTGCACGTGGGTGTAGGTGCAGTAGTTTAGCAGGTAATAATACACCCCGTCCGATGCTTCGAGGCCGTTATTCATTACTTTGCCATTCCATCCCACATTAACATTGTCGGATGAAAACAGCCGCAGTCCCCAGCGGTTGTAAATATCTACATGGAAGCAGGTGGCACCGGGCAGCGTAACAATCCATTCATCGTTGCGTCCGTCGCCGTTAGGGGTAAATATGTTGGGTACATAAATATCCTGGCAGTCCGCAATGTCAACATCTACAGGCATAACGGCGCTAAGGCAACCGCCATCGTTTATCTGTACATAATAAATAGTACCGCTATCAAGTACACGGGTTGTATATGTTGCCCCTGTTCCTACAATGGCTCCTAACGAATCGTACCATGTGGCAATGCCCGCACCACCTACTGATAATGTAGCAATACTGCCCGGGCAAATAGCCGTATCAGATACAAGCGGAGGAGATACATCAAAATTATTTACCAATACGTGGGCGGTATCTATAGCCCTGCAACCATTGGTATCTATAACAGTAAGGGTGTATACCGTACTTGTTTTTACAGTAACAGAAAGCCCTGTGCTGTTACCGGGGCTCCATAAATAGCTTGCCATACCTGCATTAGCCGTTAGTTTTACCGAATCGCCAATACAAAATTCTTTGCTGCCGTTTGCTACAATACTTGCAACAGGTGTTTCGGATGTAATGGTAAGCGTAGATGTAGTTACAATACCGCACGATGTTATTTTACAACTATAGGTGCCTGCGTTTTTAATGTATTTAACGGTATCGTTTCCGGTAAGCGGCGCCTGCCATTGTATAACAGCGCCCGTAGAAGCATTTACCACCACTTTAGCCGAATCGCCGGGGCATATAAATGCATTGCTTGGCGACGACAGGAATGGCGTTGAATATGAATTTACAACAACCGAATTAGATAAAGCCGTATTGCAAAAGTTTACAGAAGTATCTATACAAAAATATTGCCCGGGTGTTTTTACCCATATCTTATCGGTATCGCCACCCACGGGCCCTAAAGGCCCCTGCCACATAAATGTGCCCTGCCCGCCTGTAAGCGTAAGCAGCAGCGAATCGCCGGGGCATATGGTACCTCCGTTACTCATAGTGACGACAATATTCGGCACTATAGCGGGGTTAACTACAATAAATGCAGAAGATGAGGCCGAACAGCCCCACTGGTTTGTGACTCGCGATATGACTGAATATCCGCCTGCCTGCACCCAAATGCTGTCGTGGGTATTACCGTTGTTCCACATAAAGCTGGTGGTATCGTGTACTACCAGCAGCACCGAATCGCCGGGACATACTACTGTGGCGCCTGTTATGGTAACAGGGCCAAGTACAGGTATGGGGTGTATCCTTACAAAAATTGAATCCTTAACTACCAGTTTATCGCTGTCGCAAAGATTTTTACGTTTTATAGTATCGGTAATATGGTACCAGCCCGAATCGGTCGGGGTAAATGTATTTTGATCGGGGCAATTGGTAGTAGGAGAGAAGGTGATGCCCAAATTAGGATTGGCATACCAATGGTTAACAACATACAGTTTGGGTGGTATGCAATTTGCGGGGTTGGCATTGGGGTTGCTTATACTATCGTAGGGCAGTAATGTAAACGAACTGCCTTTGCATAATATGGCGCTATCCTTTTTGGGGCCTTTGCAATCCAGGCATTTTAATTTGGGTTTAAGCGGAACAAAATCGCTGTCGAGGGTTACATTAACACATACAAAGCTGGTACAGTTAGTATTGGGGTCGGTAACATCAAAACAATAAGTGCCCGATATTTTTGCCTCAATGCTTACTGTAGTTGCTGTAGAACCACCCGACCATTTATATGTATTGCCTCCATAACCGCCGCCTGTAAGCTTAACCGAATCGGCACAAATATGTATGGCCTGTGGGTTGGTGGCATTGGTGTTAATTATAACATTGTCGGATAAATTGGGCTGTGCAGGTGGGTTGGTTAACTTTGCATACACGGTATCTTTAGTAACAAAGCATCCATCGGCGGAAGTTTGTGTAACCGTATACGAGCCCTGTGCGCTTATAAATGCCGATTGGCTATTTTGTCCGTTACTCCAATGATAGGTAAAGTTGGGGCCTATTTTAGGGCATACATTAGGCTGGGCATTAATGGAGCCACCGGAACAAAATTTAACTGTATCGGCACAATTGGGTTGTACGCAAACGCTTACCTGGGGCCTGTCGCAGTTGTTGCCGCTGCGTATATAAAAATCGTAGGTCTGCCTGCTAAGGTCAATAGGTTTGGCAATAAAAATATCGAGGTTGCCCGTGGTAGTAAGCGCTACATAATCTCCATAATTGTTATCGGAACAGTAAACGCTGTTGCATCCATTTTTTTGCAGGGTATCATATCCAATAAAATTGGCAGGGTTGTAAGGTACTATCATGTCCTGGTCGAAGCTGCCTGCCGTGTATACATCGCCTGTGGTGCTAACCGCAATGCCGTAGCCATAGTTGTTGTTATGGCCTCCAATCTGCCTGCTCCACTGCCATGCGCCCGATGAGTTGTATTGCGAAGTAAATACATCCCAATAGCCAACCGTGTTAAATGTGCCCTGCCCGTAATGATCGGCATAGCCGTTAAGTATACATTCAAAATTGCCAATAAGGTAGCAATTACCCGAACCATCTACCCCAATGTTGCGCGATGTAATAGGGTTTGATGAACCATCGGCAATGGCCCATGTAAGGCCGCCTGCAGCGGTATACTTTGCAATAAATATGCGGTTGGCATAGGTATTGCCAAGTGTTTGGTTCGGATTCACAAAAAAGGTAAGGGGCCCTGTAAAATCTCCCGTTAGGTATATGTTGTTGTTTGCATCGGCAGTAATGGCATTGGCAATGTTAAAGGTGCCACCGCCTGCATAGGTAAACCATACTTCGTTGCCACTTGCATCGTACTTAATTAAAAATATAGCGTTGTACAAGTTGGTAAAGTGGGTACTGCCAAAGGTAATACTGTCGGTAAACTGGCCTGTAACATAGGTGTTACCCGATAAATCGCAGGCTACACCCAAACCTCTGTCTGTATGTGGCCCCACACCCGACTTGGCCCATAAAAAATTTCCGTTGGCCGAATCGAGCTTGGCGGTAAATACGTTTACATTGCTGCCATTGGCATTTAGCGTAAAACTGCCAAACGTAGCTGCCCCCTGAAACTGCCCTGTTACCAATACATCGCCATTGTTATCTACACTTATAGCATTGCCAATATCGTTTTGGGTTCCACCGCCGCTTACCAGCCATTTTACATTACCGGCACGGTCGTACTTTACTATAAACACATCTTCCAGCCCTGCCGATGTTACATGCAAGGCTCCAAACGTGGCAGTACCTGTATAAAAGCCCGTTACGTACGTGTTTCCATTATGGTCCGTTTTAACGGCTGTGCCTCTGTCGTTGCCTGCATCGCCGCCTTTGGCCACCCATTTATATATACCATTTTTATTGGTTTTGGCTACAAATACATCGCTCACTCCTAAAGCATTAACATGAAAACCTGCGAAAGCGGCATTGCCTGTAAAGTAGCCTGTAGTATAGGTATTGTTGCTATCATCCAGCGAAATGCTTACCGCCTCATCAATGGTAGTGCTGCCGCCTTTTTGCATCCAAAACGTTTGTGCAAAAAGCGTGCATGGCAAAAACAGCAATAGCAGCAGGGTTAGTTTTAACAGGTAGCGTGGTGTGGTAAGTTTTAACATTATAGGTTACAATCAGTAGGCTTATATACACCAATACTACTACGTAAATAAAACGGCTTAGGTTGGGCGGCTTTCATAATCATTTTGACACGAATAATTGGTTAAGATTATTCATTACTACAAAGATAGTAAGATTAGCTAAAAATGATGAATAGTTGTGAGTGAATAGTGTTAAGTTGAAGATGAACCGGCTCAAATAAAATGTAAATTGACTATATTTGCTGTGTAAATTATGTGAATATGAATATTCAAGCCAAAAAACTAAGCCTTATAGAATGGATGGCTTCATTACAGGACGAAAGCCTAATCAATGTAATATATCATTTCCGCGAAAAAGCTGCTCATAACCCTTTGAAACGCATGAGCATAACCGAGTTTGAAGCAGAACTTGAACTTTCTGAAAAATCGCGCAAGGCATCCAAATTAACCAGTTTGGAGGAGATGGAAAAGGAATCGGCGAACTGGTAGTTACTCATGAAAATTGTTTTTACCGAAGTGGCCAATCTGCCGGAGTATATCTTTACAGAATAACTTCTGAAAATGGAGACGCGATTTCCTCCGGAAAATTTATTATTGAAAAATAAAAAAGTATCAATTCACACTTAGGTATGAGTTCTTAACTCCTAACTTATTACCTACCTTTGCACTATAAATTTTGATTATGAAAAACGTAAAAATAAGTATTGCATTTGCAGGTGTAATGTTAGTGGCAACCACCACATTTTCGCAATCTGCATGGAAGGCCGATACCAGTAAAGCAACCATTAAATTTATTACAAGTGGTCCGTTTGGCGAGGTAGATGGAAGCCTGGCAAGCCTTAAAACTACTATTACATTCGACCCAAATAGTCCTGAAACAGGTTCTATTACCGCTACGCTTAACCCGGCTACTGTAGAGACAGGCATATCTTTACGTAATACCCACCTGCGCGAAAAGGAAGAATATTTTAATACGGCCAAGTACCCGCTTATCTCGTTTATATCTACCCAAATTAAAAAAGGCGCCTCGGGTGGTTATATAGCTTCCGGTGATATGATGATTAAGGGTGTAACCAAACAAATTGACATACCTTTTACCTTCGACAAAACGGCTACGGGGGGCACGTTTAAAGGCAGCTTTGTTATGGATGCATTTGATTACCAGGTGGGCACATCCGGCAAAAAGGTAACCGTAAATATTGAGGTACCTGTTACCCAATAGCGGTAAATAAGCGAAAGAATACATCGTAGTATTCCGCTTACTTGTCTAATTAAACTTATTGTTGTATACGTAATTATGTAAATTGCTGTTTTACATGAGTATGCCCTTTACGTATCTTCCGGATAGAAACACGCTTAAGTTAATGCGCATCCCCTTTTCTTACTTTTTGATGCCCGTGTTTTTATTCGCATTAAGCCAGGTGCAACATGTAGACGTACAAAATGCAGTGCTCTGTTTTATAGCCTTGCACCTGTTTATATACCCTGCCAGCAACGGGTACAACAGCTATATGGATAACGATACAACCAGCATCGGCGGTTTAAAACATCCGCCACCTGTTACAAAAAAATTATTCTATACATCGGCTGTGTTCGATGCATGCGGGCTTATACTTGCTGTGGTGGTGAGCAGGCATTTTTTTATTTGCCTTATGGCATACATCCTCGCATCAAAGGCATACAGTTATAAAGGTACCCGTTTAAAAAAAATGCCCATTGTAGGATTTTTAACTGTAGTGTTTTTTCAGGGGGCATTTACATTTTGGATGGTGTACACATCTATAAATACAACACCTATTGTGTATACTAACGGAATGCTTGCCGCATTGGCAGCCTGCTCGTTTTTAATTGCAGGGGTATACCCGCTTACACAGGTATACCAGCACCAGGCCGATATTAATAACGGCGATATAACCATAAGCTACAGGCTTGGCTATAGGGGCACTTTTGTGTTTGCCGGGTGCATGTTTTTCTGCGCCGGCATATTGCTGTTTTATTATTTTTATTCTGTACAGCAGGTCTTGCATTTTGCCTTGTTCCTGCTCTTTTTGCTGCCTGTAATAATTTACTTTACTTCGTGGTTTTTAAACGTGGTAAAAGACACCGCTCACGCCTCTTTCGAACGTACCATGCGTATGAATTTTATAGCATCTACCTGTATGAACCTTTGTTTTATTACACTTTTAACTTTAAATCTTAAAGGATGAGTGTAATTACAAGTATTGCTACCGCCTTGCCGGCACATAAACACAAACAGCAGGATATTGCAGCCTTTATGGGCAAGCTGTTAAATTATTCTAAGCAAAAAAACGAAAGGCTGCAGGCATTTTATACCCACAGTGGCATTGATACCCGTTATTCTGTATTACCCGATTTTTCGTGGCCTGCAGGTAAAAAGAGTTTCTTTTCAGGAGAGATTCCGAGCCTGGAACATAGGATGCAATTGTACCGTGATAATGCTTTAAAGCTTTCGCTGGATGCTATTAAAACATGCATTAAGGGAAAGATAAAACTGGCTGAAGTAACACATTTAATAAGCGTTTCGTGTACGGGTATGTACGCCCCGGGGCTGGATATTGATATTATACAATCGTTAAAGCTGGATGAAAATATTAGCCGCACCAGTGTAAATTTTATGGGTTGCTATGCTGCCCTGCATGCTTTTAAACAAGCCGATGCAATATGTAAAAGCAATAAAAATGCAATAGTGCTGGTGGTGTGTGTAGAGGTGTGCAGCATTCACTTTCAAAAAAAAGATGACATTGATAATATAACCGCTAACCTTTTATTTGCCGATGGTGCAGGCGCTGCATTGATTGTAGGCGATACTATAAAAACAAAAAAGAAAATGCGTGGATTTAAAATAAAGGATTTCCACTCGCAGGTTGAATTGAAGGGCAAAGCAGATATGGTGTGGCAATTATCTTCCACAGGTTTTTTGATGACGCTAAGTAAGTACGTTCCTCAACTGATAGAGAAAAATATTAAAAGCCTGTTCAATAAAGCTATACGTAAACTCAATATTAAAAAGGAAGATATTGCACATTGGGCCATTCATCCGGGAGGTAAAAAGATACTATCGGTAATACAAAAGGAATTGGGTTTAAAGGATGCAGATATTGAAAGTTCAACAAGGGTATTGAGGAGCCATGGCAACATGTCGTCGGCAACGGTATTGTTTGTGTTAAAGGATATACTGGAGAATAAGGTAAAAGCAAATTCGAACGAAACAACGTTTTGTGTGGCCTTTGGCCCCGGCCTTACCATGGAATCTGTTATGCTGCAAAATGTTTAAACACAGGTCATACACAAAAGAATTACTCGACGCGCCCAACATTGAGAAAGCCCTGCTCTACCGCAATTTAAAAGAGCTGGAGATAATAAATCGCCGTTTAGGGGGACACAAAATTACAGTGAAAGGATTGGCGCGTGTTGTACGCGATAAATTAAAAATATACCATGTAGTTGATGTGGGTTGTGGTGGTGGCGATTCGCTGGTGGCTATGGCTAAATGGGCCAGCAGAAAGGGATACAAGCTTAATTTAACAGGGGTGGATTTGTTGCAGGATTGTATTAGCTATGCAAAAGATAACTGCAAAAATTATTCGCAAATAAACTTTACCTGCGCCGATTTCAGAACGGTTTTCTCTCAGCCGGGTAAAATAGATATTGTGCATGCATCCTTGTTTTGCCATCATTTTAAAGAAGCCGAAATAGCAGAGTTTATAAAGCTTTGTTCTGACAAGGGTGCGATTTTTATTATAAACGATTTGGAGAGAAACCCTATTGCCTATTACAGTATAAAGCTGCTTACCAAATTGTTTTCAAAATCACCGCTTGTAAAAAACGATGCTCCTTTATCGGTGTTGCGTGGGTTTAAAAAGGCCGAATGGAGTGCAATAGTACAGCAGGCAGGCATAAAAAAATACCGTATAGAAAACTGTTGGGCATTCAGGCATTTAATTATCTGCTATCCTAATGAGTGATAAAACTTATGATTGTGCTATTGTTGGCGGAGGCCTCGCAGGGCTTACACTCGCTATTCAGCTGGCACAGGCTGGCCGAAAAGTTGTACTGTTTGAAAAAGAAAAATATCCCTTTAATAAAGTGTGCGGAGAATATATATCTATGGAAAGCCATGCTTTTTTGGAGCGTCTTGGTATAAATTTCTCTTCATTGGATGTGCCTTATATCAACGAATTAAAAGTGTCTTCTCCTAATGGAAACTCCTTTACCCGTAAGCTTGATTTAGGCGGGTTTGGAATAAGCCGCTATACATTAGACTGGCAATTATCCAATATAGCTGAACAAAATGGTGTAACGCTTTTGCAGGAAACCAAAGTAAGTGATGTGTTGCGTGATGGAGATAACCTTAGTGTAAAAGCCAATGGAGAAATATATAGTGCTAAAGTGGTTTGCGGGGCTTTTGGTAAACGTTCTTCGCTGGAAAGAAGTTTAGGACGCGAAACAGCTAAAGCCGAAAAAAACTATGTTGCAGTTAAGTATCATGTAAAAGCTGACTTGCCTGCAAGCCGCATTGAGTTGCATAATTTTAGGGGTGGTTATTGCGGTATATCTAAAGTAGATGGCGATAAGTATTGCTTGTGCTATTTAACCGATGCCGAAAACCTTACGCAAAGCGGCAACAGCATTAAGGCAATGGAAGAAAACATACTTATGCAAAACCCATTTTTGAAAAACTATTTTACCCAATCTCAGTTTTTATATACCGAACCTTTGACTATTTCGCAGCTTACATTTAAGGCTAAATCGCAGGTAAATAATGGGGTTATATTACTGGGCGATGCCGCCGGAACTATTACTCCATTGTGTGGCAATGGTATGAGCATGGCTATGCGGGCATCCTTCATTGCTGCCGGGTTAATTAATAGTTTTTTAAATGGAAGTATAAGCCGTGAGCAATTGTACAGTCACTACCAACGCCAATGGAACAATCAGTTTGCAAAGAGAATTAGGGTAGGGCAAAGTATACAGGGCTTATTTGGAAAGAACCACCTAACCAATTTTTCAATCGGTATGTTTAAAGCATTGCCATTTTTAGCCGATAAGGTTATAAGCATGACACACGGGGAGGTGTTTTAAACAATAGTAAGTCATGATTTGCCGTCAGCTTTAGCTGACGGTCAAGATAAAATATGCTAAAGTTGGGCTTCAGCCCAAAATAGTAGAATTAACATTAAATGAGAATGGTTTTAGGCTAAAGCCAAAATTGTCGGCATCTTTTTTATCCGTCAGCTAAAGCAGACGGCAAATGGAAACAGATGAGCTATGCATTCATAATTCATAACTCATAATTATTCGTGTCGTGTTTTAATTTTAAAGGAACTCATGAAGGCTGCGCCGTTCATAATTACTTAAGCACCACCTTACGTATCACGTTTTCCTGTCCGCCGGTAAGCTCTACAAAGTAAAGCCCCTTAAGGTTAGGCACCAGAATAATATGATTTTGGTAATCGTCAGCAGGATCGAATTGCTGGCTTTGTACCTTACGTCCTACCAGGTCGTAAATAGTTAAGGTTTGTACATTTTGGCTGGGGCCCAAACATACGGTAAAGCTGCCACTTGCAGGATTAGGGAATATGGTGCCCGGTAATACCTTGCCCGATGTACACGATGTTGTGTTAAAGGTTTTGGTTTTGCCATCAAAATCGGTTTGCAATAGCCTGTAATAATTTATGCCGCCCAATGTGTTGGTATCGGTATAGGTATAGTTGCGTGTATCGGTACTATTGCCTGCACCAGGTATTTGGGCAATAGTGGTAAAGTTAATACCATCTAAAGAGTGCTGTATGGTAAAAAACCTGTTATTGGTTTCGGTGGCGGTCATCCAGTTAAGTGCTATGCCATTGCTTACTCCGCTGCACGAAAAATCAATAAGTTCAACCGGTAGCGGAACAGGGCAACAGCCGGTGGGTGTAAACAACCACGATTGTTGGTGTTCTACCCAATTGGTGTTTTGGTTACGGCCGGCAGGCACAACAGCTGCAAAGCCCGTAGAATCTACCAGGGCAATTACAGGATTGCCGCCCGGTGTCCAGCTGGCACAGCGGGGTATAGTATCCGAGTTTATTTGTATTTTATAGGTGGTTTCAAAAAGCTGCACCTGTGTGGTTATCAATTTTGCATTACACTGGAATAACGGCACATCGTTCAATGTAATGGTAAGGTGCCTGTTAGGGGCTACACCGTATACTTTATATTTCAGCGTTCCGCCCAACACCGGGTATAAATCTTCCCACGGAAACATAACGGCAGGAGATGAAAATACAGTTTGGGTTACATCATTAAATGGCTGTGGTTCGGTAGTATACGACGAAAAATTTTGTGCTTTTGGAACGATAGAATCGCAGTGGTTTTTATGTTTAAAAATAATATACCCGTTTGTAGAAAGTATTACGCTATCATAAAAAATGCTGTTGTAGCAAAACTGGAAACCGATAGGTATGCCTTTGGCAAACGCATCATCAATACCTGTATTTTGAAAATCGGTACCGGTGCCGTATGCATCAAAAGCATAGGCGGGGCTGCTTACTGAATAACACACAGTGGGCGGTATTTGTATATATGCCATGGTGGCTGTTTTGCCGGTTGTAACGGCGCAATAATCTACATTGGTAAGCACATCATATACACCGGTAACATTACACTTCCAGGTTACCTGGGTAGAGCAGGGGCTATAGTTGTAGGCCCCGGCTTCGTTAAAGTTAGATGACTGGTAATTACCCACAACAGCAACACCGCCGTTTACACTATCTATTGTTAAATCTGCAGCATAGTTTAAAACTCCGCCATCGCATGAGCAGTATGAAAATATATATACATCGCCCGCAATGGCGTTAAACTTGTAATATTTATCCGAGTGTGTGGTTACCGTTTGCCAAACCGCCGTTGGGGTTAAAGTAACGCCTTCAGCGGTGCCACCGGTACACTGTGCATGGCCGGCAAAAGTGCCGATTACTATGCCTGCAAGCAACGAAAATTTCAGGTAGGTATGTTTCAAATTAAGGGAATATTAATTTGTTAATTCAGCTATACTTAATACAATTTTTCAGTTTCCTTCATAAACCACTTAAACAAATGTAAGATTTAAACCTTATAAAACAAATTAAACAGGCATGTTTTTTTAAGGTTATTATACCCGCAGTGGCTTATTGCCCCTATCTAAACCGTTTATGAGGCATTAAAAAAAATGGCAGGTTCTATGCCCGGGTTCTATCTCGCTATATATGAATTGTTTATGCAAATTTGAGTGTAAATATCGGGCATTGTGGGTGTTTTGTCTCATAAAAGTTGCTTCATGTCTCACATAACGTGTACTTGTTTGTTGGGTAACAAACAGGTAATACAAGCATGCGAATTTTGTGGCAACAAAAAATAAAAACTATGTTAACGCAAAAAACACACGCAGAAAAAGAAGTTTTGTTGGAGGATGTTAACCCTGCAACTGAAAACCATTACAAAGATAGAGAACTGGAGGCCAGCATACGCTATGCCAAACGTATACAGGATGGCATGATGCTGAAAGAAAAACATTTGCAGCGCATCTTTCCAGAATCGTTTTTGTATTTAAGGCCACGTAATATTGTTAGCGGCGATTTTTACTGGTTTACCCGCTTTAATACCAAAATAGTGTTTGCCGTTGCCGATTGCACGGGGCATGGCATACCGGGCGCTCTTTTATCTATACTGGGTATTAGCCTGCTAAACCAAATTGTGGTGGAGGAAAGAAATACCGACCCATCGTTGATACTGCAAAGGCTGGATCATAAAATACATAAAGCTTTTAGCTATACCCAGGATTCGGCCGACCGTGCCGACATACAAAATGATGGCCTTGATATTGGCTTATGTACTGTAGACTATAACGATAAAACCCTTGAATTTGCCGGTGCATACAGATCGTTATACCATATACGCAAAACAAAATTTACCGAGATAAAAGGAAACAGGTATCCTATTGGTGGTATAGAATTAGACAATAAAAAGACATACGAAAAAGAGAGAATAAATATAGAATTCGGCGATAAGATATACCTGTGCACCGATGGCTATGCTTCGCAATTTGGGTATGCAAGCGATAAAAAATTTTCGAGCGCAACGCTTAAAAACCTTTTAACCAAAACCAGCACACTGCCCTTTAGCAGGCAAAAGGTAGAACTTGAAAGGCACCTGTGCAGCTGGATGGTAAATAAAGAGCAAACCGACGATATACTTATTGCAGGGTTTAAGGTTTAGTGCGTTAGCGATAATATTTGTTAGGTGTATATATTATAAAATAATTTGGGCGTTCCCCTCGCCCTAAGGGGCTTCGGGTCGGGCTATCCGTTTCAAGTCCTCGTTTCACTCCGGGCTTTCCACTACTATCCCTAACGCGGGCAATACATCCTTTACCTAAATAGTTTTGGATAATACCATATAGTTGGGTAAGTTTGTAGTACCTAATTCTGCCACTATGCAAAAAGGGCTACTAAATAATTTATTACATAAGGCCGTTAGAGTACCGGCTTTTTTGTGTTTAGTTTTATGCAGTACAGGTGCATATTCCCAGGTAATAATTACCAGCATAGCAGGCACGGGCAATAACTCTTTTTATGGCGATAGTGGTATAGCCACTGCTGCCGATATTAACCTGCCAAGCGGGCTTGCAGCCGACAGGAGCGGCAATATTTACATAGCCGACGTGAATAACAACCGTGTGCGTATTGTAAACGCATTCGATACTATTTATACGTTTGCAGGCAAGGGGATAGGTAGTTATTCGGGCGATAATGGCCCTGCCACAGCCGCCGAACTTAATATGCCTATTGGCGTAGCATTAGATAATGCACATAATGTTTACATATCCGACCAAAAGAATAACCGTATACGTAAAGTAAATACCAACGGCATAATTACAACTATAGCGGGCAATGGCATTGCAGGCTACCAGGGCGACCAGCAACAAGGCACCGCAGCCGAAATAGACAAGCCCTGCCAGGTAGCTACAGATAAACTGGGCAACGTTTATTTTGCCGAAGAAAGCAGCTTTTGCATCCGTAAGGTAAATACCAATGGGGTAATATCTACGGTAGCAGGCAATGGCACTTCGGGGTATTCGGGTGATGGATTGCAGGCTACAGCAGCACAGTTAGGCGGCCCTGTGGGGGTAGCGGTAGATACGTTTGGTAACATATATATATCCGACCCTGCCAATTATCATATACGTATGGTAGATACCAATGGAATTATATCCACTATTGCCGGTACGGGTACTTACGCATATACGGGCGATAATGGCCCTGCTACGGCGGCATCGTTGGGGTTTACCTGCGACTTGCTGGCCGATAATAATGGCAACTTATTTGTTACCGATCCTAGTTTTAACCGTGTACGCGAAATAAGTAATGGCATAATATATACTGTAGCGGGCAGCGGCAGCGCTGTTTTTTCGGGCGATGGGGCACAGGCTACACAGGCGGGTATGGATGCACCCTATGGCCTTGCCATGAATTTGCTTACGGGTACTCTTTATATAAGCGACCAGTTAGATAACCATGTGCGCGAATTGCTGGGATTAGCAGGCGTAAACGAGGTAAGAACTAAGAGTGAAGAGTTAATGGTCTATCCTAATCCAAGCAATGGTAATTTTACTGTCTCGTTCAGTCACCCTGTCCCGATAGCTATCGGGATTGTTTCAGGGTCGCATCTTATGGTAGAAATCTATAATTCACTTGGAGAAAAAATATATTCTCAAACATTTAACACTCAGCATTCAACATTCAACATTGGTATACAGCCTGCCGGCATTTACTTGTACCGTGTAATTAATGAAAGCGGAAATTTGGTGGGAGAGGGTAAGCTAATACTACAATAAGCAGCTATTTATGCACTTTGCTCAAAGAATGCCGCAGTTCACTCAACCATACTTACAGTATGTAATGTTTTTCGCTTTATTTACACTCCAAAACAGCGAAGCAGTGTAGTATGCAAAAATTACTTTTCACTTTAACCTTTTTACTTTCCACTCTTTTCTGTGTTGCCCAGTTTGCCGATATACACAGCTTTAATTATACCAATGGCGGCGATCCAAGCGGTTCGTTAATTCTTTCTGCCGATAGCACAAAAGTATATGGCATGACACCCAACGGTGGTGCAAACAACTACGGTTGCATATTTGTGATGGATACCAATGGCAGCAATTACAGGGAGTTATACGATTTTAATTATATAGATGGCGCTAAACCTTTCGGTTCGTTGGTACTTGCGGGCGGTAATTTGTATGGTGTTACCCGCAGTGGCGGAATAAACCAGGATGGAGTTATTTTCCAGGTAGATACTGTTAACGGTGGCCGTTACCGCGATATATTCAACTTTAATTATACTAATGGCAAAAGCCCCAATGGTTCATTAATCATTTATAAAAATGTACTGTATGGCACTACCGATAGCGGGGGTACAAACGGCCAGGGAAATATTTTTAGCATAGATACCAATGGCACCCATTTTAGAGACATGTATAATTTTAATGGCACCAGCGGTTCTTATCCTATGGGATCGTTAACCATGGTGAGAAATAAACTGTATGGTATGACAAACACAGGCGGCGCCCATACCGACGGGGTTATATTTTCGATAGATACCAATGGGGCTGCCTATAAGGATATGTTCGATTTTACATCAGGGATAGGCACATTGCCCTATGGTTCGCTGGTGGCCGGTGGTAATGCATTATTTGGCATGACTTATTATAATGGTCTGCATAACCAGGGTGTTCTTTTTAGTATAGATACTAACGGAAGCGGGTATAAAATACTTGTAAATTTTAGCGGCCCCAATGGGTCCGACCCGGAAGGTTCGCTTATAGTATCGGGCAACAGGCTGTATGGCATGACAAGCGAAGGAGGGATAAATGCCAGCGGCAATGTTTTTTCGGTTAAAACCAATGGCACGGGCTTTGTAAAAATGTTCGATTTTGATAATATAAATGGTGGATATCCTAAAGGAGATTTAGTACTTGATGGCAACAGCCTGCTGGGCATGACAATGAATGGCGGCGCCAATTCCAGCGGTGTTGTTTTTAAAATAGATACAAACGCTGTATCGTATCTTGCGGTTAATAGTCTAATGACTAATAGTGAAGAGTTAAGAGTGTACCCCAATCCAAACAATGGTCGATTTACAATCGAAGTGAATAGTGAAAAGTTAAAAGTGAATAGTGTTGCGGAAATTTATAATTCATTAGGGCAAAAAGTGTACTCATCGCCATTCATTCCCGATAGCTATCGGGATCATCATTCATCATTCATAATTGACGTAAGTGGTCAGCCTGCCGGCATTTATTTATACCGCGTAATTACCGAAATGGGAGATTTGATTTCATCAGGGAAAGTGGTGGTTGAGAAGTAAAAGGAGCAAATCGTGCCGTCATGCTGTCCCGATAGCTATCGGGACAGGGTGACGAGATGGCCAACGATTACTAATTGAGAATTCCTAATTCCTAATTAAAAACCACAAAGCTTGCTATATTTGTATACACAACCTAAGTACACGCATGAAGAAAACTACAACTGTTTTAACATTGTTATTGTTGGCAAGCCTTGCGGCATTTTCGCAGGCTATACCCAACTTTAGTTTCGAAAACTTTAATACCGAGACCCAAACACCACATCATTTTGTGGTGCCTGTATCGTGGAGCACATCCGATATGGTGGCTAACGATTTTACACCTGCTTATTCGGGCAGTGCGGTAACCATTACACCTACCAGTTACCTGGGCACTTACGCAATACTTATGCAAACAGCAACCAACAGTGGCGATACGGTGGCGGGCGCTATTTATTCGCAAGATTCGGTAGCACTTATTGTAGATGATGCATTGGGAGCACATTATGGGTTGGGCTTTCCGTGTAATAACAGGCCTGCCAGCTTGCAGGGATATTACAAAGATACCCTTGTAGGCGGCGATTCGATAGAGTTTATTATAGTGCTTACCGCCTGGGATAACGTGAATCATGGCCGTGATACGGTTGCTTATGTAACTAAATCGTACGGAGGAAATGTAAATACATATAGCTTAATTAATGTGCCAATTACTTACCGCATTGGTAACCTGGTACCCGATACAGCCCTTATTGCCACGGGCATTTTAGCTCCTAACGGAGGAAACTCGCATATTGGTACCCAATATTACCTTGATGATTTGTCTTTTAATGGCAATGTTCCGCTTGGTGTTAATGTGGTAAAAGATGAAAGTATAAAGGTGAAAGTGTGGCCTAATCCTTTTGCAGATAGGGCCATATTGGCAGTAACTAAAGATGTAATACTAAGTGATGCTACCCTGGAAGTTACCAATGTATTGGGGCAAACTGTAAGGGCCGTAAAAAACATAAATGCCAACACGATACCCATTGAAAGAGGTGATTTACAAAACGGTATATATTTTTATCGCCTTACTAATAACCAAACCCTTGTAAGTACAGGTAAACTGGTTATAGAATAAATGGCCCGGGTTTATTAACACAGGTGTAAAACAAAAGCCCCTGTATTTTAACCAAAAGGTTTAAAATATTTATATCTTCGCAAAGATTCTAAACCTTTAGATTATGATTAAAAGGATTACCCGTTTTTTTATACTCGTACTATTTGCCACACTTACTGCACAAAATGTAAGCGGGCAAGGCCAAAATTGTAGTTGCTGGGTAGACAGGGATACCAGTTTTCACGTAGTGCCTATGATAACCGGTACTCCTCCACTTTACCGTAACGATGACGGGTATTCTGCTGCGATAGTATTGCCTTTTCACATTTGTTTTTATGGTTCGTACGAAGATTCGGTTGCTATTAACAATAATGGCAACATATCCTTTAAAAAGCATTATGCCACCTATACGGCAGATAGTTTCCCGTTGGTTAACTTTTCGATGGTAGCACCATTTTGGGCCGATGTGGATACACGCAACCCGGGTAGTGGTGTGGTGTGGTACAAAATAAGGCCCAATTATATGATTGTGCAGTGGGATAGTGTTGGATATTATGGCTCGCACGTTGATAAATTGAATACCTTTCAATGTATTATCAGTAATGGCAATGACCCAATAATACCTTACGGCAACAACGTGGAGTTTTGCTATAAAAGCATGCAATGGACCACAGGTGATGCATCAGGCGGAGCAGCCGGGTTTGGATGCCCTCCTGCAAATGGTTCGCCGGCTACAGTAGGCGCTAATAAAGGCGATGGTATAAACTTTGTGCAGGTAGGCTTGTTTAACTCACCCGGAAATACCTACATAGGCCAGTATCCGCCGCCGCCATATTACGACGATGTTTCATGGCTAAGTAATCAGTCATTTTTGTTTAATACCTGCAGTGGTTCGGTGCCACCGCTTGTTACAGGTGTTTCGCCATGCGATACGTTTATTGTATGTACAGGCGATACTACCGATGTACATATTTCATTCCTTTCGCCCGTACAAACAGATAGCAGCTTTGGCCACCTTGTAGTGCCGGCTCCTCCGGGAGTTACGGTACTTAGCAATACCCCCGGTATAACGGATAATATGGTTCTTCAAATTATTGGTTCCGGCCTTAATTATGGTAATAACGTTGTTAATTTATATGGATGGACCAATGCCGTTCCGCACGATACTGTTTTTGTAACCTTTGTATTGCAGGTAGATTCGAGCGCAAGCGGGTTTGTTACTGCCAGCAAGGATACCATTTGCCCGGGCGATAGCGTTAAGCTTATAGCACATACCAATGTACACAATTACAATTGGAGCAATGGCGCTACTACCGATAGTACCTGGGTAAAACCCAATGTTACTACAACCTATACGCTTAATGTATCAAAAGGTAAATGCGCTTTGTCGCTTGCAAAAACTATTGTTGTATCCAGTGGCGGTTTTATTACCATTAACCACGATAGCGTATGCCCCGGCGATAGTACTACGCTTACAATTATAGATGGGTCATCGTATAAATGGAACACAGGCGCCACAACAAGTTCTATTACGGTGGTGCTGGATAGTAGCCAAACATTTAGTTGTATTTCGCATAGCCCCTGCGGGTCGGATACGCTTAAAAAACGTGCTTATCTTTTACCTAAGCCAATACCGGGGATTACCGGCCCTGATACTGCCTGCATAGGCAGCCAGGTTACACTTACCGCCAGTGGTGGCTCAAAATATAGTTGGAGCAATGGCGCCACTACAAGCAGCATTACCATAACCTTAGGTGGTACAACTACATATACAGTAGGCATATCTAACGGAGCCTGTGTGGTAGATACATCTAAAACGGTTACTGCAGCGCCGGCTATAGTGGGTACAATAACCATACATCCAAAAGATACAATTTGTGCAGGCGATTCGGCCACACTTATTGCAGGTGGCGGAGGCAGTTATATGTGGCTCAACAATTCTAAAACTACAGACAGTATAAGAGTGTCACCCCCTCCGGGCGTTACGACCTATAGTCTTACCGTAAATAAAGGAGGTTGCAGCGCTACAGTAACTCAACAATTAATTGTAGTAAACGGAACAGCGCCTACACTTACACTTACCAAAGACAGCATCTGCTCGAACGATAGTACCACCATAACAGTAAACGGCCAGGTGGGCGACAAGTACAAATGGCTTGCACCCATAGCGCCGGGTGTTTCGGGTAATGCAACGGTAACCCTTAAAGGATCTAACGGTACAATTACGTATAAGGTAATTGTTAGCAGCCCCTGCCTTATTGATACCCTTACTAAAACATTGCATGTATCGGCTTTACCTAACATAACGCAAACAGGTAATACAACAATTTGTTTTGGTAAAAACACTACACTATTAGCATCGGGTGGTACTACATATAGCTGGGCGCCGCCAATAGGATTGAGCTGTACTAACTGCCCTAATCCTACAGCATCGCCCACAACAAACATAAATTACACGCTTACGGTATCTAACGGCAAGTGCAAATCTGATACCGTGATACCGTTTACTGTAAATCAGTTACCACAAATAATTATGGCTGCTAACCCGGCCAATATATGCTACGGTACCCCAAGCATACTTACCGCAACAGGTGGCGGAACATATTTGTGGAGCAATGGTGCTACAACCAGCGCAGTAACAGTTACACCGGGACAAAACACAACCTATAGCGTAGTGGTAAACAACGGTTGTATAGATTCTAACCGTATTGGTATTGTGGTAGATTCACCATACTTCCAGGCATGCTGCGATAGTTGTATTATTAAAGGCAGCACGGTAGATATCGGAGCGTATGGCGTAGGTATGAATTATGCCTGGATACCAAGCGCTACCTTAAGCTGCGACAATTGCCCCTTCCCACAAGCTACACCTACAGTAACTACAACTTACACAGTTACATCGGTAGATGCTAAAGGATGTCGCACGGTACGAACCGTAACCATTTGCCTGGACTGCTTAGACTTTACAGTACCAAACGTATTTACTCCTAACGACGATGGTATAAACGACGACTTTGAAGTGAAGCTGAATAACTATACCACTTATAGCATACAGATATTCGACAGGTGGGGTAAAGAAGTATACAAATCTACCGACCCAACAGTGTACTGGACGGGAAGGATAATGGCCACTACGGATATGGTACCCGATGGCACATATTTTTACGAGATAAGTGCAACCTGCGATGCAAACACTTATAAAAAGAAAGGCTTTGTACAGGTAATAACCGGTGGAGCAAAATAATTGATGAAAAGGATCGCCACACTTATATTATTCGTTGCCCCCTTGTTTAGCATGGGGCAATTGGGTATTCATATTGCGGGTAACGATGTAAAGTGCAATGGCAATGCAAACGGAAGCGCTACAGCAAATGTATCGGGTGGTTTGCAGCCTTATACCTACACATGGTCTAACGGAAGTACCAAAGCTACAGTAGCGGGCCTTAGCGCAGGTATATACACACTTACAGTAGTAGATAATTTGGGCAGCAGAGGACAAAGCACAATAACAATTAACCAACCCGCGCCGCTAAGTGTAGTAATAGATAGCAATGTGGTACAACCTTGCTTTAGGGTGCAGGGCGGTGGCGTATGCGGTTGCGGCAATAGCGTATGGGCAATAGTTAGCGGTGGCACAGGGCCTTATTCATATTTGTGGCCCCTGGATACCAATGCAACCAGCGATACCATTAGCAATGTGTGTTACCTTGAGTTCGCTGTTATTGTAACCGACCATAACGGATGCACGATACAGGATAGTATAGATATAGTTTCGCCTGTTACCGAAGGAATAAACGAGGCCAAAGGAGAAAGTGAAAATGTGAAAGTGTATCCCAATCCAAGCAACGGAGTGTTCTCCGTTGAAGTGAATAATGAAAAGCGAATAGTGAATAGTGTAACGGAAATTTATAATTCATTTGGACAAAAAGTGTACTCTTCGTCACTCATAACTCATAATTCATCATTCATAATTGATTTAAACGGTCAGCCCGCCGGTATTTACCTGTACCGCATAGTTTCCGAAACCGGAGATTTAGTTTCGAGTGGGAAACTTATACTCAATTAATAAATAAGAATTGTACAACAATGCTTTGCGTTCTTAGCGTAAAGCTTTGCGCACTTTGCGGTTAGGTTTATTTATTTTACCGCCAAGAAAATTTCAAAGTAACAGCAACGCCAAGGTCGCAAAGAAATTTCCTTTATCGCGTTTTTATTGTGTTTTCATAGCATCTATATGTGATGATTAGTGATTACCAAAAGAATAAATAAAACAGTACATTTGTTTTATCTCATTAATCTAAACATGAAAAAGATTACCATTTTACTAAGCGCCCTGTTCGCAGGTGCCTTATTTACACATGCACAAGATAACGGCAGGGTACAAGCTGCCAGCGGACGGATTATTGGCATGACCAGCGGCGGCGGTAGCAAAGGGCATGGTGTAGTATATGGTTATAACACGGTAACACATAAAGATACTGTTAGGATAAATCTTGGTAGCGGAGGCAACGACGGGGTATATCCTTTTGGCAGCCTGGTGCAAGCCAGCAACGGACTAATGTATGGCACCACCTTTGAAGGGGGAACATACAACGATGGGGTATTGTTTTGTTTTAACCCCGTAACCCGCCAGGATACTGTATTGCTCAATTTTAATGGTACCAATGGTAATGGCCCTCAGTGTACACTTATACAGGCAAGCGACGGACTTTTATATGGTACCACACAACAAGGTGGTTCGGCGGGTAATGGTGTGTTTTTTAGTTTTAACCCTGTTACATATAAGGATAGTGTGATATTTAGTTTTACCGGCCCTAATGGTGCAGGCCCTGCTACATCGGTGGTGCAGGCTACCAACGGATTGTTGTATGGATTAACCCCTGCAGGTGGCACGAATGGCGATGGTGTACTTTATAGCTTTAACATTATAACCCGCAAAGACAGTGTGATGCTAAACCTTCTGAATGCTACTACGGGCTCGTTGCCTTTTGGTAATCTTATACAGGCTTCGGATGGATTTTTATATGGAATGACAACCTACGGAGGCACGAACAACCAGGGTACATTGTTTCAATTCGACCCGGTTACAAGCCACGATAGTATAATGCTAAGCTTTAACGGTACTAATGGCGCATTGCCCAATGGTGGATTAATAGAGGCATCTAACCATTGGTTGTATGGCATGACCAATTTTGGCGGCGGTGGCAACAACGGTGTGGTATTTGGGTTTAATCCCGTTACCAGCGACGATACTGTTGTACTTACATTTAACGGCGGCAGCAACGGTTGGGGCGCAGAAGGCAATGTAATGCAGGCCAGCAACGGCTTGCTTTACGGTATGACATATTTTGGCGGTACCTATAACCTGGGTGTAATGTTCAGCTATAATATTATAACCGGGCAAGACAGCGTAATTGTAAATTTTAACGGCCTTGGCAACTGGCCCAACGCGGGTAGCCTGCCTTATGGTAACCTTATACAAGCTACCAATGGCGGCCTTTATGGTTTAGTATACCAGGGCGGTGCAACCAATCATGGTGTGATATTTGATTACAGAGTTGGCGAGGCAACCGATAGCACCCTGCACAGTTTTGGCGGTGGTGGCAACACAGGTAATTTTATATTTCATGCGGGCCACTTGTTTGGCTTAACACAATATGGCGGTCCTGATGATGTGGGAACCATGTTTAGGTACAACCCTAAAACAGGGCAGGATACTTTACTGCTTAACTTTAATGATACCAATGGTGCACTGCCGCAAATAAATAATAATGTATTGCTGGCTACCGATGGCAACCTATATGGAAGTACAGTAGAAGGTGGAACCAATAACCAGGGTGTGCTATTCAGGTATAACCCGGTTACAGGCAAGGATACGGTGCTTATCAACTTTAATAATCCGGTTAGCGGTGCAAACCCTTATGGTAACGTAATGCAGGCCAGCAACGGCATGTTGTATGGCACGGCAGTAGGGGGCGGCACAAAAGATTCGGGCGTTATATACAGGTACAACCCTATTACTTTAAAAGATACCGTAATATACAATGGCACCCAAAATAATGGCGGTTGGATTTATGGCGACTTAGTGCAAGCGCCTAACGGTAAGCTATATGGTATGACAACCGAAGGAGGTGCTTTTGGCTATGGTGTTATTTATGATATAGATCCTGTTACAAATGCATACACAAAGAAAATTGATTTGGATGGCACCACTCTTGGTGGATATCCTTATGGCGGGATGATACTTGCGCAGGATGGCATGTTATATGGCATGACTTACTGGGGTGGCACATCTAATAACGGAGTGCTGTTCCAGTATAATCCAACCACAAATAAGGATAGCATACTGGTAAACTTTAATTACAACAATGGCCAGGGCCCTATGGGGCAACTTGTTCAGGATACCATATCGGGACTGTTGTTTGGTACCACTCCCGAAGGTGGCAACTTTAATTATGGTGTGCTTTTCTATTACGACCTTGTTGCGCATAAAGACAGTGTGCTTATGAACTTTGCCGATACCAATGGCAGCAGCCCTACCAGTATAGTGTTTTTAACCAGTTCGCAATTGGGTGTAAACGAAGTAACACCTGCTACAAAGGATGTGGTAATGGTATACCCAAACCCATTTAGGTATGTAGCCAACATTGTGTTCACGCAGCCCGGCATACATTATGTAGAGGTGTATGATATAAACGGAAAGCTACTAAGGAGCATTACCGCCAATGGCCGGCAATACCAACTTGAACGCGATGGCATGGCTGTAGGTATGTATACACTTAAAGTGTACGATAGCGACAAGCACTTTACATCATCGGGTAAAATAATGGTGCAGTAAAAGCTTGGATGTCATAAGGTTAATTGATAATTATTAATTTTTAATTATTAATTGAATACTGCCCTTTTGCTATTTTTAGCCCATGAAGTGGGGCATAAAGTATCTTTCATTTTATTTATTTTTTGTATTTGCTGTTAGCAATGGCTTTGCGCAGGGCCATGTAATGGATTCGCTGAAAGAGCGTTTGCAACGTGCAACAGAGGATACTACAAGGCTTAACATATATGTTAGGCTGGCCGATGCCTGCGAAATTAAGGACAACCTAACCTATTGCCTGCCTGCAATTGAACTGGCTGACAAATTATTAATGTCGGTTAAGGATAAAAAAGGGCGTGCTATTATTCTAAAACAAAAATTATATGTTCAGCGCAACGTTGTGTACTATTATCAGCAAACGGGCAAGAACATAAAAGCAATTGAATACGTAGATAATAATTTAAAATTAGCCGAAGCAAAAGGCGATTCGGACGAGATAGCTGCTATGCTTATTGCGTGTGCCGCCCTTTACGAAGGAAATAGTTTTTTGGTAAAGGCCTTAGAGTATAATTTAAGGGCCCTGCCTATTTTCCAGGGACTAAAGGATAAGACCGGACTTGCGTATTGCCTCGGTAATTTGGCCCGCATATATGCCGACCAGGGAGATAATGCTAAAGCATTAACCTATGATTTAAAAGCCCTTGACATGGTTCAGCAACAGGGCAACAAAATAGATATTATACGTTTTATGGCTAAGGTATCCTATGCATACGATGCAGTAGGCGATTCTGCCAAAAGTATTGAACTAAGGCTTAAAGCGCTAAGCATAGCTTATGAAACAGGGGATAAACCAAGTATATCGACCACGCTAAACTATGTTGGCAATTTTTATATCGACCATCATAGTTATACTAAGGCAATGGAGTATATTTTAAAAGCCCTTGCAGTAGTTCAGCAAATAGGAGATTTTGATGGACTTGCCAATGACTACGGACGGATGGCCAAAATATACAAATCGACACATGAGTATGATAAGGCAATGCAGTATTATTTCAAAGCTTTATCGGTTTGCGAACACATGGGCGATAAAGGGCAAACAAATTATAACTGGATGCGCATTGGGCAAATGTATACACGCAAGATTGTAAACTATAAACTGGCCAAAGCATACCTCGATTCTGCTGTATACGGCTTTAAAACAGGGGGGCAAGTAGGTTTTTTGGATGAAGCTTACGGAAGCAAATCTATATTGGATAGCCTTACCGGCGATTATAAAGCACAGGCTGTAGATATGAGATATGCCTTTTTTTACGAGGATAGCCTAAAAAATGCACTTGCAACGCACCAGGCTGTGCAAATGGAAATGAAATATGAATTTGATCAATTGCAGTTGAAAGAAAAAACCGAGCAGGCAGAAAAAGATGCGCAGGCCGAAGCTGATAAACGCAGGCAAAGAACAATTACATGGTCGGTTGGCGTGGGGCTTTTATTGGTGCTGTTGTTTGCAGGTTTTGTTTTTCGTTCCTTGCGAATTACCAGAAAACAAAATATTCTTATTGCTCAGCAAAAGCAATTAGTTGAAGAAAAAAGCAAAGTTGTTGAAGAAAAGAATAAAGATATTCTCGATTCTATAACGTATGCCAAGCGTTTGCAGGATGCTATATTGCCGCCTTTAAGCACTATTAAAAAGCATTTGCCCGAATCGTTTGTACTTTACAAACCCAAAGACATTGTTGCCGGAGATTTTTATTGGGTTGCCTCCCCGCCCTCCGAAGGAGGGAGTAAAGAACATACGTCTGGTATTCCTCCTTTGGAGGGACAAAGGGAGGCTCTTTTTATTGCCGCAGCCGATTGCACAGGGCATGGTGTGCCGGGTGCAATGGTGAGTGTAGTTTGTAGTAACGCCCTTAACAGAACAGTTAAAGAATTTAAAATAACAGAACCCGGAAAAATATTGGATAAGGTGCGTGAGCTTGTATTGGAGACTTTTGAAAAGAGCGAAGACAATGTGCAGGATGGAATGGATATATCTTTAATAGCTATAACTCCGGCCTCCCTTAATCCCTCCAAAGGAGGGACAGAGGTGAGGTGGGCAGGCGCCTACAATTCCTTGTGGTATGTGCAGGATGGCAAAATGCATGAAATAGCTGCAGATAAACAACCGATAGGTAAAGCGGATAACCCCAAATCATTTACTACACATACCATACAGCTAAACCCTCCTTTGGAGGGTAGGGAGGCTGGTGCTATACTATATTTATTTACCGATGGCTATGCCGATCAGTTTGGTGGCCCAAAGGGTAAAAAGTATAAATACAAACCATTACAGGAAAAGCTTTTAGCTATAAGCCATAAGCCAATGGAAGAACAAAAGCAAATACTGGAAACAACACTTAATGAATGGAAAGGCGACCTTGAACAGGTTGACGATATTTTAATGATAGGTATCCGCATATAGGTATTAAGGTGAAAAACTGTTTAGATTAGGTGTTTTTTATATACCATTTTTGCAAAAATTAAAACAAGGTTAATAGGCTGTAAATTAAAGGTATTCAAGTTTAATGTAGTGTTAGGTTATCCTACAAAGTTCAGGTTTAAGTAATTCCGAATCGAATTTTATAAGAGATTTGCAGTAATCCCCAACTTTTGATGCCCCCATCATCAAAGAAAATATTATTTGTAACCACTCCGATAGTTATTATTTTGGTAATAATTATTGGATTTTCGGCGTTTAGCAACGAAGCACGCTTTCAAAACACTTCTGATTTATTAAAACGCAGTTACAGGTTGCGCGACCAATCTGATGCTGCCTATGCCAGGGTGCAATCGATGGAAAGCAATAGCGATAATTACCTGTTTACCGGCGATGTGGTTTCGCTTAGTGATTATAAAGTAGAGACGGAGCAGGTGCGTAACTTAATGGACACGTTAAAATACCTGACACGCAATGAACCCTCATTAAAAGCAGGTGTAGATTCGTTGGGTACGATAATAAACCGACATATAGTATTTATCAATAGCTACCTTAATGTTACCAATGTAAAAGCATTTAGTAAGGAAGACCAGGAAGACTATGTGCGCTTTAACAAATACTATCGCGACAGGATAAACGCCATACTAAGCGAAATAATGATTGAGGAAAACGCCCAGTTTAGAGAAAGGGAATTAACCAATGCAAAAAGCATAAATAACTACCATTGGGTGTTTGCAACCTTACGGATAGGAACATTCTTATTATTGCTCGGTGTTATAATATTCCTGGTACGCAATAACCGGAAGCACGAGAGGGGATAAGGTAAGTTGATAAAACTTATTACTTTTATTCACGCATTTATTTAATGCGCAGAACTCCTTAATCTATGAAATCAAAACATGTACTCACCGCATTTTTAATCTTTACTGCTGCATTTGCTAATGCACAAAAAGATACTACAGGCAATGCATTTACCACATTTGAAATAAAACCTTCTGAAACTGATGCATCCATCACCAGCGGAGATGTTCCCCACCTGGTAATGTTTAACCCAAAGGCTAAGCAGGGCAAATTGCTTTTATTTATGACCGGAACAGGTGGTATAGCCAACAAGGGCCCTAAAGATTTTTACAACACTGTTGTAGAACAAGGCTATGTGCTCATATCCTTATCGTATATAGATGTGCCTGCTGTGGCGCAAATATGCCATGATACTAACCTTGATAAAGACCCTAACTGCGCCGATGAGTTCCGTATGAAGCGCATATATGGCAAAGGAGATTTTTCGCTGATAGATGACAAGCCCCAAGATGCTATTGTAAACCGTTTAACCAAATTGCTTGTTTACCTTTCTGCACATCATAAAGAAGTTGACTGGACACAATACCTTGATAATGGGCAGCCCAAATGGAGTGAAATTGCCGTGTGCGGACAATCGCAGGGCGGTGGTATGGCTGAATATTTGGGCAAACACGAAGTGGTGTACAGGGTAATATCTTTTTCGGGCGGATGGGATTGGTCGGCAAAAGATAAAATTGCAACATGGTATGCCACAAGTAATAAAACCCCTGCCGATGCATGGTATGGCACCTATAATGTTAAAGAAGCTACCGCCGATGTAATTTTAAAAACCTACCAGTCTCTTGCCATGCCTGCTACGCATATTTATGGATTAGACCTTCCGGTGCGCGATGGACGCAAGGCCCATGTTGAGGGTGTGGCTAATCCTGCATACAAACCTAAGTGGATTGAGATGCTGAGCGGGAAGGTGGCGAGTAAGTAAGATTTAATTATAATTATTTGGGCGTTCCCTCGCCCTAAGAGGGCTTCGGGTCGGGCTTTCGGCTCAAACTCCTCACTTCGTTCCGGGGTTCCGCCTCTATCCCTAACGCAGAAATACATGGAAGAGTAGATGTTTTTTTCTAACTTTGGTAAAACAAGCTTCATGGAAAAAATAATATCGTTTGCTATTGTGTTTTTTGTGTGCATTTCGCTATACACATGGGCGCAATACAGGGTAAAAGGGGATGGACTCAACAATAAAACCTTTACTATTACCTTAACTCAAACCAAAGGACAAACGGGACAAAGAAAATGGAGTTGGCAGGATGATGAAATTACGTTTAAAGACGGTAAGCTGATTTCTAAAACAATGAATAAACATGAAGAGTTTCCTGCGGCGGTGTATTCGGTAACTATAGATTCTTCCTCAGGCGAAAAACACGTTAAGTTTCAAATGATATCCCAAAATCATTTTACATATAAGGCAACTATAAAGTTAAATGGCACCATTACCGGCGATGTTGTTGAAGGTACCGCCGAGTGGATAAGCGTAATGGGTACATACGAGTACACGTTTACGGGAGCAATTAAGAATTAATAAGTAGTAGTTTGCGTTAGCTCTGTCCGATTCGAAATGCAATTTGTAAAAGTGCAGCAAAAGTATAGTTTTGTAAACCTATGCACGTACACGACAAACCTAACGAAGGAAAATACCTTGCCGACGAATTTTTACTACTAAGGTTGATGATTGGTATTATGGGTATGGTACTGCCCTTAGTGCTTGTGGTTGGTATGCTCCTGTTTTCAGGGTGTACGGTAATGCAGCCCTCTATTAGCCATTATTATTATACTAATATGGGCAATGTGTTCGTGGCGTATGTGATATGCCTTGCTGTGTTTTTATTGGCTTACCCGGGTTACGAAAAGGATCATATTTTTAGTAAGCTGGCTTTTGTGTTTGGCTGCGCCTTTGCGTTTTTACCTACCGAAAAATACAACCCTGCTACTTGTTCCGAATGCCATTATGCTTTTCCGGGCACGCCGCATACCGACCATATAGTAGGTATAATTCACCTTTGCTGCGCCAGCACATTTATAGCTATACTGGCATATTATTCGGGTTGCCTGTTTACAAAAACCGAAGATGATAAAGCGGCGGTTGGCAGGAAGAAAAAACGAAACGTGATATATATAACCTGTGCTATAATAATGGTATTGGCCCTTGCTTTTTTAGGCACACTGCTTGTGCTTGATAATTTGGGTGTAAACTGTGCCACAAACTTGCTAAAGACCCCCGTAATATTTTGGGGCGAGGTGGTAGCATTAGAGGCTTTTGGTTTTTCGTGGTTGGTAAAAGGTGGCGTTTTGTGGCGCGATGTAAACGATCCGCATCCATCGACAGCTAAAATGGCTAAGCACTTTTTATTGAAAAGAAGGATTAAAAAATAATTAGGAATTGTGAGTGCTGTCACCCTGTCCCGATAGCTATCGGGATTGTTTTAGGAGTCGTATATAATTACATGGCTATTGGATGTGATGCTGAATTACAATCACGAACTTGCTAATAAAAAAATGAAAGGAGTGAGTAAACAAGTTCAGCATGACAAGGCTTACTTATCACTGTTCACCTAATTATTAACCTGTGCGGCCAGCTTTAGCAGGTTGGTAGATATTATAAGTCCGTCGGCGGTTACGTTGGTTTTATTGATTTCGAATTTGGTTTTTTCGTCATCATCTTCGTCAAGGTAAATGCTTATGCCCGCGCCTTTTTTGCTTTGTCCATATTTCTCAGATACTATTAAAACGGGTTTGCCTTTAATTTGGGTGCTAAGGTCCTTAAGCTTGGCGCTTGATTCCTGGGGTACAAAAACTATGCTGCATGTGCCAAGCTCATCGGGCGCATGAAGTATTTTAACCGATATTATGCGCTGCCCCACATGTTTGCCCGATATATACTTGGTCAGCATGGCTGTAACCGGCGATTCGCCATATACGCCTACAATAAAATCGGTATTGCTGCGGTCGTGTGGCCATTCGATATATTTGGTAAAGTTGTATACATACATCGATACCAGTTCGTAGTTAAGTTTTTGTGCTACAACTTTCGTTCCTGCAAACAACGACAATGCGCCTGCAAACAATATAACACGGTATGTTAGTTTGCGGCTATTCATTTTTATCGGTTGCTTTTTTAGCAAAACTGAAGTTATACTTTATGCGTAGCGCTAATTCACGGCTTTGTGCAGGCAGTGGCGAGTGCCCCGAGTTATAGGGCTGTATAAACGCGTAATCTGAATTAAAGATGTTGTAGCAGCCAATACCTATGTTAAGGCCTTTGGTAAAGCAGTTGTTATATGATATAAAAAGGTTTGCCAGCAATGTAGGCTGGAATGTTTGCAATGCAAAGGTTGTATCCTGGTATGCATATCCGTACCTTTTGCCAACAAACGACAGGGTAGGGGCGATGCTAAAGTTGCGGGTAACATTATAGCATCCGTAAAGGTTAAACTTGTTTTGCGCAAAGCCCAGGGTTGCATTATTATTGCCCGGTACGCGGTAGGCAGTTACAGCGCTATCTGCAAGGGTGTAAAACGAGTAATTAAAAGCTACGTAACCCCAAAGGCTTTTAATGCGGTAATCGAGTTCGGCACCACGTGTGTTTTGCCGGGTAAGGTTTTCGTAACCTTCTTTCGAACTATCGAGCACTACATATACAATTGGTTTTTTAATGTTGATGTTAAACAGGTCGAAGGTTAAATACATATCGGAAGTTATTTCCCATCCTGTTTCAAGTTCCAGTACCTGGGTAACTTCAGGCACCACGTTTTTTTCTACGCCAAGGTCAATATCCTCTATACCCGGCGAACGGAAGCCCTGGCTAAAAAGCAGTTTAAAATTTACCTTGTCTATCTTTTTAGTTAATCCAATACGTGGCGAAAAGGCCGAAGGGTAGCCTGAATTGTTATCGTAACGGGCACCCAAAATAAAGTTTACAATACGCGAATGTAAAAAGCCTTGTACAAAAAGTGCACGGTTGGTATAGCTTATGCTGCGCTGCCCGTTTATAAAAGGGGTGGTATCTATACCATCCATAGCATGGTCGTAATAAATTTCTCCGCCTGCTATAATGTTAATGTTGCGTGTTGCATCGTACGATGCGGTAATGCTGGTTTTATAGCGTTGCGCTGTTTTATCGTACTGTGTGTAGGTAGAATCTACCGCATAGGGGGCCACAGTACCCACAAAATTCCAGGGTTCTTGCTGTTTAAAACTAACAAGCGGTGTAATGGTAAGCTTATCGCCTATTTTAGCATCGTATTTAAGTTCGGCCAGTTCAGATAAAAAGTTGCAGGGATAGGCTTCATTCATAGCCTGGCCATAATTATCGCGGGTGGTCATTTGGTAGTTATCATAAATGCCCCTAAAGCTTAATCCCTTCCACGACATACCCAGGTTAATGTTTGCAGGGTTGGTGGCCGAATTGCCCGCCATATTATAGCTGTTGCCTGTAAGGTCGGTATAGTTGCGGTCGCTACGGTTGCCCATTCCGTAAAATCCGGCCAGGCTGTATTGAAAATCTTTTATACGTTGGCCCACCGAAAGGCTAACATCTTCGTAACCCACGGCAGTTTGCATTTGCCCGTAGCTTGCTGATGCCTGTATGCCATTAAGGTCCTCGCCGTTTTTGGTAATAATGCTTATAACCATCAATTCGGCGTAGCCACCATATATGGCAGAACCGGGGCCGCGTATTATTTCAATTCTTTTTATCTGGCTTACATCAAAATGGTTGCCCAGCTGTATAGTAGAATATAATGTTTCGTTCATTTCCTGCCCATCGAGCAGCAATAATACTTTGCCCTCGTGCCCCCAGTTGCCGCGTGCACCAATGCTTACCACACCCTGCACATCTACGCCAAAATCTATACCCGGCACCAGTCGTAATACATCTATAAGGTCGCGTGCGCCCGATTTTTCAATTTCTTCCTGTGTTACTATAGTTACTATACCCGGCGATTTACGCAGCGATATAGATTTAATAGATGCAACCCCTGTGCGCGAGTTTATAACCGTTTCCAGCTGACTTGATATACCCGTGCTTTTAAGCTTTGCAAGGCTTTCGAGCGACATGGTATCCAGCTTGGCGGTATCTACAGGGTTAATATCCTGGCATGGCCCCTTAACCGCGAGCAACATTAACGCTGCAAGCGTACATAAACGATTTAGTAGTGTAAGATGGGGATTCTTACTCATAGTTTTTAATTACGTATAGTAAACAGATTGCTTAATCTTTACAAATGTAAAAAAATAAGCACGCAGAAGCAAAAAATTAAATTAATAGTAAAAACTGTCCTGATGTATGTTATTTGGGCGTTCTTCCGACGACAGCAAGCACAAATTTTAAGGAATAGGCAAAAAATGTCGTTTTGTAATTCCTTTGATGGAAGAAATATTTTTGGGTAATTCCCCATCATCATTAATTAGTACTGTATAATTCTTCCGTAATAGAGTATCTATAATTGCCTTGTCTGGGATTTCCGGGTATACAATAAGATTAGTATAAAACATGGCCTCTATGGATGCTTTATAGTTAAAAAGAACCCCATTGGTTATATTTTCCTTGTTAAGATTCTTAAGTTCATTAACCCAAGCCGGATTTCTGTCGATTTTTTCGAAAGGCTTCATTCTTTCAATGGTATATCGTATAGGTAAAGCAATTAACAGAAACAGTAGTAGTCTTACAAGCCATTTGTTAAGCTTACTTTCTTTAACTACATAAAAGAATTCTGCTGTCATTAAAAATAGGGCAGGGCATATGAAAAAAATATAGCCTTGCATTTTTGTTTGAGCAAAAGAGAAGAATGCAATAGGGATTACTATCCAAATTGCGATTGCCAAATGCTTAAAGTCTTTTAAATTCTTTGCTGTAACCCAAATAAACCAAAGCAATGGTAGGTAAATCAGTTCTCCGTAGTTTATCCGAATTTTATCTATAAAATAATAAAATGGGCCACCTTGCCCATCAAGAGTTTGAGTAAAGTGTTGCAGGTTTGATGTTGCTTCTGCATTAGCTTCAAATGGGAAGGCCTGATAAATGTATATCTGCCAGGGAAGAAAGACGAGGGTGGTTACAACAAGAAATACAAAGAAATTTATAAGTAATTGCTTAACCGAAAAGCTTTTAGTATCCTGAAGTATTAGTATCCAGATTGGCAATACAATTAATGCAGGCAGCCATTTTGTTAGTATGGCTGCACCTAAGCTGATTGCTGCAAGAATATTGTAGATTGCTTTTCTATTACCTGCATAAACCGTAATGAAAAGAATACTTAATTCAATAAAAAATAAGAAGAACGTATCGATATGATCTGTTGCAACCCTGCCTCCGGTTAATTCTATAATTAAGCCATTTATTGAAAATAAAAATGCTGCTACAAACCCGATTTTTCTGTTATAAAAGTATTTACCAAGTAAATAAGTAATTCCTATTCCGGTTGTTGTTAATAGAATAGATGGAATCCTGATTGCAATTTCGTTAACCCCAAATAATTTCATGCTTATGGCCATTGCCCATAGGGGCAGTGGTTGCTTATGTAACCAAATATGCGATGAGGTCCAACTATAGCCTCCGGGTGGCAGTAGCGGATTTTCATAAAGTGTTGGAGTAAAAAAGTGGTTCATTAAATGTTTTGCCACAAGTGCATGATAACGCTCGTCCCAAAAATGTAAAAAGAAGTCCGTAGAAATATAGATTCTAATTGCAAGCCCACATAGTATAAGAAGAAGTAGCGCGAGGTTAAATTTTTCCTTTGCTGCGTATTTCCATGCGAAAAAGTACCCGACTGAACAAAAGAGTACGGTTAGTATTCCAAATATTTGATTGGCATCCATTCGTGGTTAAAAGAGTGTCTTAAGGAGAGGGCAAAGTAACTAATGCTACTTAATTACATGCATGCGGTCTAAAAAGCTTTTGCGGTAGGTATCGCCTAAAATAGAGGTAAGGTTTTTGTTTTTACCATTAAAGGATTTGAAGTGTATAATATCACGTTCTACCCTTGTTACATCATCCAGCGATATTATTTCGGCTTTGCTTACCTGCACCAGGTGGGGTGCAATACCCAGCAAATCATCCAGCGAATAATCCATTAGTGTAACCTTAGAGCCATCGCGCAGTATGGCTTTTTTATTTCGGGGGTCATCAATATCAACACGTATAATTACAATGTCTTCCAGCTTAATTTTGGCTTTCGATCGGCCTTCGTTAATATTAAACAGTCCGTATTGTCTTTTTTCGCTTATTAGCTGATGTGCCTTTAGCAGGGCTTTTTCCAACCTCTCCTTTTTTATGGGCTTGGTTATAATATCTATGGGCGAAAGTTCAAGTGCTTCTTTAAACTTATCATTGGTGCCGGTAACAAAAATAACGGGCTTATCACCCAATAGCTGAGCCAGTACCAGCCCTTCCAGGTCGGGCATTTGAATATCGAGCAGGCATAAGTCGAAATCGAGCTTAGGTAAAGATTCTAAAAACTTACGGGGGTTATTATAAGTACAGGATATTTCGGCTATAACTGAATTTTTACACATGTCTTTAATAATCTGCAACATCATTGTATCGTCATCTACCACGGCACATCTAAGCTTTTTCATGACAAAGATTATTTTAAAGTGTGTATTTATTCCTTATATAAACCGAAACAATATAAATAGCTTTTGTGGTATAAAAGACTACATAGTAAAAAAAATATTAATTTTTCAAGAATTATGTAACCTTTTTTATAGTATACGTAGAAACGCCTTTAACGGTTTAGATTATTTGGTTAATTTGCTCATTATTAGGGCAAATAGATAAAAATCCCTTTCTTTTTGTAACGTAAGTTTTAAGCAGGTAATAATGCAGGTTAAGGCCTGTTTACATTTTATTTAAGAAAAATTCCTATTATAGCTTACTAAAATTATACATACTATGTTAGTAGGAGTACATTGTTCAGTTAGCGGAGGCCTGCATAACGCCTTTACCGAAGCTGCCGCCCTGGGGCTTGATACCTTCCAGGTATTTACACGCAACCAGCGCCAGTGGAAGGCAAAGCCTATATCAGATGAAGAAAAGAAAGCCTGGGATGAGGAATGGAAAAAGCATCCGGAAGTAAAAACTATCTTCTCGCATTCATCCTACCTTATTAATATTGCAAGCGCCGACCCCGATTTGCAACAGAAATCGCGCCAGGGCCTAACCGACGAAGTGATGCGATGCCATGCACTGGGTTTATCGTTTGCAGTACTGCACCCCGGTGCAGCAGGTGAACATAGCCCCGAAGATGCTATGAAACGTATTGCCGAAGCGCTTAAACATGTATTGGCCGAAACCAATGGTTCTAAAGTTAAAATACTATTGGAAAATACTGCCGGGCAAGGCTCGCATATAGGATATAAATTCGAACACCTGCGCAATATTATGGATATGGTGCAGGACGACCGCATAGGCACCTGCTTTGATACCTGCCATGCCTTTGCATCGGGATACGATATACGCACCCAACAAAGTTTTGATAATACCATGCACGAATTTGATAATGTGATAGGCCTTAAGCATATAAACGCCATACACCTTAACGATAGCAAGGGCGACCTGGGTAGCAGGCTTGACAGACACGACCACATTGGGCAAGGAAAAATTGGTAAAGAGGCCTTTAGCCTAATGATGCACAAATTTGCCCACATACCTAAGGTTATAGAAACCGATGAGGCCGATAATATGAACGCGGTGAATATTGGTTTGCTTAGGGAGTTGGGGAAGTAAATTTTTATAATTATATTATTTTGGGCGTTGCCCTGCGGGCCCGGGCTGTCAAAGCGTAAAGCCTTCGGCTGTTACCTCCCGATAGCTATCGGGATTCCATCCCTAACGCAAATTCCTAATTCGCATTGGCGGGCCTTGCGCGGTCCATCACTTTTCACTATTCGGTATTCACTTTCTTAATTCCTAACGCAAGAATATTGCTATAAATAAAAACTGCCCTTAGCTTTATGGGCCAAGGGCAATCTTTATGGTTTATATAAGTGTTCTTTAGCGTGCAATCATTAGCTTATCATCCTGAATAAGGTTTCCTGATGCATCCAGAATTCTATAGTAATATAATCCTGTCGGCAGATCGCTGATGGAGATAGTTGTAATGTTATCTTTCAGTTCATTGCAACGTATCCGTTGGCCTAACGAATTATAAATACATATGTTTTCTATCTCATCTGGGGCTAACTGGGTTTCTACAGTTACCATGGAACTTGCAGGGTTAGGGTAAACATTTACCGGTTTGTATATCAGGCTGTCATCACCGCCTTTTTTGTGAACAGCCGCATGGATACAAGTCCTGGTACCAACAGTAGCTGTTGCAGTAACTGAGCAACCGTAATGGTCGGTTACAGTTACGGTATATGTACCTGCGGTTAGCCCGGTAGCTGTTGCAGTTGTCTGTCCTGTTGGAGACCACGAATAAGTATACGGGGTTCCACCGCCGCTAGCACTTACTGTGGCTGTTCCACTGCCAACAATAGTAAGGGCACATGTGGGTGTTGTACCTGCAATAGAATCACTTAAGTTATTAAGATGGAAAGTTATCGAACCTGTTGCGGTACATCCATGCGCATCGGTTACACCAACTGTATAGGTACCCACGCCTAAGCTACTTATAGTACTGGTGGTTTGCCCGGTAGACCAATGATAGGTATAAGGAGTGGTTCCACCACTGGCACCAGCAGCAGCGTTA